>Ga0310786_10000029_pt1 | contig 224415 bp, 189 predicted proteins | sample AusTroGonzalo_MG_FD_203881 | JGI IMG/M metagenome (GOLD analysis project Ga0310786, IMG submission 203881) | Bovine rumen microbial communities from tropical cattle in Woodstock, Queensland, Australia - Gonzalo_03 (v2) (version 2) | ecosystem: Host-associated > Mammals > Digestive system >... | reverse complement strand
GAGAAGGGACGCAGACCTCACCTTGTGAATATTGGGAGCCAATCTCTTTCACCAGGTAGTCGCTGATGGCATCGCGTCGCGCCTGTTCCATACGGCTGTTGGCGATATTTTCGATGCAGTCCTGCTTATGGCCGTCGAAATCGGACATCAGCCATTGACCGTCCACCTTCTCCATATAGAGCTTATGTTCCTCTACGTCAGTGTTTTCGTCGAACGAGCCATCCTCCCATTTTTGGCGCACTTTGATAGTCGCAACCGCATGGGTTTTGTCGGTCTTCTCCACGCTGACCACCTCGTAATCCGCGATAGTTCCGCCATTGCCCGTCACGAAATAGTAGAGCCATTCGTGGTCCATCGCCTCAAACTCCGGCAAATGGTTAAACATCGTGTCCAAAACGGTGTAGAAATCAGCCGTCATAAAGTCTTTGGATTGCTCCAGAAGCTCATGATCGGGGATGTACTTACACAGCTCGGCCGCGCGCTCTTTCAGCTGTTTTTCAAAATCACTACACGCCGCAAACATCAGAGCGGCAATGGCAAAAATGAGGATTTTTTTCATAATATTGGGGTTTATTTCAAAGGTTTAATCCATACTCTTCGGGATCCTCCGCCGCCATCGGCAGGTTCTCCTCCTCGATGTGAATATAAGTTTTCGACTTTCGGCTGAACGTGCGGAGATAATAATCGTGCAGCTGCACCTCCACCTGTAACATCGTCTGTTCCAGCTTTTTGGGCTTCAGCTGACACTCCCACAACACAATCACCTGCCAACCATTCTCGGAGAGAATCTCATAGTTTTTCTGATCCCTCTCCTGATTTCTACGTATCTTCGCCACCCAAAATTCCCTATTGGTTTTGGGTATCTTACAACATTTCGAATCCTCAATTGTACATTGTACATTGTACATTGAATAAGGTGTCCATGCCAAAAACACCCATTCACAAAAATCGCCGTCCTATACTTCCGCATCACGATGTCGGGTTTCCCCGGTACACCCTTCACGCAGAGGCGGTAGCGGTAGCCGTGGTTCCACAGCCATTGCCGCACGCGCTTTTCGGGCGTAGTGTCCTTACTGCGGATGCGCGACATACAGTAGTGGCGTTGCTGGGGTGTCATCGTGTCGGTCATTGCCTGCTTGCTGGTGTGGTACTTTTCAGATTCCTTTCATTCTTTCCTTTAAGTCGCGGTTCTCTTCCAGCAGATTCCAGATGGCATCTTCCGTGAGTACGCCGCGTTTCAGCTCTTTGGGCAATCGGCCCTGCTCATCGTCGCTGAAATCTTTCATCCACTCCTCGCTGTCATAATAGGCTTCCAATGAACGTATTGCCGATTGCGCCGTTTCATATCCGTCCAGTGCCTCCTCCAGTCTTTTCACCGCCTGCTTGGCCTCCTCCAGCAGACATTCCATCCGTGCGATCCGTTCCAATTGTTTCATTTTGGTTCGGATTATCTCAATCACTCCCAAATCAGCTGGCAGCCACTGCACGCTGTCCAGTTCGTCACGCGAGAGCCAGCGGGCCGCCTCGTGCTCCTTCAGGGTCAGTTCGCCGCTTTCCACACGGCACCAGAAGCAGTGCATCGTAAGGTGAAACTTCGGGTAGTCCCACTCCACAGTAGTCACCAGCTGTTCGATGGCGATACGTGTCTCCAATTCTTCCCAAATCTCGCGCTTGAGAGCCTCTTCGGGAGTCTCCCCAGGTTCGATTTTGCCACCCGGAAACTCCCACCAATCCTTCCAGTCGCCGCTCCCCCGTTGGGTGGCGAAGATGCGGCCTTGATGGTCGTGGATAATGGCGGCGGATACGTGTTTGTGGTCCATAATGAGGTTTAATAAACTTCGATAGTATAGGTAAAGGTGTATTTTTCGTCAGGCGCGAGGCTGTGGATGTACTTCCGTTTAGAGATGTCGTCGGTGAAGCCTTTGGAATCGCAAATGCCGCACCAGGGCTCAAGGCAGACAAACGGACAGCCCTCCTTATGAGGAGCCCAAATGCCGTAAGCATCGGCTTGCGGGCAATCGACATTCAGTACGGGGTTGCCCTGTCTGTCCCGCAGCTCGACTTTTGTCACCTGACCTTCTTCGATAATCAAAGCATCATGACTGAAAGTCTCCGGCAAGAGGGGCGTTTCTTGGAGCAGCATCACTTTTGAGCTTCTCGGAACACGGCATCCACCGTCGAGACCTGATGTGAGCGTGGGAGCGACAAGCTTACCCTCCTTATTATAGAGGCGGACGTATCCATTCACCAACCTTTCGGGGTCGTAATCGGGCAGCAGGAATCCTGGGTGAGCGCCGATCTGGAAGTAGGCCTCCTTATCGTCAAGGTTTTCCACGGTCCAAGCAGCCTCCACCACACTGCCTTCCAGACGATAGCACACCTCTAATCCCAATCGATAGGGGTAGTTGCGAGAGGACTCGTTCTCCTGCATTCGAAGGCGCAAGGAGTTTTCCTTGTCGGAAGGAATCACGGCAAACTCGCTATCACGTGCAAATCCGTGTTGATGCAAGGGATAGGCGACACCGTTCACGTGAATCTCGTTGTTAAAAGGCTTACCCACAGCGGGAAAGAGAATGGGCGCCCGACGGTTCCAAAACTGCTCGTCGCCCGTCCACAGGTACTCGCGCCCGCCCTTGGTGAGGCTCTGCATTTCAGCCCCATGTTCTGCCACCTCAATGGTGAGGATGTTGTTGGTGAGTTTCATATCAAATAGGTATTATAAATCTAAACTGTATTATTTACACCACTTTTGCCTATTGCCTATTGCCTGATGCCTGTTGCCTATTTTTGCTACCAGATATACGGCAAAACTTTGTATTTGACCCGTTGTTTGTACTCGGTGTAGCCCTTGAGGCCTTGTTCCAGAACGGCCTCCTCGTTGCGGATGCGTTTGGCGATGAGGGGGATATAGAGCAGCATGATCAGAAAGGAGATGGGCGAAGCTAGTATCAACGGCATGGAGAGGAAGAGGATGATCGTGGCTGTGTACATCGGATGGCGGACGATGCCGTAGAGTCCCGTGTCGATGACCTTTTGGTCCTCCTGCACTTCGATAGTGCGGGAAAGGTAAGCGTTTTCGCGGAGCACTTCTGCATACAGGACATAGCCGAAAAGGAACAGCGCGGTAGCGAGCCACACGGCCCATTCGGGCAGCATCACCCATTGGAAGCGCCAGTTGAGTCCCGCCACCACGAATGCGGCGACAAACATCACACCACTTAGCGCTACGACGGACTTCTGTTCTTTTTCTTCCTCCTTGGCGTTCAGCCGTTTGCGTAGCAGTTCCGGGTTCTTCACCATCAATATGAGTCCAGCCACGAACATCGGCACAAACAGGAGGCCTACCATCAGCCACCCTTGCCAATACTGGAACGAGCCGGCGGGCAGGAAGATGAGCAGTCCGAAGATGACGGCTCCGAGGAGGAATTTTATTAAGGCTTGGAAAAAGAGTTTGATATCCATAATGTGATGATTTATTCAGTTTTTGTTGAGTATAACCAGTGCGCCGATAACGCCCGGCACCCACCCGCAAAGGGTGAGCAGGAACACAATGAGCACTGACCCGCACCCGCGGTCAATAACGGCCAGCGGCGGGAAGAAAATGGCGAGGAGGACGCGGAGGAGGGACATAGAGGTTATTTTTTAAGGGTTTCTAATGCCCGACAAAGCTGATCAGGGCAGGAGGTGGGCTTACCTCCACAGCGGATGCCGTTGAGCTTTGGGATGACGTCGTCGATTTTCTGACCGGTGACCAGACGGCAGATGCCCTGCAGGTTGCCGTCGCATCCGCCCATAAAGAAGACCTGCTGGATAACACCGTCGTCATCGACCGTCACATCGATGAACTGCGAGCAGGTACCTTGGGTTTTGTAGAGGGTGTGTTTCATAAGTCCTTAGTAAGTGGATTTAAAACATGCGAGATACCGCATAGCTGTATGTCAATTAAAAGGAAGAGTATTACCCTTATCGTAACGTGAGAAAAGTCAATTAACTTATTTAAAAGAAGCGAATCTCTCCAATCCTAAAATCATTCTTGCTAAAGTATGCAATGTAGATTCGTATCCATATTCGTATTTGTCAATTTCACTTTTTCCACTTAAAGCATCACGAGTTTCTCTCGCTGTTGCCCCAGGATTTTTTTCTATATAACATACAAACTCTTTCAACAAAGCTTTTGAAATCGTTCTGATTCCACTTGCTCCTCTACTAATAGATTTAATAACATAACATAATCTGTCTTCATCTAAGATGGTTACTTTTCCGTTTAAAGACGAATCACCAATTTTAAGAATAATGTGTTTCATAATAAAAAAAATAAAGATTAAGTATTACAAATTTAAAATTGTTAACATCAATCACATATACATAAATTGTTCATATCGGAACAACACCATAGCCCTCCCAGCGCAAATGAGGGTAAAGTCGAAAAATAGAACTGGACCCTGTTAATAACAACCAGCGGCGGGAAGAGAATGGAGAGGAGGATGCTGAGGAGGGACATAAATATTTGGTTTTAATAATTGATTGAATTTGACATCTCTGAGGAGCAAAGATAAAGATTGCAAAATGTGGATGATAATTGTTGTGACTACATTTGTTTTATCAGAGTTACAATACCTCTAATCCTATTGACTTTAGATAGTTATACGTGCAATCGTAGAATTCTGGAGCACGTGTTTTGTCTGACAGGCTTCCTTCTGGAACAACAATCACCATACCAAGACGAGCTCGAGTAAGAAGAACACGGTATGCATTTTTCATATAAAAACGTTTAATCTCCTGCTCAGCAGTGTCTTTTTTACTCCACTTATGTTTACCATCAAAGCAGAAATAATCCCAATCATTTATCTCAGTGTTATAGCGAAAATCAGCATCCCACATGACAGATGCATAATCTATTTCTAGTCCTTGAACGAAAAATTCATTGAGTGCAACTTCTAAATAATCGGAAGAACAAACATACTCAGGAGAATCCAGGAACCAATTAGGTGTTTTAGCAAGATATTCTCTTACTTTCTTTATTTCATAACCCAAAGGTCGCATACGCGCAGCTTCTGAAGACATGAGCATCCCCATACGTGTTATCTCTGGGTACTCACCAGATGATTTCATTTCCTTTAGTTTTTCCTTAGCAGTTTGTATGCTTCTTGTAAGATAAATCTTGTACGTTGGTGATATATCCTTATAAAGGGATTTCGCCTCTCCAACTTCGCATGAAAGAAGTTTGTTGATAAAATCTGAAACATTCCTATTGCGAATTGAACGTTGGCCTTCTGTCAAATGGAGTTTTTTCCTTTCTTCGTCTGTGCACAAACGTCCTTGTGCCAAAAGATCATCGCAATAATCTTGAAGAGACTTGTTATCTGAATTTCTGCGTTGATATTCTTCATCGATTAATTGATCTGACAAATAGATTTGCCAGTCTTTATATGGTTCAGTAGCAAGAACTTTCATCCATTCACCAATGCCTGCTTCGCCTGTGTTAATTTCTTGTCCTCCACCAACAAGACAAACAAAAACGCCCCAGTCACGTTGGTTCATGTCCCAAAGAAGCAGCCCAGGTTCAGAAAATGGCCATGTTTCTTTATCTTGCCAATCTTTTTTACCTGATTGTCCAGGAGTAAGCATCTTATCTCTAGTCCAGGCGCGTTGTGCTTCATCAAAAATAATAACATGTTGCGACCCCTTATCCGCACCTTTACGTAGCGTATATGACTTATCTTCCCAGTTCAATCTATTCTGGACTATTTCTTGCTTGTATGCGTATGCAGTTCGAATAACGGCATCAACAGAGATTGAGTCTTTCTCTTTATCTCGTTCTTTCTGAGAAAGCCCTTTCGCATGCTCGTATTTTTCTTTAGTTTCATCTTTCAACATTCCATTCTTATATTGTTCATCTAAATCACGACGAAGGGCTGTTGAAAGTACTTTAACTAGCGGATCATTCCCTGAAAGCATACTTGCTCCTTCATTTTGACAACGAACAGAAAGACCTAATCCAACCAGAGTTTTTCCTGCCCCTGGAACACCCGTCACAAATACGATAGATTTACCTTTTCTCTCTTTTGCTTGCCGAACAATTTCCAATACATAATCTTCAGCTGCCAAACGTGTGTCTGCGTCTGACTCGCCTGAATCAAGCCCACGCACATTATTGCGTTCCCACATTTCGCATGCTGCTTTGATTATGGTTGGTGTAGCTTTATAAATACCTTTCTCCCAGTTATCTTCCCATTTATTATCTTCGTAGTAAGGTAGAGCTCGATTCACCTGATTTACTGCGTCTGCTAAATTACCTCTGTTGCATTTAATTGTGCCCCATACTGAAATCTCCTCATTCTTTTCTGCGTTAAAACACTCAGATGTCGCATTCATTTCAACAAGAATAGGTATGACCCAGTTCTCATTACTTGTGCTATGAAAGTACTTTAGTCTTAATGCATAGTTTCTGCATTGTTTGAGGTCATTAAGCGCATAATAATTGGAAGAATCACCATCTTTATATTCAATGACGAATATCTTTCCTTCTGTTAAAAGCACTACATCTATTACAAAGTTTAGACTTGGGATACCATATTCGAAGATTATACGGCCTTCAAGATTTAAGTCACGTAAAACTTTCTGAAGATGATCAAATTCATGATCCCAAGTCTGAATTTGTTTACTCTCGTCACGTAGTTTACCTGTAAATTCTTCCTTAGAGATATTCAGAAACTCACTTATTTTATAAGAAACATGTTGCCCAGAAGTCATAGTTATAATATTAAAGAAGTCAAAAGTTTAATAGTTAAACAATTCACTCTTGGTAATACCCAGAGCATTGGCTATCTTATCGATCGTGTTCAACGTAGGACTTTTTTCTCCTCGTTCAATAGTTCCAATATACGTTCTATCCACATCACATTTAAACGCAAACTGTTCTTGTGAATAGCCAGCATTCTTTCGCAATTCTGCAACTCTTTTGCCAAAAGCAATATTTACATCTTTTTTCATAGTGCAAAAAAAGTCAAATGCTATCTAAAAAACAACGGTCTAAAGATAGCATTATGTGATAATAAATAATAATAGCATGCTAGTATGGTGAGTGTGGGACATGTTTAAAGAGCACGAAGACACATTGGATTATAATAATCCACATGTCACAATCTATACAATGAAACAAAGGGCAATTCAAAAGAATTTCACCCTTTTTTTTACCTATTTATGCTGCTAACAACAGCCGATCTAGTAGAGAATGCAAAATTTGATGTGTTGGACTTTTCGCCCTAACCCCCAACTCATCTCTTCCTTCTCTTTCCCACCAACCTCCCAATCCTATTTCTCCCGTTCAGCTCCGCAATGAAGAGGATGCCGAAGGCGATGGCTACGGTGACTTTCAGGGCGATGAGGCCGGAGTGCATGGCGGCGGGGATTTGCTCGGAGACGAAGTGGTAGGTGGTCCAGAAGATGCCCGCGCCGGGCACTAACGGGAAGATGCCGCAGATGAGGAACACCGTGATGGGGCACTTGCGCACGATGGACTGCATCAGGGCGGTGAGGGCGACCAGCGCGGTGGCGAAGAAGACCACGCCCGGCATCGACAACCCCGTGTGGCGCACTAACAGCAGGTAGAGCAGCCAGCCTACCATGCCGCAGAAACCGCAGTCGATGTAGTATTTACGCGGCACGCCGAAGAGCACCGCAAAGGCCACCGTGCCTATGAAAGCGGCCAACAGTTGGATGACCATGCCGGACGTTTCGGGTGCGGCGGTCAGGTTCTCCAGCGGTTGCATCTGTCCGGAAATCCATGCGTCCAAGAGGAACGCGAAGGCAACCCCTATCGCAATACAGAAGAAGGTGAGCAGGGCATCGAGCAGGCGCGTGATGCCCGCAATGTAGTCTTCGTTGGCCATGTCGCGGATGCCGTTGGTGAAGGGCACTCCGGGAATCAGCGGGATGATGGCGCCGATGATCATGTTGCTCAGGTGCGTGCCCAAACCGATGCGGTACATTACCCCACAAAGCACCGTGGCCAGCAGCGCGCCCATAAGGTTGCCGGCAATGCGCGAGAGGTGCCGATAGCTGACAAACAGCATGAAAACCCACAGCAACAACCCCGCCACCAAAGCGGCCAAGCAGTCTTCAAAACCGCCACCGAAGATGATGCAGAAGGCGGCACTGCCTAACGCGGAAGCCAAAATCTGCTCCCACGCAGGCTTTGGACGCATAGCACGGATGGCTTTCAACCGAGTCTCCAGCTGCGCGAGGTCGCATTTGCCTTCCGCCACTTCGCGGGAGAGCTGGTTCACCGCCACCACTTTGTCCAAGCTTGTGCCTTTGATGGGGATGAACTTCGAGCGGGCGTAACCCTTCCCGGTGGCCATAATGCCGTTGCTGAGCACGAAGAAACTCTCATCCTCCACGCCGAAATGGCCGGCGATGCGCCGCATGGTCTCCTCCACGCGCGAAATTTCCGCCCCGTTTTCCAACAGGATCGCACCCGCCTCGTAGGCCAGGTCCATTACTTTGCTGCTGTCTTCCATTATCTTGGTTTTTTATCTCCGCGTATCACACGTATCTACACGTATTTATCTTCGAGAGCGTTGTTCTTCGTTGTGCCACTGTTCTATTTGCCGCATTTCCTCTTCCGTGAAGGTGGTGTTGCCGTAGCGGTCGATGAAACCGTCGATACCGTTCCAAGAGTCTGGCGGATAACCACCTGCCATAAACCAACCGTTCACCGTGGGCGAGGAGATAAAACGGTAGGGTCCCGACACGAGCTGCTGGCCCTGCTCATCAATCAAGGTAGTTAAACCATCGCCCGTGTTCACTCTTCCGTAACCCACCCAACCTTCCGCGGGAGCATCGTAAATGCACGGCACAACCAGCTGGAAATCGCGGTTCACGAAGCCCCACTTGCCGTTGCGCTTCACGGGAATCATCGTGGTGCCATTCACCATGTCAATGCCATCAAAAACAAACTCATCAAACGAATCAAAACCATCCACTTTCTTTCCGTTGCGGTCAATTATTTCACATCTAGCATCCTTATCCTCACCTTGATCATAATATAGTATGGCCAACCGTTTGCCGGAAATGTCTGAGACACTGGCATCGTAGCCCTGGAGCACCACTTTCCCTTTCATATTGAGCAATCTGCACTTCTCCGGGTCGTCTCGATCCATGCCGGTGTTCAGATACAAACCACCCATCTCTACTAGGTCCAGACCATGTTTAAACCATATATGCTGTGTTTCATATTCAAGCGGAATGACAATGTTTCCCAAAGAATCCACCACGCCCCATTTGCCGTTCTGGCTGACCGAGAAAAACCCTTTGTCACAGTCTAAAATCCTTTCATACACGACAGGGAGGATTTCTTGTCCTGTGTTTGAAATCACGCCATATTTGTCTTGATTTCCTACAATTAAATAACGGTAATCGGAGGGGTATAAGGAAAACATATACTTGTAAACAAACGGAATCACCGTGTCGCCGTTCCGGTTGATGGCGCCATAATGGTCATTTTCAACCACAAAAAGATCAGGGCCGACGATGTTCACCCATTTGTAGCGGCAGGGCACTATTTCGCGGCCTGTTGAATCCACCACACCGTAGTTCCAATCAGCATCAGCGGCCACAATCAAACCATATTCAAAATAATCGTAACCTTCGAATTCAGTCCAGAACTCGCCGTTGTATTTCGGCGGAATCACCCATTTCAGCTGCCGGTTCATGAAGCCTGCCTTTTCGCCCTTTATCACCATTATCAGGTCGGAATGCTCCTGGAAGCGGATGTCGCTGTATTCGCACGGGAGAATCACCTGCCCGTAATCGTTGATGATGCCGTAACGGTCTGGAAACCTGTTCTTTGCGTTCTTGTCGGAGCGAATCCCCACTACCGACCAGCCAAAGCGGTCGAAGTTCTCGAAATAATCATATTTCCGCAGCGAGTCGCCTAATTGCTGCAAACGGGCCTTGCTCTCGGCGGGCGACAGCGGCGCGGTGGACTTCGGTTGCGCCCACCCTAACAGCGGGAGCAATCCCAACAGAATGAAGAGGATACGTTTCATTATGAGGTGACATTTTTATGGGGCAAAAATACTTTTTTTTCAACTTACTGCAACCTTTTGCATTTTTTGCATCCTAATGTTAGAATTGTTGTATTTTTGCGGCGTTGTTTGCCAGTCTTGATGTTCAACGGACTTCGCACCAAGAGGCGGCAACGTGAAGAAGTAAAAACAGAAGTCCCTTGTGATACGATGAATACCAATAATTTCAATAATAGAACTCCGTTTTTGAAGGCGGTGATGGCGGTTGTTCTGATGGCGTTTTGTATGACGACATACGCCACTAATCAGATGTCGGACATTTTCCTTGAGAATGGGAAGCGTTTTAACCTGTTCGTCAGTTGGGGGCACCCGTCTCCACTGCAAGCTCTTTATATTCGCACAGATACTAAATCCCCATTCGTAGGCTACAGTACGGCGAATTATCGCGGACATGTCGCCACTTGGAAGGTCTGCGACAGCGCATTATACCTCGTCTCGGTGGAAGCAAGCGATCATGTCGATGGGGAATACAGGCCCGATGAAAACACTCGAATTGACACGATGGCATTGCCTGCCTTTTTCGGTATCAAGTCGCTGTCTGGAGTCGCTCCTAACAAGGACGGTGCTGTTTTAGCGGATTGGTTTACAGGTGTTTTGGAAATCACTCCGACACGCCAAGATGTTCAAAACGGAGAAGCAGACGATTTTGTTCGTTATATCTATATCCGAAACGGCAAAATGGTGAAAGATGTTACCATAACTTCAATGGATAGAGTGTTTTTTGAACAGCTGAAAGAAGAAGAGTGGGACTCCGAAATGATAGAAAAGTATTCAATGGCCTATCTCAACGAATGTTATATGGCTTTTTATTTACGAAGCGGTCTGGCATACGATCAGGTGAATTTGGGTAAGCATTCAGGACGGTTTCCTACCCGTGATTTTCGTCCGATGCTGATGCTTCTGTATGACAATGATCCGCTTCAATTCCCTTTCAATTGGGAGAATTTTGAGAAAAACGGCGCGCCTGTCTGCAAGTGGATAATTCAAAACGATTCATTATTTCTCTGCCAGGTAACTCTTCAAAGTGGGCTGGATTTTTACAAAGTTGAAGAAGCAAACGTTGAACTTTCAGAGTTGTTCCGCCCGGAGCGTATTGTCGACAACCGTGTTTTCGCCTTTTGGATGAGCGGCGAATTTGTGGTGGAATATGGTGAAGAAAAAGAGGGGATGTTCGGAATGCCAGAGTTCAAAATTGATAGAAAACAGACGATTACATTGGATTCGGGTCGGGTGGTGAAGTCCGAATGGTCGCCCTCCGCGTTTGAAGAATAAGATGTTGTCGTAATACAATTGTTATTTGTATCTTTGCCGCATAGAAATTGATTTGTCAGTCTGAAATCCATCAAAAATAGAACATTATGTGGTTGAAAAAAGAAGGTGGTGAGGATGAACAAAAAAACAGTTTGGAGTTGGCAAGAAATATTGATAAATTTGCCAATGCTTATTATTGTCTATTTGATACTAACATTCATTAGAGGATGATAAGTATGGTGCGCGGTTTCCGGACGCTGATTTTTTTGCAATGAATTGTATTGAATGATTCAAAAAATTGTATATCTTTGCGGCAGAAAATAAAATAGAAAATGGCGAAAGATTATTCTACAGAAGACATTAAGAAACAAGAGGTTAACGAACCTCGAGCGCAGTATGTTGCCTCTCCCAAGGGTTCTTTTCGTACAGTTGGTGAAAACGAACTGGCGGAATGCATCACGCTTGAGGAGTGGGAATCCGAATTGACGAAAATCATCCATGAACACTATCAATCCAACCATGAAAGTCATAGTCAGCCCCATTGTAAGATTTAAGATCAACGAATTCTATAAGGCCGCCATGCGGAATCATCCGTCTCTAAGCGAAGAGACTGTGTTGAAAAAAGCGAATCGAATGTTCAAAGGTTTGCAAGTTCTCAGTTTGACTCAAGGATTCCCGGAAGCAAGGTTGCACCAAGAATGGAGAGCCAATGGTTGGCGTGAATTGGTGATAGAAGATTTTCACTTTGCATTTGAAGTGGTTAATAATGTTGATGGCGAACGCGTTGTGATAGTTCGTGATGCCGTACATAGTTTATTGTACCATTGATCATTTTTCTGCGGCCTTCGGCCTTTATTGTGTCACACAGAAATCAAGGAAATCACAGAAATTTTAGCCTGCGGCTAAGGGTGGCAAACAAAAAAATCAAGACAAACTGCAACCTTTTGCATTTTTTGCATCCTAATGTTAGAATTGTTGTATTTTTGCGGCGTTGTTTGCCAGTCTTGATGTTCAACGGACTTCGCACCAAGAGGCGGCAACGTGTAGAAGAAGTAGAAAATAGAAGTCCCGAATAACAGTTAAACCTGATAATGTTACTCAAGAAAGACTGCCGCGTCGATTACTCTAAAGATGCCCCAAAAGGCGAACAGCAGGGTAAACATAACAAAAGTTCGCGGTGGTTTTGGATTTTGTTCTGGATTCTTATATCAACACCTCTGCTGATTATGCTTGTCCCCCAAATCATAAAGGATTCTCGTTTGCACAGCAACTATGTCGAAACCACCGCACACGTTAAGAGACTATACAAATCAGGCAAAGGCCACAACATCAAATGTGTCTCATACAGCTATTGCGTCAACGACCAATGGTACGACGGCCATACGTCACCTCCCGACTCGATATGGGACAAGCTTCACACTGGTTCCCCTTTTGAAATCGTTTATGAAATGGACGACCCTTCCAACAGCAACTGGGCAGGATATTACAAGAAGAAGTAAAAAGAGTATCGGCTTCGACCTTATGAGCCTTTCCAAGATCAAGCGCATGCAGCAGGCTATAAAGGAATACGGTGACGTGCCCTGTTTTATCGTATAAAACATTAATAATCATCAGAATATGGTTAAGGAATCACAGCCCATCAAGATATATAAGCCCATCGTAAGCGTAGCGATGATGGCAGTACTGCATGTTGCGGGGGCGGCTTTGTTTGTCTATGCAATGGCAGTGGCATCTTCCGATATGCGGTGGTGGCATTGGCCATTATTTGTAATATTCGTGGTGATGACGCTCCACTGGGCTGGTCAGTGGCTGTCGCACATCAAAGACCGGATAGTAGTCTCTAAAGACTCCCTTCTTCTCACAAACGCTGAACGAAAAGGAAAACATGGGGATTGGGTGAAAGTCAGAAACATGGAGTTGCCTTGGAACAACATCAAAGGATTCGAAAGTACAAGTGAGAATATGGGAACCGAATACATTTTCCAAATATCATGGATTAGGCGATGGATAGAGATTTCCGTTCGAGGCGGCGTAACCTACCGAATATCCCCCGATTTGTATGATACTTTCCGCCTCAAGAAGAAACTGCAACAGTATTGGAAACAATGGCGAAACAAATAACTCTTTTTGAAGGGCGCATTGCAAACGAGATTCACAGATAACCGGTATTGCGGTTTGCGGTGACAGGTGGCAAATTAATCATTCAATACGTCAAAGAACGGTTGGAAAGCCGCGAGCGCTCATGCAGATTTCCGGTGACAAAAATACAATTGTTGTGGTCTCCAACCAAATAAAGTTTTTTATATATAAATAACTTTTGGTTAACTGATTGGAGATTTGAGACTTAAGACTTGAGACTTGAGATTTACGGTTTTCGGGGTTGAATCAAGGGAAAGTCAGACCTAAGTCAGAGTTACATCAGTGTTGGAAAATCCATTTTCGGGTCCGTCAATCGTCAATCGTAAATTTCATTTGCAAGCGCATTTCGCCTCCTCGTGCCAGCGGCACGAAATCCCAATAACCCCGCACAAGCGACGAAGGAGCGCAGTGTGGGGCTAGTGATGTGGTCTGTGTGTCAGCGTCTTGAAAAGACGCAACAATAATTCAGCAAATAAGGACAATCTAATCACAATAAATAACTTTTTGGAAATCTTAACAAATCTTAACAAAAAACGTGATTATCATGTCGGGCGCATTGTTTACTTTTGCGGCCTGAATGTTTAACCGAAAAATAATTAAGTGTTATGGATAAATTGATTGAAAAACTGAAAGAATTTAATGAAAGCATTAACGGAGAATCAAAGATTAACGACATCCAAAAGAAGTTTGAAGAACTCGCACCAATATTTCTTTATGGTGGTTATATTAACGTACGTGACGATTATAAGGTGTTTATTCGAACTGTAGAATTTTATTTCCATAGCGAAAGGGATAATGGAGTTCATGACCCTATTGTATATCATCGCAATGGAAGAGATTTGGAACAAGCTCCTTATTTTCCTTTCATGAGCATACATGCACACAATTCAGGATATGATATCACTTTTGAAAAATCTGGAGAATATAGGGCTTCTGCACTAATTCGTGCTTATGAAATAATGGACATGCATGATAACAAATATTTGAAATGGGACGCTAAAAAATGCATGTTCGTTAAATCAGATGCCAGCAAGGATTGCTTCAACACTCAATCTACCTATCTTAAAGCAGTATTAAATGGATTTGCTTTTGGAAATACAAATGATATCAAATGGGACCCTTCTCCATTATCAGTATGGAAAAGTATAAATTTGCCACTGCCACGAAAAAATGTCCCATTGTATAGAAAAAAAGGGAATAATTATGAAAAAGTCACCAAAGAGTATTATGAAACTCACAAGGAAGAGTTCAAAAAATTGATAACAAATCCACGTTTTTTTAAATATAGCGGAATAGATTATTTACAAGATCCCAAACCTTGGCAATTTAATAGAGACGGATTAACTGAATAAATTTTTATGATTACCGACAACCTCACCACCTGCGTCTATTTCTCCAGCATCCTGCCCGAGAAATGCCCCGTTCTGAACGCTCATATCATTGAAACGCTGCAGAAACGAGGAATTCCGTATGTCCATCTGTCCGGAACCAAAGACATCTGGTGCCGGGATTTTATGCCGATTCAGATTGAAGAAGACCGGTTTGTTTTCTACAAATACACACCTGACTATCTGCAAGATAAAATAGGACTTCGGTTGCAAACCAATCCAATGGAGGTTTTTCAAACTGAATCCAATCAATTGCAACCTATTCAGAAAAATAGCTTCTCATTAGATCTTGTGCTCGATGGTGGCAACGTGGTGAAATGCGGCGACAAGATTGTGATGACGGACAAGGTGTTTGTGGAGAACAAAGATAAGTCCAACGTGGAGGTGCAACGAATGCTCGAAGAAGCGTTCCGCTGCGAGGTTGTTTTCATTCCGTGGGATTCACAAGGGGAACCCTACGGACATAGCGACGGTATCATCCATTACTTGGGCGACAAACGTGTGCTGATGACCAACTATGCCGATTTCGACAAAACATTTGCTAATGATTATCTTCGAATTTTGGAGAAGCATTTCGATGTGATAACCCTAAAATATAACGTAAAACGGAAGCATGAGCGCAGCTGGTCGTATATCAACTTCTTGCAGGTCGGCCATCTTGTGCTTGTTCCTCAACTGGGAATACTAGAGGACGAACAGGCACTGGAACAAATCAGCGCAGTGATGCCCGCTTGCGAAGTGGTAGGCATTCCTGCTTTGGAAGCTGTCAGGCGAGGCGGTGCTTTGAATTGCATTTCGTGGAATATTAAAGCTTAGAATTATGGATAATAGCAAGAAAAACAAGAAAGAATTTTATAAGAATTTGACGGCCAAGGAATTGAAAGTTTTTGCAGAGCAAGGAGATGCAGAGGCTCAATTCAGACTTGGCAATCGATATAGACGAGGCGACGGTGTAAGAAAGAACCTTACAAAAGCCGTCGAGTGGTACACCAAAGCGGCAGAGCAGGGACTTTTTGGAGCTCAAAATAATCTCGGCATATGCTATAAACAAGGAAAGGGAGTCAAGAAAGACCCCGTAAAAGCTGTTGAATGGTACACGAAAGCGGCAGAACAAGGTGCAATGGGGGCCCAATGGAATCTTGGCGCTTGTTATTATAATGGAACAGGGGTTGAACAAGACTATAAAAAAGCATTGGAATGGTATTTCAAAGCTGCCGAACAAGGTGATTCGTGGTCGCAAAACGACATCGGAAATTGTTATTTGGATGGGCTTGGCGTTGAAAAAGACCCTGCAAAAGGCATTGAATGGCTTACCAAGTCAGCCAAACAAGGATATGCAAGTGCTCAATACAATTTAGCTCGATGTTATATGGATGGTGAAGGTGTGGAACAAGATTTGAAAAAAGCAGTCGAATTGTATAAGAAAGCTGCATTGCAAGGTGATGCGTGGGCACAAAACAATCTGGGAGTGTGCTACATGTACGGAGAAGGAGTAAGAAAGAATTATAAAAAAGCTGTGGAGTGGTTTACAAAAGCGGCTGAACATGGGGCGCAAAAAGCTCAATGCCAACTTGCAAATTGCTATGCAAATGGATTGGGTGTAAAGAAGGATTATGTAAAAGCTGTGGAATGGTACACAAAAGCTGCAAAGCAGGGGTATGCTGGCGCTCAATTCAAATTGGGTAAATGCTATAGAAATGGGAAAGGTGTAGAAAAGGATCATACAAAAGCCGTAAGGTGGTTCTCCAAATCGGCAAAACAAGGTGACGCACTATCTCAATTTTATGTGGGCGTATGCTATGAAAGAGGAGAAGGCATTCGAAAGAATTACAAAAAAGCAGTAGAATGGTACATCAAAGCAGCGGAACAAGGTATTCCAGAAGCACAGTACAATCTTGTGTCGCACTATGAATATGGCGATGGTGTTGAAAAGGATCCTGCAAAAGCCTTGGAATGGTGCAATAAAGCAGCAAAGCAAGGAGACGATAAGGCACAATATCATCTTGGCGAATGTTATCTGAAAGGGAAAGGTGTTGAAAAGGACCTGATAAAAGCTAAAGAGTGGTTTACCAAAGCTGCTGAACAAGGAAATACAGAAGCTCAAAAAACGCTTAGAGACCAATTCGCAGACGATTCCCTAGAGAACAACGATTGCTATGATTTGCCGTTTTAAGGGTGCTCCAACCCTCACGGGGTTATGAAAACGAACCTCTGTGGGCATCCGTTGCCTACGGAGGTGGAATCGCAAATGCGGTAACCGGTAACCGGTGAATTCCGTTTGCAATGCGTTTGATGTTGCGTGCATTCTGCACGCTGACCCCACATCGCTTCGTCCAACCCCACACTGCACTCCTTCGTCGCTTGTATGGGGTTATTGGGATTTTGTGCCGCTGGCACAAGAGGGCGGGAAACGGAATCGGCATCGGTCAACGGTCATTGGTCATTTTTGTTTGCAAACGCGTTTTTAGGGCTGTCGCGATGCGGCGGCCCTAACTTCGTTTGTTACTCCGCCAATTTGACCAGCGGTTCGCCCAAAGCATTGGAAATCTGGGCTAGGGTGCGAAGGGTGAAATTCGGGAAGCCGGTGGTCCAACGCGAAACCACGGCTTCGTCTTTTCCGAGCTTTCGCGCCAAGTCACGTTGTGTCATGTTTTTCTCTTTCAGAAGCTTGTCGATGCGTGCAATAATGCCTGCTGACAACTGAACTTCTGACATGATTTCAGGAGAAACTTGCTCCACCTTAGACTTGAACCATTCTTGCTTGTTGTTCATATTTCGAAAATTATATTCTCTGTTCCAACGAGCTCTTTTTCATAACGCTGCAAAATTATAAAAATTATTGATATATATGTCAAGTTTCCTTAATTTGTTTTTCGGGCTGGGTATAATCATCAGGGACAATCTTTTCCGCCCGCAAATATACCTAATAAATCCCATCCCGTCAAGGGTTTTCTTCATTTTGCTCATCTTGCTGGATGCCAACGAAATCCGTGTCTTAAATTTACAATTGCTTTTTGAATTATTAAATTTTAAAGGCGGGATTTCGCAGGAAACGAGGACGCAAGGTGGCGCAATGTAGAGTGGGGCAATGTGGGGCCGTCAATCGTAAATCGTAAATTTCGTTTGCAAAGCGTTTTGAAGGAAACGAAAAGAACTAAAACAAACACAAGAATGCGCAAAAATGTGCGAGAATTTGTCAAAAAAAATGCAAAAAATGTGTGGAAATGTGCAGTTTGTCATTTTTATGCCATAAATTGCAACTTTTGTGCGCGAAAGTGCAGATTTTTGTATCTTTGCGGATTGAATTGAGTAAAGCGTTTATTGATGATCACATACAAACTGCAAAAGAAAGACAATCAGTGTTTTACGGAACCTATTCTCTCAGAGGAGGAATGGCTTCGTATTTTGCGAATTGCTGATAATGGTCAGCATGGAAGGCAGATTGATGTCTTGAAAATGTTCTTGTATCAAACAGGACATAAGGGTACCTGTGCACAGATTGGCAAAGAGTATTCAATGAGCGACAGTGCCATAAATATGTTGATTCAGCATTTTGGAAGGTTCGCTAAGAATAACTGTGGCAAAGCGTTTCGTGTTGAATCTTATGAAAATACAGACGAAACCTATTGGCCCATCACTATGCTTGGACAAAGTCTGAAGAACGGACGGTTTGAATGGGAACTTCGTCCGGAGTTGGTCTCTGCGATGCAACGTTTTCTAATATACAAACTGTTAAATACGTACCGTGAACCCATCATTTCAGAAGGTCTCAATAATCAACGCAGTTATGAACTATATAAATGGCAACTGATTTCCTCAGCAAAAGGAAAAAGCATAGAAGATATTATTCGGATTCTCGTTTCAAAAGATTGCAATTTTGTAGAGAAGCCCCATGCGGGTGCAACAATAATATCTCTCTTGGAAACTTCACCGGAGCTGGTTGTTCAAGTATTCGAGAAACTTCTCGTTGATAAATCTTTGGATGAACGATTGCGCGATTTTTCCGTGGCTGCAAAGGCTGTCATTCCGTCGGGAAAATCCTCCTTTGGGGACGAAAGAACTGCAGCGGCATTTCTTGCATGTGTTGATCCTCAGCAATATACACCTTATACGAGCACTGTCTATGAAACCTACTGTAAGTATTTGGGAATCAATGCTAAATCTGCTGGACAGAAATACTCGCACTTTTTGGAATTATTGCGGGGACTCATTCCAATCGAGCAGCAGGATGTTGAGTTGCAGGATGTCCTGCATCGTGAAACCGATACTCTACTTTGGAGTGACATCTTGAATGCTCAAGATGTTCTTTGGCAGATGCAATTCTATATGGATAAAAGCTTGCCAAAGAGCGGTTTACAGATAAACTTCGATAACGAAAATAATACAAGTATGAACAAATATATAAACCTATTAAAATCCAACCGTAATCTAATCCTCACAGGCGCGCCTGGTACGGGAAAAACATATCTGGCTAAAGAGATAGCCAAAGCGATGGGATGTACCGAAGATGAAATTGATTTTGTTCAGTTTCATCCATCATACGATTACACTGACTTTGTAGAGGGATTGCGCCCTGTTTCCGATACCCAAGGGAATGTCACTTTTGAAAGGAAGGATGGGGTCTTCAAAGCGTTTTGCAAGCGGGCTTTGGCGCAGAGTGAAGTTATAGTGCAAGAACGACCTACTCCAATTCAAGAAAGAACCTATGTGCCACGAGAGCAACCCAAAAGTCAAACAGTTTCGCGTTCGATACCACGAGATACCAGCTTCGAAAGTGTATATAAGTCAGTGGAAAATGATATTCGTACTGGACTTATTCGTGCTTTGCCGTACCGAAGAAGCATTGTGCCTGTGAAATATGAAAATAGAAATATCTATTTCGGGGAAACACGTCCAAAGCCGATAAATGAAAGAAATTTAAAATTGATGTATGATTATTATCGGGAGAATGGAATTTGGGATTTATCCTCGTATGATAGAGATAATTTCTTTAATTTGATATCTAAGTTGACAAATGGCTATACCAAAACCATCGATTATATCAATTTCGCTGCTATTCTGCAAGAAATGCTCAAAAGAGCACGATATTTGGATCTGAACGAAGGAGATACTTCAGTTTTCGAAGAAGATGATCAAGAGGAAATGGACTATATAGCTGCGGATAATAGTGGTGCTTTTAGCGATAAACAGATTAGTGATGCCATTGAATTGTTTAAGCGTGAAATGAATGGAAAAACAATTCAAATTCCGAGTGTTCGTTCGAATAGATACATTGTAGTTCAAGTAGAGTACTATCAAATAAAAGTCAAGGCAGCATCGGGAAATTTATATTCAGCATCACTTCCAAGAATCGAACACTATATAAAAACTAAAGAATATGATAGAGAGCATGAATCATACGAACCAGCTATAGGTCAGTATATATTAGACCATTATTTGACTTCGTCAAAAACAAAATCAGACTTGAGGATAGAACATGAGATAATTGCACCAGAAGTTGACACGGAAGAGGATCGAGTATATGAACATCAATATTTTACAAACAAGCCCTTTGTTTTCATCATTGATGAAATCAATCGAGGCGAACTCTCCAAAATCTTTGGCGAATTATTCTTTGCAATTGACCCTGGTTATCGTGGAGAAAAAGGTCGTGTGAAGACGCAGTATCAGAATCTTGTAGAACCAGGTGATCCTTTCGACAAGGGTTTTTATGTTCCTGAGAATGTCTATATTATCGGCACAATGAACGACATTGATCGCGGTGTTGAGAGTATGGATTTTGCTATCCGCAGACGTTTTGCATGGATGGAAGTGAAAGTTGAGGATCGAGTGTCGATGCTTGATGAAATAATTCCTGAATGGAGCGAAGCCGCCGAACGCTGCATGACATCTCTTAATGCGGCCTTGAAAGGGAAAGCAATCGGCCTGACCAGCGCATACGACATCGGACCGGCATATTTCCTGAAACTGGAACAGTATGACGGCGATTTTGAGCAGTTGTGGAATTACCATATCAAGGGCGTTGTGACGGAATATCTTCGCGGAACTCGTGGAATTGAGGAGAAGGTGACGACACTGAAAGAAGCCTTTGACGCATACAAAGCATAAAGTTTTTCAATGACTGGACTGGTTTCCATACCGGATAATGCACATGAAAAAAATCTTTCATTAAGCGAAGAGCAGTGGAAGGATTTGTCGTTGATTGCTGGTCGCACAGTTAAGAATTTATGCGATCGGGATGAAACCGGCATTTCCCTACTCGTCTTCCCTGATAGTCTCGATGTATATGGAGACAAAATAGGTGATAGCACCATCATTAACATTCAAGACAATGCAATCTCTTCGGGAAATCTGATGGGCTTTGTGGGCTGCAAGGAAACGAGGCTCCGCATCCATTCCAGATTCGACCCAAAAGAGAACGACTACTTCATGCATTACCTGCTGGAGAAAGTGTTCTCTGTCAATATGTTTGATTTGAAGTATAGCACAGACTCTGAATCTGTATTTGATTTCGTTTTGTTCCTTTTCCCATTCTTTTTAAAAAGAGCTTTGTCGCAAGGTTTGTACAAGGAATATGTGACCAATCGATACAATGATAATAGAGTAAGGGGAGCTATAGAGGTCGCCAGACATATACGTCAGAACATTCCATTTACAGGAAAGGTAGCCTATACAACACGAGAGCATACGTCTGATAACAACTTGATGGAGCTGGTTCGTCATACCATTGAGCACATACGCTCAAAAGAATTTGGTGCTGGAATTTTGTCGCGTGACGAAGACACAAAAGCTAACATTTCGCTTGTTGTGGATGCAACCCCTACATACGAGAAAAACGAAAGAGCGAGAATCGTTAGCAAGAACCTTCGTACGAAGATTCATCCATATTATTCTGAATATGAGCCTCTTCGGAAAATTTGCATCCAGATTCTAAGACAAGAAGAGATTAAGTACGGTAAAGATGATGACACTGTTTACGGTGTGCTTTTTGACGGTGCTTGGCTTTGGGAAGAGTATCTGAATACTATTTTGGTGAACTTGGATTTCAAACACCCCGAGAACAAGTTAGGTTTGGGTGCTATTCACTTGTTCCAACCTAAACGTAGTCCAAGATATCCTGATTTCTATAACGACACAATGGTCTTGGATGCCAAATACAAACGTTACAGCGAGGGGGGCGTGTCCGAAATTGGTCGTGAAGACTTAGCGCAGGTTATTTCCTATATGTTTATTAAAGAGTTGCCCTGCGGGGGATTCTTGGTGCCTGGTGGAGAAAAGGTTCACGTCGAAAGTGAAACGCTCAACGGATATGGAGGAAAAATGTATTTGTTGAATCTGCCAATCCCTCAAGAAGCGGAAACGTATGGGGAATTTTGTCAACAAATGTCAGACATGGAGAAAGAGTTTTCAATAAGTGTTCTTGAAATAGAAAATTCGATCAATCAAAAGTATGGACGATTATAACAACATGCCAGATTCCTTAAAAGAATTGTTTAGCTCCGAAAGACCATCGCAACGGGTGAGAGTTTCTGATAAAGACATACGTTACGAAGCTATAACCGAAAGCCTTGCGGAATATCCCTCAAATGCTTTCAAATGGAATTGGTCAGAATGGCGGTATGAATTCGTTTATGAAGGTGTTAAAACCTATGTCACATGGTCGGAATATCGCGGCAGTAGGCGTGTGAGAGCGAGGAGGGGGTATCGGTAACCGGTGATTTTGTTTTTAAGACGCGTTAATCCGTCATCGAATTTCCGCCTCCTATCCACGGGGCTTTACCTGCTAATTTGTATGCAAGGTAAACTAACACTATGATTCCTATGAGTTCTAACATTTTGGATTCTTCCTTTCGGGTGCAAAGGTAGGATTTTTTTCGATTAAACTTTGTAACGTCGGAGGAGGTTGTGAAGTCCTGTTAGCCGCAGGCTAAAAATCTGTGAGATCTGTGCAATCTGTGTGACAAAAAAATTGAGCCGGTCAACGGTCATTGGTCATTTTTGTTTGCAATGCGTTTTTCGCAAACCGCAAATCGCAAACCGTAAACCGCAAATCCTATCGTCTTCTTGCCGTCACAATCTTGCCGATGTATTCGTGGTGAACGCCGGCGGGGAAGTTTTCGTAGCGTTTGCGCGGAATCTCCTCGAAACCGCGGGTGTCGAACTGGTCGCGGTACATGATTTCGCATTCATAGACCTCGCGGGCCTCTAAGTAGTAGGGCGTACCGTGCTCAGTGTAAGCCACATGCAAGCCCAATGCCGCATCCTTGTCGCTATCGCGGCCGCTGTGGGTGCCCATATATTCGAGCACGTCTTTGCGGTCCTCGTCAAAGACCATCACGGTGAAGTACTGGTAGCGCTCCATGAACTCGTAGGTGTAGCGGGCGGGCGCGACATACAACACCCTGACAAACCTGGTCTACAACCTGTGCCGTTACGAACAAGTGACTCGTCTTGGAATGAATTAATAAATTAAAAATCAGATAGTTGAACGAATAGAAACAAATAACATCAACAAACTGCACCCTTTTGGATTTTTTGCATCCTATAAATAGATAAAAGAATTAATTTTGCAGCGTTGTTTGCTTATCTTGATGTTTAACGGACTTCGCACCAAGGTCGGCTGCAACGTGAAGACGTGAAAAATAGAAGTCCCCATAATAGTTGCGCCCGACACAAAACAGGGTTTTGTTTGTTATGAAATTGTTTTTTTCTCAAAAGAAGTGGTTTGCCGTTTTAGTTTTATATATAATCTTTTTTTCAAACAAAGCATTAAGCCAAGAAGACTATGCGATCACAAGACAATTACTACAAAAATACGATTCTGTTAAATATTATAAGGCAAAAGAAATTGTTTACAATCCATACTCGTTTTATAATACATTTAAAAATGGGAAACAAGGGATATGTAATTCATATGGGGAGGTCATTTTCGAACCAACCTATGACAATGCTTTTATGATGGGTGGACCTTATTATATTATTGTGATTAATCAGAAGTGGGGGGTATGTTCAATTGATGGAAGAATTCTCATATCTCCAAATAAATATACTATGGCATTACCTGATTGGAATGAAGATTATGGTCTCCTGGGATTTACAGTGGAAATAGGTAGAAAAAAAGGGTATTTAGGTGTTAATGGTGAAATAATTGTACCTGTTGATTCTTATGAATCTGTGACGTATTTCCCTGACGAAAAAAGAATCAAAGTGAAACAGGATGGTGAAATTTCTTACATTTCGTACGATCATACAAAAAAAACTAATACGACAACGCATTCTGATTCAAAAAATAATGGACAAGGAAATGGCTATCGTTTCGATGAAATAACACAGTCATTCTTTAACACGAACAAAACTTACTCTATAGAATCTTTTTCCTTTTTCGGAGACAAAGAATACACAACCTGTGAGAAAGGTGAATGTACAGTCACTATTAAAGACAGATGCATAACGTTCAAATATGATGACGGAAGTGTGGGTACGAAGAAAATTGTAGGAGAACTTAAGGAGTGCACCGTTTTCGCAGGTGACAATGATATCATAATTCCAATGTATGTCACAGACGATAATTGCGCAGTACGAGCTGTTATGTTTGAATATGGTAGAAAGAATTTATATATATATACATATAATGTTATTATGAAGAAATACACTTGTCTGATGTATTATTGTCTATACTGGTAGTTGTTGTCACAGGCATGTTTGGAGCAGTTTATAATGCTTAATTATAGTGGAGACTTCTAATTATTTCTCCTTGACTAACAGCTTCTTACAAGCCATAATCCGCTAAAAATAGCATATAAAATCCTCGTTTCAGCCAATTCGCGACAGATGAACTTTTTATGACAAAAATCTTTCGCAACCCATTGTCATTCAAAGTTCGGAAGACCTGCTTATCAACGCAGTGGCCGTCACCAACCTCGCCGGCCAGCTGCTCTTTATCCAGCCCGTCGGCAACGCCCGCACCGAGGTCAACGTCCGCACCCTCTCCTCCGGGACGTACATCGTGCACATCAACACCCGCGCGGGAAGTGTTGAGAGGAAGTTTGTGGTGAAGAGGTAGCAATTATTAGTTGGTGGAAATTATAGGCAGGGCACCATATACAGCGGTATGTATAGATGGTTTCCATTTGGTTTCACATCGCCGGTATGAACGATATAGGCTTGTGCAAGATGGGTGGCGTATTTTTTGAGGCATTTCTCCAACGAAACGGTGGAGAATCCTGTTGAGGACTTCACTTCGATGGGAGAGATGTTATGACGGCTGGTAATTGTGCTTTTCGTTTGTTTTTCCACAGGAGCAATTGGTCGTAAATTTTTCTTTTCATCACAAAATCAAAGTTTGAACATACCATAAATCTACACGAAATCAACCCTTATCGATTCGTGTTTTCTACACGAAATCAAGGGCAAAAGTACAAAAAACTTGGATATGGACAGCAATTTTATTAAAGAATATTGGTTGAAGGCAACATTTCTGTCCCGATTTCAACGAAAGAATCAGCACTCTACGTACGTAAACTGCTGATTCTGATAGCAGTTGGTCAATGGTCAACGGTCATTGGTCATTTTTGTTTGCAAATGCCTTTTTCGCAAACCGTAAACCGCAAATCGCAAATCGCAAACCGCAAATCCTATCGTCTTCTTGCCGTCACAATTTTGCCGATGTATTCGTGGTGAACGCCGGCGGGGAAGTTTTCGTAGCGTTTGCGCGGGATCTCCTCGAAACCGCGGGTGTCGAACTGGTCGCGGTACATGATTTCGCACTCATACACCTCGCGGGCCTCTAAGTAGTAGGGCGTACCGTGCTCAGTGTAAGCCACATGCAAGCCCAATGCCGCATCCTTGTCGATATCGCGTCCGCTGTGGGTGCCCATATATTCGAGCACGTCTTTGCGGTCCTCGTCAAAGACCATCACGGTGAAATATTGATAGCGTTCCATGAACTCGTAGGTGTAGCGGGCGGGCGCCACATAGACGGTGATGGTGCTGATGTTGTGCTGCCAGATGTTGCCCAGCGCGCCCCATCCGATGGTCATCGCGTTGTGGCGACGCACATCGCCGGAGGCCAACAGCAGTCCGCCGCCCTTGAACCAGGTGAACGCATTGGCGTTGAATTCTTTAGCGGGGTCGAAGAGGACGAAATCCGACTCGGAAATCTGCTGCTTTTCCTGCTCCCGTTGCTTGACGGTGAGCTGATTGCCATACACGTTGTAGGAGATATTTTCGGGTTTCCATTTGTCTTTGGGCTTGTTGTCTTTGTCGGGGTAGCCGATCACGATGATGTTGAGCGGGATGAGGTGTTCGGGCAATTTCAGCACCTCCGCAACGGCTTTGCAGCGCTCTTGGTTGGGGTAAGTGCCCGTCCACACCGCGCCCAAACCCATCGAATGGGCGGCCAAGAGGATGTTTTCGGTGGCGGCGGAGCAGTCTTGCACCCAAAACTCGCGTGCTTCACCACTCAGGGCCTTCTTCATGTCGCCACACACCACAATGGCCAAAGGCGCACGGGTGAGCATGTCGGAATAGGGGTTGGTTTTGGAGAGCGCCTTCAGCTGCGCTTTGTCGTTCACCACCACGAAGTGCCACGGTTGACGGTTCACTGCGGTGGGTGCCGCCATTCCCGCACGCAGCAGCTGCTCAATGGTTGTCACATCCACGGGTTTATCGGTGTAGCTGCGCACCGAAGTCCGCGAGGCGATGTTTTCCAGCACCGCGTTCCGAGACACGCCCGATTCTTGGGCGTTTGCTTCTATTCCGGCATTCAATACAGCCGTTAATACCAAAATGGCCATCGTATGTTTTTTCATATTTTTCGTTTTTTTTGAGCCGCAAAGTTACAAAATTATTGTTGTTCCATAAATTTCAGAAACTCCGTCATGATTTTCGGCATGGGGTAATTCGCAAGGGTGGAGAAAGAGACAACCATTTGGTTGTCAGATGTTTTCGGGAGTTTTTTTACCGATTTCACCTGAAAATCCGCGTGGATAATCTGATGGGAAAGAACCTCTCGAATGACATATTCAGACTGTTCAGAAGACGTTTCCGAATCTTTTTCGATGAGCGGAAACTGGTACATGTTTCGCCAAATGTCATTCGCTGTTCTTTTTTCGATAATTGTTTTATTATCAGAAATATAGACGGTGTAGTGGAAATACCGGTGTCGCTGTTCCACCTTTTTCTTTTTCACAGGCAATATCTCTGTGAGCTGATTTTTCAGCGCGTAACAGGTGGTGGCAAAGGGACATTCGTCGCATTTCGGACTTTTCGGAGTGCAGTGCATCGCCCCGAAATCCATCGCCGCTTGGTTGAAGACACCGGGTCGTTTGCGGTCGATTTGCGTTTCGCAGATTTCCGTAATTCGCTTCACCACAGCGGGTTGCGACACATCATCGCAAACCCCGAAAATGCGACTGATGATGCGGATCACGTTGCCATCCACAGCGGGGTAGGGCAGATGGAAAGCGATGGAGGCAATAGCAGCGGCGGTGTAGGGACCGATGCCCTTGAGCGCCAGGATGTTGTGGTAATCCTGCGGGAACTTTCCACCATGTTGGGTCATAATTTCCTGCGCAGCGGCGTGCATATTGCGGGCACGTGAGTAGTAGCCCAATCCTTGCCACACTCGTAGCACACGTTCCTCTTCTGCCTCCGCTAACGCTTTGACATTCGGAAAGTTATCGATAAACCGCAGATAGTAATCCCAACCCTGCTGCACACGGGTTTGCTGCAGGATGATTTCGGAAACCCAAATCTTGTAAGGGTCGGTTTCGCCGCGCCAAGGGAGTTCGCGCTGGTGCTCTTCGTACCAACCGATGAGTGTGTCGGCGAAAGCCATCGTTAGTTGTTCTGTATCAATTGGAACAGCTGATCCAAATTGGGCGTGAGGATGATTTCCGTGCGGCGGTTTTTGGCTCTTGCCTCGGGCGTATTGCTCTCATCCAAAGGCAGATACTCGCTTCTGCCGGAAGCCGACAGACGCGTGGGTGCGATGTTGCCGCTCGCTAACAACGCCTTCACTACGGAGGTGGCGCGCATCACGCTGAGGTCCCAGTTGTCCTTGATTTGACCGCTGCCTCTGTAGGGCACATTGTCGGTGTGACCTTCGATCAGCACGGAGATATCGGGCTCATTCTCAAGCACTTTCGCCAGATTCTGAATGGCTTGCAAACCCTGCTCGTTGATGGTCCAGCTGCCGGATGCGAAAAGCAGTTTGTCGTCCATGGAGACATACACTTTGCCGTCCTTTTCGTGCACGTTCAAACCGCTGCCCTCGAAGCCTTTGAGCGCGTTGCTCACCTTCTCCTTCAGCGCTTTCACCTCAGCCTCTTTTTGCGCCAAGATGTTCTGCATCTCGTTGATACGCTGCTCTTTCATGGAGAGTTCTACACGCGCTCTCGCCAGCGAATCCTGCTGTGCGGCCAGCATCTTTTCCTTCACCGACATCTCGTCTTTGTACTTGTCGAGATTGCCCAGCAGGTCGTTGATAGTGTTTTGGTTGTTGGAGGAGACGTCGGCAAAGTTCTGCAGGAGCTCGTCATAATCCTGCTTTGCCTTCTCGTACTCCCGTTCCACACTGCGGGCTTTGCGGTAGAGACGCATGGTGTCGGCTCGCAGCTGCTCAACCTCCGTTGTCAGTGTGTTCAACTGCGCATTCAACGCCTTTTTCGCATCCTGACAGTTCTGATTTTCGGAAGTCATGTAGGTTAATTCATCCTGACAACGTTGTTGCTTCTGCAGAAGCTCGTTATATTTCTGCTTGGTCACACAACCCGAAAACAGGGCGATTGCCGCTACTAAAACGGTTAATTTAACAACACTTTTTTTCATATTTTGAACTATTCTCGCTATTTCTGCAAAAATAAGGTATATTTCGACCTCTTTTTGGTCGAAAACAGAAAGATATAAACAATGAATTTTGGATAAAACTACAGGGCGGTCACCTCTGTCATCGCCACTTTTCGAAGCGCTTCCGTGATACGGTCGGCATCGCGCTGACGAACAGAGATGGTATAGGTGCAACGCATATCGCTCTGCCGATCAAGTACTTGTATCTCAGGATCTTTCAAAATCTGCATGATGTCGTTCATCTTCACATACTCGAAAACCACCTGATACTGCTCCTGGATGGTGCGTTCCTCAATAACGGCAGCATCCAAAGCCTCTTTCGCAGCCACCTTGTAGGCGTTCTGCAATCCGCTGACACCCAACTTGATACCGCCAAAATAACGAACCACAATCACCAATGTGTTGGTCAGATCTTTCGACAGCAGCTGACCGTAAATGGGCCGTCCGGCAGTGCCCGAAGGCTCGCCATTGTCGTTCTGACGATACGCATCTTTGTGAGGACCAAGGATATAGGCGTAACAGTGATGACGAGCATCCCAGTGCTTCTTCTGGATTTCAGTAAGCCGCTGCTTCACCTCCTGCTCGTTCTGAACAGGAAAGGCGTAGGCCAGAAACTTGCTGCGCTTCTCGCTGTAGCTCCCTTCCGACGGTTTTGCAATGGTTTTATAGGTGTCTTCGAACATACATCAACAAATTATCGTCAATTTGGACTGTTTTTTCGTGCGTTTCGGGGATTTTCGGCGCTTTCAGCCCTTTTCCCCACGTCTGGTTTCCGACCAAAATCCGCGCTTCATCCCACAATCCGATTTCCAGGAATTTCTCCAATGTTTTCTTTCCACCTTCGATGATAACCGATTGGATTTTAAGGTTATACAACTGTTGGATAGCCTCTTCCGCCTTTTCGGAAAGCGGCGTATAGGGTAAATCGGCTATCACGTCCGTACCGCGCTGCATCACAAAGCGTTGCGGGTCTTTGCCAGGATATTCGCGGGTAGTGAGTTGCGGACGGTCGTTGCGCATGGTGTTATACCCCACCAAAATGGCATCCTCTTCACTGCGCCACTTGTGAACCAACACTTTCAACGCCGGGTTCGTAATCCAGTAAGAGGTTGTCTCTGAGCCATTTCTGTCTATATCCATATACCCGTCGCGGGTTTGCGCCCACTTCAGGATGATGTAGGGTCGATGCTGCTGATGGAAGGTAAAGAACCGCTTGTTAAGTTCCGCACAATCAGCTTCGCAAACGTTTTCCACTACCTCCACGCCGGCTTCGCGCAGTTTCCGAACGCCGTTACCGTTCACCTTGTCGTGATAGTCGATGGAGCCAATCACCACTTTGGGAATTCCGTAACGGATAATCGCATCGGCACAGGGCGGTGTTTTCCCGAAATGCGAGCAGGGTTCTAAATTCACGTAGAGCGTACTCTCTTTCAGTAACTCTATGTCTTTCACGGAGTTAATAGCGTTCACTTCTGCGTGCGCTTGCCCGCATTGATGGTGGTAACCTTCGCCGATGATTTTGCCGTTATGCACGATTACCGCGCCCACCATCGGGTTCGGACTTGTTTTGCCCAACCCCAAAGCGGCCAGCTGCAGGCATCTTTGCATGTAGAGTTCGTCGCTCATGCTATTTCGGCTGCTGTTTCAGGAAATAGGAGAGCGGCTGCACCTGACGGTCGAAGTGGAAATATTGGCACTGCACGAAATCCTTCGTGTTGCCGTTCAGCACCGCATAGAACTTGTCGCGGTTATAAGGCTCTTCACCGGAACGTTCTTCACCGCCAATGATAGCATCCAAATAGTAAGGATCCAGTTCAATTTTGCGGTACATATCCAACTTCGTTTTCTTGCCGTCAACGTCTGTTAACGTGATGGTTTTGAAGTGGTTAAATCTGATGATGGAGTCTTTTTCACTATCGGAAATGTTGGAGATGTAGATTTCGTAGTTCTTGTCGCGATATTCGGACAGCATATCGAGCAGTTTCACGGTGTCGTAATCCGGAATCAGCTCATTATGAACATTATACAGACTGAAGAAACGGGGGCCAGACTTTTCGATATAGTAAGACTCCTCTGGATTCTCGAAATCCTCCACTTTCAATGACTTGATACGGGTGATTTTGGTGCTGAATAGGTCGCAATTGTACCAATCCACGGCTTTGAAAGCGTAAAACGGCGTCAAGAAACCGCGGAAACCGGGAATGTGAACGATGCAGGGTTCGTCAAAACCCTCCAAAATGGCGAAATTGGCCACATTGTCCATCGTTGAAGGACCCATATAGTAGGTCTTCACATTGCGTTCCTTGGTGAAAAACGGAATGCCGAAAATCTTGAATTTAGGTGCATTTTGGTAGATTTCGACCTTGATGGCGTTCACCGACATCATCTTGTTGATGTTCGATTGGGCGGTTTTCGCCACCGTTTGCTGCAGGGTGATGTTGTGCATGGTGGCCAGCAGGTCGTTCACCTTCTGCGGCATCGCCTTCACGGAATCCTGCACATACCAGCCGTCATCGTGACGCACCAGCAACGTGTATTCTCCGTTCATGTCGGCGATGAAGATTTTGGTGATATTGTTCGTGTCTTTGACGGCAAAAATGTCGGATTTGGGCTGACTATTGCCGCGAATCACACCGGTTTTGAACAAAACAAGCAGCAGACAACCTACCAACAGCAGGCATCCAAGAATAATGGCGATTGTTTTTTTCTTCATTATGGTTTTTATTATTTATTAGCTTCGATTTTTTGCTCGGATTTTTCAATCTCTCGTTGCAATTTTGCAGGCAACTCGTTCTCCTTCATGCACTGGTGGCAGCGCATATCGAGCGTGTACATACGGCCGATGCAGTAGTTGGAGTGTTTGCAGCCGCTTTTGGTCACCTCGCCGGAGTGCAGCTTGTTCACGAAATCGGTGTCGTGAACGAGGGCGCGGGCCATCTGGAAGGCCACGAAACCGGAATCCAGCACCTTCTCCATATCGTCTTTGTTGACCATGCCGCCCACGTAAATCAGCGGCATCTTCACGGCCTGGCGGAACTTCATGGCGGTGTCGTAGAAGTAGGCGTCCTTGTAGGGAACGGTGGGAATCATGATGCGACCGCCGAAGAAGAGACCGAACTTCAGCCACCAGAACTTCTTGAAATCCATGTAGTAAGCGAGGGTCTTCAGGGGCATTGCGCCGCGCATCACGTCCATCGGGGCTTTGCTGACGAAACCGGCGGTGAGCACTAGTGCGTGTACTCCTAACTTCTCTAATTCCTGCGCCACTTTGATGCATTCGTCCTCGTGCATACCGCTGCGGAAACCGTCATACATATTGGTTTTCACCACGATAGCCATATCGTCTTTGGCCTCTTCCATCACGCGGGAAATCACGCGACGCATGAAGCGCATGCGGTTTTCGAGGGAACCGCCATACTCATCGCGACGGTGGTTGGTATAGGGCGAGAGGAACTGGCTGATGAGGTAGCCGTGTCCTGCGTGAACCTCGATGCAGTCGAAGCCGGCCCGACGACACATGTCCACCGCTTTGCCGAAATCATCGACGATCTGGTCGATGTCTTTCACCGTCATTTTGCGGGTGAAAGTCGGCGAATAGAGGTTGAAACGACCAGAGGGTGACAGCGGTTTTTCACCGCAAGTCGAGCGGTGCGTCATGTTGCCGCAGTGTCCGATCTGGATGGAGGCTTTCGCCCCTTCTGCGTGGATCGCGTCTGTCAGCTTCTTCAACTCCGGCACAATCTCCTCGCGCAACCAGAGCTGTCCCTCGAAGGAGAGTCCGCTGCGACTCACGGAAGCGTAGGCCACGGTGGTCATTCCGATACCGCCGCGGGCCACTGCCGTATGGTAGTTGAACAGCTGCTCGGTCGGTCGGTTTCCGTGTGCCATGTTTTCAAAAGCTGCGGAACGTATTGTTCTGTTTCTTAATGTTATAGGCCCAATCTGACAGGGGGTGAAAATGTTTGATTCGATCATTATTGTGGGTTTACAGGTTTACACGTTTACAGGTTTATTTTGTGGATTAAAACCGGTAGCGAACACCGAGCGAAAAGCTATAGAGATAAGAGGTATAATCTCCCTGACTAAATCCGAAGACATTGACCATCGGACGCCAGTCAACACTGATGTTGATCGGTGCTTTGAATTCGTATTCCAGACCAATTTGTGCACCGATAGGGAGACCTAACTTTCTGTAAGTTACCAATTTGCCGTTTTTGTCGTAATGCGGACTTTCGAAGAATTCACCGTAACCCCAGCTCACGCCGACGGCTGCACCGAGGTACCAGTAAAAGCTGGGAAGAATGTCCATAATCCAGTCGTATGCAATTACCGCTTGAACGCGTCCGTATGTGTATTGTAGGTCAACTGCAGTGCCATCTTCGTTGTACATGACCCCCTTTTGGAAGATGAAAGGCGTAACCCCAGCGTCAAACTCCAGCATTCCGGAGCTAGCGAGCGGGTGCTGTAGTGAGAGCTCGAAGTTGTATCCTATGCGCGTGCCGAAGGAGTTGGATTGCGCCGTAGTCACCCCTATGAAGAGGCTGATTATGAGGAGAGTAGAGAATAGCTTTTTCATTTTATAAGGTTATTGAATTAATTTGAAGATTCTTAATGCATTTTCGGTGGTGCGCTCCATCACCTCTTTCACGGAAACCTCCATGATTTCAGCGATTTTGGCTGCAATGAGCGGGATGTAGCTGCTCTCGTTGGGCGTACCGCGATGCGGGGTGGGAGCGAGATAAGGAGCATCGGTTTCCAACACGATGTGGTCCAAACCGATTTTCGGAATCAGCTCCTGCAGTTTGCTGTTCTTGAAAGTCACGATGCCACCAATACCGATGACAAATCCGTGTTTCGCAGCCCATTCCGCCTCTTGGATGCCGCCCGAGAAGCAGTGCAATACGCCTGACAACGAGCCGATTTCGTACTGATTCAGAATCGGAATCGCTTCACTGTATCCGTTGCGGATGTGTAGCGACAGAGGCAGTTTTCGGTCGCGGGCCCAGTCGAGCTGACGTTGGAAGACAATCTGCTGCTCTTTCTCGAAATCGCGATCGTGGTAGTAGTCGAGTCCTATTTCGCCAATGCCGACGATGTTGCGGTCGCCGATGTGGGTCTCCAGCTCCGCCAGTACCTCTTCGTAGTTTTCGCGCACGTCGGAAGGGTGCAGTCCGATAAGTCCGAAGATGTTGTTCGGGAACATCTCCACCGCTTCTGCGATCATCGGGGGAGTTTGTGCGTCCACGCAGGCGAGGAGCACCTTCTCCACGCGAGCGTCCACCGCCCGCTGAATCACCTCGCGGAGGTCTTCAGGGTAGTACTCGCGGTACAAGTGGGCGTGGGTATCTATGTAGTAGTTTGTCATTTTTTTCTCTTCGTGTTTCATTTTCGACCCCACATTGCGCTCCTTCGTCGCTTATGTGGGGTTAATTGCACTTCGTGCGTCTTGTCTCTTCGAGACTGCTCAAGGAATTATATTTTGATTATTCGTTTCTTCGTTTGAGATGGAGAAAACGTCTCGTTGGGTGTAGAGTAGGATGGCGGCGAGGACGGCACCGAGGACATCGGAAATGGTCAGGGAGATCCAGACACCATTAAGGCCGTTCCAACCGAGATCCACGTACAGCATTGGAATAAGGATGCTCATCGGAACCAAGAAGATGACTTGGCGGGAGAGGCTGGTGACAATCGCTACCCACGGTTTGTCGATGGATTGGAAGAAGTTGGAGTTGACGATGGTGAAGCCGATGAGCGGGAACATCACCATGCTGTAACGCAAGGCAACGCGGCCCAGTTCGATAAGGTGTGAGTCGGTGGTGAAGGCGCGCATCATCGTGCCCGGAATGAGGCAGGAAATCACGCTGCCCGCCAGACCGATGGCCACGCAGATCCACATGGTCAGTCCGTAAACGTGTTTGAGTCGGTGTCCGTGGCCCGCACCGTAGTTGTATCCGGCGATAGGCTGCATACCCTGACAAACGCCTATAATCACGAGAACCAGGAAGTTACCGTACGTGTTGCAGATACCGTAAGCGCCCACCGCGTAGTCGCCACCATAACGCAGCAGCTGACTGTTGAGGATGGCAACCACTCCGGCAGCGGCCAAGTTCATCAGGAACGGACTCATACCTATCATGGTGATATTCTTGAAGATATAGCCTTTCGGCTTCCAAGCGTGCGCTTTGAAACGGATGAACGACGACGGCTGCACGAAATGCAGAATGGAGACCACCGCCATACAGAAAATGGAAATCGTGGAGGCAATAGCAGCACCTTTGATACCCATATCCAGCGCAAAGATGAAGATGGGGTCGAGAATCATGTTGAGGATGGCGCCTCCCGCCATAATCATCATCGCTTTAGTGGGATAGCCCGATGCGCGAATCAAACCGGTGAGGTTGAACGCCACGGTAATCAGAAACATGCCCGGCAGAATATAGATCATGTACTCGCGGGCATAGGCAATCGTTTCGGCTGTTGCACCGAACATCATCAGGATTTTGTCTAAGAAAAGGTAACAAAACGTAATGACGCAAGTTCCCAATAATACTGTGAAAATCAAGCTGTTGCCTAATATATTTTCCGCCCATTCATTGTCCTTTTTACCCAAAACAATAGACATTCGCGAAGCGGATCCTACGCCAATCAAGGCGCCGAAAGCGTGGATGATGTTCATCAGCGGCATCGTGATGACCAATCCGGCAATGGCTAACGCACCCACACCGCGCCCGATGAAGACACGGTCCACAATGTTATATACAGAAGCGATAACTTGGCTGATTACCGCGGGAAGGGCATAAATCCACAACAGATGCCCAATATCTTTCGTTTCGAGTTCTTTTGTTCTATCTAACGTTTCCAATATTCTATACCTTATATTTTAAGCCCGCGAAAATACACTTTTTTTGCGTAACTTGAGCGCACAACCACAGCTATCTTCCGGATTTGAATAATAATTTATTTTTAACTGCGTTATTCGGGAATAATGTGTACTTTTGCCGCCGGTTTTTGGCTTTTAGCTATTGGCTGTTGGCAATTGGCTATGCTTAAACCTTAAACTCTAAACCTTAAAAATACTATGAACATATTAGGATTTTGCATTTTAGCAGGAATTGTGGTGATGGTTGCAGGGGCCGTCTATATTACAAAGATGATAATGGAAGCGAAAGCGAAAATCGCTGCGTTGGCAAGTGGCAAGAAGAACCACTCGGTAGTGCTGCCGTTGCGTCTGCAGGCATACGAACGTATGGCGCTCTTTCTTGAACGCATCGACCCCAATCAGCTGGTGCTGCGTATCCACGCCGTCGGACTCACTGTTTCCCAAGAGCAAAACCTGCTGCTTATGGCCATCCGCAGCGAATTTGAACACAACCTCTCGCAGCAGATTTACATCTCCGACGTTGTGTGGGAGAAGATCGTAGACGCTAAAACCGACATTGAGAGCATCATCAACACTGTGGCCGGCGATTTTGACAAGGATGCCGACAGTCGCGAGTTTGCGGAAACCCTTCTTTCTGTGGCTGCCGAAAAGCCCGTGGTGGAGATGGCTATCCACATTTTGAAGGCCGATATGCAAAAATGGGCGTACTAATGTCCGTCTGAATAATTTTTTTGTATTTTTGCACCGAAATTTTATTCCCTAACATAAAATTAAGAACAAAGAATCATTATGAACAACGCCAATTATGTATTCAGAGAACCGCAAAATGAACCGGTTTTCTCTTATGCACCCGGTACGCCGGAAAGAGCATTATTGCAAAAAGAATTAGAAAGACAATATAATCAGGAAATTGAAATTCCGCTGATCATCGGTGGAAAAGAGGTGAAAACTGGCGATATGGGTCAGGTGGTGATGCCTACCGAGCACAACCACGTGCTGGCTAAATATCACAAAGTGGGCAAGAAAGAGGTCCAAATGGCCATCGACGCTGCAATGGCAGCTAAGAAGGGTTGGGAAGAGACCCCTTGGATCCAACGTGCTTCCATTATGATGAAGGCCGCTGAACTGCTCGCCACCAAATATCGCTACATCCTGAATGCATCTTGTATGCTGGGACAGGGCAAGAGCCCGATGCAGGCTGAAATCGACTGCCCGTGCGAGGCTATCGACTTCCTGCGTTTCAACACCTATTTCGCTTCTCAGCTCTATAGCCAACAACCGATTTCCGATCACGCTACTCTCAACCGCAACGAATATCGCGGAATGGAGGGCTTTGTGTACGCCATCACCCCGTTCAATTTCACCTCTATCGCGTTGAACCTGAACGTGGCTCCCGCTTTGATGGGTAACGTCACCATCTGGAAACCGTCCACTACGGCTATCCTCTCCAACTACTACCTGATGAAACTCCTCCAGGAGGCTGGTCTTCCCGACGGCGTCATCAACTTCCTGCCCGGCAGCGGTTCCGTTATCAGCGACGTGGCCTTCAAGTCACCGCACTTGGCTGGTATCCACTTCACCGGCAGCACCGGCACCTTCAAGAGCTTCTGGAAACTCATCGGTGAAAACATCGACATCTATAATACCTATCCGAAGATTGTGGGTGAGACCGGCGGTAAGGACTTCATCTTCGCCCATAAGACCGCTCCCACACGCGAGTTGGCAGTGGCTATCCTCCGCGGCGCTTTCGAGTACCAAGGTCAGAAATGTTCAGCTGCATCTCGCGCCTATGTTCCCAAATCCATTTGGGCTGATACGCTGAAACATATTAAAGATATGATGAAGACCGTGAAGATGGGTGATGTTCGCGACTTCTCCAACTTCGTGAATGCCGTCATCGATGAGAAATCTTTCGACAATATCGCTGGTTACATCGATCGCGCAAAGGCTTCCAAGGATGCTGAAATCGTGCTCGGCGGTAACTACGACAAGTCTGTCGGTTACTTCGTGGAGCCCACTATCATCCTGGCTAAGACCACGGATTACGAGTCTATCCGCGAGGAGATCTTCGGACCGGTCATCACGGTGTACGTCTATGAGGATGACAAATACGAAGAGATGTTGCACGTTTGCGACGAGACCTCTCCGTACGCTCTCACCGGCTCTATCATCGCCCGCGACCGTTACGCTATCATCCAAGCCGAGAACATTTTGCGTCACTGCGCCGGTAACTTCTACATCAACGACAAGCCGACAGGCGCTGTTGTGGGTTGCCAACCCTTCGGCGGTGCACGTGCATCCGGCACCAACGACAAGGCCGGTAGTATGCTCAACCTTGTCCGCTGGATCAGCTCTCGTTGCATCAAGGAAACCTACGTTCCTGCAACCGATTACGGCTATCCGTTCCTTGGATAATCCATTGATTGATAATACGATAAAAGGCGGCTCTCACGGGTCGCCTTTTTCTATTGCCTTTAGTCTGTTCCCTTTCGCCTAAAAAATGTATCTTTGCCCAAAATTTAAAACGCAAGAAAATGAAAACGTTAAAAATCATCAAGAAAGAATACCAACGTGTCGGATATGATGCGCAAGATATTGAACCCGTGGAATATACGGAAGGTTTCGCTGAATATGACGACCAAGGTCGGATCATTCGTGAGGAACGTTACGAACCCGATGGCTCTCTGAACACACTGACCGTCAATACGTACGACGACAATGGAGAGCTGTTGCAGGCTGAACAGTACGACCAAGACCATATTCTGTTGCAAAAAACTGTCAATCAATACGATGAAGCGCATCAGTTGGTGGCGCAGTCGAACTATTATGGCGATGCTTCTGACGAATATGTCACCAAATACTATTACGATGCCGATAATCAGCCGGTGAAGCAGGAGGTTTACGTGAACGGGAAATTGGACTATGTAGAGAAAACCACCACATACGTGAATGGTCGTCCCGACACGGTGACAGAAAACGACGATTACGGCAATCCGCTCTATATCCATCATTATCAGTACAATGAGAAAGGTCAAGTGGCTGTTTACTCCCGCGATGAGGTGCAGAACAACGACCGCCGTACTTTAGAGTTTACCTACAATGAGCATGGCGACAGAATCAAAGACCTTATCTATAACTATGATATGATGTTGATTGCCAAGGTTTTGCGCACCTTTGACGATGAGGGTCGCCAGACCGAAATTGTGGAAGAGGATTTGGACTCCTATCGCCGCATCGCGATGAGTTACGACGGTGACCGCGTGGTGAAGAACACGATGTACAACAAAGAGGGGGAGATTACCGGCTGGTCGGAATACGAATATGACGACAACGGCAAGGAGAGCCTCGCCCGCGAATTCATCCACGATGAGGTGGAACCGGAGAATTTCCGTATGTTGCGCGAAACGGCATACGTCCGCGAATAATCGCATCTGTTTTTTGCCCTACTGTTTTTGAAAATTATGTACCTTTGCGGCTTAAATTTTTAGACGATGTTACAGATTCAACTTTTAAGAGAAAATCCACAGGAAGTTATTGACAGACTGAAAATTAAGAATTTCGATGCTACGGAATTGGTGGCTGAAATTCGTGAATTAGATAGCGACAACCGCAACCTGAAGAAGAAAATCGACGACAATCTGATGGCCCAGAATCAGGGTGCGAAGAAGATCGGACAACTTTTCAAAGAAGGCAAACGCGACGAGGCCGAAACCCTCAAAGCTGAGATGGCCACTTTGAAAGAGAGCGAGCGTGTCGACCGCGCCAAACTGCAGGAGCAGGAAGAGCTGCTGCAGAGCAAGATGGTGCTGCTGCCCAATCTGCCCAACGCCGCCGTGAAACCCGGAAAAGGCGCTGAGGACAACGAAATTGTTTACAAGCAAGGTGATGATTCCAACCTGCCCGAAGGCGCTCTGCCTCACTGGGAATTGGTGAAGAAATACGACATTATCGACTTTGAACTCGGTACCAAGATTACGGGTGCCGGCTTCCCCGTCTACAAAGGCAAAGGTGCTCGTCTGCAACGTGCCCTCATTGACTTCTTCCTTGACGAAGCTACCGCTGCCGGTTTCGTGGAGATTCAACCGCCCTACATGGTGAACGAGGATTCTGCATACGGTACCGGCCAACTGCCTGATAAAGAGGGACAAATGTACCACTGTCAGGTCGACAACTTCTACTTGATTCCCACCGCTGAGGTGCCTGTCACGAATATCTACCGCGATGTCATCCTCAAAGAGAGCGATTTTCCGTTGAAGAACTGTGCTTACTCCGCATGTTTCCGTCGTGAGGCCGGTTCTTACGGTAAAGACGTGCGCGGTCTCAACCGTTTGCACCAGTTCGACAAAATCGAGATCGTGACCATCGAACATCCCGATCGCTCATACGAAACGCTGGAGGAGATGACCAATCACGGCAAGATGTTGCTTACGAAGCTCGGTCTGCCGTTCCGCGTGTTGCGTCTCTGTGGTGGCGATATCAGCTTTACTTCCGCACTGACCTACGACTTGGAGGTTTACTCCAAAGCCCAGCAGAAATGGCTGGAGGTCAGCTCCGTTTCCAACTTCGAATCATATCAGGCTAACCGTCTGAAACTGAGATACAAAGATGCCACAGGTAAGACGAAACTCGCCCATACGCTCAACGGCAGCGCTCTTGCTTTGCCGCGCGTGTTGGCCGCCCTGCTGGAGAACAACCAGACCGAAAAGGGCATCGTCATTCCTGAAGTGCTTCGTCCTTACACCCGTTTCGATATTATCGACTAAAATCGGATGAAAAGACTGTTCATTATCATCATGCTGCTCTTCTCTTGCGGCGGTGCTGCTATTGCGCAGCAAAGTCAGGAAGAGCAGCTTGCTTTGCAATATTACCGCGACAAGGAATACGACAAAGCTGTGGAGCTTTTTGAGAAAATCCACAACAAAAAGCCGGATTCCTACATCTACTATTATTATTATCACGCCCTTTTGGAGCTGGAACGCTACGACGCTGCGGAAAAAATGCTGAAAAAACAGGTGAAAGCCTACCCTAATGTGCAGCGTTACAAAGTGGATTTGGGTTATGTGTATGAGCGTGCAGGCGACAATGCAAAAGCTGAAAAAATCTATCAAGAGTGTCTGAAAAACCTGCAGGCGAAGGAGACTGCCGTAAGTGAGCTGAACAACGCCTATATGTCGCGCGGCAAGTACGACTACGCTGCTGAAGCCATCCTAAAAGGTCGTAAACTCCTTGATAATGAACAATATCTGTCCAAAAATCTGATTAGCATCTACAAGCTTCTCCATCAAAATGACAAGATTGTGGATGAGATTATTTCGTTGGTCAAAACCGACAATGAGAAGTACCAGAATGACGTGCAGACGGCTATTCAGGACTTGCTGATGGATGACGAGGACAACACGCAGTACATGAACATCCGCACGGCACTGCAGAAATTTTCTCAAAAAAATCCAAACAACATTCTTTGTATCAAAGAGTTGTATTGGATCAGCCAATTGCATAAGGATTACGAGGAGGCTTTTGTTTTGGCCAAAGCGTTGGACAAACGGCTCAAAACGGAGGGTATTTTCACTTACGAATTGGCTACTGTGGCGGCCGCCAACCACGATTATGACATCGCCATTGAGGCATTGAATTACATCATCAAGAAGGGCGAAGAGGCGCATAACTATGTGCAGGCGAAGATGAAAATCCTGGATGTCAAGTATATGCAGCTTATTGAATCCTCACCTGTGAAAATGGTGGATGCCATCAATCTGGAACAGGATTTCCGCAAAGCGCTGGAAGAGAACGGTATTCATTCCGGCACGATGGACTGGATCCGTAAATATGCCCATCTGCTGGCCTTTTACGTCAATAAACCGCAGGAGGCGATGGATGTGCTCAATCAGGCGATGGCTGCTACCCGTGACCCCAAGGAGAAAAACCAGTACAAAATCGATCTTGCTGATGTCCAGTTATATACTGGCAATATTTGGGATGCTTCGCTCAACTATTCGCAAGTGGATAAGGATATGCCCAACGATGTGTTAGGTAACGAAGCGAAGTTCAAAAACGCGAAGCTTTCCTTTTATATTGGGGAGTTCAACTGGGCGAAGAGTCAGCTGGATGTGCTTGCTGCCGCCACCACGAAACTCATCGCCAACGACGCCATCTATTCTTCCATGCTGATTTCCGATAATTTGGAGGAAGAGGAAGAACTGGACGATAGCGACACTACGATGGCGCTTTTCAGCAATTCCGAGGGTAATTTAGCCTTGAAGATGTACGCTAAAGCTGAGTTTCTGATTTTCCAGAACAAGGACGACGAGGCGCTCAGAGCCCTTGATTCCGTAATCATTCTCTCACCGTTTGGCTCTCTGGTCGATGATGCGCTCTATCAAAAGGCGCTCATCCTCATCAAGCAGAAAAACTATCTTGAGGCTGAAAGACTGCTGAAAGAGGTGATTGAAAAGTACGGAGACCAGCTTCTGGCCGACGATGCGACCTTCCAGTTGGCAGAGCTGTACGAATATTACCTGAAAGACATCACGCAGGCAATGGAATATTACCAGAAAATTCTGAAAGACTATAGCGACAGTCTTTACGTGGTGCAGGCGCGCAACCGCTACCGCGCGTTACGCGGAGACAATCTCTAAAGGCCTATTTCGGTTGTAAAGTCCTTCTCAAATAATCGACCGTGATTTCCACTGGACGGTAAATACAGTTCGTGAAATTGTGGTCGTAGTATTCCAATTCGTAATATTCACTGTTTTCCCACATTTCATGGAAACGTTCGCCGCAGGTGTAGGGCACCAAGCGGTCGCCGTTGCCATGGATGATGCAGGCGTTGCCATGGTATTGCCCGGCGGTTTCGAAGATGGGCAACCGGAAAGCGGTTTTGAGGTAGCGTCTGCCGAGGGCGATGCCGTTGTGCAACACGAGGCTGTCGGGCGGATCGAGCGGGTTGAACTCGACACCGAAGAGGTTGCCTCGGGCGATGTCGTCGCGCACCGAGGAGGAGGGCGCCAACAGCACCACTGCCTTGATATCGTCCGGGTGCTTGCCCGCGACCATCGCCGCCACTATTGCACCCTGTGAGTGTCCAACTAACGCGATGTCATCAACAAAACGCAGGTCTTGTGCGTATGCTAACACCTGTTCAAGGTCTTCTATTTCGTTTGGGATGGTCATATCTACAAACTTGCCTTCGCTTGCGCCGTGACCGTTGAAATCGAAGGTCAGCGTGGCAATCCGATCGGAATGTAGCCGATTTTCAATGCGTTTCATCAACTCGAAATTGTGGTCACAGTTCAAACCATGACACAGTATCACAAGATCGCAACGCTCACCGGAACGTAGTTCTGGCTTGTACAACACCGCTCCAAGCTTTCCTTTGCTGCCGTCAATGGTAATCTGCTCCTCTGTGTCACCTCCAACAATCGTTATTTTTGGAGGAATTTTCGCAAAAGTCTCATATAACTTTTTCTCAATCTTATACGACAACACCGTGCTAACCAGCACTTTGCCGTCTGGACCAATAAGGTAAATCGACGGAATCCAGCGCACACCGTAGGCCTTGGCCACATCCGACTGGTTCATCCGTTTCAGCTCGCTCACCTGTGTGTAAGGAACACCCGACTTGGCGATGTAATCCGTCCACTTTTTCTTGTCTGTATCGAAAGAAACGCCGATGAACTCCACTCCATCATCGTGGAACATGTTGTAGAATCGGATGATTTCAGGGAGGTCCTTGCGGCAGTCGGGACACCACGAGGCCCAGAAGTCGATGACCACATACTTTCCCTTAGCAAATTCGCTGAATTTCAATGTTTTACCATCAGGTGTGTTGAGTTGGAAATCGGGTGCGGGCGTGCCGGGTTTCAGCATTTCTTGTGCGTAAGTCTCGTCAAAATCGAGCACCACCTGCGCATGCACACTCACGCAAATCCCCAATAAGATCCAAATAATCGAAAAACGTAATAATCTTTTCATATCGTAAAGTCTATTTATCTATTCCCAATTCTCTATTGCATCAACCCCCAATATCTAACTTCTTCATAATCAACACAAAACAAACAATCTCATAATTAAGCAGCAAAAATACCAAAAAATAATGTATCTTTGCACGCTTAAAAAAAGTTAAAATGACGAATGAACATCTATCTCCTGCATTAGCGCCTCGCAGCAAGAAATCGCGTGCCCGGTATAGGGTGGCGGTGATTGGCAGTGGCAGTTGGGCGACCGCTATTGTGAAGATTATCTCGGTCAACTTGGAACACATCCACTGGTGGGTTCGCCAGGAAGCCATTGCAGAAAGCATTATCAAATACGGACATAACCCCAAATATTTAAGCTCTGTCTTCGTTAACCCCGAAGATGTGAAGGTGAGTACCGACATCCGTACCACTGTGGCGCGCGCTGACTATGTCATCATCGTCACTCCCTCGGCTTATCTCCACAAGACGCTGGAGCCGCTGAAACGTTCGCAACTCTCCAAAAAGAAGATCATCCTTGCCGTCAAGGGTATTGTTCCGGAGACCATGCAACTGATCAGCGACTACATGCAATCACAGTTCAAAGTGCCTCTGGATCAGCTATGTATCATCAGCGGACCGTCGCACGCGGAGGAGATTGCGCAAGAGAAGTTCACCTTCCTGACCGCCGCTTCCACCAATCAAGAACTGGCGGAAACCGTTGCAAAGTTCTTTACCACGCGCTATTGTCGCACCTCTGTTTCCAGCGATGTGATGGGTGCGGAACTTTCCATCGTGCTTAAAAACATCTACGCCCTTGGTGCCGGTATTTACAGTGGTCTTGGCTACGGCGACAACTTCATCGCAGCCTACGTGGCTAACTGTCTGAAGGAGATGAAGTACTTTGTATCAGAGGTTTACCCCAACGAAAACCGACATATTTCCGATTCCGTATACCTCGGCGACCTCCTTGTGACCGCCTATTCCACCTTCAGCCGCAACCGCCTTTTCGGTATCATGATCGGACACGGTTTGTCGGTGCGCGTGTCGTTGTTGGAGCTGCGCATGGTGTCGGAGGGCTACACAGCCTGTCGTTGCGTGCACGAAATCAACAAGAAAATCGGTGCTGAAATCCCGATTGTAGAGACTATCTACGGCATTTTGTACGAAAACAACAACGTTTCCTCCGAAATGCAGCGCATCGCCGAACATTTTGTGTGATGATCCGTTACCTCAAACATTCCGAAATCGACCCCGAAAAATGGAATCAGGCAGTCCATAACAGCCTGTTTTCTTCTATTTTTGTGGAGTTCGAAATGTTGGATCTGCTCACGACTCCCGACACCTGGGACGCGTTGGTGCAAGACGATTACAGAGTTGTCATGCCGCTTCCTTACCGAAAAAAAGGAGTGTTAAAATATGTTTATACGCCCTTCTTCATCCCGCAGATGGGAATCTTCTCAGAGCATGAAGTTTGCCCTGCAGAAGTGGATGGTTTTCTTTCGGAGGTCTCCAAGCATTTTGTGTTGGCAGACATTATCTTGAACGAGAAGCTGAATGTAGAAAAACGAGACATGACGTTTGTCTCTCATTCGATGTCGTTGCAATTTCCTTATAATGAGTTATATGGGAATTTTTCTCAAAACACAAAGCGCAATATTAAGACGGCAGAAAAATCCGGATGTGTGATAATTCGACAGGAAGAATCCGTGTCGGAAATCATCCAGCTATTTATTAGAAACAAAGGAGGGCAAACAGAAGTGCATTTCACGGATAAGGATTACCAGCGTTTGCTTCAAGTGTCTAACTGCCTAGTTGCTAGGGGTTTGTTAGAGATTTATGGCGTGCGGACGGCAGACGACCAATTAGCTGCTGGTGCATTGTTCGTGAAAGACGGAAAGCGTCGTTGGTTCTGGTTTTCTGGCCGAGAAAACCAATTATCTCATTGTATGCCAATGTTTTACTTGCTAAACGAATATATTCGTGACCACGCGGAAACAGAGTTGACCCTTGATTTTAACGGCTCCACTAATGAAAATGTAGCACGATTATACCACAGTTTTGGAGGCGAACGCTACGAAATCCCATTCGTCCGCTGTTACAAAAACCTATTCTGGCGACCTGTCTTAAAAATTCTCGGAAAATAATTATTCTTCGCCTCTTAAAATATCCGCAATGTGGATAATTCCTACATCCACTTCGTGTTCCTGCTTGTAAGCGTCGAGCAGCTGCAGACAATGGATATCGGTAGAGGTGATGTATTCGGCTCCTTGGTTGTAGGCACGGAGCACGATTTCGCCGGTCATCTTCTCAGCAGCTTCAGGATTGAGCATTGCAAAACGACCGTTCGCACCGCAACAGCAGTTCTTATCTTCTGTATCTTCTATCAAATCAAGCCCTTGCGTGTTTTTCAGCAAAATTTCCGGTGCGTTGCATTCGGGATAGAGATGCTTGGCAGAACAGGACTTGAAATAGAAGACTCTATGACGGAAAGTGTTGTTCAATGAGGTGACCTTCAGCACGTTAACGATGTAATCGCACAGTTCGCGCACGTTGCTGATGAAGGTGTTCAACTCAGTAGGAAGGGTAGCGTTTTTGAGGATGAGATCGAAGTGTCGAAGCATGAAACCAGCGCAAGCAGCGTCGGGAATGACCACCGGGAATCTCTTTTTGTGCAGTTCGCAGTATTCGGTGTAGGATTTGATGACCTGATAGCCCAAATCCTTGGCGTACTGCATCTCCCCTTCCATGAAGAAACGGCGACCGCAGCAGGTGTTCTCCATGTCGTAGTGGCAGAACTGGTTCAGGCGGTTCAAGACTTCGATGACACTGTTCACCGTCTCAGCCTGAAACAGATCCATCTGACATGGAACGTACAAAAATACAGTCTGTTGCGAATCGCTCATTGTTTGGTTTTTAAGTTTATGGTGTCTGTAGAGACGTGATTAATCGCGTCTCTACAACGTTTTAATTTCCGCATTTGGCGTAGCCGCAGTTAGAACACGTCAGGCAGCCTTCTTTGAACTCCATGGTGTCTTTCTGCTGGCAGTTGGGACAAACGACGCCTTTCTGCTTGGTGCCGTCCTGGATGAATTTCTTGAGGGCGCGGCAGACACCGTTACGCCATGAATTGATGCTCTCCTGACGGAAGTTGAGGCCGGAGATGATGTTCACGACGTGGTTCACGGGGATGCCGTTGCGCAGCAGTGCAGAGGTCATCTTCGCGTAGTTCCAGAACTCTTGGTCGAAACAACGGTCCAGACCGCGCAAAATCACTTCGTAGCCAGCTTTGTCTTGGTAGATGAAGTCGTAGGACTTGGTGCCGTCGTCGTGGCGATTCTTCACAATGGTGCCGTGGTCAACCCATTTCGGCAGCAGGAAGCTTTCGTCGCCAGTCTTGCCAGTGAAGATTTCGTAGGGTTTGCCGTTATATAGACCGATGTAGGCCACCCAATCCTCGTTGTTGTTCTTGAAATGGATGACATCGGCGTTGAGTTCGCGCGGACGTTTGAAGTTCTTCGGTTTTTCATCCTCTTTGGGCTTCTGGTCAATGGAGTTGAGCACGCCGTCACGAGAGCCTTCGCGATAGACGGTCAGACCTTTGCAGCCCACTTCCCAAGCTTTGAGGTAGAGGTCGCCGACCACCTCCTCGGTGATGTTGGCGGGTAGGTTGACGGTGACGGAGATGCTGTGATCCACCCACTTCTGAACAGAACCTTGCAGTTCCACTTTCTTAATATAGTCGGTGTCGGCGGCGGTGGCTTTGTAGTACGGAGACTGGTCCACCAACGCGAGCACATCCTTCTCGTCCATGCTCTTCAGTTGCTCTAAAGTGTATCCTTTGGTCTCGGCCCACACCACGAATTTGTGGTGGAAGACCATATACTCCTCGAACATATCACCGACGGTGTCTTTCACGACGGTCTTCTTGGTGGCCATATCGTTCGGGTTGATTTTACGACGGCGTTTGTAGACCACGTTGAAGGCAGGTTCGATACCGGAAGTGGTTTGTGTACAGATACTTACGCTTCCTGTCGGGGCGATGGTGAGCAGGGCGATATTACGACGACCGTAACGGATCATGTCGTCGTAGAGTTTCGGGTCAGCGTCGCGGAGACGTTGGATGAAGGGGTTGTGGCCCTCCTTGATGCAGCTGTAGATCGGGAATGCGCCGCGCTCCTTGGCCATGTTGACGGAGGAGCGGTAAGCAGCGAGAGCCAGTTGTTTGTGTACTTCCGTGGAGAAGGCGTTGGCCTCGTCGGTACCGTAGGTAAGTCCGAGGGCTGCAAGCATATCGCCTTCTGCGGTGATACCCAGACCGGTACGACGGCCTTTTAGCGACTGTTTGCGGATCTTGAGCCAGAGCTCTTTCTCCACGCGCTTCACGTTTTCGCTTTCGGGATCGCTCTCAATCTTGGCGAGGATGGCGTCGATCTTTTCGAGCTCCAGGTCGATGATGTCGTCCATCAGACGTTGCGCACATTGCACATGCTGGCGGAAGCGCGGCATGTTGAACATGGCTTGGTCGGTGAACGGGTTGTCGACGTAGCTGTAGAGGTTCATGGAGATCAGACGGCAGCTGTCGTAAGGACAGAGCGGGATTTCGCCGCAAGGGTTGGTGGAAACCGTCTCGAAGCCTTCGTCCTTGTAGCAGTCTGGAATGGACTCTCTGCGGATGTTGTCCCAGAAGAGGACGCCGGGTTCGGCGGATTTCCACGCGTTGTGGATGATTTTGTCCCACAATTTCTTAGCATCAATTACCTTGGTCACCTTGGGATCTTTGCTGTCGATGGGATATTGTTGGGTATAAGAGGTATGGTTTTGGACGCTTTGCATAAATTCATCATCCACTTTGACGGAGACATTGGCTCCAGTGACTTTGCCTTGCGTCATTTTTGCATCTATAAACTGCTCTGCATCAGGGTGTTTGATGGAGATGGAGAGCATAAGGGCACCGCGACGACCATCTTGTGCCACCTCACGGGTGGAGTTCGAGAAACGCTCCATGAAGGGCACGATGCCGGTGGAGGTCTGAGCGCAGTTCTGCACGTGGCTGCCGGCGGGACGGATGTCGGACATGTCGTGACCCACACCGCCGCGGCGTTTCATCAGCTGCACCTGCTCCTCATCCATTTTCATGATGCCGCCGTAGGAGTCGGCGTTGCCGCTGTTGCCGATGACAAAGCAGTTGGAGAGCGACACCACCTGATATTGGTTGCCGATGCCGGCCATCGGACTGCCCTGCGGGATTACATATTTAAAATGGTCGAACAGGTTGAAGATTTCGTCTTCGCTCATCGGACGCGGGTAGCGGCGCTCAATGCGGGCAAACTCGCGTGCCATGCGACGGTGCATGTCCTCCGGCGTACGCTCCACTAACTGACCATCAGCGTTTTTCAGCGCGTACTTGTCAATCCAAACCCCGGCCGCTAATTCGTCGCCGCCGAAATAACGGACCACATCCTGGAAAATCTCCTCCTTGGTGTAGATTACCGGCTCCTCCACGGGAACTTCGGTCTCTTGCTCAGGCATCACCGCGGCAGTCTCCTGCGCATATTTCTGCATGGCTGAATTACGGTTGGCAATCAATTCGCTCATTGATTGCTGGAGCTGCTGGTCGGTCAATTCCTGCTCCATTTCCTCTTCATTCATTGCACTGAAAAGAGATAAATCTTCATTCATAATTATATGGTTTAGGTTTGGTTTTTCTTTCTTACAATTACTCTCCTTTTTTCTCGAAAAAGCCCACACTCTGCTTTTAAAAAACCTTTGAATTTTGTTAATTATCTGATTGTCAGATAATTAACAAAATTATCAAACGCTTATTTCGAGGTTGCTAAAATAGATAATTGTGTTGGATGTATCGTCGCTGTATGGGTAGTAATTATGAACAAACAACCGTTGATATTTTTTTCTTGTTGAGTATTAGCGACTTATTTTGAAAAAAATTTTTTTCAGAAAAATTGGCACAAAAATATGTGTTGCTACGACAGACTGACACGCGGGTCGAGCCAGCCGTAAATAATGTCACATACGATGTTGATAATTACCAAAATGATGGACACATACAGCAAAGATCCCATCACTACGGGAAAGTCGTATTTGTCGAGACCGTCGAGGATGACCACGCCCATGCCTTTCCAGTCGAAGATGTACTCCACAAAGACCGCGCCGGCGAGCAGTCCCGCCAACCAACCCGAAATGGCTGTCACCACTGGGTTCAACGCATTTTTCAGGGCGTGCTTCACGATGATCGTTTTCTGGGCCAAGCCCTTTGCTTTCGCGGTGCGAATGTAGTCCTGCGACAGTACATCGAGAAGCGAGTTCTTCGTTAGCTCGATGACCACCGCCAACGGTCGGATACCCAACGTTAGCGCAGGCAGAATCAGGTTTTTGAGGTTGACGTATTGTCCTGAACCATAGTCATCTACGGTGTATAAGCTGCCGAACATGTTGAGTCCGGTGTAGTCTGCTAACAGGAACGCGAAGACCCATGCGAAGAGGATGGCCGCGAAGAACGACGGCACCGACATTCCAAGCACAGAGATAACTAACGCGCTTTTGTCGAACCAGGTGCCCTTCTTCAGGGCGCAGAAGATGCCGATGATGATGCCCACGATGAGTGCGAAGAAGATGGAGACCACCGCCAGCAGCACCGTTTTCGGGAACGCTTCGCCGATGATTTCCGTCACAGGACGCTTGCTTTGGTAAGAACGTCGTAAGTATGGCGCTTTCAGCACGATAGCCGATTTTTTCATCGGTATCAGCTTGACATAGTGATAGTTGTCGTCGTTGAGGTAGAAAAAGGAGGTAGGATCGTCGGTGCGGTGCCACGAGATGGGCGACACATCGTTGAGGTAGGCTAAGTATTGCACCCCGATGGGCAGGTCGAGACCCATCTCCTTGCGGATGGCCTCCTCGGTCTCCAGGTCGCTGCGCTGTCCCATGATCATACGGGCCGGGTCGGACGGCAGCACCGTGAACAGGAAGAACACGAGTGTCGTCACCCCGAGCATCAACAGCAGACCGTAACCGATTTTTTTGACGATGTATCTTAGCATATCCCCGTAAGTTGGCGGCAAAATTACAAAAAAATCGTATCTTTGCGCCCCAAAACAGAAAAGACAGAAAGGCTTATATATGAACGATTTACTGGATAAATTAGAGCTCATTTACCAACGTTGGCTGCAGATTGGCGAGGAAATCACGAAGCCGGACGTGATGTCCGACATGAAAAACTACGTGAAACTGAGCAAGGACTACAAGGAGTTGCAGGCTGTGGTGGATGCGTATAAGAGATATAAGGATGTCATTGACAATATTGCCAATGCCAAGGATATTTTGGCCAACGAAAAGGATGAGGAATTCCGCGAGATGGCCAAGGCTGAATTAGATAGCTATCAGACTGAAAAAGAGACGCTTGAAGAAGAGATCCGACTGCTGTTGTTGCCTTCTGATCCGCAAGACAGCAAGAATGCGCAGATGGAGATTCGCGCGGGCACGGGCGGCGACGAGGCCAGCATCTTCGCTGGCGACCTGTTCCGCATGTATCAGCATTTCTGCGACCAGAAGGGTTGGAAGATTGAGGTGCTCTCCATGACCGAAGGCACCGTGGGCGGCTACAAGGAGATCGACTTCTCCGTGACAGGCAACGGTGTGTATGGCATCATGAAGTACGAGTCGGGCGTGCACCGCGTGCAGCGCGTGCCGCAGACGGAGTCGCAGGGCCGCGTGCACACTTCAGCCGCTTCTGTGGTGGTGCTGCCCGAAGCTGACGAGTTCGACGTGGAGCTCAAGCAGAGCGACATCAAGAAGGAGACCTTCTGCGCCTCCGGTCCTGGCGGTCAGTGCGTGAACACCACTTACTCCGCCGTGCGTCTCACCCACATTCCCACGGGCATCGTAGTTTCCATCCAGGATGAGAAATCGCAGATCAAGAACCTCGAAAAGGCCATGCGCGTGCTGCGTACCCGCCTGTTCGAGCGCGAATATCAGAAATATTTGGACGAAATCGCCTCCAAACGCCGTACGATGGTCTCCACCGGTGACCGTTCTGCGAAGATCCGCACCTACAACTACCCGCAAAACCGCGTCACAGACCACCGCATCAACTACACGATGTACAACCTTGCCAACTTCATGAACGGCGACATCGAGGAGGTGATCCAAGCGCTGCAAGTGGCGGAGAATGCGGAGCGATTGAAAGAGGCGGTGGAATAAGATGGACTGTCTCGCACCACACTGCGGCTTTGCCTTATGTGGGGTTAATTGCACTTCGTGCGTCTTGCCTCTCCGAGGCTGTTCAAGGAATATTATTTCATATTGAGTAGGGCTGTCGCATTGCGGCAGCCCTACATTTTCCTATTGCCTAATTCTCTCCACAAATCCCCGCAATATAATCCACCGCGTCCATATTCCGCAGCGAGACCACGTCGATCCAGCCGCTCTCGATGCCGTATACGCGGCCGTTTTTCACTGCGTTGAGCGATGTGTAGGGGTGGCGTGACATGAAGGCTTCCTTGTCTTCGTTGCGCACGAGGATGATATCGGGGTTGATTTTGAAGAGATATTCGCGGCTGATGTTCCAGCCTGTGAGGGAGTCACCAGCGTTGCGGGCGCCCGCAAGCTCGATAATTTCCTGAATGTGAGTGTTTTTCGGGGCGGTAAAGTCGCCGCCGTCACCGAAACCGACCACGTAATAGACACACTTGCGATCTTTCGGATCGGGAGCGTTGGACCTCCGCTCCGCAATCTTCTTCCGCCATTTTTCCGCCTCCGAGTTCCCCTTCGCCTCGCACTGCGTGATGCGCCCGATCACCTCCATCATCTCCGACATGCCCTCCAGCGAGCTCTCCTCCACGATGCAGACCACAGGAATCCCCATCTTCTCGATGGCATCCACATCCTGCTGCGAAATCATCGAGCCGATGAGCACCACGTCGGGATGCAACGAAAGCAGCACCTCGAAGTTGATGTTGTGCATACCGCCGACTTTAGTAATTTTCTCTGTCTCTGGTGGATAGTTGCAAAAATCGGACACCCCGACCAGCTTGTCCTGCGCCCCCACGAGGAACATCACTTCGGTGATGGCAGGCGAGATGGAGACAATACGTACCGGCGCTGTATCCAACTGCACCTGTCGATGGTAGGAATCCTCCCACGTGAAAAACGCCTCTTTTTGGGCTGTTTTCGGGGAATGGCACGCTGCAAACGCAACGAGCAGTATCAAAAACGGAGCGAATAATCTTTTTAATTTTATCATTTTCAAATAATTTATCAAAAAAAGGTCGAACCTAATTAAGTGGCAAAAGTATACAAATTAGGGATATATTGTATTCTTTTTTGTTGCTATTTTTTGTTTCTTTGCAACCTGTAATAAATGGGAAAATATTGCGTTTTCCTGTTCGTTTTTTTTAAATAATGGGTAAGACTAGAGGCTCTTGTAGAAATAGTAAATGGACCGTTTTGACGGGGCTGGTCGGATGTATACTCTTGATTTTGAGTTCGTTCGGGCAGCTATCGGCGCAAGATCTTCGGGGAAGGGTCTACTCGTTGGATGAAAAGGGCGACACAGTGCCAGTCTACATGGCGAAACTTCAATGGCTGCATACCTCGGTGGGGACCTATACTAATCCACGCGGTGCCTATAAACTGCCATACGCCAAAACAGACACGTTAATTGTCAGCTATTCGTTTTATAAGACTGATACTCTGCTTGTTAAGAAAGGAGAGAAACAACTGAATATCTTCATCAATATGGCTCAGCCGCTGAGGGAAGTGGTGGTCAAAAAGAAGCAGAAATATAAGCGTAAAGGAAACCCTGCTGTAGAGTTGGTGGAAAATGTCATCGCGCATAAAAACGAGAACCGCATAGAATCTGCAGATGCTTATAAATCAAAGTTTTACAAAAAGATGGTGGTCTCCTTTGGGCGAATCAAAATGGACTTTCGTAAAAAAGGTTTTAACCACCAGTTCGCCTTTTTGGAGAAGTACATCGACACTATCCCGCCCGACACGTTGCGGGTGCTGACTCTCTCTGTGCGCGAATCGCTGACCGACCAGTATTACCAAAAGTCGCCGCGAAAACGTGTGAACTATGTGATTGCCAGACGAATGTGTGGCGCGGATGAGGTGTTGGACGATGAAGGTCTCAGTACCGACTTAGATGCCATGTTCTCGGATGTGAGCATCTTTGACAACGATATCGAGGTGATGCTCAACAGGTTTGTGAGCCCGCTCTCCTCCGCTTTCGCAACCATGTACTACCATTATTTTATCACCGACACCGTGGAAATTGACAGCATCAGCTGCATTGAACTTTCGTTCGCGCCCGTGAACAGCCGGACATTTGGCTTCACGGGGCGCTTGTATATTGTCAACGACAGTACTTACGCACTGAAAAAATATTCGATGAATGTGCCGGTGGATATCAATATGAATTATGTGAGACAACTACGTATAGATCAGGAGTTTACGAAAAACGAAAATGGATTGTGGGCTCCAAAGTCGGCAGAGACTTTCGCCGCGTTTTCAATCTTGAAGTTGAAAAAAATGCGGCAAATTATCGTTCGTGAGAGCATGTCGTGGTATGACTTTGAGATGGGCGCCGTGTTGCCGGATTCGCTGTCCAACGTGGTTGGGGAGAAAGAGGCTCCCGATGTTTTGACATACAAGAGCGGTCGGTGGAAGAAGCTGCGGCCCTATCCTCTTTCTGAAAAAGAAGCCTTCGTTGATAGCCTTCCCACAGAACTGCGTCGGCTTCCTTTGTTCAAAGGGTTGGAGAGGACTGCGCAGATTTTCGCTACAGGCTATATTTCCACCACCAAAGACCGGAAAGAGAGCCGTATTGACATCGGTTCGGTCTACAACATGATCAGCTACAACCCGACGGAGGGACTTCGGTTGCGTCTTGGCGCTATGACTACCGCCAATCTGCACGACCGCCTCTTCCTGAACGGCTACATTGCTTTTGGTTGTAAAGATTTGAAAATCAAGTATAACGCCACCGCCATATACAGTTTCGTACCGAAAAAACGCCACTACAACGAATCGCCGAAGCACGCCCTCTATCTCAGCACTGGTTACGACATGGAGATGGTGGGGCAGAGCTACTCCTACATGGACCGCGATAACTTCCTGATGTCCTACACCGAGGATAACTCTTCGGCTTTGTCGGCGCAATATGTCCGCCGCCATAAGCTGCGTTATATTCACGAGTGGCCGAATCGTTTCAGTTTGGACACTTGGTTGCAGTTGGAAGATTGCGAAGCAGTGGGCGCAGCGGCCTATTGGCGGATTAATCGTGACGGAACCACCTCACCCGTAAAGGATTACCGAAACCTCGAATGGGCTATCAACCTTCGATGGGCACCCGGTGAGCTCGTCTATAACAAGCAGTCGGGAAAGGGAAATCTTCTGAAACTTGCCCAGAACGCTCCGGTCTTCAGCCTTACGCACACGGTTGGCCTCCTGGAAAACAAAATTTGGTACAACCGCACGGACTTTTCCGTGGAAAAGCGGTTCTGGCTTTCAGCATTCGGCCATATTGACGCTACGGTGGAGGCTGGTATCGTGTGGGACGCCGTGCCGTTCCCAAAACTCTACGTCCCGCAAAGCAACCAATCCATCTTCCTCACACCCAATACTTTCTGTCTGATGAGGCCGATGGAGTTCATCATGGACAAATACGTGGATCTGTTCGCCACCTACCATTTGAAAGGGTGGATTTTCAATCGCATTCCGCTCTGGAACCGACTGAAACTGCGCGAGGTGGTTTCGTTTAGCGGCATTTACGGTAGTCTTTCGCCCAAAAACTTCCCCACGCCGAACACGTCGGGACTTTATGTGTTGCCTGATGGCTGTTCTCCGATAGGCAAGGTTCCATACATGGAATTCACTGCGGGTATCGAAAATATTCTCGGAGTAATCCGAATCGATTATGTCCGCCGCATTTCTTATGCTAAAGATCTGACAGGCTGGGCGAAAAACGGCATACGGGTCTCGTTGAATATCTCATTTTAGCCATGAAACGATTTTTTACAATTCAAAAAAATGTAATTTTGCGCCCTTAAAATGAACGATATGAATATGTTTTGGAATATGTTAGGTTATGTGACGTGGAAAGTGAACCCGGTAGCTTTCCATCTTGGCTCCATTGAGGTCAGATGGTATGGTATCTTTTTGGCTGTAGGCTTTTTACTGGCTTATTATACTCTGCAGATGATTTTCAAAACCGAACATCTTTCCCAGAAGCTGTTGGATAAAATCTCCATTTGGACGATTGTGTGGACGATTATCGGTTTGCGTTTGGGACACTTCCTCTTCTATGAACCTGAGATGTTCGTGACGCATCCTTTGCAGATATTGCTTCCCGTGGATGAAAATTGGCATTTTATTGGATACCAAGGTCTTGCCAGTCACGGTGGCGTGATGGGAATCATTGGCTTCCTGATTTACTACTGCTGGCGGCACAAAATCAATTTCCTATGGATTTTGGACCGATTGGCCATTGCGGTGCCGATTGCGGCTTCGTTTGTGCGCATCGGCAATTTGATGAACCACGAGATTGTGGGTAGTATCACGACGGTGCCGTGGGCTTTCGATTTCATTTATGGCGGCTTCGGTGTTGCCGGCACGTTCCGTCACCCCGCGCAACTCTACGAATCTATCGTTTATTTGTTGGTATTCATTGGTTTAACGATCTATTATTTCAAATTCGCAAAGGGCAAAGTGCCTGCCGGTCGTACCTCTGGCATTACTCTTACGGTCATCTTCACAGCCCGTTTCATCATCGAATTTTTCAAGGAAGTACAGGTGCAAAGCGAAGTCGGCCACACCCTCAATAATGGTCAATGGCTTAGCATCCCGCTGATTATCATGGGATTATCTCTTTTGGTATATTCATTTGTAAAACCCTCTTATCCGGAGTGCCAGTACAAAGAGGAGGAGGATACGAAAACTAAATAACCAAGGATTTTCTTTTAATCAAAGGATCCTATAAATTCCACGCTCACTTCCTCTTGAGTGTTGGTGGTGAAGGTCATGTAAGACTTGACAGAGTTGCCTTTAAACTCAGCGGTAACTGTCATGGCGCTGATATAACCGTTTGGATCACAGACTTGTATGCTGTCGATGGCAGGGATGGTTTTCAGTAAATCGTTGAGAAGCGGGCCACTTGCAGTACCTTCGAATTGTTTTACTCCAGTCTGGGTCATGGTGACGATATCGTTCATCAGAAAATAGGTTTCGCCCCCTTTGTTAGCGTATTTGAAACTTACGCTTCCCGCCTCGCGCATGTTGTTAGTCATGTTGTGGAAGGTGCCGAAATAGCGTCCGCCGATAAAATCTCCGCTTTCGCAAGAGGTGAATACGAGGAGGATAATCGAAACGATGGCCAATATTTTTTTCATTGTATCAATTTTTAGCGCAAAAATACAAAAATATACAAAATCAAATTTTTAAAATTTATCTTTCACCATAATCCAACGGTAGACTTGGTCGCCGCGGCGCACCAACTCCTTGGTTTTCACAGAACAATAAACGCCCTGTGCGACGCTTTCCACGGGTTTGTCTTCCACGCGTATTTCTTGGATGTGATCTTCGTAAACACCTGTGGTTGAGCCGATAATGAGTAAATCATCACCCACGGAGAGATGATCTTCCTCCACGCAAATTTCTGCTACACCGATATTACCGAAGTAGTTGGTAATCTTGCCGATACGCCGTTTCATGCGGGTAGCTTGCGAGCCGTAACGTTCCGCCCATTCGCCCATGGTGCGTCCCAAATAGTATCCGTCCCAGAAATCGCGGTTGTAGACGCTGCGCAAACGCTCCATCCAACCATCGATTTTTTCAATGCTAAATGTCTGGTTGTAAATGGATTCCAGTGCTTCGTGATAGCATTCCGTCACCATCTTCACATACTCAGGGGAGCGTCCGCGACCTTCGATCTTCAGTACCGAAACGCCGGCCTTGACAATCTTGTCCAAGAAGCCGATGGTGCAGAGATCTTTGGGAGACATAATATACTGATTGTCAATCATTAACTCCATCCCATCCTCAATGTCGCGCACCTCGTAGGCACGGCGGCAGGGTTGCAGGCAGGCCCCGCGGTTGGCGGGCGAGTTGTAATTGTCGAGGCTGAGGTAGCATTTGCCGGAAACCGCCATGCAGAGCGCTCCGTGGATGAACATCTCGATTTTCACGAGTTCTCCTTTTGGCCCAGTAATATGCTGTTCTTCAATTACTTTGCAGATATCGGCCACCTGTCGCAGCTGGCACTCGCGCCCAAGTACAATCACGTCGGCGAACTGAGCGTAGTAGCGCACTGCCTCCACGTTGGTGACGTTGCACTGTGTGGAGAGGTGGATTTCGATGCCCTTTTCCCTGGCATACTGAATCACAGCCATATCGGAAGCGATAATGGCGGTGACTTCGCAGGCTTTGGCGGCGTCTAACAGCTCGTGCATCTGCTGAATCTCGTCATTGTAGATAATCGTATTGACGGTCAGGTAACTTTTCACCTGATGCTCTTTGCAGATTTTGACAATATTGGCCAGGTCGTCGAAGGTGAAATTGGCGGCGGAGCGGGAGCGCATGTTCATCGCGCCAACACCGAAGTATACAGAGCCGGCTCCGGCAGCGATGGCTGCGGAGAGCGATTCGTATGAACCGACCGGCGACATGATTTCCACGGGAGCCATTATTGGAGTTCTGTTTCGGATTCCGGTTTCGGTTTGGCGAGCATCTTCAGGAAGTTGACCTCGTTTTTGGTGAGGAAACGCCATCTTCCGCGCGGCAGATCCTTTTTGGTGAGGCCTGCAAAGATTACACGATCCAGCTTAACCACCTCGTAACCAAGAGATTCGAACATGCGGCGAACGATGCGGTTTTTGCCAGAGTGGATGGTCACGCCGACTTCGCGTTTGCCCTCGCCAACGTATTCCACATCGTCAGGGGTGATTTTGCCGTCGGCAAGTTCCACGCCGTTGCGCAACATATCCATATCCACCGAAGCGAAAGGTTTGTCGAGTTCCACAGCGTATGTTTTCTCGATTTGCGAGCTCGGGTGGGTGAGCTTCTTGGTGAGATCACCATCGTTGGTGAAGAGCAGCAGACCGGTGGTGTCGCGGTCGAGGCGACCAACTGGGTAGATGCGTTCTTCGCATGCGTCGCGCACGAGTTCCATCACGTTGGCACGGCCGCGCTCATCATCCGTGGTGGTGATGTAATCCTTTGGTTTGTTGAGCAGTACGTACACGGGCTTCTCCCTTTGCAGGACTTGGTCGCCATATCGTACTTCGTCGGTGGGCATCACCTTGTGGCCCATTTCGGTCACCACTTCGCCGTTCACGGTGATGGCACCGGTGGCAATGAGCACGTCGGCCTCGCGGCGCGAGCAGATGCCGGCATTGGCGATGTATTTGTTGAGACGGATGGGACCGTGCTTCTCTTCGTATTCCAATGACAGGACACGCTGCTTGCGTGGCAGGGAGCGGCCTTCATTGCGGCGGCGTTCGATGATTTCGCTCAGAATTTCAGATTCGGCAACCACGTTGCGACGACGCGGCTTCGAGTCGTCCTCCTTGCGGAATTCGCGCTTGAAGGAGCGGTCGCGGCCTTTGCTGCGCTCACGCTTGCGGTCTTCAAAACCGTCATCGTCACGCTCTCTGCGACGGTCACCGCCACGGTCGAACTTGCGGTCCTTGCCGAATTTACGTTCTCCATCGTGGTCGCGTGAAAAGCGTTTCTTGGAGAATTTTCGCTCAGAATCCTCGGAATCGTCCTCTTGAAAGCGTTCCTTTTTCCGATTTTTGGAAGAAAATGTACGTTTTTTATCATTAAACGAAGGTTTCCGCGACGAACGTCTCGGTTCAAAATCCTCGTCAGAATGGTCTTTGTTGAATTGTCTGCTCATCTAAAAATTTCCTTTTGAAAAAACCTGCAAAAATACAATTTTAATTCGGAACTTGGTCATTTTCAAAACAAAAAGAGCCGCGACACTTTGCCGCGGCTCTTCGTGTGATGGCAGCCGCCACTTTTACATGACCACGCGCACGCCCTTGATGAAGTCGATGGACTTCTGAATCAACTCGTGCATGTAGGTATCGTTCTCCACGAACGGCACAAACTCGCGGTAGATATTGACGAAACTCTCGATGAATTCGGAGCTCTTCAGCGGTTTGCGGAAATCCAGAGCCTGAGCAGCGTTGAACAGCTCGATGCCGAGGATCTTCTCCACGTTGTTAACCACCAAGTAGCACTTCGTGGCGGCGTTGGCGCCCATGCTCACGTGGTCCTCCTGACCTTGCGACGACTCGATGGAGTCGGTAGAGCAAGGCATCGTGAAGGCCTTGTTCTGGTTCACGATGGAAGCAGCAGCGTATTGCGGAATCATGAAACCGGAGTTGAGACCGGGGTTCTTCACGAGGAAGGACGGCAAACCGCGCTTTCCGCTAATCAGTTGATAAATACGACGTTCGGAGATGTTACCGAGTTCTGCCATGGCGATGGAAAGGAAGTCCAAAACCAAAGCCAAGGGTTGACCGTGGAAGTTGCCGGCGCTGACGATGATGTCCTCATCCGGGAAGACGGTCGGGTTGTCGGTGACGGAGTTGATCTCGGTCTCCACCACGTTCTGCACGTGCTCGATAGCATCCTTGGATGCACCGTGTACCTGCGGCATGCAACGGAAGGAGTAAGGATCCTGTACGTGCTCTTTGTGTTGAGCGATAATTTCCGAACCCTCAAGCAGTTGCGTGATATGGGCAGCGGTGATGATCTGTCCAGCGTGCGGACGAACCATGTGTACCAGCATGTTGAACGGCTCGATACGACCGTCGAAGGCCTCCAAAGAGATAGCGCCAATGATGTCGGCGAGCCAGCTGAGCTTGCGGGCCTTCATCAGCAACCATACAGCGTAAGAGCTCATAAATTGCGTTCCGTTGAGCAGCGCGAGGCCCTCTTTGGACTTCAGCGTGATGGGCTCCCAACCGAATTTCGCGTTGATTTCAGCGGCGGAATACTTTTTGTTGCGATAGTAAACCTCACCCATGCCGATGATAGGCAGTGAGAGGTGTGCCAACGGTGCCAGGTCGCCGGATGCACCAAGTGAACCTTGCTGATACACAACGGGATATACCCCCTTGTTGTAGAAGTCCACCAGACGTTGGATGGTCTCCACCTGTACGCCGGAGTGACCGTATGACAAGGATTGGATTTTCATGAGCAGCATGAGTTGCACGATCTCTTGCGGCACCTCCTCTCCCACGCCGCATGCGTGTGAGATGACGAGGTTGCGTTGCAGTGTGGACAAATCCTTGGCAGAGATGTGCTTGTTGCAAAGGGAACCGAAGCCGGTGGTCACACCGTAAATCGGCTCAGTGCTTTTGGCAGCCTTGGTGTCTAGGTAGTCGCGGCACTTCTTCACAGCTGCAATCGCCTCTTCGGACAACTCGATTTTCTGCTTGCGCTCAATGATTTTCGTTACTTTCTCGATGCTGAGAAATTTCGTTGAGATTTGATGTTTTTTCATTTTTATTACGGTTTTATTGTTTTTTATCGTTGTTCGTAGAGACGATGTGCACATCGTCTCTACATATCGTCCTGATATTCTTAATTCTGAATTACATTGTGTCTACCTGTCAGCCGATAGGTCCGCATTCCCCCAATCAGGTTGTACACCTCGTCAAATCCATTCTGCATCAAGATGCGGGAGGCGACGTAGCCACGGAGACCGACTTCGCAGAAGACCACGATCTTCTTGCCTTCGGGAATCTCCTCTAAGAACTCGCGCAGTTCATCGACAGAGTAGCGGGTGGCACCTTCAATCGTACCGTTTTTGTACTCAGGCAGTTCGCGAACGTCTAACAGGAAGAAATCCTCCTTGTTGTCAATCATCTCGTCCAACTGATGCACGTGAATCGGGTTCATCAGGTGGGCGAAGATGTTTTCGGCCACCATGCCGGCGAACATCACGGGACTCTTGGCCGAGCCAAACGGCGGCGCGTAGGTGTGCTCGCTGTTTACCAAATCGAAAATGGTGCCGTGGTGTTTAAGTAGTAAGGATATAGTATCTATCTGTTTGTCAATATTTTGCGTGCCAATGGCTTGTGCGCCTAAGATACGTCCGTCCTCCATGGAGAAGTTCAGTTTCAACGAAATCGGGCTGCTACCGGGGTAGTAGGTCGCATGCGCGGCGGGGTGTACGATAACGGTTTCGTAAGGGATGCCTTCGCGTTGCAGCGCGGCCTCGTTGAGACCTGTAGAAGCCACAGCCAAATCGAAAATCTTCGCGATGGCGGTGGCCACAGATCCTTGATAAACAACGCTTTCGGGATAGACCATGTTCATCGCGGCGATGCGCGCCTGCGCGTTGGCGGGACCGGCCAAGAAGTTGCAGAACGGCTTGCCCGTCACGGGGTGCGGGAACTCAATGGCGTCGCCCACGGCGAAGATACGCTCGTCGGAGGTCTGCAAATACTCGTTGACCTTGATACCTTTTCCAATTTCCAGGCCAGCGGCTTCGGCCAATGCCGTGTTCGGACGCACGCCGATGCTCAGCACCGCGAGGTCGCACGACAGCTTCTGCCCCTCTTCCAAACAGACGGTCAACGTGCCGCCGTTCTCCTCGAATCCGCTGAGGCCGTTGCCCGTAATCAGTTCTACACCCTTGTCTCTCAGATGTTTCTCCGCGATGGCCGCAATGGGTTCATCCACGGGCGTGAGGATATGGTCGGCTTTCTCCACCACGGTAATTTGGTAACCTATTTTATGGAGGTTTTCCGCCATCTCCAGCCCGATGAAGCCGCCGCCGATGATGACCGCTTTAGCGTTATCGTGTAGAGATTCAACGGCTTGCATCTTGATTTTGTCGCAGTCGGTGACGTTGCGCAGGGTGAAGATTTTGGGGTTGTCCACGCCCGGAAGCGGTGGAATCACCGGTTCCGCGCCGGGCGACAGCAAGAGGATGTCGTAGTCCTCGGTGTAGGTCTTGCCGTTGCGCAGGTTCTTCACCTCCACGGTGTGTTCTTCGCGGTTGATGGCGGTAACCTCCTGCAGCACACGCACATCCACATTGTAGCGGTTGCCGAAGGAGACGGGCGTCTGCACGAACAGCCGCTTCCGCTCCTCGATGGTGTTGCCGATGTAGTAGGGCAGTCCGCAGTTGGCGTACGAGATGTATTCGCCTTTCTCGAACACGATGATCTCCGCGTCTTCATTCAATCTTCTGAGCCTTGCAGCTGCTGACGCTCCGCCTGCCACGCCGCCGATGATCAGGTACTTCATAGTTTAAGGTTTAGGGTTTAAGGTTGTTGAGGCGAGTTAGCAGTTTCTATTATTCAACCAATTCATCACATTATCGTAAATTCGTTGCTCGACATTTTCAGATGGGGCGGGAACGAACTTCTCTCCAGTGATGTTCTCGTATAGTTCGATGTATCGTTGGGTGATGCCGTTGACTACCTCTTCGGTCATCTCAGGTACTTGTTGACCTTCCTGACCTTGGAAACCGTTGGCCATCAGCCACTCACGCACAAACTCCTTGGATAACTGCTTCTGCGGCAGACCTTTGGCGAACTGCTCTTCGTAGCCTTGGGCGTAGAAGTAACGGGAGGAGTCGGGGGTGTGGATCTCGTCGATGAGATAGATGGTGTCATTGGCCTTACCGAACTCGTATTTGGTATCAACGAGGATCAATCCCTTCTTGGCTGCGATTTCCGTGCCGCGAAGGAAGAGCTTCATCGTGTAGTCCTCCAAAACGGCGTAATCCTCAGGGGAGACAAGTCCTTTGGCGAGGATCTCCTCTTTGGAGATGTCGGCGTCGTGTTCGCCCTGCTCGGCCTTGGTGGTCGGGGTAATGAGCGGTACCGGGAACTTCTGGTTCTCTTTCATGCCGTCGGGCAGGATGTTGCCGCAGAGGTTACGACCGCCGTTCTTATAGAAACGCCATGCGCTACCACAGAGGTAACCACGCACGATCATCTCCACCGGGAAGCCTTTGCAGGTGCGGCCCACCGTGACCATCGGGTCGGGGGAAGCCATTTTCCAGTTCGGACAGATGTCGCTGGTGGCATCCAAGAATTTGGAGGCTATCTGGTTGAGGATCTGACCTTTGTAAGGGATGCCCTTCGGAAGGATGACGTCGAAGGCGCTGATGCGGTCGCTGGCGACCATCACTAACACATCGTCCAAGAAATAGACGTCGCGGACTTTTCCGTGATACACCGATTTTTGATTCGGGAATTGGTAATTGGTTTTTGTTAATGCGTTCATATTTGGTTTAGGGTTTATAGTTTAGGGTTTAAGGGGGTTATTTTACAAATTTGAAAGATGCTGTCTTGTTGCCATCTATCGTGGCGGTTCCGATATAAAACCCTTTCGGCAAGGATGTTACATTGATTTCAATGAGTGGATTGCCGTTGACGGGGTGTTGCAGGACGAGTTGGCCGGCGGCGTTGAAGATGCTTATGGTCTGGAAGTCGCCGTCGGGGTTGGTGAGATAGAGCTTGTCAGTGACGGGGTTCGGATAGACGCTGAGCTGCAGCGGTTTGTAGTCGTTTATGCCGATATGGGAAGTGTAGGCTTTGTAGAAATCAGGGATGCCATAGCCGTATTCGGGGTTAGGGTTGTTGTAGAGGTGGCTGCTTTCGCGAATTATCTGCATGATTTCCGTTGAAGAGTACTGGGGCATGGCCTGCCACAGACAGGCACTGAGACCGGCAATGATGGGGCACGATAGACTTGTCCCACCAGTTGAGTAAATGCAATAATCATAAGGATAATCGGGAGGTGCGGGACCATACAAATAAACATCCCACCCTTCAGCCACGACATCAGGTTTGACACGGCCGTCAGAAGTTGGGCCGATCGAAGAAAAGCCTACATGAAGGCTATCGGATGTAGCACCGACGCTAATAATGTCAAATGCATCTGCAGGATGTCCTACGTAATACCAAGGTGGACCACCCCAATTTCCTGCTGAGACACAAACCACAACACCTTTTTCCCCTAAAATGGTAGCGCAGCGTGAGGCAACACTATGCTGTCCGTCAAGTTCTGCGTATGTAAAGTTAGCTTGTGGAAAATCTCGGAAATTATAATAACCTAATGAGGAGTTGAGAATATCTGCACCAATACTATCGGCAATTTCCGCACCATTGGCCCAAAAATCCTCCTCAATGAGCTGTTCCGTCCCCTGAAATTCTGATACGATGAAAACGTAAGAAGCGTCCGGGGCGGTGCCGATAACTTCTCCAGGAGAATTTAAGGCCATTGCAGAGGTTACGTCTGTACCGTGTCCGCATTCAATACCGCCATAGGATAAGGTATCCACAAGATTGGGTAACAATATATACTTACCCAAATAGCGTCCGCTATTTACAAGTTCTTGAAAATAAGAATATGACTCAATTCCTCTAAATCCGCCATCAATCACCGCAATAAGCATACCTTCGCCACGAAAGCCTTCCGCGTGTAATAGATGGCCGTTATGCAGAGCAATTTGATTAAAACCGTATCCATAGTCCAGTGTGTCTTTGCTGGGAGTAGTTATATTGTGAACAATCGGGGTTTGATTATCTGGAATAGCTTGGACTATGGGCATTTCGTGTAGTTGATACGCGGCTACAGCCAGAATGGAGTCAACAAATGGTAGATTTTCGATTTGAGAAACAATAGTGCTGTCCGGGCAATAAACTGTGAACGTGTTCATCCATTTTGAGACTGCTAACGGTTGCATCTGCGAATCCAAAGCCAAAATCTGTTGCTTGTATTGCGGGTTCACGGGCAAATCCTGTTCCGTAACTGGAATGTTAAATCGCGTTCGCTTGTCAATGGCGCGTTGCGACAAATAGGCAGACGGGTTGTTAATCGAATAAGGCGAATTATTCTTGTCACTCAGATAAACCCGGTAACAGGTCGGACTTGGATTTTGGCCGAAAAGGGAAACGGTCAGACCAAAAACAAACAATATCAATGACAAACGTTTCATTTTTTATGCTTTGGTAAAAATCGAAACTTTATTTCACAAACTTAAACGTAGCCGTTCTGTTTCCTCCCATCGTGGCGGTGCCGACGTAAAATCCTTTTGGCAAGGATGTTACGTTGATTTCGATGAGTACGTCACTGTTGACGGTGTGTTGCAGGACAAGTTGACCGGCGGTGTTGTAGATGCTGATGGATTGGATGTCGCCATCAAGGTTGGTGAGGTGGAGTTTGTCGGTGACGGGATTGGGATAGACACTGAGTTGCAGCGGTTTGTAGTCGTTGATGCCGACGTGGGTGGTGTAGGCTTTGTAGAAGTCCGGGATGCCATAGCCGAATTCAGTGTTGGGATTGTTGTAGAGGTGGCAGCTCTCACGTATAATCTGCATGATTTCGGAAGCGGAGTATTGGGGCATCGCCTGCCACAGACAGGCGCTGAGACCGGCGGCTACCGGAGAGGAAAAGCTTGTGCCGTCAACTGGCATAAGGACATTGTCATAATAATAGGTAAGAGTGGATATTCCCACGCTAGTGATATCAGGTTTCACGCGTCCGTCGAATGCATATCCGTGAGAGGAGAAACCGGCAATGAGACTGTCAACGTTGCAAGCACCTACGGAAAGAATGTTGAATGCATCCGCAGGGGATGCGATGTGATACTCGGCGTCCAATCCATTATTGCCGGCAGAAACACACGTGATGATACCTTTCTCCCCTAAAAAGTTGGCGCAACGACTGGGGAAGCAGTAGTAGCCGGTCATGTCGGCGTATGAATGATCGCCCTGGGGAAAATCGGGAAATACCGAATATGAAATGGACGCATTTATGACATCGGCACCAAGACTGTCGGCGATTTCGAAAGCGTTGGCCAATAAATCCTCCTCGAAGGGTTGTTCAGTCTCACTGCATTCGGATTTGATAAAAGCGTAGGAAGCCTCGGGAGCAGTGCCCACCAATTGACCGTTTTCAGCGGCAGCCATAACGGAGGTTACTCTTGCGCCATGTCTTGATTCATACACGGAACCATCTTCCACAAAGTTGGGTCTAAGGGAATATCTTCCAATAAGGCGACCTTCGTCAATCAATTTCTGGTAGAAAGGATTGGTCTCAATTCCCCTGAAGCCACCGTCTATCACCGCAATAAGTATGCCTTCACCGAGAAAACCCTCCGCATGCAGCAGATGCCCGTTATGTATCGCGATTTGTCCATAGCCGTTTCCATAGTCTATGTCATCTTTCGTAAGTGACGGAACATTCTGCACCATGGGCATAGAATTTTCAGGGACCGAAGCAGCGGAATCTTCTTGCAACTCTATTGAGCCAATTGCCACGACAGAAGTCACAAACGGAAGGCTCGTAATTTGCTGTACAATAGAGCTATCCGTGCAATATACTGAAACAGTATTCAACCATTTGGAGACGGCCAGCAGTTGCATTTGGGGATTCAATGCCAAAATCTGTTGCTTGTATTGCGGATTCACTGGCAAATCCTGTTCCGTAATCGGAATATTGAAACGAGTGCGCTTGTCAATGGCGCGCTGCGAAAGAAATTCCGACGGATTATCAATGGAATAGGGACTGTTGTTCTTGTCGCTCAGAAAGATACGGTAACAATTCGGAGTCTGGGCATTTAGGGTGATAACCATCCCTAAAACAAGACAAAGCAAGGATAAACGTTTCAAATTCATATTGAGTAATTTCAAATTATACAGGTTATTATTTCACAAATTTAAATGTTGCCGTTCTGTTGCCTTTCATCGTGGCGGTGCAGACGTAAAACCCTTTCGGCAAGGATGTTACATTGATTTCGATGAGGGTGCTGCCATTGATGGAGTGTTGCAGGACGAGTTGACCGGCGGCGTTGTAGATGTTGATGGACTGGATTTCACCATCGAGGTTGGTGAGGTAGAGTTTGTCGGTGACGGGGTTCGGATAAACGCTGAGCTGCAGCGGTTTGTAGTCGTTTATGCCGACATGGGTGGTGTAGGCTTTGTAGAAATCAGGGATGCCATAGCCGTATTCGGGGTTAGGGTTGTTGTAGAGGTGGCTGCTTTCGCGAATTATCTGCATGATCTCGGTGGAGGTATAATCGGGCATGGCCTGCCACAAACATGCGCAAAGTCCAGCTGCAACAGGTGTTGCCAAGCTGGTGCCGTATGTAAAAGCAAGATAATCGTAAGGGTAATAGCTTGCCGTTTCCGCACCCACGGAGGTGATATCGGGTTTCACACGGCCATCAGCGGAGTAGCCGTGCGAAGAGAAATCGGTGATAACGCTATCTACAGAGCTTGCGCCTACACATAAGATGTCGAAAGCGTCGCCGGGACGACTGATATAGTACCAATCGTTGTTGCCATCGTTACCTGCTGCTATACAGACAATTACGCCTTTTGTGCCCAAAATGGTGGCGCAACGGGAAGCAATACTGTTCTGTCCGTCCAGATCCGCGTATGTGATGTTCGATTGCGGAAAATCAGGGAATCCACGATATCCTAACGAGGAGTTGATGACATCCGCTCCAAGGCTATCGGCGATTTCAGCGGCGTTGGCCCAGAAATCTTCCTCTACAAGTTGCTCTGAAGCAGCCCATTCCGAGTGGATGAAGGCGTAAGAGGCGTATGGGGCAGTGCCCACCAGTTCGCCCGGGATGTTGGAGGCCATCACGGAGGTGACCAACGTGCCGTGTGTCTCCGTCCAACCATTGTCAAGAGAGTCCACAAAATTAGGTATCAGTGAATAATAACCGAGAAACCGACCATTGTTCACCAAATCCTGATAGAACGTGCAGGTCTCCACGCCATACCAGCCGCCGTCAATCACGGCAATGAGCATTCCCTCGCCATGGAATCCGGCCTCGTGCAGCAAATGTCCGTTGTGGAAAGCGATTTGCTCGAAACCATAACCGTAATCCAAAGATTCTTTGGCCGGAGCAAGCGTATTTTGTACTATAGAAGGTTGAATTTCAGGGATTTGAGCAGATGGTAAATCGTTCAAGACATAGGCTCCTACCGCCATGATGGAATCTACAAACGGCAGATTCAGAATTTGCGGAACCACGGTACTATCTGGACAATAGACCGTGAAGGTGTTCATCCATTTGGAGACAGATAAGGGTTGTATCTGAGGGTGCAGTGCCAAAATCTGCTGCTTGTATTGCGGATTGATGGGCAGGTCCTGCTCCGTAATCGGGATATTGAATCGCACGCGCTTGTCGATGGCACGTTGCGACAAATAATCGGAAGGATTATCGATAGAGTAGGGGTTGTTGTTTTTGTCACTCAGATAGATACGGTAGCAAGTGGCATCTTGTGCAGACGCCAATCCTATGATGCAAAACCATAGTATTAAAAAGGAAATACGCTTCATACATTAATATATAATACAACCTGCAAAAATACACTTTTCTATGTTTTCTCTTCACTCTTAACTCAACAAAAAATTGTATTTTCGCGCCCAAAATAAATGTTTATGAAAGAGATATCCTCCGAGAGCATTCAGAAGGCCGTCAATATTCTGACCAAACATACGGACAGTAAGCTGATTACACACCTCAATGCCTGCGTGCACTGCGGGTTGTGCGAGACCAGTTGCCTGTTTTTCAAGACTTTTCAAGAACCCAAATATATTCCTGGAAAAAAAGTCGATATGGTATCGTCTATTTATCGCCGTTATTGCACTTTTTTGGGCAAAACCGCGCCTAAGTTGACGAATGCCAAGGAGTTGACGGAGGATTACATCGCTGAGATGGTCGATTCGCTTTATGGCGCGTGCACGATGTGCGGTCGCTGCGTGAAGCACTGCTCCATCGGGGTGGATATCCCGTTCGTGGTACGCACGGGACGCCGGATGCTGGCTGCAATGGGCTGTGTGCCAGATTCTTTGCAAGCTACGGTGGATGCAGCGCTGAATACCAAAAACAACATGGCCATCCCGAAGGAGGATTTTGTGGACACTATCGACTGGATGCAGGAGGAACTGCAGGACGAACTGGAGACTGAAGAAACGCTGATCCCGCTCAACAAGGAGAATGCGGAGATTCTCTACACGCTGAATCCTCGCGAGCCAAAATTCTTCCCGCTCTCCATCGCCGCCGCTGCCAAGATTTTCCATGTGGCCGGTGCCGACTGGACACTCTCCGATGAGATGTACGACGTGACCAACTACGGCTATTTTTCTGGCAAAGATGAACACGCCAAGCAGATTGCGCAGCACATGTACGACGAGATGGCGAAACTGAAATGCAAAACATTGGTGTTGGGCGAATGCGGTCACGGTACACGCGCTCTCCGCTGGGAAGCCCCCAACTATATGGGTCAACATCCTGATTTCAAGATGATTTCCCTTGTGGAACTGATTGAGGAATACATCAAATCAGGCAAGATAAAATTGGATAAATCGTTGAACACCAAGAAATACACGATTCACGATCCGTGCAATATCACGCGTAACGGCGGACTTTTCAATTCGTTGCGTTATGTGGTGAAAGAGGCGGTGCCGGAGTTGATTGAGATGGATCCGTTCGGCAGCGACAACTTCTGTTGCGGCGGTGGTGGCGGTATGTTAGCCATGAGCGAATATAACGAGCGCCGCCTGAAGATCGGTAAAATCAAGGCCGACCAGATCAAGGCGACGGGCGCGGATGTGGTAATAACACCGTGTCACAATTGCGCTGACCAACTTACGCAAATCAACCACGAATATAAGCTCGGAGTGGAGATTAAATCCGTGGCTGAGGTCGTTGCCGACGCGGTTGTCCTCAATAAATAACGTTATATTTTCGTAATAAGGGATTAATTTCCCGATACTTTAGGCTTTTTTGGGGTAGGCGGTACTTGGCCAGGCTTGCCGGGTGTTAGTTTACCTTTGTATTTTTCATCAAGTGCTTTTGAATCCACCTTATATTCGATTTTTAACATTTCGGGGATTTGAATGTTGACCTGTGCTTTCCAGTCTTTATCCCGCTTGACCATCTCTAGTTTTCCCTCTTGTACCTGTATAGGTGTTGTTTTTTTGTAGGTAACCTCGGCCGTTGTGTCATCCACAATGCTAACATCTATTATCTCAATTGTTGCAGGAGTGTTCTGTTTGATCACATTGGAATCCAGGTTAGGCATGATGTATTTTTCAATGGCATGAAGCGTATTTTCAACGGTTTCCGCTGTTGCGTATGGTTCTGCCTCGGAAATCTTGTAATTACTCATCGCAGTAAGATAACCCATTGCAGTTTGCTCAATCAGCGATTTCTCGCTTTTGCAACATGACAGTATTGAAGTCATTGCAAAAGCGCAGAGAATGAATGCTATATTTCTCATAATATCAGCCATTTAAAAATAATGCTCACGTGTGAACGTGAGCATTATTTCTGTTTCTAAAAAACTGATTATCTAGCAGCAACCAATTTTTTGGCACCGTTCTTAAGAGCTGCACCCTTGGATTGGGAGAGCGTGACGTTTGTGATGACATTCGTCATAGGAGCGGTAGGAGCAGCGTCAACACCAGCTTGATCAACAAATGCAGTATAAGCATCAAACATGGTTGCATTCAAATTAGAGGAGAGAGTAAGAGCAGTGGGGTCAAAAGCAGTAACATTGAGCGTAACGCTCTTTGCCCACCAGTCACCATAGTTGTAGGTACCGTCAGTCAAAGCGGTTTCATTGTAATATTCAACGTAGTTGAAATCACCGCCGCCCAATCCGCCATTGCTGCTGGAAGCTTGGTCAGTGAAAGTACCTGTGCTCTTGCCAGTCAGTGTAGCAACATCACAAGTAGGGAAGGGATTGTCTGCAGTTTTAGCGGCAGAAACGATCCAACCAGAATAAGGTGTACCATCTTGCATAGTGCCAGAGTAGAAACTACCTGCGAAATCACCTGCAGTCCAGTTATTTCCGTTGAAAGTCACTTTCACACCAGGTTCAGCAACTTCAAAGATAGCGGTGTAGGTAACGTTGGCGGTAACGGTGACGGTACGCGGGTTGTCCTTAACGCCGTCATCCCATTTCACAAATTGATAGCCTTGAGCAGGCGTAGCAGCGATAGTAGCGGTAGCGCCATCAGCGAATGTGCCACCACCAGTTACAGTACCCCAAGCATCATTGTTAGCTTTCACTGTAACAGTCCAGTTTTTCGTACAAGAGGTGAAAATCATACCTCCGGCCAGAAGGGCCATGCAAATTACACTTAAGATTCTTTTCATAATAATTGTTATTTAAAAGTGAATAATAAAGTTTGTTCTTTTATTAAAAATTGCCGATTTAGACAGGCAAAAGGGGTTAACGTTTAACGAAGCTCTTTATTGTGCGTCGTTTTCGTGCTCGTGCACCAATTTGTCGTCGATGAAGATACGTCCGCAGGCTTCGCAAACGATGATCTTCTTGTGCAGACAGATATCCAGTTGGCGTTGCGGAGGAATTTTGCTGAAGCAACCGCCGCAAGCGTCACGCTCGATCTTCACGATAGCCAAACCGTTGTGGGCGTTCTTGCGGATACGCTCGAAGGCGGCCAGAAGACGGTCGTCCACCTTGGCTTGCAGCTCCTCGGCTTTCGCTAACAGCTCCTCTTCCTCTTTCTGCGTGTCGGCCACGATGACATCCAACTCAGCTTTCTTGTGCTCCAGAATCTCTTCGATCTCTTTCACACGCTCGTTGGTTTCAGCGATTTTGGCTTGCTTATCCAGAATTTCGGCTTCGTGTTTCTCTTTGTGCTTCTCAGCCACTTGGATTTGCAGTTGTTGGAACTCGATTTCCTTGCTCAACGCCTCGTATTCGCGGTTGTTGCGCACAGAGTTTTGCTGTTCCTCGTATTTCTTGATGGATGCTTTGGCCTCCTCGATGTTGGTGTTCTCGGAATTGATCTTGAGCTTGAGGTTCTTGATGTCATCCGTGAATTTGTTGATACGGGTGTTCAGACCTTCGCATTCGTCCTCATTGTCGCGGATCTCTTCAGGGAGCTCGCCGCGAATCATGCGGATGTCGTCGATCTTCGTGCAGATTTGCTGCAGGTTGTAAAGTGACAACAACTTCTGCTCGATGGAAAGCTCTTCGGCAGTGCTTTGGTTGGACTCGTGCTTTTTCACCTCCACGACACCGTCGGAAGATTTCTCCACGGTCACCTCATCGTCTTCGATAATGGTCTCAACAACAGGCTTTTTAGCCACTTTTTGTTTCGGCTTGGGAGCCTCTTCCACCACCTTCTCTTGCACTTCTTCCACCACTTCGACGGGTTCAGCGGGCTTCTCTTCTTTCACCTCTTCCACCTGAGGAACCTTCACTCTCTTGGGAGTGATTTTCTTCATTTTGGGAACGATTTTCTCAACTTTCACTTTTTTTGCACCGCTTTCAACCTCTTCTTCGGTCACTTTTTTCTTGGCCATATTTATACTAAATACTTGATTATCAATATATTAAAAATATTTTACCTCTAATTTTTCCAAGGTAGAACTAAAGGTTGCAAATGTAGCAAATTTTTCTTTAAGTAGGTCAAAAATGATGTTTTTAATGAAAAATTCTCCTTCATAGTGTCCAATGTCCACCAAAAGTGTGCCGGAATGGGACTTGAAAAAGTCGTGGTATTTGAAGTCGCCGGACACATACGCGTCGGCACCAGATGCAATGGCGAGATCGATGAAACCGGAACCGCCTCCGCCGCAAACGGCAACTTTGCGGATCATTTTCGTGGTGTCGCCGGCGTAACGACAGTGAGTAAAACCGAGTTTGTCTTTCAGGTACTCAAGAAATTCGCTTACAGGCATGGCCTCTGGCAGCTCACCTAAACGGCCAAGTCCGATCGTGCGGCTTTCGTTCTCCAAAGGCAGCAGGTCGAAAGCGGGTTCTTCATACGGATGGTTCTTGTAAAGTGTTTGTACCACAGCACGTTGCAATCCGGCGGGGTAAATCATCTCTATCCTCTCTTCCTCCACTTGCTCTACTTGATTTTCTTTTCCGATGAAAGGATTTGCGCCATCCAACGGACGGAACTGACCTTGTCCCTTCAGCGAATAGCCGCAATGGTCGTAGTTGCCCTGCACGCCGCATCCGATTTCGAAAAGGGCGTTCTTGAGCTGTTCGGCATGGTCGGCGGGCACGAACACCACCAGCTTGCGGTAGAGACCTTTGTGCGGTTCCAACACCTTGACGTTCTGCAGTTTGAGCTTCTCGGCAAAAACATCGTTGCCGCCGCCTTCGCCGCTGTCGATATTGGTGTGCATTGAATATAGCACCATGTTGTGAGCCAGGGCTTTACATATCATCGCGCCAACTCTGTCGGTGGGCAAAATCTTGGTGATGCCGCGCTTGAGGATCAGTGGATGGTGCGAGATCACGAGGTTGCATCCCTTTTCGATGGCTTCGTCAATCACCTGCTCCGACATCTCGAAACAGACCATCGCGCCGGTGATCTCCTGCCGTACATCGCCGCACTGCACCCCGCAGTTGTCGAAATCTTCCTGCAGGTACAAGGGGAATTTTTGTTCTAAAAATTGGGTTACTTCTTTGATTACCATAGTTTCAAGTTTCAAGTTTCAGGTTTCAGGATTCAGGTTTCAAGGGTTCGGGCAACCCCAATTCCCCTTCTTTTAGAAGGGGTGCCCGAAGGGCGGGGTAGTAATATTAAACACTTTCCTTGAGCAGCCCCGTAGGGGCAAGAGCTCGGTAGCCAGGGGTGAGCGAAGCGCAACCCCTGTGATTTATGAGAAAAAGAGCGCCGTGGCATCCCGCGGCGCTCTCGTATCATGAAAGATTAGTCCATATCAGGGAAATCGGGGAGCTCGCGGCGCTCCTGACGATGCGGACGGCCGTCGTGCTGGTTGCTGTTGCCGCGGTGGGGATTGCCACCACCGTTGTTGCGGCTTCTGTCGCCACCGTTCGGACGGGGACCGCGGTCGCCACGGTTTTCGCGGCCACCACCGTTGCGAGGACCTCCGTTACGACCGCCGTTGCCACGCGGCTTCTCCTCTTCGTAACCCTCGGGTTTCGGGAGCAGAGCTCTGTGTGACAGTCTGTACTTGCCGGTCTTCTCGTCGATTTCGATGAGCTTCACCTTGATTTTGTCTCCCACGTTCAGAACGTCGGCCACATTCTCAATGCGGCGGTAAGCGATCTCGGAGACGTGCAACAGACCGTCGGTGTTGGGCAGGAATTCGACGAATGCACCGAAGTCGGTGATCGTCTTGACCGTGCCTTCGTAAATCTCACCCACCTCAGGAAGAGTGGTGATGAGCTTGATGCGATCCATGGCGGCATTGATGTCGTCCACGTTGGCAGCTGCGATGTCGATGACGCCAAAGTCGCCGACCTCTTCAATATTGATGACGGTGTTGGTCTCACGCTGCATCTCTTGGATGATTTTGCCTCCGGGTCCGATAACGGCGCCGATGAATTCGCGCGGGATTTGCATTTGGACGATGCGCGGCACGAACGGACGGTAGTCTTCGCGCGGAGCGGGCATCGCTTCTTTGATCTTGCCAAGGATGAACATTCTGCCGCGGTGAGCCTGAGCCAAAGCTTCGGCCATCACTTCGGAAGAGAGACCCTTGACCTTGATATCCATTTGGCAAGCGGTGATACCGTCTTCGGTACCGCAAACCTTGAAGTCCATGTCGCCGAGGTGGTCCTCATCGCCGAGAATGTCGGAGAGGATGGCGTAGCGGCCGGTAGCCTCGTCGGTAATCAAACCCATGGCGATACCGGAAACGGGCTTTTTCATCTTCACACCGCAGTCGAGCAGTGCGAGCGTGCCGGCGCAAACCGTTGCCATAGAGGAACTTCCGTTAGATTCGAGAATGTCGGAAACCAAACGGACAGTGTAGGGGAACGTCGGGTCGTCGAACGGAATCATCGGTTTGAGGGCGCGTTTCGCCAGGTTACCGTGACCCACTTCGCGGCGGGACGTGCTGCCGATGCGCTTCACCTCACCCACGCTGTAGGGCGGGAAGTTGTAGTGCAGCAGGAAGCGGTTGGTGCCGTCCACCACGGCGCCGTCGATGATCTGCTCGTCGAGCTTGGTGCCGAGCGTACAGGTGGTCAAAGACTGCGTTTCACCGCGAGTGAAGATGGCAGAACCGTGTGCAGAAGGCAGATAGCCAGTTTCGATCCAAATCGGGCGGATGTCCTCGGTGTGACGACCATCGAGACGGATGCGCTCGTCGAGGATCATGTTGCGCATGGCGTGCCAAAGGATTTCGTCGTAGTAACGTTTCACCATCACGGCCTTTTCGTCGCGCTCCTCTTCGGGAATGGTCTCGATGAAATCAGCGAGAATCTGATCGAAATCAGCGTTGCGGTCTTGTTTGCCCTTGAAGGATTTAGCCACGGCATACACCTTGTCGTAAAGTTCGGTGTTCATGCGCTCGCGGATAGCCTCGTCGTCAGTTTCATGGCAATATTCGCGTTTCGGGTTGGCGGTGGGCACCTGTGCGGCGAGGTCTAACTGCGCCTGGCACTGCACCTTGATGGCCTCCTTGGCGAAGTTCAAAGCCTCCACCATGTCGTCCTCGGAAATCTCGTTCATTTCGCCTTCCACCATCATGATGTTGTCCATGGAAGCGGCCACGATCATGTCGATGTCGGAACGATCCATATCCTCAACAGTGGGGTTCACCACCAGTTTGCCGTCCACGCGACCCACGCGCACCTCGGAAATCGGGCACTCGAAGGGAATGTTGGAAACGGCGATGGCTGAAGAAGCGGCCAGACATGCGAGGCAGTCGGGCAGGAAGTTCTTGTCGCCGGAAATCAGGGTCACAACGACCTGAGTTTCAGCGTGGAAGTTCTTCGGGAAGAGAGGACGGATAGCGCGGTCCACCAGACGAGCAATGAGGATCTCATACTCAGAGGGGCGGGATTCGCGTTTGAAGAAGCCGCCGGGGAAACGACCCACAGCGCCGTATTTTTCTTGGTATTCCACCTGCAGCGGCATGAAGTCGGTACCTTCAACGGCCTCCTTCTTGCAGCAAACGGTGGCTAAAAGCATGGTATTTCCCATAGTGACGACAGCAGCGCCGTCGGCCTGCTTCGCCAGTTTTCCGGTTTCAATCGTAACCATACGACCGTCGCCGATATCGAAAGTTGTTCTAACTCCTAAATTCATAGTGTTTGTTTTTTAAGTGATACGAGTATAGAATACAACAAATATTCAAAAAGGCAATTTCCATCAAAATTGCCTTTTTGAATATCAATGTAATCTGTTCTGAAATTATTTTCTTAAGCCTAATTCCTTAATCAGAGCTCTGTAGCGTTCGATATCTTGTTGTTTGAGATATTCGAGCATTTTTTTGCGCTTACCAACCAGGGTAATGAGGGCGCGTTTGGTCACACGGTCGCCGTGATTTTGTTTCACGTGCTCGGTCAAATGTTTGATGCGGTGGGTGAACAGAGCAACTTGAGCCTCAGGAGAGCCGGTATCTTTCTCGTTCTTACCGTACTTCGCAAAAATTTCTTTCTTAACGTCGTTTGTCAAATACATAATTTAACTGCTTTAATTTATCTTTTTTATCCTTTTCTAAAACGGCGGCAAAAATACACTTTTTTCCAAAATAATCATATCATATTCTATTAATTTGATTTTTTCGTCATAAAGTCCGAAACTGCGCTTTCAAGGCCTCCATTTTCGAGTCGATTTTTGAGAAGAAACCTGAAAAACTTGCGAAAGGGGTCCAAAATCTTAACAAATGAGAGTAAAAAGATTTTTTTGAAACCAAAATTTCAGAGCTTTTAAACCGCTGATTCCGAAAAAAATACAAAAAAAATGCAAAAACATCTTGACAAAGGCGCATTTGGATGTTATTTTTGTCACGACAAAACAAGGACAAAATTAAAAAGAAAAACTATGAAAAAGAACATCCAGAGAATTGATGTAAACCAAAAGTATGTGGTGAATCCTGCCTATAAGTTCAAAGAGGATTACCTGAATGTCATCATCACCAACAACAACCCGGCACGTTATAATGCCGATCCCCACAGAAACGACATTACGCAATCTTTTGCTTGGCGTGTACATCCAAAATTGGCTTTGTTGTTCAGCTTTTTCGATGGTTCCAAAACATTGGATGAAATAGCGACGCGTTTTTATCTTGTGGAACGCATTGATAAAGAGAGCTTTGTGGAGTATGTTTCGCCTTGCATTAGCAATTCGGAGGAGATCATGATTCCAACGCATGATCAGCATTGGGCTTCGATACCTAAAAACTTTCTGATTCCCAATACGATGGGCGTAGTGCGAGAGTATCTACTTGAGAAAATTGACTTTCCCTTTGTACGGCGGTTTTTCGATCTTTCGGAGGTGCGTTTGCGCGTGCCCAACAGCATGACGCTCATGCTCAATACAACCTGCGTGACAGATTGCGTCTATTGCTATGCCGACAGATCGCCTGTGAAGCATCCGCTACCGTTTGCGCGTGTCAAGGCTTTGCTCAAGGAGGCGTTCGATTTGGAGATGCCCTACGTTGAGGTGGACGGCGGCGATTTTTTCCTCTACCCGTTTTGGCGGGAACTGCTATCGGAGATGCGGAAATACGATTACATACCCACCATATCCACGAAATATCCGCTTACAGAAAGAATGGTGGAAAAGCTGAAAGCATTGGGTATCAGGCGAATTCAGCTCTCCATTGATAGCGTGAACAGTAAAGAGATGCAGAGAATGCTGAATGTGGGTGGACTCTATACTGAACAGGTTTTGGAGGGTTTGAAGCTGCTGGACAAGGCCGGTTTTGAGATCACGATCAAGCCTGTGATCACGAAATACAACGATTCGGAGGAGTCGCTGATGGACACCATCAAGATGATGACTTCTTTCTCGAATGTCAGGCGGATCCATTTCACGCCGGCCGCTTTCAGCCAGTTCAAGCCGCTCACCTACTACAGCACTTGCGATCAGCTGACTCGGCTGAAGACCATCGTAGAGCAGCAAAATCGTGAATGTGACGCGGAGTTGTCGTTTTTGGACTATCAAGAGGAGCTGACCGTCGAGCAGCGGAAGGCCTCTTTTCCCTACCGGACCATGTGTACGGGGAACGTTCACGGCTTTTTCGTGCTCCCCGACGGCAAAGTGACACTCTGCGAGCAGATGTACTGGCATCCGTTCTTCATTCTCGGCGATTTGAGCAGGCAGTCCATCATGGAGATGTGGGATTCGGAGCAGGCCCTTTCCAAATGGAACTTCTCCCAAAAGAAGGTGCGCGACGAGAGTCCGTGCAAAAGTTGCGACGAGTTCGACAAATGCCGTCGCGGGTTAGGCAATTGCTGGCGCATGGCGATTTCCGCCTACGGCCCGGAGAATTACGATTTCCCGGCGCCCAATTGCCCGAAGGCCCCACCCATCACCAGAGATTTTTACATCTCGTAGAGCCGCACGGCCGTGCGTCTCTACCAAACGCGTAAACGTGTAAACGCGTAAACTAAAAAAATGTATCTTTGCGCCTCAAAAAATTCATCATTATGGCAAATATTGAATTCAATAACAAGACCTACGAGATGGACGGCGACGGCTTCATGGTTCATCCGGAAGAGTGGAACAAGGAATTGGCTGCGGAGATCGCCAAGGCCGATGGTATCACGGAAATGACTGAGAATCACTGGAAAGTGGTGGACTGCATCCGCGCCAACTACGAAGAAAAGGGCATTGCCCCGATGGTGCGCACTATCTGCAAAACCGCCAATCTGAAACTGAAAGACATTTACGAACTCTTCCCGCTGGGTCCCGCAAGAGGCGCCTGCCGCGTGGCTGGTCTTCCCAAACCCGAAGGTTGCGTTTAGTTGGCCGTTGGCCTTTAGCTTTTGGCCTTTGGCTACAACTTATTCGCCAACAGCCAAATAAACCTTAAACCCTAAACTCTAAACCAATAGTTATGAGTATAATGCAATATTTAGCAATAGCAGCAATGCTCTATTGCATCGTAAGTCTTTTGGTTCATTTCGTCAAGATTGTGCGCTTGGGAGCCCCAAAGGACAAATCGGAACCGAGCGGCAGCGTGAAAGATGGCGTCATCTATGCCAACACCCGCGCAATGATGCCTACGGAGAAGGAATCTGCGTATCTGCATATCCCTTCCTACGCCGTCGGCATGTTGTTCCATATTGGGCTTTTCTGCAGTCTGCTCCTTTTCGTGCTCTTCTTCTTCCCTTGCTTCAACAGCTGGATTGCAGGAAGTTGCTGGCGTTGGGTGTTCGCTATCCCGCCTGCGATAGCTACAGTCTGCGGTTTCATTCTTTTCTTCAGAAGACTGCTTTCCAAGGATTTGAAGGTGCTTTCCATGCCAGATGACTTTATCTCCACGAGCTTGGTAACGCTTTTCCTGCTGATGACCACGCTCAATCTGCTTCTCCCCACTGTGAGTGCGGTGAATACAATATATTATATATGTAGCATTCTGTTGCTTTTATATCTGCCGTTGGGCAAGCTGCGTCACGTGGTCTATTACTTCGCGGCGCGCTATCACCTCGGCTTTTTCTATGGCTGGCGCAATGTGTGGCCGAATCATGAGAAAAAATAAACCATTATGAGACTCGACTTTTTAGGTGCGACCGAAGAGGTCACTGGCAGTAAGTTCCTGCTTACCACGCAGGACGGCATCAAGATTCTGTTGGATTGCGGTATGTATCAGGGTAAAGGTCTGGAGACCGATGCCATGAACCGCGATTTGGGCTTTGACCCGACGAAAATCGACATTGTGCTGCTTTCGCACGCCCATATCGACCATGCCGGATTGATACCATATATATATAAGCTAGGATTCCGTGGCAAGGTCTTCTGCACGCCGGCCACCCGCGACCTCTGTGCGATCATGCTTGCGGACTCAGGCAGAATACAGGAGGCCGATGCCCGGCAGTTCAACAAGAAGACCGAGCGCGTGGGCAAGACCCCCATCGAGCCAATCTATAACGAGAAGGATGCGGTGGAGTGCATGAGACTGTTCATCAGCATTCCGCGCGGGTTGCATTTCAACATCACGCCGAAGGTGGCCATTGAGTTCATCGACAGCGGCCACATGTTGGGCAGCAGCGCCATCTACATCACTTTCAAGGAGGGGCGCAAGACGCGCACGCTCTGCTATACGGGCGACGTGGGCCGCTACGACAAGCGCATCCTGCCCGACCCGCAGCCATTCCCATACGCCGACTACATCATCACGGAATCCACCTACGGTGACCGGCTGCACTCCACGTTGGACGAGGCCGACAAGGAGCTGATGCTCGTGGTGCGCGACGCCTGCGCGAAACGCAAAGGCAAACTGCTCATCCCTTCGTTCGCCATCGGCAGGACGCAGGAGATTGTCTATACGCTGCACCGTTTGGAACTCGCCGGCGACCTGCCCGACATCGAGTGCTTTGTGGATAGTCCGTTAGCCTGCTCCGCCACCAACATTTTCCGGCTGCACGACGACTGCTTCAACGAGGAGATGCGGGAGTTCATGGCCGCTACAAAGGATCCATTTGGCTTCGACAAACTCTCCTACGTGCGTACCATCGACGACTCCAAGGCTCTGAACGAGCACAATCGTCCCTGCATCATCATCTCCGCCTCCGGCATGATGGAGGCCGGGCGCATCAAGCACCATCTGGCCAACAACATCGAGAATCCGAAGACCACGATTCTGTGTGTAGGCTACTGCGCCCCGACCACCTTGGGCGCGAAGATCATGCGCGGTGACGAGAAGGTCTCCATTTTCGGCAACGAGTACAAGGTGCGCGCAACCCTCGCCCGCATCGACGCTTACTCCGGACATGCTGACTATAAAGAACTTATACAGTATCTCTCTTGTCAGAAGGGCAACAAGCGTTTGAAGAAAATCTTCGTCGTGCACGGCGAGAATGATGCGCGGGATGCCTACGCGAAACATTTGAAGGAGGCCGGTTTCAAACAGGCGTATGTGCCGAAGTTCCGGGAATCTATTGAATTAGTGTAATTGGTAGAGACGATGTGCACATCGTCTCTACAACCCTATAAACCTTAAACCATAAACTATGAAGAATGTACTCATCACCGGTGCTAATGGTCAATTAGGAAGCTGTTTGTGTGATTTGGCAAGCGAGTATCAAGACAAATACCGCTTTTTCTACACGGATGTGGCGGAATTGGATATCACGGATGCGGCGGCGATTGATATGTTTGTTGTTGACAATCAGATAGATGTCATTATCAATGCGGCGGCATATACGGCGGTGGATAAAGCTGAAGACGACGAGGCAAACGCTTATCGTATCAACTGCGAGGCGGTTGCCAATCTGGCAAATGTGGCGAAGAAGCACGATTTGAATTTATTCCATATCTCCACTGACTATGTTTTTTCCGGCGATTCGAGCAAACCGCACGAGGAGATGGATACGCCCGCGCCGAAGTCGGTGTATGGTGCTACCAAGCTGGCGGGTGAACGGGCGATTCAGGAGAGCGGCTGCCGGGCGGTCATCATTCGGACTTCTTGGTTGTATTCTGAATATGGCAACAATTTCGTGAAGACGATGCTGCGTTTGGGTGCCGAACGGGAGAGTTTGCGCGTGGTGTGCGACCAGATTGGCGGTCCGACCTACGCCGGCGACCTGGCCAAGGTGATTTTCCTGTTGATGGAAAATGGTTTGGAGCATTCCGGAACACAATTTTACCACTTCGCCAATGAGGGTGTATGCAGCTGGTTTGACTTCTCCAAAGCGATCATGGAAATGGGTGGTTTAGGGTGTCGTGTGGAGGCCATCCCATCGTCGGATTATCCCGCAAAAGCGCGGCGTCCTGCCTTTTCTGTGTTCAATTTGGGCAAGATCAAGGCGGCCACGGGAATGGATATTCCCTACTGGAGGGAAAGTTTAATATTGGTAATCAATAAGTTACAAGAAAAATAAAAAAAATTGCGCAAAGGATTGTAGTATTAAAAAAAAATGTATTTTTGCGCACCTTATTTCCGATACAAGGAAACGTTCTTTTTTTAGCAAAAAAATCAGCCGTTGTAGCTCAGTGGTAGAGTACATCCTTGGTAAGGATGGGGTCATGAGTTCAACTCTCATCAACGGCTCTTTTTTTTTTGAAATGAACATAAGGATTATATTAAAACATAAATTTATAAAAAATGGCAAAAGAAAAATTTGAACGTACTAAACCCCACGTGAATGTGGGTACAATCGGTCACATTGACCACGGTAAAACTACTCTTACCGCTGCCATCACTACCGTGTTGGCTGAAAAAGGTCTCTCTGAGCTCAGATCTTTCGATTCTATCGATAATGCTCCTGAGGAAAAAGAGCGTGGTATCACCATCAACACCGCTCATATTGAGTATCAAACCGCTAACCGTCACTATGCACACGTTGACTGTCCCGGTCACGCCGACTATGTGAAGAACATGGTTACTGGTGCTGCTCAGATGGATGGTGCTATCCTCGTTGTGGCAGCTACCGATGGTCCTATGCCTCAAACTCGTGAGCACATCCTGTTGGCAAAGCAGGTTGGTGTGCCGAGAATGGTTGTTTTCATGAACAAGGTTGACTTGGTGGACGACCCCGAATTGCTCGACCTCGTTGAAATGGAAATCCGCGACCTTCTCACGTTCTACGGTTTCGACGGCGACAACACTCCCGTCATCCGCGGTTCTGCTCTCGGTGGCTTGAACCTCGAGCCGAAGTGGGTTGAAAAGATCGTTGAACTCATGGATGCAGTTGACACTTGGATTCCGCTGCCTCCTCGCGATGTCGATAAAGATTTCTTGATGCCCGTTGAGGACGTCTTCTCCATCACCGGTCGTGGTACCGTGGCTACCGGTCGTATCGAGACTGGTGTCATCCACACTGGCGAACCCGTCGATATCATCGGTATGGGTGCTGAAAAACTGAAATCCGTCGTTACGGGTGTGGAAATGTTCCGCAAGATCCTCGACGATGGTGAAGCTGGTGATAACGTTGGTTTGTTGCTCCGTGGTATCGACAAAGACGAAATCCGTCGTGGTATGGTCATTGCAAAACCCGGTTCCATCCATCCTCACAAGAAATTCAAAGCTTCTGTGTATGTGCTGAAGAAAGAAGAAGGTGGCCGTCACACTCCGTTTGGCAACAACTACCGTCCTCAATTCTACTTCCGCACCACGGACGTGACCGGTGCCATCACCCTGCCTGCTGGCGTGGAAATGGTGATGCCTGGTGATAACGTGGAAATCACGGTGGACCTGCTCTCCGAAATCGCTTTGAACCAAAACCTCCGTTTCGCTATCCGCGAAGGTGGTCGTACGGTCGGCGCTGGCCAGGTTACCGAAATCTTAGACTAAGTTTTTCATAATCAATATCAATCGGGGTGATATTGCGTCACCCCGATTTGTTAAAGGGGAATAGTTTAAGGGCAGAATAGTGGTCTCCAAAACCATTGATGGGAGTTCGAATCTCTCTTCCCCTGCTAAAAAGTCAGGTTTTCGAAGCCTGACTTTTGTTTTATAAACTACCGCGATGATTTTAATGTACCATAACGTGGATCAAAAGGCCGGTTTCAATACCGTCTCCGCCGAGAATTTCGAGCGGCAACTGCGTTATGTGCAACAGCATTGGCAGCTCACAGACATGGACACCTACGTCCGAGAATGCCACGCCAATCCCCATCTTGCCACCGTCACCTTCGATGATGCTTACTACTGCCTTTATACTTGCGTTAAGGCTATTTGCGACGAATTGAGCGTGCCTGTTACCGTCTTTGTTCCAGTCTATCACGTGGGAAGTGACAATTGCTGGGATGAGGAGGTTCTTGGTTATCAAAAGATTGATACGCTTTCGTGGTGGGCCATCGAGGAACTTTCCAAAAATCCGCTCTTCACTTTTGGATCCCACAGTATGACGCACGTTTCCCTGCGCGACCTGTCGAAAGAAGAGACTGTGAAGGATTTGCGGGAGTCAAAGCAGCTTTTAGAAGAGCATTTGCAAAAAAGTGTGGACTATTTCGCATTTCCTTTCGGTCAACGCAAGGATTTTGGATGCGCAACGCCTGAATTGTTGCAGGAAATCGGTTACAAAGCCGCCTTCACCACCTTGTGGAAGCTGAATAATCTGCACGAAAATCCGTATCGTCTTCGCCGTGTGGAGGTCAAACCGACTGATTCCATGGAGGATTTCCAACGATATTTGAGCCGCAAAATCGATTATCGATTTCTTAAACAGGAATTAAAAACCTGTAGAGACGCGATTAATCGCGTCTCTACATCAACCTCATAAGCTAAAAAAATGTACTTTTGCACACGAATGTAAAAATTGTAAGTTGATGAATCCCATACAGATGGTCGATTTGAAAAGTCAGTATCTGCGCATCAAGCCGGAGGTGGATGCGGCCATTCAGCATGTGTTGGATTCTACAGCTTTTATCCAAGGTGCTCCCGTTTGTGAATTCGAACAGCAGCTTGCTCAATATGCTGGTTCTAAGTATGTTGTAAGCTGTGGAAATGGCACGGACGCACTTTTGGTCGCGTTGATGGCTCTTGGCATTGGACCTGGTGATGAGGTGATTACGGTGCCTTTTACCTTTGTTGCATCGGTGGAGGCTATTGCGCTTGTGGGTGCCAAACCGGTCTTTGTGGACGTTTGCGAAGACACTTTCACGATGGATGCCTCTTTGCTGGAAGATGCCATTACCCCGAAAACCAAAGCCATAATTCCCGTGCATTTGTATGGACAATGTGCGGACATGGAGCCGATTTTAGACCTTGCTAAAAAGCACAATATCAAGGTGATAGAGGATGCTTGTCAGGCGATAGGAACTCCGTATATATTTTCGGATGGCACGACGAAACAGGCAGGCACTATGGGGGATATCGGCTGTCTGTCGTTTTTCCCCTCCAAAAACTTGGGCTGCTACGGTGATGGCGGCGCAATGATGACGGATGATGAGGCGTTGGCTGAGCGCCTGCGTGCCATTTGCCGACACGGTTCGCAGGTGAAGTATCATCATGATTATGTCGGCGTCAATTCGCGTTTAGATACCTTGCAGGCGGCCGTTTTGCAGGTAAAACTTCGCCATTTGGACGATTATATCACAAAGAGAAAAGCTGCCGCACATTACTATTACGAAGCCTTAAAAGAGGTTGCATGGCTGCAACTTCCTGATATTAAAACGAATACCCAACATACGTTCCATCAGTTCACTGTCAAGGTGAAAGATGGCAAACGTGACGTCTTGAAGCAATATCTGACCGACAAAGGCATCCCGACGATGATCTATTATCCGATTTCCGTTCATCTGCAGCCGGCGTATCGCTCATTGGGTTATCAGGAGGGCGATTTTCCTATTTCGGAGCGCCTATGCAAGGAGGTTCTCTCCCTGCCAATGCACACCGAACTCACTGAGGATCAGCTGCAATATATTTGTGAAACCATCGTTAACTGTCCGCTATGAAAGAGTATTTTGCACACGAAACTGCCGTTTTGGATGAAGGATGTCAGATAGGGAAGAACACCAAAATCTGGCACTTTGCGCATATTATGTCGCAAGCTGTGATCGGTGAGAACTGTGTTCTTGGGCAGAATGTGATGATAGCGAATCGCGTGACTTTGGGCAATAATGTAAAAGTGCAGAACAATGTCTCTGTTTATGAGGGCGTTACGTGTGAGGACAATGTCTTTTTGGGCCCTTCGATGGTCTTCACGAACGTCATCAATCCGCGGGCTTTCATTGAGCGGAAACAGGAGTTTCGTCCCACGTTGGTGAAGCGTGGTGCAACTATCGGGGCCAATGCCACGGTGGTGTGCGGGCACACCATCGGTTTCTATGCGATGATTGGCGCGGGGGCGGTTGTTACACACGATGTGCCTGATTATGCGTTAGTTGCAGGTGTTCCCGCATTGCAAATCGGGTGGGTGAGCGAATACGGTTGTCGTTTGGGTTTCGACGAAAACGGGATTGCCGTATGCCCTGAAAGCGGCCAAAAGTATCAATTGTTAAACCGTCAGGTCAAAAGAATAGAGTGATATGGGGAAGAAGTTTTTACGTATTCTTTTGACAATCATTACGTTAGTAATAGTTTCATCTACGGCATTTGCTACACACCAGCGGGCCGGCGAGATTAGCTATACCTTCATTTCCGGTCTGACCTACGAGTTCACTATCGTTACGTATACTTACACCCCAAGTCCCGCTGACCGTCCGGAAATCGAAGTGTTTTGGGGCGATGGCACCTCTTCGGTGATTAACCGACAGATCAAGGTGAACATGGAGAACAACATCAGTCAGAATGTGTACGTGACGCAGCATACTTTCCCCGCTGCGGGTACCTACCACGTCACTTTCGAGGATCCGAACCGTAACGCTGGCATCGTTAACATTCCGAGTTCGGTGGAGATTCCTTTTTTCATCGAAACGATTCTGGTAATCAATCCGTTCATTGGCGGGAATTCCTCTCCGCAGCTGTTGAATCCGCCGTTGGACAACGGTTGCACGAACGTTCCCTACTACCATAATCCGGGCGCATACGACCCCGAAGGCGACAGTCTATCGTACAGTCTCATCAATTGTCGCGGCTACGATGGCGAGGATATTCCGGGCTACTCGTTGCCAGCGGCTTCCAACTATATCTCCATTGACCCAATTACAGGAGATTTGACGTGGGATTCGCCGATGATGGCGGGGGAATACAACATCGCCATTCTGATTGAGGAGTGGCGCAACGGAGTGCTCATCGGGAGCATGGTGCGCGACATGCAGATCACTATTGCACCATGCAATAACGAACCGCCTGTTGTGGAGGTGAACGACACATGTGTGGTTGCTGGCAGTCGAATAGATCAGCTGGCTCACGTCTATGACTATACATCCACATACGTCAGATTGTCGGCCACGGGCGAACCGTTTTTGGTGAGTGAGTCGCCCGCGCAGTTCTCCGAAATCTTCGATAGTGTGCCGTATTCCACTCATTTTGTGTGGAATACAACCTGTAGTCACATCAAGTTGAGCCCTTACGAAGTGATTTTCAAGGCGAAAGACAATGGTCCGCAAGTGGAACTGGTGTCATTTAAGACGCTTCGGATTCGGATTATCGGACCTGCTCCGAAAAACTTAAATGCGTTTCCAGAAGGCAATGTAATTCACTTGGATTGGCAACCTGATTCCTGTTCCAATGCCATCGGATATGATGTCTATCGTCGCAATGGGGAGGATGATTTCGTGCCGGATTCCTGTCAGACGGGATTGCCGCCCGAGGCTGGCTACACGAAAATCGGAACCACGAACAGTTGGTCGGATACTACTTTTACCGACGATGGATCAGTGATGCCGCTCTATCACGGCAATGAATATTGTTACCGCGTAGTTGCCTTATTCCCAGACGGTTCTGAGAGTATTGTCTCCGAAAAAGTCTGTGCCCACATCGCCAATGATGCGCCCATTCTCATCAATACGGATGTGGTGACTACCGATACGATTAACGGCAATATCCTCGTTCGCTGGCTCTTCCCGCCGGAGGTTGATTCCGCAGCTTTTCCTCCCCCGTATCATTTCGAGATGTTCAGAAAAAACGGCAATAATGACGAGACCTTGATTTATACCGTCGAAGCATCTGTGAATCCAACTGACACGCTTTCCTACTTGGATCACGATTTAAATACTTTGGATGAGGATTACACTTATCAAGTGAAAATCTTCAATTCCGACACTTTGATTGAGAATTCCGATCCTGCTACCTCCATTTTCCTGACATTGAGTTCTGCTGACAAGCGTTTGGGATTGTCGTGGACGAACGTTCAGCCATGGAACAACTTGAGATACAAGGTGTTCCGTCGCAATGAGTTGACCATGGACTGGGATTCTATCGCGACAGTTACAGAGACATATTACACGGATTACAACCTTGAAAACGGCAAGACCTACTGCTATTACGTTGAGGCGGAGGGCTATTACTGGCTTCCTGACACAATCGGCCCATTGTATAACCGTTCGCAGCGGGCTTGCGGAATGCCTATCGATAATGAGCCGCCGGAGCTTCCAGACATTACGATTACCACTGATTGTCAGAATGTTGAGTTTAGCTGGGTGTTCAGTTCCGACACGGCGGCTTTGGATGCGGTGCATTACTACATCTACTACAAGCCGACATTGGAAGGGGCATTCACCTGCATTGACTCTTTCGACAACACGCAAATTTGTTATCCGGCGCCGTGTACCTACAGCATCAGCGTGAGCGGTTCAGAGGTGTTGGTTGGGTGCTATGCCATGCGTATAGCGGACAGCAATCGCAATATCACGCAACTTACTGATTCTGTGTGTGTTGACGTGTTCGATTGCTTGGAGTATCGACTTCCGAATGTCTTTACACCCAATGGTGATGGGATTAATGATATGTTCACGCCCTTTATGCCCTATTCTGGGGTCACGAAAATCGAGATGGAGATCTACGACCGCTGGGGAAAACGCGTTTTCCGCACAAAAGACCCTGATATTCTGTGGGATGGCACCGACGAAACCACGCACCTGCCCACCCCCGATGGGGTATATTACTATGGTTGCAAGCTGTATGTCAATACGTTAGCGGGAGAAATCTACTATTTGCTGAACGGATCTATCACCCTGATACGGTAAAAGATGAGTTTTAGTTTTAAGGATATTGGTAGTATCTTCAAAAAGACACCAGTGAACGGTTCTGTTCTGCTTTACAACAAACCAGATGCCGGCACTGCCTTGGGGCAATGTGTTGCGCTTGGGATTGTGGCTATGTTTTTCGTCCCGATTGTGATTGCCGTGTTTGACAAAACATGGACGCTTGACTTTGTGGACTTTTTTGTTTTGATTGTCTTTATCTTAATCCCCTTTTGGATCGTGATTGTCTTGCTCATTGAAATCTATTGGGGTTTCCTGGGTAGTGAAATCATATATTATTCGGACACAGCGCTTTACGTACAGCAAAAGCAATCTTTTCGAAGAGATGTGGTGATTCCATGGGATTGCATCACGGACATTGAGCCCTACGACGAACCGATTCTATATTACGCGCTTCCCACGCACGACCCAACGATATGTATCACCTACAAAAAGGCCAATGGTCAAACGAAAAAGTTCCGTTTCGGATATCATTTAAGCCCGAATAAGCGTGAAATCGTTATTGAGCGCATCCAAAAGCTGTTAGTGAAGAGTTTTGCGTGAAAATGCTATTTTTGCTTTTTGGAAAAAGAATGCTATGACAAAAGATCGCGAATCACAGACTAACGAATCAGGCAGTCGCACCAAACTGCTGAGCAGCCGCCCGGAACCGGATAATATTTTGGTTTTTGGATTGGCGGTGCTGATTGGCTCGGTTTTCTGTTTTTTTGCGTTCTGTTTTGTGATTTCCATGATGATTGAAATCGGTTGGGATGGTTTGCATGGCTTTTGGCCGTTTATGTATGGTTTAATACAGGCATTTGTTATTTGCGGAGTCCCCGTTGCCTATACTTTACTTGTTTTAGACTTGCTGATTTGGCAGATTAGGGGAAAAGAGATCGTCACCTATTCGAAAGAGGATTTACTTATTCAACATAAGCGTTTGTTCAGCAGAGAATGGCGGATTCCGTGGGATTGTATTCTTGAAGTGAACTCCTACGATGCTCCATGGTATTTCTGGCGTGCGGAAGAGAAGCTGCTCCTAACCTACAAAAACGCGAAAGGAAAAACAAAGAAAGTGAAATTTGGACTGCTGCTAAATGACAATCAGCAGGAATACGTTATTGAACGGATTAAGGAACTTTGTGTTCAGAATTATGGTAAATAGGTGTTTAGCATGTAGGATAAAGACTCTCGTCCATAATTGTTTTCTGGCTACGGCACTTTCGTGACGGAGCGGGCGAATTCCCCTTCTATTTTAGAAGGGGTGCCCGGAGGGCGGGGTAGTAATATAAAACATCAGAATTTCTTGTGAAATAATGACCATCATCAACAGCATCAAAATCAAAGACAACTATGTCCACAATCTCCCCGAAAACAGGGAGTTGTTAGGCTACGCACGTAACAATCGCAAGGCTGGTAACATGGCCGAAATCGCGTTTTGGAAACAAGTGCACAAGAAAATGTTCCACGGCCTTGATTTTAACAGACAAAAGGTCATAGGCAACTATATTGTTGACTTTTTCGTGAAGAGGCTTGGACTTGTTGTAGAAATTGACGGTGAATCACATAATGACAAAGAAGATTATGACACGCAACGGGACACATACTTGGAAAATCTTGGACTGAAAGTCTTCCACACGACAGATTATGATGTATTACAGCATGTGAACATCGTGCTGGAGGATTTGAGGAAATACATTGTTGAAAATTATGAGCATGAGGATTGATACAGGAGATTTTTTGGACATTTCCGCACTGCCCTTCGAGCGGATCATGTTGGTAATCAAAAGGAATTTTGATGCCTATATTACTACCCCGCCCTTCGGGCACCCCTTCTAAAATAGAAGGGGAATATCCCCGCGCCGACACGGTGGTGCCGTGGCCGGAAATGGATTGCGGCCGAGAGATTTGTCACTTACTCCGATCGTTTTGTGTGAAGTGAATGGATGATGTGTGTGGCTGTGGAATACACACTACTATTCAGAAATCGTACCATTACCGCATTCCAAAAAAAGTATATTTTTGCCACCGCTAATGGATAATTGAATGGATAAAGATCGCGAATCACAGCCCGAAGAATCAGACGGTCGCACCAAACTGCTGAGTAGCCGCCCGGAACCGGACAATATTTTTGGTTTTGGGTTGATGACGCTGATCGGATGTTTGTTTTTCATCATTGTTTTGGGCTTTATTGTTTCGTCAATAATTGAAATTTGGCCCAATATACCAGGCATTATAGCATGTATATTTGGAGGTTTGTTGGGGCTGATATTGCCTGTTGCCTATACTTTGTACGCTTTGGATATGCTTGTCTGGCAGATTAAGGGTGTCGAAACCGTGTCGTATGATGAAAATGGTATTGTAATCCATCTTAAAAAACTCATTGACAGGGAAACAACTATTCCTTGGAACAGTATTGTGGAAATTGAAAAATACGAATCACGTTGGTGGGCTTTTTTCAACAGATCATACTTGTATAATGCCTCGTTTCGAATACATTACACATTGGAGGATGGGTATCCGAATACGATCAGATTCGGATTGCTGCTCAACGAAAAGCAGGAGGATATTATAATTGACAGAATTTATGAGCTTCGAGATATGTTTTCATCAAATATGGAATATAACGATAGTACAATCAACCTTTTCACCATGCGCAACGCCCAAGGCATGAGCGCAACCATCACCAACCTCGGCGGGCGCGTGGTGTCGCTCATCGTGCCCGACAAGAACGGCATCCCGCAAGATATGGTCCTCGGTTTTGAAAACGTGGAGGATTACCTTCCGGAAAACCACCTCTCCGACTTCGGGGCGGCGATTGGAAGGTACGCTAACCGACTGAACAACGGACAGATAACGATTGAGGGACGGACCTATCAGTTGCCGCAAAACGATGGCAAGAACTGTCTGCACGGCGGGCCCGATGGCTGGCAGTATCGGATGTTCAATGTGGAATCTGTGAGCGACAACCGGCTGGTGCTGAGCCTCGTCAGCGAGGACGGCGACAGCGGATTCCCGGGCAACGTATGTGCCCGCGTCACCTACACGCTTACGGACGACAACGCGTTAGACATTCAGTACGAAGCGGTTACGGACGCACCGACCGTCATTAACATGACCAACCACAGCTACTTCAACCTTAACGGTGATGCCTCAACCGATATCCTCAACCACCTGCTGACCATTGATGCCGACCGCTACATGCCTATCGGTGAGACCTTTATCCCGATGGGAGAGTTAGCTTCAGTGGATGGCACCCCGATGGATTTCCGGCAAGCAAAAGCGATTGGTCGCGACATTGCCGCAGATTTCGAGCAGTTGCGTATCGGGCGCGGCTACGACCACAACTGGGTACTGAATACTATGGGCGATGATTCCCGTCCGTGTGCCCGCTTGGAGAGTCCTGTGACGGGCATTGCGATGGAGGTGTTCACCACCGAACCTGGCATGCAAGTCTATACCAGCAACTTCCTCAACGGCAAAGTGTTAGGAAAGGGTGGGGTGGCGTATCACCAGCGCGCCGCCGTCTGCCTCGAAACGCAAAAGTTTCCCGATACTCCGAACCAGCATTGGCCGGAATCGAATGCATTTTTGCGACCGGGGGAGACGTATCGTAGTCATACGAAATTTCGTTTTATGACCATGTAGAGACGCGATTAATCGCGTCTCTACAGAGAAAAAAGCCCGTCACCATTATGATGACAGGCTTTTTTTGTTTCTCAATAAAAACCTGATTGTCAGATTATTTCTTGAAGATTTTGCCCAGCAATCCTCCAATGGCTTTGCCTGCGGAGGATCCGCTGTTGGAGCCGCCGCCAAGGAGAGAACCTAAAATGTTGCCGATGTTGCCGCCTGAGCTGCCTTTGCCCAAAACGGAGAGCAAATTAGGAGCGATTGAGGCTAAAATATTGTTAACCTGATCGTTGGAAGTGCTGGTTTTTTGACCGATAGAGGAAATTACAGAACCTAAATTGCCACCGAAAATCTTCTCCAGAATCTTCTTGCCATCTTCAAGGTTAATTCCGAAACCCTGACCAGCGTGGTTGCCGAGAGCTTGGGTCAAAGCAGCGGCACCAGCGGCCGTACCCGCGTTTTTCTGCATGGCACTCAGGAATTTGGGAATGGCTTCCTTAATCACATTGATGATTTTGTTCGGGTCGATGTTGAACTTTTTGGCAATTTCAGCGATTTGACTGTTGCCGGTGAGCGAGTTAATGATACTGTTTAAATCCATAATGCTTTAACTTTTAAGGTTTTGATTTTTTTCGAAGGCAAAAGTACATTTTATTCCAATACAGTGTTCTCGCAAAATTTAGTTTCAAGATTCAAGGTTCAGGGTTCGTATTATACTTGAAACCTGAAACTTGAAACCTGAAACCATTAAAGATTATTCATCGGTTTCCTCAATCTGTTGGATGATCTCCTCGGCGTTGCGAATCACCGCATTGTGCATCTTCAGTCCGATGAAGGCACCAACGGACAAACCGACGAGCAACGCGATAATCATAATCAATGCCAATTTCCAATCTTTCAGCTGAATACAAAATTCCGCTGAAAGCCATACGAACCATACTGCAATCATAGCAATGCTGTATTTCAGCCATTTGCGATAGTTGTCGCGCAGCTGTTTCATAACCTTGGCTACGGTTAGCAGATCGCCACTCATCGTCTTGGCATTCACATCTTTATGATACTTCCAGGTGAAGAAATCGCACACGAGCATCATCAGGATGGTGGCGCCAACGAACCACCAGCTGAATCCCATACTCGGGACGGTGGTCAATGCCCAGAAAATAACGAAGACGGAGGCGCCCACGCTCACCCAAGCGTTAGCGTTGATGGTGCGGGCCTTATGCCGCATCGTGTCACGCAGAAGCTTGTCGGAGACGATGGTCTCTTTGTCGAGTTTTTCTTTCAGCAGTGCGATTTGCGCACGCATGGTTTCCAATTCGCTGTTGTTTATTTCATTGTTTTCCATAACTAACATTCTTGATTGTCTGACATTTTCATTAATTGCTGTTTAATTCTGACCAACTTCACGGAAACGTTTTTGGCAGAGATGCCGGCGATGGCGCCAATTTCCTCATAACTAAGGTTTTCCAACCAGAGCAGGACGAGGGCGCGGTCCATGATGCCCAGCTTGTTGATGCGCGCGTAGAGCTGGCGGATCTGTTTGGTGTCTTCGTCGGTGTCGGTGTAGAGGTCGGCCGCCATCTCCAGAGGCACCCGCTCGCCGCGCCGCTTCTTCTTGCGGTCGTCGGAGATGCAGGTGTTGAGGGCGATGCGCCAAATCCAGGTGTCCACCTTCGACTCGCCTCTGAAGCCGTCGAAGCCTTTCCAGAGGTTGATGAGGACTTCCTGAAAGAGGTCATTGACCTCGTCGGTGTCCTTAGAGAACATGTAGCAGACGGTATAGACGGTGCTTTTGTGCTCGCGGACCATTCGTTCAAAATCTGTTTCTTTCTTTGTCATCGGTTTTAGAATTAACACTGGTTAGACGCAGGATGCGGTGAAAAACTACAAAAGTTTCAATATTTCGGACATGCGCTGCAGGGCGCGGCGGAACAAGTCGTAATATTTAGCGCTTGACATGTCAAGCAAGTCGTTCAGTAAGGCACTCTCTTCTCCTTTGCTCACCTCCTCGTGTAATAGGTTTGCATAAAATAGTTGGTGTTCTGTCGTGAGCATTTGTCTCAGGTCGGAGGCTATCCATTCCGCCCCTGCCACCATCACATCAAACTGGTTTGCATCCACATCGATTTCGGGCGGCAATTCCGTTCGCGTCAACGCATACGCCACATACACGTTCTGCAGGAAAAAGACCATATCTGCCGCATCCTTTTTGGTCAATGTATGGCGGTCAGACCACGTGTCAAGTTTGATCAGGAACTGTCCGCTCAGAGAGGCGATCCGAAAGAAGAAAATATCGTCAACATATACTATATCAGCATGTTGCATCACATCATCGAAACAACGGACCGACATTACTGGTGAGCCGTCGGGCGGCCAAGCTACCAACTCTTGTTCAGCTATCACCCCGAAAGGGACTATGTCCACCTCGTATTTATAGGGCTTAACTCCTTCATAGTAAAAGCGTTGCTTTTCAGGTGCTTTCACAAAACCGCGTTGCAGAAGAATGTCTGACAACTGACTGTACTGCTCCCAATTTTTCAAGGCTACTGCCACATCCAAATCCAGCGTGCGGCGTGGTACACTCTGTATGTTAAGTAAATGCATAGTGATATCACGTGCGGCTGCGCCCACCAAAAACAATTCCATTCCCATCGTTGCGTAACATTCGGCCAATGCCTGCAAAGTATCTGCAAGCAGCATGTTCTGCAAATCCGTTTTATGAATATGATACTCCATGGTTATACTTGTGATTTTAAACGTTCGGCGGTCTCACGACAACGGTCATCCTCAGTTGCCAGCAAATCGGCATAGACCACCAGCAACGGCATTTCATCGCCCGGCCAAAACTGTTTGTAAACAAAAATTTCACCTTGCAGAGCGGGGATCATCCTTCCCGTCGTAATCAAAGCATTGGCATTGTCAGGCACATAGACTTCCCATTCTCCGGGCTGTATGTAAGCATCTAACAACGCGGCGGCAGGCTCCCCACCCCAATGACAGCTGGTTGGCAGCATTATATCCTGCCACTGTTCCCTGACTTGTGGGGTCAGAAAGGCGAAACGGTTGATTAACAGTTTGTTTTTCAACCCATCAGCATATCCGTGCGCCCAACGTTCAATCAGATTTGCCCGTTTGCGTAAGATGCGGCGGTCGCCGGATTCCACGATATACCCTTGCTCGGTCAATTTGTTGAGCACACCATGTACAGACCCAACCGAGACACCCGTTTCGGCGGCAATTTCACGTATCGTCCGGTTCACATTCTCTTTCGATTGCAAGAGATAAAAGGTGATCAATAATTCTGTCTTTTGCATATTATCCTTTGTCCTTGTTCATTTTTTATACGATGTTCAATTTTCTTGAACAAACTCAAATTTTTGAACAAACACGCGGCAAAAATACTAAAAATAAATAAGATACGAGAAGATGAATGAAAAATATTTTTCAACATAGTGCAACCTTTTGGGATTTCTGCGTCATATTAATGAGAAAAAGAATATTTTGTATTTTCGCACCTGTAAAATAGACCGTTATGAATCACCATCGACATACGCATTTGGTTATAGTCTTCGCCGCCGTGCTGCTATCACTGGCAGTGTGGCCTGTACGAGGACAGCAACAGTTCAGAATAGAAGTGGACACGCTTTACTTGGAAGCAGGCGACAAGATGCCACAAGAAAGCCGCCGATATTGTTGTGATAGGCAATTCACATTTTATGAAGATGACCGTTACACGGTTTTTTACGAATATGCTTGGCATCAAGAGGGAGGAGGATATGTCATTTTTGAGGAGAAAGAGACCAGCTGGTACCCCGTGACCAAAAACGGTTGGCTGCAATATGAACCCGTACATCGCAGGTATTTGTGCGCCGGAACCCCTGGCAGAATCGTTCGCACCGATTCGGCATATTATCTGGTTTATCCATACAAAGTGTCCAGTTTCGCCATCGGCGAAAATCCTGGACAGATCGGATACTTGAACGAATTACCGAGTGACGATATTGATTTTCCTTGGGTGAATGAAAAATGGTATTATCCTAACAATGAAAACTATTACAAGGTGGTCGTTCATTGTCCGCATATCAGCTATCGAAGGAACAAGCCCGATACGTGCATCGAGCAGGCTTTCTGCGTTGATAATCGTATTTACTGCATTGTGACCTCACCGGAGACAACGAGCATAGAACTGATAGATAACGGCTGTTATAAGCGGGTGGCGGACCTCGGACGTCGGTTCGACTTCATTAATGGATTTTACCCCTTGTGGCGATTGGATGAGCATCTGATGGACCTCAATCGCAATAATGACGGATGCTGGCTGGTGTTCAAGGAAGACGCTGTCCATAAAGGCACCATAACCGTGAAAGGCTCGACAGTGCATATCCAGTATGTAAGATCAAGGGTGTTGCCGTAGAAAATATTACGTGCAGATACGTGCGATACGTGGAGATAAAAAAATCGTACCTTTGCCCCTTGAAAAATTCCTACTATGCTGCAAAAAGAACGGCACTTTTTCGCTCCCGGGCGCGTGAACCTCATTGGCGATCACACCGACTACAATGGTGGACTCGTGTTTCCCGCCGCGCTCAATATGGGCACCTACCTGACCGTAAGTCCCTCGGAAAACGACTGTTACCACTTCTCCTCCGAAAACGATCCCGCTGCCTTCTCCCTCCGGAAAGAAGAGCTAACACAGCAGCATCACAGCTGGGTGAATTATCCGTTAGGCGTGCTCAAGGAGTTTACGGACAGAGGGCTTTCCGTGCCGTACTGCCGTTTCCGCTACCGTGGCGACCTGCCCATCGGGGCGGCGCTTTCCTCTTCGGCCTCCATCGAGATGGTGACGGCCGTAGCCCTCAACGCATTGAACGACAGTCCGTTCACGATGCTGGAGCTCGTGCAGATGGCCCAGCACGCAGAAAACGACTTCGTGGGGATGAACTGCGGCATCATGGACCAGTTCGCCTCGGGATTCGGGAAGAAAGACTGTGCTATCGCGTTGGATTGCAATACGTTGGAGTACGAGCATGTGCCGTTGGAGATGCGCGGGCTGAAGTTCGTCATCGCCAACACCAACAAGAAACGCGGACTCGTGGATTCGGCCTACAACCAGCGGCGCAGCGAGTGTCAGCAGGCGTTGGAGATCATCCGTGCGCACCGACAGGTCGATTGTCTCTGCCAACTCACTATGGATCAGTTTAATACGGTTGCGACACACCTTACGGGCAACGTGCTCAAGCGGGCGCGGCACGCGGTGCGCGAGAACGAGAACGTGCGCGAGGCCGTCACCGCGCTCAAGGCCGGCGACATGGTCCGCTTCGGGCAGCTGATGAACGCCTCGCACGCCACCCTGCGCGACGACTACGAGGTTACCTGTCCCGAACTGGACTTCTTAGCCGAGCGGGCGCAGCAGTTCCCCGGCGTGCTTGGCAGTCGCATGACCGGCGCGGGCTTCGGCGGCTGCACCGTGACATTGATTGCGGAAAATCAGGTGGAGGCGTTTGTCGAAACCCTCGGCAAGGCATACGAGAAAAGATTCGGCTTGCGTGCTGACTTCTATGTGGCGGAGATTGGGGACGGAGCTGGTGGGGTTATGAATGCAGAATTATGAATGAAAATAATCGACATACAATGAAACATTTTAACATAAAAAGCCAGCATTGCTGCGGTGGGTGCAATCGGCGAAAGCGCTGCGGCCGATGGTGGCGGCGAACACCCATTGCATGATTTTTCTCATCATTTTTTTTGTTTAAAGAGTTATACTTGTTTATTGCCTTTACGCAGAACGCTAACCAAGGGGAACGAGTCGAAATCATGGCATCCACGGTCTGTATAGGAGGTGCCGGGGAAGAGTGCGGCAAATTCCTGATGGATGGCGGTGGCCAACCTGTCGCTCTTAAACGGCTGCACGAGCCTCATGCGGATGACGCCCTTATACTCGCTGGCCAGGATCCACAGCGGATAGGAATAGGATCCGGCACTGATGCCCACGGTCTTCACCTGCTGCGCTGCGGCTTCGCCGAAGTCGAGATGCCCTGCGTAGGATAAGCCGTAGGTATTGTTGGCTGAATCTTTCTTTCTTCCGCTCTTGACGACCTGGGGCGACGTCAGCCGAATGGGCATGGGCGCGGAGAAAAACTGGTCGAAGTCGGACCGCAGCCCGGCTACCGTTGCATATAGGTTCTCCGGCCTGGTCTGCACGTTCAACTCCATGCGCAGCCGCCTTGCCCTTTCACCTACAGACAGACGGTCGGTCTCTGTTGTATAAGGGAGTGAAAAGGGGATTGCGGCATTGCCGCCGGACTCGAAGTGGAACACCGGACGCAGGTCGATGGGAACGTAGCAAACTATCTCCTTCTGCCCCACGTCGTAGCACTGGCAGATGGCCCGGCATATAACGGCGTTCAGGGCTGGCACCACAGAGCTGCCGTTCTCCCGGGCAAAGGCAAGAATCGGCTTGAGTGGCAGGTCGATGTCGATGATGCGCTGCCGTGTGGTTCTGCTGCTGAACAGTTTTTCTGGCAGATGGAAAATGTCGTGCTCCTGCGGGATGAACTTACCCTCAGATTCTCCAGGTGCGCCTCCTTGCAGGATGTGCTCGTGGCATGGGAAAGTGTCAATGCTGTCAGCAGCAGGCGGGTTGTTACCATCCATGCCACAATAGAACGACAGGACGGTATTGAGGAAGGCGCAGATAGACCGCATGTCGGCAATTCCGTGGAACACATGGAGCGTGAAGTGCCTCTCGCCGTAAGACACATAGAGCATAAGGGACTCTGTCTCTTTGGTGCCAAGGCGCCGAGGCTTTCCATCCTCCTTTACCACCGCGACCTGCTCCACCTCGATGGTCTCCACGAGGAATCTCCGGTTCACGATGACCGGGCGAACCCTGAAATTCCGGTGTATCCTCAGAGCGCTTAGCACTGCCGCCCGCAGATCATCGGGGCGCACGTCTTGCATCAACTCACATTCCACCTCTATCACCGTGGCCCGTTTGCCGGAACGACTCCAGTAGAATGTCTCATCAAAGAAATACAGTTTCTCCATATTATTCGTTCTTGTTCATAATTATCTTCTATCACCACGTCATGGCATCATCTTCATCATTCTTATGGGGAATCTCTATTTTTACCATTTTCGCGCCATACCTCCAGACCATGCGAGGTCTGTTGAACAAAATCTGAAAATATGACTCTGCAAACCTTAGATTTGCAGCCGCAAAAATAAACAAAAAAAAGGATACATCAAACTGACTTTAAAATGGAAAGAAAAAAAGGTACAAATAATATAAACAAGAGGACAATGGGTTGCGAGAAATTTTCACCATAAAAAGTTCATCTGTCGCAAGTTGACCGAAACGGGGATTTCGGGTGTCGTTTTCAGCGGATTTTAGCTCATAAGAAGCTGTTAATCATAAAGAAATAATTAGAAGTCCCCATAAGACTGAACGTGTTGCCGTAGATCGCAATGTGGGTGTCTTCCCTTCGTTGGAAAAAGTGCGACGCAACAGTAATTATTCGTTCGTATTTTTAATTATATCATGGTTTGGAGGCAGGGATGAGTTTGTAACAGCATTTTTCATTTATGCCTCATTCGGAATGGCCACGTTGATAAGCAATATTGTCGTTCTTTTATTAAATGTCTGTCGAAGACGATAAGACAGAAACATGTTGATTGCCCGCAAACCTAACGGCTTGCGAACGTCGCGCCCGTATCATTCGTTGCTACCAAACCCTTCAGCCCTCTGGGCTGATCCAAGTTCGTGATGCCTAAGTACCATTCTGCGAACGCATTAAGTGGAACCTCCTACGAAGATACACTCTGCTACAGGTAGGAAATCGTTCGCGAATGCAGGCCTATAGGGCTGCAGGGCTCGGTAGGAAATGTGGCACAACGGTGGGGTTCGCACACCGTTAGGTGTGCGGGGAATCCAATTTCCTATCGCAAAAAAAATGTATTTTTGCCACAAACAATGAATGATATGAGTAGAAACACCTCTTCAATCCGAATTATAATCACAATTCTGTGCCTCATCGCCTTGACACCCGTGGTGAAGGGCGGGGGACCGAAGAGGCCGTTGAAGTGTGTGGCTCCCGCCTACTTGAAACCAGGCGACAAGATAGCGCTGATCTCTCCTTCGTATTATTGTTCGATGGAGACCGCCTTCGCAGCGGCGGATACGCTTCGCAGTTGGGGTTTCGAGCCGGTCATCGGGCCGAATGTCGGCAAACAGTTGCTCGCCCACTATGCCGGAACTGTGGAGGAACGGCTCGCTGACCTCCGCTGGGCGCTCAACGATCCCGACATCAAGGCCATTATTTGTCTGCGCGGCGGCTACAGTACCCTGCATTTGGTGGAAGGTCTGCCCCTGAAAGAGTTGGCCGCCTCACCGAAATGGCTGATCGGTTATAGCGACATCACCACACTGCTCAGCATGGAGGCCTGCGCCGGCGTGATGGGCATTCATGGCGTGATGGCCTGCAACATAGCCAAACAAGACAGTATCAGTGTGCAACAATCCTGCACGTTGCTGCGCAATCTGCTTGAGGGTCAGGTGCCGCGCTATGAGCTGCCCGCCCACAAAGAGAATATTCTCGGTCGGGCCACGGGCACTCTCGTGGGCGGCAATCTCGCCACCTTCGCCCCACTGCTCGTTACGCAGGTTGATGCCATCGGCAAAGCTGACGTTATTCTCTTCGTGGAGGAGGTGGAAGAGACCCACCACAACATCGATCGTCTCTTCAACATGCTGAAAATGAGCGGTGTACTTGCCCGTTGCAAAGGTATCATTTTAGGCGATTTCACCGATTGCGAGAACGATGTCGGTTATGAGAGTGTGGAGGCGATGCTGCGCGAATACATTGCGCCGTACAACATCCCATTGCTTTGCGGCTTCCCCGCCGGTCATGAAAAGCTGAACCTGCCGCTCGTGATGGGCGCGCCCGTCACCCTCGATGTGCGTGCGGATGGCGCGACATTCACCTTCGAGATTCCCGGAGAAAAACAAGTAGTGCGCACCGAAGAGTTGCACATTCTTCAGATGGAAACATCTGAACAAAATACCGACCAATAGCTCAAAGCCAAAAAATTGTACTTTTGCCCAATAATTAAACCCTATAAGAATGAACCCCGCATTTCATACCCTGGATATCATCATTTTCGCAGCGTATCTGCTGGTGATTGTCGGTTTGGGACTTTGGATTTCCCATCGCAAGAAGAATAAGGACAAGACTGCTGAGGACTATTTCCTCGCGGGTAAGTCGCTGCCGTGGTGGACGATAGGTGCTTCACTGATTGCCGCCAACATCTCGGCGGAGCAGTTCATCGGGATGTCGGGGTCAGGATTCGCGGGCGGCTTTGCAGTAGCTTCCTACGAATTTATGGCCGCTCTTACCCTCATCATCGTGGCCAAATATTTCATGCCAGTGTTCGTGAAACAGGGCATCTACACTATCCCCGAATTTGTCGAAAAACGCTATTCACGGAATCTCAAAACCATTCTTGCGGTCTTCTGGCTGGGACTTTTCATTTTCGTAAACCTCACCTCCGTGCTCTTTCTCGGTGCCAAAGCCATTGACACGATTATCGGTACGGGAGACGGCTCGCTCATTATTCCCGCCATCATCGGATTGGGTGTCATCGCCGCACTCTACTCCATCTCCGGCGGTCTCTCTTCTGTGGCGTGGACCGACATTCTGCAGGTGATTCTGCTCGTGCTGGGTGGTCTGATTACCACGGTGGTGGCACTGCAGGTCATCAGTCCCGACGGCACCATCATGAACGGTATCCACCATCTAACCGATGCGGCGAGCGATCGAATGCACCTCATTCTCCCGAAAGACAACCCCGAATACCACAACTTGCCCGGTATCGTAATGCTTATCGGTGGTCTTTGGGTTGCGAACCTCTACTATTGGGGCTTTAACCAGTACATCATCCAACGAGCATTTGCCGCCAAGTCGCTGCAGGAGGCACAGAAAGGTCTGGCTTTTGCCGCCTTCCTCAAGCTGCTCATCCCCTTTATCGTGGTCATCCCAGGCATGATCGCCTACGTGATGTACACTGAGGGCAGCTTCGGCGCGGTGGAGGCGCTTACTAAGGCCAACGGTGCCCTCAACAACGACAATTCCTATCCGTGGCTCATCAGCACTTTCATTCCGACAGGACTTAAAGGTCTGGTACTCGCCGCATTAGCCGCCGCCATCATCTCTTCGTTGGCTTCCATGCTCAACTCCGCCTCCACAATATTTACCATGGACATCTTCAAGCCCTATTTTACCACGAAAGCGAAAGAACGATTGGGCAGAGAGCCTCGCTTAGTGCCCGTTGGGCAGATTTCCGCCGGCATCTTTCTCATAATTGCTTGTCTGATTGCTCCGATGTTGGGCAGCGTGGGACAGATGTTCCAGTATATCCAAGAATACACCGGCTTAGTGAGTCCGGGTATCTTGGCGTTGTTCTTGTTAGGACTTTTCTGGAAGAAGACCACCAACAAGGGCGCCATCACAGGTGTGGTGCTTTCGATTCCTATCGCGTTGGCCCTCAAGTTTTTGCCTATCGATATGCCCTTCCTCGACCAGATGTTCTACACCTGTATTCTCACTATGGCCATCATCGTGATGGTGAGCCTCTCCACTTGCGAGGGCGAGGACGATCCGAAGGGTATCGCGCTGACGGGCAACATGTTCAAGACGACCAAAGATTTCCACATCGCCGCCTACGCCATCTGTTTGTTGCTGGTGGTGATTTATGCGGTATTTTGGTAATAATCAGTGTGTTGCGGATGTTGGTTGAAGCCCCCTCTTACTATGTGCCGTCATTTATGTCCCATTACACCTAAGAGAAAGTATCATTAATTCCTGGATTGTATATGAAATCCCACACCATTCCTACCGTTCAAACGCAAGCCGGCACCTTCAAGGGGTTTATGGCAGATGACTGTGCGCAGTTTTTCGGCATCCGATTTGCCACTTCTGAGCGTTATTGCGCCCCTGTGCCTTTCACCTACGAGGGCACGGAGCACGACTGCACCACACCTGCGCCCTATCCCGTGCAGCTTTGTTCTACGATAGAGCTGGTTCTCACGGGAATACATTACGAAAATCTGCCGCAAGAGGAGAGCTGTCAGTATCTCTCCATCACCGTTCCTGAAGGTGCAACGCCTGAGAGTCAGTTGCCCGTGATGGTCTGGTTTTATGGAGGTTCCTATCGCAACGGCGGCTGCGACAATCCCTTTTACGACCGATCCGTGCTCGCCAAAGAGAACGGGGTCATTGTGGTGGGAATCAACTATCGTCTCTCGCTTTTAGGTTTCGTCAAGAACAGAGAAGGCGGTTTTGCCAATAACGGACTGTTGGACGCCATTGAAGGTTTGCGGTGGGTGAAGGCCAACATTGCGGATTTCGGGGGTGATCCGACAAATATTACGATTTTCGGAGAATCGGCCGGAGGGGACTTGGTGCGATGTATTATGCTCTCTGAGGGCACCGACGACCTTTACTGTCGCGCTATCATCCAGAGCGACCCGATAGGCACGTGGGAGAACCGCGGGGAGATGGAGCGCAAGATTTTGGACGAGCTGAACGAACTGCCGTTGGATGCGCCGGTGGAGCGGATTCTGGAAGCACAGCAAGCGATTACGAGCCATGTTACCGAAAAAGGACTGGCCAAACACATGATTTTCGCTCCTCATGCAGGTGTGTATCCGTTGCCTGCAAAAGAAGACGAGGAGAGGCGTTTGCGCGAGGTTGCCCCGAAACACGACATCCTCATCGGCACCAACGCACGCGAGACGGCTTCCTACATCGGAGGCAACAAATTGGCGAGTGCATTAGATCGTAATATCCTGACACGTTGGATTTTAGAGCTCGCTTTGCACAAAAAGACGATGGCCATTTTCGCGGAGCCCACCCGAAAGTTTGCGCAGTTGTATGCCGACTGCGGCGGCAAAGTGCATCTTTACTCCTATTTCTGGCGCAAAAACCAGCATGTAATCGGCGCCGGCCACATCACCGAGCTGGCGTTGTTGTTCGGCGGCAAAGGCATCGAAGGCACCCTGATGGCGCAAGGTCTTCCCGAGACGGCTTTCCTCGAACATGGCAAACCGCTGCGTAGAGTTTGGGCGGAATTTGCCAGGACAGGGGAAATCTGCACGAAGCGGATTGAGGGGATGATGGAGGTAGAGACTTTTTGAATTTTCCGCATTCCAATATGTAGAAAAAAAGCATTATTTTTGCCGCACATTTTGCAACGTATGACAACTATGGGTATAATGAACGCTGTTTTCAAACAAAAGTTAACATGGATGAAATATTTCATGTTTCTAATGGTGTTTGTTATGGTTTCCGAGATCGCATCCGCTCAAAACAATTATCCTGATAATATGGTGGAGGCGGATTGCACCACGGATGCGGAATCCATGACTTGGGGCGTGGTGAATGCTTGGTCATCGTCAACCATCGTGTCCAACTTGAACACTCCGCTGGTGGGTGACCTTGACGGCGACGGTCATCCAGACATCCTCTGCTTCTCGCTCGCGGGACAATCACATTATGCATACGACGGGTATCTTGGAAATGTGGGCTCTGAACTGTTGGTGTACGACGGGGTAACCCAGCAGCTGAAAACGACATTGACATTGGAATCGCCGGTGTCGGAGTATGATGCGGCCGCTTACGGGCTGGTGCGCACCTCCGACAGCATAGGGCTGATTGTGGTGGCGTGTTACGACAACCGGCTGCGGGCCTACGACATCACTTCGGCGACACCCAACACGCCCTTTTGGGTGTCGGACGAGACCTATGCTACGGGTACGGACAAATATGCCGTGAATGTGAGCTTTGTGGACTTCAATGGCGACGGTCACCCCGAGGTATATGTGCGCAACAAGGTGTTCAACGCGGAAACTGGCAAGCTGCTGGCGACAGCGAACACCACAAACGCGGGATCGACGTATGCGCATTACACGCAGTACACACATAGGAAGCTATCGTCCCCGTTTGCCGCCGATTTGACGGGCGACGGGCACCCGGAACTGATACTGGGCAACGAAATCTACCAGGTTTCCATCACCAACACCAATGGCACTTCGGGAAATTCTGTTACTTTGTGGAAGCAGATCTCTCCACCCGCTTCTGTGCCTGTAGATGGTCACACCCAAGTGGCGGATTTCAATCAGGACGGTCATCTGGACGTGTTCATCAGTGTCAGAAGCACGGACGGCCACTACGGGAACGTGTATTGTTATGTGTGGGATGTATACAACGAAACGGTCAGCCCCGCTCTCAATATCAGCACTTCGAATTCCGGCAAAAGTATCCCATTGATAGGCGACATCAACAACGACGGTTCTATGGAGGTGGTGATACAGAATGGCTCCACCAACACAAACAACAGGATACAAGCATACACCTACAATGCAGCTACAGGAACTTTTTCGATGATTTGGGGTATGCATCCCGATGAGGATTCATTTTCGAACAGTTTCACCGCATTCGACTTTAACCAGGATGGCATTTTGGAACTGATTATCTGCGACCAATCCACGTTGAAGATCGTGAACGGCAGCGGCAAAAGTCACATCACCCACAACGACACTGTGGCGATGTATGTGTTGAGCACGTTCCCTTATAGCGAAACCACCATCATGCAGTATCCGGTCATTGCCGACGTGGATGCCGATGGGGCGGCGGAGATTGTCTCTGTGGGCAGCTCGAAGCTGAATGTCTTCAAATCACCGGGACAGCCTTGGGCACCCGCGCGGCCCGTGTGGAACCAGTATATGTACAATGTGACGAACATCAACAAGGACCTCACCGTGCCCACCACATCGTTTAACAACGCCACCATGTTCACCGACCCGCAGGGCGTTGTGCGCCGTCCGTTCAACAACTTCCTGCAGCAGGCCACCACATTGGATCTGTATGGGCGGCCGTTCATGCCGCTGGCGAATGTTTCCGCCACTGCCGACACCACCTCTCTCTACGAAAACGGGGTCTTCACCTACACCTTCACCTTTTGCAACACGGGCAGCCAGGTGCTTACCGCCCCGTTCTATATCACCTATTATGCCAACAACTACGGGGGAGTCGTGGTGAACACCGAGCTGGTTTCTACCCCGCTGATGCCCGGCAATTGCATTACGCGGCAGGTGCAATTTGCTGAAGAGGATCTAATGGACATTTCCGAACTCGAAAATATCGTGGTGGCGCTGAACGACCACGGGACCGGTGTGGCGCAAAACGGCGGGCAGCAGGAGGAGTGCGACACCACCGACAACTTCTTCACCTTCAGTGTCGATCCCTGCAACATTCCCAAAGACACGATTACAGCGGACGTTTGTGTTCGCGAATCCTATTCGGATGAGAACTTCGACATCCCTGCAACAGAGACGGAAGAGGCTGGAACTTACTATTTTAGTCGAGTCTTTCAGGTGGAGGGATGCGATAGTGTGATTGTTTTGCAATTGCGGGTGCATCCCGAATATGATATGCATTTCACTGAAATCATTCCCGAAGGCTCAAGCTATGATAACCACGGCATTTTCCTGAGTGAAAGCGTGTTGGATGGAATGGAACGCGTTGACACGTCTATTACCTACCATAGTGTTTATGGCTGCGACAGCATCATTCGCGTCACCATACAGATGGCTGTTTCGGCTCTGACCTTGTATCTGCCCAACGCCATCACCCCTTCCAAAACTGACGGTTTGAACGATGGTTTTTTCCTTCCAGAAAAGATTCAGAACCAATTGGCTGATTTTGAAATTGTCATCTTCAACCGCTGGGGCGAGATGATCTTCTATTCCACGGATAAGAATTTCTGCTGGCATGGCGAGTACAAGGACAAGACATTTTATAACAATGTGTATCAATACGTGATACACTATTCGAATCGTTTTGGGAAGAAGTGCACTACAAAGGGTACCATTACGGTGTTATAAGTGTGCTTGGCTGTGATTTCGTCAGCTTGGAGATGGTGATCTACAATCGCTGGGGCAAGCGCGTTTACACGCAAGAGAGCACCCAAGAGCTTTCTTGGGACGCCTCTGGACAATCCGACGGAGTTTATTACTGCACTATTGAGTATCGTTGTGTGGTAACGGCAATGAGAAAAAAGGGATACATACCAGTGTCACGGTGGTTCGGTGAGCGAAATAGTACAATCAATCATATACCCCTCCTTTGGTGTTCCTTTAGTGCTCCTTTCTGTTCTTTAGTGCCGAAGTCAACCTGAACCAGTCGTAAGACAAAAAAGTGACAACCAAAATCAGCGAATCACAATCACATTGCGCCACCCCGCACCTCCGTTTCCTCCTAAATCCCACCTTAAAATATTAACAATTCAAAAACTAATTGTAAATTTATAATACGCATTTTGTTGTTGATCAGCGAGATGCGGAAAATGAAGAAAGCCCTTGACAGAAGGGGGTTTATATATTATATTTGCGGGCGGAATTATCATCTTATGGCAAAGAAAAAGGACACGAAAGAACAGCAGGCAATTGAACCGGTCTCAAATTGCGACCAGTACACGGAGATGGTCGCAATTTGCGACCACATTGAAAACATAGACATAGCTGCAATGATACAGGTAGTAAGGGGACAGCCCATTCTCCTTGATAGTGACCTTGCAATACTATACAACGTTAAGAACAAGAGACTTAAAGAGCAAGTTAATAGAAACATCGAAAGGTTTCCTGAAGATTTCATGTTCAAATTAACACGTGAAGAATATAATCGTTTGAGGTCGCAATTTGCGACCTCAAACGGAAGAGGCGGTGCTCGTTATCTCCCGTATGCTTTTACCAGAAACGGTGTGGCAATGCTCAGCAGCGTTTTGCGTTCCGAAACTGCAGTGGGTGTCAACATTCGAATCATGCGCGCCTTCACAGCGATCCCCCAAATCATGAACCAAAGCATACAGATGGTCGAACGCATTGTCAATATCGAGCATCATCAACAAGAAACTGACGGAAAGATCGAACTGATTCTCAATAGAATCGAAGAAATATCGCCCAAAATGCTCCCTGAGCAAATCTTTCCCACGGGCTGCGTGTGGGACGCTTGGGCTTACGTTTCCGATTTGGTTCGCAGCGCCAAAAGCCGAATCATCCTCATCGACAATTTCGTTGACGATCGCGTGCTTTCCCTGTTCACCAAGCGCGCCGAAGGCGTTTCGGCTACCATCCACACCCGTTACAATGAGCAATTTCTCACCGACTTGAAGAAGCACAACGAACAGTATCCCGAAATCCAATTCATCCAACTCCCCCATCGCAATCACGACCGCTTCCTCATCATCGACGATAAGGTTCATTTTCTCGGCGCCAGCCTAAAGGACATGGGTTCTGGCCTCTGCGCGATAACCGAGATGACCACAACACCTGAAACCATTCTTGCGTTGTTGAAATAGCAGGGACAACACCATTCCGCCGATGCAAGGAATCTCCTTCGGCAAATCTTTATCTGTCAACCTAGTTCAGTCGTAAGACAAAAAAGTGACAACCAAAAACCAGTAAATCACTATGGGGAGACCTAGAATGGAGACAGATTGGACATAGAAAGGAGGTAGAAGCACTCCCTCCACTCCCCCTCTGTAAAAAATTTCCAAAAAATTGCAACCTTTTAAGTTTTCTGCATCCTAGTATGTAGAAAAAAGAATTATTTTTGCTGCACGATTTGGAAGTGACAACAACAATGAACAAAACGAACACCATTTCAAACAAGCTGTTAACATGGATGAAATTTTCCATGTGGCTGATGGTGTTTCTTTATGTCTCAGGAAGGGCTTTTGCTCAAAACAATTACCCAGATAACATGATGGAGGCAGACTGCTCCACTGATGAGGAGGCTATGGACTGGGGCGTAGTGAACACATGGTCATCACAGACAATCGTGTCAAATCTAAATATTCCATTGGTAGGCGACCTTGACGGCGACGGTCACCCAGAGATAGTTTGCTTTTCGCTTGCCGGACAGTCTCATTACGCGAATGATGGGTGGCTTGGCAACGTGGGCTATGAGATGCTGGTTTACGATGGGGTAACACATCAGCTGAAAACGACGGTTACAATGGATTCGCCTGTTTCAGAATATGATGCGGCATCCTACGGGTTGGTCCGCACCTCCTACGGCAAAGGACTCATCGTGGTGGCAAGCTGCGATAACCGGTTGCGGGCCTACGACATCACTTCTTCAACACCAAACTCGCCCTATTGGGTGTCGGACGCGGATTATACTACTGGGACGAACAACTATGCCGCGAATGTGAATTTCGTGGATTTTAACGGTGACGGGCATCCGGAGGTATATGTGCGGAACAAGATTTTCAATGCGGAAAATGGCAAGTTGCTTGCGACGGCATCCACTACGAATACTGGGGCATCATACGCGCACTACACCCAGTACACACACCGAAAACTGTCGGCGCCCTTTGCCGCCGATGTATGCGGAGACAGCCGTCCGGAGCTGATACTGGGAAACGAAATCTACGAGGTTACCATCACCAACTTGAACGGGACTTCAGGCAACGTTATCACGCTGGTGCAACAGGTCACGCCGCCTGGAAATGCTCCCGCTGACGGGCACGTGCAGGTGGCCGATTTCAACATGGATGGACATCCGGATGTTTTCATCAGCATCAAAAACACGGATGCGCAAGTGGGGACAGTATATTGCTATGTGTGGGACGTACACAACGGGCAAGTTAGCAGTCCTCTCATTATCAACACAAACCGTTCGGGAAAAAGCATACCATTGATAGCGGACATCGACAATGACGACATGTTGGAGATAGTATTGCAGAGCGGGGCATCGACGAATCACCAGATACAGGCCTACAAGTACAATGCAAGCACGCAGTCCTTTACTCTGATATGGGATATGGTTCCCGATGAAGACAGCTTTTCGAACAGCTTCACGGCATTCGATTTCAATCTGGACGGGCTTCTGGAGCTGATCATCTGCGACCAAAGCACGCTGAAAATCGTGAATGGCAGCGGCAAAAGCCATCTCACGCACAACGACACCGTGCCGGTGTATGTATTGAACTCGCTCCCGTATAGCGAGACCACCATCATGCAGTACCCAGTCATTGCGGACGTGGATGCTGATGGCGCGGCAGAAATCATCTCTGTGGGCAGCTCGAAGCTGAACATCTTCAAATCGTCGGGTCATCCGTGGGCTCCTGCACGGCCTGTATGGAACCAGTATATGTATAATGTAACTAATGTCAACAAAGATTTGACCGTTCCGGAGCCTTTGTTCAACAATGCTACGACCTTTACCGATCCAGAGGGTGTTGTTCGACGTCCTTTCAACAACTTCCTGCAGCAGGCTACTACATTGGACCAATACGGGAAGCCTTTCATGAATTTGGCAAACCTGTCCATTACTTCGAGTCCTACTATTACATACGACGGTGACAACATCCAAGTGGTGATGACTGTCTGCAACACGGGAGAGCTGGTGTTCGGAGGACCGCTTTTTATGTCTATTTACACAGCTTCCGGTGTCTTGATACAGACAGAAGAGGAGGTTCAAAGTCTGCAGCCCGGAGAATGTGCTACATTGACTTTGAACATTGAAGTAGCTTTATTGGCGACTTACGATAATCCCTATCCACTGCGCGTTACAGTCAACGACCAAGGCGACGGTCCTGCCCAATACGGCGGCTTGCAGGCCGAATGCGACACCACCGACAATTCCATCCATTTCGACGGCAGACCCTGCCAGATTACTGTCCCCAACGTCATCACCCCTAACGGTGACGGGTTCAACGACGCATTCGTTCCGCAATTGGAGGGCGATTTCGTCAGCTTGGAGATGGAAATCTACAACCGCTGGGGCAAACGCGTTTACACGCAAGAGAGCACCCAAGAGCTTTCTTGGGACGCCTCTGGACAATCCGACGGAGTTTATTACTGCACTATTGAGTATCGTTGTGTGGTTAACGGCAATGAGAAAAAAGGGATACATACCAGTGTCACGGTGGTTCGGTGAGCGAAATAGTACAATCAATCATATACCCCTCCTTTGGTGTTCCTTTAGTGCTCCTTTCTGTTCTTTAGTGCCGAAGTCAACCTGAACCAGTCGTAAGACAAAAAAGTGACAACCAAAATCAGCGAATCACAATCACATTGCGCCACCCCGCACCTCCGTTTTCTCCTAAATCCCACCTTAAAATATTAACAATTCAAAAACTAATTGTAAATTTATAATACGCATTTTGTTGTTGATCAGCGAGATGCGGAAAATGAAGAAAACCCTTGACGGGAAGAGATTTATGTGTTATATTTGCGGGCGGAATTATCATCTTATGGCAAAGAAAAAGGACAAGAAAGAACAACAGGCGATTGAACCGGTCGCAAATTGCGACCAGTCCACGGAGGTGGTCGAAATTTTCGACCACCTCGAAACAACCAAAAGAATTCTCAGTGTGCACGATATTGAAAAAATGATAGTAACGCTCAGAGGCGTGCAGGTTATGATCGATCGTGATTTGGCCTTTCTCTATCAAGAAGAAGTCAAGCAAATGAACCGACAGGTGAAACGCAATATAGAGCGTTTTCCCGAGGATTTTATGTTTCAACTGACAAAGGAAGAGTATGCTAGTTTGAAGTGCCAAAATGGCACTTCAAACGAAAGAGGCGGTGATCGTCGTGCGCTACCTTATGCATTTACCCAACAGGGTATTGGTATGCTCAGCGGTCTGCTCCGCAGCAAAGTGGCTGTTGAAACCAACATCAAGATCATGCGGGCCTTTGTGGGTATGCAGCGATATATTGCAGCCAGTATGCAGATATTGCAGCGGCTAAATATCGTAGAAATCCAACAATTAGAGGCCAGACAATGGATGAAAGACACGGAAAATATAATCGAAAACATTATTGAAAGAATCGAACAAAACTCCCCTAAGATGCTCCCTGAGCAAATCTTTCCCACGGGCTGTGTGTGGGATGCATGGTCCTACGTTTCCGACCTTGTCCGCAGCGCCACAAGCCGAATCATCCTCATCGACAATTTCGTTGACGACCGCGTGCTCTCCCTGCTCACCAAACGCGCCGAAGGCGTTTCGGCCACCATACACACCCGCTACAGCGATCAATTCCTTACCGACCTGAAAAAGCACAACGAACAGTATCCCGAAATCAAATTCATTCAACTTCCCCACCGCAACCACGACCGCTTCCTCATCATCGACGATAAAGTCCATTTCCTCGGTGCCAGCCTAAAAGACATGGGTGCAGGTCTCTGCGCGATAACCGAGATGACCACAACACCCGAAATCATTTTGACATTGTTGAAATAGCAGGGACAACACCATTCCGCCGATGCAAGGAATCTCCTTCGGCAAATCTTTATCTGTCAACCTAGTTCAGTCGTAAGACAAAGAAAATGACAATCGAAACCAGCAAATCACTATGGGGAGACCTGGAATGGAGATAGATTGGACATAGAAAGGAGGTAGAAGCACTCCCTCCACTCCCCCTCTGTAAAAAATTTCCAAAAAATTGCAACCTTTTAAGTTTTCTGCATCCTAGTATGTAGAAAAAAGAATTATTTTTGCTGCACGATTTGGAAGTAACAACAACAATGAACAAAACGAACACTATTTTAAAACAAATGTTAACATGGATAAAATTATTCATGTTGCTGACGGTGTTTGTTGCTGTTTCTGAGACAGCTCCCGCTCAGATTAATTACCCTGACAACATCATGAATACCGACTGCACCTCGGATGTCCAGCAACAGCCCTGGGATGCCCACGTCTTGATGTCAGCCAACGATAGCCACTGCTACTACGTCCCCTTGGTGGGCGATATTGATGGAGACGGCATTGTGGAGATTGTGGCAGGGAAGGCGGTCACCAACGACCACTACACCACACAGGTTGGCATATACCGAGGCACCGATTTGCAGCTGCTCGGAACCATCACCGTGCCGCAGAAGATTTATGCAGGTTATGGGGGACCGATGACCCTTGTGCGTTATCCCGATGGCAATGGCGGGATGCAGGGAGCGATCGTATTGCACTGCTACGATGACAAACTCCGCTCATACAACATTAACGGGCAATTGATTGCCACCTCCAACGTGAACACGCCTTGCGAAGGGGTTGTCTCTGTGGCGGATTTCAACCACGATGGCTGGCCTGAAGTTTATGTCGGCAATGCGATATATGACGCAGCAACGCTCACAAGACTATGCGCTGGACCTTCAACCGGAAATATGGGCAGAAGCTACCGTTGCAACTCCACCGAAAAGGGACGTGGCGCCATGTCCTTTGCTGCCAACATTCTCGGCGACTCCATCCCGGAACTGATTTGCGGAAACACCATCTACCACGTTGACATCCAAAGCAGAACCAATGTCTCCCTGAACAGCGTGAGCGTCATCAAGACCATCAACATTCCCTCCCGCGTCCCGCAAGATGGTAATGTGGCAGTGGCAGACTTCAATCTTGACGGACAACTCGACGTTCTTGTAGTGATCGATGGTACTTCAACCGATTACACCGATTCTGCCTACATCTATGCTTACAACCCAGTCACGGAAAACATTCTTTTCGTTCATGGCAAACGCGCCAAAACCATTGGATATCCGTTCGTCGGGGACATCGACGGAGACCATAATCTGGAATTCGTATATATTGATTATCAACAATCTGTGTCTCAGTCGAGAATCACCGCAATGAAGTACAACCCACAGACGGGGCTGCAAACCAAGTGGCAGGCCACGCATACGGATCAATCAGGGCAAACATCTATGACGCTGTTCGATTTTAACCAAGACGGTATCATGGAGATCGTCTATCGTGACGAACAGAACCTGCGCATCATTAACGGAAGCGGCAAAAGCCATCAAACCGGCAATGATACCATACCATTTTACAATCTCTACACCAAGGCTATGACGGCCGGTACTTGGAAAGAGTACCCTGTGGTGGCGGATGTCAACAACGACGGACGCGCGGAGATCGTGGTGTGTGGCCGGATGGGAAGCGGACTCGGCTGGGTGGGCGGACAGTTGGTGGTGGTGGGCGGCATTCACCCATGGGCACCCGCGCGACCCGTTTGGAACCAGTACATGTACAACGTAACGAATGTCAACAAAGATTTGACCATACCCATTCCGCTATTTGATAATTCAACCGTTTTCACCGATCCTCAAGGTGTGGTGCGCCGGCCTTTCAACAACTTCCTGCAGCAAGCCACTACATTGGACCAGTACGGCAAACCGTTTATGACTTTGGCCAATGTCACTGCCACTCAGGATGCCGATGTCACATACGAAGACGGGGTCTATTCGCTCTCCTACGAGATATGCAACACAGGAAGCCAAATTTTAACAGCCCCGTTCCATGTCACGTATTATGTGAATTCTTATCAAGGTCCCGTTTTACGAACCGAAACGGTTACTACCTCTTTGGCTCCAGGAAACTGCACCACTTTGCAAACCATTTTCTTTGCGGACGAGTTTGACACCTATCTCGGGATGGAAAACATCGCCATTGCGGTGAACGACAACGGAACCGGGGTTGCTCAAAACGGTGGACAGCAGGCTGAATGCGACACCACTGACAATTTCATCTTTCTCTCGCCCTGTCCGGTCACTCGCGACACGATCTCAGGTGATATTTGCGCGGGAGAACCTTATCATGATGAGAACTTCGACATTGATGCCTCTGAAACTGAAACGGCTGGCACCAAATACTTTAGTCGAACCTTTCAGACAGCAGCATGCGACAGTATCATTGTGCTGAAGCTGCAAGTGCATCCCGCCTACGATCAGCATTTCACCGAAACCATCTCCCAAGGCTCTGATTATGATTCACATGGGATATTCATAAGTGAAAGTTTGCTGGAAGATCAAAGCCGCATCGACACTTCCATTACTTACCAAAGCGAATATGGTTGCGACAGTACTATCCACGTCACGATAATCATTGCGGTAGCGGAAATCACTTTATATCTCCCCAATGCCATAACCCCTTCAAAATCAGACGGCGTAAACGACGGCTTTTTTCTGCTTGAAAGAATGCAAGGCCAAATCGATGATTTTGAAATCATGATTTTCAACCGTTGGGGCGAGATGGTTTTCTACTCCACCGACAAAGGGTTCTGTTGGCATGGGGAATACAATGGCAAGACTTTCTACGACAACGTGTATCAGTATGTGATTCATTACTCGAATCATTTTGGAAAAAAGTTTACCACCAAGGGCACTGTCACAGTATTGTAAAACACACACGACATGAAACTCACACACACACTGGGGATTATGATATGCTTGATAAGTCTCTGTTTCCAAATAGAGGCGCAGGTCAATTTGCCCGACAACATGATGGAGGCCAATTGCTCCATCGATGCACTACAGCAACCTTGGGACGCGCAAGTGTTACATTCTGTTAACGACATTCACTGTTATTATGTGCCATTGGTTGGAGATATTGATGGAGACGGCATTGTGGAAATTGTGGCGGGGAAGACCATCACCAACGACCACTACACCACGCTGGTGGGAGTTTATCGTGGAACTGATTTGCAACAGATCAGCACCATTAACCTTCCACAAAGAATATATGCAGGATTCGGAGGGCCTATGGCGTTAGTGCGTTATCCAAAAGAAAGCGGTGGAATGCAAGGTGCAATTGTTTTCCATTGTTACGACAACAAACTTCGTTCTTATGACGTTTACGGTCAATTATTGGCCACCTCGGATGTGAACACCCCTTACGAAGGGGTGATTTCGGTGACGGATTTCAATTATGATGGTTGGCCAGAGATTTACATCGGGAATGCAGTATATGACGCAGCCACACTCAAGAGATTGTGTGCAGGTCCAATTAATGGCAATGTGGGACGCAGTTGGCGGAGTTCCGTCACCGAATATGGCCGTTGTGCCATGTCATTCGCAGCCGATATTCTGGGAGATTCCATTCCGGAACTTATTTGCGGTAACACCATTTATAACGTCAACATTGTAAGCCGCACAAACGTTTCGCAAAACAGTGTAACTGAGCTAAAAACCATACCCATTCCTTCCTACATTCCGCAAGACGGGAATGTGGCGGTGGCCGACTTCAACCTTGACGGACAGTTGGATGTGATGGTCATCATTGACGGCACGCAGTCAGAAATCGAGGACACCGCACATATCTACGCATACGATCCAGTCTCCGATAACATACTCTTCGTCCACAGTCACTATGCAAAGACCATCGGGTATCCTATGGTGGGTGACATTGATGGAGACGGCTACTTGGAATTCGTCTACCTTGATTATAAGATTCCCGTGAGCAGCTCTCGTATCACTGCGATAAAGTACAACCCTTTGATGGGATTACAAACGAAATGGCAGGCCACGCATACTGATGAGTCGGGTCAGACTTCCATGACTTTGTTCGATTTCAATCAAGACGGCATCATGGAGATCGTGTATCGAGACCAAAGCGATCTTCGCATCATTAACGGTAGCGGCAAAAGTCACAAGACGGGCAACGATACCCTGTCGTTCTACAATCTGTACACCAAAAGCATGAGTGCTGGCACATGGAAAGAGTATCCTGTGGTGGCTGATGTCAATAATGATGGGCAAGCGGAAATAGTAGTGTGCGGTAAGACTGGCTATGGACTTGGTTGGGTAGGCGGGCAATTGGTAGTGGTAGGAGGTATTCATCCGTGGGCTCCTGCACGGCCTGTATGGAACCAGTATATGTATAATGTAACTAATGTCAACAAAGATTTGACCGTTCCGGAGCCTTTGTTCAACAATGCTACGACCTTTACCGATCCAGAGGGTGTTGTTCGACGTCCTTTCAACAACTTCCTGCAGCAGGCTACTACATTGGACCAATACGGGAAGCCTTTCATGAATTTGGCAAACCTGTCCATTACTTCGAGTCCTACTATTACATACGACGGTGACAACATCCAAGTGGTGATGACTGTCTGCAACACGGGAGAGCTGGTGTTCGGAGGACCGCTTTTTATGTCTATTTACACAGCTTCCGGTGTCTTGATACAGACAGAAGAGGAGGTTCAAAGTCTGCAGCCCGGAGAATGTGCTACATTGACTTTGAACATTGAAGTAGCTTTATTGGCGACTTACGATAATCCCTATCCACTGCGCGTTACAGTCAACGACCAAGGCGACGGTCCTGCCCAATACGGCGGCTTGCAGGCCGAATGCGACACCACCGACAATTCCATCCATTTCGACGGCAGACCCTGCCAGATTACTGTCCCCAACGTCATCACCCCTAACGGTGACGGGTTCAACGACGCATTCGTCCCACAGTTGGAGGGCGATTTCGTCAGCTTGGAGATGGAAATCTACAACCGCTGGGGCAAACGCGTTTACACGCAAGAGAGCACCCAAGAGCTCTCTTGGGACGCCGCCGGCCAATCCGACGGGGTTTATTACTGCGCCATTGAGTATCGTTGCGTAGTGAACGGCAACGAGAAAAAAGGGATACATACCAGCATCACGGTGGTGCGGTGAATGGGAAATAATTGTATCTTTGCGGATTATTTTAAATTTGAGGAAATATAGTATTGATTATTATTCTGAAACTATGTTGAACAATAAAACAGTTCTTATAACAGGGGGCACTGGTTCATTTGGTAAGAAATTTGTTGAGGTAATTTTGAGAGATTATCCAAATGTCAAAAAAATCATCATTTATTCACGTGACGAATTAAAACAGTATGAACTGAGATTGAAATATCCAGCTCAGCAATATCCAATGATGCGTTACTTCATTGGTGATGTTCGTGACTTGGAACGTCTTACTCGTGCTTGCGAGGGTGTGGATGTGATTATTCACGCAGCTGCTATAAAGCAGGTTGACACCGCTGAGTATAACCCAGATGAGTGTATTAAAACAAATGTGAATGGGGCACAAAATGTGATTAACGCAGCTTTGGTTTGTGGCGTACACGATGTGGTGGCATTGTCTACTGACAAAGCTTGCGCTCCTATCAATTTGTATGGCGCAACTAAGCTAACTTCTGACAAATTATTCATAGCAGCGAATAATATCAAAGGGTCTAAGGATGTCCACTTTTCTGTGGTACGATATGGAAATGTCATGGGTTCGCGAGGCTCAGTAATCCCATTTTTTATCAAAAAAAGGAATGAAGGGGCCAAGGAACTGCCTATCACAGACATGCGCATGACTCGATTCAACATTTCTTTGGAGGCTGGAGTTGCAATGGTAATGTATGCTATTGGTCATCATTTGGGCGGAGAAATATTTATTCCCAAAATTCCGTCCTATAAGATATGTGATGTAGCTACTGCTATTGCACCTGGTCTTAAACAAGTAGAGGTGGGAATACGTCCGGGTGAGAAACTTCATGAAGAGATGATTACCGTCACAGATGCATTGGATACCATTGACCTTGGTAAATATTACGTGATTCTCCCCTCTGTATCGTTCATGTATTCTCGTGAAGATTTCATCAAGCATCATAATGCAGTTCCAGTTCCTGACGGCTTCCATTACAGTTCCGACAATAACACGGAATGGGAAACAGTGGAATCTATGCGCGAAAAGATTCGCACATACGTTGATCCTAACTTCGAAGTAAAATAAGCCCACTATGATAACCAAACCTATTCCCTACGGTCACCAACATATCAATGAAGAGGATGTCCAAGCTGTTGTTGCAGCACTCACCTCCGACTATATGACTCAAGGCCCATTGATTGGTCAGTTCGAAAAGAATTTCGCTAACTATTTGGGCTGCCAATATGCCTGCATGGTGAGCAACGGCACGGCTGCACTCCACCTTTGCGCCATGGCTTTGGAAATTATGCCAGGCGATAAGGTCATCACAACTCCCATCACTTTTGTGGCTTCAGCCAACGGTTTTCGTTATCAAGGTGCAGAGATTGTTTTCTGTGATATTGATCCGAAGACATTTTTGATGGACTTGGATAAATTGGAACAGATTCTGAAAGCTTCACCTAAGGGCACTTACAAGGCCGTTGTTCCTGTTGATTTTGCTGGTTATCCTATCGACGAAGAGCGTTTGCGTAAATTGGCAGACGAATATGGCTTCGCCATCGTGGTGGATGCCTGTCATGCACCTGGCGGCAGCTTCATTGATAGCAGAGGTGAAAAGCAGATGATTGGCAACTGCAAATATGCCGACTTAACTGTATTCTCATTCCATCCTGTGAAACATATTGCCACTGGCGAAGGTGGCGCGGTCACCACCAATCGCAAAGACTTATATGACAAAGTGGCTTTGTTCCGCACCCACGGTATCACTAAAGATCCTGCTCTATTGGAGAAAAACGATGGTGGCTGGTATTACGAAATGCAAGAATTGGGTTATAACTATCGGATTACCGAGCTGCAAGCCGCCCTTGGAATTAGCCAGTTGAAACGTCTCGATTGGAGCATTGAGCAACGTAACGAGATAGCAAAAAAGTATGATACGGCTTTTGCTAATACAGAAGTAAAAACACCTTATCGTGCGGAAAACATCACCCACGCCTTCCATCTCTATATTATTCAAGTTGACCCTGCAAAACGGAAAGGTTTATATGACCATTTAAGAGCCAACAATGTTTTTTCTCAGGTGCTCTATATTCCCGCCCACACCATGCCTTATTACCGCCAATTCGGTTGGAAGAAGGGAGATATGCCGATAGCTGAAGACTATTACAGTAAGTGCCTTGCGTTGCCAATGTTCCCTACTTTGACTGATGAGGAGCAAGGATGGGTGATTGAGAAGGTTAAAGAATTCATGGGAAAATGAAGAATCTATGTATCATTCCTGCTCGTGGCGGAAGCAAACGTATCCCGCGTAAAAATGTCAAGCCTTTTCTTGGGAAACCCATGTTGGTATATTCCATTGAGGCTGCTCAAAAAACAGGACTGTTTGAGGAAATAATGGTCTCAACAGATGATGAAGAGATCGCTAAAGTTGCTATGCATTATGGAGCAAATGTTCCCTTTATGCGTTCCTCTGAAACTGCCAATGATTACGCTACGACTGCGGATGTGTTAAAAGAGGTGATTGCTAAATATGATGAACTCGGATGCACATTTGACAATTTCTGCTGTTTCTATGCCACCGCACCATTGGTGCAAAGTAAGGATGTTGTTTCTGCCTTTGAACGGTTACAAAAATCTGATTTTACTTGTGTGTATCCTGTAGTTCAGTTTTCATACCCTATCTGGCGCTGTCTTGATCTTGCTGATGACGGCACAATGACTCGTCATTGGCCCGAATATGAAAACAGTCGTAGTCAGGATTTACAAAAAGAATATCACGATACGGGCACATTCTATTGGTATAAGACCAAAGAGTGGTTAGCTGGTGATATTAAAATTGGTGGCATTGAGGTTAGCGAAACAACTATTCAAGATATTGATACTGAAACTGACTGGAAATTGGCTGAAATGAAGTATCGACTAATGTATCAAACAGAATAACTATCATGGCCCGCTATATTTGTCTTAAACAGCAGAAGTTCTCACTGGGAGGTTACAGCCTTGTGCCACTTCGCTATGATGATCGCTTTGACATCATGAAGTGGCGTAACGAGCAGATCTATCATTTGCGTCAGGCACGTCCGCTCACTGAGGATGACCAGCAGCGCTATTTCGACAACGTGGTGGCTAGACTGTATGATAATCCCCAACCAGATCAAATACTATTCTCATATTTGGAAAAAGACACATGCATCGGTTATGGTGGACTAGTCCATATCAATTGGATTGACCACAATGCAGAGATTTCCTTTATTATGGACACTCAGTTGGAGAAAGAGCATTTCGCTGAGCATTGGAGCAACTATCTTACGATGTTGAAAGAAGTGGCTTTTAAAAACCTTGCTATGCATAAGATTTACACTTATGCTTTCGACTTGCGTCCTCATTTGTACACAATGTTGGAAGCAACCGGGTTCGTGCGTGAGGCTATATTGAAAGACCACTGCTGCTTTGAGGGCAAATACAAAGACGTTGTTATACACTCTTTCATCAACTATCAGTATGACATTATCAATTATGTTGATTGTACCAGAAAACAACATTTGGAGATTCTCAATCTAAGAAATCTTGATGATGTGCGTATGTGGATGGTGAATCCAGAGGTGATTCCTGAAGAAAACCATTTCCAATTTGTAGAGCGTTTAAAGGAAAATACTGATAGACTTTATTTTGCTATTTACAGAGATGATTTACTGGTGGGAACGTATAATCTAACTAAAGAAAAAGATGGTGTATGGGAACGTGGAATTATCGCCAACCCCAAAACAAAAATTAAAGGTGAAACCGCTAAATGGGAAGGACAAATTTTAGCTAATTTACCTAAAAAGGGTATAAAAGCTGTTACTGCAAAGGTGAAACAAGATAATCCTAGATCTATCAAGTATCACGAAAAGCTTGGATACCAAGAACAAACACGTGACAATGAATACATTTATTATATTCTGCGATTACAATGAGTAAGACATTTATTATAGCTGAACTTTCGGCAAATCATAATGGTAATAAACAAACCGCTCTTGATTCCATCAGAGCGGCCAAGCAGGCTGGCGCAGACGCTATTAAGATTCAAACCTATACTGCAGATACACTCACACTTAATTGTAACAAACCAGACTTCCGACTAGGAAAAGGGTTGTGGGAAGGTGAGACATACTATACACTTTACCAAAAAGCATATACCCCTTGGGAATGGCACGAAGAAATCTTTCGTGTGGCTCGTGAGGAAGGATTGGTGTGCTTTTCTACGCCATTTGACAAGACAGCAGTTGATTTGCTGGAAGATTTGAATAATCCAATTTATAAAATAGCCTCGTTTGAAATTACTGATATACCATTGATCAAATATATTGCCTCTAAGCATAAACCTATCATTCTTTCCACTGGCATTGCAATGGAGGAGGATATCCAATTGGCATTGGATACCATTCGAGGGGAAGGGTGTGATGATATCACTCTTCTGAAATGCACTTCTGCATATCCAGCTCCCATTGAAGATGCTAATCTGTTAACTATTCCTGTTATGAAGCAGCGTTTTGGTGTGAAAGTAGGTTTGAGCGATCACACTGAAGGATCAGTTGTTCCGATATCAGCTGTGGCGCTTGGTGCCGAGGTTGTCGAAAAGCACTTCATTATCGACCGTTCTATTGGTGGACCCGATAGTGCTTTTTCCATGGAAGCTCCAGAATTCAAAGCCATGGTGAATAGTATTCGCCAAGTGGAGAAAGCATTGGGCGAAGTGAAATACCCAACTGACCCTTCAAAGATCAAAGGTCGTGAGTTTTGCCGCTCCCTATACGTGGCACAACCCATGAGGAAAGGCGATGTGATTACTGAAAAGAACGTTCGTTCCGTTCGTCCTGGCTTTGGCATGCATCCAAAGTATTTGCCAGAACTTGTCGGACGAAAAGTGAACCGTGATTTGGAAGTGGGAGACAGAATGAGCTGGGAAGTAATAGAATAATATCAAGATATTAACTGTCGCTATCCATCATGTATTTGGTAAGCATTTTAGTGCCCGTTTGGGGCGTTGAAAAGTATATCGAACGATGTGCGCGTAGTCTGTTTGAGCAGACTTACGAAAACTTGGAGTACATATTTGTGGACGATTGTTCACCCGACAAGAGTATTGAAATACTGGAACGTGTGATGGAGGACTACCCCAATAGGAATGAGCAAGTTCGTATTATCAGGCATGAACAGAACCGCGGGTTAGCAGCAGCGCGCAACACCGCTCTCGACAACGCGCACGGTCTTTTCATCAGCCATGTTGATTCAGATGACTATTTAGCTCATGATGCTATCAAGCTTCTTGTGAACAAACAGCTGAAAACAGATGCCGACATCGTTTCATGCAGGTATTATCAATTATTTCCTAAACGTGTTAAAGTAAATGGTGGACTTGTTTACGAAAACAAGCACGAGATGTTGATGCTTTTTTTTGATCCTCGTATTAATGCTATACGTCCAGTTTGGGGACGTTTAATCAGACTTTCCTTATACAACGATCACCACATCAGAGTAAAAGAAGGTAATAATAATGGTGAAGATTGGCAGCAAATCCCAGTGCTAGTGTATTACGCAAAAACTGTTGACAAAATTGAAGACATTCTTTATTATTATGATTGTACTAACGAACAATCATATACAAATGTAAACAAGAAGAAACATACAAATCTATGGGAACAATCTATGAATTCAATATTCATCATGGAGAGTTTCTTTGCTGATAAAGAACCTGAATACAAAGTTGCTGCACACCGTTTGGCAGCTTTTGGAATAAAAGGCGTAATGAATCTCTCAGCAAGGTTTAGAGTAAAGAGTACCTTCGATAAAATAAAAAACATTCTATTATTAAACTACGCTGATTGCTTAGATGCTATAGGATGGGACAACCCGATTAATCGAGCATTTAGATGCAATTATACACTATATGGTTGTTATCGTCGTATGTATGCATTCTTCCTGAAAATACGTGGATGATTACTATTTTGAAATGTGTGAATAGTAATACGATAAAAAATGTACATTTGCCACCTTTTTTAATATTCTGATTTACTATTCACGATATGAATAAACTTGCGAGAATCGTTGAAGACATAGACAGCGCTTTTATTATTCAAGCCAGATTGACATCAACTCGTTTACCGGGCAAGATATTACTGCCTTTTACTCATGACGGACGAACAATTTTGGACATCATAATTGATAAACTGAAGGATTTTCATAATTATAGGATTGTTGTAGCCACATCTGATGACAAAAACAACGATTCTTTGGTTGACTATCTCATACAAAAGGACATTCTCTACTTTCGCGGGAGCGAGAATGATGTTCTTTGCCGTTTTATTTCAGCCGCAGAGTATTTTCATATCGACAAGATTGTCCGTATTTGTTCTGATAATCCATTCATTGATGTCGCCTCTATTAACACCTTGTTACAGACAGTTCAGGAATGCCCAGCAGATTACATAAGTTTTAATGTAGATGGGACGCCTTCAATTAAAACTCATTTTGGGTTTTGGGCTGAGTTTGTCACTACAGATGCATTAAAGAGAGTATCTCAACTCACAGATGATGCGCTATACCACGAACATGTGACCAATTACATTTATACTCACAAAAACGAATTCGATATTAAATGGATAGATGTTGATTCTTCCATAGCAAACAAATCAAACATCAGGCTAACAATTGATACTAAAAATGACTTTGCTCTTGCTCAAGAGATTTGGGAGAAAGTCGGAGAACAACACTCTATCTCTGATATTATTTCACTTGTGAAAGATAATGAAGAGTATTTATATCGAATGCAACAAGAAATAAATAAAAACACGAAATAATCCAATAATAAATGAACACGCCAAACGAAACCTATATTATCGGTGAAATCGGTCAAAACCATAATGGTTCTGTTGATATTGCCAAATTAATTGTGGATTTAGTTTCAAGGCCTGTCAAAGAAGAATTATTCAACCTTGATTTAAAGCCCATTAATGCTGTTAAACTCACCAAGCGGGATCTCAATGAGGAATTGACTGTAACACAGATGAATCAAAGTTACGACACACCAAACTCCTTCGGCCGCACCTATGGCGAACACAGAGCAGCTCTTGAATTGTCAGACGAAGAGCATTTTGAAGTTTACCAATATGCCAAATCTCAGGGCCTGGATTTTGTGGAAACACTATGTGCAAAAGGCTGTCTGTCTTTGTTGAAACTATTCGTACCGGATTATTTAAAGGTGGCCAGCCGTGATCTCACTAACTTGCCTCTCCTTGCGGCTATGGCCGAAACGAAGATACCTATTATACTTTCTACAGGAATGGCAGGGAAAAAGGAACTGGATAATGCATTGGAAATCATCACTCGATACCATTCTAATATTTCCATTTTGCATTGTGTCAGTCAGTATCCAACCGAACCAGGGAATTTGAATCTCAAAACCATTCTTTACCTCAAAGAACATTATCCCCAATATCGAATAGGATTCTCGGATCATACAATTGGCATTTCGGCCTCTGTTGTTGCCGTTGGTTTGGGAGCAGAAATCATAGAAAAACACATTACAATTGATAGACGTATGAAAGGCACTGACCAAGCTGGTTCTCTTGGACCAGACGGGGTGAATAGAATGGTACGTGATATACGTATATGTGAGAAATGGCTGGGCACTAAAGATATTTACATTGACAAGAGCGTTGCTGCTTCAAAAATAAAGTTGGAGCGTTCTATTGCCACCATTCGTGATATGAAAAAAGGAGAGATAATAAAAGAAAGCGACCTTCACATGCTCTCTCCTGGAGATGGTTTCAAGTGGTGCCAACTTTCAGAGGTTGTTGGCAAAATGCTACTTACCGACATTCCAAAAAACGAGATTATTTACCCTAACATTATTGCATAATGGAAAAATTGCCCAAATTAATATTAACCGATATTGATGGTGTTTGGACTGATGGTGGAATGTACTATGACCAGACAGGCAATGAATGGAAAAAGTTCCATACATATGACTCGGCAGGTGTGATATTTGCTCATGCTTTAGGTATACCTGTTGGCATATTGACTGGAGAGGACACTGATATTGTGTGCCGTAGGGCCACTAAATTGAATGTTGACTATGTCTTTCTTGGAGTTAAAGACAAGGTGGCTGTTGCCAATTCATTGTGCGAAAAATTAAATATTGGTTTAAATGAGGTAGCCTATATTGGAGATGACTTAAATGACATATCGTTGCTTCGCATAGTAGGATGGGCTGGAGTGCCTTCTTCCGCTCCCGATTATGTGCGCGAGCTTGCCACAATGCCGTTAGCAAAACGAGGCGGAGAAGGTGTTTTTAGAGAGTTTGTGGAACAAATACTCACACCAACGCTTGTGCAAAAAATCGTTCATGAAGTTACGCTTAGCATACAGTAAGAAAGTATCTATTATTACGAAGCAAAAATGATAAACATATTCTCGAAAAGATTGTCTTGTTTGATTTTAATAGGTTAATTGTTGTAAAATACTAAAAATGTCATTATTTATTGTTTCTTTATTGAAATATCTATACTATTCAAGGAAATGTAAAACTAAAGATTTCTTTGAATATGAAGAACTAGTGAAACATGATTTCACCCCACCAAAATATTTTCATAGTGTTTGTTTATATGGAAATCACAAAGCCGTTGCAAATTTGAGACACAAACGGTTTAACTTTTTCTCTGAATATCTTGAACATGGGGTTTGTTTTATTAAATCTCCAGAATCAGCTCGCTTGATGGGATATGTGGATCGTCAGTTTATTTCAAAGGTTTACACATTCGGCCCTGTCAGGAATAAGTATATAACTCAATATCTTGAGAAAAAAAATCTAAAAAAAGAAGTTGTTGAAGTCGGTCCATATATTCTTGGAGCAAAAAATTTCTATGATAATGATACTTTGAGTAATTTAAAAAAGAAAATCGGCAGAATGTTGTTGGTTTATCCTCAGCATTCTATTGAAAGTATACATGTTGATTATGAAATTGATGATTTAATTCAAGAAATCAAATCAAAAGCTCACCAATTTGATTCTGTTTTTGTTTGTTTATATTGGAAAGACATCCTTTTTCATCCTGATTATGTAGAAAGATACAAGAAGGAAGGTTTTGTTGTGGTTTCTAATGGGCATCGCAGTGACCCGATGTTTTTGTCAAGGCAAAAGGACTTAATCATGCTGTCAGATATGATGATGACTAATGGATTAGGAACGCATATTGGTTATTCGATATGTTTAAATAAACCTGTTTGTTATCATAAACAAAACATTTTGATTAACGAAAAACCACAGTCAGAGTCGCAATACTCTGTATCAGAAGTTGAATCGGAATTCGCTGAAGCATTTCGGGAATTCTCATGTATAATAACTGAGAGACAAGTGAATCTTGTCAAACAGTATTGGGGCGAATGGGAGATGGTCAAATAAAACAGGAATAGATTCGTTTATTATATATCATCCTTGTCAAGAATTGATTGTAACATTTATTTGAATATGAAAATAATTAATGGTATCAAAGCATTGTTTAGAAGCTTTTATTTGAAAAGGCTCCGTGAAAGACTTTCCAACCAAGACTTCAGCATCATAGCCAGCAATTGCAATGGAGCCCTGATTCTGCATGATTTGGGCTTGAGGTTTAACAGCCCTTTTGTTAATCTTTGGATGAAACCGAGATTTTATTAAAATGTTGAAGGACATTCAATACTATATGTCTCGCGAGCTCATTTTCACAAAAGAAGATGGAATTGATTATCCTGTTGGACTGCTTGACGATATACGCATCTATTTCCAGCATTATAAAACAGAACAGGATGCAAAATCAAAATGGGAAGATCGGGCAAAGAGAATTAATTATTCCAATCTGTTCATCCTGTTTTCGGATCGGGATGGTTGTACAGAATCTGATCTGAAAGAGTTCGATCAATTGCCGTATCAAAACAAGGTGGTTTTTGTAAACAAACAGCATCCTGAGATCCAATCTTCGTTCTACATCAAAGGTTTCGAAGACAAAGAGTCTGTTGGGATATGTTCCCGCTACAAAAGCATCGGCTCCTTGAAGAAATACTATGATGATTTCGACTATGTGGGGTGGTTTAATTCGGGTACTGAAGTTTGATTTGGACGTAAAATGCGTTGCAAACGAAATTGACGATTGACGATTGACAGACGCACCGCATTTCTATCAAGTTTGTTTCTAAACATTGTTCGGCAAAAATACAAAAAATACGGTATGGACACACCCCGAAACCAGAGTTTCCAACTCCGATGTAACTCTGACCTAACTCTGACTTTTCCCTAATAACCCTCTCGTCACATTCCACCGGAACTGAATCAACTTCCAGCCTCGCTTGGGATGACCTGTCAGTGTGTGACCGATGCACAACACGATGGAAGCAGCCCATTTGACCATCTCTGAAACAATCCGTTTCAGATATTTTCCTTTTCCGATGTTCAAGGTACGCATCCGCTCGCTTTTTCCGATGGAATAAGTCAGGCGGTCGAAATAGTCCTTGCTGAGCTTCTTTTCGGGAATGAGGTGATATAAGATGGCTGTTGGTAGGTAGTAGAAGCGCATTCCCAATGTGGTCATTTTGTCGAAAATGTCCTTCTCTTCCGCGCCCACTAAACTGTCGCCTTTACGTCCAAGTTCTACATTAAACAGCCCAACTTTCTTAAACACGTATGCGCGATAAGCGGCGTTTCCTCCTCCAGGATAGTCGTTTTTGGGGAACTCTTTCTCCTTGTCTCCAAGATATTTGTAACCTGTAATCAGCGCTTTGGTGAAGTGCGACATCCAATCGGGCTCTGCCGTTTCATATTGCGGGATAATCGGACCACCTGCGGCCTCGATCTCTGGCATTTTGTCGAAGAAGCCGGCATACGTTTCCAAATACTCTTTGTTGACCAGCGCGTCGTCGTCTACATATACCAAAATATCGCCTGCACTCTCTTTGATGCCTCGGTTCCGAGCATGGGAAAGTCCTTGGTTGGTCTCCACGAAATAGCGAAAAACCACATCAGGAAAGTCCTTCACAAAGCGGTCGCATTCGCTACGGGTGTTGTCGGTACAGTTGTTGTCCACCAACACAATTTCATAGCGGTCGTGCGGCAAAGTGTTCTCCGCCAGACTCTTCAGCACATTGTAGATGTACTTGTCGCGGTTGTAGGTGCAAATGATGACGGAAAGCATATTGATAACGATTATTAGTTCTTGCTATCTGCAACCACTCCTTTTTTCTCCTTCCGATAATACACCACCAAACTTCCCGCCACTACCAGAACGAACAAAATGGAAACAATCAATGAAATTTTATCCAATCTGTGGAAAAGCGGAGCTTCGTTTTTGAATTCGATTTTGTGCTCACCGGCGGGGACAACCATAGCTCTCAATATGTAATTCACGCGGAAATAGTCAGCGGGTTTGCCATCAATGTAAGCACGCCAGTCGGGAGCGTAATACACTTCTGAGAAAACTGCCAGCTGATCTTTGTTGGATTTCGTTTTATACACTACATAGTCGGGATTGTACGGCTTTTGGTGATCCATCACTATCACAGAGTTGCTGTCGCGCTCCAAGTTCTTGCCCTGCACCATCTCGGCAAAACGCTTGTCGATAATGGCGGTGTCAGCTGGGTTGAAGTCGTTGAGGGCCAAAATTTCCGCATTAGGATCATCCACCAGTTGATAGGCATCCACAAACCACGCATTGCCTAATGCTTCGGGATTGCGCTGTACCAATGGCTCTCCGTTTTGTCCCTGCATCACTACGTAGCGGGTGTTCAGCATATTGAGCACATCCGTGTTGATATGGCGGGAAAGGTAGAAGTCGATAAGGTCTTGATAACGACGCAGTTTAGCAGCACTGTAGCCGCCGATTTGGTGGTGGTATGCGGACGGATAGGAGTCGTTGAAGGTGTTCACCGACAAATCGAATACGCGGTAATCTTCGTCTTTGAATTGTGCGGCATATTGATCCAGAATTTGGTCGGTTTGTGAAGGTTTCAGCTTGAGACGCTTTTCGGAGATGAAGTTGGAATCGTTGAGGTAGCGACGGTCCACGCCCCAAAGATCGAACAGCACCAAACAGGCCAACACACCAATAATGACACCAGATTGTTTGATTTTCTGGTTGATAAAGAGCCACAAGAAAGCTGCGGAAATCAGGACCAGAATCAGAGAGCGCCATGAGTCGGACATGAACAATGCTTTACGGTCTTTCACCAACACATCTTTAATCATATCCCATTGAGGACCATACTGCGCAGCCATCTGTGCATCGCTTGCTCCTGAGAAGGAGAAATTGCCCGACAGAGCCATCATCAGCAGGATAAATCCAGCGGTAACACCAGTAGAGATATAAAGACCGAGATTCAGCTTCTTTTTGTCAACGGGATTTTCTTTGTCGAAAATAGCTTTTAATGCAAGCACAGCCATCATCACCATCGTGACGTTAGCGATGACCAAGCTCATGGAGGGGGTACGGAACTTGTTGTAGAGCGGCAAATGGTAGAACAGGAAGCTGTTGAAGCCCATCAGGTTTTTGCCCCACGACATGAGGATGGCGAGAATAGTAGCTATGAGAATCCACCAACGTTCGGGACCTTTCACTACAAACAGACCTAACACAAAGAGGAAGATGACGATCGCGCCGAAATAGACAGGACCGGAGGTGAAGGGCTGGTCGCCCCAGTAGAGCGGAGCCTGTTTCTGGCGAAATGCTTTGTAAAATTCCGAATCCGTGCCCACAGTCTCACCTGAGCCACCGCCGTAAGAGCCAGGGACAAGCAGCGTGTAGGTTTCACCCTTGCCATAGCTCCAGCTGTAGGCGTAATCAATGTCCAGACCGTTGGAGGCGGCAATGGACTTGGGCTCCCCATCTTTATAGAGGTCTTCGGGGCTAACGGTAATTTCAGAGCCGCCGCGCATGGTATATTTCACATACTCTTGGTTGATGAAAAGGCCTCGGGCGTTAGCACCGATAGCAAAACCTACACCAATTAACATGACACCAACGCCTAACAGCAAAGCTTTGAGTTCTTTGTCTTTGATGGCATAAATCAGATAGACGAGACCTAAAATCAGTCCCACCATCATGGTATAATAAGTGATTTGGATGTGGTTGCAGGCAATTTGGATGCCTAAGGCAACTGCGAAAAGAATACCACCCCATAAATACTTCTTTCGCTGCAATATCAGCAACATCCCGCCGATGATAGGTGCCATCATCGACATAGCATACGCTTTGGTAATATGCCCAGCTTCAATGATAATGATATTGTAACTTCCTAGTCCAAATGCCAAAGCTCCTATCAAACTAAGCCAGGGGGACAGTCCAATGGCAATCAGCGCCACATAAAAACCCAATAGATACAAGAAAACGACACCTAAATTGCCCCCATAACCCATGTAACCAAAATTTAAAACATTGTAGATTTTTGCAAAAATAGATTTTGAGGGAGGATTCGTCACCTGATAGGATGGCATACCACCAAACATGGAACTCGTCCAAAAAGTGTACTCTCCTGTTTTATCATGAAAATCCATTTGTTCTTTGGAAGCGGCCTTCCATTTTAAGATATCACCCTGCTGGATGATTTTTCCATCAAAAGCGGGTGACATATAGACGGCGGCCACAAGGAAGAAAAAGAAGATAATGCCGCAATGGGTCAGTGTTTTCTTAAGAATGGGTTTCATATTATCAATTTTTATTATTCTCAAAACAAGGCTGCAAAAGTACAAAAAAAATGGGCTGTTTAATCGTCAAGATAAGCTTTCAATAGGAGATAGAAGCAAGGAGAAAAAAAGTATCTTTGCGGCCTCAAAAAAGAGCCACGTTAATGCTATTTGCCAATGAATAGAATCATATCGTCAATAGGTCGAATCAAAATTGTCCAAGATATTTTTTACCGGTTGTTTCGTGCCAATTTTTGGAGAAATGGAAAGATAAAACGGTATTTCACAACCGAAGAAGAACCAAAGCTTCAGATAGGATTTGGAAACAATTCCTTGGCGGGTTGGTTAAACACAGGTATTTCGTACATGGAGAGTAAACATGGTGCATATATGGATGCCGGACAACCCTTCCCGTTACCGGATGCCTCATTTAACTATGTGTATTCGGAGCATCTTTTCGAGCATCTTACCTATCCGCAGGCTCGGAATATGCTCAAGGAGAGTTATAGGGTGCTTAAACTGGGAGGGGTAATACGAATAGCCACTCCCAACCTGCGTTTTTTGCTTGGCTTATATCAAGACCCCGAAAAGCCTCTTCACAAGGAGTATATAGCTTACACCGCGAAAAACGGAGATCTTCCCCCAACGGCGGTATATGTCATCAATCGGTTCCATACCGCTTGGGGTCACCAGATCATCTATGATAAGGAAACCCTTACGGAGGCCTTGCAACAGGCTGGTTTTAAGGACATCTGCTCTTGCGAAGTAGGCGAGAGTACGCACAATGCCCTGATTGGTGTGGAAGGTCATTTTAAAGCGCTTCCTTTTGAGTATAACCGTTTGGAAACCATGATTCTGGAGGCGACGAAATAAGGATGAATCAGGTTGTTGAACGGCTCGTGGGCGGATGATAAAATAAATTATTATTTTTGCACCCGAAAAGGTATAAAAATTGATATGTGTCTGAAATTATATTCTTTCGGGTATAATTTACTAAAGACATCGTTTTTATACCCGAAAACATATAATTATGAAGATTATCATTCTCGGAACAGCATACCCCTATCGCGGAGGTCTTTCGGCGTTCAACGAACGTCTGGCTTACGAATACCAAAACCAAGGTCATGAAGTGGAGATTTACACCTTCACCCACCAATATCCGAACTTCCTCTTTCCGGGGAAAACGCAATATAGCACCGAACCGGCACCCGAAGGACTCAAAATTGTGCGGAAAGTGCACTCTTACAACCCGTTCAACTGGTTCAAGGTGGGGCGCGAGATTGCCCGTAAGAAACCCGATTTGATGATCACTAAGTTCTGGCTGCCCTTTATGTCGCCCTGCTTCGGCACGATTGCACGGATGGTGCGCAAGAACAAGCACACCCGGCTGATCTCCATCCTTGACAACGTCATCCCGCACGAGCACCGTCCAGGAGACAAGATGTTCGTGCGCTACTTCATCCGTCCCACCGACGGCTTTGTGGCAATGTCGAAGTCGGTGCTGGCTGATTTGCGGCTCTTCACGAAGGAGAAACCCGCCGTCTTCTGTCCGCACCCTCTCTACGACCACTACGGCGAGCGCCTGTCCCGCGAAACGGCTCTGCAGCTGCTGAACCTCCCCGCCGAGCAACGCTACGTGCTCTTCTTCGGCTTCATCCGCACCTATAAAGGACTGGATTTACTGCTGGATGCTTTTGCCGATAACCATCTGCGCGAGCAAAACGTGAAGCTCATTGTGGCCGGCGAGTTCTACGGTGACCCCGAACCTTACCTCAAGCAAATCAAAGAGTTAGGGATTGAAGACCGCGTGGTGCTCTGCACCGATTTCATCCCCGACAGCGAAGTGAACCGCTATTTCAGTGCGGCCGATATCGTGGCGCAACCCTACAAAACCGCCACGCAAAGCGGCGTGACGCAGATTGCTTTCCACTTTGAAAAACCAATGTTAGTGACCAACGTGGGCGGCCTCGCCGAAATCGTGCCCGACGGCAAAATCGGCTATGTGGTGGAACCCGATTCGAAACAGATTGCCGATGCATTGTGTCGTTTCTTCGAAGAAAACAAGCAGGAGGAATTTGAGCGGAATGTGGTGGAAGAGAAGAAAAAGTACGCGTGGACGACCTTCACGGCGGCCATTGGCGATGTTATGAAATAATTGATTGTAGAGACGCGATTAATCGCGTCTCTACAGAGGGCAAATTCATCGTTTTGAGCATATTCAAATTTTATGTACCTTTGCGGATATGATTTATTTTTTGGAAAACCTCCATATAAATCTGATATACAGAAAGATAAAACGATAATTTGTAGTTTCACGATATGATTATTCGCAGTAAAGTCCCTTTGAGATTAGGTCTCGCCGGCGGCGGCACCGATGTTTCGCCGTTTTCGGACATCTACGGTGGCGCCATCCTCAACGCAACGGTGAACATGTACGCCTACACCACCTTGGAGCCGTTGGACAACGGACAGATTGTGTTCGAGAACCCGGCCAAGGAGGAGTTGGGGGAAACGCTCTCAGCCACCGAGAATTTAACTCCCGAAGGCTACTTTATCCTTCATAAGGGCGTGTACAACCGCATTGTCAAGCAGTTCACACACAAGCCGTTGTCTTTCAAGATGAGCACTTTCGTGGATGCGCCTCCCGGTTCCGGATTGGGCACCTCTTCCACGTTGGTGGTCTCCATTCTCGGCGCGTTTGTGGAGTGGCTGAAACTGCCGTTGGGTGAGTACGATATTGCGAAACTCGCCTACGAAATCGAGCGCGTCGACCTGCAAATGGCCGGCGGTAAACAGGACCAGTATGCGGCCACTTTCGGTGGTTTCAACTATATGGAATTCATCGGTGAAAACGTGATTGTCAACCCGTTACGCATCCGCCAACGTTATCTGGACGAGCTGGCGCACAACCTCGTGCTCTACCACACAGCCACTAGTCATGTCTCTGCGAAAATCATTGAGGAACAGCAGAAAAACGTCACTGCGAAGAAGCAGAAATCCATAGATGCAATGCTGGCGTTGAAAGAGCAAGCCTTCCACATGAAGGAGGTGCTTCTGAAGGGCGATTTGGACGCCATCGGAAAGATTCTGGACGAAGGTTGGCAGCACAAAAAGCAGATGGCTGACAGCGTCTCCAACGAGTTCATCGACGAAGTGTACTCAGCTGCCATACAGGCAGGCGCCACCGGTGGTAAGATTTCCGGTGCGGGCGGCGGCGGCTTTATGTTCTTCTACTGCCCCTCCAACGCCCGTTACAAAGTCATCGACCGCCTCGCCGAATTTGGCGGACAGTCGAAACGCTACGAATTTGTCACTGAAGGTTTGAAAACTTGGACGATGTAATATTATAAAACATATTCCTTGAGCAGCCTCGGAGAGGCAAAACGCGCGAAGCGCAATTAACCCCACATAAGCAAAGCGCAATGTGGGGCTACCAATGAAAGATGTAGTATGAAGAATGTAGAGAATAAAGAAGTAATAATTTTAGCCGGCGGCTTCGGTACCCGCCTGCAAGGCGTAGTGAAGGACGTTCCCAAGCCGATGGCTCCCGTGAACGGCCGTCCGTTCCTGACGTATATTTTGGATTATCTGATTGAGTACCAATACAATAAAGTGGTTTTGTCGGTGGGTTATCTGCACGAGAAAATCGAAGATTATTTCGGACATCAATACAAAAGTCTGGAAATTGACTACGCTGTGGAGACGGAACCCCTTGGCACAGGCGGCGGCATTGCATACGCCATGTCCAAATGTTCCTCCGATAACGTGTTGGTCATCAACGGCGACACGATGTTCAAGGTAAATCTCACCGAATTCGAGCAGTTTTTCACTGAAAAACGCTGTCTGCTGAGTATTGTGTTGCGCGAAGTGGAAGATGTTTCTCGTTATGGAAGCGTGACCATCGGCAACAACAACATGATCATCCTTTTCTCCGAAAAAGGAATCTCCGCCGGTCACGGTTTCATCAACGGAGGCATTTACATGATCAACCGAGCTCTTTTCGACAAATACCCTCAACCTAAAAAGTTTTCGTTTGAAAAAGATCTCATGGAGAAATACTATACACGAGAACTGTTTTATGCGATGCCCTCCGACGGCTATTTCATTGACATCGGCATCCCCGAAGATTACGCCCGTGCCCAAAACGAATTATGATCAAGGCAGGCGTATGCGAAAGGGCGTATGCGATACGCCCCTACACCCCGCAAATCGCAAATCGTAAACCGCAAATCGCAAACTGTAAATCGTAATATGAACCCAAGAATCTCCCAATCCATCGAACAATCCATCGCCGCGAAACAGGCGATTTTGAATAACCCCGAATTCCTCGACCGCATCCAACAGGCGGCGGATATCATTGTCGCATCCCTGCGTAATGGAGGCAAAATCCACTTCTGCGGCAACGGCGGTAGTGCCGCCGATGCGCAACATCTCGCTGCCGAACTCTCCGGTCGTTTCTACTTCGACCGTCCGCCTCTTAACGCCGAAGCGCTCCACTGCAACACCTCCTACCTCACCGCCGTGGGCAACGACTATGGCTACGACCTCATCTTCTCGCGGCTTCTGCGCGGCACCGCGAAAAAGGGCGACGTCATCGTGGGCATCTCCACCTCCGGAAACTCCAAAAACATCCTCAAAGCCTTTGAGGTGGCCCAAGAGATGGGTGTGAAAATCATCGCCATGACAGGCGAAACGGGCGGCAAGATGAAGGATTTCGCAGACATCCTCTTGAATGCGGCCTCCACCGACACTCCGCGTATCCAGGAGAGCCACATTATGATCGGACATATCATCTGCGAATTGGTAGAAACCGAAATGTTCGGGAAATAGAGTTGAGACTTGAGATTTTAGACTTAAGACTTGAGATTATAGACCAAGGACTGGTCCAACGTTAACTGCTAACTGCTAACTACTAACTATTTGAACTTCGCTGCCATTGTTTTATCGGTGAGGGGAAGTCGTTGCGGACCGACAGAATAGTCCTTTTCGTTAGCCTTCCACGCGAGGTAGCAGTCGCGGATCTCGTTGCGCCAGCCTTTGCGGATGAAAAACTGTCCAGTGCGGTCCCAAAAATCGTTGACCTCTATCACTACTGGACCCTCATCGGTGATGGCGATATCCCAGCCCGCGACCTTGCAGTAGGGAAATGCCTGCTGGAAACAAATCACCTCCGCCTTAATAGAATCCCAATTTTCAATAACGACTCCATTCAGAGGGTTGCCACTATCGGGGTGAGAGTCAATCTCTTGCACGCGATGCCAGCCATCGAATCGGATGGCGTGACAAATCTTGCCGGTCGCCACATCCACGCAAACGTCCACGTTTCCGCCACCTCCGGCATTATCAACGCAACGGCCTGCGCGACCGATCTTGATAAAGGTGGCGATCACCTTCGCAGAGCCGTCCGGATAGAGGGCGGTCATGAAGCGCACGGTGTTGACGGATGAAGCGTTGAAGGCAGCAAACTGCTCGGTTTGGCGCACTAAACTCTCGAAAATCAGGGGCTCGTTGCTTAAAACGGATGACAGCAGCAGTTGTTGACCGTCAAAGCGGGTTAGTATAGCATTACCATCTTGATAATCAATATTTTGTATCACTAAAACATTATCCCCGTGGGAGCTTTCCGTGGTCTTGATGACGCAAGATTGCACCCCTTTTGTCTTAAGAATTCGTAAAACTCCATCAATATCGCTAGCGCACTCCGTATTCTCGGCATAAGTTGCCTCGGGCTGGTAGTAGCAATAGAGCTCCGAAGTGCGTACTCCAGTGTTTTCCAGCATCTTATGAGCCATATACTTGTTGCGAGCCAACGAAAAATATTTCAATGGATTGAGCAGATCCAGATAATAACGCTGCTCGTTCAAGCCCAGAAAATCGCGGCGGAACTCCTCGCTTTGCTTCTCGAATTCGAACTCGTAATACTCCTCCGGTGTGAGCCCTTTGGCGCGATAAAGGGAGATGTAGTCACGCATCACCTTCAGCCGTTGTGAAGCCGGGTACTTCCGAGCGAGCTGAATCGCGTGATATCTTGTAGCTATGGAGTTTCGAATCGACATTATAGGCAATTTTACAAGTGTGTGCGGACGTAGTGGTACTTTTCATCCATCTCGCGCTGGATATCCAGATCGAAGATACGTTTCATACCCGTTGCCTTCACAGAAGCCGGCATCCCTGCAATCAAGGTGTAAGGCTCAATCTGAGAGAAGTCCTTATTTACCAGACTGTTAGATGCAATAATAGTTTTGCTGGGGACGACGGCGCCTTTGGTAAACGTGGTGCGGTTGCCGACCCAGATGTCCTCGCCAAGAATGATGGGCTTGGTGAGCGGCCCAATCTCTCCGTTGCGGTTGAGGTTCTGCACGTAATGGAACGTCGTGTCCATAAACTGACAGTCCCATGCGGCGCGCACGTTGCTGCCAATCGTAATTCGGTCGAAACAGAAAATCTTGAGGTTGGAGCCGATATAGACATCGTGGGCACCGAACTCCAGTGTGGCGTTGTCGGAAACCACCACGTAAGAGCCGTGTCCGAGACTGAGCGGACCGTTGAAGATGATGGTGCCGCGCACCGTCCAGATGCACTGCTGGATGGCGGTATCGACGTAAAAGTCATTCTTCCCAATCTTAATCATGCCGGAACTGATGGGTCCGTTAATGACAATTTTGCCCGCCAAACTACGGAACGTCACCTTCCCATAGAGCCACACCGGCAGCTTCTTCGCCACCGCGAAGGGAAACACCTTGAAGTTAAACCAAATGGTTTTGATCAAGTTGATAGTCCGTATGATATACAATAGTCTCCGCATCTTAGTCTCAAATCTAAAGTCTTAAGTCTAAAGTCTTAAATCTTAAATCTAAAGTCCCAAGTCTCAAGTCTTACTTCGTACCAAATCCACCTAAAGCGGAATAGAGGTTGATGAGCGCCTGAATGGACTCGTAGCGGTTTTGCACTTGGGAAAGCTGTGCAGCTAATAACGACTCTTGAGCGGTGAGTACCTCCAGATAGGTGTTGGTGCCGTTCATCATCAGCTCGGTAGTGGCGTCATACGCCCCTTGGAGCGCCGTCACACGGGCGTCGATAAATTCAGCCTTCTGCCCGGCCGTCTGGCAATAGTGGAGATAGCGGTACACTTCGTTGCCCGCATCCAGCAAAGCCTGCTCGAACTCCAGTCGGGCCTTCTCTTGATCCAATTTCGCATTCTTGAGTTGAGCGTTGAGCTTTCCGGCTTGGAAGATAGGTTGCGTGAGCGAAGCCACTGCCTGTCCAATCATTTGGGCAGGACTGAAAGCCGCGCCGAAGAGTCCTTCAATGGTAATCGTGGGATAGAAAGCCTGGCGAGCCTGCTGGGTACCGTAGTAGGCCAACTCCATATTGCGCTCGGCTACACGCACGTCGGGACGAGCATCCAACAAACGCACCGGAAGTCCTAAATGGAGCTGTTCCGGCATCTTGAAGGTGCCGAACGGGGCACGATCGATGTGGTGGGGCGGCTCTGCAAGCAGATTACAAAGAGTGGCTTCCGTGATGACAATGCTGTTGCGCAGGTCTATGATCTCCGTCTTTACTTCCGCCACAGAGGCTTCCATCTGATAGACGGCGGAGCTTTGGAACAGACCGGCATCATACAAGGCGCGGGTGGACTCCAACGACTCCTCCCACAACGTTTCCGTCTGCTCTGCAATCTCCAACTGTCGGTCGAGCATCACCAAAGTGTAGTAGAGGCTGGCCACATTGGCCGCCAAACTGACCTGCACGGCCTGCTTGTAATCCTCCATGTATGCGGCTTGGGCTTTCGCTTTGCGCACTCCTGTAGTGGTCTGTCCGAAGATGCCCAACTGCCAGCTGGCGGTGATGGGGACTTGGGCAGTGAAGGATCCCGATCCTTGATAGACGTATTTGGCTTCTGGTGTGAACGCCAGCGTGGGCGCATAACCCCATTTGGCGGCCTTCACACTGTTTTGAGCCTGCTCAATGGAGAGCTGGGCCGTCTGCATGCTGGTGTTGTTGGCCAGCGCGGTCTCAACAACCTTCTGCAACAGCGGGTCGGGGAAGGCGGTGCGCCAGTCCATGTCACCCATGGAGACGGTGTCCTGCGGGTTCATCACGTCGCCCATCACGTCGCTGCGTACGCTATAGTCGGGTTTGTATTTTCTGTAGAGGTTGCAGCTGGAGAGGAGCACCATCGCTGCCAATACCATTATGTATATAGGTCTGTTTTTCATAATTTCTTTACTTTTGTTCCGGCCCCACACTGCGCTGCGCTTGTGTGGGGTTAATTGCACTTCGTGCGTCTTGTCTCTTAGAGACTGCTCAAGGAATTATATTTCGATAAAAACTGTTCACTATTGCCTACTCACTTACCACTACGTCCTCTTCCTTCTCGCCGGGCGTCAACTTTTCGTGAACCTTCTGGAAGAAGATGTAGAACGCCGGGGTGACGAAGAGGATGGCGATGATGCCCACCACCATACCGCCGACAACGGTGAGTGCCAAGGACTTGTTGCCCACAGCACCTGCACCGCCTTCCACGATCAACGGAATCATACCGATCACCATGGTGGAGACGGTCATCAAGATGGGACGCAGACGGTCTTTACAAGCACCGATGGCCGCGTCGAAGATAGACAAGCCCTCTTCGCGCTTCTGGATGGCGAACTCGGTAATCAAAATGGCCGTTTTCGCCACCAAACCCATCAACATAATGACACCCGTCTGCACGTAGATATTGGCTCCGGTGCCCAAGATCGTCTCCAGCGGACGGATGGTCAGGTAAGCACCGAACAGTCCGAACGGGATGGAGAACAAGACAGCGAAGGGGATAAAGACAGAGTTGTAGAGGCAGGCCAAGATGAGGTAGATAATCAGGATGGCGATGCCGTAGATGATGATCGTGTCGTTGGAACCGGCGCTTTCGGCCTCCTCACGGGCCATACCGCCGTACTCGTAACCGTAACCGTCGGGGAAGACCTCCGCCATCACCTCATCAACCGCCGTACGCACGTGTGCGGAGGTGTAGCCACTGGCCGGCATAACGGACATATTGTAACACTGGAACAGGTTGAAACGGCGCTCTTGCGAGGAGCCCAAGCCCTGTTTCAGAGTAACAAACTCTGACGCGGGCGCCATTCCGCCGTCTGTCGGGACGAAGATATTGTTGAGCGTACTCGGCTCCATACGGTAGGAGTCGTTGGCCTCCACCAACACCTGATAGACCTTACCATATTGAATGTAGTTGCCGATGTACTTGCCAGCCAAGTTCGTACCGATGGTGTTGACGACTGTCTTCGGGGAAACGCCCTTGCGTTTACAAGCAGCGGCGTCCACCGTAAGACGGAATTTGGGGTAGTCTTGCGAGTAGGAGGCGGAAGCCGTGGAGACTTCCGGACGAGCTTGCAGCTTCTTGGCGAACTCGTTGCTCAAGTCGATAAACGCCTGAGCGTCGCCGCTTCCCGAACGGTCTTGCAGGTCGAGTTCCATCATGGAACCCGTACCGTAGCCCGGAATTTGCGGCATCTGGAACGGCGTGACGGTCGCTTGCGGCAAGTTCACCATCGCCCAAACATAAATGTTCTTCTGCATGCCGGCGATACTGTAGAACGAACGCTCTTCCCAGTTTTTCAACCGCACCATCATGGTGCCGTAGTTGGTACCTGCACCGCCGTTCATCATGGAGTAGCCGGTGATACCGCCCACCAATTCCACTTCATCGAGGGTGCGCACGTAATTCTCCAATTTGTTGAGGGTCGCCTCGGTCTCGTTGAGGTAAGTACCCGGCGCCATCGTGACGTCCACCAACAGGAAGCCTTGGTCCTCTTGCGGCACAAGGTCCTTCTGTGCGGTAGTCATCAACCAAATCATGCCACCGGTGAAGGCAGCCAACAGAATCCACGCAAACGCGGGCTTCTTCATGAACTTGGTGACACCGCTCATGTATTTCTTTTCCACAGCACCGTATGCAGCGTCGTATGCGGTGCGCATGTAATAGTTCAGGCCTTTTCTCTCGGTTTCGCCTTCCTTTTTCGGTTTGAAGAGCAGTGCGCAGAGAGCCGGGCAGATGGTCAATGCTGACACAGCCGACAACGCCACAGAGGCTGCCATAATGGTGCCGAACTGTTTGAAGAAGGTGCCGGAAGTACCAGACATGAAGGTCACAGGGATGAACACCGCCATGAAGACCAATGCCGTGGAGATACAGGCGGCGGAAACTTCAGTAAGGGCGTCGTTGACAGCAGAGCGAGCGCTCTTGTATCCCGACTCCAACTTGGCCATAACGGCCTCCACCACCACGATGGCATCATCCACGACCGTACCGATAGCTAATACTAACGCAAAGAGTGTCAATAAGTTGAGGGAAAAACCCACTACCTTGACAATAGCGAAAGTACCAATCAAGGAGACGATGATAGAGACAGAAGGCACGATGGTGGCCTTAAAGTTCTGCAGGAAAATGTACACAATCAAAATCACCAAAATGATGGCGATGACGAGGGTCTCCAACACATTGTGCATGGAGGCGTGCAGGAAGTCGTCGGAGGTTTCCAACTGTTTGAATTCCAAACCTGCAGGCAAGTTTTTAGAAAGTTCGTCCAACTGTTTGTTGATGTCAGCGTTGACCTTGGTAGCGTTCGCGCCGGGTGCCTGGTTGATGATGAACAACACGCCGGGATGCCCGTCAATGTCGGTGCGGTAGTCGTATGCTTTGGTACCGAGCTCCACATCGGCCACATCAGACACACGCAAAATGCTTCCGTCCGGATTGGAACGGATGACGATGTTCTCGAACTCGGTCATATCGTCGAGCAGTCCGTTGAATTCAACATCGATCTTGTTGATGGTGCTTTCGAAACTACCGATAGGCGCCACGATGTTCTGCTCGTTGATAGAGTTGATAATCTCATCGGGGGTGACTCCATACGCGCCCATGACGTCGGGCTTGAGCCAGATACGCACACCGTATTTGTCGCCGAGCATCTGGGTACGACCCACGCCGGTGACACGGCTGATAGCGGGTACGACATTGATATCCAGATAGTTCGAAATGAACTTTTGATCGAATTTATCATCGGTGCTCTCCAAAGACAAAATCTGCAAAATGGAGTTTACACTCTTGGTCACAGTGACACCTTGGGTGGTCACCTCCGAGGGCAACAGACCCAACGCCTGGTTCACGCGGTTCTGCACGTTCACGGTCGCTTGGTCGGCATCGGTGCCCTGCTTGAAATAGACATCGATTTCGGCACTACCGTTGGAGCGGGCCGTTGAGGACATATACATCATGTCGTCCACACCGTTCACCTGCTCCTCAATGGGCATGATGACGGATTTCATCACTGCATTGGCGTCGGCACCGCTGTAGTTGGCCGTGATGATCACCATAGGCGGAGCGATGTTGGGGTATTGCTCGACTGGCAGGGAGACGATGCTCACCACGCCGACGAGACAGAGCAAAACGCCGACAGCAAGTGCCGCCACCCAGTGCTCCACAAAGAATTTGGTTTTCTTAACTTTCTCTTCCATAGCTATCTGATTTTCATGCCATTAGAGAGTTTTCGCACACCGTCGGTCACAATTTCGTCACCAGGATTCAGACCTTCGATGATGAAGTATTCCTTACCGTCGTTTGACGGATAAGCCTGACAGATAACACCTTCCACTGTGCCGTCCTTTTTCACGCGGTAGAACATCAGTTGGTCTTGCAGACGCACGGCGGCGGTTTGCGGAACGCAGAGCACACTGTCCAAATCGATCGGAATAATGGCCATAGCCGACAAACCGGAACGAAGCACGCCGTCAGGGTTTGGAAATTCTGCCTCGCAGGTCACCGTACCGGTTCCCTGATTCAGAATAGCGTCGATACGTGTCACTTTACCGTCATGAAGATAGGTACTGCCGTCTTTGAGTATCAATTTCACGCCAGGCATTGCATCTTGAAGCAGTTTGCCTTTGGGACCGGCAAGTCCCTTTTCTGTCACCTGCAGTTTGTATTCCTTGATGGTCTGCAGCAGCTGCGTCTCATTCAGGGAGAAGTCGGCGTCTATCACGCTGTTGTCGCTCACCTCGCAGAGGTAGTTTCCGCGAACGGCCATGTCGCCCTCACTGAAGCCATTGCTGCCGATAACCCCGTCAAGCGGCGAGGTAACGTTGCAATAGCCGAGGTTCGTTTTCGCGATATTGAGCTGCGCTTCTGCCTGTTGCACAGCAGCTTTCGCTGCGTTATAAGCGTTAAGGCTGGTCTTGAGTACATAGTCGCTGATCACCTTCTTGGCATACAGTTCCTTGTTGGATTCGTACTGCAGCTTCGTGGTCTCCATCTGCGCCCTGGCTGCGCTCAGGTTGGCTTCTGCCGACTGCACACTCAACCGATACTCCGTAGGGTCGATGATATAGAGCGTCTGTCCTTTGCGCACGCGAGTGCCGCTGGTGTAGTTCTTCTTCTTGATGATACCCTCCACCTGCGGATAGACCTTCACCTCGCTGGTACCGGACAACGTTGCCGGGAACGACATGTTGTAAACACGATTTTCGAGTTTCAACACCTTCGTCTCAAATTTGACCTGAGGCTTCTCAGTTTGCTTCTTTTTGCCGCAGGATGAGAAGACACAAACCGCCATCATCAACGCGACGACTAAAAACAGTTTCGATTTATTCATTGTAGTATTTTTTATGACCAAGACAATTAACTAAGACTGTGACTAATAAATGAACGGGAAGACCCGTTTCAGCTTCTTACGTTCCATAATCTCACCAAACTCCGACTGGTAGCGTTTGTACAAAGCGTTGGCGCGGGGCACCAGATTGGCAAACGTCCAGATAAAGAACACCAAACCGGAGAACGACCAGGTGAGGATGGCAAAGCCCAGCCACTCCATCAGTTCACCGAAGTAGTTGGCGCTCGTAACATACTCAAACATAAATCCTTCCGGAAGATAGTGATTTGTGTCGTCGTCGCTTTTGCGCAGATGGCGGATGATGTAGTCCGAACGCAGATTGGTGTAGAATCCGAAAATGAAGATGATCAATCCGATGATGAACTGCGGCGACCAAAGCCAAGCCGTATCGGCGTAGGAAAGTCCAAATGCGTGATAATCAATCCTGAAGGATTCGAAGAAAATCCAATAGCCCTGCATCATCGCGTTCAAAATGTTGAATGAAATGCCCGAAAACATAATGCCCAGCGGCATTGTGCTCTTTTTGCCCTTCATCAGCCACGGGAAGATGATGGCACGTTGGAAATAGTGGGTTTCGAAAATCAGCAGGAAGACCAACGGCACGATGTCGAAGCGGTGCGGCGAAAGCAGCCAGATGATGAGCATGGCCAAAAAGATGGGGAACTCCATCAGAAACCACGCCACTTTGTTGTTGATGCTCTTGCCCCATTTGGTGCTTCTGAGCATCCCGTAACCGGCATCCACAAAATAGAGGGAGACAAAAACCACCACGGCGATGGCAATCATCACCCAAAGGTAGATATTAAAGGCGGAAGTGCATAATCCTAGAATCATAATGCGCTGATTTATTGGATAATAATAGTCATAGGCATACGTGCCTGCACGCCTTCGCACTCAAGCACCTGCTGCATGTCGTTGAACAGAGGATAGAAATAGCCCATCTTCTCACGGACAGCTTCGTCGATGGCGTCATCCTTTAAGCTGAAAAGCATTGAGAACCAATCTTTTTGCTTCGGATAATAGCAAACGGCGTAATCGCTAAGTTGCGCCAAATCAGCAGCTTTTGCGATAGCATCCTTGATGTTGCCGAGTTTGTCGACCAAACCGAGCTGCAAAGCATCGCTGCCGGCCCAAACGCGACCTTGACCGATGCTGTCGACGAAGGTCACAGACAAGTGACGGCCGTCGGCCACACGTTTCGTGAAGGTGCCGTAAATCTGCTCGATAGAAGCCTGCATACGCTCGCTCTCCAATGCATCCAGCGGACGCATGAGACTGCCTTGGTCGGAGTGTGCGTTGGTACCGACCTGATCCACAGTAATGCCGATCTTGTTCTTCAGGAAGTTCTGCACTGTGGGAATCATGCCGAACACGCCGATGGAACCGGTGATGGTGTTGGGCTCGGCGAAGATATAGTCGGCATTGCAGGAGATGTAGTAACCACCGGAAGCGGCGTAGTCGCCCATAGAGACCACCACCTTCTTGCCGGCCTTTTTAGCGGCCTCAATTTCGTGCCAGATATTTTCGGAAGCCAACGCGCTGCCACCAGGAGAGTTGACACGCAACACAATGGCCTTCACGTCTTTATCTTTGTAAACCTTGCGGAACTCCTTGATGAAAGTCTCGGAGTAGATACCGCGGTCGCTGTCGCCCTTGCCGTCGGCAATTTCGCCGTAAGCGTACATCACCGCCACCTTTTGGGCGGCTTTGTTATCTTTATCCGTAACTGTCTTAGCGTATTGACTGACCGTGACATAGTTGATCTTGTCGTTGTCGCCGAGGTTCATTTTCGACTTCATCATCTTCTCCACCTCGTCAGAATAGGCCAACTTGTCAACGAGTTTCAACTTCAATGCCTCTTGCGGAGAGGAGCAAAGCATACTGTCGGCAATGTTATTCAGCTGATCCACGGAGATTTTACGAGCCTTGGAGACATCCTGCAAGTAAACATTCCAAAGTGAGTTGGCCAACACAGACAACTGTTCGCGGTTGGCATCGCTCATCTTGTCCAAGAAGTAGGGCTCCACTGCACTCTTGAACTGTCCGTGGCGGAAAATCTGCACGTCCACATCCAATTTGTCGAGGAGGTTTTTGTAGAACATCAGCTGGAAAGCGTAACCCTTGATGCTGAGGTCGCCCACCGGATTCAACAAAATCTTATCGGCGGCGGTCGCCATATAGTAGCCGTTTTGGGTGTACACGTCGTTGTAGGCATAGACGAATTTGCCGCTCTTCTTGAACTCCATCAACGCGTCGCGGATGGCTTTCATAGTAGCGGGAGAGCCGCCAACGGTACTGGATTTCAGGTAGATACCTTTAATCTTCGAATCGGAAGCAGCAGCCTCGATGGCCTTCAGGATATTGTCGAGACCAAGACTTTGGTCTGAATAACTCCCAAAGTTGAACGGTATTTCCACCGCCCGCTCCGAGATGCTTGACGAAAGATCCAGCATCAGCACGCTGTTCTCTTTGACGTTCACCGTGGAGGATGACATTGAGGAGGCCGATTTCTCCAAAGTGGCCACCATGGCGAGCATCATCAGGATGCCCAAAATGCATGTGATCATAGAGGCGAGCACGAAACCCACCATTGAGCCTAACACCACACGCCAAAACTTGCGTGATCTGGTCTCCGGCTGATAATTTTTTTCTTCTTGTTCCATATTTTCAATATTAACTAACTTTCCTCCTAAACCTCTAAACCTCTAAACCTCTAAACCTCTAAACCCCTAAACCTACTTCCCAAACACCATGTTGATGCCCCAGAAGGCATGATGGCGCAAAAATGCATTTTTTTTCCATAGCCTCTGTTCCTTTTCCACATTTTTTTGCAAATTGTTATCATTATAGCAACAGGAGGGCAGGAAACGGATGTACTGGAGACTATCTTCCTCCATGTGGAATCCAGCTTTCTCAAAGTGCTTGCGCCAAAGCTTTTCCGGACGGATGTTCTCATTGCCCATCTGCACCTCTTTCTGGAGCACGTCATCGTAAATTGAAATTACCCTTTTGGTGCCGCGCTGGGCAAAAAGCATTGCACTTTTAACCAAACAGCCGCCGTTTTCCTCAATCAGAATCAATTTTCCATCGGGTTTGAGGGCGTTTCGGAAGATCGGTAGTGCCTCGTCCAGCGGTTCGATGTGGTGCAGCGTGTCTTGCAGGATAATATAGTCATAGCTGCTCTCCTCCGGCCTTTGGTCGAAGAGGTTGGCATACTCGCAGGTGAAGAGAGAGGTGTCGCCATATTGACTCCAGAACTTACGACGCATATCCCACTGCTCGGGATAATACTCGAGCGTGGTGCCGTAAACGGGCTGCCCCTTCATGGCGAAGTAGAAGCCCGTGGTACCGTAACCGCAGCCGCAGTCCCAAATTTTGGGCTGCTTGCTGAGGTCAACATGGCGATCCAAGTAATCGAGTCGCTGTATAAAGTAGGCCTTACGGAACTGTTGCCGCGCAGGGGAACCGTCCGTCAGCTTGTAGTACGGATAGAGCCTCCGGTTTTGGCGCAACTCCTCACAAAGATGCTCGAAAAAGACCTCTTTCTGCATAAATTAGTTGTCAGTATTGCGTTTTTCAGCACGTTTGCGCTCGGTTTCGTCCAAAATGATCTTACGCACGCGCAGGCTTTGCGGCGTGATCTCCAAGTATTCGTCTTTAGCGATGAACTCCATGTACTGCTCCAACGAATACTTGATAGCGGGAGCCAGCACTAGCTTCTCGTCGGAACCGGCGGCACGCATGTTGGAAAGCTTCTTTGACTTGCAGACGTTGATCACCAAGTCTCCCTGACGAATGTGCTCACCGATGATCTGACCGGCGTACACTTGGTCGTTCGGTTCGATGAAGAATCGGCCGCGGTCTTGCAGCTTGTTCAAAGAGTAAGCGTACGCTTGACCCGTCTCCATGGCGATGAGCGAACCGGCGTGACGGCCCGGGATATCGCCCTTCCAAGGTTGGAACTCAACGAAACGGTGGGAGATGATGGCCTCGCCTTCCGTGGCGGTCAGCAGCTGGTTGGTCAAACCGATGAGACCACGGGAAGGAATCGTGAAGTTGAGGTGGACACGATCGTTCACGGTGTCCATCGACATCAACTCGCCCTTTCTTCTTGACACATGGTCAATTACACGGCTGGACATCTCCTCGGGAACCAAAACGGTGAGTTGTTCGATAGGTTCGCACTTCTGACCGTCAATCTCTTTGATAATCACCTGAGGCTGACCCACTTGCATCTCATAACCCTCACGGCGCATCGTCTCAATGAGGATGGAGAGGTGCAGGATGCCGCGTCCGAAGACGTTCAGACGGTCGGGAGAGTCGGTCTCCTCGATGCGCATAGCTAAGTTCTTCTCTAATTCGGCGAAGAGACGATCGCGCAAGTGTCTGGAAGTAACGTATTTACCCTCTTTTCCGAAGAACGGTGAGTTGTTGATGGTGAAGAGCATGCTCATGGTCGGCTCATCCACCTTGATGGGCGGCAGTTGCTCAGGATTCTCGAAATCAGCCACGGTGTCGCCAATCTCGAAGTCATCCAAACCGAGCAGTGCGCAAATCTCACCAGCCTCTACCGGATTCTTGTATTTCTCTTTGCCAAGTCCCTCAAACACATAGAGTTCCTTGATTTTGGAAGTCTGCACGGTGCCGTCTCGTTTCACCAAAGAGACGTTCTGACCCCATTGGATGGTGCCGCGTTTCACACGACCCACGGCGATACGACCCACGTAGGAAGAATAATCGAGGGAGGAGATCATCATCTGCAGGTTGCCCGGCTCCACTTTCGGGGCGGGAATTTGCTCGATGATGGTGTCCAGCAGGTAGGAAATGTCGGTGGTCGGGTTTTGCCAGTCGGGACCCATCCAGCCGTTTTTGGCGGAACCGTAAACGGTCGGGAAGTCCAGCTGTTCGTCGCTGGCACCGAGATTGAACATCAGTTCAAAGACGGCCTCTTGGGCGAGGTCGGGGTGACAGTTCGGCTTGTCAACCTTGTTGATGACCACGATGGGTTTGAGTCCCAGCTCGATGGCCTTTTGTGTCACAAAACGAGTTTGTGGCATCGGGCCCTCAAAGGCGTCCACCACGAGGAGCACGCCGTCGGCCATGTTGAGCACACGCTCCACCTCGCCGCCGAAGTCACTGTGACCGGGAGTGTCAATCACGTTGATTTTCACCCCTTTATATCTTACGGAAACATTCTTGGACAAAATCGTGATCCCGCGTTCCCTTTCCAAATCGTTGTTATCCAGCACCAAATCCTGCACCTGCTGATTCTCACGGAATAGATGTGATTGGTATAAAATTCTATCTACAAGCGTAGTTTTACCGTGGTCAACGTGCGCAATGATGGCGATGTTTCTGATATTCTGCATTTTACGTATTTTTTATAAAAACCTGCAAAAATACACTTTTTTTGTAGAGACGATGTGCACACCGTCTCTACAAAAAAAAATGAACCATCGTGTGTTGAATATGAATTTTTGTACCTTTGCTAAATTAAATTGCGAGTATAAAAATTACAAGTTATGAATATAAAGTCTACGCTTTCGATTTTTTCTATTGTACTGTTTTTCAATGTTTTGCTGTTTGCGCAAACCGAGAATCAGTATAGTAAGTTCGATCCTGTCTCATTGAAGGAAAATGCCAAATATGTGCGGAATTTTGCGCCGAACAACTACGACGAGAAGATTCTGTACCAGTGTTTCACCGACATGGTGGATTTGGCGCGCGCCGAATACCGCTACGTCCCGAAGCTGAAACATGATGTCAGTTTGGATTCTACAGCGCAGTTCCAAGCTGATTTTCAGGCATCTAAGGATGAGAAGACCTTGGAAAACAATGCTCCTTACAAAACCACCTTTTTCCGCTTGCGTAAGTATGGTTTGTCGGGCAACGGTGATGAGCTGGTTGCCAAAGCGAAAGCCTACATGGGCGAGACCGAGTACTCCTACTACGACCTTTGCCTCTCGCTGGTGCAGTCCATCCTCAAAAACGTGAAGACTGCCGACGTGATGCTCAACGAGCAGTACACCTACATGGGCTTTGGCTACAACACTGACGCTGCCATGAAGAGCTTGTACGTCTCCCTCGTGCTGACCAACGACCGGGCGTTCAACCACTATAAGGCAGGATTCAACGAAAAGGATGTCCCCTACACCAAAGGGCAGGCCGGACTGAAGGGTTATGACGAGAAGGTTTGCAAGAAATGCGCCACGGAACCTGGACTCGAAGTGCTGTCTGAATACGTGTCCGTGAACAAAAACGGTGAAATCTACCTTACCTGCGACAATTACAAAGAGTTGAAACGTCTCATCGGCAAGGAGGGCGACGCCATCGCCATCGACCTCGTGCAGGAGGGACAGTATGAGTGCGACAACCACCAAGTGGACTACGATCTTTACCATCGCGGCGTGGTCACCAAACCCATCACCTTCGAAAAGATAATGGCTGCCAATGAGAATGCCAATCTCAAATCCGGTAAGCTGATTGCCAAGTTGGGCAACCTTCCCGACAATGTGGATGACAATAAAGGGTTGGATATCATTGTCTTAGTGCTGAAAGAAGGAAACCGCGTCTGCCGCTCCGTTATGGCAAAACATATTGAGAGCAAGGGCGCCGACTACACTGAAAAGATTAACTTCGTGAAGGACGAAACTGGCATCAAGAGCACTGGCGAGTGGGTGATTTCCCCTGAAGACGGCACTGTGAGCGTCTCATTTCCGTATGAAGCCAAAAAGACCGACTACACTGCCGCTGGTTTCAACTTGGACAAGAAAGATCCTGACCTTCCGCAATATAGGGTCAACAGCGTGGAGCTGATTTCCCACATCTCCCCCGATTACTATCAAGATCCGGCTTATAAAACCATCCAAGAGAAGCGTGTCGCTTCCATCAAAAAGGATCTGCAACGCTACTTCCCCGGCATGGAAATCACGGTGGTTTACGACTATTGCTGGGATCAGTTCAAGGAGAAAATCACCCAACATGAGGAATATTACGATTTGAGTTTCAAGACGTTGGATGAAGGTGCCAAGGAACTGCGCATGTATAATCGCTATGCCGCCAAGGTGCTTGATTCTGCCTACTTGGCTCCGCTGCGTACGATTGAACTTCGTCAAAATGTGACCTACTATGCTGACTCCCCATCTGGCGAGGAGGCTTTCGCTCTTTGGAAATTCAACAACGCGGTCACCAATCCCAAGAACCTCGGATTCGCTATGTCGGTAGAAAATTACATCCTCAACCAAGTTGAAAAGGGTAAATTCTCCTCTCTCTCTCTCGAAAAGATGAACATTCCGTTCAAGAAAGAGTACCAAACGATGCTGAACAACAAGTTGTACGCTCAATACTACAAGAGTTCCAAGATGACGGCTGCGATTGCCGAACAGATGACAAAAATCTACAACCTCAACCCGAACAACCAGTTGCTGCTCTACAACACCACCGTGTGCGATGTGTTGGCCGCTAGCATCAACTCCCCGGCTGATATCCTCAAGACGCAGGCCACCATCGACCGCCTCTACAGCATTCCCGCCATCCCGAAGGATCGCGTGAACAGCCTCAACTTAGAGTATCAGTTCAAGATTATCAACTACTTGGACACGGTGCCCGCCACCACTGAGACTACCGCTTTATTGAATACTACTTATCAGAAAATCAAAGAGATACGTAATGACAAGATGGATAGCTGGAAGAACGCTTTCAAACTGGCTTCCTACTTTAACAAACGTTACGATTACATGTATTCATTGTCGTTGATGACCCCGTTCCTCGACGACCCGACCATCTCCGAAGACTTCATCTTCTCTTACGTTTCATTGGCTGCCCACCGCGAGGAGACCTACCTCAGCGGACTCTTCACCAAAGCGGTGAAACTGGCCGCCGAGAAGAATCCCGTGCGTCTGTGCGGTCTGGTGGACAAATTGCCGACTTGTATTTTAGAGAACGAAGAGGCTAAAAAGATAATCTGTAAAGCTTGTAATAGGTAGTTTCAGGTTTCAAATTTCAGTTTTCAAAGCAAAGCCAAACTCTATGGTGGATACTGGAAAGAATCCAGAGGAAAAAGACGAATTATACGAACATTTTCGGTTCGAGGTGACAGCGGGGACGGTAATGCTCCGCATTGATAAGTACCTTTTCAATCTGATTGCGAACACGTCGCGCAACAAAGTGCAGCAGGCGGCAAAGGCGGATTGTATCCTGGTGAACGGTAAACCCGTGAAGCAGAACTACAAGGTGCGCCCCGGCGACACCATCTCCGTGTTGATGCCCAACCCGCCCAACGACACCGAAATTCTGCCCGAGGACATTCCTTTAAATATAGTATATGAAGACGCTGACCTGTTGATTGTCAACAAGGAGGCTGGCATGGTAGTGCATCCCGCTTACGGCAACTACACCGGCACGCTCGTCAATGCGCTTTACTACTACCTGCGCGACCAAAAACTGGAGGATGGCTCGCCCATGAAACCGCTGTTGGTACACCGTATCGATAAGAACACCTCCGGACTGTTGGCGATTACCAAGAACGAATTAGCGCAGATGCGGTTGGCGAAGACCTTCTTCGACCACGACCTTGAACGTCGCTACTGGGCCTTGGTATGGGGTGACATGGAAGGAGATTCCGGCACGATAGTCGGCAATGTAGGGCGCAACCCAAAAGACCGCATGGTGATGACCGTCTTCCCCGAAGGCAGCGACCAAGGCAAACACGCCGTTACACACTGGCGTGTGGTGGAGCGCTTCGGCTACGTCACGCTGATCGAGTGCCAGTTGGAAACCGGTCGTACGCACCAGATCCGCGTGCATCTACAGCACATCGGGCATCCGCTTTTCAACGACGAAGCATACGGCGGCAACCGCATCCTTAAAGGCACCACCTTCACGAAATACCAGCAGTTCATTCGCAACTGTTTCGCACTGATGCCGCGTCAGGCACTGCACGCCAAATCGTTGGGTTTCAAACACCCCATCACAGGCAAGATGATACAGTTCGAGTCGGAACTGCCCGAAGATTTCGCCGCCGTTTTGGATAAATGGCGGAACTACGGGAAGCAGAATTTCGAGCGTTAAGTACTGTTAAAAGAGGGAAATTGTTTTAGGCGGGAAAGAGGCCGAAGAAGGCTGAACCGCTGCCCGACATGGAGGCGTAAAGTGCGCCTTCTTGGTAAAGCTCGTCCTTAATCTGTTGTAATTCCGGAATCTTTACGAACAACGATTCTTCAAAATCGTTGACCACCAGATTGTTCCATTTTTCAGGGGTGGATTTCAGAACCTCAGGAAGGAACACATCAGACTCGTGCGGGGTTACGCCTGCGTATGCCTCTTTGGTGGAGATGTGGATGTCAGGTTTAACGATTTTTAACCGATATGCAGAGAGATCCAAATCAATCGGGGTCATCACCTCTCCGCGCCCCGTGGCATATACCGGAGTGTTGTAGAGGAAGAAGGGCACGTCACTGCCCAACTGCAGGGCATATTCCACCATTTTCTCCTCAGAGATAGGCAGTTGGAATATGTCGCGCAGCATCTTGAGGGTGAAAGCGGCATCTGCAGAACCGCCGCCCAAACCGGCACCCGACGGAATCCCTTTCGTGAGGAAAATCTCCACATTGGAGATGCCAAAATCGTTTTGCAACATCTTGAACGCTTTGATACAAAGGTTGTTGTCGGGACTTCCCAAATCCTCCTTGCTCTCCATCTTGAACAGAATCTCCGCATTGGCGGGGGAGATGCGCAAGGTATCAGTAAAGAAATCTGTGGGATAAAAAACCGTCTGCAAATCGTGGAATCCGTCTTCGCGCTTGCGGATGATCTGCAGACCGATGTTGATTTTGGCGTTGACTTTCGCCTCTACAGGCTCAAAATCTCTCCTCATATTTTAATATTATCAAAATTCTTGCCGAAAACGCTGGCGGTTTTCGAAATGGTGATGAAAGCGTCGGGGTCTATCTCCTTGATAATGCGGGTGATGACGCTCTTGTCGGTTCTGTGTGCCACTATCAGCAGCACGTCCTTCTCCTGATGATTGTAGGAACCGTAACCTTTCAGGAACGTAGCGCCTCGATGCAGGGTGGAACTGATCTTCTGTGCAATCTCCTCGTTCTTCAAGGAGAAGACCATGAACTGGTAGGTCTGTCGGTAACCGTCTATCACCAAGTCAGATACAATGATGGAGACGAGCAGCACCACGAAGCTGTAAACCAGTCGTTGTACATCGTGGATCACGAAGTAGGAGCTGCCCACGATGAGGATGTTGCAGGCCAAACTGATGCGACCGTAGGAGATGTTGCGGTACTTGCCAATCATCAGCGCAATGATGTCGATGCCGCCGGTGTTGCCGCCCCAGTTGATGGACATGCCGATGCCGAAAGCCGCAATCGCCGACCCGATGATGACGCTCATAAACATGTCGTCCACAATCGGCTTTGGGAACAGCGGCTGCCATACGGAGAAGAATCCGCTCATTACCACAGTACAAATCAACGAGTTAACGCAAAATTTCGTGCCTAACACGCGCCACGCAATCGCGATGAGCACGGCATTGAGCACAAACGTGGTGACACCAATGGGAATCTTTCCGGTGGCGAAATAGATGATGGAGGCCGCGCCTGCCACGCCGCCACCCGACACTTCGTAAGGAATCAGGAAGGCCGACCACCCGAAAGTAAACAGGCATAAACCGAGGAAGATGAAAAAGTAGTTCTTCACCTCCTGCAGCACTTTCTTGGTGGTCAGCTTGTTTTCCATAATACTTTATTCTTCAAATTTGTTGTTGGAAATCAACTCGTTAAGCCAATTCTTGAACAGGGTGATATACGCCCCGTTGAAGATGTGCTTGAACATATAGCGATCTTCGCCATAGTCTTGTTGAATCTCCTCTGGATGCACTAACGGCATGATGGGGTAGGCGTTGCGCTTCAAGTGGCGGATTTTGCGTTCCGCCTGCTTGCGGAAGCCCATGTTAGTCACCAAGTTAAGGTACGGGGTGATGCTCAAGCCCTCGTGCGCCCAGATGTGGAAGTTGTACTGGGAAGCCCAGTGTGTTGCCTTGTACTTCTTGAGGCTGTTGAACCGGTTGATCCAGTAGAGCTTCTGTCTTTTTTTCTTCATGTAGGGCTCAATCATCTTCTCGAAATCCTCCTTGGTGTATTGGTCCATGGAGAGCGAGAAGTCGGTCCAGCGGTTTTTCCACGTCGCAAAGCCCCACGTTGAGGCGTAAGCGGAGAAGAAATAGGAGGATTCGCCCTTCTTCATGCGCTTTTTGTATCTTTTCCGGCTCCGATGCCGCCAATAGAAGCCGCCGATACTGAAAATTTTCTTGTCGTTGCGATACTTTTCGAGCAGCTGTTCGCAATAGGGGAAGAAATCATACCCAGGAACGGTGTCTTCGAAAAGGATGATGCCTTCGTCCTCGTGCTCGAAAAACCATTTCATGGCTGTGGCAATCATCTGGGACTTGCCCAGATGATTGTCTTGCCATAATTTATGCACTTGGCACGGCCACTCGGGTTGAATGACGGCGCGAGTCTGATAGACGTGCATACGGTCCAGTTCGGAATCCGGTTTGGCCGCATCGCCCGCCACATACAACTCGGTGGGTTGCACCGTGCGCAAAACTTGAAATACGTCGTGTGTTTCCTCTATTCTATTATATAATATGAGTAGAACAGGAACTTTGAACATATTTTTGAGAATTCGTGAATATTAAGCTAATTCGTGGATGACAAGGCCTGAACGGAGCTTCGGCTCGAACCAGGTGGTCTTAGGAGGCATGATGTTGCCCGTGTCGGCGATGTCGATGATCTGCTGCATAGAAACGGGATACAAAGCGAAAGCCACTTTCATCTCGCCGTTGTCCACGCGACGTTTCAGTTCGCCCAAACCGCGGATACCACCCACGAAATCGATGCGCTTGTCTGTACGGAGATCCTTGATACCTAAGATCTTATCCAAGACATGGTCGCTGAGGATCTTCACATCCAGCACGCCGATAGGATCGTTGTCGTCGTATTTGCCGGGCTTAGCGGTCATCTTGTACCACTTGCCATCCAGATACATGCTGAACTCATGCAGTTTAGCGGGTTTGTAAATTTCGGCACCCATCTCTTCCACGGTATAAGCCTCGTTCAAAGCGTTGAGGAACTGCTCCTTGGTGAGACCATTGAGATCCTTCACCACGCGGTTGTAGTCGATGACGTTGAGCTGGTTGTCCGGGAAAATCACGGTCATGAAGTAGTTGTACTCCTCTTTGCCAGTGTGGTGCGGGTTGTGCTCTTTCTTCTCCTGACCCACGAGAGCGGCAGCGGCACTGCGGTGGTGACCATCAGCGATGTACATAGCGGGAACCTGCTTGTCGAAGATCTCCACCAGTTCGTCGATGAGTTTACGGTCGTCAATCACCCAGAAACGGTGACCGAAACCGTCTTCCTTAGCCACGAAGTCGTAAATCGGGGCGTTTGCGGTCACAGAAGCCACGATTTCGTCGATGCGAGCGATAGCAGGGTAAGCGAAGAAAACGGGCTCCACGTTAGCGTTGGTGATGCGCACGTGTTTCATGCGGTCTTCCTCTTTGTCCTTACGGGTGAGCTCGTGTTTCTTGATGATCTTGTTGACGTAGTCCTCGCTGTAAGCGCAAGCCACGATACCATATTGCCAGCGGGCGTTGGGTTCCGTGGGGTTCATGCTCTGGGCGTAGATGTAGAGTTTCTCCTCTTTATCTTGAACCAGCCAGCCGTAATCCTTGAAGCTGTTGTAATTCTTCACCACCTGAAGGTAAACCTCGGGAGAGTGTTCGTCGGTGCCGACGGGAAGGTCGATTTCGGCCTTGGTCACGTGCAGCAGGCTATAGGGGTTGCCTTCGCACTCTTTGCGGGCCTCTTCGGAGTTCAACACGTCGTAGGGACGGGAAGCTAATTTTTCAACGATTTCTTTGGGAGGACGGAATCCTCTAAAGGGTTTGATTACTGACATATCTTCTTAATTTATTGATGATTAATTGATTTAGTCTTATTTCAAGTCTTTTTGAAATCAACGGCAAAAATACAAAAAAAAATTGTACTTTTGCCGCCGAAAATTCGTGGACAGATTTGTTATGATTGCAACCACAGAAAAAAATGCTAAACCATTTTCTTCCACAATTTTCAGTTTTTTATTTTTAACAATTTAAATTACTGATTATGAGTTATTTATTCACATCAGAATCCGTGTCCGAGGGACACCCTGACAAAATCTGCGACCAGATTTCCGACGCTTTGTTGGATAGCTTTTTGGCGCAAGATCCCGAGTCGAAAGTTGCATGCGAAACGTTAGTTACTACCGGACTCGTGGTTTGTGCCGGCGAGGTGAAGACCGAAGGCTACGTCTCCGTGGACGATGTGGCGCGCCGCGTCATCAAGAACATCGGCTACAACAAAAGCGATTACCAGTTCGACTATAAGTCCTGTGGCGTGATTTCCACCATCCACAGCCAGTCGCCCGACATCAACCAGGGCGTGGAACGTGCTGCATTGGAAGACCAAGGTGCCGGCGACCAAGGCATGATGTTCGGTTACGCTTGCAACGAGATGGACAACTATATGCCTCTGCCTGTGGAACTTGCACACCGCTTCGTGCAGGAGCTCGCCGCCATCCGCAAAGAGGGCAAGAAGATGAAATACTTGCGCCCCGATTCCAAATCGCAGGTCACCATCCAATACTCCGAACGCCACAAACCCGAACGTATCGACAGCATCGTCGTTTCCACCCAGCACGATGAATTCGCAGACGAAGCCACTATGCTGGAGACCATCCGCAAGGATGTGGAAAAAATCCTGATTCCGAGAGTCAAGAAGAGCTGTCCGAAGAACGTACAACGACTCTTCAAGTCTGATTACCAACTGTTTGTCAACCCTACGGGTAAGTTCGTCATCGGCGGACCGCACGGCGACAGTGGACTTACAGGTCGCAAAATCATCGTCGATACCTACGGCGGCCGTGGTGCGCACGGCGGCGGTGCCTTCTCCGGCAAAGATCCCTCAAAGGTCGATCGTTCAGCTGCTTACGCCACCCGCCACATCGCCAAAAACATGGTGGCCGCTGGCTTGTGCGACCAGGTGCTCATCCAAGTAGCTTACGCCATCGGCAAGGCAGAACCCGTGGGCTTGTATGTCAACACCTACGGTACCGCCAAAGTGAAGATGCACGACAGCGAAATCGCCAAACGCATCGGCGAAATCTTCCCCATGCGTCCTTACGACATCATCAACCGTTTCCAACTCAAGAACCCGATCTACGAGCCCACCGCCTCCTACGGCCATTTCGGTCGCGATTGCTACGAGGCCAAAGTGAAAACCGCAAAGGGCATGCGCAAGGTCACCTTCTTCCCTTGGGAGAAACTCGATTACGTTGACAAAATCAAAAAAGCATTCGAATTGTAATTTCCTGTAGAGACGCGATTAATCGCGTCTCTACATTTATCAAAAGCAAATAAAAATGACAAAAGCATACATTTTCCCCGGTCAGGGGTCACAACATCCCGGAATGGGACAGCAGCTGTTCGACCAATACGACAAGGCGAAGGACCTGTTCCGTCAGGCGGATGAAGTTTTGGGCTACTCCATCTCCGACATCATGTTTCACGGTACGGAGGAGCAGCTGAAGCAGACCAAATACACCCAATTGGCGATGTTTCTGCACGGATATATCGCCTACGAATGTCTTCACCAGGAGGCGCCGGGCATGACAGCCGGTCACTCCTTAGGCGAGTACACCGCACTGACGGCTGCTGGCTGTCTGCGCTTTGAGGATGCCCTCCGTTTGGTGGAGAAACGTGCCAACGCCATGCAGAAGGCCTGCGAGTTGGAACCCTCCGGTATGGCTGTGGTGCTGAAATTCGACGACAAAATCATCGAAGAGGTTTGCGCCTCTATCACCGACGAGGTGGTGGTGCCAGCCAACTACAATTCCCAGCAACAGTTGGTGATTTCCGGCAGCCTCAAAGGTCTGGAAATAGCCGTTGAGAAGTTGAAAGAGGCTGGTGCAAAGCGAATTATGATGCTGAATGTGGGCGGTGCCTTCCACTCTCCGCTGATGCAGACCGCTCAGGACGAGCTCGCAGAAGCGATTGAAAAATGTACGTTCGGCAACCCGATTTGTCCGGTTTACCAGAATGTGAACGCTTCCGCCACCACCGATCCCGACCAGATTCGCCGCAACCTCGTGGCGCAGCTCACCTCGCCCGTGCGCTGGACGCAGACGGTGCTCAACATGGTTCACGACGGCGCTGACACCTTCGTGGAGTTCGGTCCCGCCCCCACACTCGGGAATCTCGTCAAACGCATCGTCCCCGAAATAGAACCCCAATGCTTAGGTACTGATAACGAATAACCCCAAACTCCCAACTCCCAAGTTATCAATCTCAAATCAAACATCATCCGTCATTATTTTACAACAATCACTTTTACCATATTATTGAATGAAAAAAAGTGTATTTTTGCACCCTTAAAAAATTAGACGTATAATTATGGCAAATACAGAAAATCTGGGCTCCAAGAAAAATGAGCAACTGCAAGAAAATGAGAACTTTGTAACGAAAACTCTTTCGTTCTTCAATAAGTATCAGAACATCATCTATGGTGTCATTATCGGTGTTTTGGTGGTTATTCTCGCCATTTTGGCCTTCAACCGTTTCTATCTTCAGAAGAAGAACGCTGAAGCTTCCGCCCAAATCGTGCAACCCATTCATTGGTATATGCAGGGCGATTCTGCTTCCCTGAAAATGGCTCTTGAAGGTGACGCTGAAAACGATGGTTTTCTGGATATCGCCAGCGGCTACAAAATCACCAAGACTGCCAATACGGCCAACTATTATGCCGGTTTGACCTACCTGAAGCTCGGTCAAAAGGAAGATGCCATGGAGTATCTGAAAAAATTCAAGAAGAAAGAAGATGTGTTGTGGTACGCTTGTCAAGCCACCATCGGTGATCTCTATGACGAACAAGGTGACGAGGCTAAGGCTATCAGCTACTATGAGAAGGCTGCCAAGGGCAAAGATCCTTATTTCACTCCTATCGCGCTCTTCAAACTGGGTCAAATGTATGAGAGAAAGGGTGATTGGAAGAAAGCTCTGGACGCATACGAGACTATCGAAAAGAATTTCTACGCTGAGTATAACAAAATGAGCATTGCTCAATACACTGAAAGAGCAAAATCCAACGTAAAATAATATAATGACTGAAAAGAAGAAAAACTTATCGGAATTCACCCCCTTCGAGTTTTCTTCCGCAGATAAAAAAGTAATCGGTATTGTGGTCAGCGAATGGAATGACCGCATTACCGATTCTCTTTTAAATGGTGCGAAAGAGAGCCTGTTGGAGCATGGCGTAAAGGCTGAGAACATTCATGTGCACTATGTTCCCGGTAGTTTTGAACTCCCGCTGGGCGCCAAATGGATGCTGGAGAATACGAGCGTGGATGCGGTCATCTGCATCGGCTGCATCATCCAAGGCGAAACCCGCCATTTCGACTTCATTGCGCAGGCGGTGGCCGACGGCATCATGAAAGTGGGACTGAAGTTCTCCAGACCGGTGATTTTCAGCGTTCTGACTTGCAACAATATGCAACAGGCAGAAGACCGTGCCGGTGGCAAACATGGTAACAAGGGCGTGGAAGGCGCCGTTTCCGCATTGAAAATGTTATCGTTAGAGGAATCGTTATGAAAAAATTACGAGTATGTTTCATGGGCACGCCCGAGTTCGCGGTCGCCACGCTGGACGCCATACGCAAGGCTGGTCACGAGGTGGTCTGTGTGGTTACCACCCCCGACAAACCCGCAGGTCGTGGCCAGCAGATGCATTGTTCCGACGTGAAACAGTATGCCCTTGAGCATCAACTTCCTGTGCTGCAGCCTGAAAAGCTCAAAGACGATAGCTTTGTCGAAGATTTGCGCGATTATTACGCCGATGTCTTCGTAGTGGTGGCTTTCCGCATGTTGCCGAAGTGCGTCTACGCGATGCCGCCGTTAGGTACCTTTAACGTACACGCTTCGCTGCTACCCCAATATCGTGGCGCTGCGCCCATCCAACGGGCCATTATGAACGGCGAGACCAAGAGCGGCGTGACCACCTTCTTGCTGGATGAGCACACCGACACTGGCGAAATGCTGTTGCAAAAAGAGGTTGAAATCACTCACGAGGACAATGCTGGCACCCTTCACGACAAACTGATGGCGGCCGGCGCGGAAGTCGCGGTGGAGACCCTCCGTCAACTGGCCGAAGGAGAAACACACCCGATGCCTCAACCCGAGGTAGCAGTGCTGAAACCCGCTCCGAAAATCTTCAAGGAGGATATGCTCATCCGTTGGGACGACGCCGCCGAGAATATCTATAACCACGTTCGCGGTTTGTCACCCTATCCCGCAGCGTTCACGCGCATCGGTTTTCGTACCTCCCCTGAGCAGGAGTGGAAACCCTGCGTACTGAAAATTTTCGAGGTCGAAATTACGGATAGAAAAAGTGTTCAACAACCGGGTACAATCCTCTATGACACAGAGAAAAAGCTGTTTGTTTCTACCCAAAATTGCGACATTTCCGTCAAAATTCTCCAAATTGAAGGCAAAAAGAGAATGAAGACGGAAGATTTTCTTGTTGGATTTAGAAAAAATAATTATACGAATTACTTATTTTAGTATACAATACTAGGGTTGTTGTATTCGGTTTATCAACTTTGAAGCATTATTTATTCACAATCCAATAATAGAAGTTGTTTTTTACAAATTTTGCTAACTTTGTAGCTCAAATTCATTTATTAACCTTTTAAAATTAAAAAATATGAACAAGAGCGAATTAATTAATTCAATGGCTGAGAAAGCCAACTTAACAAAAGTTCAAGCCAAAGCCGCTTTGGAAGCTTTCCTTTCATCTGCAGAAGAAGCTTTGAAAAAAGACGACAAACTCTCTTTGATCGGTTTTGGTACTTTCAGCACTGCTGAGCGTAAAGCAAGAGTGGGTCACAATCCTGCTAACGGCAAGAAGATCAACATCCCTGCCAAGAAGGTTGTGAAATTCAAACCCGGTTCAAACTTTTCTGAAAAATAAGAGTGAACTTTTCCGTAGTGAAATAAAAAGCCCTGAATAAGGGCTTTTTTATTTGTATTCATTATATGAAGAAAATAGAAGACAAAAATCTGAGAGACAAAGTCGTTGCCTATCTGGAACAATTTGTCACGGAAGAGCGTCAGGCGAGACTGACCGAAATTCTGGCGAACCGCACCCGCCATGTCACCGTGGTGCTGGAGGACCTGTTCCAGACGCAGAACATCAGCGCTGTATTGCGCACCTGCGACTGCTACGGTGTGCAGGACGTGCACGTGATCAAGCACCGCAATGAGTTCGAGGTTCATAAAGACATCAGCATGGGAGCCGACAAGTGGCTCAACATTTACCAATATCCGCACAGCGATCACAATGTGAAGGATTGCATCGATCGGCTGCATGAACAAGGCTATTGGGTGGCCGCAACGCTTCCTGACGAGCAAAAACGCACCATTTTCGACCTGCCAGTGGAGCGGAAAACGGCCTTTTTGTTCGGTACTGAACTCACCGGCCTTTCCGACGAAGCCATCAAATACGCCGACGGCAATGTGCTGATTCCGATGTACGGCTTCACCGAGAGTTTCAACATCTCCAACTCCGCGGCCATCATCCTTTCGCACTTTAGCGAGCGGATGCGCCACTCAGAAGCACAATGGCAACTTCCATCCGAAGAAAAAGAGGAATTATACTTCGAATGGCTGCAGAAAAGCGTTAAAAATCCGGACGGATTGATTGAATATTACCTAAAACACCAGCAGGAACAGTAGTTTCTACATCCTGCTCCACGCTTCGCGAATCGTCTTTTCCATCGACTCCTCGTCGAAACCGACCTCTTTGTAGAGGTGCGGGATGTCGCCATGCGTGATGAATTGGTCAGGCAGCGCGATATGCATCAAATGTGGCCGTGCTGTAGAGACGATGTGTACATCGTCTCTACGGTCAAGGAATTCTGCGATTTCAGAAAATAGACCCCCCTTCTCCGTGCCATCCTCCACCGTGATCCAAATCGGATATTGCTTTGCAAACTCTTCCAAAGCACTTTCATCCAGTGGTTTAAGGAATCTCACATCGAAATGTGCAGGCTTAATTCCCTCTTGTTCCAACTTGTCGAGCACATGCATGACGTTGTTTCCTAACGGTCCTAACGTCAACATCAGCACCTTTTCACCTTCACGCAACAAACGACCCTTTCCGACGGGCAACGCTTGCGGTTCGTTGTGCCAGTCGATGAGCACTCCGCGACCTCTCGGGTAACGAATCACGAAGGGAAGTCCCTGATTCTTCGTATTTTGGTAAGCAGTAAGCATCAGATTACGCAATTCATGCTCGTTCAGAGGGGACGAGATAATCAGATCGGGAATGCAGCGCAGAAACGCCAAATCGAACGCTCCCTGATGCGTGGAACCATCCTCGCCAACCAAACCGGCGCGGTCGATGCAGAAGATGACGGGCAACTTTTGCAATGCCACATCGTGAATCACCTGATCGTAGCCGCGTTGCAGGAACGAAGAATAGATGTTACAGAACGGCACGTAACCCTCTGTAGCTAAGCCAGCTGAGAAGGTGACGGCATGTTGTTCGGCGATGCCCACGTCGAAAACGCGCTCCGGATACACCTTATCCATGATGGTAAGGGAGCATCCAGTGGCCATGGCGGGCGTGATGCCAACCACCTTTTCGTCCTTTCGTGCGAATTCCAAAATGGTGTTGCCGAAAACATCCTGATATTTAGGCGGTTGTTGTGTAGATTCACTCTTGATAATTTTGCCCGTTTCGGGATCGAATTGCCCCGGAGCGTGGTACTGAGTCTGGTTCTGCTCGGCAGCTTCCAAACCCTTGCCCTTCACGGTGAGCACATGGAAGACTTTCTGTCCGGGCAACGACTTGAGTCCCTTGAGCATTTTCACCAGATAGACCACATCGTGGCCGTCGGCGGGACCGAAGTAGCGGTAACCGAGACTCTGAAACCAGTTGCTGCCGCCAAACAGCCATCCTTTGATTGAGTTGCCCATCTTGCTGAAGAAGTTGGTGACGCGGTTCGGATGGTTTGTCCGGAAAGTGAAGAAGTTCCACATGCGACTTTTCATCCGGTTGTAGGCAGGCGACGCGGTGATGGAGAGCAGATATTTGCTCATCGCACCGGTACTTTTATCGATAGAAATCTTGTTGTCGTTGAGAATTACCAGCATGTTGACATCGCGGTAAGGTGCTTGGTTCATGGCTTCGAAGGCCATGCCGCCACCGATGGCACCGTCGCCAATCACCGCAATGTGGTTGCGTTTCATGTTGCCATCCATTTTCGCGGCCATAGCCATACCCAAGGCGGCAGAGATGGAGGTGGAGGAGTGTCCCGTGCCGAAAGCGTCGAATTCGCTCTCCTCGCGACGCGGGAATCCACTAATGCCGCCATAGCGTCGGTTGGTGCTGAACTGCTCCTTGCGGCCGGTCAGTATCTTGTGGCAATAGGCCTGGTGACCCACGTCCCAAATCAACTTGTCATCCGGCGTGTCAAAAACATAGTGGATCGCTACCGTCAGCTCTACCACGCCCAAACTCGATCCGAGGTGTCCCGGATGCTTGGCAGTCTGCTCGATGATGAACTGTCGCAACTCATCGCAAAGCTGCGGCAGCTGATTGACCGGCAATTTGCGCAGGTCTTCCACCGAATTGATTGTTGACAACAGATTTTCCATTATTTTGCTGATACTTGTTGGTAGAAATCCGTGATTCTTTGTGCAATAACCGTATTGTTGTGGTTTACGGAGATGTAATGCTGGGCGTTCTCGCTGATGATGGAGCACAGGTCGGGCATCGCCACGCATTTGTTGATGACCGCTACAAATTCTTCGGGCGTGTTGGCGATAAACAGATGCTTACCATCCTGAACGTCAAGACCTTCCGCACCGATGGTTGTGGTGATTACCACACGTCCCAATGCCATGGCCTCCACAATTTTGATGCGAATGCCGCTACCGGAAAGCAAGGGCACCACCATAATGTCGTAGTCCATCATGAACTCGTTGGCATTCGGCACAGCCCCAACAACCTCTACATTAGGGTCGTTGCGCTGTTTGAGTCGCTCGGGAATGTCGTGACCAGCGAGGGTAAAGGTCAGCTTAGGATGCGCTGCATGGATTTCGGGCCACACCTCATCCAAAAACCATTCGATGCCCTCCACGTTCGGTGACCAGTTCATGCTGCCCAAGTGGAACAACGCAGGTTCGTCGGTGGCAATAAAGTCGTCATCCTCCATTTCGTAGTTGTCCACATTGATGCCGAAGGGGATGACGATTCCCGGCACATCGGGCGCGGTTTCGTGAAAATATTGGTAGTCAGGTTCAGAAATCGACATATAGCCATCCAATTCATGCAGAATTTTCTTCTCCACGCGCTGAAGCTGGTTCGCATTCACACGATAGGCCAATTTCATGATAGGGTTGTGTACATTTTCAGAAAGGCGCTCCCAAATTTGATGCTCAATGTTGTGCAAGCGCATGAGAATCTTCGCTTTGGAATGCTTGCGAATGAGCGGAATGTAGGGAGCCATGTAGATGGACTCAATATGGATGATGTCGAAATCCTCCTTTTTCAGAATCTCCAACAGCTTATTAGCCATGTTTTTGCTATAAAACCGGTTGATTTGGTAGGATTTTCCGGTAAAAAGCGTCTTTAAGGCTTCGATTTTGTGCGGTGTGGTGTCAATAAACACCGTTTCAAAACGGGTTTTCGTCAAATAAGACTGTGAGTAAGCCGAGATGACGAAGGGATGTTTCGGCGTGGACACAGCAAGAACCTTCACGTCCATTCCACTGTCCAACAAGCACTGCGTGATGTTGTGGATCGCGATACAACCTCCGTCGATGGTAGGCAAAGGGGGTTTATGACAAAGTTGAAGAATTTTCATGTCGTTTTTTGGCAAATGGTTTAATATTTTTGAGTCTATCTACAAATTTTGCGTAAGTGTCGGGCGACAGCACCGCGGTGTCCATTGTCGCGTGATAGGTCAGGAACACGCAGAGTGGCAGCAAGATAAAGGACGACAGCCAGGTGCCGAACCAAACCGGCATAACACTGCCTTTCGCGATTTTTTCCCCGATGACGGAGAGTGCGAAATAGATGACGAAAAAGAGCACCGTGAGCACCAGCGGAACGGCAATACCGCCTTTGCGGATGATGGATCCCAACGGGGCACCGATGAAGAAGAAGAGCAGGCATGCCACCGCCAGACGGTATTTGCGCTGCAGTTCAATCTGGAAGTTCCACATATTGGAGGTGCGATAGGCCGCGTCCGTGTAGTTGAATTGCATTGAGAAGATGAACGAGCGGGAGGAATTTTCGGCATTGTTCAACACACGATTCCGAAGGTCTGAAGGCATATCGGTGAGTAACAGCTGCTTAGATGCCTCTTGTGTTTTGAACTGCTCGTTTTCTCTCACAAAGCTGTTGTAAAAGTAGAGGTTGTTGAAGAAAACATTGGCGGTGTTTTCCTCGATTTCCTGAATCTGCACCCTCATAGTGTCGATTTGCTCTTTCAGCTGCTTGTTGGTCATGGCAGAGGAGTGTCCCTCGAAAAGACTTGCATCTGCTTGGCTCAGAGAGAAATCGGACATATCGAAACGTTTGTACTGTTTGTCGAAGGTGGCGCGCATCAGCGGCATTTGTACCCGCTTGCCGCGACTCACCCCCATGGAGGAGGTTTCGTCCCAGTAGGAGCCGTTTCGTAACGTGAAAAGCAGATAGTGTTTGTCTTCCGTCACTGTCATAGAGCCTGATTCAGCGTAAGTTACGCAGGTGTTGCCCTGTCGTTTGGAATGGTCATAGATGAGGATATCCTTCACCGTTTCTCCGTCGGGCATCTTCTTACCCACCAGAATGGAGTAGTTGTCGAACCCATCGTAGAAAACGCCCTCTTCAATGTTGAGAGCCGGTTTCTGCTCTTGGATGTCGAACAATAACATCCTGAGTTTCAGTGTGGCGCGAGGTATTACCTGATCGGATACGAGGAAGGAGCAGATGGTGATAATCACGGTCAGAAACGCCAACGGGGTCATCATTTGGCGTGTGGAGATGCCTGCCGACTTCAGGGCTACGATTTCGTAGCGTTCGCCCATGTTGCCGAAAGTCATCAGCGAGGCCAGCATCACCGCCAGCGGGAAAGCCAAAGAAGAGAGTGAAACCGCCGCGAAGAACAACAGTTTCAGCATAACAGTCAACTCCAAACCTTTGCCCACAAGCTCATCTACCCATTTCCACACGAACTGCATCAGCAGCACAAACAATGCCACGAAGAAGGTCAGGAAAAAGGGACCGAGAAAGTTCTTACAAAGGTATCTGTTGACGATTTTCACGGGGAGAACTATTAGTAATCTCCCAGAGTTTCAGGGAGTTGAGCTAAAGCAGCAGCGGCCTGCTCGTCGTTGGGCGGCGTACCGTGCCATTTATGAGTGCCCATCATGAAATCGACACCCTGACCCATTTCGGTCTTCATCAGGATGACGATGGGCTTTTGGTTGCCAGCAAGAGTCTTGGCCAGTTTCAGCGTCTGGAGGCAGCTCTTGATATCGTTGCCGTTCATGTCGAGCACCAACCATTGGAAAGCCTCGAATTTGGCGCGCAAGTTGCCGAGATTCATCACGGCATCAGTGCTACCGTCGATTTGCTTTTTGTTATAGTCAACTGTAACGATAAGATTGTCAACGTGTTTTGCACCTGCAAACATGATAGCTTCCCAGTTTTGGCCCTCTTCCAGCTCACCGTCACCGGTGAGGGTGTAGACCAGGTGTTTGTCTTGGTTGGCCTTCTTAGCGAGTGCCGCACCAATGGAGACAGAGAGTCCTTGACCGAGAGAACCGGAAGCCACGCGGATGCCGGGAAGTCCCTCCACAGGTGTGGGGTGTCCTTGCAAACGGGTACCCAATTTGCGGAAGGTGGCCAGCTCAGAAACGGGGAAGTAGCCTCTGCGAGCCATCACACTGTAAAGCACCGGGCTGATGTGGCCGTTGGAAAGGAAGAACATGTCCTCGCCTTTGCCGTCAATCGTAAAATGCTCGGGGTCGATCTCCATTACATCGAAGTAGAGGGTGGTGAGGAAGTCGGCGCAACCCAGTGAACCGCCCGGATGACCTGATTTTGCCCCATGAACCATGCGGATAATGTCTCTGCGCACTTGTGCCGCAGTATCTTGTAATTTGTTGATTTCCATAATGATATATTGTTGTTTAAATATTCAGATATTTAATATGTTCCTATTTTTAAACTTGCGGCAAAGGTACATAATATTCCCGAAAAAAACGCAATACAGTTGTGAGAATTTTTCCGTCGTAGAGACGCGATTTATCGCGTCTCTACTTCACCACGCGGTCTGCGTTTTGCGCGATGAAACTTTTCCAGTTGTTGGCGGTGGATTTTCCGAAGACTACCTTGTGCTGCAAATGATGGCAAACAGCTACAGCCAATGCATCCGTAGCGTCCAGATACTCAATGTGTTCTGAAATGGGGTACATGTGACAGAGCATGGCGGAAACCTGCTCCTTGGAAGCATTGCCGTTGCCCGTGATTGACTGCTTGATCTTGCGCGGCGAGTACTCATACACCTCCATGCCGGCGTGCAAGGAGGCCGCAATCACAACGCCTTGCGCACGACCTAACTTTAACATCGACTGCACGTTTTTTCCGTAGAAAGGCGCTTCAATAGCCAGAATGTCAGGATGATACTGCTCGATCAGCCCGTTGATTTTTTCGTAAATGTATTTCAGCTTGGAGTAGGCATCCGGCAGTTTCTTCATCTGCAACACACTGAGCACCTCCACGTTGGATTTGTTCAACTCGGTCTCCAACAAGGCATACCCCATGATATTGGTGCCCGGGTCCACCCCTAAAATCCTACGTTTTATCGTATGGTCATCCATCATATTTTGACTATAAGACTTTAACCCTTAACCTTTCTGAAAAAAGAAACTGTTCTTTTCGTAATCAATGACAGCCTTATGTATTACACAGAAATCGTTGCCCAAAATCATCTGCACGGGTTTCTGTTTCAACGTTTGGTAAGCAGTGTTGATGTGCGTGAAATCAATCACTGCCACATTTTCCAAAAGTTTCTGGTGGAAACGGCCGAGTTTGAAATCGGGAAGATCTGCCACCAGCACTTCGAAGCCAGAACCGCCGATTCCCGCGTTCACGCCCTCGTTGGCCTCCATCTGCAATTCTGGAAGTATTTGATTCACAAACTGTTTGTCAACGCAACTGTGCGATGCGCCCGTATCCAGCACAATGCGGATTTTCACCCCCGCCACCGATCCATTCAACAGCGTGTGATAATCACCTTTTTCCAGTTCAACTATTTTCAACGAAGACTTATACATTGGCTTTTAGCTATTGGCTCCAAACTAATAACTGCTAACTACTAACTACTAACTAATTACAGCCAGTGCTTCTTGATGAAAAATACAATCAAAATCACCGAAATTAGCAAACAGATTCCGATTACATAAAGGAAAGCAAATGGGGAGTTTGCCATAGGCAACCCGACGTTCATTCCGTAAAGTCCTGATATGAAGGTTAATGGCAGAATTATTGTGGAGATAATCGTAAGCATGCGCATGATTTCGTTGGTCTTATTGGCCTGCAACGAATCGAAGGTGCTCGACAAACCTGCCACCAATTCGCCGTAGTCGTCCACCATATCCCACATCTTCTGGTAGAAGTCCAAAATGTTGCCCCAGTACTCTTCCATGTCATCGGCGAACCCTTTCACTTCACCGCTCTCAAACATCTTGAACAGACGGAGTTGCGGTTTGAACTGAGTGTTCATCTGGATGATGTTTTTACGGATGATGGAGATCTGTTCAATAATCTTCTCCGACTTGCTGCTGAACAGTTCGCGGCTGATGAAGTCAATCTGTGTGCCGAGCCGCTCCACGATGAGGAAGGTTTCTTTCATCATCCGATAGAGGATGTGGTAGAGCATGGCGTCGGATGTGCCGCTGATTTCGTCCTCGTCTTCAGGTTCAGGGTCGATTTTCTTCAAATTGAAGAGTTCTTGCACGACATAATGCGAATTGCCGACGGTGATGAGGTAATCCTGACCCCAGAAAATTTTGGTCTCCTCGGTTTTCACCAAATTGGTACGCTGGTCAAGCAACGGAAAATGAAGCACCAGGAAGAAATAGTCGTCGTAAATATCGATTTTGGGGCGTTGTACAAAGCTGGAGCAGTCTTCTATGTCCAAGGGGTGGAAATGGAAGTTATCTCGTAAGAAATCCAAATCTTCTACAGTCGGATTGGTGATATGATGCCACTTGTATGCACCGAAATTAATGGTGTCAACCATAAGATAACCTCCTTTCTTTTAATGGGTTAGAAAATCTATACTACATCTTTGCGCAAAATTTTTACAGCCTGCAAAGATACACTTTTTTTAAGCGGTTTTCGAAACTTGTTTTTGAGATTTTGCCGCATTTAAAAAAATGTATTTTTGCGCTGTTTTTGATTCATCACAATTAAAATTGTAAGAGTATGAGAAACAATGTTTTAAGAACAATCGTTGTGTTAAGCATCGCTGCTTTCTGTGGTTTGGGTTCCCTCTCCGCTCAAGAACAGCAAAACAAGAAAATCGCCTACAACTTCATTAATGAATACGGCTTCTTCATTGGCAAGAATGTGGGCTGGACGGGTGTGTTCGTCAATGGTGTCTCTTTTAATCAGAACGATGTTATCGGTGTTGGCCTCGGTTATGGTCTGAATACTGCCTCTTTCCAAGAGGTGCCTCTTTTCCTCAACTACCGTCACTATTTTGACAGAGGCAAGACTTTGAAACCCCTCATCAACGTGGCTGCTGGTGTCGGTTTCCATTTCTGGACGGACGAAATAGGAACTCCTGTGTACGATCCATACGGCTATGTCAGTTACTATAATTATGAGGATGTAAGCAAGCAGGGTGTGGGTTTGTACGCTACCATTTCCGGCGGTTTCCGCGTGAAGGCACTCTCCTTCACTGGCGGTTTCTTCTTCAGAACCTTCCCGAGCCAGCCGGGTTTCAACGGCGGTATTGAAGCCAAGATCGGCTACACCTTCTAATGATTCGATTGAACGGATATCTTTCCATGTAACAGTACTTTAAAGATTCCCTCCCAGTAGCCAAAACCATAACTGCAATGGATGGCGGCGAAGACGATGGGCATCCACAAAATGTCGGACAGACGACGGGTACACCGCACGCCAGCCAAAAGACCAATGAGAATGTAAAGTACTATCACTGAGAAGTATATCCACATCACTATAGGGCTGAAAAAGCTGAGCAACCCTCCGATGACAATTCCTGCCAAGAACAAAGGCGGGAAGAATTGCCGGAGGGTTGTTGGTTTTTGCAACTTTTTGTTTACCAACGGCTTGAAAAGTCCATACTGATAGAACATCTTGGCCGTCTTGCTGATGGAATCGCGGGCAAAATAGTCGACCACCACCTGCGGCAACAGCAGAATCTTGCCACCATTTTGGATAATCCGGCCATTGAACTCATCATCTTGGTTACGTACCAACTCCTCATCGAAAAAGCCGATTTTCTCGAACAGGTCTCTGTGGAAACAGCCGAAAGGCACTGTGTCGACCCACATTTCATGGTCCACACCAACTCGGAAGTGGGAGTTGCCCATGCCGAACGAGGAACTCATCGCATGCGCAATGGCTCTGCAAATTGAGGTGTCCTTAGCAGGCAAAGTGTTGCATACCCCGCCGACATTGTCTGCGTCGCTGTTTTGCAACTTGCTGACTAACACGGTGAAATAGTCCGTCGGGTACTTTGAATGGGCATCCAAACGCACGATAATGTCTCCTTGTGCGGCTCGGATGCCGGTGTTCAAGGCGACCGGTGCCGTGTGTTTCGGATTGTCCAACAGTCGGATAAACGGGTACTGCCGACTGTACTCCATGACAATGTCGCGCGTGCGGTCGGTACTCATGCCATCCACGAACAACACCTCCATCTCCTCTTTCGGATAATCCTGATTGACAATGGATTGGATGCAGGCCTCAATGCGGCTCTCTTCATTATAAATGGGGCAAATGACGGAAATCATAGTAAAATTAGTAATTAGAAATGAGTAATTAGTAATTGGTGATTTGAATGTTGGGGTAGAGGGATATGTATTTTTGCGCGATGCTGGACCAGCGGAACGTCTCAAAAGTGCTGACTGGAAGTGTCTCGTAATGGTCTGATTGACTGAGCAATTTCTCCAATTTTTCGTGTATATCGTTGTTGTTCAATGGGTTGACGCTTTCGCCGATCTGTTCGGGGAACATGCCGTCAATGGCCTCGCCGCGACTCCACATCACCGACAATCCTTGTGACATAGCTTCCACATAAACCAGTCCGAATGTTTCTGATTTCGAGGGCATTACGAAGATATTGTTGGCACGATAGAGCTTTTTCATCTCCTCCAAATCGGTGATTTTGCCGTGGTAGGTAATCCAGTCACGACGGGCATTCATCATTTCCTGCACCTGCTTTTCGTTGTCGCCGCCATCGCCTGCCACATCGAAGTGGAGGTCGGGGAACTGGCTGCGCAACGACTCCATCACATGAATCAGTCGTGGCAGATTTTTGTTGCGGTTGAAGATACCCGCATACATCACATTATGCGGATTCTCTTGGTTTTTCTCAGCATGTAAGTTGTTGATCCAAAATTCGTTGATGCCATTAGGTAGCACCATGGACTTCTCTCCTACTTCCTCCTTCATCCCTATCAAAGTCGGATGTTTGAGCAGACGCTGGCGCAATGCAGGGGCGATGAAAATCACCTTGTCGGCATATTCCATTACGCCACGATGCACCCACCAGAGATGCGGCATGTAGCGCAGGAACGCGTTTACGTCGCAGTTGCGAACGGCCACGATGTAGGGGATGCCATGACGACGGCAGAGTTCCATAGCCACCATGCCGTCGCTGAAGAGCGTTGTGGCGTGACAGCAGGAAATCTCACTCAAATCCACCGTTTTCTCGATTTCGCGAACGGTGCGGTCGATTTTATGGAAGAAGAAGAGTTTGTGCAGCGGTTTCAGGATGTGAGCGTACAGAATGGTAGTGTGTTTGCCTTCGAAAAGGTGGTTTTCAGGAGTGGATTTTTGCACGGGCGAGAAGACGATTTGATTGACGCCGGCGTTATCCAACTCTTGGTATAAATTCGAATGTACTTTGCTGTAAAAGAAGTCGTTGCAAATGTGGAGCACCTTGCCGCCTTGTTTCGGTTGCTGATGGCTCTGCATGCCGTCGGGGCGAAGCGAGAATCCCAATAACAGAAAAGCGAGCATCTGCACCAGTCCAGGACCGTAAGGGAAGTTGGGCTCTGCGAAGCTGATGAGCAACGGGACGCAGCACACGATCCAACCTACTTGTCGAATGTTGGATTTCCGTGATTTGAAAACTTCTATCAACGTGCTGATTCCAAAGTAGATATAGAACAATAACAGCGGGATGGCGAAATAGCTGTATCGCGCTAAACGTAGCAACGGATAGTTGTGGATGAACGGAATTTTCATCGGATTTTTGAGCTCCTCCATCGAATGGTGGTGCATGATGATGTCCATGCCCTTTTGGTTGCGCGCCCATCGACGGGTAGTGAGGTCGTTGATGCCGCTTCCGCTCTTGCCGCCGTGCATGAAGGTGTTGAGCTCGTCGCTGATGAACCCGTTGTAGATGATATAGCCAATCAGGATGATGCTCAGAATGGTCAACACCGTCTTCACATTCCATTTGATGTTGAAGTCGGCCTCTTTTGCTGTGATCAGCAACATCATGGCTATCAGCGCGAAACAGTCGGCGCGGGCACGAATGAGCACGATAGAGAGCAAAGCCAAGAACGAGACCACCAAGAAGGGGACGCGCTCCTCTTTGAGTTTCATTCCGAAATAGAAACAGGCAGTTGCACCGATAGCCACCATGGCACCAACCTGGTTCTTTCCTTCGTCAAACATGTAGTGCTCAGGAACATAGAGACCGCCGGCATAGAAGAAGCAGTTGCAGAGCGTAACCGCAATCATCAATACGGTGTAGCTGTAGCTGATGTTCGCCCACTCGCGCTCGTTCCAGTCCAACCCCGCACCAATCGACAGCGTGATCATCGCAATGACAAGCTGTACAATGTCTGATGATCGGACAGGTATAATGAAGAAAATCAGCACCATACATACGATGGTGAGCAACAGTAGCCGCACAAAGCGCATGGACATGAAACGGGTTAACGAGAAGGTCAGCACAAAAGCTGCTGCCGTCATCGCCATGATGGCGTACCGCATGATGTAGTAGATGGGAGTCAGATAAATCCACGGCAGAAACATCAGTGTGGAAAGACACAATATCGTGGCTACCAGTATTTTTGCGATTTTCTGTTTTTTCATTTTCAATTCTTTCAATTGTATAACCCCAAAATTACTAATTACTCATTACTAATTACTCATTATTGAGCTTTACCATACTGCCGAAGAGCAGGTCGCTTTCGGGCAGACGTCCGTAGTCGAAGCCGCCGCCGGGAGTGAAGGTCAACTCGCCGAAATAGGCTTGCCCACGCTCCAAGTAGAAGTCGGCACGCACAAACGGGAACGGTTTGGAGAGCGTTTCGGCGTAATCGAACAGCTGGTCCATGCCTTCGGGTTTCGGAATGGTGAACCCTTCTGGTGCCGCTTGTCCCTGACGGTTAAGACGTTGCAGCTGCCAGTCGCGGTCGAAGAAGTAGAAGGCCGGCTTCTGTCCCTCCTCGCGTCCGATGCAGCAGAGCACATATTTCGCCACCCCGTTGAAGCAGTAGAATTTGTAGTCCACAGGCGAATGTCCGTGCTCCGGTTCGATGAATTTCTCGCAAAGCAGTACTTTCTCTTTGATATCGTACTGAGGTTCAGCGGCTAACAGATGGAATTTGAGCTTTCCGAAGCGTTTCAAATCGCGGATTGCCGCCGCTTTGTCCAACTTTTGTTTGTCAAAACAGACCACGTTTCCGCCATTGCCAAAATTCCATTTCAGCACAAACTTGTTCGGCAGCGCGTCCCAGTCAATCTCGTCAGGGTCGTGGTAAGTGGCAATGACTTCCGTCAGAATGTGCTCCAGATCATTGTCTTTCACATAATTACGCACCCGCCATTTGTCTGCGCATTGCTTCACCAACTCATTGTCTTTGTAGTAATACAGCTTCATCCACTGGATTTTCTCGTCCAGCGTCTGCGGGTTCTCCAAGTCCGGCTTCCGGTGATGACAGAGCCTAAACAGCAGATTGATCGTCCATTTCGGGGAGATTGTCGTCAGCAGATAGCGGAACCATATATTCGGGGTAGAGCGTGAATCCATATTCGTTATTTTCTGTGAATGACTTTGGCAAAAATGCCCAAATAGGTGTTTAACTCCTCCATTTTCAATAATTTAGCTAACAAAATATAGAGACCAAGGTAGAGGATGATTTGTATCAGCATGGTGAGATAGATGTGGCAGGGAAGGGTGAGTCCGAGCGCGTAGGTCAGTGCACCGACGACCAGTGCGAGTATAAGAACAGGGCCAAAATCGCCTAACTGTCTGAAAACGCCGTAGTTAATCAGCTTTTTATTGACTAAAGCATTGATGATGAAGCTGATATATGAGACGCTTGCCACTGCCCACAGCAGTCCGAAGATACCGAAACGCATACCGAACAGAATCAGACCAATGCCAATCAGACGCTTGACGATTTGAATGACGAAGTAGATCTTGCCTTTTCCTAACGACTTGATAACGTTCGTGTTAAGCGTATTAACAGCATAAATTAGCCCGGAGATACAAAGGATTTGGAAGTAAGGAGAGGAGGCTTCCCACTTGCTGCCGTAGAGCAAGCAAATGAGCGGCTGTGCGACGATCATGAGCAAGATCATCATCGGGAAATTGAGGAAGGTGAGGGCTTTGGTGCTTTTGCGGACACCTGCCAACAGCCGTTCCGAATCGTCCTGAAGGCTGGCAAAAGCTGGAAATGTGACATCGTTGACGATAGACGAGAGCCCCGTGACGGGTATTTCTTCCAGTTTTTTGGCCTGTGAAAAGTATCCTAAATCACTGGCAGAGAATCGCTTGCCGATAATCAGACCCTGGAGGTTCGTGTAGATGGTTTCTGCCAAGGAGGAGAGCAGCATCAGACCGCCGAAGCTGAAAAGACTTTTGAGCGATTCAAAGCTAAACTCCCACGTTGGCCGCCACGTGCTCATCTTCCAGAGTAACAGCACGTTGACGATTGAGGCGAGGATGGCGGAGGCCACCAAGCTCCATGGTCCGAAACCACGCAGCGCCAACGGGATGGCGATGAGTGTTCCCGCCAATGCAGCAGCCATGTTTCGGATGGCTAACGCCTTGAAATTCATCTGTTTCTGCAACTGGGTATATTGCACAATGGAGAAAGATTGGATAATCAGTACCAAACTTTGTACCCGTAGTAGCGGTTTCACCAAAGGCAATGCGTAATAGTCGGCAATGAAAGGTGCGGAAACATACAATATGAGGTAAAAAATCACAGCCACGACCAGATTCCAGTAGAAAACGGTGGAGTAGTCAATGTGGTCGGGGTTCTTCTTTTGGATGAGTGCGGCGCCTAATCCGCCTTGGATGAAGATGTTAGAGACAGCGAGAAAGATAGCCAGCATGGCGATGGTTCCGAAGTCCTCCGGCATAAGAAGACGAGCGAGTACGAGGTTGGTTAGGAAGTTGATAGCTAATGTTCCCACCTTCCCCACGGCACCCCACATCATGCCGAAAACCGTTTTGTCTTTCAAGTTATCTCCCATCTTTTCTACTCAATGGCGGTGCAAATGTCTTCTTTTGTAACCGTTTCTTTATCAAGCAAATATTGGATTGTTCGGGAATATTTCCGGAAATCTTTTCCCAAAAGAGCCCCTGCCAGCGTGATGATGGAATCGGCAATGGAAGTGTCGGTGCCGACCACCTCGCCAATGGAGGAGAAGAGTCCTAAACCGTTGGGTACGTCTTCGTTGAGGTAGCGGTGATCAATCATGGCAGGTCCTTTGTTGGCGGCCTTGGAGAAGTCGTGGAACACATCCATGGCATCACGGGAGAGGTCGCGCTCGTTGCGCCATTTGGCCGCTTCGAAGTAGTTGAGCGGTTCGCAGCCAAACTCCTGTAACAGGTTGTTCTTCTGCACATCAAAGTCGCGAATCACCTTCAGAACGGAGGGCGTGAAGGCCTCTTTGTACATCCAGAACTCCCCGTGGCTGTGCTCTATACGCGCGGCGGAAAAGAGCATTCCGATGGGATGCACGATCATGTTTGGATTGTGCATCGCTGACTCCAAAATGTGCTTGCGCAGGTATTTGGTGTTCTCGAACAAACTGGAAAAAAGTTCGACCACCCGCTCCGACTGCGATACGGGCAACACAGAAACGGCGTTTCGCGGGTTGTAGAAGGTGATGCGGACGAACAGGTCCATGATGCGGCCGTTGTAGGCGGTCGTTTCCCACTCGCTGTAGATGACGTTTTTGTGGATATGTTTTTTGAATATCAGGCTGCCCATGTAGCCGGGAACCAGCACAATAATCTGATTGTCTTTGACATACGGGGCGATTAACTTGGCCACATCTTCGTGACAAAGCGTAGTGGTCATCACCATGATGATGTCGGCGAAGGTGATGGCCTTCTCGACATCGCGTGTGATGAAGGCTGGTTTCGCGAAAAAGAAGCGACCGTGGTTGGTCTCATCTTTCACATTGAAGCCGCCCTCCTGCTGCATCAACTCGAAAAATTTCCCATTTACCGAGTCCGAAGTCTTCAACAATCCGACCTCTATATTCTGTTCAATCAGCTTGGCGGCGTGAACCAGACCGGAATTGCCGCAGCCGATGATTGTGATTCTCATATAAGTATCAATAAGTCAATAATATACAAAAACAATATTTACTTGACATAAAACAACAAAAATAAGATTTTTCAAATAGACTTTGACATTTTAACAATTATTAAGATTCGAAAATACTAATCACAGAGTTTTTGCGTTACTCTAAACTTTCAAAAATAAAATTGTATTTTTGCAGGTTTAAAAAAATAACGTTTTACAGAGAGAATCGTACTCATGAACAAACAGAAAACTAGGCGATTGACTCCCGATAAGGTGAGTTACCATATACTGCTGGCCATCTTGGTCACCATCGTGATTTTTGCGCTTACCATCCTGTTTCTCAGGCTCTTCACTCGTCATGGACGCGAAATTGAGATGCCCTCATACGTAGGCCGTTCCGCAGAGGAGCTGACGCAACAGGGCCGGACAGAAGGGTTCGTCTTCGTGGTGAACGACGAGTTATTCGAGAATGGTGCTGAACCGGGTACAGTGCTGAAACAGAACCCGTTGCCTGGCGAGAAAGTGAAAAAAGGGCGCAAAGTCTATCTGACTGTCGCTGCTGCCGAACCTCCGACCATCAAGATGTTGGAATTGAGAGACTTGTCGCTTCGTCAAGCGCAAATTATGATTGAATCGCAGGGATTGGTACTGGACCGTGTCATCGAAAAACCCAGTCCCTACGAAAACGTAGTGTTAGAGGTGCTCTACAAGGGTCACTCCATCGCGCAGGGCACTCCTATCAAGCAGGGTGAGAAAATCACGTTGGTGGTAGGTAAGAACATCGGCGACCTGCCAGACAGCACCGAAATCGTAACTTCAGAAAATCAAATGTAAAAACCATATTGACAAATTAACTATATGAATTACAGACTGAAAATCAGCACTTTATTATTAATTTTGATTCCATTTTTCGGCATTTCGCAAGAGATGCTCACGGGTACCGTTCAGAACCCAGCTATCGTTAAGGCAGCCAAAAAGTGGACGCCCTCACAACGTAGCGTTGAAGCGGTGACCCCCCCCTTCGTAGACGACTTCTCCAACTATTCCGGATATCCAGATTCCCGTTTGTGGAAAGACCGTCAGGGATTTGTCAACACCGGTTTTGCCGTTCTTCCGCCTAGCATTGGAGTGGTCACCTTGGATGCGCTGAACGAATATGGCCAGGTTTATCCCCAGGCCTCCCATGTCACTTTTCCAGCCGATACGCTGACTTCCAATCCGATACGATTGGATAGCAACTTCCTGCAAAACAGAGTGATGCTCGCCGAAGATTCTATCTATTTCAGTTTCTATTACCAACCTGGCGGAGGTAGCCGAGATCCTGATGCGGGTGGTTGGGAAATCATTGGCGATGCACCGGAACATTCAGACAAGTTGGTGCTTGAATTCGGCTACGGCACAGGTGACACCGTCTTTGCTGGCTTTATCTATGGTGAGTATATCATTGAGGAAGGTCAGTATTATTCCACGGGAGATACCATTGAAAATCCTTTTATACCAGGTACTTACTATATTTTTGAAAGTGATGCTTATGCCGGGGAAACCATCTTGATGCCTGTGGACTCCATCTTCGAGGAAGCATTTGTTTGGAACGAAGTTTGGTCATCGTTTGGTTGCAATGTGAGCGATTGGCTGGCTGAGAATTCGTTAGAGTATTTCAAACAAGTGATGATTCCGATTACTGATCCGCAATATTTCCGCAATAATTTCCAGTTCCGCTTCCGGAATTATGCCAGTTTGGATATTGATTCGTGGACAGGCGCTAATATCGTTGGCTGGTCGAGCAATTGTGACCAATGGAACATCGACTACGTGCGACTGGATCTCAATCGCCGCATCAATGACCTATATCCGAACGATGTGGCGTACGTAACTCCATCAATGTCAACATTGAAGGAATATCAAGCCATGCCGTGGAAGCAGTATCGTCCTTCGGATATGATTACGCAGTTTCACAACGATCTGAGCAATCTATCCAATACGGTCAAGAATACGAGCTACACGTTCAACATTGTGAAAAACCACGAACAGACAATCTATGTCTCCCCGCTGAACAATGAGAATGCGCAGCCCTATTATCCTCACGGACTGCATGATGCAGTGTATCACGTATCTCCGCAATTGGATATGCAGTACGAATATGACAATAAGGATAGCGCGGTCTTTACTATCACGCACATTTTCAGCATGGTGGGTGCCAATGATGAACGTAGAACGAATGATACATCCCGTTTCGAGCAGAAATTCTACAACTACTATGCTTACGATGATGGTACAGCAGAAGCAGGCTATTGTCTGCTCTCAACCATGACAAACCCGCAGGCATCCTTTGCCGTGCAATTTACGTTGGCAGAGCCCGACACCCTGCAGGCCGTGCGTATGTGGTTCAACCACACGCTCAATGATGAAAATGTGGCACCTTTCACACTGAAGGTTTGGGGCGATAACAGCGGAATTCCTGGCGATGTGCTCTACGAATTAGAAGCGCAATTGCCTGAGTTTGCGGATGATTATCTCGATTTTGTAACCTACTATCTGGAAGAACCGCTACCGATTTCCGGCACTTTTTACGTCGGTTTCCATCAAAACCATGATGTGCAGCTGAACATCGGTTTCGACCAGAACAATGATGCTTCCGGCAAGTTCTTCTATCGCACTGCTGCAAATTGGAACGCCTCTTTCTACAAAGGCGCGCCCATGGTTCGTCCTGTGGTGGGCAAGTCGTTTGACCATTCCGGCATAAAACCGCATGAAATGCCTTCCGACATTACCCTTTACCCCAATCCCACAAAGGGTGTTGTTCATATTGAAACTGCTGATATTGAAGAAGATATGACCTATATGATTTTGAATGCCTACGGACAATGTTTGGAGACGGGCACCTTGCAGTCCCAAGAACTCTCTTTGGTGAAATATCCGGTCGGCATCTATTTCATACAGCTCTCCTCTAACAACCATCCTATCATCACCAAAAAAATTATCAAACAATAATATGAAGTTCAATTTAACCAGACCTTTGGTCTTTTTTGATTTGGAAACGACCGGCTTGAATGTCGGAAAAGACAAAATAGTCGAAATTTCTCTGTTGAAAGTGATGCCCGACGGCGAAGAGATCAGCCGTACCGAGCTGATCAACCCGGGTGTTCATATTCCGGAGGAGTGCTCCGCAATTCATGGCATTACGGATGATGACGTGCGCGAGAAACCCACTTTCGCTCAACTGGCCGACGATTTATTGGCTTTCATCGGTGATGCGGATTTGGCCGGATTTAACTCCAATAAATTCGATGTGCCGTTGTTAGTGGAAGAGTTTCTGCGTTCTGGTCGCCGCTTCGACCTTAGAAACCGCTATCTGATTGATGTTCAGAACATTTTCCATAAGATGGAGCCGCGTAATCTGGTTGCCGCTTACAAATTCTACTGCAACGCCGACCTGACCGATGCGCATCAGGCAACTGCCGACACCAAAGCCACTTACGAGGTTTTGAAGGCCCAACTGGAGCGTTACGACGGTGTGGAGTACACCGATCGAAACACGAAACGCACATACGTGCCCGTGCAAAACGACGTCAAAGCCTTGAGCGCTTTCACCACGGAGCGCCAGACGGTAGACTTGGCCGGACACATCGTGATGGATGCCCAACAACGCCCTGTTTTCAACTTCGGCAAGCACAAATCAAGACCCGTGATTGAGGTCTTCAAGACGGAACCTGCCTATTATGATTGGATGATGAAGGCTGATTTCCCGCTTTACACCAAAGAGGTCATCACGCAGATTTATCACGAGGCCGCTTTGGAGAAAAAGTTTGCGAGACAATAATTATTGATATTATTCTTTAATTCTCAAAGCTTTACGGATGATTCTGTTGATTTCATCCGATATGTTCCATTTATAGCAAACCCAGATAGAAGCCATCAGTAGGAACAAACTCCTCACGATGGATTCTGCAAAGAAAGCCACTTTTTCTGAGCATGGTAGCTTAAAGAAAACGGGGCCGATGTATCTTTGGCACAAGTGGTTCATAATCACTAGTCCTATAAGGAGGACAATGACTTTGACATGCGCCAAAGATAAGATGTTGATTCCTAACTTGATTTTGACCAGTATCAATAATAATAGATAGAATAGCGTATAAGAGAGCAATTGTGACATTGCAGCGCCGTCCATGCCCATCCTTGGAATCAATAATACATTGAGTAGAATGGCGGAACCGGTGAGGATGAGCGTAAAAAAGAGCGACCAATAGTAATATTTGGAGTAGTTCAGCGCACTGGAACTGACAAACAGGGTAGATCCTATAATCTTGGCGATGCCCAAAATAACAACCACGCTCTTTCCTGCTTCGTATTGTTCACCGTTAGGTAAGAGCATGAACAATGCATCGATGTTAATCCAGATAAAGAAGAAGATGAGCGCACTGGAGAGCATCAAGTGCAAAGAGACTGATTTACAGAGCGTTTCAGCATGAGCATAATCCTTGTTTTTAAAGGATTCGGAGATTTCCGGTTGCACAATAGCATTGAGCGAACGGTTTGGCACCTCCACCACCGTGGCGATGTAGTTGGCGATGGCGTAAATGCCCGTAAAAGCGAGGCCCATACCTGCACTTAAGAAAAACGTGTTCAGCATCGGCATCACATTCACGGTGATGGCATTCAACAGTAAAAACAAAGTGTAGAAGACGATATCTTTCAGCAGGGGCTTTGTAAAAATGGAAAAATCAGGTTTGAAAGAGATCTTACCCAACGTGAACAAGTAGAAGAAATCAACAACCGCAGCGATAAAATAGGTGATGCAAAAACCGATAACCAGCCCATTCAAATCTATCACATGCCAATAGCCATACAACAGATAGGCTATCAATAGGCCCACCCTGACACCCACTTCGCGCACAAATTTCGGCACCACTATCCGCATCAGTACGTTGGCATTGGCTTCGAACACCCCCTGATACAGCATGAATAGGGCCAGCGGGAAGACGTACCGATAGTAGGTGACAAAAAGTTCTGAATTCTTTGAAAACGTCTGAATGATAGTGTTTTGCAGCAGTTTGGCCACAATCAAGAACACCAGAAAACCAACCAAAGGCACGACAAGTGTCCAAAAGAAAAAGCCGTGATGTTTCTTGTCTTCATCTTTGAAAAAAGGGAAGAACCGGATGATGGAAGAGCTTGTTCCGAGTTGGGCGAAGCTGGAGAACAGAATGGCGGCATCGATCAACACTCGAGACAGTCCAATCTCTTCTTGGGTCAAATAGGCCGTTAAAACGAAAAAAGTGGTGAGGAACCCGATGGCGATTCCCACGTAATTGACGATGGTTCCTCTAATACTCTGTTTGATAACTATGCCCATAATCTACTGCCAAAAAAAGATGCAAAGGTACATATTATTTCCAAACAACACACAAATTGATGATATTTTCCTATAGAGACGATGTGCACATCGTCTCTACAAATCAGGGGAATTACGATTTTGGAAACTATTTTTTCGGAATCTTCAGTTTCTGCCCGATTTTGAGGGCATCCTTGTTGGCAAGGTTGTTATATTCGGCAATGTCGTTGGGGGTAGTGTTGTAACGTCTTGCGATAGAATAGAGCGTATCGCCCTGACGGATGGTGTAGGAGGTGTAATCCAGTTGTTGCTGCACCGGCTTGATTTCGGGTTGCGGTTTGGCTGGAGCAGGTCCGCCAATAGTATCACTATTTGTTGATACAGAATCCTTTGCATTTCCGCAAATCAATTTTGTACTGTCTTGTGCCACCGGTTTTGCATTAGGATTCGGAACCATCACAGTCGTCCCTTTCTTCACGAGCAATCTCTGTCCCACGCGAAGATTGGTGCTTTTCAAGTGGTTCAGTGACTTGATACTGTTGACAGAAGTATGGTATTTGGCTGCGATTTTCCCCAGAGTCTCGCCTTTTTTCACGACGTGGTACTTGTTGGGGGTCTTCTCTACAATCATCATGCCGTCTTCAGTAACTGTACCGGTGGCCGCCACCTGATTCAGGTTCTTTGTCGGATTGAAATAGGTGTCGTAATTGTAGTTCGGAATCGAATCCGCCAACGCGATATATCTCAGCAGGTCGTTGGAGCGCAAGCGAACCGGCATAGGTTGGTTGAAAGCCGGAATGATGTCTTTCTTGTATTGCGGATTGAGGGATTTAATCTCATCATAACTGATATTCAACACGTTGGCGATTTGCTGGAAATGCGTCTCCTTGTTGATCATGATGGTGTCCACATCCAAGGGGATGGAGATTTGGGCCGGCTGAATGCCGTAAAGATTGTGGTAAGTCATCATGTACATTGCGCCAATGAAAGCGGGGAAGTAGTTTTGGGTCTCACGAGGCAGGTAAGGATAGACACCCCAAAAGTCGGTTTTGCCGCCGGAACGCTGGATGGCTTTGCGCACGTTACCTGCACCACAGTTGTATGCAGAAATCGCTAATCCCCAGTCACCAAAGATGTTATAGAGGTCGCGGAAGTGTCGGGCAGCTGCATCGGTAGCCTTATAGGGATCGCGGCGATCGTCCACATAGGAGCTGACCTCCAGATTGTAGAGCTTTCCAGTGCCATACATAAACTGCCAGATACCTGTGGCACCCGCTTTTGAAACAGCCGTTGGGTTCAGCGCTGATTCAATGATGGTAATGTATACCAGCTCTTCAGGCAAATCGTACTTGTCGAAAATAGCTTTCATCCACGGGTAGTAATATTGTGCCAGACCTAAAATCACGGACGAACTGCGCTGACGCTGAACGGAATAGAGTTCTATGAAACGCTTAACTTTGTCATTATAAGCCACTTGTATGGGGGTGTGGATATCACACAAGCGTTTGAACATCAGAGAATCGTTATGATCGAATTTGGTGGTGTCGTCTGTTAATTTGGATAGAACCGAGTTTTGGGATGCGAGGTCTCGCTTTATATACCAGACATTCAACAGTGAATCCATCAAGCGAATCTCGTTGCGTGTGAATATCTCCAAACTCTCCTGTGCGGCTTGCTTTGATGCAGAGTCCTGCGCAACAACATCTGTCTGCGCACCTAAGCTCCACGCAAAACCACACAACAGGGACAATATCAATATTTTTAATCGCATATTTTCTAATTATAAAACACTAAAAATCAAGACATTAAATATTCTTGATACCAAAAAATCCGAATCCAAAATACTTTAAAATAAGCAAATGGATTCAAAATTGAGGCCACAAAAATACGATTTTTTTAACGCAGACCTCAATATTTTATTGTATAATTATTCCACTTTATTTCTTTACCACCTGTGAATAAGGTAGTTATGGATAAATTTCCTTCTTCGTCGTATAATTGCCAAGCACCTTCTTGCAGGCCATTCTCATATTTTCCAGTGAGGCGAATATTGCCGTTCTCCCAATACAGAACATATTTGCCGTCCAACACATCGTCGGTATATTGGATTTCGGAGGCAATTTTGCCGCTCTCGAACCATGATTTCCAAGTGCCAGCTCTCAGGCCACCTTCGTAACGTCCTGTCTCTATGGAGGTACCATTTCTGTATTTCCAGACACCCTCTTCGTAGCCTGCCGTATATTGTCCTTCGGTGATGGGATTGCCCTCTTCGTCATATTCCACATAACGGCCATCCAATTCGCCATCCTCGTAGTTGGCCACGGTCATCGTGTCGCCAGAAGGATAGAACCAGAACCATTCGCCGATTTTCTCTCCTTTGCTATTGTAACTACCTGTAATCTCGATAGTTTTGTCTGGGAAATAAAAGTTCCATTCGCCAATCGGTTTGGAGTTCTTGTACTTGCCCTTGGAACGCAATTCGCCGGTAGGATAGTACTCTTTCCACAAACCCTGTCGCAAGCCGTTTAGGTCGGTGATGCCTTCGTAACGGAGCCATCCGTCCTCGTACAAGTAACCGTTGGTGATTTTGCCAGTGGAGTCAAAGTCGCGGCGCACCCCGTCGGGACGGCCGTTATAGTAGGTGGCGGCAATGGCCACCTGTCCGTTCGAGTGATAGGTCTGTCGTCGCTCCATTTGCTTGGTCTCCTTGGCATCCTTCACCAATTGGTCGTTTTCGTATTTCTCCACGTAGAGAAACTCGCCGTTTTCATCGTAATATTTGAAGAACCCGTGCTTTTTGTCGTTGAGATATTGTGCTTCGAGTTGCAGGTTTCCGTTAGGCCAGAAATATTTCCAGCTGCCCTGCTTCAGCCCGAATTTGTCAGTGCGGTTGATGACTTCACGACGGCTGCGCACGCCACGATAGTACTTGGTCACCGCCACAACCAGCCCAGTATCGTTAAACTCTTTGGCCAATCCGTGCGGCAATCCGTTCATGTACGGCACCGTCTTCTTCCATACATTATTTATATTATAAGTGTTCACAGCGCCGACAATCGTGTCTTGCCGCCATTGTGTCACAGTATATTCATCTTTCTGATAGACAATCTGTTCGCCCTCTTTTTTAGCCTCCTTGTAATGCACCGTCATGCGCACAGAGGCATCATCGTTGTAAAACGTCCACAAACTGTCGAGGAGGAAATTCTTGCGATTTCCTTCGGAGATAAGCACCCCTTTTTCGTTGTAGGATTTCCACCAGCCGTCGGGCTTGCCGTCCACAAGACGGCCTTCGCTCGACTTCACGCCGTTTGGATAGTAGAATATTTTGTAATCATTAAAAAAAGTGGAGTCCTGAGCCTGGCAGAACACCCATCCTAAAAGGAGAATCAGCCCAAGAGTCCACTTTTTCATTATCGAATTTAATTTGGTTATTTCACACCTTCGAATTTGACAATCGTGATTCGGGTGTTCAACGTACCCAAGATGGCAATTTCGTAGGTGACTTCCGCATAAACGTTACTGCCATTGAATTCCACATCGATGGCAACATTTTTGATTTGTTCAGTAGCAGTATTATAAATGTGGTTCGTATTACCAATGCTTTCCAAAAGAACAGTCACATAATCCAACATATCGCTGTTGGAAACATAATGGGTTGAGGAAGCCGCATTAAGCGGAATGACACTGTAAAGGAACAATCCGTCGGTGAGCGGGTTGGTGAGAAACTGCATTTTACCTGATTTGGTAACATTGTCTGTCACAAAAGTGAATGTGCCAGAATAAGTTCCCGCATAGGGATTTCTGTTGGAGCAGCCCGTCAATGCAAGGACGGCCACTAACAGGATCGGAATGAACTTTTTCATTTTCTCAATTTTTTTGGTGAATACTATTTTTTCAAACTGCAAAAATACAAAATAATAGACAATGGTTGAATGAAAAAGTTTACTTTTTTCAGTTTATATGTAAAATCTCTACATTGTTAGAAAAAATAGTATTTTTGCCGCCATAAAACTAAAACCTATTATTATGAAAAAAGTAATGGCAATTTTTGGTGCCGCATTATTGCTGGCAGGTGTTGCAACCTCTTGCAACAAGAAATGTGAATGCAAATCTTACGCTGCTGGTGTGCTTGTTGGCGAACCTTATGAAGTGGAATTAGACAAAGATTCTTACAAGAAATGTTCTGATATGAACACCATCACAATGTTGGGTGGTGTCAAAACAGGCATTGAATGCAAATCCAAATTGTTCTAATTTGTTTTTACAAAGAGAGAAAGGCCGCGGCATTGCACCGCGGCTTTTTTTGTATCTTTGCCGACTGAAATTTGAACGTTATGACTATCAATATCATCACCTTAGGTTGTTCTAAGAACATTGTGGATTCGGAAGTTATGGCTGCGCAATTGCATCGCAACGGACATGAACTCTATTACGAAAGCGCGCAGAAAAGCGATGTAGTGATCATCAATACCTGTAGCTTCATCCACGATGCGAGAGAAGAGTCCGTGAACGAAATTCTGCAACAGATTGAGCGCAAGAAACGCCGTCAGATCAAGAAGTTATATGTGGTGGGATGTCTTGTGCAACGCAATATGGCGGAACTTCAGGAAGCGCTCCCAGAAGTGGATGGATTCTTCACCTTCGCGGAACTTCCGAAACTGTTGGAATCCCCAGATTTCCAACTTCTTAACACACCCGATCGAATGCTTTCGACCCCGCGTCACTACGCATACCTGAAAATTTCTGAGGGCTGCGACCACCAATGTTCCTACTGCTCGATTCCGCTTATCCGCGACCGGCAGGTTTCGAAACCGATTCCGCTTTTGGTGGAGGAGGCACAGCGTTTGGCCGACCAAGGGGTGAAGGAGTTGATGCTCATCGCGCAAGACCTCACCTATTACGGCATCGACCACAGCGGCAAACGCGAACTCGCCGATTTGATGGATAAACTTGCGCAAGTGAATGGAATTCAGTGGATTCGCTTGCATTATGCCTATCCGTTGAACTTCCCTTACGAGATTTTGGAGGTGATGAAGCAGTACCCACAATACTGTCGTTACTTGGACATTCCGTTCCAACATATCAGCGATGAAATCCTGCAGAGTATGCGGCGCGGCGGTAGTTCAGCCTACATTTACGACCTCATCGCGCGCATCCGCGAGACCATCCCTGGTATCGCGTTGCGTACCACTCTGATTTCCGGCTATCCGACCGAAACCCGTGAGCAGCACAAGGAGTTAGTGGAGTTCGTGCGCCGCAACCGTTTCGAACGACTCGGGGTTTTCGCTTACTCCCAAGAGGAGGACACGCCCGCCTACGACCTCGGCGACCCCATCAAGGCCTCCGAGAAGAACAAACGGGTCAACGAGATTATGAAACTGCAGGAGAAAATCTCTTACGAGATCAACCAGACCCGCGTCGGCAGCACCATGAAGGTGCTGATTGACAGCGAGGAACCCGATTGCTACATCGGCCGCACCGAATTCGACTCGCCCGATGTCGATAACACCGTCTTCATCGACAAAAACAAACCGCTCACCGTCGGCGAATTCTATAACATAGAGATTACTGATGCCGCGGAATACGACCTGTTCGGAACCGTTTCCTGAATGATTGCGCGACCATGGCATTGATTACATTAGAAGACTTCCGCGATGTTTACCTGAAAGGGGTGCAACGAGGCGTGCCCTTTCTGATGAGCAAATTGTCTTTGTCAGGGAAAAAAAGAACCAAAAGCAGCTTTAATGAAACAGACATTTGCATTGATACATGGTCGATGATTCCATTGGTTCGAAAACGGTGCAATCGTCTGATTTCAGGGGATGAAAACATGACTTATGAAGCTTATCTGTCGGAAAAGCTTATTCCTGCAGGGCGTTTTGTGCGTATGCTTTCCATCGGTTCCGGTGTTTGCAGCCATGAGATTCAACTTGCCAAATTGAATCCCCATTGGGACATCACTTGCATCGATTTTTCTGAACAATTGATACAGGAGGCAGCCGACATCGCATCCAAAGAGGGGTTGAGTAATATGAAATTTGTTGCAGAAGATGTTCACACCTATCCATTGCCTGAAAATGGATATGATCTGGTGTTTTTTAATGAATCCCTGCATCATTTTAAAAACATGGAGGCCTTTCTGCAAAAAATCCATCATACGCTCACACCATCCGGCTGGCTGGTGATGAATGAATATGTGGGGGCTAACCGTATGCTGTATCCAAAGCACCAAATTGCCGCCGTAAACCACGGGTTGTCCCTCATTGACAAACCGTATCGTAAGATGTTCTGTAGCAATTTGTTCAAGAATAAATATTACGGTTCCGGGTGGCTTCGTATGATTGTTTCCGATCCGTCTGAATGTGTTGAGTCAGAGCAAATTCTCCCCACCGTCCACAAGCTCTTTTCCGTCAAGGTGGAAAAGGGTTACGGAGGGAACATCCTTATGCCGCTGCTTAAAGATTTGTCGCATCATTTTTTGGAATGTGACCGGGAACGGATGCAACTTTTGCAGCGACTGTTTGATTTTGAAGATCAATATTTGCAACAATATCCAAGCGACTTTCTGTTTGGAGTATATAATAAAGACTAAATTTCAGTATGAACCTTTTTCAACTCTTCAAAAACCTCCGCCCTTTCGTCAAGCCATACAAATGGCTGGTATTCATCACGTTAATTCTCACCTTGGTCGGATCTTTGATGGCGCAGGTCAATGCCATCGTGTTGGACAAGACAGTCGATGCCATCAACGCGCTCATCGGCACGGACTTCCAGTGGAGCAAGGCGGCGCGGATCATGACCATCATCAGCATTGTACTGTTAGGCAAGGAGTTGCTCTCCGCGTTGGTCACCTTTGCGCAGAACTACTTCGGCGAGCGGATGCGGATTTACGTCAGCCGCGATTTGGCGCAGAGCGTCATCGTAAAGGTACTCACGTTCAAGATGGCGTTCTTCAACTCCGGCGACAACGCCACGGGTAAGTTACAAGCGCGTATCGATCAGGGTGTCAGTTCGTTGTCGCGCACGGTGCAGAACTTCTTCATCGACCTGCTGCCGCTGTTCACCAGCGCTTTGCTGGCTCTCATCCTGATGTTTGCCGCCAACGTCTATGTCGGCTTGGTCGCCCTCGGCATCGTGCCCATCTACTTTTGGATCACTTACCGGCAAGCACGGCGGCTCAAGGGTTGGCGACGTGAGATGCGGAGCCATTTAGAGTCTAAAAGTCAGGGAATCAAGAACATTATCGATTCCATCAATGTCATCAAGAGCTTCAATCGCGAGGAGATTGAAGCACAAAAACAGCTGGATATACAGAACCAAGTCACGGAGAATCAGATGAAAACCCGCAAGGTGGCCTTCTACTACAACGGGCTGAAGAGCTTCGTGAAGCAAATTGGCACGGTGCTGGTCATCATCCTCACGGCTTACTTGGTCCTCATCGAATATCCCGGCATGACCATCGGTAAAATCATGTACCACGTGATGCTGTTCAGCAACGTCATCGCGCCCATCACGCAGCTGCAACGCATCTTCGACGACGTGAACGACGCGCTGATCTATGCAGAAGGCTTTTTCGGCATCCTCAACTCCGAAAAGGAGATTGAGCCGTCGGGCGACTACAAGCCGGAGCCGATTCACGGCAATTTCGAGTTGAAGGGCGTCGATTTCACCTACCCGAACGGCACCCAGGCGTTGTTCGGCGTCAACATGAAGATTGAACCAGGCAAGATTACCGCTTTGGTGGGACTTTCAGGTGCGGGCAAGAGTACGATTGTCAATCTGTTGGACAAGTTTTACGAGCCGCAGGTAGGCTCCATCACATTGGATGGCGTGGATTTGAAGGATTACGACACGCACTACCTGCGCGAGAACATCGGCTTGGTGTTGCAGAAGAACCACATCTTCGACGGCACGATTGAGGAGAACATCCTTTACGGCAATCCGGATGCCACGCACGACGAGGTGGTGGAGGCCGCGAAGAAGGCGCACCTCTACGACCAGATCATGGAGTTGCCGAAGCAGTTCGCGCACAGTGCCACCGACCTTTCCGGCGGTCAGCAGCAGCGCGTGGCCATCGCCCGCATGTTCCTCAAGAACCCGCCCATCATCTTCTTGGACGAGCCCACGGCCAGCTTAGACGCCATCGCCACCGAGCAGATCAAAAACAGCATCGACGCCATCAAGCAGGACCGCACCGTCATCATCATCTCCCACAGCATCTCGCAGATCATCGACGCCGACTACATCTACGCCCTCAAGGACGGCCGCGTGGAAGAGAGCGGCGACCCGGACGAAATCTACCGCAAAGGCGGCATCTACAAAGACATCATCGATGCCTCCGCGCGGAGTCTGAACATTGAGAAGATTGCGAAGACGATAGGGTGACGTAAGACGTGAGACGTGGGACAGAAGACGTGGGACGGGTGAGGTAGTGGCGTGTTGCATGCGCCTTCACGTGTGCGAAACAGCCCGCTAGGGCTGAAGGGCTTGATAGAAATGCTTTTTATCATTTTCCTTAGAACGAGCAAAAATAGCATTTTTTAGAATGATGAGGTGGCGGAACCACCGTTCTAACCATTTTGCCGACGTCAGCAAAATGGTCGGTCGGCGGTTTTATTTGCGTTAGCATGAGTCGAACTTCTGCGAATATCCATTTCGAAAATTAACTATTCAACCTTGAATAGTTAATTTTAAAATCACATTTCGTTGATAATCAGCGATAGGTAAATTTTCACAAAACTCTTGATAAAAGCCTGTTTTCGTTGTATCTTTGCGGTATAATTTTGTTAATAATCAACGACTGATGCGATTAAATATGTTAAAGAAAGAGGAACGAGATTTTTGCGTGCTGAAGGCACGCTATCCTAATAACCCCGCACTAAGCGACGAAGGCGCGCAGTGTGGGGTTGCGGCGGCACCCGCGAAGGCAGCGTGCTGAAGGCACGCAACAAAAACCTGACAAACCAAAATATCTAAATCATGAGTTATACACAATCTTTTTACCACATCGTCTTCCGCACCTACCGAAGCGAACCGACAATCCACATAGAACACGATAAGGAGTTATATGCCTACATCTACGGCATAGCAAAAAATCTCAACTGTCAAACATATCGTATAGGCGGTATGCCTGACCATGTTCACGTATTCGTATCACTTCCACCCACAATGCCATAGCATCTTTCGTCCAGCGTGTAAAGACTGATAGCAGCAAATGGCTGAAAGCAAACCCAAACTTCCCTGATTTTGTAGGTTGGGCGCGAGAATATGCCAGTCTTAGCAAAAGTGCCAGTGAAAAGGACACGATAATCAGATATATCATGCAACAGAAAGAGCATCACAAGAGGGTCGCGTTTGCCGACGAGTATCGTGCATTGCTTATAGAGAATGGGATTGCTATCGATGATAGATATTTTTTGCGGGACGACTAGTAGCGTGCCTTCGGCACGCAGACTCGCGCCACGCATCGCTATCCCCACATTGCGCTTCACTTCGTTACGCTTATGTGGGGTTTTTAGGATTTCGTGCTTTCAGCACGGCGAGAGGCAATTGTACCTATACGGGAAATACGAACGACGCTCCCTGTTAGGACCGCCGTTGTAAATTCCAGAAAACTTTTATGGAAACGGGAGCGAATCCCGTTAAAGGATTGACCTTTGTGCCTTCCTCCTACGCGCTACGCTTACACCCCATAAGGTTTCCTGTTTGTCTTTCTGTGCTGCTGCTGGCCCAAGGGCATGACACCAAACACCGCTGCAAAAATATAAAACAATGAAACACCAAACAAATAAAGTATTTATAAAAACGCTTCTATATCGGAAATGGGAAAACAACGAAGGACAGTAACCTTTCCCGATTTTTTGTACTTTTGCGCCCTGAAAAATCAGCTTATGCGCTACTTTATCCATTTGGCATACAACGGTTCGGCGTTTTTCGGTTGGCAGATTCAGCCGGAACATTCGTCTGTGCAGGAGACTTTGGAAACCTGCCTCTCGTTGCTGCTGCGTGAGGAGCGCGTGGCCGTCACTGGTTGCGGGCGCACCGATACTGGCGTGCATGCCAGCGACTTCTATGCCCATTTTGACATCGAAAAGAGCTTTACCCCAGATGAGTGCCGGCAGTTGGTCCATAAGCTTAACAACTTTCTACCCAAGGAGATCGTCATCTTCGATTTGTTTGAAGTGGAACCCGACCAGCACGCTCGTTTCGATGCGGAGAGTCGCACCTACCAGTACCACATCTGCACCTGCAAAAACCCCTTCAAACTCCAGTTTGCCTACCACTTCCATCGTGAGCTGGATGTGGAAAAGATGAACGAAGCGGCAGCGTTACTTCTTCAAAACGAGGACTTTACCAGCTTCTCGAAAGTCCATACGCAGGTCAACAACTTCATCTGCCATGTCACTGAGGCACATTGGGACCGCGTGGACGACGAGCTCATCTTCACCGTCTCCGCGAACCGATTCTTGCGCAACATGGTACGCGCTCTCGTGGGCACCCTCCTTGAAGTCGGCACAGACAAAATCTCCGTTGAAGGCTTTCAAGATATAATCAACCAGAAAGATAGATGCGCGGCACGAACTTCCGCTCCCGCGCATGCACTATTTTTGACGAAAGTGCGTTATCCGTTTTTAGGCAATAGGGAACAAAAATTAGTAATTAGTAATGAGTAATTAGTAATTAGGGATTTCGAATTTGGAATGATAAGACATTATAGAAACATACTGGTTATTTCGGTTTATTTGGTAGTGGCGACAATGCTGGCTCTCACCATGCCATCTTGTCATCGCAATAACAATGTTGACGGGGTGAAGTTGGATTTTTCGATGGATACGGTGATGTTCGATACGGTGTTCACCACGATTACGTCAAGCACGCGCACCTTCACCGTGCGGAACACCACCGGTGCGCCCGTGGAGGTGGATATCGCGCTGGCAGGCGGCAAACAGTCCTACTACAGTATCAATGTCGATGGTGAGGCGGGTACGGAGTTTCGCAATGTGGAGATTCCCGCGCACGACAGCATCTTTGTTTTCGTAAAGGTCAACATTGACCCGACCAATCAGAACACCCCCTATTTGGTGACCGATTCCGTGATGTTTTACCAGAAAAACCGCACGCAGTCGGTGCAGCTGGTGGCTTTCGGACAGGACGCGCACTTCATCATCCCCGATCATACAGGCGGCAGTATGCACTACAGCATCATTGCGCACGAGCACGAGCATGTGCACTGGACCAACGACAAACCGTGGGTGATCTACGGCTGGGCAGTGGTAGATTCTCTCGGTAAGCTGACCATCGACCCCGGCACGAAAGTGTATGTACACAGCGGCGGTGGCATCTGGGTGTATCGTTACGGTAACATCCACATTAACGGCACATTAGACGAGCCTGTGACCATCACTGGTGACCGTCTGGAACCCTTCTTCGCCAACGATTTTGCTCAATGGAACGCCATTTGGATCAACGAGGGCAGTGAGGAGAATATCATTGAGAACGCCATCATCTCCAACTCTTCGTATGGCATTCACCTTGAGGCACTTGAGGAGTATACGGGTAACAAAACCATCATCAACAATTCGGTGATTCACAACAACCAAGTGATGGGCATCCGCGCGGAAGGCGCTAATTTGGAGATGAATAACTGCCAGGTGAGCAACAATGGCAGCTACAGCCTCGCGCTGATGGTGGGCGATTTCCTCCTCAACCATGTGACAGTGGCCAACTACTTTTCGCAGTCGGGTCGCAAAGCACCGGCAGTGGCGTTGACCAATAATTTTATCAAGACAGAAGCGATTGATGGTGAGGCGGTTAACGTTACTTACCTCGGTGACGCGAACGCCACATTCAACAACTGCATCATCTATGGATATCTGGACAACGAATTCGGTATTGGCGAAAAGAGCGGTGCAGAGTTAAACTACACCCTCCGTAACTGCATCGTGAAGCGCGATTCTATTCAGAACGAACATTTCATCAACTGCATCAATGCAAATCCCAAGTTCATAGCTACTTACGGGCAGAATTACAACATCGAAGAGACCTCTCCGGCGGTGGATGTGGGCATGACGGGCTTGGGCATCACCACCGATATTCTCGGTCGTCCGCGCAACGGTATTCCCGACATTGGGGCTTATGAGTACTACCCGATTCCGGAGGATAAGGTTGCACATCGTTGGTAAGTGAACGTCACTCGTTACACTTTTCCAAATTCTTGTTTTATAACAAATTAGAATTTTCTTGGCCAAAAATGGTGCAAGGAAAGAAACTTTTTTCTTTTTTTGAGCTTCATCTTAAAAAAATAGTATTTTTGCATTGATTTTGGTTTTGGTAAATTAGGGGTGGAAAAGGCTGAAAGATAGATAATTGCGGAAAGTGTTTTAAATTAAAAATATAGGAGGTTTCATTATGTTAAAAAACAGAAGTTTAATTGACCCGTCTGATTTCACGCGCGAGGAATTCCGCGAAATTTTCGATTTGGGTCACCAGATTGTCGCCGATCCGGCGAAGTTTAGTAAGAGTTGTGAAGGCAAAATCCTGGCAACTCTTTTTTATGAGCCGAGTACGCGCACGCGCTTGAGTTTCGAGACGGCCATGTTGCGTCTTGGCGGTCAGGTGATCGGTTTCTCCGAGGCCGCTTCTTCCTCAACTGCCAAGGGCGAAAGCATCGCTGACACCCTGCGCACCGTGGAATGCTACGCCGACATCGCCGCTATGCGTCACCCCAAGGAGGGCGCCCCGCGTCTGGCCAGCCACTACATCCACATGCCGTTGATCAACGCCGGCGACGGCGGTCACCAGCACCCCACGCAAACCCTCACCGACATTCTGACGATCGAGCGTCTGCGCGGCAACGTGGAAAACAAGACCTACGGATTCTGCGGTGACCTGAAGTTCGGTCGTACCGTCCACTCCCTCGTCAAGTTCCTCAGCAACTACGAAGGTGTCCGCTTCATTTTCATCTCACCAGAGGAGTTGCGCGTTCCGGAATACATTCGCGAAGAGGTGGTTCGCAAGAAAGGCATCCCCTTCGAAGAGGTCGACCAAATGGAACCCTACATGAACCAACTCGACTTCCTTTATATGACCCGCGTGCAACGTGAGCGTTTCTTCAACGAAGAGGACTATATCCGCCTGAAAGACAGATTCATCCTTGACAAGGAGAAGATGTCTTACGCACGTCCCGACACCTACATCCTGCATCCGCTGCCTCGCGTGAACGAGATCAGCACTGAGGTGGATGATGATCCCCGAGCTCAATATTTCCAGCAGGCCAAGAACGGTATGTATGTCCGTATGGCATTGATTTTGAAACTTTTAGGAATTTATTAAAAACCCGAGACCATGTTAGAAATTACCAGTATAGAAAAAGGAATTGTTATCGACCACATTACCGCCGGATATGGCATCCAGGTGTTCAATTATCTGAATCTCGACAAGGCCGATTATAATGTCGCGCTCATCTGCAATGCCTACAGCCAGAAGATGGGCAAGAAGGACATCATCAAAATCAATAATGTCATCGACATCAACTACGACTTTTTGGGACTGATTGACCCGAACGCGACGGTGAACATCATCGAAGACGGGAAAACCATCAAGAAAGTGAAGTTGGAAGTGCCTGACACTGTGGAGAATATCATCCGTTGTAAGAATCCGCGCTGCGTTACCTCCGTGGAACATTACTTCCCGCACGTCTTCCACCTCGTGAACAAGGAGAAACGCTCATATCGCTGCGAATATTGCGACGATATTGTGATACCTTATCCTAACAAGTAGTCGTTTTTCCATCGACCTATTGGGCAAAGAAAATGCAACTTCTTTACAGTCAGCGAACTAACAAATTTCTCTGTAAAGAAGTTGCATTTCAAAAAAAAGTGTATCTTTGCCGCGTCAAAATCAAGGTCTCGTGGCCGAGTGGTTAGGTACCGGTCTGCAAAACCGTTTACTCCAGTTCGAATCTGGGCGAGACCTCAAAAATGTAGAGACGCGATTTATCGCGTCTCTTTTTTGTTTCAATTGTTCAAATCAACAAATCTACAATGACAGAATTCTTCCACAGTCCTGCCTTCGATTGGGATAAACATCTTTTCCAGCTAATCAACAGCCATCATAATCCCTTTTGGGACAAGGTGATGTGGGTGATAACCAGCGCCCAATTCGGAGTGCTCTTTTTCCTGATATTGTCTCTGTTGACCATCTATTTTTTCAAAAAGCAGTCGTGGAAAATCCTGCTTTTCATCGGCGCTGTCACGCTATTAGGAGATACGATCGGGGCGCGTGTCTTCAAACCCACGGTGCAACGACTTCGTCCCTCTCATGATGCCGAATATCACGGGGATTATCAGGTGCATTTGCTGCAGAAAAGGGATGGAACTTACTATCGCGGAGGCAAATACAGCTGCCCGTCGAACCATGCTATCAACTATTTGACGAGCTCTTTGCTGTTCTTCTTCTTCCTCTCACCGAAAGTCAGACGGCGCTGGGCATTGGCACTGTTCGTCTTCGGTATCACGTTGCTAAGCTGCTACAGCCGTATCTACGTCGGCGTACACTACCCGTTTGACATCCTGTGCGGATGGCTGATTGCTACACTGATGGCGGGATTGGGGATTTGGCTATACAAGGCATACAAAAAGCGACATAAAGATTCTATCGCCCAGTAATCACAATCTTCCGGTCTTTCGCGGCGCGCAAACCGAAGACTGTCTCACGAACTTCATCGGTCTCAAAAGAGTGATTTATAGCCCCTTCGGGATATACGTACAACTGCAATCCAGGCTTTTCCCCTGAAAGATACGGGACGAGTTGGCCATTGTCAACTATGCGCAAATAGTTCAGCAAACTGACAATTCTTCTCGAAGACAAATGCTTGTTATAATCGCTGTTATGCAGCGGACTTGCAAAACCGCTGATGACCAAATCCACGGTGTCGCCGTTTTCCATGGCTTCCGTAAGATACTGCTGTAGAAGCTGCAATCGTGCATAGCCGGTCTGCACAGAATCGCGCATGAACCCGGCCACGGCGTACATTGCGCGGCGTTGGTCTTCACCCGTCAAGCCCTCTCCCGACTTGTGGATATATTCCTGAATATCATTGATATACGCATTATATAGCGTCAAGTAATCCGTAGCTGTGGTGTCTGACTGCGACTTCGGATCCGGACAGTCGTTTTGGAAATAGAGCGTAATGGGCAATACAGAGGCGATTTTTTCGTGAATGGAAGGGGGCGTTTCCACGACAACAATCTCTTTTTCAGGAAGTTTCCACTCCACATAGAAGATATCGTTGCAGCAAGTGTCATCATCGACATTATCTTTGTAGGGTCTGTTTGAAGAGAGAAAAGCGCTGTTACCATCTTGATTTACAGCAAAATAAAAATCGTTGTAAACCGAATTGAATGGCTTGTCGAGATGTTTCACCGATTGCCAGCTACCGAGTGCGCCTTCACTGCAAAAGATGTCGAAATCGCCCATACTTTGGTGCTCGTCCGAACTGAAATAGAGCACGTTACGAGATTTGTCATAAAAAGGGGTCACCTCATCGCCCTCCGTATTGATGACCGGTCCGAGATTCACCGGTTCCTGATAATGGCCATTTTTGATAATCGAATACCAGATGTCGGAATTTCCATAACCTCCAGCGCGGTTAGAGACAAAGTAAAGAACTTCATAATCAGAAAGTTGCAACAGACAAGGCTGCATAGAGGAGCTGCCTTTTTGATTGATGACCGAAGGCAGCAGTTTGGGTTTTCCCCAACTGCCTCTTTCCTTTTCCGATTGCCATAGCGAGCATTGGAGGTCTCCCTCGCCAGAACGCACGCACCGGGTCAGCAACATCCGTTGTCCGTCATCACTGAGACAGAAATTGCTATTGTAATACTTGGGGTGGTTGATATTCGAAGGCAGTGGTTTTGCAGATGAAAACCTGCCTTTTTTCAATGCTTTGGATTCGTAAAGATAACAGTACCAGTTTGTTTCGAAAAAATGTTCGGCATCCTCCGCGGCATCGTTGCGCATGGCAGTGAACAAAAATGTGGAATCGGGCAACAGCTTGCCGGCATACTCCGAAAAAGAACTGTTAATGGATTTTGGTAAGGCTTTGATTGTCACAATGATAGAATCCTCTGTGGGCAAAACAGCCGCATCTTCGACTTGAGCCCTTGCAGGGACCCACAGGGACAACACCAAAACGGTGATTTTCAAAACCTTTATTATATGCCAATTACCCTTCATTCATATTCATTATTAACCATTCCCTCTCATCCTTTCATCCTTTCATCTTTTCATCTTTTCATCTTTTCATCTTTTCATCTCCTCATCTATTGTTCCATCCCCCAAGAGTTTCGCCCCACCAAACTGCTAACTACTAACTACATAATCTCATACGGACACGGCTCCTTACCGATCCTCGTAATCGTCCGCTTCTTAAAGATATACGAAATGGCAACCTCCATGCCGCCGCGACCGTGGGTGGCCACCACAAACGGCGTCACATTAACGTCGTAGGCGATGGCGAAACGCAAATTCTGCCAACTCACGAACCCGTTGAATATCAGAGCGTCATTCCAGCGGTAAAAAAGACCCCCGCCTAACGTAAACAGCGTGGTATAGCTGTTTTTCTTCTTGAAATACTCCGCGTTGCAACCTATCAGATACTCGCTGAAAGAGCGTTGCCACGAAGCGTAAAGCATTGGATATATGGACAACTCACGATTGAGAGCGATTTGGGAGTAAAAATGGGCGGTGTATTTGATGGGCAGCCTCGCGTTACTCTCCCCAAATCCGTAAAACGGCATGTTGATATGCGATGCGCTGACTGCCAGTCGGAAAAGCGTGGTCTTAGTGGGCAGAAATCCCCAGAAAGCTCCGACACCGAAATCGGGATAGAGCCGTTGAATAGACTCAAAGTTCTCACCAGTAGGAAGATACGGAACGAAAACGCCGTCCAAAAACTGGTTGTCCCAAGTGCTCAAGTCCAAATCGAAGTGGTTGTTGATGATACCGCCGTAGAGCCCCAATCCGATTTTGTGGCGACTGTGCCGACCGATGTTTTTGATGTACGATAACGACAGAATCGCTTGCACAGAGCTGTAATTGATGTCGCCGGACTTATCGCCGTTGAAGGTGAGTCCGATGCCGAGAAGCTCTTGTCTTCGGTTGTTTTTGTAGACCGCGCCATCAATTTCCGCAGCCATTGTCATGAAAGGTGTGGAAACCGAGAGCCACTGCTCCCGCATGATGACAGAACCGCGCACTACGCCGTCGAAAGCGGCTGTCAGTGCAGGGTTTGTGCCTGTCGGATTCAGATAAAACTGGGAAAAATGGTAGTCTTGGGCGAAGGTTATCTTAAAAAAAAAAGTCAACGTCACCAGCACCAGCATCACATATTTGTACTTTTCGTTCCAGCAACTCTTCAGATACCTACGCAGTTCGTTTTCGCGTGGATTGTTCTGAGGCTCATAGAGTTTCGTGCCGGCGATCTGCTCGGGCAAAAACTCCTGCTGTACAAAATTGTGCTCGAAATCGTGGGCATACTGGTAGCCTTTGTGGTAGCCTAATTCCTTCATCAGCTTGGTCGGGGCATTGCGAATGTGGAGCGGCACGGGCAGGTCGCCAGTCTGCTTCACAAGTCCGTAGGCGTTTTCGATGGCCATATAAGAGGCGTTGCTCTTGGGCGAACTGGCCAGATATACAGCGGTTTGCGACAACACGATACGCGCTTCCGGCATCCCGATGACGTTTACCGCCTGGAAACAGTTGTTGGCTAACAGCAGCGCGTTGGGGTTGGCGTTGCCAATGTCCTCGGAAGCGAGGATGACCATGCGGCGGGCGATGAAGAGCGGGTCTTCGCCAGCCACCAACATCCGCGCCATCCAATAGACTGCCGCATTGGGATCGCTACCGCGCAACGATTTGATAAACGCGGAGATAATATCATAATGCTGCTCGCCCTTTTTGTCGTAGAGCGCCAAATTCTGCTGGATGACATGGATGATTTGCTCGCGTGAGAGCGTAATCACGCCATCCACGGGCGGTGTCATCCATGAAACCAACTCGATAGCATTCAGTAGTTTACGAGCATCACCGCCAGAGATTCGCAGCAAAGCTTCCGTGTTCTCCAACTTTATTTTGCAGTTCATCTGCCCTTCCAGATACTGGATGGCGGTTTGCAGCAACTGCTCCAAATTCTCTTTGGAAAGTCCTTTCAACACATAGACTTGGCATCGGGAGAGTAGGGGAGAAATCACTTCAAAGGAGGGATTTTCCGTGGTAGCACCGATGAGCGTGACCACACCTTGCTCGACCGCACCGAGCAGCGAGTCTTGTTGCGATTTGGAAAAACGGTGAATTTCGTCGATAAAGAGAATACAGCGCCGTTCGGACTTCTTGGCCTTGTCGATAACTTCGCGGATGTCCTTCACTCCGCTGCTGATGGCGCTGAGTGTAAAGAATTCGGCATCAATGGATTGCGCAATCAGTAATGCAAGGGTGGTTTTGCCTACACCGGGCGGTCCCCAGAAAATCATCGACTGGATGTTGCCGCTTTCGATGGCCGTGCGCAATACAGCCCCCTCACCCATCAGGTGCTCCTGACCGATGTAGCCCTCAATGGAGTGCGGACGAAGAATTTCTGCGAGCGGCTGTTTTTGCATTACATTATTTTTGGAGCGCAAAGATACATTTTTTTTGCTATTGGCTGTAGAGACGATGTGTACATCGTCTCTACGGTTCGGGATCCGTTCGCTGTAGAGACGCGATTAATAGCGTCTCTACAATTTGGCGGTCAGGTATTCGTAGTCTTGTAACGTTAGTTGTTCGGCGCGTTTGGTGAAAAGGGGTTCGCTTTCGACGAAGGATTTATCGAACGGCAGTGATTGTAAGGCGTTGCGTAACGTTTTGCGGCGGTAATTGAAAGCCGTTTTCACCACCGTGCGGAAGGTCTTCTCGTCGCAGTTCAGCTTCTTGTCGAAGTTGCGGGTGAGGCGGATGACGGCGGACTTCACTTGCGGCGGTGGGGTGAACTCGTGCTCTTGCACGGTGAACAGGTACTCCGCATCGTAATAGGCTTGCAGCAAAACACTTAGGATGCCGTACTGCTTGTTGCCTGCGTGGGCGCACACCCGCTCGGCCACCTCCTTCTGGAACATGCCCACCAGCTCCACCACGGTCTCCTTTTCGTCCAACACCTTGAACAGAATTTGCGAGGAGATGTTGTAGGGGAAATTGCCCACAATCACCTTCGGGCCGTCATAAAACGAGGCCAGCGGATATTGCAGGAAGTCACCGTGAATCAGATTGTTACCCAATTCCGGATAGTGAACCTGCAGATAATCAACGGATTCCTCGTCCAGCTCGATGACGGCGAACTGCGGGAACTCGCGCTGCAGCAGGTATTGCGTGAGTACGCCCATACCCGGACCGATCTCCAACACGTGCGCGTCGGGGGTGCGAATCGCATCCGCAATGTCCATCGCAATCGCCTGATTATTCAGAAAATGTTGTCCTAAACGTTTTTTTGCTCTTACCATAACTCGGCGGCAAAAATACACAATTATTACAACCTTTTGGATTTTTTGTATTTTTGCACCCACAAAATACGAACCACCATGTTCAAATTCTTCAAAGAAAAAAAGCAGAGATTGCTCCGATTCTTGTTCGGATCAATTTCGTTCACCGCGCTGATGTTCGCGTTTCAGGCTTGCTACGGTGTGCCTGAACAGACGATAGAAGCCGCCATTCAAGGTAGGGTTACCGATATGGAAACCAACGAACCTGTTGAAGGACTGCAGGTTACATCTTCCATCGTCGGTCTTGTAGATACCACCGACCAAAACGGACATTTTGCGGATCCGATGGGAAAACGTGCCTTGTATGAATGGGATGAATACTACTTTACCGTGACCGATATCGACGGCGCGGAACATGGATTATACGAAACTATGGACACCTCAATCAGGGCCATGGATTTGACTCAACCTCTACAATTGAAAGTCAAGAAAGTTTCTGACGCTCAATAAGATGAGTGTGTTCAAACGTTTCCTGTTTCGTGTGTTTCGGAAGAATGAAACCGAAATTCACGACTTAAGCTATCTCTTTTGGGAGTGTACCTGGAGGTGCAATCTTGCGTGCCGCCATTGCGGGTCGGACTGCAAGGCAGAAGCCCAAACGGCGGATATGCCCTTTGCCGACTTTCTCCACGCCATCGAACCTTTGGAACAGCGCTATCCCCGCGACAAGGTGATCATCGCCATCACCGGCGGAGAACCGTTGTTGCGTGCCGACCTGGCCGACTGCGGACGCACTTTGCGACAACACGGCTTCCGCTGGGGCATTGTCACCAACGGGATGCTCTACGACGAGGCGCGTCACCGCGAACTGGTGGCCGCCGGACTGAGCTCCATCACCGTCAGTCTGGACGGTTTGGAGGAGACGCACAACTGGCTGCGACAGCATCCGCAGAGTTTCCAACGGGCGTTGCGGGCACTGCGTTTCATCGCCAACGAGCCGCGACTGATCTACGATGTGGTCACCTGCGTACACGGTCGGAATCTCAAGGAATTGGCCCAACTGAAAGAGCTGCTTATCGCCAACGGGATCCGGCACTGGCGGCTCTTCACCATCGCGCCCATCGGTCGGGCGGCGAGCGACGGTGAGCTGATGCTCAGTCGCGCACAGGTGGAAGAGATGCTGCAGTTCATCGCCGCCACGCGCAAAGAGGGCCGTATCGATTTGAAATTCAGCTGCGAAGCCTACACCGGCAAATATGAGGAGGAGGTGCGCGACAGCTACTTCTTCTGCCGTGCGGGTATCAACATCGGCTCGGTTTTGCTGAACGGCGACATCTGCGCCTGCCCGAACATCGACCGCTCGTTCCGACAGGGCAATATCTATGAGGATAACTTGCTGGATGTCTGGGACAACCGCTTCCAAGAGATGCGCGACCGCAACTGGATGCGCTGCGGAATGTGCGCCTCCTGCAAAGACTTCAAGCAGTGTCTCGGCGGCGCCATGCATCTGCGACCGGGATATGGGGAGCCGGTTCGGAGATGTTATAGATTTTAATGGTTATTGGTTATAGGTTATGGGTTATTGAAGTTTAGAGTTTAAGGTTTATGGTTTAGATGTTTAGAAGCTTAGGCGGTTAGTATGGTCTTTCTTCATCGTTTTTCATCGCATCATCGCTTTTCATCGTCATTCATCGCATCATCGTATCATCGCATCATCACCTTTCATCGTTTTTCATCGCCCTTTCATCACTTTTCATCGGCTCATCGCATCATCGTCCCCTCAAAAAATTCCTCCCCTCCCCCTTGCACCCTTACAAAGATTTTGTATATTTGCAGTTTTACTGCTAAAAATTCAAGTATCTGAATATCAATTAAATAATAATAGTAATTATGCCGAAAATTTCCCAAAAAGGTGCAAGCATGCAGTCTTCCCCTATCCGGAAGCTCGTCCCGTTCTCTGATGCCGCCAAGAGCCGTGGCATCCATGTCTATCATTTGAACATCGGTCAACCCGACATCGAGACCCCGAAAGGTGCCCGTGACGCCGTGCGCAATGCCGACATCCCCGTGATCGCCTACAGCCACTCCGCCGGCAACCTCAGCTACCGCAAGAAACTGGTGGAATACTACCACAGCGTGGGCATCGAAGTCACCACCGATGAGATCATCGTCACCACCGGCGGCAGCGAAGGCCTCCTTTTCGCTTTCAACAGCTGCATGGATCCGGGCGACGAAATCATCATCCCCGAACCTTTCTACGCCAATTATAACGCTTTTGCCACCATGTGCGGCGTGGTGGTGAAACCCATCGTATCCACGATTGAAAACGGCTTCGCGCTGCCTTCCATCGAGGATTTCGAGAAGGTGATCACCCCGAAGACGAAAGCCATCATGATTTGTAACCCCAACAACCCCACCGGCTACCTCTATTCCAAAGAGGAAATCCTGAAGCTGGGTGAGATCGCCAAGAAACACGACCTCTTCCTCTTCGCCGATGAGGTGTATCGCGAATTCTGCTACGACGGCGTGAAACACTTTTCCGTCATGGAGCTGACCGACATCGCCGACAATGTAGTGCTTTTGGACTCTGTGTCAAAGCGTTACAGCGCATGCGGTGTGCGTGTGGGTGCCTTCATCACGCATAACAAGGAAGTTTATGCCACCGCCATGAAGATGGCCCAGGCCCGTTTGAGCCCGCCTTCTTACGGCCAGATCCTCGGCGAGGCTGCCGTCGATACCCCCAAAGAGTATTTCGAGAGCGTCAACAAGGAATATGTGGCTCGCAGAAACACCATCGTGAACGGTGTGAACGCCATCCCCGGCTGCTTCGTGCCGATGCCGAAGGGCGCCTTCTACTGCGTCGCCCGTCTGCCTATCGACGACTCCGACAAATTCTGCCGCTGGCTGCTTGAAGATTTCAGCTACAACGGTGCCACTGTGATGTTCGCTCCGGCCACGGGATTCTATTCCAAGAAGGGCCAAGGCGTCAACGAGGTGCGTATCAGCTACTGCCTCAACGTCTCCGACCTCGAAAAGGCCGTTGAATGCCTTCGCGAAGCCCTCAAGGTCTATCCCGGCCGTACGAACTAATGTTGGCTATTTGAATTTCTCAAGTTCACTCAGCAAATTTCTTCTTGGGAAATGACATGCTCTATAGTCCAAGAAAGATTCGGTTTCAAGTTTCATGTCGTTATGAAACCTGAAACTTGAAACCTGAAACTAAGATGAACCTGCGAAAATGAATTAACTAGTAATCAAGACTATGTGTTTTAGCAACATACATACCGAAAAAGATGTGGCAAGCAACCGCTTGTTACATCTTTTTCTCTTTTTGGCGTCGGCATTTTTCCTTTTTGCTCCGCAAAATGTTGATGCTCAAGGTAGTAAGCCGGTCTATCAGACGGATTTTTCCAGCAAGGACTATGTGGATACCGCCGCGCCGATGATTTGGCTGGATGCACACTTGGCCTACCATTTCCCGTTGGGTGGACTGCACACGATGTTCAAGAATAACTTCGCTGTAGGTCCGGGCTTCACCTTCAAATCCGCCAGCAACTGGACCGTTGGATTCTATGTCGACTATATGTTCGGAGCCAACATGCGTGATCCGGACTACTTCAACGGTACGTTGGCCAATGCGGACGGTACCGTAATCGACGGTAACGGTTTGGTGTCGCAAGGCGGCATCACCGCCGAGGGCCGCTATTGGACAATTGGCGCCGACTTCGGCAAAATCATCCCTGTGGACCGCTGGAAGAATTCCGGCATCTGGCTCAAAATCGGAGCCGGCTACTTCAGTCACCGGTTGCGTGTGGACGATTTCAGCCACCAATATCCTCAATTGGACGACAACTACGCCAAAGGCTACGACCAACGCTCAGGCGGATTTGCCCTTAACCAATTCATTGGTTACCAGTTTGTTCGGAAAAACCGCATGTTAAATTTCTACATTGGATTGGAGTTTTACGAAATGTGGACCAAACCGAACCGCAATTACATCTTCTTCCAAGGTCCGACGGCTGACATGCCCGCCAAGTTCAGCGGACTGATAGGTTTCAAAGCCGGCTGGAACATTCCGTTGTATGAACGGAAGACCACGACAACGTTTTATTATCGATAATGCGAGTGTTATACACGATAGGAATCTGGTTTTTCGGGCTGGGCATCCGGATGGCGTCGCTCTTCAACGAGAAGGCGCGGCAGTGGGTGCGCGGACGGAAGGGGATTTTCGCTGAATTGCAGCGCCAGATCTCCGGCAAAACCAATCCCGTGTGGGTGCATTGCGCGTCGTTGGGAGAGTATGAACAAGCCAAACCGCTGATCGAGAAGATCAAGCAGGAACAACCTGAAACCAAAATAGTTGCTACCTTTTTCTCACCGTCAGGCTATGCACAGGCCGTCAAAAAGCCGCTAGCCGACTACAACTTCTATTTGCCGCTGGATTTGCCTCGTAATGCCCGAAAGTTTGTCGAGATTGTGCAACCCAAGGCGGCTGTTTTTGTGAAATATGAGTTTTGGTTCAACTATATGCACCAGTTGCATCAGGAAACCATACCTTTTTATTATATCAGCGCGATTTTCAGGGAGAACCAACACTTTTTCAAACCATACGGTGGTTGGTTCGCGAAACAGCTGCGTCAGGCCACGCACTTCTTCGTGCAGACGGAAAAATCGCGACAACTTTTGGAACAGATCGACATCAAGCAGGTTACTGTCTGTGGCGACACCCGTTTCGACCGTGTGAAAGCCATTGCCGCGCAGGTGCAGCCGTTCGACTTTATGGAAACCTTCCGTCAAGACCGGAAAATCATTGTGGCGGGCAGCAGCTGGGGTCCCGACGAGCAGTTGCTGGCACAGTTATTGCAGTATTTTCCTGAATATAAACTGGTTGTGGCACCCCACGAAATCAGCAGAACCCCGGAAGTGAAGCAGACCTTCGCCGCATATAAAACCGCGTTGTACTCTTCCAAAGATGAGAGTAACTTGGCTGACGCCCAGGTGTTTATCATCGACACCATCGGCATCTTGAACCGTTTGTACCAATATAGTGCCGTTTCCTACATTGGCGGTGCGTTCAAAACGGGACTGCACAACATTCTGGAGGCGGCCGTGTATGGAAAACCGCTCTTTTTCGGTCCGCACTACGACCATTTCAACGAAGCCATTCAATTAGTGGCGTTGAAGGGTGCCTTCTCGTTGAATTCGGTTGAGGAGATGAAGGAAATCATGACGAAATTTGAGAACAATCCTGAATATTACAGCCAGACTTGCCAGATTTGTCAAGATTATGTGGCGCAGAATTCGGGCGCTGTGGACATCATATACAAGCAAATTGAACGAGAAATTACAAATTAAAAATCCAATAAAATGAGCAAGACATTAAAAACCGTTCTGATTATTGTTGGCATCGTCATTGTGTTGTCTGCCATGTTTGTGAAACCTTACAACAAGATGGTCCAGAAGGACGAGGAGTGCTCCAAGGCTTGGGCCAATGTGGAGAATGCGTATCAACGCCGTATGGATCTGATTCCCAACTTGGTGAAGACTGTACAAGGTGCCGCTGATTACGAAAAAGGTACTCTTGAAGCGGTGATCAACGCCCGTGCAAAGGCTACTTCCGTGCAAGTGGATCCCAGCAATTTGACCGAGGAGTCCATCGCACAATTCCAAGCCGCTCAGGATCAACTGAGTTCCGCATTGAGCCGCTTGATGGTCGTCGTAGAGCGCTATCCCGAGCTGAAAGCCACTAAGGAATTCGAGGATCTTATGAAATCCTTGGAAGGCACGGAAAATCGAATTGCCAACGCTCGAAAACAATTCAACGAGACGGTGAACGACTATAACAGCTACATCCGCAGGTTCCCGAACAACATCATTGCCGGTATGTTCAACTTCGACAAGAAGGGTTACTTCAAGGCGACTGAGGGTGCTGACAAAGCCCCGGATGTGGAGTTCAACTTCAACTAATCCGTGATTGTTGCAGCGTTGAAACGTCTGATAACCATACTGATTGTCATCGCAGCCGTATGGTCCGGCGCGGCGAGAAACACGGACGGCATTCCGCCAGTGCCAGACCCGCCGCGCTTGGTCAACGACTTCGCTGGTCTCCTCACTCCCGACCAGATTCAGGAGAAGGAGTATCGGCTTGTGGCTTTCAATGACAGCACCAGTAATGTTATTTGTGTGGTTACCGTCAATGATTTGGGAGATTATACGGCAGAAGAATTCGCTACAGGGATAGGGAATAATTGGGGCGTAAAATCAAAAGATTACGACTATAACAATGGCGTAGTGATATTGATTAAGCCTCGTAATGAGACGGATGGTGAAGTTTTTATTGCTGTTGGTTATGATTTGGAAGGCGCTATTCCCGATATAGCCGTATGGCATATAATAGACCAAAACATGATGCCCGCCCTGCGTGAAGGGGACTACAACGCGGCCATTGACTCGGCGTTGGCGTACATTTTGCCGTTGGCGGCGGGCGAAATCAAAGAGATTCGCGACGATGGAGACGACGATAGTCTGGAGGCGCTTATTGGACTTTTGGTCATCATCGGCGTCGTAGTGCTCGTTTGCGTGGTATTGCACAAAGCGGGCAAAGGCGGCAGCGGAACCTACTACGGAGGTGGCTACTTCCCGCCTACCCACTATGGCGGCAACTGGACCGACTATAGCGGCGGCTTCGGTGGTCGAAGTAGTGGCGGTTTCGGCGGCTTTGGAGGCAGCTCGGGCGGTTTCGGCGGCTTTGGCGGTTTCGGTGGCGGCGGTGGCTTCGGAGGAGGCGGCGCCGGCGGCCGATTCTAATTCGGAATTAGGAATTCGGAATGAGGACGTTGCAGAGACGCAAAATTTTGCGTCTCTACGAATTACCAATATCTTCGCACTCCTTAAACCATAAACTTGAAACTTGAAACCTGAAACTAGAAATGAACTATTACATCAAAAATGCAAATATAGTGAACGAAGGTGAGACATTTAGCGCTCACCTTTATATTAAGGATGGTATCATCGCCAAAATCGTGCGTAATGGCGAAATCTTCGATGCAGGAAGCGCACAGGAAATAGATGCAAGAGGGAAGTGTCTGATTCCCGGTGTCATCGATGAGCACGTCCATTTCCGGGAACCGGGGATGACCGCCAAAGCCGACATTTACAGCGAGAGTCGGGCGGCAGTGGCAGGTGGCGTGACCTCCTATTTGGAGATGCCCAATACGGTGCCGCAGACCACTACGCAAGCGCTCCTGCAGGAGAAATTCGACCTCGCCGCCGAGAAATCGTTGGCCAACTACTCCTTCTACATCGGGGCCACCAACGACAATCTGGATGAGATCGTGAAAACCGATCCTGAAAGGGTGTGCGGGGTGAAGTTGTTTATGGGTTCCAGCACGGGCAATATGCTGGTGGACAAAGATGCTGTCTTGGAAACGCTGTTCAAGGAATCCCCTTGTCTGATTGCCGCCCATTGCGAAGATGAGGATATCATCAAACGGAACACACAACGTTATAAGGAGTTAGCAGAGAGACACGAGATTATCCCGAATGCCTCCATACATCCACTCGTGCGCACATCGGAAGCCTGCTACAAATCCTCTTCCAAAGCGGTGGAACTGGCTGCGAAAACGGGTACGCGTCTGCACATCATGCACATCTCCACCCGCGAGGAGCTTTCCTTGTTCACCAATAATGCTCCATTGAGGGACAAGAAGATAACCGCCGAAACGTGTCCGCATTATCTGCTGTTCGACAGCCACGACTACGACCGTTTGGGATTTGCCATCAAGTGCAATCCTGCGGTGAAGTCAGCGGAAGACAAACTTTCGCTATGGCAAGCGGTTCGCGAAGGCCGTATCGACACCATCGGTTCCGATCACGCCCCGCATTTGCGCAACGAAAAGTTCACCGACAGCTACTTCACGGCCAAATCAGGGTTTCCCTCCATTCAGCACAATCTGCCGCTGATGGTGAGCCAATTCATCCAAAAGGGTATGAAAATGGCGGAGTTGGTCACTCTGATGTGCCATAACCCCGCCATATTGTATCGTATTGATCGTCGCGGTTTCATCCGCGAAGGCTATTTTGCGGATCTGGTCTTGGTGGATGTAAACGTCAACAAACTGATCACCAACGAAGAAGTCTGTTACAAATGCGGCTGGACGCCTTACGACGGAACCGCTGTTCATGCGCAGGTGACCCACACGTTTGTCAACGGGAACTTAGTCTATGAAAACGGACTTTTCAACGAGGAAAGTCGCGGTCAGCGACTGTCGTTTACACGAACTCCTTCCCAAAATCCACCTGAATGTCAGTAACATACTGACGAATCTGCTGCTCTTCCGACTTCTTGCAGATCAGCAACATATTGTTGTTCTCCACCACAATGTAGTCTTCCAAACCTTGAATGACCACCACCTTGTTGCGCGGCATGTTGACGATGCACTTTTCCGAATCGTACATCTTCACGTGATTGCCGACCACGGTGTTGAGGTTGTTGTCCTTCTTGCGAAGTTCATACAGAGAGCTCCAAGTGCCGAGGTCCGACCATCCGAAATCGGCAGCATAAACCTTCACGTTGTCGGCCTTCTCCATCACGCCGTAGTCGATGGAAATCTTTCGGCAAACTTGATAGATGCGGTCGATGAACTCCTCTTCCTGCGGGGTGTTGTACAAACCTTCACCTTGCTTGAAGAGATCGTTGATATCGGGCAGATAAGTCTCGAAAGCCTTCTCAATGGTAGAGAGCGACCACATGAAAATGCCTGCGTTCCATAGAAAATCGCCGCTTTCGAGGAAGCTCTTCGCCATTTCCAATTCCGGTTTTTCGGTGAAGGTCTTCACCGCGAAAACAGACGGATTGCCCATAAAGCCCTCATCTTCATTGTATTGGATGTAGCCGTAACCGGTGTTCGGGAAGGTCGGGCGAATGCCGATGGTGAGCAAACACGGATTGGCTTCCGTGATGGCCAAACCATTCTTGATGATATCCACGAACATATCCTCTTTCAGGATGTAATGGTCGGAAGGGGCTACCACAATCACCGCATTGGGATTCTTGGCCTTGATCTTGTAATTGGCGTAGGCGATGCAGGGTGCGGTATTCCGACGGTAGGGTTCCAAGATGATCTGTTCGTCAGAGATGTCCGGAAGTTGTTCGCGGGTAATCTCTTGGTAGGATTTGTTGGTGACAATGTAGATGTTCTCTTTCGGACAGACCTTGGTGAAACGCTCAAACGTTTTCTGAATCAGGGTCTGCCCATCGCCAAGCACGTCGATAAACTGCTTCGGCGTGGTGCTGTTACTCATCGGCCAGAAGCGTGCCCCCACGCCGCCAGCCATGATGATACAGTAATAATTTTTATTCTGCATGTAGGTTTTTTATTGTTAAATGTTATTTTTACGGTATCCGTTTTGTAGAGACGCGATTAATCGCGTCTCTACAAAACGGGTGCGTAATTAATTTTCATTCAGGGCCTTAACACCAGGCAATTCCTTGCCCTCAAGGTATTCCAACATGGCGCCGCCGCCGGTGCTGATGTAGGAGATGTAGTTGCCGAGGTCATATTTGTTGACTGCTGCGATGGAGTCGCCGCCGCCCACGATGGAGTAAGCGCCAGCCAAAGTGGTGGCTGCCACACTCAACGCCACAGCGCGGGTACCTTCGCTGAATTTTTCCAGTTCGAACACGCCCACAGGACCGTTCCACAAAATCGTCTTGGAATCTTTGATGACCTTCGCGATGTTGACGCGGCTCTTCGGACCGATATCCAGAGCTTCCCAGTTGTCGGGAATATTGTTGTCTTCGGTCACCAAAACATTGGCATCGTTGCTGAATTTGTCGGCGCAAACGCTGTCGACACGGCAGACGAAGTTGACGCCGGAAGCCTTCACTTGGTCGAGAATCTCTTGTGCAACAGGCAGCATATCAGGCTCGTACAAAGAGTTGCCGATGGTGAAGCCCATCGCTTTCAGGAAGGTGTAGCTCAGACCGCCACCCACCACAAGGTTGTCGACCTTGGGGATGAGGTTCTTAAGGATGTTGATTTTCGTGGAAACCTTGGAGCCGCCAATGATTGCGGTGAAGGGGCGCTCCTGACCGTTGAGGGTCTTTTCGAGGTTCATCACTTCGTTGTAAAGCAGGTATCCGGCGAAAGCTTTGCCCGGGAAGCAGCGAGCCACGGTAGCCGTGGAGGCGTGCTCGCGGTGCGCGGTGCCGAAAGCGTCGTTCACGTACACATCGCCCAAGCGTGCAATAGCCTTTGCGAAGTCGACGTCGCCCTTCTCCTCTTCTTTGTGGAAGCGCAGGTTCTCCATCAACACGATGCTGCCGGGTTTGAGGCCCTTGCAGAGGGTTTCAGCCTCAGCGGTCATCACGTCACCACCGAAAACCACCTCTTTTCCGAGGATTTCGGACACCGTCTTCACGATGTGGCGCAAAGAGAATTCGTCTTTCGCTTCGCCTTTCGGACGACCGAGGTGAGAGAGCAGAATGGCTGAGCCACCGTCGCTTAAGATCTTGCCGATGGTCTCTTTCGTGCGCACGATGCGGGTGACATCGGTCACGTTGAAGTTTTCATCCAACGGCACGTTGTAGTCCACGCGGATGAGGGCTCTTTCGCCACTGAAATTATGATCTTGAATCGATTTCATAATGATTGGTATTTGGTTAATACTTAATGATTCTTTGTCACAACCGTCTCACGCTACCGAGAGATTTCATCCCGGATAGGGAGAGACGGAAACAGCCTGCAAATATGCGAATTTTTTTGACATGAAAGGCGCCTAAAATTTCAGATATTTGGAGTAATCAGCACGTACAATCCTTTTTTTTACTACTTTTGCCGCTTCGTTTATCTACAAATATTTAGTATCGATTTACGGATAGAGAAACAAATGAAACTTGCTGACGTTGTTGCTTTTATAGAGCCTCGGGAGACGATTTTAGGTACGCCTGATGCAGAAATTACCGAACTGGCCATCGACAGCCGTAAGGTGGTGAAGGCGGAGCATACGCTCTTTTTCTCTGTGGAGACGGAGAAAAACGACGGCCACCTCTATGTGCGGTCGTTGTATCAGGCGGGCGTTCGCAACTTTGTGATTACGAAGGTGATGAACGATTTCGCCCAGTGCGTGGATGCTAATTTCCTTTTTGTGGATGATTCTGTGGAGGCACTGCAACGATTGGCGCAGCGCCACCGTCAGCAATTCCATTACCCTGTCATCGGCATTACCGGCAGCAACGGCAAGACCATTGTCAAGGAGTGGCTGTCGATGATGCTGGCGGAAAAGTACAACGTGGTGAAGAGCCCCGACAGCTACAATTCGCATCTTGGGGTGCCGCTTTCCGTCTGGAAGATGTCTGAAGAAAACGACATAGCCGTCTTCGAGGCGGGCATCTCCAAACCGAATGAGATGCGCGTTCTGGCCGACATTATCGAGCCCACCATCGGTATTCTGACCAATATCGGGGCGGCGCACGCACAGTACTTCCCGAACACCAATCGTAAAATCATCGAGAAGCTGAAACTGTTTCAGCATGTTGAGGTGCTGATCTATCACAATGATAACGAAGAGTTGAACATGATTCTTCAGCTGCCGGAGTATGAGGCGGCTCGAAAGATTTCGTGGGGCGATGAGCGCAGTACTTATCCCGTGAAGATGCAGGCAGCTCCTTCTGACGGCACCGTGATCACCCTCGACGGTTTCGATTACACCGTGCCCTTCATCGACAGCGCGTCGTTGGAAAATGCCACCCATGTGATTGTGACCCTGTTGTATCTGGGCTTCAAACCGGAGGAGATCAACAGTCGGCTGAATCGATTGACGCACATCAGCATGAGACTGGAAATCTTGCAAGGGGTCAACCATACGGTCATCATCAACGACACTTACAGCTTGGATGTCAATTCGTTGTCTGCGGCTCTCAACTTTTTGGACACGCAGACGCAAATGCCGAAGAAAACCCTGGTTATCTCCGATTTCGAACAAGTGGGCGACCTGACTGAGGCGGATTTCCGACATCTCAACCAGGAGATGCACCAGCATAACATCACTCGATTGGTGGCCGTCGGCAGCTCATTTGCCCACCATCGCGACATGTTTGACTTGGATGAGGTGCTCTGCTTCCCCGACACCGCCACGTTGTTGGAGCATATTCCCGATTTGCGCATCTCCTACGAAATTGTGCTCGTCAAAGGCGCCCGCAATTTCCATTTCGAACAGATTGTCAAAGCATTGCAGCATAACACCCACCTGACCATTATGCAGGTGAACCTGCCCGCGTTGGCCTACAACCTGAACTATCATCGCAATCGTCTGCGTCCCGATACCAAGATGGTGGCGATGGTGAAAGCCTCGTCTTACGGCTTGGGCGATGTGGAGTTGGTGAACACGCTTGTGGATCAAGGGGTTGATTATTTGGCTGTTGCGTACACAGACGAGGGCGTTCGTCTGCGCAAGCGCCGCATCAACACCCCGATCATCGTCCTCGGTGCCGAAGCGCATAGTTTTGAGGTGATGGTGAACCACCAGTTAGAACCCGAAATTTTCAACTTCTACTATCTGCAGCAGTTGGAGGAGGTGCTGGCTCGCCATCCGGAGATTTCCGAATTCAACATCCACATCAAAGTGGACACGGGTATGCACCGCTTGGGATTCGATTTGGAAGATCTTCCGAGACTTATTGATACCGTGAAGCGCAATCCCAAATTGCGCATTGCCTCCGTCTTTTCGCATCTGGCCGCCGCTGAGGATCCCGCTGAGGATGCCTTCACCCGTCGGCAGATCGCCCTTTTCGGTCGGATGACAGACGTGCTTTGCGCTGCCTTCGACTACAAAATCCTGCGTCACATCCTCAACAGCGCCGGCATTATCCGCTTTCCGGAGGCGCAGTTCGATATGGTGCGCTTAGGTATCCAGCTTTACGGCTGCTCCGAGATTCCCGAAATGGCATCCCAGCTTCATAACGTGGTGACTCTCAAGACGGTCATCACCCAAATCAAGAAGATTCCCGCAGGAGAATCGATAGGATACAACCGATCGTGGCGACTGCAGCGCGACACGCAGGTGGCCATCATCCCTATCGGATATGCGGATGGTTACCCGCGGGAACTCTGCAACGGAAAGGGCAAAGTGCTCGTACAAGGACAGAAAGTGCCAATTATCGGTAAAATCTGCATGGATATGTGCATGTTGGATGTCACTGGCTTGCGTCTTCACGAAGGCGACGAGGTTATCGTTTACGGCGAAGGCAATACGGTCTCCGAGATGGCCGATGCCGCTAAACTGATTAGCTATGAGCTGTTGACAAGGATTTCCCGTCGCGTGCCGCGCGTTTACGTTCAAGAGTAGCCAACAGCCAAAAGCTAATAGCCAATAGCTAAAAAGAGCGTGTCGAAATCGGCACGCTCTCTTTCTTTATTGTGAAGTTTTGGCTTATTTTGCCTGAATGTTTTTGCCGCAGTCATTGACAATCATGCGATACCAAGCATCCGGCCATTTGGGTTGATCGGGGAAGACCACCTGAGGTTTTTCAGTGCCATTGGTGACAAACTTGCCGTTCTCTTCCTTCTTGACGTTGCCGTCATGGTATTTCACTAACAAATATTCAAACAATTGGTTCCATTCCCGGCAAACATCGTGAGCTGCACGGTTGCTGTAAGCGTTAAGCTGTTTGCGGGCGGCATCGGGGTTCTGATTGCACAGATCTTTCATGTTTGCACCCATTTTCTCGATATCTTTCACAAATTTGCCCTCCCAGTAAGCCTGCTTTTCGTTAACATGTTTGATCATGTCGCTGTAGCGGGTGTACACGTAGTTGCTCACTTTGGTGAAGGTCCAGAAGGCGGAAGTGGGGGAGTATTCGACCATGGAGCCATTGCCTTCGGCATACTCCTTCGGGATTTCGGTGATGCCGCAGAACATCGGCACGAAGCAGTTGGAACCGGCATCGTCCACACCGAACCAATAGATACCGCCGAACATATCGGGCAGCCAGTTACGGCACTGTGCAACGAACACGAAACCAGTCTGTTGCGTAGCTGTAGCGCGCTCGTGAATGTAGTTGTTGCCGTCCACAGACCATGTCATCGGACGCCAACGGTAAGGACAAGCGTAGGGGCCAGCACCGAGGTCCTTGCTCATATCCATGGAAGTGCCTTCGTAGTGGTCGCGCATCATTGCCATCATGAATTGGGCGTCAATTTGGTTTTTATTGGCGGGTTTAATCCAAAGAGGCATGCGGTGTTTGAGGTTGTCACCGCGTGCATAGTCTTCATACTGAGCTACTTCTGCACGATTGACATGATTGAAGAAAGCCCACACGCGGGCGTCGCAGAAGCGTGCGCCGTCGAACGTGATGGGGTTGTAGGTGTCGCAGAAGCTGAATTCTGCATCCGGAGCCACTTTCGGATCCTTCGGATAGAGCCCTTTCATGCGGGCGAAAGAGATTACATCAGCGGAATAGACCGTCTCGATGTTCGGCAGGAAAATCTTGTCTAACTCTTTGTTCGTAATGGACGTTTTGCCATCGCGCAACGGGAAAGTGGTGATGCGGGACTGGTTGGCGTGACCGGAAACGTAACCGTCGGGAATGCGGCGGGCGACCCAGACAGCGCCATTGCTCCAACCTTTCATCACTTTGCCTTTGGAATCGAGCATCTTTTCACCCTTGCCAATGAGATCCATGATCCAGGCTTCGTTCGGGTCGACAATGGAGAAAGACTCGCCCTCGCTGGCATATCCGTAAGTGTCAAGCAGTTCGGAAATGACTTTGATGGCTTCGCGGGCGTTCTTCGCACGTTGCAGGGTGATGTAAATTAAAGAGCCGTAATCGATCATACCTTGACCGTGTTCCAACTCTTCGATACCACCGTATGTGGTTTCACCGATGGCCAATTGGAACTCGTTCATGTTGCCGATAACAGAATAAGTGTGAGCCACTTGCGGAATTTGACCGAGCTTTTTGCCCGTGTCCCATTCGATGACGTCCATCATCGTGCCGGCAGGATAGTTGGCAGCCGGACGATAGTACAACTCACCATAAAGCTGGTGAGAATCAGCGGCATACGTCAGGAAGCAGGAGCCGTCTTTGCTCGCCCCTTTCGTGACGATGAAATTGGTGCATGCGAACGTGCTGCCAATCGCTAACAGACAGCACATCAGGGTCATGATAAAATGTTTCTTCATATTTGGATTCTTTTATGATACAATTGTCTGAACAAACGAGTGGCAAAAGTACACATTTTGATGATACGAAACGATAATAAATGTATTTTTGCCCTCCGTTAAAACAATCATCAAAGTCGAAAAATTCACCGTATATTAAATAGGTTCATTATGAAGAAATTATGCGTTTTTTTAGTCGGAGTAGCGTTGCTTACAGCTTTTTACGCCTGCAAAAAAGATAGTTTGGGTATTTATGACCCGAAAATGAAAATCGAAAAGATTTACAATGAAGCTGATGGACGATACTTGATGGAACAGTGGTTTTGGGATGGGAATTTGCTATCGCGTATCGACTATTTCCGAAAAAGCGGCAATCTGGACTATACCCAACACTACTTTTATGACAAAAATCGCTTGATACGGATTGAAATGGATGACCAACATTCCGATTTTCTCTACGATGGCGATGTGCTCACGACGATAAACACATACGATGGCGACCGGAAAGTGGAGACCTATCAACTCTCTTACGATAATAAAAAGTTGTCACACATCTCCATTGAAAATGACTTACAGGCGAAGCGTTGCGCGTTGTGGTCGCCGATGAACTTTCTCATGCCTGTTCAAAAGGAATCCACTATGGCCTCTCTTTTTTCAAGCGATACTAAACGCGAACATTATGATTTTTCGAGTGCTGAGGTCGATTTTGTATGGGATGGAGACAATATCAAATATATGAAAATGAATCTGCAGCGGCCTGATAGCGTGCAAAAGCTCGTCTTTTCATACGTTTATGATGAGAGTTTAAATCCAATGAGCCACTTTTTCATTATGAATGTGGATCATCAGATGCTAAACGACCAGCCCTCCTATCTGTTCTGTAGCAAAAATAATCCTGTAAGCGTGTATAGAACGGAGGAACACGGCGTTCATTCCCAATCGAAATCCTATTACTACACGTATGAATGTTACAACAAGTATCCCACGAAAGTTTATGAGCCCTATCTCAACGATCAAAATAAATGGGACTCCCTGCTAATATATACTTACCAGTATCTTTATTAGTATCAAGAATTTAGTAGGATTTAGTGATTGGCGCGGAGCTGAATCCGCATGGTCGTGCCTTGGTCGATGACGGAGGACTTCACGAATAGTTTTCCTTTGTGATAATTGTGAATGATGCGCTTGGCCAAAGTGAGTCCGAGACCCCAGCCGCGGCTCTTTGAGGTGTAGCCCGGGGAGAAAATGCGTCGTTGCATTTTCTGCGGGATGCCCTTTCCGGTGTCCGTCACGTCAATGTACACTTTGTTTTTATCTTCCGTGATGGTGATCGTGATGTCGCCTTTGCCGTTCATGGCGTCTGCGGAATTCTTGCACAAGTTTTCGATAACCCATTCGAAAAGTTGCTTGTTGAGCGGCAAAACGATGGGATGATCTGGCTTCTCGAAGTGAATCTTCACCATAGAGGAGATACGGGTCTGCAAATAACTCGTAAAATCATCGATAATGGGTACGATATCGGTCTCTTCAAGAACGGGCACGGAGCCGATTTTCGAGAAACGCTGCGCGATGGTCTCCAATCGGTGTACGTCTTTGCCGATTTCCGCCGGAATGGACTGGTCCACAGGCATCTCCTTTAGCAATTCGGTCCATGCCATCAGGGAAGAGATGGGGGTTCCCAACTGGTGGGCGGTCTCTTTCGACATGCCTACCCAGACGCGGTTCTCCTCCGAACGTTTGGTTACGCTGAACAGCAGGTAGGCCACCAGCACAAAGACGAAGATGATGCCGTATTGGATGAATGGAAAGAGTCGGAGCTGTTTCAAAACGGTGGATTCTTCGTAAAAGACATAGCATTTGCCGTGGTCTAGCCAATCCAGAACGATGGGATCGTTCTCTTCGCGCATCTTTTCCAACCTTGCGTTCACCTTGAAGGGCGCTGCTAAGACGGCAGAATCGATATTGCCTGCCGCAATCACGTTGATTTGTGTGCTGTCGGTGATGATGACCGGCACGGAAGCGGAGTTGATCACGGTCTCCTCGAAGAATGATTCGAGCAGATTGTCAATCATCTCCCGGAAATCTCCGTAAATATGGGAGTTTTTGTAGTACACCATCACGTAGTCGCGGTGGTAGTACGGTAATTTCAAACTGTCGTAGTCTTTGATAGCATCGCCCAACTCACGAATGTTTCGCATCTGTAGAATGCTGTCGGGCAGGTTGATGGCCGCATCAATGCTGCCTGTGGGACTGGCGATAATGGTGGGAACCGTCTTGTTGGCGGAGATGATGTCCTGGTAAAAGGTGATGTCTTCGTAAAGGGAGGCTTCCGCGACTTTCTTTACCGCTTTGGCGAAGATGGAGGCCTGGTTTCCCTCTTCGATTCGGATGGAGTCGAAGAAGCGTTCCGTCTCATTGATGATTTGGGTTTTGTATGAGATAGCCCCCGCCCAGATCTCGATACGTTGTCGCTCTTCCTGGGCAATCTTCTTGATTAACTTGTTGGAATAGATAATGATGACCGTGAAAATGGCCACCGCCGAGGCAAATAACAGCCACTTCCAAAACGGTTGTCGCAGCCTGTTCATGTTATTGGGTATCAGCGGCTAACAGCAGCTTGTCGATGATTTGCTCAATGGTGATGCCCTCAGCCTCCGCCTTGTAGTTCTTGATGATTCTGTGACGCAGAATGTTGTATGCCACAGCGCGAACATCCTCAATGTCAGGTGAATACTTGCCGCTCAGCACTGCGTGTGTGCGCGCACCGATGATCAGGAACTGAGAAGCACGGGGACCGGCGCCCCAAGAGAGGTAATCGTTGGCCCAAGCGTGTGCTTTTGCAGTACCGGGACGTGTCAAGGTTGACAAATTCACGGCATAGCGGTACACATTCTCAGGAATCGGGATTTTTTGCAGCAATTTCTGGTAGAAGATGATCTCTTCCACGGTCAACACACGTTGCGGCTCCACCATGTCGCCATGGATGGTACGCTTCACAATCTCCACCTCTTCGGCAGAACTCGGGTAGTCGAGCATGATGTTGAACATGAAACGGTCTTGCTGTGCTTCGGGAAGCGGATACGTACCCTCTTGCTCAATCGGGTTTTGCGTGGCCAACACGAAGAAAGGATTCGGCAAATCGTAGGTCGTACCGTTCATGCTCACAGAACGCTCCTGCATGGCTTCCAACAGAGCGGACTGCGTTTTCGGAGGGGTACGGTTGATCTCATCCGCCAGCACGATATTGGCGAAAATCGGTCCCTTCACGAATTTGAAATTGCGATTGTCGTCCAGGATTTCCGCACCCATGATGTCGGAGGGCATCAAGTCGGGGGTGAACTGGATACGGTTGTAGCTCATATCTACAGCCTTTGCTATCGTGGTGATCATTAATGTTTTAGCAAGACCAGGAACACCGATCAACAAAGCGTGGCTGCGGCTGAACATAGCCATCAGCACGTTTTTCACCACATCGTCCTGACCCACAATCACCTTCGCAATCTCCTGTCTCAGAGTCTTATATTTTTCTACGAATGCTTCAATCGCTTCAATATCTGTCTTATTCTCTAAATCCATATCTTGTTTGTATAATAATCAATTGTTTTTTGTCCCTAAACTCCTAAACGCGTAAACTAGTAAACCTGTAAACCTGTAAACCTACCCTACGGAATTTGCCACTTTGTAACGAAAGGACAATCCTTATATTGTTCGGAAACTTTAATATTCGTGACTTTTACCTTTTCGAGGACCCATTTTTCCAGAGCGTCATACTTCTTCTGTTCCAGTGCGGCGTTTTTGATCATGTCGTAGTCCTCCACAAGGTTGGCTTTGTGCTCGGACACCCGCTCTTTGAGGAAGATCAGCCGGTAGCCCATCACGCCGTCGTCATTCACAAAAGGTACGCATTCGGAGTATTCGCCGGGGATCAGTTTGTTGATCGTGGTATATGTCGCGTCTTCAAGGGATTGGCGATCAAAAATCAGCGAGCTGTTGTAGGGGTTCACCACCATGCCGCCGTTCAGTCGCGTGCTACCCTCGGAGAATCTTTTCGCGGCTTCTTCAATGGAGAGTTTCTCGGATATAATGATGTTCCGCACGCTGTCCAAGTACATAATGGCTTTGACCTGTTCCTCTGTGGAGGGCTTCGGTTGGATCAGGATGTGCGCCACGCGAATCGATTCGCCGCGACGCTCGATCATTTGGATGATGTGAAAACCCGCTTGGGTTTGCACGATTTGCGACACCTCACCCGACTTCAGGTTGAAGGCTGCGGCCTCAAATTCGGGGTAAAGGGTTCCGCGCTCCACAAATCCGAGATCACCGCCCTTTGAGGCGCTACCGGGGTCGTCGGAGTAGAGTCGCGCCAGACCGCCGATCTTTTCGCCACGCAGGATACGTTCACGGTAGCTGTTCAATCGCTCTTTTACCTCGTTGATCTCCTCCTCGCTCACCGGTGGGATCTTCACGATTTCACCGAATTGGTAGGTCGTGCTGACCATCGGCATGCTGTCGGGGTCGATTTTCGAAGCGAACTGGTGTACTTCCGATGGCGTTATGGTGATGTCGCCCGTGATACTGGATTGCACCTGGTCGATCAGCGCCTGCTCTAACATCATCTCACGCAGCTCCTTTTTGATTTCCGTCATGGACTTGTGGAAGTAGTTCTCGATATATTTCACATCGCCGCCGGTCTGCTGCAGGAAGTACTGAATACGCGAGTTGAGTCGATAGTCCACCTCTTCGTCGCTGATTTCAATGCTGTCCAGATCCGCTTGGTGTAACATCAGTTTGTTGTATACCAGGTTCTCCAGAATGGAGCAGTAAATTTCGTCAGGGTTTTCCACTGTCCGGTACTGCGCCGTGTAGTCGTTGTAATGTTTTTCCAGGTCAGAGCGCATGATAATCGACTTTCCGACCACGGCCACAATGCCGTCGATCGGTGTCCCGCTCCCCTGAGCTTGGGTGTAGAGGAAGCCGATAATCAGTAATACACTCAATATCAATTTTCTCATTCTGATCTTTTTTGTAGCACACCAAAAAAATGGCGAAAATACAAAAAAAAAGAAGACCAATGCCTTCTTTTTCAATTTTTATAATCCCGTGTTTTTGGATTATTTTCTGCCCAGACTTTCATCAGACACGGTGAGTTTCTTTCTGCCCTTGGCTCTGCGTGCGGCCAACACTCTGCGGCCGTTTGCCGTTGACATTCTCTCTCTGAACCCGTGTTTATGTCTGCGTCTCGTGTTCGAGGGTTGATACGTTCTTTTCATATTATTAATAAATTACAGTTTTTATTCCTATCATTTTTTTGGGCTGCAAAAATACACTTTTTTTCTTTTCAACAACACCCTATTGAAAAAAATATTTTCAGAGTGTCGGAGAGGTGCCAAAAGAAGGTGTCAGGAGTATAATATCTAATTTCTTCCTTAAATTTATTAAAAAATTGTATATATAATATTAATGTATATTGCCAGATTTTAAGTTATTTTAGTTATAATTTTAATCAAAATACTAAAAATCAACGACTTACAAACTGTGAAAATTTATAAAAAACAATGAATCAGAAAGATAAATGATTTTCAGGTAAAAATACACTGATTTCGAAGGGTCCGAAATTCGATTTTTGCGCCATAAACGCAAAAATCTGCGAAAACTTACGTCCGAGTCATGTCGAAAAGGGGTGAAAAAGGGCCAAAAAGCGCTGTTTTCAGGGGTATGAACGAAGAAAAATGCAATTTTATTTCACTGATTATCAACAAGATAGCATAAAAAATGCGGAAAAATAAAAAAAAGTGCGCGGGGTGTGATGTGTGTAATGGAAAAATACTATTTTTGCAATCCCAAACGACGACGATATGGGGCGAACGGAAAGAGGGGTTGTCAACAGGGGAATGTTCATTGAAAGAATGAAGGAATGTAGCAAATACTCAAGAGATAG
>Ga0310786_10000028_pt1 | contig 227077 bp, 142 predicted proteins | sample AusTroGonzalo_MG_FD_203881 | JGI IMG/M metagenome (GOLD analysis project Ga0310786, IMG submission 203881) | Bovine rumen microbial communities from tropical cattle in Woodstock, Queensland, Australia - Gonzalo_03 (v2) (version 2) | ecosystem: Host-associated > Mammals > Digestive system >... | reverse complement strand
GGCATCGTTTCGTTGCGGAACAGGTCGCGCCAATTCGCGAAGAGGGACTTGAGCAGTTCTTCGTAATCGCTCCCCTTCGCCGAATTGTTACAGCCTTGGTACCAGATCACGCCCGTGATCTCCGCGCGACGAAGCGGATAGATCATCGCATTGTAGTTGATATTCTTGGTGCTGACCGAACCGTCGTAATAGTCGCTGCCGATCCAATTCGCGATGTTCGTATCCCCTTCCGCCGCCTGCATGATGCCGATGGGCACACCCGACTCCGCCACGCCCGCGGCGATCATCGAACCCGTCATAAAGGCGATCGCGGAATACCCCAAATACGAGGCGTCCTCGCGGCTGATAGCCGACCACTTGCCGTTCTTGATCTTATCGAGCGGGGTCGTGGATTTGGTGATCTTCATCGAATAGTAACGCATATCCGTATTCACCGCGTTGTCGACGTCGATCGTTTGGTCATAGTCCGAATCGCACAGTTTCCACCACATATTGGACTGTCCGCTCGCGAGGAAGACGTCGCCGAACAATAGGTCCGTCAAAGAGACCTTTTTGTTGCGAAGGACGCGCACCTCGATCGCCGCGGGGGTCTTGGTCGCCTCTTGGGCGGGAAGGGTCACGGCAAAGGCGCCTTTTTCGTCGGAAAACCCATAGTAGAGCTGATCTTTAAAGGTCACGGTGACGGTCACGTTCGGATTGGTCTTGCCCGAGAGACGGATCGGCTTGCCGCGCTGAATCACCATATGCGAGGCGAAAGGATCGTCGATCAACAGCGTCGCGGTAGCGTATCCCACGTCGAGCCCGCTCCTCGTCTCAAAGGTCCTCTCGCAGACGAAATCGCTCTCTTCTCCCATCACGATCAAAGTGTATCTTTTTCCCGTCTTCAAATAGCGCCCGACCTCGTAACGCGGCACGGTGACTTTCGTAGACTCGATCAATGCGTCCTCTTCGTCCGTCAGAGAGACGCGGAAAGCGGTATCGTTATATATATTATTCCATTCAAAGGTGGGATTCACGGGCGACTTGCCGTCCGCCATTCCCCGTATCGTGATCTCTTCGCTTTTCATCTCCGCCTCCCATATCGCATATAGCGTGATCTCGCCGACCTTTTTCTCCTCGAGCGCCGTGGCGGAATAGGCGCTCAGCCCCGTTGCGTCGAATGCCCAACCGCAGAAGCGATAGCCTTCGCGCGTCGATTCGGGCAGGACGACCTTCTCCGCGTCCGCAAGGGTCAGCGTGATCCCCTCGGGGGACGTGCCGCCGTTGCCGTCGAAGGTCACCTTCACCTCGGTGATCGCCTTCGAGCAAGCGCATAGCGCCAGCGTCAAGGCAAGGATCAAGACCGTGACTGTTAAGACTGTTTTTTTCATACGCACCTCTCTTATTCCGTCCGCGACCGAGCCGCGTGCCGATACCTGCGGAACCTCCGCTTACTTCCCTCCGATTCCCATCTTGCGGAGAAACTCCGCCGTATAACTGCCCTCTACCTTTGCGACCTCTTCGGGACTGCCCTCTGCGACGATCCTGCCGCCGCCGTCGCCGCCGTCGGGACCGAGGTCGACGATGTGGTCTGCGACCTTGATGACGTCGAGGTTGTGCTCGATCACGATCACGGTATTGCCGCCCTCGGTCAGGCGGTTCAGGATCTTGATCAACTTGTCCACGTCGTAACTGTGCAGCCCCGTCGTCGGTTCGTCGAGGATATAGACCGTCTTACCCGTACTGCGGCGCGCAAGTTCGGTCGCGAGTTTGACGCGCTGCGCTTCGCCGCCAGATAGTTCGGTAGCGGGTTGCCCGAGTTTGATATAGCCGAGACCCACGTCGTAGAGGGTCTTGATCTTACCGTAGATCTTGGGGATATTGCGGAAGAAGTCGCACGCCTCTTCCACCGTCATATTCAATACTTCGGAGATATTCTTGCCCTTATAGCGCACTTCGAGGGTCTCACGATTGTAACGCTTGCCGCCGCAAACCTCGCACGGGACGTAGACGTCGGGCAGGAAGTTCATTTCGATCCGCATCACGCCGTCGCCCGAGCAATTCTCGCATCTGCCGCCCGGCACGTTGAAACTGAATCGTCCCGACGTGTAGCCGCGTTCGCGCGCGTCGGCGCTCTTTGCAAATAGGTCGCGAATGTCGGTGAATACCCCCGTATAGGTCGCCGCGTTGCTCCTCGGCGTCCTGCCGATCGGGGACTGGTCGATGTCGATGACCTTATCGAAATACTCGACGCCGCGAATACTACGGCACTTGCCGCTATTGACCTTCTTCGCGCCGTTGAGCTGCTTGGACAATTCGGGGAAAAGGATGCCGCCGACGAGACTGCTCTTGCCGCTGCCGCTGACGCCGGTCACGCAAGTAAAGAGCCCGACGGGGATCCTGACGTCGATATTCGCGAGGTTGTTCTCGTGCGCGCCGAGGATCTCGAGGTATCTGCCGTCCGGCTTTCTCCGCTCCGAGGGGATCTCGATCTTGCGTTTGCCCGAAAGGAACTGCCCCGTGATGGACGCGTCGCACGCCGCGATGTCGTCGGGCGTACCCGTCGCGACCACCTCGCCGCCGAGGACGCCCGCCATCGGTCCGATGTCCACGACGTAGTCCGCGCTGCGGATCGTGTCTTCGTCGTGCTCTACGACGATCAAGGTATTGCCTTGGTCGCGGAGCCTTTTCAGCGCCTCGATCAACCGTTCGTTATCCTTTTGGTGCAGTCCGATGCTCGGCTCGTCCAAAACGTACAGAACGCCGACCAGCCCGCTGCCGATCTGCGTGGCGAGACGAATGCGTTGCGATTCGCCGCCCGATAAGGTCGCCGCAGAACGAGACAACGTCAAATAGCCGAGACCGACGTTCGCGAGGAAATTGAGCCTCGCGCGGATCTCTTTCAGCACCTGGGTCGCGATGATTTTCTCGCGATCGGAAAGGACGAGGTTGTCAAAGAACTTTTGGAGATCGAGGACGCTCTTGTCGCAGAGGTCGGCGATGTTGACGCCGCCGAGGGTCACGGCGAGCGCTTCCTTTTTGAGACGTTTGCCCTTACACACCGCGCAAGGCACGACGCGCATCAATCGCTCGTATTCGTATTTCATAAAGACGCTTTCGGTCTCGTCGTAACGGCGGTTGATCAGGTTCACGAGCCCCTCGTAGGTCGTCTTGTGGCTCCCCGAGAACGCCTGCGTCTGATACGCCACTTCGATCATCTCGCCCCCGTTGCCGTATAAGATCATATCCGTGATATTATCGGGCAGATCCTTGAAGGGAGTGTCCAGGGAGAAATCGTACTTCTTCGCGAGGGCGCGCATCAGCATCGCGGTGGTCTTGGACTCGATGCTGAACCCGATATTATTGATCGCGCCTTGATTGATACTCTTGGTGCGATCCTTGACGATTAGGTCGACGTCCGCCTCAAAGCGAAACCCGAGACCGTGACAGGCGGGACAAGCGCCGAAGGGGCTGTTGAAGGAGAAGAATCGCGGAGTCAGTTCCTCGATCGCCACGTCGCAATCGGGGCAAGAGTATTTGGTATTATAGAGGGTCTCCTTGCCGTCCACCTCGGCGGTCACGAGACCGCCCGCCATCTTGAGGGCGATCTCCAGGCTGTCCGACAGGCGGCGCTCCAATCCTTCCTTGATTTTCAGCCTATCCACAACGACCGAGATCGTGTGTTTGAGTTTCTTATCGAGCGCGGGCAATTCGTCGTCCGCGGAATAGTCCGCGCCGTCTATGACGAAACGGACGTAGCCGAGCTTTTTATACCCCTCGATCTGTCTGCCGTATTCGCCTTTACGCGCACGCACGACGGGAGCGAGGATACGCACCTTAGCGCCCTCGCCCGCCGCCATCACGCTGTCGGTGATCTGGTCGATCGAGGTCTCGCGGATCTCCTTGCCGCAGTTCGGACAATGCGGCACGCCGATGCGCGCGTAAAGCAGGCGCAGAAAGTCGTAGATCTCGGTCGTCGTGCCGACGGTGGAACGCGGGTTGCGCGTCGTGGTCTTTTGGTCGATCGAGATCGCGGGAGACAGTCCGTCGATATAGTCCACGTCGGGCTTATCCGCTTGCCCGATGAATTGGCGCGCGTAGGAAGAGAGGCTCTCCACGTAGCGGCGTTGTCCTTCCGCGAAGATCGTGTCGAAGGCGAGCGAAGACTTGCCGCTCCCCGACAGACCCGTAAAGACGGTCAGCGTGTTCTTGGGGATCGTGACGTCGATATTTTTGAGGTTATTCTGCCTCGCACCCTTTACGAAAAGTTTGTCGTCCATATCTAGTTTCCTTTTTTCCTCAGGCTTTCGAGCGCCGTGAGCTGGTCTCTGAGTTCGATCGCGCTCTCGAAATCCAGAGCCGCCGCCGCGCGCTTCATCAGCGCCTTGGTCAGCTCGATCTGATGATCGAGTTCGCGGCTCGTATAGTTCTTCTTCTGCTCCGATTCGATCTTCGCGATTGGCTTGGAGATCTCGATGGTATTCACGATGCGCTTCACGACGCTCTTCGGCGTGATGCCGTGTTCGCGGTTATACGCGTCCTGAATGGTGCGGCGGCGTTCGGTCTCGCCGATCGCCCGTTTCATACTGTCCGTCACGACGTCGGCGTACATCACGACCCTGCCGTCCACGTTCCTCGCCGCCCTGCCGATGGTCTGTACGAGCGAGGTCTCGCTGCGTAGGAATCCTTCCTTGTCCGCGTCGAGGATCGCGATCAATCCGACTTCGGGGAGATCCAATCCTTCGCGCAAGAGGTTGATGCCGACCAGCACGTCGTATTCCCCTTCACGCAAGGCGTTGACCGTTTTGATACGCTCCAAGGTCACGATGTCGCTGTGCATATAGATCGCCTTGATCCCCTGCTCCTTTAAGTAGTCGGTCAGGTTCTCCGCCATACGTTTGGTGAGGGTGGTCACGAGGGTACGATACCCTTTCGCCGTCGTCCGCTTGATCTCGCCGAGCAGGTCGTCGATCTGCCCCTTGACGGGTTTGACGGTAACGACGGGGTCGAGTAGCCCCGTCGGGCGGATCACCTGCTCCACGACCTGCCCCGCTTCACGTAGTTCGTAGGGTCCCGGGGTCGCGGAAACGCAGATCATCTGCGGCACCCGTTCGATGAACTCGTCGAACTTCAAGGGGCGGTTGTCGTAGGCGGCGGGCAGACGAAATCCGTAATCCACGAGGTTCTGCTTGCGCGCCTTGTCGCCGTTATACATCGCGCGGATCTGCGGCAAGGTCATATGGCTCTCGTCCACGAAGACGATGAAGTCCTCGGGGAAAAAGTCGGTCAAGGTGTAAGGGGGCGTGCCCGGCTCCCTGCCGTCGAAATAGCGGCTGTAATTCTCGATGCCGTTGCAGTAGCCGACCTCGCGGATCATCTCGATGTCATAAAGGACGCGCTCGCGAATGCGCTGCGCCTCGATCATCTTGCCCCGCTCGGTAAAGTCCTTCTCGCAGTCGACCATATCCGAACCGATGCGGCCAAGGACATTCTCGATCGAATCACCGCCCAGGATATAGTGGCTCGCGGGGAAGATATTGACGTGCTTGAGGGTGCTTTTCGCCGCACCCGTCAACACGTCGAACTCGGTGATCTTGTCGATCTCGTCGCCGAAGAAGTCGACGCGGATCGCGCTGTCCGAATAGCTGATCGGGAAGATGTCGAGGACGTCGCCGCGCGCGCGGAAGGTGCCGCGCCGAAAGTCCATATCCGCCCGCGTGTACTGGATCGAGACCAGACGACGGATCACCTCTTCGCGCTCTACGGTCTGCCCCTCGCGCAGAGAGACCGCTTGCGAATAGTATTCCTTCGGGGCGCCGAGACCGTAGATACACGAGACCGAGGCGACCACGATCGTGTCGTGCCGCTCGCAGAGAGAACTCGTCGCGGAGTGCCGCAGTTTGTCGATCTCGTCGTTGATGTCGAGTTCCTTCTCGATGTAGGTATCGGTCGACGGAACGTAGGCTTCGGGCTGGTAATAGTCGTAGTAGGAGACGAAAAACTCCACGCGGTTGTGCGGAAAGAGCTCGCGGAACTCGTTGCAGAGCTGCGCCGCGAGGGTCTTGTTGTGCGCGATCACGAGGGCGGGACGATTGAGTTTCTCGATGACGCTCGCCATCGTGAAGGTCTTGCCGCTGCCGGTCACGCCGAGAAGCACCTGCGTGGTCAGTCCGTCTCGGACGCCTTCCACCAGTTTCTCGATCGCCTGCGGTTGATCTCCGCAGGGAGAAAACGAAGATACCAATTCAAAATCCATTTTATTTAAGAGCGTTGACGATGAGTTCGATAAGTGGCTTCAACGCCGCGGCAAGCGCCACGCCGAGCACGGTCAAAACGATCTTCCAAACGATGCTCGAACGGCGATTACGCAAGCGTTGCTCTTCGCTGCGACGGAATGCAAAACCCTTCTTGGAGAGGGTGATACAGTAGTAAAAGTCGCCCTTCTTGTCCGATTCGACGATCTCGATATACTCGTCGTACTCGAGCGCCTTGATCGTAGGTTCTAGGTCTTCGGCGCGAAACTCGACGTCGTAGGGGATCTCGGTCATCAATTCGACGGGACGGATCAGGCACATGCCCTTGTTCTTCGTCGTCTTCTTGTATATGACGCGCATCAGCGCGGTTTCCTTCTTATTGAGCATCGGCGGTACCTCTTACTTCAGGATAAGGAATAGGATCAACCAGATCAAGTTCACGAGCGCAGCACCCGCCGCCGCACCGAGGAAAGCGTAGAGGAGCACCTTCTTGTCCGCGGGCATCTTCTTCTCGTCCTCTTCGTCCGCCTTGTCTATGGGGCGGGGACGAGGGGCGTCTTGAGAACGCGCGCGCTTCTCGTAGCCGAAGGAAGGCTCTCTGTGCAACTGAAGAGGAATCTCCGCACGCACGCTCTCCGCCGTGGGGACCGTCTCGTCGTCCGTAGCGGACGAGATGGGGGCGTCGGTCGACTCGGACGCAGCTTCGACGTTCGAGACCACCCTCTGCAAGCGATCGCGCAACTGCTTGATCAGGGATCGACCTTTCATCTTCATCGCGAGACAGATCTCATTCTCGTCACAGTACTTGAGGTCGATGAGCTCCTCGGCGTCGAGGGTTTCGAGGATCTCGTCGAGTTCGTCCGGTTGAAAGGTATAGTCGGGCAAACGGCAGGTCAGGTCCTGCACGTCCAAAATCACGTAATTTTCTCCGTCGCACAGATCGAAGAGTGCGTCGAGTATCTTGATCGAAATGTCGTCCATAATCTTCCTCTCTGATGGGTTTCGCCCAAGTCATTTTTTATTATACAATAAAAAAATCGAAAATGCAAATCAAATCTCCGAGCATTCGGCGAGGCAAGCGAGAGGCGGAGAATCATCGAATCAGAAAAAAGGAAGTCCTATGCAAGACTTCCGAAAAAGCGCGTTTCGTTCGGATAAATCAGAACATTTCCGCCAATCGCTCCACGCTCCCCGCGCCGAGGATCAGCACCTCGTCGCGCGAACGGGCGATGCGGTCGAGGACGGTCTTCGCCGCGGCGTAATTCGAGAAATAATAGCTCTCCTTTGCACGTACGGCGCAAAACAACGTGCGCGCGTCCACCCCTGCGGCGGGGATCTCCCGCGCCGAATAGGTCGGGAGCATCACGAGGACGTCCGCCTCGGACAAGACCCGCGCGAAGTCGTCGAAAAGCGCGGCGGTGCGGGAATAGGTATGCGGCTCGAAGACCACGATCAATCTGCCGTCCGTCTCTGCCCGCGCGACCTGCATCACGGCGGCGATCTCGGTCGGATGATGGGCGTAGTCGTGCACGACGGGCGCCCCGCCTGCGGTATTGCCCATATACTCGTAGCGCCTTTTCACACCGAGGAAGGCGGCGAGCCCCATCCTGACCGCGTCTTCGCGTATGCCCGCAACGAGCGACGCGTATGCCGCCATGGCGGCGTTGTATAGGTTGTGCGCGCCCTTGGCGGGGGTCGTGAAATACCTAGGAGGCTCTCCCTTGACGGTCAGATAGAATCCGCCCCCTTCCGCCCTCTCGTAGCCGAAATCCTCCCCGTACTTTACAATGCGGATATGGTCATTTGCACACTCGCCGATATGAGAGGAGACGCCCGCTCCGAGGATCGCCGTGCCGCCCGCTCGAACGCGTGAGACGAAACGTGAAAAGGAGCGATCCAGGTCTTCCGCGCGACGGAAATAATCGCTGTGATCCTTCTCCACGTTCAGGACGACGGCGATGCCGGGAGACAGGGAGAGGAAACTGTCTCGGTATTCGCACGCTTCAGTCACGAATAGGTCGTCGCCCGCCAGAAGAATGTTGCTGTCGAAATTACGCACCACGCCGCCGATATGCGCCGAGAAACGTGCGCCGCCCGCCGCAGCCGCGCAGGCGATCATCGCGCTGACCGTCGTCTTGCCGTGCGTGCCCGCCACAGCGATGGTTTTATTGAAAAGAGCGGATATATCCGCGAGAAAGTCCGCTCGAGAGATCACCCTATCCCCTGCGGCGAGCCGCTCGGGATCGTTAGGAGGGATCGCCGCCGTAGCGACCGTAACGTCAGCGGATGCTGCCACTTCGGGACGAGACCCGATATAGACCTCGTATCCTTCTTTTTTCAGGGAAAGAAACGCCTCGGACTCGCTTTTATCGCTCCCGCTGACCATAGCGCCGAGAGAGCGCGCCACGCGGATCAGCGCGCTCATACTGATCCCGCCCACCCCGATAAAATGTAGTTTTTTGCCACGCAATCTTTCCGTCATAGTATGGTATATGACGGGTGTGACGGAACGGTCACTCCCCCGAAATCGGGGACAAAAGAAAAGGTTTCGCGTACGGAAAAAACGCGAAACCGAATTTCACACCATTTACCTTAGTTCTGAGAGAGAGGACTATTCGCCTTCTTGCTCGAGCTGCTCCCGATACGCCTTCAAAATGAGGTCGGAGATCATCGCTCTCGCTTCCGGATTGATCGGATGCGCGATGTCCTTAAACTCACCTTCCGGTGTCTTCCTGCTCGGCATCGCGATAAAGGGGCCGTTGTCCCCCTCGATGATCTTGATGTCGTGCACGGCGAAACAGGCGTCGATCGTGATGGAGGCGACCGCCTTGAGTTTGCCGTTGGCGCTCTTGGCAAGTCTGACTCTGACGTCGGTAATATTCATAGCTGATACCGCCTTGTGTTTATTTGTACATAGTATATCACAAAATGATAGAAATGTCAATACACTATTTTTACAGTTAAAAAATGCGGAATAATCGGGATTTTCTTCTACTAGGACAGCCGCCTTACAAGCGCGTCGTGATCCACCTTTCCGACCGCGGTCAACGGAAGGAAAGGAAGATAGATAAAGCGCGACGGAAGCGCGTAGCGAATGATCCTATGTGAGAGGTGCTCTTTCAACCTTTTGGTCTTCTCCTCTTCTGAAAAAACGGAATTATCCGCGACAAACAGCGCGATCCTCGGCTTACCGTCCTCGTCGTACTCTTCCGCGGCGGCGTTTTGAACGAAATCCAGCTCGCAAGCGACGCTCTCGATCTCCAAAGGATAGATATTCATACCGCCGATCACGATGATCCTCTTTTTTCTGCCCGAGAAGTACAAGTAGCCGTCCTCGTCGCACCTGCCGAGGTCTCCCGTCCTGAGGTACGTTTCGTCATAGTCCGCTTGACCGAGGTAGCCTTTCATCATACAGGGGGTCTTCACGGCGATCTCGCCGATCTGCCCCGTCGGCAATTCTCGCCCGTCTTCGCCCAAGATCCTTACCTCGGACATAACGGGTCTTCCGATCGAGCCGATCCGATCCTCTCCCCTGCTGTTCGCCACGCAGACCGATACGGTCTCGGCGAGCCCGTATCCTTGATACAGCCGACAACAACCGCCCGCCCGTTCCGCCGATTCGTCAAAGCGTCTCTTGAGAGATTCGGGGAGCGTATCCCCGCCGGAGAAAGCCAGCGTCATCTTACCGATGCCCTTCACGAAATGCGGCTCCGAAAGGAGTTTTCGATACATATTCGGCACGGCGAGCAGAATGTCCGCCATGCCCGCGAGGACGTATTTCCCCGCGCGTTTGTAGTCCAGATAGGGGAGAATAATCCCTTCCGCGCCGCCCGACACCGCGCCGTGCAGAGAGGAAGAGAGCCCGAATCCGTGGAAAAAGGGAAGCGCCAGGAGCACGCCGTGTCCTTCGAGCGGGAGTTTCGCGAGGGTCAAGGTCGCCTCGGCGTTCGCGTTGAAAGCGCGATTGGTCACGCGTATGGTCTTGGGTTCGCCCGTCGTGCCGCCCGACGGCAGATAGAGCGCGACGTCATCCGCCCCGCCCGCAGGGGGGATCGGATCGTCATCCGTTGCGTCGTAGGGGAACTTATCCCCCGCCGTGCGAGGAGCCTTGCGGAGCAAGCGCGCCACACGCCGCTTGACGGGCGGCAGATAGCCGAGCCCGTCCGCAAGCACCTTGGGCACGCCGACGTCAGTCCCTAGTTCGTCCCTACAGATCAAGAGTTTCGCCCCCGTCTCGGCGATGCCTTTTCGGAGCGCTTCGGCGGGGAGCAACGGGTGGGTCACGTAGGCGATCGCACCGAGCTTATTGACCGCATAGATCGAGAAGATACATTCGGGGGTATTGGGGAGATTGATCGCCACGACCTCCCCCTTCCCGACATACTTACGCAAAAAAGCGGCGACGCCGTCTATCCTCCGCACGGTCTCGTCACCCGAAAAGGAGCGCCCGAGATAATATAGGCACTTCGCCCGTCCCGCGACGCCTCGTGTAAAATATTCGTATGCGCTGACTGCCTCGTTCATCAAGTTTTATACTTCCCCTTTGGGCGCCTCTTCCGTTTCGGTCCGCGTCTCCGCCGCAGATCCTACCTTCCCTTCCGTTTCCTGCTCCTCGCTTTCGGGTGCGGGAATCTCGGTTTGGGCGATCTCGGCTCGATCGGATTCGACGGTCTCGGGATCTTTGATCGTTTCGCCCGTCGTTTCCGCATTCGCCGCACGAGCGTCTTCCTCGTCCGTCATCGCGTTGACTTCCATGATCGCCGTGACCACGGCGCGGCTCTTATCGAAATAGACGTAGCGAGCGACCGCATAGGTCACGAAACCGACCGCAAATCCCCCCGTCACGTCGGACAAGAAATGCGCGCCGAGTACGAGGCGGGAATACGCCATAATGAAGATCCACATTCCGACCACGATATAGATCGCCTTCTTTCTGCCCTTGTCGATCAAAAAGACCTCTTCGAGCGCGAAAAGGGTCATCAGGTTGGTGGCAGCCGAGGTGTGTCCCGACGGGAAAGAATGATGCCCGTGAAGGGTAAAACCGTTCGGATGATACCAGGGGGTGAACGCCTCGGACAAGAGGTCGCCGTCCGCCATCATCTCGCGATAGCGTGCCCTGCCCCACAGAAACTTCACGACGTTGATCGTGAGGAGCGAGGAGATCACGCAGACGATGCTCGCGAAGATCAAGAAGATTTCGAACCGCTTCAGATCTTCGTCCTTGCGACCGCGGAAAAACAGCAAGGTAAGCGGAGCCAACAGGATCGTCGATCCGACTCCCACGAGCACCTTTTGCCACAGGACGGACAAGATCTCGCCCGCCATCATATAGCCGAACACGACGTAGGTAAGCGCCGTGCAACCTGCAAATACGACCTGCTTGATCTTGCGTTTCTCATCCTCTGCCTTCACGCGGAAAAAGAGCACCGCAAACATACCGCCGACGAACAGGAACGGGGGCAGATACCCCACGCATTCCAAGATGCGAGCGACGAGGTTCTCGGGCTGATAGACGTTGTTCGCGATCGTCAGGTCGAACACGCCGCCGACCGCAAGAAGGATCGCGATCACGACGAGCAAACTGCCGTAAACGATTTTCGTGGTTTTAGTCATATACACTCCTTATCGCAGCGTGGGGAGATCGTCCCCCGCAATATTCCAGATTTCGTCGTCAAACGCCTCGTACAGAGCGGCGTTATAGAAGGCGGCGATCGGATTGAGTTTCTCTACGTCGGTGAGCGCGCCCGCATCTCCCTTGCCGATCGCCTTGCCCGATAAGTAACGCGCCGTGGAGATCGAACCTTCCTTGGGCAACGTAACGATCAACGCGGGCGTGGGCGTATCGTCGTCGAGACCCGCGATCGCGACGAAGACGTCGTCAAGCCAGCCATCTTCGCTTTGAATCCCGACGACCAAACCACAGACCTCTGCACCCTCACCCTCGGTCGTGATACCGCCGACCACGACGCGGTCCGCTCCGTTATAAACCCACACGGCCACGCCGCCGACGAGCGCGCGCCCACCCGTTGCCGCGACGGTTCCGTCGCCCTTGATCTCCACGTCATTCAAATAGGATAGGCTACCCGCAAGACCCGCCGCCAAAACGCAGAGGTCGTCATGAGAATAAGCGGATGTTGCGCGAACGAGATCGACCGTCACGGCAAGGTTCGACGCGTCGCCGAACAGTTTGCCCGCCGCGCCGCCTGCGGAAAGCAAGACGACCTGTTTGGATTCGGGATCGCGAAGAGCCTCAGCCAAGGATTCGACCCCCTCGGATTCGACGTCGATATTCGCCGTAACGCTGAGACGCTCGAGATTTGCGCCCGACCCGACCGCGCCGCCGACGTAGAGTTCGCCCTGCGCGGAGAGTTCGATCGTTGCGTTGACGTTGCCGCCTATCAGGTCGTGATTGGTCTGTCCCACGATGCCGCCGACATAGCCGCCGATCACGGTTTCATAGGATTCGATCGTGACGGTTAGGTCAACGTCCGTAACCTCGGAATCCGCCTCGCCGACCACGCCACCGACCGTCAAGTTACCTCCGCCGACATGAAGATGTACGGTGCCGGACACGCTCTTGACCGTCACGAATGAGTAGCCGGCAAGACCACCCATCGTTAAGTCGTCAGCCTCGCCCGAAAGGGTCAAATTAAGTTCTACGTCGTCCACGTAGTAGGCAATGGTTTCGCTGTCGGTCAACTCGTCGTAATCGTAGGTGGTGTCGGAAGTGGCGGACAGAGAACCCACCGCGCCGAAGCGCACCTCGCCCTCACCCGTCATCAAAAGGATCGCGACCACTTGGGTGCCGCGAAGGATCGTATCCTTCGCCGTACCGAACAGCACGCCGATCGTCGCGTCCGTCCCCGCCGTGATCTCGGAAACGGGCACCGTCACGTGAGAATCAATGAGCTTGGAATACTGCGCTTCCCCCGCAAGGAAGCCGAAGGTCGCGTTGTCCGCGATCGTCACAGTCGGACAATCGATCGTGATCACCGAACGGCTGATCGTCAAACCGCTCATCTGTTTTGCGAAGACACCGCCGACGCTCTCCGCAGAAACCGAATCACAAGAGATCGTGATATAAACGCCCTCGATCCTGCCGCGTGCGTCGGTCAAGAACACGTCGGTCTTGAGGTCGATATCGACGCTGTGATCGGTCGAGGTCAAGACGCCCATAAAGGACGCGCTTTCCGTAATCTCGAGTTCTAGGTCGCGGTTCAGGAAATAATACGCGTTCTTATCCTCGCGCGCAAGCATTCTGATAAAGTCGGTCGTGCTGTCGATCAGATAGGGATCCGCCTCGGTGCCGCTACCAACGGCAAAGCCGTTAAACCCTGCGACGGTCACCGCCAGGCTGTGACTCACGCCGTACACGTTGGTCACGGTCAGCGTGCCCGTTCCGTCCTTTTTCGGGCGGAGCATCGACCCTTCGATCACGGCGCAATCTCCCGTAAAGGTATAATATACCAAAGTCGAAAGCACTTTCTCGCCGCCGATCGACGCAAACGAAGCCAGCATCTTGCGATCCGAGATCGTGACCTCGGTTTCGGAAAGAGTGAACTCGGCTTGGTTGTCGTCGCCGAAAGCATCGAACCCGATCGGCGTCGGCAGATCGCCCGCCACGTAGCCCGTCAGCGCGCCGATAAGCGTACGCGCGTTCTCGGGCGTAACGAGGGTGACGCCTGCGGGCTGAGGCTCGTCAAGGGTCGCGAGCAGGATCGTATCGGTATAGGTCGCCGTGCCCTCTTTGACAAGAGGCGACACGTCGAGACCCGACGCGGAGAATATCACCGCCGCGCGGATAAAGTCCGTGCCGTCCGCAGATAGCGCAAGTCCCGCAACGGAATAGTCGTCGTACTCGGTGGTGAGAGATTCCGTTATCGTCATACATTCTGTGTAGGTCGAACCGACGTCTTCCCGTACGAGCGCAACGGTCAAAACGCCCGCTTGCTTGACGCGCCAGAGCGCCTGCACCTTACTGACGTCACCATCCGTCCCCCTGCCGATGACCGAAGCCGTCACGTCGCCCATCGCAAAGATCGTCAAGGCGACCGAAGCCTCGTTCAGGGCGCCGCCCGTCATCTCTCCGATCAACGTAAAGTCCGCGCCTTCCTCGGTCTGTCCGACGAAGGTAACGCCGCTGACGGTCGTAGCGACCGCCGATCCGACCAGGGTCGTATCACCCGTCAAGTTCACGTCCTCAACGGAAACGTCCTCGATCGTCGCGTTGACAGCAGAGGAAGCCAGGAGCGTGCCGCCGAGGGTGCCGCCGAGACGGAGCCCTTTGACGGTCGCACCGTGCAAGCTGCCGAGAATGCCGCTATCCGGCAAGACGGGAGACAGGAAGAGCACGCCGCCGAAGTCCATCGTGCCGCGGAAAGGCGCGCTTTCCGTAAACAGTTCGGTAAAGACCGCGCCCTCGACCTCGTCAACGGCAAGGTCCAAGAGGAAATGCGCGCTCGAGAAAGACGCCGCAAAGTCCTTAACGTAGTGGAAATAGTGCATATCGCGAATGAGATAGGGAGATTCCGCCGTTCCGTCGCCGAGTAACGGAAGGAATCCCGACGCCGTGTAGAAGACCGAATAGACGCGAACGCCGCCCGAGAGATAGCCGTACAAGGTGCCCGATCCGTTGTCCGTAACGGTAGCCACCCCGTTCTCGATTGTGAGTAAGGAGGCGCCGTCGACCCAAGTGACCGTCGGGGTATTCGCGTCATAGAAGCGCGGCAGGATCGAATAGAGATCGGTCGTTTCGGTGAGGTTGATCGAGGGGAGCGCCTTGGTCGTCAGCGTCTTGTTTTCGGCAAAGGATCCGATCGCGTTCACGAAGGGATAGCGCTTACCGTCCGCCGTAAACGCCGAACCGAGTTCCGACCCCGTATAGCCGTATGCGAGCGACCTGTATTCACAGTCGAGCGCGCCCGTGCCGACGGCGGGCAAAGCGGAAAGGGTCGCGTCGACGAAGAGCGCCGTCGCGGCGCAATTGTTCGCGACGAGAGCAAGCGAGCAGCTCGAAGATCTGCCTGCGAAATAAGCGTTATTGATGATGATATTCTCCCCTTCCGCAAAGAGCCCCGCGCCGTTTTTGGTCAAACGCGAGATCGAAGCGACGTTTTGCACCCTCGTGCCGACGCCGACGGCGAAGACGCCGCCCGCTTTCCCGTCGGACGCGATCGCCACCGAAGAAGCGCCGCCGTTGATATAACCGTAGGTTACGTTGCAAACCAAGCCGCCGAGCGCGCCCGCCGAAGAGAGAGAGCCGCGCGCCGCGCCGTTATTCAGCGTACCGATCGACAGTTCGCCGATCACCCCGCCGAAGAAATCCGCCGCAGTACCGCCCTGCACGTCAAGGTCGACGCTTGCGCCGCTCATCGTGCCGTTGCAGACCGCCGCTGCCCCACCGAAGGTCAGTTTGCCCGCGCCCGAACGGGAGAGCGTGACCGAGGTCACGTAATCCGAGATCGTCACGCTGCGAGAGCCGCCGATATTCGCGAACAAACCGCCCGCCGTACTCTCGCTGTCCGCGCCGAGCGCCAAGCCGAACGCAACGAAGGCATTGCCGTCGGTGACGGTCAGATCGCTCGGATCGAGGACCAAGCCGCCGAGCCGCACGCTCCCTTTCGCGTTGACCGTCAGCGGCGATTGCGCCGTGCCGAGGTCAAGAGAGATCGTACCCTTCGCCTCGAGGAAGGCGCCGCCGATCTCCGCTTCCGCGGCGTCGGAAGATAAGGTATAACCGAGCGAGGAAGCGCCGACCTCTCCGTTCATCGTCTCCGCCACGCCCGCAAAAGTCAACCTTGCGTATGTGCCGATCCGATAGGAGAGTGAGGAGACCGAAAGACCCGAGATCGCCTTTGCGCTCTCGGTCAAACCGATCACCTTGGCGTCGCCTGCCTCCGCCGTTGCGGGATTCGCCTCCAAGGAAAGTCCCGAAAGCGTCACCCTCTCGAGCGTCCCGTTGCGAACGGTACGCACAGCGTAATAAGTAGGCGCATCCGATACGATCTCGACCGACGCGTCGGATAGGGTCAAATCACTCGCCGAAGAGACGGAACGGAACAGACCGTAAACGTCCACCTCCCCTTCCGCGTATAACGAGACGGAAGAAGAGATATTAGAAACGGCGCCGACGTTATTGCCTACGCCGTAAAGGGTGCCCGTTCCGACGAGGGAGAGACGTCCCGATACCGTAATGTCTTTCAAAAGCGGCGAACCGACCTCGTCGAATACGCCCGAGATCGCGCCGGAACCGATCCCTGCGATCCGCGAGGACAGGACGGACGGATTGGCAACCGAGACAGAAGTCGCGGACAGATAGGCGCCGGCGGCTTTGACGTCCTCGCTCGTGAGGGTCACGTTTACGCCGAGAGACGCAGCGGAGAAATTGACCTTGCCGGCGTCGTAGCCGACACCGCCGAATCGAATGCTGTCCGCGGCAAGCTGTCCGTCGATCTCATAGGCTCCGATCTCCACGACTTGATCGCCCGAAGCGATCGCGCCGCCGAAACGCACTTCTCCGCATTCCGTAGCGGAAACGGTCAATCTGCCCGAAAGAGTCGTCTTACCGTCTGATGTCAACGCCGCACCGCCGACCTCGGCGTCGTCCACCTTGGTGAGCGTGATGCTGCCCCCGCACTCCAAGGTCAAATCGGCGGCGTCCACGCTACCTGCGCTAACCTTCGCCTCTTTGCCGGTCACCTTGATCGTGCCGGCGCTTTTCGCGCGGAAAGAACCTACGCCCGTAAACGCGATCCCCGCGGCGGTGACCTTGGGAGCGTTCGCGTCGATTTCACCTTGGAAAGCAAGCCCCGTCGTAACGGCTCCCGACGGAATCGTGTCGGCAACGCCCGCGACCCTGAGTTCGGAAGACGCCTTGCCCTTCAAGGCGGCGGTGACCTTGACGTCGGTCAAAGACAGCGCGCCCGTCTTGGAGACGCCCACGATCGTCACGCTCGAGCCTTGCGCCGAGACGGTGCCGCCGAGATCGCTGCTTGACATAGTCACGCTCTCGCGCGCCACGCCGTAATACTCGGCGTAAGCGGCATTGGCGGAAATCACGTTCTTGAGGGTAATATGGGAACCTTTTACGACGCCGTTCGGCGAGATCCCGCCGATCGACAATTGATTGGTCGCGTTGAGGGTCAAAGTCAGGGACGATGTAAGCTCGGACAAGGTCATGTCGCCCTTTACCGCAAAAGCGCCGCACGTGACGTCGTTGCCGCTTGCGCTCACCCTACCGGACAAGGTCACGCCCGACGCCGTTCCTTCGAAACTGTCGGCTATCACGCCGAACACGGTTTTCACGCCGTTTCCTACGGTCAGGTCGCAGACGACGCAACTGTCACGCAAGGCAAGTCCCGTCACCGTATGGAACAACAAACCGAAAGAACCCGTCTCGGGCGAAGCGGTCCGTCCCGACAGCGAGAAAGCGACGCCGGAGAGCGTCGTGTCCTTGGCGGTCGCGGCGAAGATGCCGTTTTGCGAAAAGACGAAGGACTCCGCCTCGATCTCAAAAGTCAGATCGCGGATCGTCGCTCCCTCGAGCGCGCTGAAAAGCGGTGAGGTAACGGAAATGCCCTTGATCGTGGCGCCGTTCCCCATCAAGGTGCCCTTGAAGGTAAAGGCGGACGCGGCGGAAAAATCAAATCCCGTAAAATCGTACACGGCGTTCCCGACAAGCAGGAAGTTTGCGGCGGGATCGGCGCGCATCGTCGCCCACAGATCGGTCGCGGTGGAGAGATAATAAGGTTTGCTCTCGGTGCCGCTCGGCGCGTCGTTTTTGACGTAGAGGATCTGACGAGAGGGAGCGGAATCCGCAAGCGTCGCGCTGCCTGCCGTCGCGACGAGGTGCAAGACGTATTCGCCGTCCTGCTTGATATAGTTGACAAGGGTGATCCGATGATCGCTCGGACTGACGGTTTGGAGCAAAACGCCGTCTACGTACAGTTGGTAGCCCGTCGCATTCTTGCTCGGATGAAAGGACAGAACGCCGTTTGACAAGGAAAGATCGGTCGGCGCGTCGAGATCGATCGGCGCACGGAAGATGATCTCGTTGGACCAGAGAGCGCCGTCTTTTTTCACGCGAACGCGAGCGCGATGCGTGCCCTCGGAGAGCGAAGGTAACTCGGCGGGATCATAGATCGCGCCGTCCAACTTTATCTCGTAGAGGGTCTCCTCTCCGATGTCACTCCAGCTGAACCCGTCGGCTCCGAAGGTCAGATCGGGCGCGATCGTGGCTTTCCGTTCTGCGTCGGTCGAGAAGAAGGATTCGCGCGAGATCGCGGATTCCAGATAATGCGGATCGCTCGGGATCGCCACGACGGAAAGGTGCAGTCCCGTCTCCATATCACCCAAGATGCGGCCGATCACCGTCTTCTCCGCGTCGGTCGCGTTCCTGTTGTCGAAGCGCCCTGCCGTCAGATCGAAACTGTCGTTCACGGCGACGAGGGTATTCTCTCCGCTCGCCCCTACGAAGATCAAGCGGTACTTCGCCGCACCCTCGACGGGGGTCAGGTAGACGGTATAACTCTCCCCGTCCTCGTTCGCAAGGAGCGTCGGAGCGGTCGGCGTCTGAATCGGCGTGGGCATTTCACCCTTGCCGTCGAGATAGAAGACCACGCCCTCGCTATAGATCGAATCGGCATAGTGAACGCCGACGCCGTGCGTCTTGACGCGGACGATATGCCTGCCCTCAGCAAGTCCGCTCGGAATGGGCATCGACAGAGCCTCCGTCGGGTCATAGGTCACGCCGTCGATCTCCACGGTATAGCCGTCGCAATAGGTCGCGGCGCTCCACGAGATCTCGTACGCGCTCGCGCCTTTGCTGAGAGAGACCGCGAGATCGGTCGGCGCGCTGTCCGCGATCGGGAAGGTGATGCTTTGGTTAAAGTCGGAAGGACTGTATAGTCCGTTGTTGCTGATCAGGCGCATCTTATAGGTAACTTTCGTGCCGTTCAGGGTCGGCTTATAGGTCATTTTGACCTTGGTCGCGTCGGCGGGAATGGTCTCGATCGGAAGGGAGATCCCCTCTTGATAGATCTCGTAATCCACCGCTTCCGCCGAATAGCGATTGGTCCACACGAGGCTCTTGGTCGACGCATCGAAGCTAAACTCCGCCTTCGGCAGTTTCCTCAGCGGGGCTTTGCCGTCCTTCACCGTCACGGCGTAGGCGTTGCTGATATTGCTGTTGGAATAACTCACCCCGTCGCCGAGGGTCTGCATGCGGATATAGTAAATGCCGTCCGCGGGGAAGGTGAGATCGTAATAAGTCGCATTCTTCGCCACCGTGATGACGGTATTGCCCATATAGATCAAGTAGCCGTTGTTATTGAGCACGGTGCCCCACATCACGCGGTTTGAGGTCATCGTGATCTCGGGCGTCGACAGCGACGCCAGGACCGTCTGCGTGGCGTGACGGGTATAGGTGAGCGAGGGAGCGTATTCGCTCGCGCCGTCGTGGGTATTCACCCTGACCGTGATTTCGTGGAACTCGTAGTCTGTGATCGGGAGAGGGAAGCGCGTTTCCTGCGTGGAATAAACGGTCTCGTCGATCTTGACGTCGTAACTCAACGCGCCGTCGACCGCATTCCAGGTCAACACCTCGTTCTTGATCGCAAGACCGGTCGGAACGGGGACGTCCTTCCCCTTGCGTGAACACGCCGCGAATAAAAGCGTCACGAGTAGGATCACCGCGAACAAACAGAATAAGGTTTTTTTGAAATAGGCGTTTCTCATACGTTTCATTTTATCATAGCGCACGCGGAAAAGACAAGGTTGTTAATAATAATTTAATATTTACCGTCGCTTTCGGACGACGCCACGAGCGCACGCCGAGCGGCGAGAGCGCATATACCATAGCCAAAAGGAGGTATCTTATGCACAATCAACCGATCGGCGGAGTGGTATATATCCGCAAAGCAACTCTATTCAACGATTATTTCAGGCGGGAGATGTGGACGGGCGAACATATGCAGATCACGGTGATGAGCGTTCCCGTCGGCGGCGAAGTCGGCAAGGAAGTCCACGAGGAACTCGATCAACTGCTCGTGGTCGAACAAGGGACGGCGGCGGTCTTCATGGGTGAGAGCGAGGAGACGATGTCTTTCGTCGGGGAAGCGACGGAAGGCGCGGGGATCCTCGTGCCGTCGGGGCGCTATCACAACGTCGTAAACGACGGCAGAGAGCCCCTCAAACTCTATTCGGTCTATGCCCCGCCCAAGCATCCGATCGGAACGGCACAGCGCACCAAAGCGGACGCCGACCGTGAGGAAAAAATGACGGAATAGTTGCAAAAGGAGACGGACGAACGAACGGATCGTTTCGGAAGATGCGATTGAGAGTTGACTTTTTCCGCGAAATGATATAAAATATTTGTATTCTATTTCGGAGGCAAATTATGAAATATATCATCAAAAACAAAATAGTTTCTTTCGGCGGATCTTCCACCGTTCGCGACGAGAGCGGCAAAGACCTCTACCTCGTCAAGGGCAGGGTCTTCACCTTCACCAAGCACAAGACGATCTGCGACATAAACGGCAACACCCTTTACCGCGTTCGCAACAAGTTCTTCCACATTTTGCTGCCCAAGGTGTTCCTAATGGATGCGGATGGCAACATCCTCGTCACGATCAAAAAGCGCAGTTTGTTCTCTTTCCGTCAAAACTTCGACTTCATCTGCGCGGAAGGCAGCAACCTGAACCTCTCGATCGAAGGCGACTTCATCGGCAGGCACTACGACATTCTGGACAACGGCGTGCCCGTCGCGCACGTCCGCAGGAACTTCAACCTGGTCAAGGATTCCTTCTGGCTCGAGACCGATATGGAAGACAAGGCGGCGCTCTATATTGCCATCGTTATCGCGATCGACAACTACTACGACAAACTCCAACAAGAGGCGAGCAGCAACTGACGACATCGCGCTTTCTCCCTAGAAAGTCCCTACAACGCATAGCGCGCTCTCCCTCACGGCGGGCGCGCTCTTTATAAAGATCATGTTCCGAAAACTCACAAGAAGCAAACAAGAGATCCCTCTGTCCGAATGCGAAGAAGTGCTGAAAACCGCCCTTCGCGGCACCCTCGCCGTCAACGGTGAGGACGGCTATCCCTATGCCCTGCCCATCAACCACTATTACGACGAGGACGCCAAAATCATCTATTTCCATAGCGGCAAGACGGGCTACAAGGTGGACTGTATCGCCTCGTCCGACAAGGCGTGTTTCACGGTGACGGACGACGGAGAGCGTCACGATGGCGAATGGTGGCTGACCTTTCGCAGCGTCGTTGTCTTCGGCAGGATCCGCGCCGTCGAAGACGCCGCCACGATCGAAAGGATCTCGCGCGCCCTTTCGCACAAGTTCACGCAGGACGAAGGATATATCGACCGTGAGATCGAGAAATACGCTCCCGCCACCCTGCTCCTCGCCCTCACTGTCTTGGACATAAAAGGCAAAACCGTCCGCGAAAAGTAGCCGCACCGCCCTATCTCCTCATTCGTTCCAAGAAGGCGAAAAAACCGCTTGCCAAAACCTGTATTTTGTAGTATAGTTTTTATATGCCACGGAGAGATGGCAGAGAGGTCGAATGCACATGATTCGAAATCATGCGTACCTTCACCGGTACCTAGGGTTCAAATCCCTATCTCTCCGCCAATTAGAAAGAAGTCGGATTTATCCGACTTTTTTCATTTTCAGAGATAGGGATTTCGCGCGAGATCGCGCGGCACCATTCGGTGCGGAACCCTAGGACCCTAGGCTGACGCTCGCACCTGCTCCCTCTCTTTTTCCGTCCATTAGAAGCGTCCTTCTCCCGCTCGCCTTTTTGCTCGCTAGTCGTCGCTCCGCTCCTACAAATCCCTATCTCTCCGCCATTAGCGAATAATACGAACCCCGACGATCAAAAATCGAGGTTCGTATTTTTCTTTGCAAATGAGTATTTTGGAATAAAATCAGTTCCTATTCATCCCGAACTTTCTTGATTGAAACACCTTTTTCCAATACTCTTCTCTTGCAAGCACTACACTATCCGCAGTGCGAATATCAAATATTTCTAAAACTGCATATGTAAAAAAGTTTTTTATGTGTTCTTTTCCGTCTATTATTTTTATTTTTTCAATTTTTCCGTTGGCAGTCTTTACGTTTATTTCAGATATTTCACCACTTACTATATCGTTAAAATACTGGTTCCCTCCCGTTAAATCCTTTTGATTCGCATAATACTGCCATCTTCCCCATAGCCCTTTGCATGAACTTGAATTCGCCGAAATTATCTTTTCCGAATGTGCTTCATTTCTACTGTTAGCAGAGCCAATGTACAATTCTCCGTTTGATGTGTCAGTTATACAGTAAACCGCTTTTACCTTTGAAAGAGCTTTTTTCCAGTCTGCGGCTCCGTCCTTCGATTCAAAAATTTTAGACAATTGTTTGTGCGTTAAATATACCTTATCATATCCAATGAAAGCGCCCACCCCGGAATCAAAAGGGAGTAAAGCATATATTTGTAAACTATCTTCTCCGTTTTCTGTTTTTTTATTTTTTACAGTATCATAATAGAAGGAATATCCTTGTCCGAAATTTCCATTACGTTTGACTATCAGACGCCCACGATATTCATCATAGTCCCGATTCCGCTCAAGTTTTTTCTCTTCCTTTGTGCGATCATAAACGTAGTACCCACCGAAAACATAATAATTATTTCCATAATCAAGGTACTGTGCAAACACGATCAGATGTTGAATCGGGAGGTCTTTACTAATGCAGGACCAATTCATATCCGCCCAACGATCTTGTTTTTGATTATCCGAAATAGCAGCATTTTGTTGCTCTTTCATAATATCCGACTGCAATAGAGCCCACGCATCATGATCATCATCCGTATATTCATCATCATTTCGCGTGTGAAAAACAAGTTTAACTTTTTTCTTCATAGAATCGTCAAGTTTAAACAGTTTTTCAAAACTCAATGCTTTTTCCATATTATTCTCCTTTATACTCTTTTCTTATTTGTTCTAACAGGCAAATGATTTTCTGTTTCGTTTCGGCGGGAGAGAGCAATACCGCTTCTTCTCCGTACTGTAAACACCAATAGATCAAAGCGCGCTCGTTTGCTGATATTTCGACGAACATCGTGCCGTTCTCTTCATAAAAGCGCGCGGAATTGCCGAACCACTCCTCTATGTATTGCCCTGAATCGGGATTGAGGAGCCGCAGTTTCGCCTTTACGCTGCGCGAAGACAAGAGATACACGTTTTCATTTGCATAGCGAGCGACATCGAGCCCGTTTTCGTAGCCTTTGACAGAGCGGATTGGAACGCGCCGTTCATCGATAATTACAGCGTTTTTGATTCGGTCAATGCGCACGTTGAAGAGTTCCGATGCCCCGTCATAAAGACAAACAAGATAATATTTCCCTTGCTTATTGATTAAAAAGTAAGGGCTGACAACGCTTGGTTTTGTCCCTAGATCTCCCTTGACGTGACAAAATGAAATCTTTTTATCTGCTTTGATCGCTTCCGAAATCAAATCGATCGAAAGAAAGACTTGCTTATTTTTCGTGCGGGTTATCGTTTCCGCTTTGTATAGATAGGAATAGTCTTTTCTTTTATAAATGCTCCCGAATGAAGTGATCTTCTCGGCAAGTCGTTTCGCTTGCTTCCCGTCGATGCCCTGCGAAGAAAAAACCGCATCCACAAGGAAGTTTATTTCACTCTGCTCAAAAGGTCTGTCGGCGAGATAGCAACCGTTTTTCGTCTTAACAATCTCATGACCGTAGTCAATCAATGCATCGATACTTGCCGCGATGGATTTTCGTTCGCACTCCATTCCGCACTGGCTAAATACCTTCTCCGCGATCTGCGACTGCGTTAAGAGATGATCCTCATCGCTATACGATTTCAGGATATCCAAAACATAAAGGATTGAGAGTTTTTTGTTGTTTGGCGAAGGCACGGCGTACTCCTGTTTTTCTTTTGCAAGCTCACCTATATGGCATGCAAAAGGATTGGAAGATCGTGCCTTCAGTATATCACCTTTCTTCACTTTATTCAACCCTCGAATTCGCCTCATTCGCCGATTATCGAATTCGGAATCCCGTTCGACGAAACGCTTCTTCCGCATTTCTTTTGAAAGATTTCTCGTCCACGATATCGGGAAGCTCTATTTCAAAACGAGCGCCGTCATAGGATTCGCTTACCCGTACGTTTTTCGCTCCCATTTTTGAGAATGCCGCGCCGATATCTCCTTTCGGGTCGGGTAAAGATACGACATATCGCACTTCGACATTTTGCCCAAACGTGCGTCTGACGGTTATCTCTTTTGCCCCACTTCGGGAAAGACTCTCTTTAAGCGTTTTGATCGGATCGGTAAATACTACGTTCAGATTGATTCTTTTCATTATAATTCCTCCGTTTCTCTATCCCCTTTGAATTCTTCTTTTTAACTCTTGCACATCTTCTTCCAAAAGCAGTTTCTTCTCGAGTAAGTCCGATGCCAACGCAGACAAAAACGCTCTGTTTTGCACGAGAATCTTTTTTACTTTTTCATAAGCGTTTTCCATAATTCCATTCACCTCGCGTTCCATAATCATTTTTTGCTCGCTTGAACCCGCATATCCGCAATTATAGGACTGAAAGCCCTTTGACGCGTATTCACTGACAAAATAGCGGGCAATGTCACTTGCATTATGAAGGTCGGAAGCACACAAAGGATCCATCGTCCCGTACGTTAATTCGATCGCACACTTTCCCGCAAGAAGAATGCACAGATCGTTTTCCATTAGCTCTGCGTTTTTCCAATAATTCGGGTTTTCGTAGTGCGCCGTAAACCCTTGGATCGAGCCTTCATATCCGCCCAAGCTGACCATTGTTACACTACAAGGCTCCAAAACTTCGGCGACCACGACATGTCCCGCTTCATGATAGGCGACCGTCTCATCGAAGTCCCCACCTTCAAGCACCTCATCAATAATTGTCTTGGGAGATCGATAAACGCTTCTTACGCAAGCTCGAATCATGTCTTCGCGCGATATAACATCCCGCCCGCTTCTGAATGCATATATTGCGGCGTCATTCACGATTTCCTCGATTTCGGCGCAACTCCGCCCGCATAATAGCTTGGAAAAGGAATCAAGCGAAACGTTTTCCGTTTTTTTCTTTCCGAGATAATATGTCAAGAGCTTTTTCGTATCTCCGCCTTCGGGGGTTTTAAGTTTAAGTACGCGATCAAACCGACCTGCCCGAAAAAGCGAGTCGGGAATCAAACTCGTTTTGTTCGCAGTAGCAAAAACAAAAACTTGCTTTTCTTTCACTTTATCGATGCACGATTGTATGACGACGTACTCCTCGGCATTGATATGATTATCATCTTCATTGGCGAATTTGTCCAAATCGTCCAAAATGACGATCGAAGGGGCGGCATTCTCGGCTTTTTCAAATACCTCAACTATTCTTTTGATAAAGTCTGATTGAGCGCTCTCTTTTCGACAGAAAAAGAAAGGCATTTCACTTTCTTTCGCAAAACACTCCGCAAAAAGGGTTTTTCCGATCCCCGGCGGACCATAAAGGAAAATCCCTTTGGGCAAACGAATCCCTTTATCTTTACAAATCTGTCCTTCTTTCAACAAAAAACAGATTTCTTCAATTTCTTTCTTTAAGGCATCATAGCCCGCTATTTTATCAAATGCACTCATATCATTTCTCCTTTGTCTCAAATGTACCATATACGATGTACGGAAAATCGGACATTGAACGCGAGATCCCATGAGAATGATACAAACTCCGAAAAAAGTGTAATTTTTATATTTTTTCGTATTTGACGGTTGGAAGCGCGCAGAAATGCTCTGTACGAAAGTTCAAAAATCAATTTTGGTTACCACCGCGCCGCCAATTAGAAAGAAGTCGGATTTATCCGACTTTTTTCATTTTCAGAGGGTGAATTATACTTTCAAGTGCAACACTTCAACAAAATAAAGAGTTCATGCAAAACTGCTGTATAATGTAGTTACCACAACAAAACAAAAACAGGAGGAATTGCATAAGTTCAAATAAAATGTTTCTTTATTTGAAAAGTTTGCAAAGTTTGCGTCGGGATTGCTTCTCGACGCACTTTTTCAGTTCGCTTTTACGAATAGGTTTGCCGTGTCCGAGGTATAGCATCTCGCCGTCCGAAGAGAGGAGCGTCTTCCAACTCTCCACGAGCGCGGCGTTGTCCTCGATCCATAGCGGAGAATACCCCGTCGCACCCGCCCCGTTCATGCAGATATCGCCGACGAAGAGTTTGTCGTCCACGCGAAAACAGAGATCGTAGTCGGTATGCCCGTGCAAGACGAAGAAGGTGATCCCCTCGTCTGCGAGCGGTTGCCCTTCGGCGTCCGTTATCTCCGCATCGACCGGTTCAAAGGTCTGAAAGCGCGGGAGCGCGGCAGAGAGACGATTGATCGGATAAAGCACCCTGCGGGACAGATAGACGTCCTTTACGTTCTCACCTGACGCGAGCCGCTCCCTATGGGCGAGCAGCGCGATCAACCGTGCGCCCGTCTCGGATAGGATCCTTTTCAAAAAGCCCGCGTGATCGGCGTGGACGTGGGTCAATGCGACGTAGCGGATCTCGCCGAGCTCGATCCCCTCTCGCTTCAAGCGTCTTATAAAGGATCGGTATGAAAAAGGATAGCCCGTATCAACGAGCAGCCACCCGCCCGTGATCTCGATCAAATAGGCGTTTTGATAGAATGTGCCGAGATTGAGTATCCTCTTCATATTCTTCTTCGGGTGTCGTCTCCCTCTTCTGCTTCTCCTCGCGGATCAGGAATCGTAAAAGTCGTTGCCTTCCTTCGTGACAAGGCGATCGGTTTTCGGATAGCGGAAAATGTCGGGATTTTCGGCGTTCTCTTCCAAATAGGAGACGAACTCCGCGGCGTAGTATTTCGCCATCGCGAGGTTGTGCATTTGGTAGTGACCGCAATTCACGGCGGTGGCGCCGGGAACAGTCGTCGCGTCCGCTACCGAGCGGAAGGACGCCAGGATCAGGTCGTACAGTTCTTTCGGCTCGCGCTCCCCTTTCAGGATCAGATAAAAGCCGGTCAGACACCCCATCGGACCCCAATAGATGATCTCTCCTTTCCAAACGGGATCGTTTCTCAGATAGGTGGCGATGATATGTTCGAGCGAGTGCATCGCCGCGACGTCGATGACGGGCTCGCGGTTGGGGCGCTTCAGCCTGACGTCGTAGGTGGTCACCGCGCCGCCGCCCACAAGGTCCTTGCGGCTCGTGAAAATGCCGGGCACGATCGCGGTATGATCTACGGAAAAGCTCTCTATCAAATCCATTCTTTCTCTCCTTGGGGGATATATTCGATTATACCTCTCGGCCGCCGCCTCGTCAAGCGCGGAAGGGGTCAGCCGATCGCCGTAAAGCGGATATGATTGCGCGATGCATAGGACTGCGCGGGGGACAATACGGGCGCGACGATCTCCTCGACCGAAGGGGGGAGCGCCATAGACTCGAAGGTGACGCCGTCGGTATAGATCGCGACGAAAGCGAGCGCGTCGCACCCCAACAGCACCATCGCGCCGAGGCGCAGGGACGCGGAGCGAATGACGAGAGAAGTCAGCCGCGAACACTTGTGGAAACACCACGCCCCGATCGAGGTGACAAGGTCGGGAAGCGTCAGGACGGAGATGCCCGTACAATTGGAAAAAGCCCCCCTGCCGAGCGTCGTCAAGGACGGCGGCAACTTGATCTCGCCGAGCCCCGTGCAACTGCTGAAGGCATAATCCGCGATCCGCTTTATCGTAGGCGGGAAGGTCACGGAACGCAGATCCGTCCTGCCGATAAAGGCGCTCCGAGCGATCTCGACGACTGCTTTCCGTCCGATCTTGTCCGGGATCACGACATCCTTATCGCTCCCGTTATAGCCGAGGATCGCATAGCCGCCCTCGACAGACGCAACGGGGAAGATCTTGCGCTGTTCGGCGGCGGTCGGCGGGCGCAGTCCGAACGCCTTTTCGGTCTGCAACTCCTCGTGTCGCTCGATCTTGGCGGCGGAATAGTGTCGATTCTTGTACTGCAAGATCGCTGCCGTCAGCGCCGCTTCCCCTGCCGACAAGCTGATCGCCTCGTCCAAGTCGTCGATCGAAAAGGTCTGGCTGACCACCTCGGACAGCTTTATGAACGCGTCGGTATCTTTCTCCTTGATCGCCCTGCCGAGCAGGCGCTTGCGATTCCGATTGACGTATGCTCGGAGCATACTCTCCTCTTCGTCGGACGCCGCCTCGAACGCCCCCGACAGCCAAGAAAACGCCGCGTCCATCTTACGTTCCGAATCCAGCGACAAGCGGATCGGTATGGCGGAGTGATCCAGCGGACACAGCGTAAAGACGTAGTTCCCGACTTGAAGGCTCCCGCCATAGGAGAAGGCGCGGAGTTTCAAGCAAGCGTAAAAGGCGAAGTCGCCGAGTTCGAGCGTCGGGCTCGACGCCGTGACCGAGGTCAGGGATTCGCACATCTCGAACGCCCTGCTCTTGATCTGCGAGAGCCTACTCGGCAGAGTGATCTCTTTGAGGCGCAAGCAGCGGCAGAAGGCGACCGATCCGATACGCAAAAGCGAATCGGGCAGATGGACGGAAACGAGGTGCGTGCATCGGTCGAACGTCCCCTCTGCGATCTCGGTCAAAGAGGAAGGCAACGTGATGGATTCGAGACGCTTGCAATCGGAAAAAGCCCACTTGCCTATCCTCGTGATCGTGTCCGGCAAAGTGATGGAGCGCAAGGGGTGACACGACTCGAAGGCACGCTCCGCGACGTCGGTAACGCTATCCGGAAGCACGATGGAAGAGACCCATTTCGCCCCGCAAAAGGCGCGGTATCCGATCCGCGTCACCGAGGAAGGTACGACCACCTTGCGCGAGGTGCCGCAATAGGACAGTAATACGCCGTCTTTCACCACGAAATCCGTCTCTTTTTGCATTCGTCTCTCCTTTTCCCGAATGGGAAGTACGTTCATTATAACCGTTCTTGACAGCATATGTCAACACCCGTCCCGAAAACGCACCGAGATCGTCAAGCGCAAAGCGCTTGATCTTATAAAATCGGCGACGACGAGGCGAAGAGGGAGAATCGCTTGCTTTTCCGTGGCATCGTGCTATAATAGAGGAAAATACAGTAAGGATAGTCCATATGATCAAATACCGCTTTTTCGACTACAAATACAATATCGAAGGATTCACGTCCGATCTATTCAGCACCACCCACATCGTCTTCATCGTGCTCGCCCTGCTGTCGGTCATCGCGATCGGCATCTTCGCGCACAAGTTCGACAAGAAAAAGATCACTTGGTTTCTGCGCGGACTGGCGATCTTCGTGACGTTGCTCGAAGCGTCCAAAATCATTTGGGAAAGCTACTACGACATCACGACGGGCAGAGGATTCAACGCGGGCGGCATACTGCCCTTCTATTCCTGCTCGCTCCTGATCTATTGCTTGTGGTTCGGCGCCTGGGGCAAGGGCAAGCCGCGCGAGATCGCATTGACCTGGCTCGGCACGATCGGACTGTGCTGCGGCTTGATCGGCACGATCTACACCAACGGGCTGAACTGGTATCCCTTCTGGACGTACGGCGCGTGGGATTCGATCCTATTCCACTACAACCTCTTGATGGTCGGCGTGCTGCTCCTCTCGAGCGGATATATCAAGCTCCGCTGGAAGGATATATTGCTCGCCCTCGTGCCGATGGTACTGCTGTCCGTCATTGCGAGTCCGATCAACTACTATTACGGCGGCGACTATATGCAGATCTACAGCGGTGACGGCGTGCCGCTGATGAACGATCTCGCCTCGTACCTCAACGAGAAAAACCTGCGTCCCCTCTTCACGTTCATTATGCTCGCGTCTTATTCGATCCTAAGCGGGGCGGTGGTCGCGATCTCGAAGCTCATCGACCTGATAAAAAAGAAGGTCGCCCTGAAAAAAACCACCTCGGCAAACGGCGACGACCCCATTGCGCCCGCGCCCGCGGCAGACGAAGAAACCTCCCTCGGCGGCACGGCTCCGAGAGAGGAATAGTCCCTACGTAGTCCCTAAAAAAACGCAAAAGACCCGACGCGTGAAACGTCGGGTCTAGCTTTATCAGCGCGCCCTATCAAGCGCTCATGCGGCTCTCGATCTCGTGCTTGGGCGTATTGTCAAGCACCTTGAAGCACAGCGCCGCGAGGATCGCGCCGACGAAGGGACCGACTACGAAGATCCAGCATTGGCGGAGCGCCTCGCCACCCGCGAAGAAGGCGGGGAACAGAGAACGCGCGGGATTCACGGACGTCCCCGTCACGCCGATGCCGAGCAAATGGACGAGAGTCAAAGTCAGACCGACCACGATGCCGATAAAACCCTTATTCTCGGTCTTCGCCGTCACGCCGAGGAGAGAGATCACGAATACGAAGGTCATGATGATCTCCGCCACGATCGCGACCCAGATCGCTCCGCCGCTCGAATAGACCGTCGTGACCGCGGGTTGGATCACGTTCGCGCCGTAACCTTGCTCCCTGCCGAAGAGGAGCATCAGTTCCAGACAGGCGACCGTCGCGCCGATGAACTGCGCGAGCATATAGCCGATCAGATCCTTGAAACTCAGGCGCTTGTTGATAAAGAGCGCGAGGGATACCGCAGGATTCACGTGGCAACCCGAGACCTCACCGATCACGAAGGACATCGCGACGATGGACAAGCCGAAAGCGAGCGACGTCGCAACGATCGACGCACCGGTATAGACCGCGACGCCGCACCCGAAGAGGACGAGCACCATCGTGCCGATCATCTCGGCGAAATACTTTTTAAAACAATTACATTCCTTTTCCATATTACCTCCCGAGACCGCCGTTCGGGCGGGCTCTTCGGGTAGTATGGTCGGCTCGCGGCATTCTTAAACCTTTTTCTTCGGCGATTTCCGAGAGATCGCTCTCTGCTTTCCGATTGACTTTTCCCCGCCGCCTTGCTACAATGGGGATATGAAACTGCTTGAAAAGATCGTTAATAAACAAAAAGACCTATCCGCATACCCCGCCGTCACGATCGCCGCCTTCGGCGACAGCGTCACGCAGGGTTGTTTCGAGTGCTATTTGGACGAAAAAGACGACATTCAGACCGTCTTCGACGCCCAAAGCGGTTACGCCGCTCGGCTGAAAGAACTATTGAACCTACTCTATCCGAGCGTCCCTGTCCAACTGATCAACGCGGGCATCAGCGGCGACAGCGCAAAAGGCGGCGTCAAACGCATCGAACGCGACGTCCTCGCCTACCGACCCGATCTCGTGGTGGTCGGCTTCGCGCTGAACGATTCGACCGCAGGCGTCGCGGGACTCGGGGAATACAAGCAGAACCTGACCGAGATCGTCCGCAAGATCGTATCGTCGGGCGCGGAATGTATTGTGCTGACCCCCAACGCGATGAATACCTCCGTCAGCCCCTTCCTCAAGGAGAAGACGATGATCAAACTCGCCGATCGCTTCGCGAAGATCCAAAGCGACGGCGTGCTCGACCGCTACGTCGAGACGGCGCGCGAGGTCGCGCGGGAAAACGGCGCCCTGCTCTGCGACGTCTACGCGAAATGGAAGGCGATGATCGAGTCGGGCGTGAACGTGACCGAACTACTCGCGAACAAGCTCAATCACCCGATCCGCAAGATGCACTATATGACGGCGATGATGCTCCTCGACCTAATCATTCGATAAGATAATAAAAACAGACGTAAAAAAAGTGCCGATCACTCGGCACTTTTCTTTTACGATTCGATCGTTATCAGAGCTTGATCCAAAGCATCGGAAGGACGCCTATCGCAGTATTGATCACGAAATCCGCGTTCGCGGCATAACCTTCCTCATCTACGTTACACGCCGTTCCGGATCCTCCGCCGTCATTCTCTTGATGCGGAGAACGGAGCCAATACTCGCCGTACAATTCATCTTGGGTATAGGCACTTCCGTGCGCCCATAGCCCTTGCGACAAAGCGTAATCCGAATACTTGCGAATGCGTTTTTTATCATTCGCGTAGCGCTCCATAAAATCGGAAAAACCGTACTTCTCGGTCGTAACCTCCGCCTCGCTCGGCAGGAAGATATAGTCCGACGTATCGGCGCAAAGGTACTTGGTGCCGGAGTTCCAATTGACCTCGCTATTCCCTTTGATGGGTTTACTGCTCGTGATGCCGTTGTCAACACTCGTCAATGCGATGAGTTCCTTCTGCAATGCGGTAAACGCGGTATTGTAGAACGTGTCGTTGAGCCATTTACGAATGGAACTGTACATATAGTTATTGGCATAGGTTTCCTCCGGCACGCCGGCATTGGAGTTCATATAGATGGAGTTCGAATGATCGTCCAAGCCCACGTATTCGGCGACGTCAAGATATGCCTGACTGTCGATGATGACGTCCGCGATAAGGAGCGCGGAGCCGTTTTTCTCTTCCATCACGCGCCATTGGATCGGCTCATAGCGGAACCAATAGGCGACGGTCTTGCGATATTCGTTTCTATATTGGAAGGTGTTGGTCGGCTTAAAGGAGTACGAGGGATCCACGCCGATCTGACGGGTAGTCAGGTCAGGTCTGTATTGGCTGAAATAGACGCCGCGGTATCTTTCGCCCTCATAGGTCACGTCCTTATACCACATATAGTCTTCTTCATTGGTGGTTTTATATTGTTCTCCCGTCCCGTGATAATACCCGTAGGAGATCCAGCCGTAGTCGTCTTCCGTCCTGCCCGGCAGTCCGCCCGCAAGGCCGTTCAGCGCCGCGACCATGGTCTCATCGGTCATCTTCGTTTGCGGATAGGATCCGAAGAAGATCGCATCGCCTTCCCTTGTGTACAATGTCGATGCGGGAGGATCACCCGCGCCGCCATTACCCGCGCCGCCATCACTTGCGCCGCCGCCGATAGCACCGCCACCCGCACCGTCGCTCAAGCCGCCGTCCGAGTCACCGCTTGCGCCATCGGCTGCTCCGTCAGCTCCCGCCGGGGTGCTGTCCGAGCTCCCGTTCGGCACGATCGAAGTAGGATCACACGCCGCGAAGAGGATCGCCGTGATCAACAACAGAACCAAGATCAATGCGTAATTCTTTTTCATAAGTTTCTCCTTTTATTTTAAGACATGCGATAGCCGTCTTTTTGCATAGCGAGGACCTGCAAATTGAGTTGTTTGATGAGTTCTTCGTTGTTCGGAGTCTTTTGCATTAGGTTGATGATGCTTTCCGCCGCCTCTTGGTTGTCACCCGCAGACAAGAGTTTGCGGATCAAATAGGCGCCTTCGAGTTCTTTCTGCGTCAAGAGGAGTTCTTCCCTTCTCGTGCCGCTGCGATTGAGGTCGATCGCGGGGAAGATCCTCTTCTCGGCGAGTTTTCTGTCGAGGTGGATCTCCATATTGCCCGTTCCCTTGAACTCCTCGTACACGACGTCGTCCATTCTGCTGCCGGTATCGACGAGCGCGGTCGCGATCACGGTCAGGCTGCCGCCGTTCTCGATATTTCTCGCCGCGCCGAAAAAGCGCTTCGGGAAATACAGCGACACGGGATCCACGCCGCCCGAGAGGGTCTTGCCGCTCGACGGCACGATCACGTTATTCGCGCGCGCCATTCTGGTCAAACTGTCAAGCAGGATCACGACGTCTTCGCCGAGCTCTACCAAGCGCTTGGCGCGGTTCAACACGAGATCTGCGACCTTGATATGGTTGTCGCATTCCTCGTCGAAGGTGCTATACACCACTTCGCCCTTGATACTGCGTTGCATATCGGTCACTTCTTCGGGGCGCTCGTCGATCAGTAGCACCATCAATTTCACTTCGGGACTGTTCTGCGTGATCGAATGCGCGATCATCTTGAGGAGCGTGGTCTTACCTGCCTTGGGCGGCGAAACGACCATCGCGCGCTGTCCTTTGCCGATCGGGGCGATCAGATCGATCGCACGAAGGGCGAGTTCGTTCCTCTTGTCGGGCAATTCGAGGCGCAAGCGCTGGGTCGGGAAGATCGGCGTGAGTTCGTCGAACTTGGGGCGATTGAACGCCTCTTCGGCTTTCTTGCCGTTGACCTGGAGCACCTCCTCGACTGCGGGGGGTTTGCCCTCGGCGGTCGCGCGACAATTCGCCGTGACGAGGTCGCCCGCGCGCAATCCGTATTTCTTGATCTTTTGCGCCGCGATATAGCTGTCCTTACTGCTGTTTCTGTAATTATTCGCTCTCAAAAAGCCGTATCCGTCCTGCAAGATCTCCAGAATGCCCGAACGGATCTCGAAATCCACTCTCTTGTCCGCTCCTTCGATCGCGCCCCCTTCCTGGAACTCGTCTTCCGACTTCTTCTTCGGCGAGAAGATGCCGTTACGATCGGCGGGAACGTAGGTATTGGGATCGAAATGCTTGTCCACTCTCTCGTTCGAGGGACGGAAGCCCCCCTTCCTCTGCGGGGGATTCTCCGGCACATATACGCGATATTTCACCTGCGGCTCGCCCTTCTCGTCCGCCAGAGTCTCGCGCACGGGCACGGGCGGCTTCTTGGGCGGTCTGCCACGACCCGCCTTATCGGGGAAAACCGGCGCGATCTTGCCGTCTCGGATCCCAAGAATGCAGTCGATCAATTCCTGTTTCTTCATGCCCGCAGGTGCGTGAACACCAACGGAACGCGCATATTCGCGTACGTCGTGGATGCCGGATTGATCGAGACACTCTTTGGTGATCTCTTTCAGTTCGATTTCAATACTCATAAAAACCTCCGAAAAATCTTGATGCAAGCAAACGCCCGCAAAATAATACTATGTGACGAGAGACTCCTTTATACGGATCTGCCTTACAGACGATCACGACCGAGCAAAAAGTACGCATAAAGCGCCTTCCTGCCCAAGAGTATGGGAAAGGAAATCAGTTTTTATCAAAACAAACGACTTTCATCGAATAATCGTCGTCGAAGTCGGAGCGATCGAACTCCACTTTCCCTTCTTCCACGTATTCTATGTCGTCTTTATCAAAATAATCGAGGAACGCGTCCACGCCGTCTATGTCGAGATCCACGTCGTCGGTCTTGTAATGCATCGGGATGATCACGTTGGGCATCAGGCGATCGACGTACTCTTTCGCCACTTCCGCGTCGATCGTATAGTTGCCGCCCACCGGCACGAGCAGGATATCTACGGGACCGATCGCCTCGATCATCAGGGGCGAAGGACCGTGCCCTACGTCGCCGAGGTGACAGATATTCACGCCGTCCATGCGGATATTATAGATCACGTTACTGCCGCGCGCCTTGCCGTTCTCCTCGTCGTGAAAGGTATTCCAACCGAAGATCTGCACGCCTTTGACCTCGAACATACCCGGCTTGTCGATCACCAAGGGATTGCCCGAAACGGCGCGGACGTTGTTGTGGTCGTAATGCGCGTGGCTGACCGTCACAACGTCTGCGGAAAGAGGCGGCAGGGACATGCCGATCTTACTTGAGTATGGGTCGGTGATGACCCTGGTACCGGTGCTCTCTTCGAGCAGGAAGCACGAATGCCCAAGCGGCGATAAGATCATATCATTCTCCTTATTTATTCCTATACTTCTCCACGAGTTCCGCGATCTTGTCGTGCGGGTCGAGGAGTTTGCTCACGGAGCATTTCTGATGGGTGGCGCTGACGATGTAGGCGCCGTATTTCGCCATATTCGCTTCGATGAACCACGGCTCGGCGCGGAGCGCTTCGGGCACGTAGGTAAGGTTGGTCGTGATCACGGCGTCGAACAGACCGTTTTGATACGCCTCGCGGAACTTGTCGATGCCTTCCGTGAAGAGACCGAAGGTCGCGGACAGGAAGATGCGGTTCGCACCGCGCTCCTTGAGGTGCGTGGCGAGGTTGATCAGGCTGTCGCCCGTCGCGATGAGGTCGTCCGCCACGAAGACGTCAAGGCCCATCGGGGAGTCGCCGATATATTCGTGCGCGACGATCGGGTTCCTGCCGTTGACGACGGTGGAATAGTCGCGTCTCTTATAGAACATACCGAGGTCGAGCCCCAAAATGGACGCATAGTACGTATTGCGGTTCATCGCGCCCTCGTCCGGGCTGACGATCATGAAGTGATCTTTATCAAGACGCAGATCGTCGAAACGCTTTAACAGCGCCTTGATGATCTGATAGGACGGCATGAAGTTGTCGAATCCCATCAAGGGCGTCGCGTTCTGCACGCGGGGATCGTGCGCGTCGAAGGTGATGAGTTCGGTCACGCCGAGCGCCTCGAGCTCTTGGAGCATCATCGCGCAGTCCAGGGATTCGCGCGCGCTGCGCTTGTGCTGTCTGCCGCCGTACAGGATCGGCATAATGACCGTGATGGAGTTCGCCTTGCCGCCGATCGCGGAGATGATCCTCTTGAGGTCGGCGTAATGATCGTCCGGGGACATCGGAACGTTCATTCCGTACATATTGTAACGAATGCTGTAATTGCCTACGTCGCAAATGATGAAGATGTCCATACCGCGGACGGATTCCTTGATGAGCGCCTTTGCGTCGCCGGAAGTAAAGCGAAGGCAGCCGTGCTCCAGAAGGAAGGTCTTTTTCGTAAAGGACTCTTTGCCGTGCTTTATCGCCTCTTCATTGTACCATTGCACGAGATAATTGTCAATACGCTCGCCGAGCTCCTTCGCTCCCGCCATAGCGATGATACCCATCTCGGGCAAATGTGCTTCGAAATCAAACGCCTTCTCAAGAAATGATGTTGCCATATGTGCCTCCGTTATTTTTTATTTTGGTATTTGCTTGGTAGCGTGATTACATATATAGGTTCGCGTCGGGGAACTCCGGCTCGCAGGTCAGGTTGATCCCGAGACGCTTAAAGAGCTTTTCGTCCGCCGCACTCAAGATGCAGGTGGAATGCGCTTCGCACCCCCTGAGCTCCTTCAGATGTTCGACGGCGAGTTCCGCCGCGTGGTTGCTGGTCTGACTGACCACGAGAGCCATCAGCACTTCCGAGGGGTCGAGCTGATAATGGCGCTCCTTGTAGGTCTTCTTTTTCAGGGCGACCATCGGTTTGATGACCGCGGGGGCGATCAGTTTGATCGGATCGGCGATGCCCGCGAGCACCTTGATGCCGTTTAGGAGCGCGGTCGAAGCCGCCTCGAGATCGTCCGTGGTCTTGCCCGTCACGATCTGTCCGTTCGGCAGTTCGAGCGCGACCACCCTTTTGCCGCACGCCTTCGCCTTCGCGAGAGCGGGTTCCACCACCCTGCGATCGGCGGGAGAGAGCCCGAGCTCACTCATCAGGACTTCCATTCTGTCGATGGTGTCCGCGTCGGTGAGACCTTGCTTATAGTAGCATTTCGTCTGATAGTAGCGACGAATGATCTCCTGCTTCGCGGCGGCTTGGACGACCTCGTCGTCGACGATGCCGTACCCTGCCATATTGACGCCCATATCGGTCGGAGACTGATAGCGGCATTCGCCGAGAATGCGGGTCAAGATCGCCTTCACGACCGGAAAGACCTCGATGTCGCGGTTGTAATTCACCGTCTTGACGCCGTAGGCTTCGAGGTGGAAGTGGTCGATCATATTGACGTCCTTGAGGTCGGCGGTCGCCGCCTCGTAGGCGATATTCACAGGGTGCTTTAAGGGGATATTCCAGATCGGGAAAGTCTCGAACTTCGCATACCCCGCCTTCACGCCGCGCTTGCTCTCGTGATAGAGCTGGCAAAGGCAGGTCGCCATCTTGCCGCTGCCGGGACCGGGGGCGGTCACCACGACGAGCGGGCGCTCGGTCTCGATGTAGGGGTTCATGCCGTAGCCTTCGTCCGAAACGATCGTATTGACGTCGGTCGGATAGCCCTTCGTGCGAGTGTGGATATAGACCTTCTCACCGCGCAGTTCGAGCTTCTTTTTGAAGAGGTCCGCGGCTTGCTGTCCCGCGTACTGCGTGATCACGATACTGCCGACGAAGATGCCGAGCGAACGGATATTGTCGATCGTACGCATCACGTCGTGACCGTAGTCGATGCCCATATCGGCACGGATCTTGTTCTTCTGCAGATCGGCGGCGTTGACCGCCACGATGAGTTCGGCTTTGTCCTTGAGCTTTTGGAGCAATTTGACCTTCGCATTGACGTCGAACCCGGGGAGCACGCGAGCCGCGTGATAGTCGTCGAAGAGCTTTCCGCCGAACTCCAAATAGAGCTTTCCGCCGAAACTGTTGATGCGCTCGAGGATCGCCTGCGATTGTTTCTTTACGTACAATGCGTTATCAAAGCCGATTTTCATAAGTATATCCCGAAAAAACAAAATATTTGCGGCGAGACGCGGGCATATCCCACGTTTCATCACGGTAATAAGTATATCCCCCGAAGGCGTATCTGTCAAGCGATAAGAGAAAAGGTTATAATAAAAATATTATAAAGGATCGTCGCGCGTGAGACGGCGAGCGCGGAGTGCCGAGATCAAAAGATCACGAAATTGCCGAAATCCACGAGAAGTCCGGTCACGAGCGCGAGCAACAGCATATTCACGACCTGATGCGCGATCACGATCAAGAGGGTGTGCCTGCCGACGAAGCGGAAGGGACGATTCCACCCACCGTCGAGTTTCGGCAAGAGGGACTTTCCCCCGCCGTAGAAGATCATGATGACAGCCGCACCCGCGAAGGCATAGCCGAGATAGGGGATCAGCGGGAAGTAGTCGCCGCCGACCAGGGCGGGATGGGCGAAATCCTGATGCAGCGGGAGTAACCATTCGTTATAAGCGACGTCCGCCTGTCCGATCAGATAATCGGCGAGGAAGACGAGCCCCGCGAGGACGGCGCTGACGATCACGAAGATAACGTCGCCTCGTTTTTTCGACAAACGGGTCAGCGCGTAAATCCCCGCCACGACCAAGGTCGCGATGGACAGCATATGCAGGACGCCGAATGTGATGACGTCGTAAGAATCGATGATTTCAAGGATAGAGGCGAGATAGGTGCCGAGGGTGATGACCGCCGCCGCAAGAAAGGTCTTCATTGCGCGAGTCAGGTTGTCGCGACTGAAGATCGTACTGCCGCCGCACAGGCCGAAGAAGATACAGAGGGCGATGACCTGCACGACGTCGCGGGTCTCTCCGACCCAAGATTTGCCGTGATCCCACCACATTTTCGCAAAGCGAGCCACCGCTTCGGCGGCGCCGCCCTGCTTGATCCAATCGGGAGAAAAGAGGTACGCAAGGTCGAACATAAAGTGGTCGATGACCATCAAGATGATCGTGAAGCCACGCAGAAAATCCAGCTCCCAGATGCGCCTGCCGCTCCCCCTCTCCGCCGTGGGATAATTCCTGATCGTCTCCCTTGTTTGTCCCTTGAAAAGCATACTATTCGCCCTTGTATTCCGTGCCGATGAATACCCTGCCGTTCGCATCCTCCCGATACAGATCGAATCGGTCGGAATACTCCTTGACCAAGATCCCGGGTCGGCGCTCGCTGTAATAGATCAACGGGCGCTCCGCCTCGGGTTCGCGAGGAGTACGCATCCCGAATCGCGGATATGAATCGTCGCCGTAAGGCGCGCGAGGGTCACCGTAGTCACGGCGAGACCTCTCACCCATCTGTTCGTACGGAGCGCGCGCGGTCACACGATAGCTCTCGCCATAAGCGGGCGCGTCGTCCTCGTAGGTCGATCCCGCGTCGTCCTGCCGATCGTAGTCGCGCTGCGGCATTTCATTTCTCGGCGCGCCTTCGCACATGTCACGAGGAGCATACGGAGCGGAAGATGCGGCGGTAGCATACGGGTCGCGAGGAGCGTACCTATCGCGAGGTGTATATTGATCTCGGGGTGCGTATTGTTCTCGGGGCGCGTATTGATCTCGGGGAGCGCACCTATCGCGAGAAAGGTACGGATCACGGGAGGGATATTCCGCCCGATCGCCATAGCGATCCTCATAAGGGGGATACTCTCGATAGCGCGGCGCGTAACCGCTCGGCTCGCGCACGAAACGATCTCCGTCACGATAGCGATCTAAGTACTCGTCGCGATCGTACGGATCGGGTTCGTACGCGTCGTCGGCGTAGCCCTCTTTCTCGGCGCGACGCGCCGCCCTTTTCTCTCGGTAATCGCGGATCAAATTAACGAGCGGCTCGAAGATCGCGGAGATCGGGCGCACGAAGCAGGTGCGTACCGTGATGATCACCGAGCCTAATAGGCTCAGACCGAGACCGACGTAATATAGGACCTGATTGGTGCCCGTTCCGCCCAACGTAAAGTCGGTAAAGGCGAGCAAAAGCACCCCGAAAAGAGCGTAAAAAAGCGGGATATACAGACCGAAGAAAATGATGATGTTCGTCAACACCGTGATGATGACTTTGACGATCTTCGCCACTCCCTTGAGGGCAGCCCAAATGGCAACGCCCAATGCGACCAAAACTCCGTTCTTCAACTGCTCCCCCATTCCTCTCCGACGCGCGAAATGCGATCGGAATAGATATTGCCGTTTGCCGAAATATTATACCATATTATGGCGTAAATAGTAAATACTTTTGTAAAATCCGCCTTTACGGGGCCCTATCTCAGGCTCAGCGATCCGAGGGGAGCGTCTTTAGGAACTCCTCCGCGCACGATTTGATCCGTTCGAATACGAAATCGAACCGTCCCGTGTACCACGGATCCTCGATCTCCGCACCGTCCAAGCCGTACTCGCCGAGCAGATGCACGTTGCCGGAAGTGAGCGGCGCGATGCGCGAAAGGTAGCGAAGATTCCTCTCGTCCATACATAGGATATAGTCGTATTCGGCGATCTCTCGCGCCGTGATTTGGCGGGCGACGTGATGCGGGCAGGGAATGCCGTGCGACAGCAACGTCCTCTTTGCTTCGGGATAGACGTCGTCGCCGAGCGCCTCTGTCGAAGTGGCGGCGGAATCGGTGAAAACGTCCCTCCTGCCCGCTCTCCGCACCAATTCCGCGAAGACGTATTCCGCTGTGACCGAGCGACAGATATTCCCGTGACAAACGAACATAACTTTGATCATATTTCCCCCTTGTATCCGAGCCGAAGAGCCCCTAAATACTCCCTAAAGCGCCCTCTCCTCGCGCCCATCCGTTCCACCATCTGAGGCGGGGACTTTTTTCTCCCCTTTCCTTGGGCGAACGGCGCCGTTTTCTTGGCGTATTATATCACATTTCATACCGCCGCGCAACGCACCGCTACCCCTGCCGCAAGTTTTTTTGTAAAATCGCGTTTTTCACTTGCATTCTCCGTCCGAATATACTATAATTTTGTAGTCAAACGCCCGTTTGACGACACATTGCGGGTCTCCCGCCCATAAGAATTGGAGAGTTGGCTGAGTGGTCGAAGGCGCACGATTGGAAATCGTGTTTACCCCACAAGGGTAACTAGGGTTCAAATCCCTAACTCTCCGCCAAATAAAAATGTCCGATTTATCGGACTTTTTTATTGTCTGGGAGAGCCAGGGATTTCGCGCGTATCCCGCGCGGCAGCGTTCGCTGCAGAACCCTAGTTCCACTAGGCTGACGCTCGCACCTGCTCCCTTCCCTTTTCCGTCCGGTAGTTACGCCCTGCTCCCTCTCACCTCTTTGCTCGCTACTACGGCGCTTTGCGCCTACAAATCCCTAACTCTCCGCCATCAAAGAAACGCAATTTATCTACCAAGGCAAATTGCGTCTTTTTGCGCCCTTTTGGCGTTAAAGGATTGAAAAATACACATTTTTCGAGTAAAATGAGAAAAGTGATTGACAAATCGGAATTTGCGGGAGGAAGCGTATGAGATTGGACGGTTTTGGATTGCTTGTTGAGGATATGGCTAAAATGATTCGTTTTTACAGAGATGTACTCGGATTTGAGATTAAAGAATCAGAGGATACATCAAACGTTTATCTTGTGAAAGACGGCACTTTGTTTCTGTTATATGGAAGAAACGATTTTGAAAAGATGACAAACCGCAGATATGACTATATTAAAGGTTTGAACGGACATTTTGAGTTGGCTCTTTATGTTGATTCGTTTAATGAGGTTGATACTGCGTTTAAAAATGCTGTTGAAAACGGAGCCACGCCTGTACTTGAGCCGGAGCTTGAACCTTGGGGACAAAAAACTTGTTATATTGCTGACCCTGAAGGCAATCTGATTGAGATAGGTTCGTGGGATAAGCCCTACGAAGAAAAGGATTCATAAATACCGGTTTGTCCGGATGATAAGACGTTACGTTTGTACCTTCTTACCTTGATTTCGGTACGTTTGTACGCTCTTATACAAATAAAAATGTCCGATTTATCGGACTTTTTTATTGCCTGGGAGAGCCAGGGATTTCGCGCGTGTCCCGCGCGGCAGCGTTCGCTGCAGAACCCTAGTTCCACTAGGCTGACGCTCGCACCTGCTCCCTTCCCTTTTCCGTCCGGTAGTTACGCCCTGCTCCCTCTCACCTCTTTGCTCGCTACTACGGCGCTCCGCGCCTACAAATCCCACCCACATATTTGGGTTCCCCATTTTTCGCGGAGGTGAGATTTGCGCGGATAGCAACAGTCGGTTTCTTGTAATAGTCGCCAATATGAAATATAATTAACCTTGATAAGGAGGTCATCAAATGAAAACAAAAGATATTTTACTGAAACTCAGAACGAAAAAAGGCCTTTCGCAGGAAGAACTGGCTGCGAAGGTATACGTGACAAGACAAGCTGTTTCTCGCTGGGAAACCGGCGAAACGATCCCCGGTATAGATACTCTTAAACTTCTTTCAAAATTGTTTAATGTGTCAATCAATACTCTCCTTGGCTCCCCAAGAAAGCTGGTTTGCGAATGTTGCGGCATGCCTATTGACGACTCTACTATGAGTCATGAACCCGATGGCAACTTCAATGAAGAATATTGCAAATGGTGTTATGCCGACGGGGATTACACGCTCGACATCTGGAAAAGATACGCTTCGATGGGAGGAAAAGAAAAGCTCAAAGAATATAAAGAGCTTTTTCTTCGCGAGATCAATGATCTTTTAACTATCGAAGGACTATCTAAGATTGATAATCTGAATGTTCTGGCGGGCGAATTTGTCAATTTAGAATACACTCTGCCAAATGGAGAAAAGGCAAGATTTCTTGACGATAAGCAAACCTATCTTGGTAGCCAACTTGAAAGTCAATCGGGTGACAGATGTTTTGGAATAGTCACGAATATGGATTTTATTCTTATATGCTCGTATGCGGAAAACGGCGAGGATCCCGAACTCGTGATTTATAAAAAGAGATAATCATATTTGGTTACCACCGCTCCGCCAAAAAGAACCTAAATTGAACACGTTTCGATTTAGGTTCTTTTTTATCCAAACCGAAGCGGAGCAATGTTTGGTATATCATCACACCTTTAGGTGTGCATATCATCAAGGGCAACTGCCCTTGCATATCATCACGGCTCTGCCGTGTATAAAACAATCCGCTTCGATTTGATGATATGCAATTCTGACGAATAATCTAATCTTAAAAGTATTATCGCGATCCTCAATCTAACAACAAAATGGAACTGATAGAATTAAAACCCGACATACACAACACTTATAGATAGCAAGAGCGAGAGTTTGCCATGCAACTCTGCCGAACGCTACATCTTATCCCAATTCTCAATTTTGAGCCAAAAAATGTGACTGCCTGACACAAAGGCAATGTGCCCTTGTATGACGTCGATGGTGCGTAAGATGCTGTCCGTGTCGATGGTATACAAAGGTTTCGGTTTCTCGCATTTTATATTTTGCCAAATATCTATTTGATCATTTTGCGACGTGCTTAAAATACAATCACCGTACGACACTATGGATAATATTGATGAGGATTTGATTCGCTTCAGCTCAAGGCGCTTTTTTTTCCCGATTTGTTTGACGAATAAACAAAACTCATCCCCCGGCAGCTTATCGCAATATACCACCTTGTCTCCTGTGCATAAAACTTTGCGATCTTTCGCGTTGTGACGCACACTTTTATCATATACCAACTGGTAGTCCCCTATTCTCTCGCTATAAACGTTTCCGCTGTCATCTTTGTACACCACATCACTGCCAACGACAAAGGCTCCTTGCACAGGAACATCAGATTGGGACTCGCACGTCTGTATCGGCTCAAAACTCTCGGTAGAAAGGCAGACTAAGTTATTATCGCCGTATATTACAGCGAGGATACCGTCATTTACGCGCATGTGTGAGACGCGTGTGGGAAAGACTTTTTGTGCCAAACATTCACTCCCGTTCATCTTGTACACGGTATTGCGCGATGCGATATACAAGTATATATCATCGGTACTCATAACATCGACTGCCGACGGTATACGACAATAGCGCTTCCCTATCAATTTCCGTCTGCTCTTACCATACACCATCACGGTTCCATCCTTAAATCCCACTGCCGATTTTCCTTGATAAGCCAAGGCATAGCGTGCGCGGGCATGCTGTTTCGGCTGAGCGAAAATAGGTTTTTTTTCACCCGGAAAGAAGAAACAGACACCGTACTCATTGTCCGCATATACGATCCCATCCGGCGTTTTTGCCATACAAAAACTCACGGGACCGATGCCTTTCTTTTCTCGATACGTTCGTTCGGTAATCTTGTCTGTATTGTCAACAGAGACGCCGCGAATACCGATTTCAAGCGAACCGAAACTCTCTTTGTTAACCATCGTTCGCATAGCAAAGCTGTCATATGCATTGAAGGAGCTGACAAAGCTATCTGCCGTATCGAAACAGCAAATATGCCCGTAATTATCCACACATAATATTCTTTTATCAATACAGATGGATTTTATAACCCAATGCTCATTGATGGCAACGGTGGCCTCGGTAGACGCAGTCTTCAAGTTGTATGCCTTGACGAATATACCGTCCGTATACAAGAGCAGATCATTCCTTCTCGACCCGTGTTGCACAACGTGCAAGCCTCCCTCGGGAGTGGACAAACGGAAAACCTCACGAAACGAGCCGAAATGGAAATCATCCAGCACGGCGATGATTGCGCGCTCTTTTTCAATCCTATTAGGCACCTCGTCATCATCGTCTTCCTTTATCGCCACCTCACCCAACGCCTTTTCTACCGCGGAGGGCAATAGGACCTTGATTGCCACATATGCATCACAAGCAGCGATGCCGGTAATGCGCATGTCGGGATATGCGTGCAAAGAAACCGTTTCTTGTCGGCTCGACAAATTGAATCGAACAAAATAGCCATCCTCATAGCCCACGTTCAATACGTCACCGCACGAGGAACACGCCGTCACCGTTGCTCGATGCGTCAGAGTGATATTTCCTCCTTTTTGAAAGATGGTTCCTTTAGCGCTTACATAGAAGTGCTCGCCGTTGCTCAACTGACCAATAAAGGCAATTTCTTCATTACACGTAAGAATCCGACGAGGATTCGGATTGCCCTCAATCCAGCAATCGACATGCCCTTTGTCGTCCGCAGTCAACACAACCGCTTGTTTATGACTCGCTCCCTGAATGACGATATCACTTTCCCACGAATGCCATGATTCGCCCGGCATAATGTCATACAAATATACTGCGCGAATAAGGGCATTGCTCTCCCACGTAAAGAGAGATTCGTTGTTTTCGAGATTAAAAAGATATATTCTGCCATTATCGCCACGGCTTGTCACGACAAAACGATCATCGCGATTAGCTATGCAGCTCGCCCCCGCGCCGATATTCCACTGGTTTTCCAAATTCGATTGGGGCGGCAACATACAGCGCGCAGTCGGGCGTAGCCAAAAGCTGTTTTCCTGTTGATAAATGCTGCTTAAAAACGCCTTATGCTTCGGCAAATCCATCAACCGCCCCACAAGATGCATCGGCAATTGTCGATAATCCGCAGTGATTGCTTGAGCGGATAAGAATATACAGCGCCCTATGTCGTGCACTTGCACATAATTCTTGGGACGTGTTGTTTCGGCATCATGGTAATCTCTCAGAATTGGCGCGCATCCGCAATTCTTAATCACTAGCTTTATCCACGCGTAGTTTCCCAGCAGTTTCCCCGCCAAATCTTTGTCTTCACGACTATTCAGCATATGATAGACGATGCGTTGATAGAAATATCCGTCATCGGGGCCGCTCACCCAATCTCCACCCGTTTTTTCTCGATATGCCGCCACAAATTCTTTGTGTAATCCCGCGTTGTTTTTCACCTCAATCGACAAGTAATCATGCTCCAAGTCATGCAGTTGCAAGGTATCGGAATCATCATCATAGTTAATTAAGCTTTTACTATTCAACTTGACTGCCAGCTCTTCGGCATCGCGATCTTCCATTCTCCACAGAACGGCAACGGCACGCAGTGGAATGCTGACTCCCTTTGGCACCACTGCCAATTTGAGATAATCATTCTTTTTCGTCCCCAAAGCCTCCACGCTTGCCGCAATAGCGGCGTATGCAGAAGGATGTCTATAATCTTGGATCTTCCTCGAGATTTGAGTATAATGACGTTCTATGTCTTTCAGGATATGCTCCCATGATCTGCCATCACGGCGCATCGCACACACGATAGCCACCGAAAGTGTGTGGCAGTGGCATTTTTTCAAGATTAGGGCAGCATACGGATTCAGCGACCCGTCAGCGTATTCTTTCGGTTCTGCCTTCAGCATCATACGTTCCGCTTCTTCGGGAAGAAGTTCTTTTATCTCAACTACCGAGTCAGTATAAGTCTTAATAAGTTCGTTATCGCGCGAAGTAACCAATAGCTTACATCCACTGCTTGCAAAAATGCGCGAGAAAAAGTCTAAAATATTGATCGTACTACTCCATACGTCGTCCAACACGAGCAGCATTCTTCTATTGGCAAAAAAATCTCTGATTTCGTGCGTTATATCCGATTCTTCATAGCAGTTTTTTATTTGAGGATATTCCGTCCGAAGTTGTTGTAGTACGTTTGCCCATCCGCAAGTTTCTTTGACATCGAGCCACATTATGCCATCCGGAAAGTGGCTACGGGTTTCGGCGTCTCGGCAAAAGAGATTTGCCAGGATGGATTTGCCCATACCGGGACCTCCATGAAAAGCACCGATACAACCAGTAGTCACGCCTGTGTTTTCGTTTTCGCCGGAGAACAGTTTATCTTCCATTTCCAAGATATAGTGATTTCTCGGTTCATATCCGACGGGGATCCCTCTGAAATTCAAAGAGAGTTCGCCTTTTACGATCGGCTTTTTCAGGTCATCTATGAGCTTCTGCACCTCGGCTTCATAATCATCGCCGCAGTTTCCCACTTTCAAGAAATTGTGAACCCACTTCTTCTTGCGATAACGTTCGGGGACGAGATCATAAGGATTCAGTTTGGCTTCGGATGGCACCGCATACAGAGCAGGAATGACCTTGCGACCCTGAAGCTGAGCATATTTGATCTCGGAATTCACATAGGCACTCTGAGGGGTATTCTGTCCCACAAAAAGAAGAACTCTTTCGCTCTTTTTTATATAGCCGGCAATCTCTTCCGAAAAAGAAGGCTCCGTCGAACTCAGCCTGTCATCCATCTTCACTTTGAGATTGGCAGCGCTCAAACGATCTCTTATATCAAAGATACGTCCATCCGTTGCCGCGTCTGCATGGCAGTAAGAGATAAATACATCGTATTCATAAAAATCACTTTGGTTTTTCATATCAACCTTTCCTATTCTTTGGTTTAGTCCCATTACGATTCCAATAAATGCTTGTGCTCCAAATAATTATTCATATCCTTTATTGTCAAACTCTTATATCTTCTTACCTTTGATAACAATAGAACCAATATTGGCGTTTCTATAATTAAAACCAGTATTCCGATAAACGTTCCCATAGCGTACCTCTTTTTACAAATCCTCTTCCGTAATAGGCAAAGTTGATTCCCAACCGTATCAATCATATCACAAAAGTTTACGCCTTTCAATGTTTTATATATTATTTACGTTTTAATTGAATCAAATAGAAAATTCGCCCATATAACCTGTCCACGAAGACCATGTACTCACCCGCGCTCGGTCCCGCTCAAAAGATATCATTTGAACGCCTTTCTGCTTAGGGTCTCTTTATACAAATACGTTCAGCGAATTTAATTATCATAGACTTTAGAATGAAAATGTTTTTAATGCGGAAGAAATCTTTCCGGATTAATACATAAAATCGAAATTGAAAATAATTTTAAAAGTACAAAAAACCTGGTCCTTTAAAAAAAACAATAAAAATGCAGAAGCGCTAAAAAGCATTTCAAACCTTGCAAATCCTGCATAGTTTGGAAGATACGATAAAACAAAGAGGGGATCATCCTCGAAAGCCTGCTCGAAGGGATGAACCAATACTATTCGGCGGAACTTTCTTAAAAAGTGTTGCGCGGTCTCAGGGAGAGCTACCGCAAGGGGCAATACACGGGCGGTCCCGTTCTTTACGGATATGACGTCATAGACAAAAAGAACGTGATCAACGAAGCGGAAGCGGAGGTTGTCCGAGAAGTATTCGGCAAGTATGCGCAAGGGTTCACCGTCGCAGCGATCATCAAGGACTTAAAGGCGCGCGGCGTTCGCACCAAGAAAGGCAGGTATTTCACCGATAAGGCTCTCTATAAAATGCTGATGAATAGCAGTTATAACGGCAAGACCGCGCACGGCGGCGTTGTTTACGATACCATCCATCCCGCCATTATCGACGACGCGACTTGGAAGACGGTTTCGGGGCTTCACGAAGACAACCAACACGCCCCGGGCAGGAAGAAAGACATCTTCGACTTTATACTTTCGGGCAAACTCGTTTGCGGCGATTGCAAGTCCTTGATGGTCGGCGAAAGCGGAACAAGCAAACTCGGAACGAAGTATTACTATTACGTATGCCTTTCCAAGCGCAGAAGACGCCAACCTTGCGGATTAAAACGTATCGACAAGCAAACACTCGAGGACAGCGTATTAAACGCAACGTGGGCGATTTTAAGCGATAGCGGCGCGGTAAAATGGATCGCGGAGAGCCTTTGCAAGATGCACGAACGCGAGAGCAAGCGAAACACAAATCTAAAGAGCATTGAAGCGCAACGAAACGCCGCCTTGAAAGCATCGCAAAATCTGATCGCCGCCATTGAGCAAGGGATCATCACCGAGCAGACCAAAACGAGGCTGAAAGAGCTTGAAACGCAGATTGCGGGACTGAAGTTTGATATCGAACGTGAAAAGCAACGCAATTACTTTCCTAACACCCGAGAAGATAGAGAACTACCTGCAAAGCGTGATGAACGGCGACATAGAAAATATAGCCTTCCGAAAGGCGCTCGTGAAGTGCCTGATCCGCGAGGTGATACTGGAGAACGACAGCATAACGATCACCTATCACTTCATTGACGATCATATCAAATACGAGATCAGCCCCGAAAGCGTGGAGCACGTACAGAGGCAGTCCAAAGATAGGACTGCTTCTTTATATTATAAAGAAAGTTCGTACAAACTCCCCAACTTTCCGCCAAGTGAAACTCGTTTGAACCCCGAAGGGTCAAGCGAGTTTTCTTTTGCTCCGATTTGGCTGAATTGTTCGATAATATCGGCATTGTCTTTGATTGAGATTTTCGTCGGATCATTCGGATCGGTATTGTAAAAGATAAGCACTCTGTCGTCGTACAGGATCGCCCGATTGATAAACGAATTAAAGAACTCGTTTCGAGCCTCTTCCGTCTCATACTTTTTATGGGCGAAATAGTACAAAAAGGACTTCACCATTTCAACAGATAACGGTTCTACCTGTCTTGCCTTCTCTAATGCGATCTTGGTTTCCAACTCCTCCTTTTGTGCTTCAAGCGCGAGCATTCTCTCTTTTGTCGTCTTGGTCACGATCCCCTGTTCCAAAGCGGATACTAACGCATTCAGCGCTTTCTCCTTTGTCTTCAGCTCGTTTTCGAGATTGACAAGATTTGCAGGTTTCGTGATCTCGGCATTGACTTGTTCCACGATGATCTCTGCTATTTGATTGATGACTTCGGGCTTCAATACGTAGTCCACCGTAGTGTCGAACACAAGGTTTTCCAAATCCTTTTGTTTGTAACTCTTCTTGCCGCAGGCAGACGGATTGCGCTTACGATTAAAACACTTGTAGTAGTGATGGACTTTGCCCGTCTTGCTTGTGCCGTCTCGGCGGTCATCATACTACCACAATAGCCGCAGAACCATTTGTCACTCAAATTGTACGGCTTTTCGGCGGTGCATTCTCGTTGTTTGTGCTTGTGTTCGTCCATCATCTCGTTGCACTCACGGAATAATCTTTCGTCCACAATTGCGGGGACAACGTTGGTATAAACAACGTCGTTGACGGTGACTTTCCCAATGTACTTCTCGTTTCGAATAATGCGAGCGACGCTGTTCATATTGAACGTCGAACCCGCTTTCGTTTTGACACCGTCACGGTTGAGTCTATTGATAATCTCGCTCAATTTTTCACCGTTGTGATAACGAGTAAACACGTCACGAACAACGTCCGCTTCAAACGAGTTGATCACCTATCTTTTATCCACGACGTCATAGCCGAACAGTCCGTAGCCGCCGATGAAATAACCTTTGGACAGACTCTCCCGTATGCCACGTTTAACCTTTTGGGAAAGCTCGGCGGAGTAATACTCCGCCATACTTTCCAGTACGCCTTCGATCAAGATACCGCTTGCGTCGTTGCTGATATTCTCCTTCGCGGAGAGAACGCGCACGCCATTCTTTTTGAGTTTTGCCTTGTAATTTGCGCTATCATATCGGTTACGGGCGAAACGGTCTAACTGATAGATGAGAACGAAGTCAAATGTCTTTCGTCTGCTGTCTTCTATCATTTTCAAGAGGCTCGGTCTTTTATCCGTCGTTCCAGTCAATGCCCTGTCAATGTACTCGTCCACGATGATAAGGTCATGGCGTTTGGCATAATCATAGCACTCACGGAGTTGTCCTTCGATAGACTGTTCCGTTTGACTGTGTGAACTGAATATTGCATAGATAACCGCTCGCTTATTCATCCTGCTTCCTCCTGAATACGTTTTGTGGCGTGACGTCCTTTACGTTTCCACCGTTCCTGATAGTATAAAACAGTGAAAAAATCAATATATCCATCATTTGAAATATCATATTTTAAAAATATTTGTAAGAAGTTGCACTTTTTCGGAATCACCTATTGACATAGCACAAAAAGAGGGATACAATATAAATAAATTGCAAAATGTTGCAGTTGTCCGTAATGGAGGATATAATGGAAAGTATAAAACGTGATGTATTTCTTAAAAGGTTGATTGACAGAGAGCAGAACGGATTAGTCAAAATCATTACCGGCATTCGACGTTGCGGTAAATCGTATCTTCTTAACTATCTCTTTTATGATTATTTGAAAGGGAAAGGTATTACAGACAGTCACATCATTAAAATCTCGCTTGATGACGACGAGAATGAAGATTTGCTACTACCCAAAGCATTAAGCCGTCACATCAAAAACTTAATCGTTGACAATGACCTTTACTACATTTTACTTGATGAGGTCCAACTCGCGGACAATTTCGTTGGCGTTCTGAACGGATTGTTGAAACTGCCCAACGTGGATATCTATGTTACCGGTAGCAATTCAAAATTTTTATCTACGGATATCGTAACCGAGTTCCGTGGGCGCGGTGATGAAGTTAGAATCCTACCGCTCTCATTTTCGGAATTTATGTCCGTTTATGATGGAAGTGTATCCAACGGCTGGAAAGATTACTACACCTATGGCGGTCTTCCCCTTGTCCTTTCGCAAAAAAGCGAAGAGGCAAAGATGAATTATCTCAAGGGGCAGCTGAAAAACGTTTATCTCAACGATATTATTGATCGGAACCACGTTCAAAACGAAGAACAGATTAATGCCGTCGTCGAAATCTTGGCTTCAAGTATCGGTTCTCTTACCAATCCTTTGAAATTGTCCAACACTTTCAAGAGCGTAGCCAATTTGCCTATTGCGGATAAAACAGTTTCCAACTTCCTTTCATACTTAGAGGACGCTTTTCTCGTTGACAAAGCAAAGCGATACGACGTAAAAGGTAAGAAATATCTTTCTACGCCGTCGAAATATTATTTTACCGATCTCGGTTTGCGCAATGCCGCGCTCGGATTCCGCCAACAAGAAGAGAACCACATCATGGAAAACATCATTTATCTTGAACTCATCAAACGTGGCTTTTCCGTTGACGTCGGGATCGTCGAAGTCGCCAAAAGAAATGAAGAAGGAAAGGTCGTGCGTAACTATTATGAAGTAGATTTTATCGCCAATCGCGGCAACAATAAATTCTATATTCAATCGGCGTTCGCAATGGATACCGAAGAAAAACAAGAACAAGAAAAGAAGTCTCTTATGAACATTAAAGACTTCTTCAAAAAGATTATCATAGTTAAAGACGACATCAAACGCAAACGCGACGAAAACGGTATCGTCACGATGAGTATTTACGACTTCTTACTTAATGAAGAAAGTATTGAGTATTAAAGGAGAGTTTATATGAGGGAAACAAAGCTAACATCAAATGGATTAAAGAATTCTTTGAAGAATTATTCTATTTCTGACTCCGTTTTTGAATATGTATGGAATGGTTTCGATGCCCAAGCCACTAAAGTTGAAATAAAAGAAGAGAAAAATGATTTAGGTGCAACTTGTTGTATTACTATTAAAGATGACGGAATTGGAATAAATAGAAATCAGCTTGATGAAAAATTCGAAAAAGCATACGAATCCGAAAAAACAACTCGCGTAAGACAGGGCAACACTTTAATAAAAGGGAAAAAGGGCGTAGGTAGATATAGCTTTTATAACAGTTGCACTATGGCGCAATGGGAAACTGTTTACCAAGATAATGATACGCGAAAGAAATATACAATAACAATAAATGCATCAAACCTTATTAAATTTGAGGTTTCTGATGAAACCATTACTGATGAGCTAACCGGAACAACGGTGAAGCTCATTCTCAATCAAGGTTTAGTTGTTGAGGATTTAAGCGAGAGTCTTAAACTTTCTTGTGCGTGGCTAATCAAATTATACGAAGATAAAAGAACCATTTACGTTAATGATAAAGTTTTAGACTGTAGTGATCTAATCTATTCTTCAGAAACACGAGAGAAAGCATTCCCAAATTTTAAAGTTAAAGCAACCATATATGTTTGGAAAAGAAAATTGCATGATGAGTATTCAAAATACTATTATATCAACTCAAAGCAAAATGTATTGTGTAAAGAAAACACTACCTTAAATAATAAGGGAGACAATTTTTATCATAGTATTTATATTGTTTCAGACTTATTTGATAGCAATTTTTGTTTTGAAACAGACATGGATGACGACAATCTAATTGGATGCAAAACTAAAAAATCCAAGGATTTTAAAGAATTAAAAGGATTCTGCGATTCTTTTTTGTATGAAACTAGAAAACCGTTTATTAAAACCTATTCCCAAGGTTATATTGAAAAACTGAAAAGCAAAGACCTATACCCCGCGTTTGATAAGTCAAACGCTATCGACGTTTTCAAGGAGGAACAATTAGATAATTTGATAGCAAATGTTTATTATTTTGTTCCCAAAGTATTTACATCATTAACACTTTTGCAACAAAAAACTTTGATTCGGATGTTTGATCTTATTCAATCTGCTGGGGAAACGAACAATCTATTTAAAATACTAGATGGTATAGTTGATTTATCAAAAGAAGAACGCGCCGAAATGGCAGATATGCTTGAAAAAGCAGAGCTTTCTAATATTCTAGAAATGCTAAACTTAGTTGTGTCAAGATTGCAGGCAATCAACGATTTTGAAGCGTTAGTGTTTGATAAAGAACGAGATGCAAAAGAAGTTGCTCATATCCAAAAATTCATAGAGCATCATTACTGGTTTTTTGGCGAACAATATCATTTAGCTACGGCGGAAGAACCTAACTTTGAAGAAGCTTTACGAACCTATCTCAATTATGCTTCAGACAATTATTATAAAAAAGGCGAAGTGAAAATTGATGATCCTAACAAATACAAGCAGATGGATATTTTCGCTATACAATCAGTAAAAACTGGCGAAATAAAGAAATGCATTGTTGTCGAGCTTAAACGACCTATCGTAACCTTATCAAGTAAAGAATTGCAACAAATCAAGAAGTATTACAGCGTAATTAAAAATGAACCAAGATTTCAAAGTGATAAAATTGCATGGGATTTCATTCTAGTCGGTAATAAATATAATGATGAAATACAAGGGGAAATAGAGAATTGCCGTCAACATGGCATATACAATTGCGTCTATAAGGTCGATAAATGCACTATAGTTGTAAAAACTTGGAGTGATATAATAACTGAATTAAGAATGAATATGCAATACTTGGAAGATAAACTAAAACTAGATTATACAAAACTGTATGATAAAAGTACATACACTTCAGATCAAATAATACTCGATCAGAATGGCTCAAAAGCATCAATGCCTAAGGCAATCGCAGAGGGATAAAATACTATAATAACCTGAAAACAATAAACATCGGCGGAACCGTTTTAACAAATAGTTCAAACAGACATTCAGTTGCGCCGCCAAAAAGAACCTAAATTGAACTCGTTTCGATTTAGGTTCTTTTTTATCCAAACCGAAGCGGAGCGAGGTTTGGTATATCATCAAGCGCCGAGCGCTTGTATATCACCAAAGGCGGCATCGCCTTTGTATATCATCACGGCTATGCCGTGTATTGTTATATCCACTTCGGTTTGATGATATACAATTCTATCGAATTGATGATAATATTATTGATCCACGGATACGTGTTTCTACGACAATGATAACACATTTTGAGCAACAAAGTTGCAACAAATCTTTACTTTTCGGGAAAGACACGATAATTATAGATCAAGGATCGGATAGCCCACATTGCCACACGCCATAATGCACGGTTTCCATACGAACTGCTTTTGCAAAAAAAGATTCCGAGGCGGTGGTTGCCAAAGAGCAACGCGCGTATTATAATGTTCATATTCGGTTTATTCGACAGAGGAGCGGAAAATGAGCGGACGCAAGATCACGTTTGATGAAATCACGCGCAAAACGGGACGGTTCAACGTCCGTTTTCGTTGGCTGTTGATCGCGATCTTCATCGCGCTGTCCATCGTAGCCGCGATCGCGATCCCCTTCACAGAGGTGATCTACGACGTATCCGACTATCTACCCGACGACAGCACGGCGGCGGTCGGGCTCGCGGTACTGAAAGAAGAATTCGACGACAAAGGCAACGCCTACGCCGTAATAAAGGGCGTCACGGAAGAGCAAGCGAAGAGCATTGCCGAAGAGCTGGGATCCGTCAAGGGGGTGGATAAGGCGATCTTCGACGCGACCACGTCCTACCGTGAGGAGAGCTCTGCCGCCCTCATCGCGATCACCTTTACCGATTACGATTCCACGAAAGAAGGCTTCGCCACCATGGCGCGCCTGATCGACGCCACAAAAGCATACGACGTCGCCTTCGTCGGACAATCCGCCTCTTCCTACTACACAAAACTCGAGACCGAGCGGAGCATCCTGACGGTCGGCATCGTCATCGTCGCCGTGATCTTGATCATGCTTTTGATCTCATCCAAGACCTATTTCGAGCTGATCCCGATGTTGATCACCCTCGGGGTCGCCGTGCTCCTGAACATGGGCACGAACTATCTCTTCCACGGGATCTCGTATATCTCGAACCTCGTCTCCATCATTCTCCAACTCGCCCTCTCGATCGACTATTCGGTCATCTTGATGCATCGCTACACCGAAGAGAGGCAAAACGGGCTCTCTCCCGAAGAGGCGGCGGTGGAAGCGCAACGCAAGGGGATCCCCGAGATCCTATCCAGCTCGCTGACCACCTTTGCGGGTATGTGCGCGCTGATCTTGATGAAACTGGACATCGGCGTAGAGATCGGCATATCTCTGTCAAAGGGCATCCTTTTCACGCTGCTTACCGTTCTCTTCTTGATGCCCGCCCTGCTCGTGATCTTCGCAAAGCCGATCGAAAAGTCGCGGCACAAGACATTTCTCCCCTCGGTCGCAAAACCGACGAAAGGCATCGTGCGAGCGCGGAAGATCATCGTCCCGATCTTCCTCGTCGTACTCGTTTTGGCGGCCGTGGGGCAGTCCTTTAACGCCTATTCGTTCGATATGAACAAGACCCAGATGCTCGTCGCGGGACGGCAAGCGGTGGAAGACGCCGGCTTCGGAAAAATGAATACCCTCGTGCTCGTCGTGCCGAACGACGGGGACGACGCGAAACAACGCGAGGTCTCCGCCTACGTGAGCGGACACGAGGCGGTGGATTCCGCAAACGGGATCGCCACGATCGCCATCGCAGAGGACCTCTATCTGACCGACGCGCTGACCAAGGACGCCTTTGCGGAAAAAATGCAGACCCTATCCGGCGACCTGCCCGCCGCCCTATCGAACGTGATGACGGGATTCCTCAAGACGATCTTCGACAGATATTGCGCCGAATACGGGTGCGACCCCGATAAAGACAGCGTGCGGATCGTAGACCTACTCGTCTACCTATACGATCACGCGGACGAATATGCGCTGATCCTGCCGGACGAATACGTGGAGATGCTGTCGCAACTCAGTTATGCGAAGAGCAATTTCGTCAGAGAGAACTACGTACGTATAATCTTCAACCTGAACGTCGACGTCGAAGACGAAAAGGCTTTTGCCTTGATCGAAGAACTGGAAACGGGACTGAAAGCCTATTACGACGAATACTATATGACGGGAGAAAGCGTGGTCTGCCACGACATGGCGGGCTATTTCCCGACGGATAATCTCCGCGTCAATCTCTTCACCCTCGCCTTTATCCTGATCATCTTGTTCGTGACATTCCGCAACGTGCTGTTGCCGATCCTACTGACCTTGACCATACAAGGCGGCATCTGGATCAATTGCGCGATCCCTTTCCTCGCGGGAACTCCCGTTTCCTTTATCGGATACTTGATCATCTGCGCCATCCAAATGGGTGCCACGATCGACTACGCGATCGTCCTATCCAACCGCTATTACTCGATCCGCGATCGCTATCTCGACCGATACGAGGCGATGGGGGACGCGATGAACGCCGTCTTCCCCACCATCGTGACGTCGGGCGTGATCCTGACCTTGACCGGTTTTATTCTGGCGATCGCCTCGGCGGGCGTAGTCGCCGCAATGGGGTCGCTGCTCGGATTCGGAGCGATGTTCGCCGTCTTGATCGTCCTTTTCATCCTACCTTCCCTGCTCTTGGTCACCGAAAAAGTCACGGATAAATGCGGATTCGCCCGCATAAAAGAGTTTTTCACAAAACGCAAAGCGCAAGATCCGATCGAGACGAAAGACCCTACGCAACGTAGCTAAAAAGCCCGACCGAACAGCAAGAGAGCAACGCCCGACCGTTCGCCCAATAAAGCCCCCGCCGATCAACGGCGGGGGCTTTATCGGGCAGTAAAAGTCAACGCCGACAAAGGGCGAGAAGGTCAATGGTGGAACAACCGCATCCCCGTGAACGCCATGACCATATCGTATCGATCCGCCGCCGCGATCACGAGATCGTCACGAACCGATCCGCCCGGCTGTACGACGTAGCGAACGCCGCTCTTGCGCGCCCGCTCGATATTGTCGCTGAACGGGAAAAAGGCGTCGCTTGCGAGGGTGATACCGCTGACCTTGGATAGGTATTCTCTCTTCTCCGCCTGCGTGAAAGGCTCGGGTCTCACGGCGAAATACTTGCGCCATTGCTCCTCTCCGATCACGTCTTCCGCCTCGTCCGACAGATAGACGTCGATGACGTTGTTCCGATCGGGTCTACCGAGCCCCTCGGCAAACCGAAGTCCCAACACCTTGTCCGATTGGCGGAGCAGGAAAAGATCGGCTTTTTGCGCCGCGAGGCGGGTGCAATGGATGCGGCTCTGCTGTCCCGCGCCGACCCCGATCGCTTGTCCGTCATAGGCGAAACAGACTGAATTGGACTGCGTGTACTTCAAGGTGATCAGGGCGATGATCATATCCGTCGCCGCCTCGTCGGGCAGGCTCTTATTCTTCGTGACGAGATCGGTCAAGAGTTCTTTCGAGATCTTATAGTTGTTCCTGCCCTGCTCGAAGGTCACGCCGAAGACCTCTTTGGTCTCCATCTCTTCCGGCTGATAGGTCGGATCGATCTTGATGATATTATACGCGCCCTTGCGCTTGGCTTTCAGGATCTCGAGGGCTCTCGGGGAATAGGACGGCGCGATGATGCCGTCCGATACCTCGCGCGCGATGATCTTTGCGAGGGTCTCGTCGCATTCGTCCGAGATCGCGATGAAATCGCCGAAAGAACTCATCCGATCCGTACCCCTCGCCCTCGCGTAAGCGCAGGCGATCGGTGAATCGTCAAGCCCCTCGACGTCCTCTACGAAACAGGCGCGTTTCAGCGGATCGGACAGTTTCTTGCCGATTGCCGCCGAGGTCGGACTGACGTGCTTGAACGAGGTCGCCGAGGGGAGCCCCGTCGCCTCTTTGAGCTCCTTTACGAGCTGCCAACTGTTGAACGCGTCCAAAAAATTGATATAGCCGGGTCTGCCGTTTAGGATCTCGACGGGCAGGTCGCTCCCGTTTCGCATAAAGATCCTGGCGGGTTTTTGATTGGGATTACAGCCGTATTTCAGTTCAAACTCTTTCATTTTGCCCTCACTCGTTCTTGTTGATCAAGCGCTTTTCCACCTCGCCGCTCGCAAGGTCGACGTAGCGAACGTAGAGAGAGATCTTGTTCTCCTCGTCCAGAGCGTCCCACAATTCTTGCGTGAAATCGTCGATGGAATCGGGGATCATTATCCTTTTCGGTTCTCCCGTGAAGGTCGGGATCGGGTCGCCGTCCGTCAGGTAAGTATGCAGAAAATGCCCTACGCCCGCGAGCGGCTCGTAGGAGAAGGTGTATCGGTTGCAAGCCGTGCCTTCTGCGTCCGCGCTCTTCAAGATGCTCATTTCATAGCGAAAGTCGCCACCCAAATAGAGGATGCCGCTGATCCTCGGCGTATAGTTCGGGCGGTCGGGCTCGAAGGTGCGCGAGCAGAGCGATTCGGAGAAGCTCTTGCCTGCCGCCAGTCCCGCATAGATCGTATCGGTCTGGTCGCCGTTGGTGACGATGATCGCGTCCCCATAGCTACGGATCGCACGGTAGATGATCAGGCTCGGATCCTGCACCTTCTCTCGGTCATAGGGTTCGGTAAAGAGTTCCCCTTCCTTCTCCGTCAAGATCCGATTCCTGCTATTCGCGCTTCTGCCCATAATGAAGTAGGCGAGGCACGCCTTGCCGCCGTCCGCACTCATGCCGATCACGATCCCTCTGCCGACGTAGCGGTTGCCCTTGATAAGGTCGCTCGCCGTGCCGATCTTATACACGTCCATTCGCGTTATTCCCCCTTTCTTTGGTCTGATTCGACCCTTCTGCCCGCTCGCGGGGCGCGTCACGTCCGATCTCTCGGCGCGGCCCCCTTTCTCCGCTCGGGTCAACCTCTCTCTTCCTTCTCGTCGGCGCTCACGATGAAGACGCCGCATTCTTCTTCCGCTCCGTCCATCACGACCGCGATCTTCTCTTGGCGGGACGTGGGGATATTCTTGCCGATATAATCGGGACGGATCGGGATCTCGCGGTGCCCGCGATCGACCAAAACGGCGAAGCGCACCGCACGGGGACGCCCGAGCGCGAAGACCGCCTCGATCGCCGCACGCGCCGTCCTGCCCGTATAGAGGACGTCGTCGACGATCACGATGGTCTTGCCCGTGATGTCGAAGGGGACGTAGCTCTGCGTCGCTTTCCGCCGTTTCTCTTCGGGCGAAAAGTCATCGCGATACATCGTCGTGTCGATCTCGCCGCAAGGGACGGTCGTTTCCCCGAACTTTTTTAGGTTTTCCGTAAGGATGCGGGCGATGATCGTCCCGCGATTCTTGATCCCGAGAATGCACAGAGAATCGGCGTCCTCGTTCTTCTCGATGATCTCGTGCGTGATCCTCGCGAGAGAACGCATCATCGTCGCTTGATCCATGATCTTGACCTTCTTCACCTCGCGTACCCCCTATAAAAAAGTCCTGCCCTGCGGCAAGACGAAGTGACGAAGAAAACTGCTCCCGATGATTCGCCTTGCCGATCTCTCCGTATCGGCTTAAAAGCCTACGTTTGTATTGTAATCGACCGTCTCTGCGAAGTCAACCGTTTCGTCGCCTTTCACCGCTTTCCCGCCCTTTTCGCGACCCGCTGTCGGCGGCGAAAATACAAGCTCCGTGTCAGCGCGTCTATCGGCGTACACGCTCGGCCGCCGCGCGACCGTCCCTTGAAACGCCCGACGTTACTTGGCTTTCACGAGCATACCGATCATATTGCCCTTATACAGCACGCGACCGTAAAAATCGGTCGTGACGTCACGCGAAGCGCGATAATAGCCGAGGATAAAGCGCGAGGAAAAGTCGCGCACCGCGATGTCGCCGTTGTCCGAAAACTCGTAGATCGCGAGGATCTGCCCCGCATAGTTCTTGACGTATTCCGTTCTCGCCATCGTCTTCCCCCCTCTGCGCTTCGGCGCCTATTTTATTATAGCGCGTCTTCGCCCGATCCGCAATCCCCTTGTTTTGGGACTATGAGATATGATATAATATATCAATAAATTAGAATAAGGCTCTTGAACGATCTCGCGCCGAGAAATCGTACGTTTTACGGCTGAAACGCGCGTTCGTCGTCAAAGATAACGGTAGTATGAAACGTCATTTTCTGCTCTTAATGATCCTACTTATCCTCTCTTCGGTCGCGGCGATCTTATTCTCTTGCACCCTTTTGGGCGGGGAGAGGAAGGAACCGACCGCAGAACTCGCCTCTAAAGAGGCGGAGATCCCCCCTAAGACCGTCCTCTTCCTCGGGGACTCGATCGGAGAGGCGCTCGCGGGAATGTCCCCTCTGACCGAACGGGAAGCCTACGGCTACTACGGCATCCTCGGCAACGCAAACGAGCTGACCTATTACAACCGAGCCGTCACCGCCTTTACGAGCGGCAACTTGCTGAATTATATCAAACGCGAAAACGACGGCGTCACCTTGATGAAGTCGATGATCACGGGTGCGGATCTGATCCATATCTCGATCCTCGGCAATAATTTTCTGAACTCCAACCACAACCAAATGATGATCGACCTCGCGAACGAGGACTACACCGACATTCGCGCGAGACAGGAAAAGGCGACTCGGAACCTCGACGAGATCCTCGCCTACATTCGCTCGCTGAACCCGAACGCGGTGGTCGTGATCCAAACTCTCTACAATCCGACGGGGCCGGACAGCCCGCTCGTCCCTTCGCGTGCGCGCGCCTATCTCGCGGGAATGGGGATCGGCAGCGAGGATTACCACGACCTGATGAGCAAGATGATCCGCGAGATCAACCGCGTTTTCACCGACTACCTCGCGGCACACACCGTGACGGGAGAGAACGGCGCGGAGATCCGCCCCTTCGAGCTCGCCGACGTGTCAGCTGCTTTTGAAGAGATCTACCAAACCGACCCCGTCCGCTGGAGCGACTTATTCTGCGACGACGGCGTCCATCCGAGCAACGAGGGGCACGCCGTCATCGCGGGGGTACTACAAGACAAATTCGCCGAACTGGGGTTCGCTTCGCCGAAAGCCTTACAAAACTACAAGAGAAACAAGATCCAACAACTGCGCCGCCTCTTCTCCACCCTGCCCGACCTCGACCGCGTCTGCGGGGAGATCATGGCGGCGACCGACTTTAAGGGGGTCACAGAAGCCTATTTCGACGGGGTGCGCGGCGTCGTCCCCGTCTACGACGTGCTCCCTGAGCCTTCGGGCGAAACCTTCCGCAAGGATCTTACCTTCGACATCACCACAGCCCAAGCCTTCGAGATCGACCTAATCACCTTCTTTGAGCCCGAAGAGAGCAAGATCGTCTTTCGTGAAAACGGCGACTACACGCTGACGCTCACGGCGAAACGGATGCTGAACTCTCTCCTCTCCATCGCGATCGCCTCTCAAGGAGTCATAGACCTCGAGAGCTATATGCCCGTCTCGCTGGCGCTCCCGTATATCCACGATATCGCGCCCACCTGCGAGCCGACAGACCTACCCGCCGTCTTCGAGGTCTTGGAGAGTCTGTACGGCATCAAGATCGAGGGCATCGACTTTGAAAAGGATAGCGTAAAAAAGGTCGTAGAAGGCTTTAAGGAGAGAGGTGAACTCGTCATCGAGGATCCCGACACCTTCAGCGACACGATCCGCGTGACCTTTACGGGCAAATACCGCCTCGCCGAAATGACCGACCCTGCGACGGGCGAAACGCTCCAAGCGATCTACGTTAACAACGGCGTCGGCAGAGGGGAATCATACGTCCGCTACGCCTACGCGGATGAGGACGGCGACAAGCGCGTGAAAATGATGATCGACGTGGCGGGCATCGTCCTCGAAGGAGTGATCTATGCAGAGTGATCGTTCGGTGCGCCGCGGCGTCCTAATCCTGACACTTCTCCTGCTGATCGCGGTATCTTTCACCGCGTGCGCCGCACCTGCCGCCTTGCCCGATCCGATGGAGAGGCGCATACATACCGACAAACAAGCCGAGTATCTCGCGGGCAAATACGGAGCGATCGCCTCGTATGCGAAGGGGACTGAGGAGCTGAGCAGACCCCTGCCCGTCACCGTCCTGCTTTCGACGGACGGAGAGGAATACGCCTTCGTGGAGTATTCGGAAGATCCCACCTTCAACGACTCTTTCACCCTCGCGGCGAAGAACGGAAAAGCCGAGATCTACAACCTCAAGGTAGCCACGCCCTACTACTATCGCGGGATAACGGCAAGCGGCAAACGGGGAGAGATCGGCGCGATACAAGTGGAGAACGTCCTACCACGAAACCTCTATATCGACGGCGTGACCAACGCGCGCGATCTCGGCGGATACCAAACCGAAAACGGCAAGATCAGGCAAGGTCTGCTCTATCGCACCGCGAAACTCAACAAGAACAAAACCGACGACCCGACCCCCCTCATCACCGAGGCGGGGATCGACACGATGGTGAACGTACTCAAGGTAAAGACCGAGGTCGACCTACGCAAAACCGAGAATAACGAGATCGGCGCGCTGACGTCGAGCGTGCTCGGCCCGACGGTCAACTACGTGAATTGTCCGATGAGCTACGACGCGGATATGCCGGTCGCGAACGATGAATCCATCCGCACCCTCTTCTCCCTGCTCGCAAAAGAGGAGAGCTATCCCCTCTTCTTCCATTGCTCGATCGGCACCGACCGAACGGGTTATACGGCTTTCTTGATGCTGACGATACTCGGCGCGGATCCGCAGGACGTCTATCGCGACTATCTCTTCTCCAATTTCGGCAATATCGGCGGCAACAGAACCGTCCTGAACGTGCTGGGGTTCACCTTCTTCCTCGCAACGCAAAAGGGCGCCACCTTCACCGAACAGGCGGAAAACTACCTAATAAACCTCGGCGTAACGATGGACGAGATCGACTCCTTCCGCCGTATTATGATCGAGAAATAATATTACACTTATAGAATATTCTACTTTTTATTGAAAGCAAAAGAAATCGTCGCTCCGCAGTTAAAGCGCTCATAACGAAGCGTCAAAAGGACTGCATGAAAGGGCACAGATGCGCCTAATAGGCGGTCATTTCATACAGCGCATGGCATTGATAATCGCCAGCGCCGCTACCCCCACGTCCGCGAACACCGCAAGCCACATCGACAGCGCCCCCAATACGCCGAACGCCGTCAGCGCGAGCACGGCGACCTTCACGCCGAGTGCGAAAGCGATATTCTCCCGGACGATCCGCATCGTACGCCTTGCACCGCGTTTCGCGGCGGGGATCGCCGACAGATCGTCGTGCATCAAGACGACGTCCGACGCCTCGATCGCGGCGTCGCTGCCGACGCCACCCATCGAGATGCCGACGTCCGCGAGAGCGAGCACGGGGGCGTCGTTGATCCCGTCGCCGACAAAGCAGACGGCACCCTTCTTTCCTTTCTGCGCGGCGAGGATCTCTTCCATTCGCGCGACCTTGTCCTGCGGCAAGAGCCCCGCACGGTATTCGTCCACGCCGACCTTCTCCGCGACGGCGCGCGCCGCGCCCTCTCCGTCACCCGTCAGCATCACGGTACGAGACCCATCTGCCCGTAGGGCGGCGATCACGTCTGCGGCATTGTCCTTCGGGAGATCCTGAACGACGATCGCGCCTAAGTATTCTCCGTTCTTCGCAACGTAAAGCACGGTGCCCGCACGCTCGATCGAAGTGATGGCGACGCCTCTCTCCATCATCAGTTTATCGTTGCCGACAACGATCTCGTCCGAGCCGATCGCGACCACGCCGCGCCCTGCGATCTCGCGGATCTCGTAGCCCGTGTGATCGAGAGGGGGCGCGTAACGCACGACCGAACGCGCGATCGGATGATTGGACGCACTCTCCGCGATCGCCGCGGCGGCGAGGATCTCATAAGAGCGTTCTGCGGGCAATACTTCCGCAACCTCAAAAGAACCTTTCGTGATCGTGCCCGTCTTGTCGAAGAGGAAGGTATCGGCGACCGCGAGACGCTCGATGGCGCCGCCCCCTTTCACGAGGACGCCGCGCTTGGACGCGCCGCCGATCCCGCCGAAAAAGGATAAGGGTACCGAGATCACGAGAGCGCACGGACAAGACACGACGAGGAACGTGAGCGCGCGGTTGATCCAGTCGCTCCAATCGCCGAGAAAGATCGGGGGGATCACCCCGATCAAGAGTGCCGCGCCCACGACGATCGGCGTGTACCAACGGGCAAACTTTGTGATAAAGTTCTCTGTCTTAGCCTTTCTCGCGGCGGCATTCTCCACGAGGTCGAGGATCTTCGCGACCGTCGAATCTCCGTAGCGTTTGGTCGCGCGAATGCGGATCTCCCCTTCGAGATTGATCGCGCCGCTGACCGCCTCGTCCCCAACGGAAAAGTCGACGGGCAACGATTCGCCCGTCAGCGAAGAGAGGTCGAAGGAGCCCTGTCCCTCGGCGACCGACCCGTCCACGGGGACGCGCTCCCCTGCGCGAATGACCAATAGATCTCCGATCTCCACCTCTTCGGGCGCGATCAAGATCTCTTCGCCGTCGCGCCACACGCGGGCAATATCGGGACGAATATCCATAAGCGCCGCGATGGAACGGCGGGACTTGCCGACCGCATAGCGCTGGAATAATTCGCCGACTTGATAAAAGAGCATCACGCCGCACGCTTCCTCGAGATCCAAAAGGGCGATCGCGCCGAAAGTCGCGACCACCATCAGGAAGTTCTCGTCGAGAAGCCTGCCGCGCACGACGCCGCGCGCCGCCTTGTAAATAACGTCGTAGCCGACGATCAAATACGCCGCCAAAAAGGGAATAACGTAGAGATAAAATCGATAGTCGCCGACGTTCCACGCCGCGCCCGCCTCCGCGATGCTTTTCAGGGGCGTCAGACGGTAAAGAACAAACGCCGCGAGGAAGATCGCAAGCGCGGTCAAGATGCGCACGAGCGCCTTTTTATCGCGTTTCATACGAGGAGCTCACACCTCGATCATATCGCAGTCGGGCTCGACGCGGCGCACGATCTTGGCAACTCTCTTGACCACGTCCGCAACGTCCGAACCGTCCTCGATCTCGAGGGTCATTTTCTGCGTGATGAAGTTCACCGATGCGGCACAAATGCCTTTCGCCTTTTGCACGTCACGTTCGATCTCGGCGGCGCAGTTCGCGCAGCACAGGTCGGTCAGTTTGTAGATCTTTTTCATCGTTGCCTCCTCAGTCCTCGGCGAGATGCTCGAGAGCCATCTTGTAAATGCGGGAAATGTGGTCGTCGTCCAGAGAATAATAGACTTCTTTGCCCTGCTTGCGGTTCTTTACGACCTTGGTCTGGCGCAGGATCCTGAGCTGGTGCGAGACGGCGGACTTGGTCATACCGAGCAGATCCGCGATGTCGCAAACGCAGAGTTCCGCCTCGAACAGCGCGGACAAGATGCGCGTCCGCGTGCTGTCCCCGAAGACCTTAAAAAGCTCCGCCACGTCCGCCAGAGTGTCCTCGTCCGGCAAGGCGGCGCGCACTCGCTCGACGACCGACGCGTGCACGACGTCGCTTTCGCACATATCGACGTTCTTTTCGACCTTTTTCATACGCCCTCCACGATTGAATGGTTGAATATCTGTTCAACTGTTTGTATTATAAACCGACTTTTTACCCTTGTCAAGAGAAATAGGGATAAAATCAAATCAATCCGTAAAAAACGATGCCGAGAACGGCGGAAAGCAGGATCATCAGGATCGGGGAAACTTTCTTTTTGAGAAGATATTTGCTCCCGAGCCCGACCGCGATCAAGACGCCGAGAATGATAAGTCCCTTGTAATTGAAGGAGCATTCGCCGTACACGTTCCCGAGCCCGAAGAAGGTGCGGATCCCCATCGTGACGGCGGTCGCGAGGATCAAGGCGGCGACGGCGGGACGAACGCCGCCGAGGAAGCCCTGCACCCCTTCGTATTTGAGGAGATTCTTGAGGATCGCGGCGACAAGGAGAATGATCGTGAAAGCGGGCAACACCACGCCGAGGGTCGCGAGCAAGGCGCCGAGGAAACCGCCTTGGGACGCACCGATAAAGGTCGCCATATTGATCGCAATGGGTCCGGGGGTGGACTCCGCCACGGCGATGAAGTTCATCAGTTGCTCTTCGTTCAGCATACCGCGAGAGAGCACTTCGTCGCGGATCACCGAGAGCATTCCGTAACCGCCGCCGAAGGAGACCGCGCCGATCTCGAGGAACAAGAGGAACAAACGTAGGTACAGCATCACTCGTCCCCCCTCTTATGATCGGCTTGCCCTTCTGCGTCAGGCGCAGTCGTAGGCTCTATGGGCGTATTCGACGGGTCTATAGGAACATTCGACGGATCTACGGAGTGATTCGCAGGCGATCCGTCCGTCCCCTCGGACGGCTCCGCCTCGGAGGTCGAAAGGAAGGGAGAAGACGGCTTTTGCTCCCCCGACCTACTCTTTCGTATCGTGCGAATGAAATACACGGCAATGCCTATGACGCCGCAGATCAGGATATAGAAGATCGAGGAGAAGGAGACCGCGAAGAGAGACAGCGTGACGAAACACGCGAAGACCGCGACCGCGAGAGCGATCGTAAAGGGGTCGCGTTTGAGCCCTTTCAGCACCTTGATCCCCGCCGAGGCGATCAGATAGACGACGGCGACTTGGACGCCGCGAAAGGCGTAACCGACGTAGGTGAGAGAGAGAAACTTATCGAAAAAGAGGGAGATCACGAAGATGATCGTGAAGGCGGGTAGGCAGACCGCGAGGGTGGACAAAACCGAGCCGATCACGCCCGCCACCTTGTAGCCGATATAGGTCGCCGTATTGACCGCGATGGGTCCCGGGGTGGACTCGGAAACCGCGAGAATATCGAGAAACTCCGTCCGTCCGATCCACTTTTTGCGCGAAACGAATTCGCTCTCCAAGAGAGCGATCATCGCGTAACCGCCGCCGAAGGTGAAGGCGCCGATCTTCAGAAAGCTCAAGAAGAGGGATAGGAGTTTGGGAAGTGGCTTTTTCATACATATAAAGTATAGTCCCTTTCCGAAAAAAAAGCAAGGGACTGCGCGTGCAGTCCCCCGTGATTGGTCTCGTTCTACGTCTTCGCGGCGATCAAGCCTCGGCGTCACCCTTGTCGAGAGCCTTCGCGAGCTCCGCGATGAGCGCCACGTTGCGCTCGTTCAGGGGATAGCTGACCCTGTCTCCGTTCTTCTTCACCACGATGACGGTATTGGTCGTCGTCTCGGTCATCGGTCTCGGCAAATAGCCGATGTCGATCAACAAGCGATCCAGCCCGTAGCCCGTCGCGTCACAGATCCTCTTCAAGGTATCGAGTTGGATCTTGCGTGCAAAGCCGCCCTCTTTGGCGTTCAGCAATTCGTAAATATACTGCCTGGAATAGCCGACCTTTCTTGAAAACGCCGAGATCGACAGTCCGCTCTCGATCAGGATCTTTTCGATCGCCTCACCGACCCCCATGGGAGCCTTTCCCTTCTCCGTGCTCATTTCTTTACCTCCTTGTCCGCGGGCGTTTCGCTCGTTTGCGCCATATGATTTCCGCATATGGCGGCTCGGTAACGTGCGCCGACCCTCGCTTTATCGCTATCAAATCTCCCGTCTCTACGAGGTTTTCCGCTTATATCATAACAAATCAAGTGCAACAGAAGTGCAACAAAGCCTTTTTCGCGTTCCGAAAGCCTTTTCGGATACGATCCTCATTAGGCGGACAAGACAGAGCAGCCCCCTTAGATCTCTTGGAAGACCGCCCAATCGTATTGCGCCATATATTCCCCGCGATACAGACGGATCGCGCTGAGATTATTCTTCTTGTATTCGTAGGCGTCGCAGTCGATCTTGTTCGGGTCTATGTAGCATTCGTTATGACGCTTGAAGAAGACGTCCTCGGCGCCCACGGCTTTCAAGGTGGCTTGAATGTCGGCGACGAGATTGCGGAAATAAGACTTCTTGTCCTCATCCCACAAGATCGCATTGAGCTCGTTTACGTTCACCGCCGCCCCTTCGCGATCCACGAGATAGGCGAACAGCTCCTTGGACTTGCTTCTGGCGAACTTGAGCGGCACGCCGCCCGCGAATACCTCGAAATTGCCGAAGCACTTGACCTGCAATCTCCTCTGCGGCGGCAGCTCCACGGGATAACGGAGCCCGTCGATCTCTTCCTTGATCTTGCCTGCGGTGACGGGTTTCGTGACGTAGCCGGAGACGTGCATCTTGTAGGCGTCGCGAGCATAGTCGTCGTAGGCGGTGACGAAGATCACGTTGACCTGCGGATTGACGGTTTTGAGTTTCTTTGCGAGCATAATGCCGTTACAGATCGGCATCTCGATATCGAGAAAGGCGACGTCTATGGGCTCGCTCCGATTCTCCTTCCAGGCGGTCACGGGATTGGTATAGGCAAGAAAAACGCTCTCCTGCGGCAATACTTGTTTGACCGCGTCCGTCAAACGGATCAACTGCAATTCTTCGTCGTCGACCAAAAGAACTCTCATTCTTTACCTCCTTTCGGGAGCGTGACCGTGACGGTCGTCCCCCCGCCGATCTCGCTCTTCACGGTGAGCTCAGCGCCGCACATCTTCGCCAATCGGTACTGTATGTTCTTGAGCCCGAAGTGCTTGTTCTCGTCAAAGTTCACGTCTTCCATATCGAATCCGACGCCGTCGTCCTTGACCTCGACGATCACCGCGTCCGCCGTTTCCCGCGTGGTGAGGGTCAGCGTGCCGCCCGTCAGCTTGCGAAGGACGCCGTGCTTGATCGCGTTCTCCACGATGGGTTGAATGGTCAAGGGGGGCAAGAAAAAGTCCGTCGTTTGCACGTCGTAGATCACCGTGACGCGATCGCCGAAGCGCATCTTTTCAAGGGAGACGTAGGTCTCTATATGCTTGAGTTCGTCCTCGAAGGAGATGCACCGCACCTCGGTCAGCGAGGATAGGTTCCTTCTGAGATATTCGGTAAAGTCGTCGAGCGCCGCCTGTGCTTTCGGCGGGTCGAGGGGGATCAAGGTCGAGATCGCGGAAAGGGAATTATAGACGAAGTGCGGCTTGATCTGCGAAAGCATGAGCTTGATCTGCGCTTCCTTGCTCTTCTCCTCTTCTTTGACAAGGTCGAGATTCCTCTCTACGCTCAAGAAGAGGAACAGTACCTCGATCGCGATGATGACCGAAAGGTAGGCGATCGCATAGCCTTTGAAAATGTTTTGCAAGATGATCGCGATAAAGGGCAGCGCGCAATACAGCGCGAAGGCAAGGCGCTCCCTTAGTTTCAGTCTGCGATCGGTGACCGCGACGAAAAAGACGGTCGCGAACATCACGAATTGGTAGCCTTGCGAGAGGATCATCGTGCCGCTGCGGAGATAAGTCCCGTCCGCTGCGCTAAAGAAGATGCCCGTAAAGACGTTGAGGACGTCCGCTATCACGAAGAGCGCGAAGAGGGAGACGTTCAACGTGTCCAGCACCCTCCTTTTCTTCGGCGCCCAACCGATATATTCGCGCGCGTAACGGAAGAGCAAGAACACCTCTCCGTTGTTCATGATATAGAAGACCGTATAAAAGGCGATGATGAAGGCGTTGCTCGTATAGCGAATCTTGACGAGGGTAAAGGTCAGATAGGTCGCGAAATGCAAGATCGTGAAGAGGAAAAACTCCAAAAGCAGCCTTTCGTCCTTCCTTCTCCCCTTTTTCACCAAAAGGTTGACGACGTGTATCGTGAGGATCAAGATCCCGATGATACACACCGCCGCATTGAACACACCGTTTTTAGCCATCTGCTACCACCTTTGCCACGCCGAAGGGACGAGACCGAGCGATCAAGTGTAGAGTATGCGGAGCGTCAGATAGACCGCATAAACCGCCAGGAGCGCCGCGCCCTGCCAGCGATGGAACTTCTTGGTAATGAGCATCGGCACGACGGCGATCAAACTGAGCCCCAAACAGAAGGGCAGATCGAACTGGATCGACTGCTGCGGAAAGATCAGCGACCCGCCCGACACCATCGCGCAGACGGGAAGGATCAAGGTCATATCGAGGATATTCGCACCGAGGATATTGCCAACCGAGATCGAGGACTTTTTCTTCACGATCGCGGTGATGGTCGTGACGAGCTCGGGGAGCGAGGTGCCGATCGCGACCAGGGTGACCGCGATGACGCCCTCGGGGACGCCCGCCGAAAGGGCGAGTTTCTGCCCGTTGGTGACGAGGAGTTCCGCGCCGCCCACGATGCCCGCCGCACCGCCGATAAACTTCAAAACGTTGATAAGAACGGTTTTTCTGTCCTTTTTGACGGGAGCGTGTTCTTCCTTCTCTTCGGGAGCGGGCTCGCCGTCCGTCACCACGACGTTCTCGCCCGTGCTTTCGGGAGAGAGGTCGTTCGGAGAGGTTTGTTTGAGAGTGCGGTATGCCGTCAGCACGTTCTCTCCGACGAACAAGACGAAGAGTTCGAGGATCAAGATGCCGAGTCCCACGCTGAGGATATGATTGCCGTCTTCCACGCCGCCGAAGAGCCCGATCATCAAGAGATTAAAGACCGCGATCACGAGAACGGCGGACTTAAAGAGGTAGTCCTTGCGCCTGACCTTGCCGGGCATAAAGAGGAGAGAGATCGCCATGATGAGACCGAGGTTCGCCACCACGCTACCCACCGCGTTGCCGACAGCGATCTCCGCGCTGCCCTTCGCCGTCGCGATGATCGAGACGATGAGTTCGGGCAAGGTCGTCGCCACCGAGACGACGGTCGCGCCGATCAAGAGGGGCGGCAGCCCGGACACCTCGGCGATCCAAGACGCCGCGTCCACGAAGAAATCGCCGCCTTTCACGATGAGGGCGATGCCGACGAGTAAAAGCACGAGGGCGAGAACGATCTCCCCCGCAGAACCTTCCGCTGCGATGATTGCAGTCGATGCCATATCCTTCTCCTTCTCTCCAAGCTATAAAAAAAGGCTTCGGAGAAATCATACCAAGATAATCTCGCCAAAGTCTTGCGGTTTGAGGTTAGCCAGCCGTGATCGGCAGTGTTGTTGACTTCACCGCGCCGTAAAAAGGCGCCCACTACTCCCAATGACTGATTGATTATAACACGTTCGACGCGTTTTGTCAATACCTTTCTTTCGGAGGCGGGATTATTGAATAATTTTATTCTTCTATTGAAGGGTTTCCATTCCAACTTCCCTTTAGCCTTCGCGTGGCGGCGTTAAAGTCACGCATCCCCGTATGCAATGGCGTATAGCCTTGTAAATATTTTAATGCCGTATAGGCGAAGGAGAGTTTTATGGTAAGGTTGTTCAAACGTTCGAGGTCGTACAAAGACAAGGAAGGAAAGGATCGGCAAACGGTCGTCTTCTATCTTTCCAATGAGGAAGGAAAGAAGCTGATTCCGATTGAAGTGAAGTATTTCCCGAAAACCGAGTTTGGGGATAGGGATCCCGATTATCAAGGGAAGAAAGGTTTCCTTGAGGGTCTCGCCGAAACGTTACCGGACAAGCCGTCCGATGATAAGTAGGAGTGAAGTATGCCATTCATTATGCTTACAAATACCAAAGGTGAGAGAATGCTCATTAATCTTGATTTTGTAATGCATTTTTCATCGTCTAAGAAAGGTGTGATCGTCGAGTTTCATGACGGCCTCACCTTTTCTTTTGATGATGATTTCGATCATCTTTCCGCAAGAGTTTTACGTTGTGGTGAAGTAGGTATCGAAAGAGAAGTGCTTCCGTCTGGAAAAAAGGTATAAAAGGTGTAAAAGCCTTTTCCTTATTTACGAAGTAAATACCCCGCGGCTTGGGGCTTGTCCAAGCCGCGAATAAAAAAGGTCTAAAAGGTATAAAACAAGCGAAATCGAAATGCAGGGGATTAATAAATATGCATTTAAGGCACTACGAGATCGTGCAGGACGCGGACAAGCTGAAGGTTGACCTTCAAGCGACGTTCATGAAGTACACGACAATAAAGCAATGGGCGTATATCCTTCACGACAAGGATGATACAAGACCGCACTATCACATTTATATCAACTTCGGTAGAAGTACTGTTCCAAGTGAGATAGTTGCGAAATGGTTTGAACTCGGATATACCGACGAGAATGGAGTCGAGCATTCGGGCGAGAACTTCATCAATAAGATTAAGTCTCGTAAGGCGGGAATGCTAGCGTATTTGTGCCACGAGAACGAGCTTAATAAACACAGGTATGACCGAAGCGAAGTAAAGTCGAACTTCGATTTCGGAGCAGAAATCGACGCCGCGAAGATCTTGGGGGACTTTGAACATTACAGTTATGCTCAGCAACTGGCGTATGTGGAGAGTCAACCGATCGACGAAAAGATTCCGCTTTTCAATAAGCTGAAGAAACTATGGGAGTTACATTGCCAATCCCTCGTACTGAATACGGATAGGAATGTGTCGGTCGTCTTCATCACCGGTAAAGGCGGCACCGGCAAGACTTATTACGCGAAAAAAATGCTCGAGAAGATGGGACTTGATTATTGCGTGAGTTCCTCAAGCAACGATCCGTTCCAAGACTATATGGGACAAAAGGCGATCATTCTCGACGATATGCGTGATAGAAGTTTTTTTCTTGACGATCTATTGAAGATCCTCGACAACAATACCGGATCATCGGTAAATAGCCGATTTCATAATAAAGTCTTCAATGGTGATGTCATAGTGATAACGTCTTCGGTGCCCGTGCGGTTTTGGTATCTTGCCAAAAAGTGTGATGATTACGACTCTTTGATACAGCTATATAGGCGTATCGGCACCTATATCGAAGTGAAGGAAGATATGATTTTCGTTTATCCCGACGGGTTGACGGAGAACGGCTATCCGAAAGGTGAAGGTGTCCGATACATAAACGAGCTGAGCAAAGGCATTGAGCGCGTGGCGCCGAAGATGGATTTCCTAAAGGTGTTCGGCGAAATGTGCGCTCCTGCCGCCGTTTCTGCTCCAAGGTTTGAGCAGATGAAAGCAATACCAAACGGTGATCTGCCGTTTTAAATATCATTTTTTTTGGAGGTGTTTTATGAGTAAAATCAAATATTCTTTCCGCGGGAAGAAATGGCTTCGTATTTTGATTACGGCTATTGTTTGTTTTCTCGTGGTAGGATTGGTCGGCGGCATCCTGGTGGCGATGGGATCGTCTTATAAGATCACTTCGTCTAAGATGTCGTCGACGTCGGTGATCTCTTCGACTTCTTCGAGCTCGGGATCCGGTTCCTCGAATTCAGGCTCGACGGTATCGGATAATCCGGGAAGCGACGTCAGCGGAGGAGATAGCGAGCCCAATAGTAGCGAGAGCGGTAGCGGTTCTTCGTCTTCTGATGTTTCGGGTCTTCTTCCGCTTCCTGAAGGATCCGGTGATTATGTTCAAATAGATAATCGTGACGGTCAAATTGAAGTCCTTGTCGTTCGTGTCGACGAAAACGGCGATTATGAGAACGAAGAAGACCGTTATGTTGTTTTAGAAACGATTTTACCTGGTGGATCTTATTATTTTGATCCTGCTCGTGAAGATGAATATTATTATCTGTTCCAGCTTGTGACTATACCTGAATCATACGATATCGAATATCGAGGTGTTGTCGATGGTAATAACTTCGTTTCTTTTGAAGATTGCGTTGTGGGCGACGATTATGTTGATACTTTGATCTGCTATCCTGATGATGGTGGTAGTTCTTGGTATTTCTCTAATCACGATTGTGGCTATCTCCGTATAACTACGACGCTTCACTGAGAAATTTGCTTTTTAGAATTAAATGCAGCAGATGAAATCAATACCCAACGGCGATCTGCCGTGGTAAATAAAAAAAATTTTTGGAGGTAAAAAACAATGAGTTACATCAGCAACATTTTCAACGGAAGAAGGTGGTTTCGCAACCTTCTGATCGTAGTCCTTATCCTTTTGACTGTCGGCGGCATCGTGGGCGGCGTGATCGCGCTGAGTCGTAATACGGACAAGATCGACGACGCTCTGACGTATAAGTCGATCGGGTGGACGAAGTATGGCATCGGCGGACTGGACAGTAACGGTAATTATATGAGCACCGACAAGTCGATCTACACGAAGAATGCTTTCGAGTGTCAAGGCTTGAACGTAACGCCTGACTTTGACAGTCAAGTGTCGTATCAGATCTATTTCTATGATCAAAATAACGAATTCGTTCATACGACCGGTCGACTCACCGGCGCTTTCGTCCAAGACAGCGTGCCTTTCTTCGCCAAGTATGCGAGGATCGTGATTACGCCGAACGACGATGACAAGGTAACGATTTTCGAGAAGCGCGGCTATGCGAAGCAATTGAACGTAACTGTTTATCGTGAGCAGGGTTTTAAGAACTATACCGAGAACCTTCTTGAGAAGGCTAAGTCGGGTTATAAGTTCGACTATAATACCGGTCTTGATGTTGAGGAGTCCTTGATGGATTTGTCTAATTACATCAAGGTTTCCGATTACAATCAAACTTTGATTTTCCGTGACGACGCTGATGCTGGTCTTCGTGTTGCGGCTTTTTATGATTCTTCGAAATCATATTTGAATTCGGGAACGGTCGGAAGTCTTGCTTCTATTTGCTTTACGACAAGTACCGGTGTCAAATATTATTCTATAAATTTGTCTGATATTTCTGACTCCGTCACTTATATGCGTCTTTGCTGGGATAATGCAAAGTCTGCGCCTGAGGTATATTGCCGTTAATTATCAATTTTGGGGGTGGGGTAACCCGCCCCCTCTTCCCTTTCAAGGACTATGAAAAAGATCGTTTTTCTCGTTGTATTGATTGCCATTTTGCTTTCGCTTGTGCCGACGTCGGTGGCGTATGCCGACGACGCGGTCTATTCCGACGTCTTGGCGGATCTCCAAAAGGACGAGAGCTTTGATGCGTCGAGCTATTCTGTTGATCTCGGCGATAATTCGATTGATATCATTACAATCGCCGAAGGCGAGAATGATGAGCTTTACGTCTATACATATCAGCCCGCAATTCAGCGAGCTTTTTATTGTTCTTCGATAAACATATCGAGGCATAATCCCGAAGCTGAAAATCCATCTCCGAGCTATGACAACTATCGGTTGTCTTATTGTAATTCAAACGGAGTTTTTTACAAATACATAGTTGAGCAGTTTACTGTTTTAAGCGACAATGTGAGGTATTATTGCATATCTCAAATTATGCGTCTATTTGACCCATCTTTGGATGAACAACCGGGGAATGGTCAGACAATATCCGAAGTTCCAATTAAGAGGAATGATGGTACTGTTGTATCGAAGGAATATGTTTTTTACGAGGTTGACGGACAAACGCAGGTAGAGTGTAAGGACTTAAGTACCATAGAGATCACGAGTAAGTACGTAGGATATATTCATTATTCTTCCGGTGGTGTTTTCCATTGGGGAACATACACTGCCGCAATTGATTCTCATCTTGTGGCTTTTGATACGAACTATGATATAGATGAGCTTTACGATGCTGATATCAAATGGTCGGAGAGCTCTTGGTCGTATGTTATTACGGGTGAGTTATCATTATTGAATCCGGATGATGATCCTTCCGAGAGATATGGGGAGACTTTTTCCGATCCGGTTGTAAAGCCATTGAAGACTTTACATTCTGATGTTTCGCATTCGCAGTCGAGTTCGAGGATTTTTGCGGATGCTTATGATTTCAAAGAGATTCAAACCGTAGATGAATTATTGGAAGAGGAAAACGATATTCAAATGTGGTTTGATAATGCTTTTTTTACTGTTTCGACGAATACCGAATTCACATCTGAAGCTAAAGCTGCTCTTAGTCGCCAAAAATGGGTTTTACGCTTTTGTGAGACGCCCTACGATGCTCGTTGGAGTGGTGATACAAACTTTAGTGTCACTACGATCAATCGTACTCGAATCACCGATGTTATCATTCTTCGCCTTCATTTTAAGTCACAAGGAGAAGAATACAATCTCGGCGTCGTCGACAATAAGCAAACTGGATCGACGGATCCGTTAGCGCAAACGCAAACGTCGGTAGATCTTGCCGATGACGTAAAATCTTTTTTGTGGATCTTGTTGATCGTTTTGGCAGTTATCGCGCTTTTGATTCTTCTTCGTTTGCTTTCCCCGCTTATTAATTTTCTTTTTAGCATCATTATTTTGCCTTTCAAGGCGATAAAGCGCCTTGCAAGTAAGAATAGCGAGATCCGTCGCAGTCGGATCCCGGATAAACCGAATTCGCGATATAGGCGGTGGTGACGTATGGCAAGGAAACGTAAATACACGAAAAAGTATACGCCGAAAAATGAGTTTCGGATCAATAACAGTCCTGTTGCCAAAGGTCACCCCGCTTATATCTTCGGAGAAACGGAAACAAAGTATAAGTCTTTCGGTTTGACGACGGAGCCGAAGGATCCGGAACGTAAGATCCGCCTTCAGCGGAATCCTGATTCGTCGGATAAACGTATTTCGTTTCTTCGTATAAAGCCGGTGACGGCGAATAAGAAGTATTATTCGGCGCCGAAATCGGATTGGAGTTTCAGTAAGGAAGATCAAGCGATCGTACGTCACTTGAAGAAAGACTACAAAAAGCGGGCGTATGGTAACAAAAAGAAAAAGAAGTGAGCTTGGTAACCCGTAGGCATCCAGATCCCCATGTTTCAGAGGTATCTCACTTCAATTGGTAGTATACAGCCGTTAAGGCATAAAGTCAAGGATTGTATGAACAAAACCGTGAAAAACGTCTTATTTGTCCTCTTGGGACTGCTGATAGCCCTCTTCGTAGGCTATCTGATCTATACGGGGAAGCAGTTATGACGAAAGCCCGGAAGAAAACCTACTGCTTCAATCACCGGCACGTCGTTGCTGGCGCTCTGACGCTCGGGATCCTCGCGATCGCGATCTTTTGTTTCCCGTATGCTTTTCGGCGTCTTCTTGAAGCGGGTAGGGATTTCGGGCTGTCGATTGCGTACTACTTTTGCGAGCTCCTCGAGATCGAGCACTCGATCGAGCCCACCGTGACGGAATTCTCGGCGCTTCCGTTGCCGCTGCCTTTCGGACTGCCCCCAACTTGGGAAGCATTCAAAGAGAGCTTTCGTATCTATTGGTCGGTCTTCGCGGACTTTGACAATTTCAAGTCCTACTTTTCTTCGGTAGGATCCTTCGTCTATCGCGGCGCTCGATGGCTGACCTTGATCTTACCCTTGCTTATCATTCTGTGGTTTGTGATGCTTCAGCTTGTCGAATCGCATAACAATCGCTACGGCGCCGAAACGCGCCCTCTTCGGATTTTCAAGAAGATCTCGGACAAGACCTATCGTCCGGCGAAGAAGTGGGTGCTTTCCTTCAAGGACTTTCTTTCCACGCATCGCCTGTATTTGCAGATTTGGTTTTGGACGATGGCGTACGCCTTCGGGTGGATCGTGATTGTACTGGAGTTCTTCGCGTTTTACTTCTATTTCGTGATGAACTTCGAGTTTGTCTATATTTATTGTCAAGTCGTGAAGTTGCTTTATGATCTTTCGCCGATGCTGAACTTCGTGCCGACCTTTGTATGGGTGATCCTCGGTTATGTTGTATTTGATAAGATACGACGCGCGATCGGTCTTGCGAGGCTCCATCATATGGAGATGGAAGACCGAGGTTTCATCGCCGAGCGTCCTATCGTGTTTTTGACGGTAGGCACGATGGGAAAGAAGAAAACGACGATCGTTACCGATATGTCGCTTTCTCTTGAAGTAATGTTCCGAGATAAGTCCCTTGAGCGGTTGCGCGAAGCGGATATGAAGTTTCCCTATTTCCCTTGGATCAACTTTGAAAACTCTATCCGCCGCGCGATGGAAGAGCACCTCGTTTATAATCTTGTGACCTGTGAGAAGTGGGTGCGTAACCGTATGCGGTACTTCCGTAACGTCGGGACGTCGCGTTTTATATTTGGCTATGACTTCAAGCGGTACGGTTTGAAGTACGACAATAAAATGTTTGTCGAGGATATATGGGACGTCCTCGAGACTTATGCGAAGCTCTACTTCATTTATATAATGCAAGGGAGCCTTCTGCTTTCAAACTTCTCCATTCGTACCGACGCCGCGATCCAAGACGAAGGCAACTTTCCGATATGGGACACCGACTTTTTTACGCGAGATAGCACGATGATCGACGAAACAAGTAATCACGCTCATATCCTTGACTTTGATATGCTTCGCCTCGGCCGCAAGGTGCTTGAGGCGAATATGAAGGAAGACGCTTTCGAGTTTGGTGGCGTGGCGATCACGGAGATCGGCAAAGAGCGTGGGAACGCTCTCGAGCTCCAAGAGATAAAGAAGTCCACGAAAGAAACGAATCAGAAGAACGACCTTTTTAATGCGTGGATCAAGATGGTGCGGCACTCTGCGACGGTCGACAACTTCCCGTTTGTGAAGGTGTTGACCGACGAGCAACGGCCCGAGAGTTGGGGCGCTGATGCGCGGGACCTGTGCGAGATCGTACATATAGACGAGTGCTCTGATATGAATATGGCTATGCCGTTCTATCACCTCGGCGAGCTCCTGCACGATTTCTTTTTCGGGAAGTTCATCGATACGTATACGAAGTATCGCTTTTATCATGGCGATATGACGCTTTCGATGTATCTTCTGAAGTCCGTTGTTGCGTTTTTCCATCGGCGGCATACACGGCTGTATAACTGTTTCGGCTTTATGAAGATGGATCTTTCCGTCGAGAAAGGTACCCAAGACGGAATGGTGAAGGAAAGTAAGTATTTTCTTATGCCGAAGAAGATCTACGCGCGCCGCTTCTCTACCGACGCTTTCGCTGAGTATTTCAACGAGAAGGCGCTCCGCTCGGCGCTCGGTCTCGAAGATTTGAAGGCGTACGCGACCGAGAAAGCTACAATGGACGAGCTGAAAGAACAGAATAGCTATTGGATAAAAGATCTTGTTCGGATACAAGAGGAAAACAAAGATAAAACCCCGGCTCCCAAGGGTTAAGGGAAAAGGAGATATTATGGCAAAGAAAAACAAGAAGTGCACTTCAAAGGAGTGCAAGCGGTTCGAGAGAAGTCAGGCGGCGCATCGCGTTTTAGCGGATAAAAATCAAAAAAAGCGGGTTACGACGAAATCACGTTCTGCATCTGATCTTTATTACATTAAAGCTCAGTATCATAAGGACGTTGTTGAGTGTCAATCTCATATAGGACGAGTTTTGACAAAGACTGAACGTAAGAGAGCGTTTAGTCTTGAAAAAAAGTATCAGGGGCGTATCGATTTGCGTTATGGCTTTGATAAGTAATATAGAAGGGGTTTGTTCCCCTTCTTTACTACTTTAGTCTTTTTTGTATTTGTCAAGTAGTCGTTGCATCGTTTTTTCGATGTCGTCGGTATCGTCATTTTCAAGGATTTCTACATTTAATCCTTTCTGTTTATAGATTGCATTTGCATATTCTTTTTTCTTTAGATAGTTTTTATCGGTTAGACCATTGAATTCAATGTATAGGTTGTAATCTGGTAGAAAAAAGTCGGGGTGAAGTTCTTTGTCTTCACCTTTATCATTTTTGTAAGAAATTGTTTGTTCATAAACAACTCGTATGTAGTGGTCAAAAAAGTAGTCTATGATGATTTTTTCGGATAGACTCCGAACAAATCTTCCGTCTTTTGCTTTCTTTCTTCTTGTTCCGTATTCGTCGAGTATTTGTGTTGAATTACAATTTGTGATTCGTATATCAATCGATTTATCTTTATATTTGTTCCAACAGTTAAAGCAGAAATGCTTTCCGTTGGACGGTTCGCCGCAGATAATACAAGTAAGCTCATCGCTTGCAACGGCTTTCTTTTTCTTGCACTCGCAGGCTTCTCCTGTCTTGTGCCACTTTTCGCAGTCGGGGCATTGCTCGATCTCTCCGTTGCGGAGTTGTTCGCTATGATCTACGCAAAGTCCGAAGCGGTGCCATTTGCCGAAGCTGTGCGCGGTCTCCTTGCCGCAGATAGGACATTTCTTTTCTTCCATATTTATCAATCCCCTGAAAGTTTTCTTTTATTATATCAAAAATCAAGTAAGGTTTGCAATTTCTTTTTATAGGTTTTTTTCTATAAGATATTGACTTTTATACCGCTGAAGGTTAGAATATATCTCGGAGGTAGAAAAAATGGAATTATCTTTGACGAAAAAATTGAAGGCGGCAATGTCCTATATGGGAGTGAATCAAACGTTACTTGCTCATCGTGTCGGCATTAGTCAGCCAACGCTTTCGGATAAGATGGTTTCGGATAATTTTAAAATTAAAGATTATGCAAGATTGATTGAGGCTCTCGGTTGTTTATTAGAACTTCATATTCTTCTTCCGGACGGCACCCGTCTATAATTGGAGTAAAAAGAAAAAGTAATGCGGCGAGGCATCGAGCGGTTTAGCGATGCGCGCCGCATTTTTCTTTTTACGAAGGATCCGTGCCGTCTGTTCTACGCCGCAGGCTCAATCATAGGGAAGGTTTATAATCGAAAGGTTATAAACCCTTGACGGCTATGTACGGTAGAAAAAGCCGACGGTCAAGGATTAGCGAGAAAAAAGCGCGGTAAGCTACTGCATTAAGGAGCGCTTTTTTATCACCCTTGACGGTCAAGGCTTGCCCTACCGTATAGGGAGAGATCTGTGGGGGGATTAAGAAATGCGACAGAGAGGAACGAAAAACTTGACATATACGCAACGGCTACAAATTGAAACGTTGAATAATGCGCGGCACTCGAAGAAAGAGATTGCTGCCGTCGTCGGCGTGTCTCTTACGACGATATATAACGAGCTCAAACGCGGAGAGTGCGAACTGCTTGACGGCGGTACGTGGCTCACTTATAAGAGTTATAGCGCCTATATAGCGGAAGAACGCTATCGCTTGAAATGCACCGCCAAGGGCGCCCCGCTGAAGATCGGACGGGATTATGCCTTTTGTGCTTACCTTGAAAAGCGTGTCAACGAAGATAAGATTTCGCCATGCGCCGTCCTCGGCGAGATAAAGCGGAAGAAGCTCCCTTTCACGGACATATCGAAGACGACGCTTTATCGGTATATCGAAATCGGTATCTTCACAAATATCACGATTGGCAAGAGGAAGCCGAAAGGTTATAGAAAGACCGTCATAAAGCGGGCGCCTCGTGGCGTGAGCATTGAGAAGCGCCCCGAGGAGATAGGTCGCCGTCAAACGTTCGGACATTGGGAAATGGACTGCGTATGCGGTCCGACGAAGAACGTTTTCCTTGTTCTTTCCGAGCGTCTTTCTCGGAAAGAAATCATTTTCCCGATGAAAAATCAAAAAGCGGAGTCGGTGATCTCATGTTTGAATATTCTTGAACGCCGATACGGTAAATTGTTCCGTAAGGTGTTTAAGTCGATCACCGTTGACAATGGCTCCGAGTTCTCCGATCACCCGGGGATTGAGCGCTCGATTTATCGAGGTAAGCGAACGTCGGTTTATTATTGTCATCCGTATTGCTCTTCGGAGCGTGGCACGAATGAGCGCCTCAATCGTGAGATACGTCGTCTTGTGCCGAAGGGCACCGATCTCTCGCGGTTTACCGCCGAGGACGTCCAACAGATAGAAGATTGGGTCAATTCATATCCGCGTGAAGTCTTGGGCTTTGCTACTTCTTCCGAGGTCTTCAATCAATATGTAAATCAAATAGCTTGATCTTTCGAGGTCGTTTTACCTGGCGAATTGCGGTTCGCCAGTTTTGGCATATTCTTTTTCAAAGTCAAATATCAAAATCGGCTTTCTTGCACCGCTCCTGCGGCGAAATTTCGCCGCAGGAGCGTCCGTGCGTATCTTCATTCTATTTTTTTTCAGTCTTTTTGAAACTTTTTCAATATATTATCTTGACTTTTCACGGAGGCGGGATTATTCCACTTCAATAGTAAAGAACGTTTCCAACCCCGCGTAGGTGACCGTGATCCGATGCGTATCCGAAGAGACGACCGTCGGCGTGCAAGCGAAGCCGCCGTCCGCCGAATAGGGGATCTGATCAAAGGTACCGTTCCTCATCGTCGCAAGGAGGATCAAGCCGTCGAGCGACACGCTTTCCCCTACGGCGTAGGTCGACTTGGGCGCGATAAGGACGTCGATGGCTGTCGGCAGATTGCGCGCCACCGTTACGGGGATGGTCGCCTTAACGGCGTCGTAAGCGCCGAACGTGACCTTGACCGAGGTTTGCCCCGCTTGCAAATGCTCGCCGTCCGAGAAGAACAGATCGTCGGTCGCAACGATGGTTTCACTCGTATTGTTGTTGTAACGAACGAAGATCGAGACGTTCCCCTTGCCGCCGAAAGAGAAAAACTCGCCTTCGATAAAAGTAAGTTCCCCTTCCGTCACGGTGGCGACCAGTTCCACGGGCAGGACTTCCGAAACGTTGATCGTGAGTTCTGCCGAGATCTTGCCGAGCGCGGTCGTCGCCGTCACGATCACGACGCTGTCCGTCGGGTAATCGGGGCCAAGATACTCCGCCCCGCCGATCACGTGAGAATAAGCAAGGTCGGTCCAGTTAAAACTCTGCGTTGTACCGTCGTTGAAGGTGACGGTCGCACTCAAACCTTCCGCCGAGAAAGTGTCGCCCATATAGTAGGTCGTCTTCTTCGGCATCGTATCGAAGCGCAATGCGGCGGGCGCCTTGTCGACGACGGTGACGGGGATCGAAGCGCGCGCGCTGCGATAGGTGACGACCACTTCGGTGGTGTCCGCCGTCAGGCGGGTCGGCGAGATCTCGTAGTTCGTGACTTCCGCCACCTTGCCCGTCTCGTAACGGGCGGTGACGACCAGTCCCGTGCGATCGAAATTGTCCCCGCTGAAATAGGACTTTTTCACGTTGTCCGTCGCGAGCTCCAACTTGGTCGCTTTCGCGAGGGAGACCGTCATCTCGACCGTGGTGGAGAAGCTCTTTTTCCCTTCGGTATAGACGAGGACGAGGGTCTGTTTGCCGAGCTCCGCGCTATTCAAGCCGCGTTGTTCCAGCTCGGACATCGGCACGTCCTTGGTCGTATCGTCTTCGTAGGTGACGGTGACGACGCCGCCCGTGAGGTCGGGCGTACCGCCCTGCGGCACCGTCTTGTTTTTGGGAGAAGATTTGACGATGATCCCCACGGGAGAAGGTCCGCACCCGGACAGAATGCCGAGCGCCAAAACGCACACAGATAGGATCAGGATCGTGAGAATGACTTTTTTCATAATGATATTATATAGCAAAACTTCTCTTCTCGTCAAGGCACGGGGCGGGAATGGTTGACACGTCGGTCAGCCCGCATTATAATAGGGTCGAGGTGATAATATGAAATACGTAGTATTTTTAGGTGACGGCATGGCGGATACGCCTGTCGAAGCATTACAAGGCAAAACCCCTCTCGCAGTTGCGAAAAAGGAGCATATCGACGCACTTGCGCCCTACGCAGAGATCGGGCTCGCGAAGACAGTCCCCGACGGCATGAAGCCGGGCAGCGACACGGCGAATCTCGCCGTGATGGGCTACGACCCGCGCACCTGCTATTCGGGGCGCTCTCCCCTCGAAGCGCTGAGTATGGGACTGACGCTCGCGGATACCGACATCGCGGTCAGGTGCAACCTCGTGACCCTCTCTGCGGAAGAAGAGAGCTACGCCGACAAGCGCATGATCGACTACAGTTCGGGCGAGATCTCCGACGAAGAAGCACGGGAGCTCATCGAATATCTGCAAGAGAAGCTCGGCACCGACCGTCTCTCTTTCCACGCGGGCATCAGCTATCGGCATTGCCTGATCGTGCACGACGCGTCGGTCGGATCGGAACTGACCCCGCCGCACGACATCACGGGCAAGCTCATCAAGCGCTATCTCCCCGCGGGACTGCTCGGCGAACTCTTCTTGGATCTCCAGATCAAGTCCTACGAACTGTTAAAGGATCACCCCGTCAACCTGAAACGCATCGAAGAGGGCAAGAACCCCGCCAATTCGATCTGGCTCTGGGGCGAAGGCACCAAACCGAATATTCCCGATTTCTACGAGAAAAACGGCGTCAAAGGCGCGGTGATCAGCGCGGTCGACCTCTTAAAGGGCATCGGCAAAGGCGCGGGAATGGAAGTCATCGAAGTGGAAGGCGCGACGGGCGGCATTCACACGGATTTCGCCGCCAAAGGCAGAGCCGCGATCGACGCGCTCGGCAGAGTGGACTACGTCTATATCCACGTCGAGGCACCCGACGAATCCGGTCATCAAGGACTGCTCGACGAGAAGATCAACGCGATCGAGAAGATCGACAGCGACATCGTCGGTCCCGTGATCGAATATCTGAAAGAGAGCGGCGAACCCTATCACGTCCTGGTCTGCCCCGATCACCCCACCCCGCTCGCGATCCGTACGCACAGCGCGGAGCCTATCCCCTACTTGATCTATAAGAGCGACTGCCCGCTCCAAAGCGGCGTAGATCGCTACGACGAGGAATCCGCCGCCTCGACCGGCATCTTCGTCGAAGAGGGTTTCACCTTGATGGATCGTCTCCTCTCGTCCGATCTGCCGAAGGGGGAAGAAGGGATCTCCCCCACGATGATCACGTCGGCGGACGGCAGCGAGATCCTGCTTTCCACCGATCCCGAGAACGCTCCCTCGGACCCATCCGAAGAAACCACGACGGAAGGCGAAACGACGGAAGACGAAACGACGGAAGGCGAAGACGCTAAGGGAGAGAGCGAGGAAAAGAAAGAGAAAAAACCGAGCAAATTCGTCGCCTTTTTCAAGCGGCACCTGATCGCCTTTATCATCGCGATCGCCCTCGTCGTGATCGCGGCGGGTCTGACGGTCGGGCATTTCGTGGCGACCTATCATATCGCCCTTATCCGCGACGAAGCGAGTCTGACCAAGGCGCTCCAAAAGGAAAAGATCACCCGTCTGGTCCTCAAGAAAGACGTGACCTATTCGGGCGACTTGATCCTCGACAGAACCGTCGACTTCGATCTCAACGAATACACCCTGACGGTGAACGGCGATTTCAAACTCCCGCTCGAAGAGGACGCGAACGTCGGCTATCGCAAGAAGGGAGAATACGCCAAGGGCGGTAAGATCGTCGCGAAGAGCGTCTCCGCCGTCGGCACCAACGCGTTAAATCTCTTCGCCGACATCGAAGCTGAGAGCGTGAACGTGACGGCGAGCAAGTTCGCCTATATAGGGACCATCGCGGGAGAAGATACCGTCACCGCCCTCTCCTCTTCCGAGATCATCTTCTCGGGCAAGGCGGAAGGAAAGATCGCCCTCTCGGACGGCTCCGCAATGACCTTCTCCGGCGAGGCGAAAACCATCGAGAAAGGCGCGTCCGTGACCGTGAAGAGCGGCTCGGTCGGCACCGTCAAGGAGACCGTGAACTTATATGTGTACGAGGACGCGAAAGTCACCGCGATCGTGAACGTCGGCGCCTACTACCGCGTGACCAGGCTCGACGCACCCAAGGAGATCATCGTATTGCAGGAGAACGGCGACTTCCGCTGCTACCTATCCGAAGTCATCGGCGCCACCCACTTCGCCTATTCTCTGAACGGCGTCGATAAAGAACCCGTCCCCGCGACCGCGGGCACCACGGTCATCACGCTGAACTCGGACGATCTGACGCCGGGCGAGCAGACCCTCGTGGTCAAGGCGGTCGCCACGAACGATCCGAGGTATCTCGACAGCGCGGAAAAGACCTATACCTTCGAGTTCTCCGCCAAGCTGGAGACCCCGACCGTGACCGTCCTTGCGGAAGAGGACAAACTGCTCCTCAAGATCAACGAGGTCAAGCACGCGGACAAATACCGCTACACCGTGGACGGCGCCGAGTTTACGACGACGACCCTTTCGACCGACGTCACGGACAAGATCACGACGGGCGGCGTGCACGTGATCGAGGTCACGGCGCAGAGTGACAACAAGTATTTCTCGGAGAGCAACACCGCGATGACGAGCTATGTGAAATATCTGACCTTGATCACCCCGATCCCGACCGCGACGAAGGGAGAGGAGACGGTGCGCTTCACTTGGTCACAGACCGAAGGCGCGACCTCTTACCTCGTGATCTACGGCACCGACCGCATCTATACGACCGAGACCTCGATCGAGCTGACCATCGCGGAAGGCAACTTCACGGTGCAAGCGATCGGCGGCGGCTACTATCTCGACAGCGCGGCGGCGAGCCTGACTGCGGAAGAAATCGAGGCGGGAACGCCCACCGATCCGCAGGACGATCCTCAGGACTGACGGCGAAATATGGCTGACGTAAAACTGCTGACGATCCAAGACGTCTCCTGCTACGGGCAATGCTCATTGACCGTTGCTTTGCCCATTCTGTCCGCTATGGGGATCGAGACGGCGATCCTACCCTCTGCGGTCCTCTCTACCCACACGGGGGGATTCACGGGATATACCTTCCGCGACCTGACCGAGGATATCCCCGAGATCGGCGCCCATTGGCAAAAAGAAGGGATCCTTTTCGACGCCTTTTACACCGGCTATATCGGCAGCAAAAAACAATTGAACTACATCAAATACATCGTCTGTACCTGCGGGAAAGAAGGCGCCCGTTTCATCGTGGATCCCGTGATGGGGGATAACGGCAAACTGTACGCGGGATTCGACGCGGCTTTCGCAGAGGAAATGGCTCGTTTCGTGTCGAGTGCGGACGTGATATTGCCCAACTTGACCGAAGCGGCGTATCTCCTCGGCGAACCCTACCGCGGCGACGATTACGACCGCGCCTATATCGAAGGGATCCTACCTCGCCTCTCCGCGCTGTCGGGCGGTGACGTGGTTTTGACGGGCGTCAGTTTCGACCCGAAGAAACTCGGCGTAGCGACCTACGACGCGAAGACGGGTGCGATCGAATACTACTTCGAAGAGCGCATCGAAGGCGCCTTTCACGGCACGGGCGACGTGTACGCTTCCGCCTTTACGGGCTCGCTCTGCCGAGGCAACTCTCTAAAAGAGGCGGCGGCGCTCGCCGTGGATTTCACGATCCGCGCGATCCGCGCGACCCTGCCCGAACGAAAGGAACATTGGTACGGCGTCAAGTTCGAAGAAGCCCTGCCCTATTTGATCGGCAGACTCCCTAAATAGTCCCTTGCTCTCCCCTTGAAAAGAATAATCCTTCGGCGTTCTGTCGAAGGATTTTTTACGCTTTTTATTTCTGATTTTATGCTCTTTTATTTCTTTTGGATCAATTGCCTTTCTTCATTGCCTCCGGCGTAAAGTTGTCGTAGAGGCGCATATCCGCCTCAGTTAGGTTCGGGCGGAAAGCGTCGGTTGCTCTCTTGACCATATCTTTGGTCACCTTGACGTACTGCAAATCAACGGCGTCTTCCTTGTTGATATGCATGACTTCTTCGACCGCCATACGACAAGCGTTCTCGACGATGCCGCAAATATCGGCGGCAGAGCAATACATTTTCTCGCCGTTGATCGGATTGAGTTTTCTATCGATCAACTCGAGAGCATAGGGAACGACGTCCTCCTCCATCGGGATCCCCTTAAACTTGGAAGTAACGATCGCCTCGATCGCAATCTTGTCGGGCGGGGTGATGTGGATCATATGCGAGAAGCGCTTATAGCGCAGGTAGGCGGGGTCGATGTCCCACGGACGGTTGGTCGCCGCGATCATGATCCTGCGGCTGCCGTCCACGCCCTCTCCGTTCATTCTCTGCAACAGTTCGCTCGTGACTGCCGATTTATAGTCCTTAGTATCCTTATCACGACGGGAGAAGATGGATTCGCACTCGTCGACGAAGAGGATCGCGCCGTCCGAAAAGGCGCTGATGTCGTCGAAGATCTGACGAACCGCCTGCTCCGAAGCGCCGACGTAGGACTTAAAGAGGTCGGCAGGGGTGATCACGAAAAGCGGCAGTTGCATCGCGTTCGCGATCGCCTCGGCGAACATCGTCTTGCCGGTACCGGGCGCGCCATACATCATCAGTCCGAGCCCGCCCTTGATCTTGTAGATATCAAACAGCGCAGGATGTTTGGCAAGGAATACGAAACTTTGGATGATCTTCTTGACATCTTCTTGACCCTTGATGTCCGCAAGCGTCGTGGTCGGCGTGCCGCTCTTGATGCTGGACCCGTATTTCTTCGCGTTTTGGAAAAAGATCTCGGTTCGCTTGGTCAACGTCTCGAGTATATCCTTGTTTTTCGAAAGCGCGATCAATTTCTCCTCTACCGACTTGTCCTCTTTCGCAAGATTAATAAAGTTCAAGCAAAGGCTTGCGGCGTTGAGGTACAGTTTGCCGATCTCCGCCTTGATCTTGGGCAACTCCATGGCATTTTCCGGCTTCTTGAGCATTTCCAGTTTCTCGCGAATACGATCCGCGATGGCGTTGGAGTCCGCCCACAGCTCTTCAATCGTCTTTTTCTTTCCGCCCTCACGCCCTTCCGGCTCCACCGGAGCGCCCGCGTTCCTTCTCATCGTATCAGACATATTTACTTACCCCCGTTTGGTCCTAAAGACGGTCGACCCTTTGTCCTACATTACGTCGTCGTCCCAATGATCGCCGGGAGCGCCATCAGAACCGCCTGCGGGGGGGACGCTGCCCGTCGTGCCGCCTGTAGTCCCGCTCGAAGAGGAGCCGCCGCTTTGTTGCGTGGGTTGAGCCGTGCCGCTAAAGACCGCGCTTGCCGCCTTTCTGCGAGCAAAATCCGCCTCCAGATCCTGCGTGACCATAAAGTCGTTCTTCTTCTTTCTCTTGCCGGTCGAGAAGTTGAATGCCTTAGCAAATCCGCGGGTCATCGCGCCCATCGAATCCACCATCGTACGGGTCAGAGAGGAAGCGAAACCGACACGATCCATCGTGATCTTGATCTTGCTTTCGATCTCGCGGATCTTATCACGATAATATCTCTTCGCCCGTCTGCGGCGAACGAACTCGCGCATAAACCGCGGGTAGCGCTCGAGACCGATCGCGAAACGGTCGGAAGCTTCGTCGAAACTCATTTCGAAAAGTCCGTCCACCTCTTGGGCGATGTCGTCGATGGATTGGAGCATTTCTTTGGTCGCGGAAACGTAATCGTGAATCTGCGCCATCTTAAAGCGCATACAATAGATGTAGTATTTGATCTGCGTGATGATCTCTTTATCGCCCCGCGCCACGCTCTGCTCGTAAGCTTGGAACGCCTCGTCGACCAACTTCGAGGAATTGTTCTCGTTTTCCTCGTCGTCGTAATTCAAAACCAATTTGTTATTCAATTGCTCCATTATCGAAATCCTCCTTAAATGTTATTCTTAATGAACTCTTTTAATATTTCTTTTTCTTTATCGTAGTGCAGCCAGTCGTAGGCGAAGATCCTGATCGAGCGGCTCCAACCTCTCTGCCGCAGGGTCTCCTTGTAGCGGATCGCGTAGTCCACGTAGGAGACTTCCTTTTGCGCGACGATGGGTTGATCCTCGCAGAAGATCGCGATCCTGCCCTTTTCGCCATTCTCGTCGAGGATCACGATGGGGATACGGAGCGACTTCTCCGTCACGCCGTAATTCAGCAAAACGTGAGACGGGTCGATCCCGCACGAACCGACGAGGAACCTCTGAACGTCGCGCACAAATGCATTGGCGCGCTCCTCGCTCCCTCCGGAGCGGATCACGCCCTCGGCACCCTCTGCGCCCGCTTGATTCTTGACGATGCGCAAGAACTCGGAAAGGTAGGTTGCCGCCTTGCGATTCGACGCGACGATCTCTTCCGCCGAAAAGGAATGCACGACGGTAAGCATATTGCGTGCGCGGGACGCCGCGACGTTAAAGACGTTTTCACCGCAGTTGCCGCGATCGAGGTCGCCGAAACTGTTGAACGTGCCGCGGTCGTTTTTGGAATAGGTCATCGACATAATGACGTGATCGATCTCCCTACCCTGCAATTTTCCGATCGGTTTTACAAAGAAGCCGTCCGGACCGTAACGACTGTTCAGGCGGAACTCAAGGTTGCCGGTAGAGGAGATCAATTTCTTGATATACTCCGCTTGCGCCGTGCCGAAGGTCATCACGCCGACCGTCGCGTTGGGGGTCTCGTCGAGGTGCTTTTCGAGGATCTCGATGACCGCCTCCGCCTCGAGGACGTTGACGCCGCCCACGCCTACGCCGTCGGGAATATAGCGATCGCGCACGCCGAGGGTCTTGCCGTAGGACAAAATCGACGGGAAGGTCAACATATCGGGATAGTAACGTTGCGAATAAGCGATCAAGGACTCGCTGTTGCTGCGGTAGTGACAACGCAAGACGTAGTTCTTCATCGTATTGGTCGGCAGGTTCATAAGGTCGAGCGCGGACTCTACCTTTTCGTAATCTTCCTCTTCGTCCGAGGGACCGCCCTGCCTCGTAAAGTATTTCATCGGCGGCATCTGATTTTCGTCGCCGATCACAACGCATTGTTTTGCGCGGAACAAGGCGGGGATCAGGTGTTGCGGTTCGATCTGGCTCGCCTCGTCGAAGATCACGATGTCGAAATGCGCGTAGTCGTCCCCGTACAGGAACGTACTGACCGTGGAGGGCGACATAATGAAGCAACGCTTCAAGGCAACGATGCGGCTCGACTCGTTCTTAAAGAGCAATCTCGGGTTGCGATACAGCGTCCTGTTCGCCTCGAATACGCTGAAATCGTACCTCGACTTGAGATCGGCGATACGCTTGATCTCGGACAAGGCGATCAACAGGCGGTTATTCTCCAGCAGCGCATTCTCGTGATCGATAAAGTCGGAGATGATCTCGAACATTCTGCGATCGGAATAGTCGTTCTTAAAGGGTCCGTAAACGTCGAAGATCAGCATGAGGTCGTTTTCGATATCTGCGCGCGCCTCGGCATCGATCTCATTAGATTTGCCCGCGAAGAAAGCGTCTGCTTCGGCGTAATGCTTGCGACCCGACGCCTTCGTGGCGGAACCGCGCAGGGGCATCTGCGACTCGGACACCTTCTCGATGGACTTCACGACCAAAGAGTAGAAAGAATGATAGAATATGTCGTTGAAAGAGCATTCGGGATCGTACGGCACCGTGCCCACCGCAAAGGGCAGGAAGAAACGCTTGAGCGACCCGTCGCGCCAATCGGTAAGTCCCTTGTGGAAGTCGAACATCGCGTTCCGCATCGTCTCGTCGTTGACGTGTTCGGCAAAGAGGTTCAGATCCTCGATCGAGAGCCTCTTCAGGTCGCCGTAAGCGGAGATCTCGCAATAGGCGCGATCCAAATATTCCTTGGCGTAGTTTTTCAAGCAATCGATGACCGCAGTGATCTCCTCGCTGATCGCGGAAGTCGCGCGCATGACGTCGTTGCGCTCGGGGATATTCCTAAGCAAGGAGATCCCGTCGACGCTGTAAAGCAGGGATTTGATCTCCGAGAGCGAGGGATAGGTGTTCTCCTCAAGGATCTTTTCTTCCTTGCCCCCGAAATACATATTCGCAGCCTGCGTCGCCTCGTAATACTTGATACGAAGTTCGATCAGTTTGAGGATCTCCTTGACGTCGGCGACCTTGCCGGTCTTCAAGACCGTACGGATATACGGCAGATCGATGGGTTCGAAAGTTTCCTTGACGAAAGCGCGGATCCGCTGGCACTCGTTGAGCGCATCCTCGAACATAATGCCCTTTTCGTCCAAGGCGAGCAAGGCGGTCAGTTTGGGTACGTCGCTCTCCTTGAAGTCCAACTCCACCGCTTCGGCAAGGATGCGAACGATCTCGTCGATCCTCGCTTTCGCCTCGACCACCGTCATAAACGCTTGCATTACTTCAAGAATGCGGCCGAGACGCATCGGCGCGGGACGCGGCATCAAAGACAGCAGTTTCTTCTGCGCGCTCTTCGCGGATAAGGCGAGCGCGGGCAATTCCTGCCCGTCATAGTTAAAGAACTTTTGCAGTTTTTTGCCGCAATCGGTAAAGACTTCGACCTTCTTCGGGTCGTCAAAGACATCTTCGCCGTAAACGATGGTAAAGACGGGGAGAACCGTGCGGATCAGCTCGGTTTCTTTGCGATAACGGGCAAGCAGTCCTTTGACTTCCTCGCGGTTCCTGCGGACGCAGTTGATCACGTGATCGTCGTATGCGGACAAGATCTCGTCGAGTGCGGCGATAGAGAGGTCGTCGAACGCCTCGTTCGCCTCAAACAGGACGGGAGAAAGGAAACGATCGAAGAAATTACTGCGGAAGAGCGAGCCGTATTTGGTGAAATACCCCCTCATCTCCATCGTTTCGATCACCTTGGTAGCCTGTTGCAGAATGCCGACCAACCCTTTCAATTCGCCGAGAGACAGATAGCGATCGACGGTATCCGCGTCGAAAGAAATGCGGGAAATGCTCTCGAAATCGTACAGCGTGAACTCCGCAAGGTCGGGATATTGGGTCTTTAGATCGGACAGGACGTCGTGCACCTTGACGATCATGTTCTTGTCGAAATCAAAGGGCTTGTGCGTCATCTCGGCGCGAACGCCGAAGTGCGGCGAATGAATGGGCAGGAAAGCAAAATCATTCGTCGCGGTCAGCAATAATTTGCCCGCGTTGTCCACGATATTATCCATACGGACAAAGGTCGCCGCGTCCGCTTTCAACAAATAGCACGGCGAAGGGACGTCAAAGGGCACGAAAGGCGCGTCCGAACGCTTCAAGGTGTTGACGATCGCGTCGTAGAAAGAATAGCCGTTCCCCAAAACGTCGGAGAACATCATCTTGCGATACCGTTCGAGCTTGCGAATATCCTTGTCGACCTCGCCGCGCAGTCCGTCGTCCTTTCCGATGATCTCGTGAGGATTGACGTCGTCAAGCGCGAAGAGCAAGGTCTCGCGCAGATCGCGCTGAATGTCGTTGCGGTTGATCTTGGCGGCGGCGCTCTCGCTGTCCTCGCTGATCAAGAGCGCAAAATGTTTGATCTCGTCGGGCAGTTTCGCGTAGACCTCCTCGAGCGCGGGCGCCTTTCTCGAGACGAAAAGCACCTTTTTGCCGGCGTAAAGCGCGGCGGCGATCATATTGGCGATGGTTTGGGTTTTGCCTGTTCCCGGAGGCCCCTGCACTTTGACGCACTCTCCGTCCGCGATCACTCGTTCCGCGATCGCCTGTTGGACGCTGTCGTAACGAAGGACGAAGTGCGGGGCGACGCCCGTACCCTCGTTGACGCGCTTTTCCTCCTGTCCGCCGAAGACCCTTTGGATCAAGGGACTTTGCAGGATCTTGCTTTCGTTCCTGCGAATATCGCGATACATACAGATGTCGTCGTGCGTGTATTTGGAAATCGCGATCATATCGGGCAAGAACTCAAACAGCGTGTCGGTACCGTCCGTTTGGTGTGCGGCGACGTAACCCGTGACCTCGGCAAAATACTTGCGAATGTCGAAATCCGAAATGCTTTCGATCTCGCGCACGTTTCCTTCCGGCAGAGGGAAAAGATCGGTTTCCGAAGCGTTGCATTCTGAGAACAGACGATAGAAGGACTCGTTGACGAAGATCTCGTCCTCCACGAACTCGATCTTGACGGGGATCGCCTGATCGAGGCGGATCAACTTGATCGGGAAAATGATGAGCGGGCTGGTGATCACCTCGCTTTTATCCACGCCGTTGACGCGACGATTGATCTTCCAACGGATCGCGCCGATGTTCAAGAACATCGGGTTATTCCCCTTCTCCCGCATATCCTTATAGCAGTCGTCGATAAAGCGGCTGAACTGTCTTTGCAAACTGCGCTCGAAGTCGTCCGGCGCACTCCCGCTAAAGCGACACCGCACCAATGAAGGATCCGCTACGTCCTGCTCCTCTCTTGCCGGTGCGCTGCCCTTGATGACGACGGACGGGCCCTTTCCGACTTTTTTCTTGATCGCATCGAAGAAACGATAGGAGAAGTTGTCCCCATCCCCCGTCAGGAGATAGATGTCTCTGTGTCTCGGGCTGCCAAACTCGTCCAAACCGAGATCGATATGGCGGTTGCCGTTGTCCTCGATATGCAGTAGCGCCCGTTCGTAAACGTCCAGTTGCTCGCGCAGTTTCCTTGCTTTGTCTTGTTCTTCGAAAGCCATTATAAAGTACCTCTGTTCTTTTCGTAGGTATGCCTGTGATAGACTTGATCACCGAGACACAGACCCGCAAAATCGCGAGCGTCGGCTTCCATCACCTGCACCTCATAGATCTCCCGATTGACGTCAATGTCGACGTAAGATTTCGAATTGGAATACCAACTCGCGATACGCTCCTCGGAGATATGATAGGTCTTCTTGTACCAAGCCGTGTTCACGGGCGTATCGGTCACCGTGTGTTGCAGAGAGTGATACAGCTCGTGCAAGATGGCGTCCATCGTCCATTCGATGCCGCCGTCCCCCTCGACGCAGTTTTTCTTGAAACGGATCTCCGCGCCGCCGGCGCTGCAATAACCGCCCCACCCGCCTTCTCGGGTGTCCACGACCTCCACGCTGGGATTCGAGTGATAGACGCGCATCGTATAGGCGATGATCCGCACCGCCTTTTTGATGCGAGCGGCGCGTTCCTCTTCCGTGAGATTGCCCATCCAAACGCTCTTGTCTTCGTCGGCAAGCAGGATATAGCGCACGAGTTCTCCGCACTTTTGATAAATGTTAAACTTGGGATTGGCGATGATGATGCGGATCCTTTCGTCGCTGACGTCGCGGATCTCGTCGTAGTTGTATTCGTCGGTTTTCTCTTCCTCAGGTTCTTCGACCGTAATGGTGTAACCCCAATCGAGCGGGATCAACCTCGTCTTGTCCGTCAAAACGTCGACGAAATGCAGCGCCGCCGCCTCATTGGCTGCGGAAATGCTCCGCGCGCTGTCAAACGCAAGTCCGAGTTCTTCCTTTTTGGAGAAAAAGAGGTTCAAGCCGCGATAGCCCATAAAGACGCATTCTTTGCGTATCCTCTCAAGCCGTTGGGCGTCGAATAGGTCGCCGACGCTTTTCACGTCCTCAAAAGAGGGCAAACGAAGATAGAAGTTCTCCGCCATCACGAGCGGCAAATCCTTTCTCGCGCGGTTGTATTCGCTCAGACCGCTCATATCGCCCGATTCGTCCCAAAAGATAAAGCGCACATCGGTGGGCGACATCTTGAGCGCCGAATAGATCGCGGCGTACACGTCGCGCTTGACCTCGTCGGTCAGTTTATCCAAGCCGTAGAAAGCAAAAGCGTTCGCCCCCGTCTCCAAGATCACGAACAGGAAAAACCTCGCCCACGAGTCGGCGGAAACGCCCGCCGGCATCTTGGAAAGACGCGGCAGATCGAACTGCAGGATCTTTTTCATCCATTTGTAGTTGGCGTTCAGTAAAATATCGAACTCCTCGCGGATCGGCGTGCTGACGAAGATCACGGGAGTCTCCTTGACGTCTTTCGCAAGGGAGCGAGAGGGTACAAGGGTAAGATCGGAATACTTGTCAATCGTGTCGATGCGGAAATCGCCCTCGAGCATAAAGTCTTCGAACATCGCGGTCCGAACTTCCCTCATCTTGTTTCCGATCAAATTGAAGATCGCTTTTTTGACCGAAATAAAGGAGAAACGAGCCGCCTCCCGATCGGGAAAATAGGAAGAGATGGGTTCCGTGCTGACGACCTTGTATTTCTCCACCGTATCGGCGTAATCCGCCAGCGTACCCTTAAAAGCACCGTCCGACAGGAGCGCGTCGAAATCCTTGGCGATGCCCTCCGCAAAAGAGGAGAGTTTCTTCGCCGCCGCTTCGATCTGCTTGAACTGCGATTCCGACGCGACGTAACTCGGATTGAGCGCGAGCTTTGCGCCGAAATAATCCGCCTTGCTCTGCTCGATCGCTTCGGACAGATCGTCAAGGTCATCGGAAAGCATTCCCCTTTCCACGAAACGCGTGAAAGCCAGTTTCAGTTCGATGAGAGCGCGCGCGATCCTAAGGTCGTATAGGACGTTCCCGATCAGGTCTTTCTCACGGATCGCGAGGATACGCTCGTACTGAGCGGCGATCTCGTCGCCGCAGGACGCCGCGTAGTAGCCGCGCATTTTAGCATCTTGTATCAGCTGTGGAAAAGGCATCTGCATCGTTGTTCTCAGTTATTGTTGTTATTGTTGTTACGCTTTTGAATCCCGAGCGGATTATTCGCGGGGTTCTCGTCGTCCGTAGGATCGGTGGCATTGTCGATCCCGGCGAGAGGATCGTTCGGATTGACGTTGGGACGGAACGCCTCGGTCGGGCTCTGCGAGAGCTCGCCGCTGGTCATATATTCGCTGCTCGTATTGATAAAGAACTTCTCGAGCTCTTCCATCGTGGGAATGTTATCCTGCGTTTCGGTCTCGGTCGTGGTCTCGCCGTAGATGGTCTCGTCGATCTCTATAGTGTTGTTCTTAGCGAAATCGATCTGCTTCTTTATCGCTCCGACGAGCTTATGAAGCACCTCTCTGACGCTCTCGAGGTCGATGTTGTTCCCCGCTTGGAGACTGGAAGCGAACCCGTTGACGTACTCTCCGAAGGTAAAGAGCGCTCTGTTGATCTTCGGGAAGAAACGGATCAAGTTCCTCGATTCGGTAGGATTCTCGAGGATCGGGTTGAGTTCGCTCTTGATGTCGATCCACATATCCGACTGCATTTCGTACAAGCGTTTCTGCTGTGCAGCAAGGCTTCCGCCGGACAACCTCTGCGCGATCCTTCTATCCAAGCGCGCTTTCTTTTCATCCAGATCCTTGATCTGTACCACGAGCCTATTCATTATCGAAGTGAGTTGCACTTGAGTCAATAGTCCGTTTTGGAACTGCGACCACGACTGTTGCTTCTCCATCTCGACCGCTTGGCGTTTTTTCACGACGTCGTCCAGTTCTTTCTGCATCTCATCGACGTTATCGTTCAAGGACGCGCTGTATCTCAGTTTCTCCATAATGTCGGCGTCGATCTTGTCGCGCAGTGACAAACACTGCTCGCGCAGGCTCCTGACGTTAGTCAGAGAGATGATCTCCTTGTAGATGTCTCGACCGGGAATGATCTTCGCGGCGGTGCAGTCGGCAACGGACGGGATCTTGGCGCCTCTCGGGGGATTATTAAAGGCATTTTCCCCGATCTTGATATTCGGCTCGATCTTGATAAACATATTCTGTTCGTTGGTCGCGCGGAGAGAGGGCGTGAAGTGTTTTAGCCTAAGATTGCCTTTTTGCTCGGCGATGATCGCGTCAAACACCGGCTTCAGCGCCTTTGCGATCGTGACTTGCGATCCCGGCGTCGCATTGCGGAAGGACTCCACCTTGTCGTGCAAAGCCGTATATTTCCCGATCAACTGTTCCACGTCGCTGCGCATGCTGTCAGACAGATTGGCATCACCTAATATGGATTTCAGGTAATCTATGCTGACCTGAATACCTTCGATCACGTGATCTATGCTGTCCAAATACCATTGGTTATCGTATCCATTCCCCATCATTTCAAAATCCTCCCCATAAAACAAATATCTTTTCACTTGATCTGAGCCGCGGTAATCCAAGTCGGTAGGCGCCTTTTCCGTGAGATTGACCAAAAACTCCAAAAGGCATTTGATCTCTTTATGGTCTTTTTTCGTAATGCCGCTACGAAGGTACCTCTCAAAAAGAGGATACAACCGCTCTGTGGCTATTCGCGCATTCGCGCCTTCGGATATGGTTGCGAAACGCGCTTGCCGAAAAATGTCTACCTTTTCCGCCACTTTGCCGCCGGAAGAAGCGTAATAATCGATAAATCTCTTAATCAAATCCCAGTTCAAATTCATATCGTTTCTCCTTTAGATACAATTAATTGTGCTTTCCTATACTCTTCGTTCAAGCAATCGAAAGGTGACGTTTTCTTTTCTTGCCCTGCATCCTTCTGATCCTTTTTCGGATTGATAAAGGTGCAGATCAACAGGTCTTGATCGGAAAAATCGGCGAACCTGATCTCGTGACCCACAGCAAAGGAAGACAACTTATACACGTTCTCTTTGATCTCTTTTTTATCTCCTAAGAGTCTCGTAAGCTCGCTTTTGAATCTGCCGATCGGAGCGCCCTTTCTGACGTAGGCGAACCATACGGTTTCGTTATCGTTTCTCGTAAAACATCCTTTGATAAAATCCTCTTTCTTGATCTCCATCGTTTTCGTCTCCAGCGTCTCCAGCGTCGTGGGCTTGTCGTCGATCAAATAGAGAGTAGCGACCCGCATTAGTTTCCTGAGCAGGACGATCAAGGGATCCTTGTCGAGGTTCTTCGACTGCAGAGATTTCTTCTCGATGGAGAGGATGCCGAGCCTCGGTGCAACGAACATATCCGCCTGCCCCATCTTTTCGATCAAATGGTTCAAATGATCGGCGTCGCCGACGACGGTCTTCTCGATCGGGGAAGACAGCGCCCGCGAATTGCTTTCCACCAATGAGGTAAAGACTTTGTCTTCGGCCTCTTTCGGTCCGCACAATTTCGCGATGTCGAAGCACAACTTGGCAAACGCTCTGCCCGTCTCCCTTTGGACGGACTCGTCGTATCCCAAACTGTAATAGTAGCCGAGGTTCAAGAGGGCGTAAGGATTGAGTTCATACGCCGCCTTTCTGCAAAAGTGGATCGCCTTGGCAAGCGCGACCGGCGCTTCCTCGCCTCCCTTGCACAGATACCTTGCAAAGAGTTCCTGCGACAAGGCGAACGTACCGTCCGGATCGTAGTTTTTCTTCTCCGTTTCGGTATCGCCCTTCTTTTTCTCGGTAAGTTGTTCCGCTTTGGCTTTCAAAACCTGAAACAAATTGCTCTTGCATTCCGGACACCAGATCGAGCCGTCGAAAAAGGTAAGGGGACGAATGGTTTTCCCACAGGATTCGGATACGCATTTAAACTCGAGCAAATCGACTTTTTTCATTTCAGTTCCTCTTTATTATACAGTATAAATAACAAATTGACAAGGGTCAGATTGCGCTTCGTTATAATTTGTCGACGCAGGCACGACGGCGAACACGTAATAGCTCCCCGCCTCGGTCGGAACGACGCCGGTCGGTTCGTCCGCAGACTCCACCACGCCATACAGATATATCGGCGTGACTTCTCCGCTCTCCTCTTCGCCCCACGTCAGTACGGGATCGGAGGCGGGTTTGCCCTGCTCCCAATCTTGGATCGATACCGTCACGGTCGCACGATCCGCTTTCTTGACGGTGAGGGTGCCTTTCACAAACGAAACGTTATAGTTCGGATGAGACAAACCGCTTACCGTCACGTCGTAATCGCCGACAACGCTGTAGGTCGCATCAAGGGGATCGTAGTCGGTCTCAAAGATCGGCGTTCCCTCAAGTTCATCTTCTCCGAGGAGCGTACAGGAAAAAGTAAACTCTCCCGCCGCGTCGCCGTAGGTGATCTGCTCGTTATTCACCGTCACCGTCACGGCTTTCGGCGTAATGCTCCAAGAGCAGGTCAAGCCGCTCGCGCCCGTCGTCGTGTAGTTTTGAGAAGCGGCGGTCACTTTGCGCGAGTAGTTCCCGACGTTGGTCTTAGCCGTATTGTCGTCGTAGGTCAAGGTGACCGCGTCGCCGTACTGCGGATTCGTGACCGTTGCGACGGGCAAATGCGTATTGCCGTCGTAGACGTACGGATCGGTGTAGTCCCACGAGACCGTGATCGGGAGCGCTTCTACGGTCAGTTGTCCCGCCGTAAAGGTCACAGCATAGTTGCCGTTGCTCGGTTCCGTCGTAACCGTCACGGTATAATTGCCCACGCCCCGCTTCGAGGCGTTCGAGGTGTCGTAGTCCACGCCGTATGTCGGTTCGCCCGTAAGTTCGTCGCCGGCGATAAGGGCGCTCATATCCAGTTCGAAATCGGGTTTCGCCTCGCCGTACAGGATCGTCACGTTCTTGACCGCGACGGAGATCTCTTTCTTCGTGATCGACCAGTCATTGGCAAGATTCTCCGCACCCGCCAAGGTGTAGTTCTCTTTCTCCGAGCCACCGAGATCGTTCACGGTGCGAGAATAGTCGCCGACCGCGGTTTTCGCGACGTTCACGTCGTACGAGAGGGTGAGCTCGTCGCCCGCATACGCAAGGTTGGTGACCGTCGCGACGGGCAAATGCTCGTTCTTGTCGTAAACGTAGGTATCGTGATCCCAATCGACCGTCACGACGCGCGCTTCGACGGTCAAGCTGTTCCCAACGAAGGTCAGATCGTAGTTCGGATTGGCGCTACGCAAGGCGCTTTCGTTGCTAACCGCGACCTCGTAATAACCGACCTTGCGATTCGCGCCGACGTTCGGGTTATAGGTCGTCGAATAGGTCGCCGCACCCGACAATTGATCGCCCGCAACCAATCCACTCGCCGCATATCCGAAGACGGGGTTCTTCTCGCCGTAGGTCACAGCAAGGGCGTTCACCGTCACGGTGGCGTCTTTCGGCGTAATGCTCCACGAGCAGGTCAAGCCGCTCGCGCCCGTCGTCGTATAGTTTTGAGAAGCGGCGGTCACTTTGCGCGAGTAGTTCCCGACGTTGGTCTTAGCCGTATTGTCGTCGTAGGTCAAGGTGACCGCGTCGCCGTACTGCGGATTCGTGACCGTTGCGACGGGCAAATGCGTGTTGCCGTCGTAGACGTACGGATCGGTGTAGTCCCACGAGACCGCGATCGGGCGCGGCTGCACCGTCAACCGCCCCGCCGTAAAGGTCACAGCATAGTTTCCGTTGCTCGGTTCCGTCGTAACCGTCACGGTATAATTGCCCACGCCCCGCTTCGAGGCGTTCGAGGTGTCGTAGTCCACGCCGTACACGACGGCGCCGCTGAGATCGTCACCGACAAGGAGCGCGCTCGTATCCAGTTCGAAATCGGGTTTCGCCTCGCCGTACAGGATCGCAACGTTCTTGACCGCGACGGAGATCTCTTTCTTCGTGATCGACCAGTCATTGGCAAGATTCTCCGCACCCGCCAAGGTGTAATTCTCTTTCTCCGAGCCACCGAGAGCGTTCACGGTGCGAGAATAGTCGCCGACCGCGGTTTTCGCGACGTTCACGTCGTACGAGAGGGTGAGCTCGTCGCCCGCATACGCAAAGTTGGTGACCGTCGCGACGGGCAAATGCTCGTTCTTGTCGTAAACGTAGGCATCGTGATCCCAATCGACCGTCACGACGCGCGTTTCGACGGTCAAGGTTGCATTCGGGAAAGAAAGGTCGTAATTGTCGTTGCTCAAGCCGCCCGCGTTGACGGTATAGAAGCCGACGCCGCGCTTATTCTTATCGGTCGGATCGTAGCTCGTCGTGTAGATCACGACGCCGCTCAGTTGATCGCCAACGACAATCCCGTCGGTCTCGTACTCGAATGCGGGGATCCCGGCGCCGTATTTGATCGCAACGGGCTTTACCGTCACGGTGGCGGCTTTCGGCGTGATCTCGTATTCGCCGCTGACGACGTCGGGACCGAGCTTATAGTTGTCGTTATCGATCGCCGTCGCCGTATAGGTGAAGACGCCGACGTCGGTCGCGTTCTTCCCCGCCGTGAGCACCGTGGTCACGTTACAAATATCTCCCGCGAACAGACCTTGCGCCGTTGCGCCGACCTGCTTTGTAGTCCCGGAATAGACGAGCGCCGCGGCGTCGAGTTCCTGCCAAGACAACGTGATCTCAAAGGGCGTGATCTGATAGATGGCGCTCGCCAAGTTCTGTCCGCCGACCATCGTATAGTTGGCGTTGTCCTTGATCTCGGTCACGGAGAAACGGAAAGAGCCGACGAAATAGTTATTACCCATCGTCAATTCGGAAGCGAGGGTGACGACGTCGGATCCGACCTTATTCGTCACGGTCGGAACGGGCACCTTGTCGCTCTTGGAATAGACGAGATCGACGTCGCTCCAGGAGACCGTGATCGGTCTCGGCAGGATCGTATAGCTCACTTGCACGATGGTTTCGAGGTAGTTTGCGGATTCCGCAGTCGTCAATCGCACGACGTAGGAGCCCGCCTCGATCGGGACAGCCGCTCCGAACGGCGCTTCGTCCTCGTCGACGCGATAGGCATAGCTCGGCGTGCCCTCTTCCTCGTTGCCGCTGACGACGGGGGTCGGAGCCTCGTCGCCGTAGGTGCGATCCGCATAGGAGAGCGAGAGCGACGCGCGCTTGATCTTATTGATCGTGTAATGCAGGACGTGCGTGCCGACCGCGAGTTTGTAATTGGCGTTGGTCACGCCGACGATCTCGGCGTCGTATTCGCCCGCATCGGTCGCCGCGCCTTCGTATAGGAACCCACACTCGTCATTGTCGCACAGATCTTTTTCGAGCGCGACCGCAATGGGGCATTGTAGGGACTTATTATAGTCAAAAACCGACGTTCCCCATTCGTAGGCGATCTCCTTGGGTTCGATCGTAAAGTCCTTCTTGACGACGGCAGCTTCCCCTTCGCCGAAGGTATAATTACTGCCGTATTTGAAAGTGGCGGACAAGGTGTAGTCTCCCGCCGCGGTCTCCTCGTTATCTTGGTAAACGAGGTCGTCGAGCGAGACCTCTTCCTCCCCGTCGACATAGCCGACCAGTTCTTCCGCATTGACGGAGAAGGGCTTGCCGTCGTAGATGAATACCGAACGCGACCAAACGCCCACCGTCACGGTCTTCTTCGCGATCACGAAGGCTTTGGTGCCGTTTTGGACGATCTCGTAGTTTTCGGGCGTGATCGTTACGCCGTTGTCGTTCTCGTCTTTCTCCGCAGCGACCGCGACCGCCTCGTAGCTGCCCGCGTGGCTCTCGGCGCCCGTCACGACCAAATACTCCGACACGTTGAAGACTTCTGTCGAAGCGATCGGCGCTTGTTTTGTGCCGTTGTAGACGTAGGAAAGGTCGTCCCACTCGACGACGATCTGCTTTTTCTCGATCGAGAAAGTCTGTTTATTTGCGTTCACGCCCGATCCGACGAAGATATACTTCTTCGATGATTCGGTATCCATCGACGCCGTGACGGCGTAGACGCCCGCATTGGTCGCGGACTCTCTGTCCTTGGTGATCTCGATCACGTCGTCGCCGACGCGATCCGCCTCCTCGTACGCGACCGTGACGGGTTGCGCCGCATTCGTAAATTGTCCCATCGGCAACGTCCAGTTCAGACGGAGCGTCTTTTTGTTGACCGTAAAGGTATAGTCCTGCGTAACGTTCTCCGAGAGCCCCAGCGAAGTGCGCGCCTCGCCCGGATTCGCCGCCATCGAAAGGGTGTAGGTCCCGCTGTCGAGAGGCCGCTTGCCTTCCATCGCAAAGGTCCAATTGCCGGGTTCGAGTTGATTTACGTTCAGCGTCGTATTCCCCTTCTTCAAGGTGTATTGCACGGGGAAAGCACAACTCGTAAGGATCGCAAGATTCGCGTTTTGACCGTAAGTGATCGTAACGGCGGGCGCGTCCACGCGCTCAATGGAAGGGGGTACGATCTCCCACAACGGTTCGAGTTCAAAAGAAGAAGCGATCTCCCCTTCGGCGAAAGCGCGGAAGTCCGCACCGCCCTCTACGACGTGATCCTCACCGTCTTCGACGCGCATTTTCCATACCACGTTAAAGCCGTTTCTTTCGGGCAAGCGATCGAAAACGGCGACCAAGTCAGAAGCGATGGAATAACTGACGCGGTCGCTCTCCGTCGGCGCCCATTTCTTGTCGTTTCCGCAATAAGAGGCAGACCGCTTTCCGATCGAGAAGCGATAGATCTTCTCGAGAGCGAGGGCAAAATCGTTTTCGCCCGCTTCCCCTTTTGCAAGGATCATTCCGTCGTTATTGTCGTAGCAATACGCCAGGTCGCCTTGATCTTTGACGTTGGAATGCTCGAGAAGCTTCTTCTTCTCGGGATCGAGTTTCTCCTTGAGATCATCCAGCGTGATCTCGGCGCCGCCCTTTTTATAGATCGTGGGGATATAGCCGATCGACCGCCCCGTCATCTCATTCTCGTACGAGACGTTATAGTAGACCTCTCCCGCTTCCAGATCGACGGGGACCACCCTGCCGAAGAGCTCCGCGGCGCTCGTCGTACGTCCCGCCGTGTTCCAGCTGTTTCGGAACAGCCCGAGACGGATCTCGTCGATATTACTCTTCGTGACTTCGATCACGAACTCCTCGTTGATGGCCTTTACCGCAGTCGCATTCTCCAATCGGAAGTCCTTGCTCGTGAGCTTGATCTTTGAAACCGAAGCGTCCAAGAAGGCGCAGTCGAGCGCACATACGGTCTTCCCGTTGAAGGTCTCGGGCACATCGATCACGTTGCCGTCGCCGAAGGATCCGACGATCTCGTATTCGTCGCCCTCGGTCAGGCGATAGATGAGCGTGCAATTCTTGTCGACGACAGAGACGTTTTGCCCCATCACGCCGACCTTGAAACTCCAAGAACCGTACGCCGCCAAACCAATCAGCAGTATGCAGACGACGATGATCGCATTGGCTGCGAGCCCTTTCGCGGAAGAGGGATGCTTGCCGATACGGAAAAGGATCAAAACGCATACGACCTTCAGCGCCTGCGTCAGTCCGAAAGCGCCGAGAGCGATATAGGTCATGCTCCGCGCTTCCGCATGGCTCGGCATGATCAACGTCACCACCACGAGAGCGATCGTAGACAAGAGGAAGAGCACGGGATATTTGCTCATATACCTTTGATTCAAGTTGCCTAACGGTACGATGCAGAGGAAGACGGCGTCCACCGCGACGATCAGGATCGGCGCGATGTAGAACTTGACCTGACCGGTGACCAAGATCATCTCCGCCAGGAGGAAAGCGTCGGCAAGGAGCGCCAAGATCAGCGCAAGGATCAACCCGCGCTTTCGATCGTCGAAATACTGTTTCGTAAGTTTGGAATAATCTCTATCGGAAGAACCAAATCCTTTATAAAAATCCATTCTGTGTTTATCCATTTACTTACCTCGCTTGCCGGAATCCGTCTTTGTAAGCGTCCTCGTGTCCTTCAAGATGGCGTCGATCTTGTTGAAGGCGTAATACCTTTCCCCTACCTTGAATACGATCGCGGATTGATCTTCCGTGCATCGTTTGGCGCCACCCGCCATGCGCACGGCGAAGGGCAGGATGTTTTTGTGCTTTTTGTAGAGTTCTCTTTGCGTTTTGACAACGTCGGCGTTCGAATCGGAAAGAGAAGCGCACAACGAACAGACCTCTTGTTGCGCCCTTTGTTGCTTATAGAATTCACGCCCACAGATCGAGCAGGTACATCTCCCGCCGCCGTTGTCCTCTATGAGACGCAGACTATGATCGTTCACGTCGTAAAAAACGCTGCTCGGCGTATAGGCTTCGCTATTCATTATGACGAAGCTCTCGGGGAAGGCGCAATCCTTACAACGAATGATCGGCTCTTCGGCATCGGGGTGCACGAGATCCTTGACCACGATTTGCTTGCCCTCGCAGACGTAGCCCGCGCAGGCGCCCCTACCGCCGAACAGATTGCACTGCACGCGCAACAGATGTTTGCGGAAGACGCTCTCTTTGATCGCCTTGATCGCCTCGCCGTAGGGGATATCGTTATGGGTGCTCGGATCGCGCAATTTTATTTTATTTCCGTCAAACAAAAGCTCGGCTTTGCGCGCGTTCCCCGCCTTATCCATGTAATTGACGATGCTGCTGTGGATCAATTCTTTCTGGCAGGCAAGGCAACGCAACGTGATCTTGTCAAACAGAATGTCCGCACAGAGGACGGGGTCCTTGCGATGCGTAAAGTCGTTGAAATAGATATTCACCGTTTTGGCGTTCACCTTGATCTTGAACAGCGTATTGACCGTCGCCTTGGCAATCTCGATCGGGACTTCCTCGTCCTGTTCCATCGCCCTCTCGTCGCCGCCTGCGCCTCTGCTCGGATTGACGATATTCTCGATGACCTTTCGGTTTTGATCGTTGAAAACGATATTTCGTTCGAGATGTTCGCGACTCGCCAAGATCCCGTAGAGGGTATTGAGCGTCGAGTCCAACGAATCGGCGGCGCCCTCAACCGTATATTCTTTATCCTCGAGCACCTCAGATAAACTACTGTCGAGCCTTTTGGCGTCTTCCACGCTCAGGAGATCCAACGTATTGTCCAGATTCTTGGTGAAATAGAGACTGCCGAGTACGGGCTGCGGCACGCCGAACTTGCTGACTTCGAAGCGAAGGCTCGCCGCATATACGTATTGTGCCTTTTTATTCGTGACTTTCCACTCGACGTTCCCTTTCTCGCAGGGGAAGAAGGTCTCCAAGATGCGTTTGACGACGGCGATCGCGTTATCGTCCGAGATATTGTTGATCGTTTCCTGCGTGTTGTCGCAGTAGAAAAAGAAATTGTTTTCGTAGAAGTAATCGCTGAGTTTCCTTATGAGGATCTTCCAACGGTTGGACGCCTTGATCGGGTCAGACGGTTCGCCGTCTCCGCGCATCTGCTTGAACCAGGATGCGCCCGATTGGTCCATATAGACCTTTTCCTCTTCCTGCTCGGCGGAAGAACCGCCGATCGAGTAGACGTATTCGTCGTTGCCGTCGACGTAGATGATGGCATTCCCATTTTTTTCCGTGCGGAACGGAAAGTTGCCCTTATGCACCGAACCACGGAAGGATTCGATCAGATTTATAATGATCGGAAAAAGCTCTTTGTCTTTCGGTTCATGAACAGAATAGTAGATCTTCGCCATATTCCTTATCCCCTATTGCTTTGCTCGCTGTTGAATTTCAAGATGCTCTTGATCTTGAGCGTATTCTTCGTCGTATCGCGGAAATGATCCGCAAAGAAACTATCGTGTTCGAATCTGCTGCGAATGAAGGTCTCAAAGGAGTTTTGCTTGACCTGCAAGAGCTTTTGATCCTTACAGATCGGACAATACCCGCTATTGTAATCGGGGCCGAAGTCGATCGAGTACGGCTGCATACCGCATGCGAAACGCGTGCGAGGCGTAATATTTTCACAAGATACACAAGACTCCCCGACCGGGATCGTCATATTACATTTACACGTATCGGATTGCGGGCAATTGATACAGATGCGATATGCATTTTCATCGTCGGTCTGCTCATTGATCAAACATCCGTTCGGTTTGCGAGGACAGTTCTTGACCGCACACAGTTTCCTGCATTCGACGATGATGTTTCCTTCTGCCTCACGACGATACATTCTGTTTTGTCCGATCGCCATACAACGGTAATCGAATCCGTTTTGTTTATTGCGGCGGAGCCTATGCGTCGGATCGAACTCGCATACGAATTCGTTGATCACGACGATCTCGCGGCGAGACCGCTCCTGACAAACCTCGCAACGAATGAGATCGTTCGGGGGGATCTTGGAACGATGAAGCTTGTTTACCTTACATATGAAACACTCTTCGACGATGCCGTTTTCATCTTTGACCTCACCGGGAACCATTTTTTGACCGCAACAGCTCGGCAGATTCTCCTCGTAATCGCTCTCGGGCATCATCGAAACGTCCTTGCAGGTCGGGCAGCGCAAGACCAGCATATTGTCGCTGTTGCACCCCGAAAGAATGGTCGCGTCGCCGTCGACGTCGCTCAAGATGCCGATCCTTGCGAAATAGGCGAGGCAATAGCCGTCCAGCGAGGTCATATCCGCGAAAGAATAGACTTCGACGTTTTCTTCCGCCTGCCCCATTCTGTACACACGGCCGATCCTCTGATCCACGGTCAAAGGATCGATGGGAACCTCGAAATTGATGACCACGTTTCCGCTTTGCAGATCGAGACCTTCCGTGAAGAGTTGATCCTCGGCGAAGAGGATGCTGTTCTCATTCTCGCTATAAGCTTTGAGTGCGAGATTGTTTTCGACGTTCACACTCGAACGATCCGCCGCCCCACCCGAGAACTTGCCTTCGACGACATCCTTCGCCAGATCGGGCGCATTCCCCTTGATATACTCGATGACCTTCTCCCAAACGGGACGACCGCCGTTCATCACGACGAAGGAGTTTTCCTTGTAGTCGAAGAAGATGATCACGCGATGGCTCTTCTTTTCCTTGTTGGCGCGGATCTCTCGGAGTAACTCGATCAAGCGATCGCATTTGGCTTGGAGGATGGCGTTCTCCGCGTTCGTTTCCGAACATTCCACCTGAAACATACGAACGTAATCCCGTTGCGGATCTTTCATCGCAAGATTCATCAACAATTCGCGGTAGTAGTCGGAGAAACCCGAAACTCTCGCGTTGTCGTTTTTGCGGAAATGGACATTCCCCTCAAAAAGAGCCAGACGCGTCTCCCTGTTGTCGTCCGAGAAAAAATCGGCGATCTCGTTATAGTCGTAGTAAGGCACTCCGTCCACCCTTAAAATGGGGTTCCGCTGTTGCTCATGCCCGGGGGTGATCGGCACCTTCTTCTCGATGGGCAGGAAGAAGTAGCTGAACGCATAGCGCTTCATCGCAAAACTGTTCCTTCTGCGCACCATAATGGAACGCATCACGGTATTGGTATAAAAGCGGTTGATCGCGTCGATGACGTAGGCGGCGATGTCCTCGTTCTCTTTGAGGGAAAGGAACGCTCTCGCGCGAGACTTTTTCTCGCAATCTTTGAGCTCCTTATATTTCGCATAAGTGAGCTTCGGGAAGGGCTCCGCCCTGCCGGGCACCTTAAACTCGGAGAGGAATCTGTCACGAATCTCGTTGCCTTCTTCGTGCATGCCTTCGAGGAACTCGCATTCCGCCCTTGCCACGTACTCCGCGACCGTCGTTGCACCCTTACAAACCGTATTGGTATAGTAGTCCTTTTCCGCTTGGTAGTCCGCCTTTTCTTTCTCGGTCGGTCTGCCGTCTTTCTTAAAGCACTCGGGAATGCCGCCCTTTCGACGAATGAAGTACCAGAGGTTGAACATATTGGCGAGGTTGCCGGTATGCGGCGTCGCCGTCAGGAGCAGACAGAAGGGCTTATCTTCCTCTTTCTTGGTCTGCATCATCAAAGACAGACGATACATCGAATCGTTCCCGTGATCGGATGGATCGCACAAGTTGTGCGCTTCGTCGACGACGATCAGGTCGAAGAGCATACTCTTGATCTCAAGTTCCGTCGTCCGATCGAACCCTTCGTAGTCCATCAAATAGGCACCGATCGGTTTGCGGTATCCTTTCGAGGTCTTGGTGCTTTCCACGATGGAACCCAAGTCGTCGATGATCTGAAGTTTGCCTCTGCCGAATCCGAACTCCTCTTCCAAGACGCTTTTCCATTTGTTGAGCAAGGGATGGGGGACGATGATCAGGAGATTCTCCACGATGCCGCGCACCGCCAGCTCGCTGATCACGACGCAAGCCTCGTAGGTCTTGCCGCTGCCCACGCAGTCTGCCAAGAGACCGAACCCGCGCAGATCCGCCAAAAACATCTGCGCCGCCTCTTCCTGATTGGGTAAGATCCTCTGCTTGTTGCTCTGTTTATGCACCGCGCCTTTAAAGGGGATCCCGTACCCTTCGTTCGCCGTCTGCGAATAGGCGTTTGCATTGATGCGCAGATAGGAAAAATCGTCGTAGCGGGCGAGGGTCTCGACGGACTTGACGGCATCGTAGGTCTCTCTGGTCAAAACGCGAGGGGCCTCTACGGTTGGCTTTTTCTCATTCTTATCCTTCTCGTCCTGCTTGGAATCCGAACTGTTTGCCTGCGTGTTTTTCGCGAACTCCATCTTCTTCGACGGTATGATGTTAAACTTCGCCATATCCTTCTCCTTACCTATTAAAACTTTATCTCATTCCCGCTAAATCCGATCTCGACCTTGACCGAATCCAGCAACTTCAAAAACTCCTCCTGCACCGGTTCGTGAAAAACTTTACCGTGGCTGATCGTATTCAACATCAACGATTCCATCGCCTTTTTGTACGCCTTGGGATGTCTCACATAATAGGCGGAACTGACGTTCTTCACGAGCGGGGTCGGTCTGCCTTCGTAATCGAACATAAATCCTTCCTCGATCGCGACGGTTTTTGCGATGACCTCGGCATCGTCGTCGGAAACGCTCTTCGGCAAGGTATACTCGATGTAATAGTCCTTGCCGACACGATTCAGCGTCACTTTGATCTTGTTCTTCTTGTCTATCCCGAAAACTTTGTATTTGATATACGCGTTTCCGGCAAAAGGCTTGTTCTCTTTCGCGGTATTGGGCGTATAGGTGCAAAAATGGATGATATATTTTTCCATATCACGAGTGCTATGGGCAGCGGCTTCCCTTAAGATCTCACTCGTGTCGCAACTGTAGTACTCGTTTTGCAGTCGCCAAGTACCGTTTACCAGACTCGGTTCGGAAGCATATTGATTGTTACTGCCACCCCACTTCTTCTCCGTAAAGTCCGGTCTGCCTTGCAACGAGATGATCTCGTCTTTCTCCAGCAATTTGACGTAAGCGAAGGCGGTCTCGATACTCGGATTTTGCGCCGAAGGTTCCTGCGTCCACGTCCCATAAGAAAGCGAAGTCAGCACGTTGAAGGAATACTTGCCTGCGCCGAAGAGCGCCGCGCCGATCGGCACGGTATTCTTTGCGGCGCAGAGTGCGTTATTGTTGTCGGGGCTGAAGTCGATAAACCCGACCCGATAGCCGTTCTCCGCGAGTTTCTTCTGCACGTATTCGTCGAGCCCAAAGCTGTCAGCAGCCCCACCCGAGAAGAGGATGGCGTCGACGTCGTTTTTATTATCGGAACGATCCAGCTCCTCTTTGACGTACTCCCATATCTTCTTATACACGCCCTTGCAGCAGGACAGAAAGGTCTTTTTGTCGACCGGAATGTCCATGATCATCTCGCGATAGAGCGGGAAGGGGTACCCCTCCTCCTTCGGCTTCTTGGCGAGCCACGTCGGATAGATCATCTTCCCGACCTTGATCGCTCGTTGCATACGATATTGATCGAAATAGATCCCATGCTCCACGGTCTGGTTCGTCTCTCGGCTGCCGAAAGCGGGGATGGTCGAAGATTGCTCATCGATGTATCTCGCGATCGCGATGTCGATATTCCTGCCGCCGATCTTTTCGGGCGAATTGTGTCCGTCCGCCCCGTAGGCGTAGATGTTCTCCTTGTCGAACCGAACCTTTACGACCGAGATATCCTCTTCGCCGATATTGAAGATCAATACATTCTTCTGCGAAGATTTTACGATGCCGTATTCTCTCGCCGCGACGCCGACCGCTCTGGCGGAGGAAATGATATAAACGCCGTCTCGCGTGTCCTTATTCTGCGAAACGAATCCGACGAGCTCGTCGATATAGTCCTTCGCGGCATTCGCAGGATAGACGACGACGTACCTTATACTCACATTGCCGAACGATGCGCCGATCTCCTCTTTGATGCGATCCATAACGTATTTGACGAAGAGTTCCAAGACGCACCGCGGCGAGATCCGAGACTCGAAATAGTCCCCCTTCGCGATCGCCTCTTCGTACGAATCGTCGGTACGGGGCGGATAGTGATAGTTCTTGTAGCGACGTCCGTCGTACAAGCCGTCGCGCTCGCGCGTAAAGAAAAGTTCGAGCAGATCCCGAATGCGTACGAGATAGCGAAAGGACTTCTCCGCATAACCGATGATCTCTTCCCTGCCGAAGACCCATTTCTCCAGTTTCGTATCGTAATACGCCAAAGAGGGGATTCCTTCCCCGTGATTCAGCAAAAGCTCCTGCTCGTAGCGACCGTCCCGAAGACGATAAGCGCAAGCGGCTTTCGTCGTATCTGCGCCGAGATCGATGGAAACCGTGATTTGATCGTTCGCGTTTCTGTTCATTTGCCTTCTCCCGAAGATGATATATCGGTTCAAAGAGGTGACCTTCGCCGAAAAGGACGGTCGACCCATAAAAAACCAAAATATTATTATTATTTTACCATTTTCGACAATCTCTGTCAATAGTCAATAACGCCATATTTCTTTTTTTATATAATAAAACTAATTACAATTTGTGCTTGTCCTCGTAAAAAGTGTCAAATATATAAGAGCCGTCGGTCGTATCCGCCGCCCTTCTCTGCACCCAATAAGGTTATTGCCCGAAAACTCCGAAAAAAAGAGCCGACGCAAATGGTCGGCTCCCGTTAACGGATCAATAATCTATCCGATCACTCGATCGTCCCGTCGGTATATTCTTCCTGCTCGGGAGTATCGAGCTTGGCCAGTTCCGCATCGGACAGTTCTTCCGTCGACACGCTCGCCTCCGCGGTCTTGAGGGAGACCTCGTCCACCTTGACGCCGTTCGTCTTTACACCGTCGATCACGACGACGCCATCGACGACCTCGACCGACTTCGCCCCCGTCGCCTTGTCAAAGAGCGCGAGCACGTCCTCGGAAGGAGCCTCGGTGAACTTGCTGACCAGGAGCATCGTGACGAGACCCGCAATAAAGCCCGGAATGATCTCGTACAGTTCGATATTGTAAGCAACGCTCTTCATACCGTAGTATTCCATGTTGAATAGGATCATCCACAGAATGTCCACGACGAAACCGACGACGATGCCCGCGGTGGCGCCCTTGTAATTCACTCTGCGATGATAGAGGGAGAGCAAGAGCACGGGACCGAAAGCGGCGCCGAACGCGCCCCAAGCCGCCGAGACCAAGCTCATGATCGTGGAGAACGCGGGCACGATCGGGTCGTCGCCGAAGCCGAGGAACGCCAAGAGGAAGGCGACCACAGACGCCGCGATCACGACGATCCTACCCACCCACACGATCTCCTTGTCGGAAGCTTCCTTACGAATGGTGGTCTTATAAATATCCGAAGCGAACGCGGACGAAGACGCCAAAAGTTGCGAATCCGCCGTACTCATCGAAGCGGCGAGGATCGCCGTGATGACTAAGCCGCCGATAAAGACGGGGAACGCCTTTTGCGCGAGGGTGATGAAGACCGTCGACGAGGCACTCTCAAGGGACGCACCGAGATACTTTCTGCCGACGAGAGCCACGATGGTCGCGAAGGCAAGGATCAGGATCGTCCAAGTACTGCCGACGATCTGCGACTTACGCATCTCCTTCTCCGACTTGATGGACATATAGCGGACAACGATGTGCGGCATACCGAAGTAGCCGAGTCCCCAGCCGAGACCGGTCAGGATCGTGGCGATGCACGACCAAGGGGTGTCGGCGACCTTGAACATATTGTAGAAGTTCGCGGGCAGAGCCGACGCCGTCTCCGGCACCTTCAGCACCGCGACGGACACGATCGGCAGGAGCATCAGCGCAATGAGCATGATCATACCCTGGAAGAAGTCGGTCCAGCAGACCGCGTTGAATCCGCCGAGGAAGAGATAGGCGATGATGATGACCATGCTGATCAGCATCGCGATACGCTCGTCCAGTCCGAAGATCTGATTGAACAAGGTACCCGCCGCCTTGATGCTCGACGCACCGTACACGCAATAGACCAAGACGAAGATCACCGCGCAGATGACCTGCAGTTCCTTTCTCTTGCTCTTGAAACGATTGGTCAGATACTGCGGGATCGTGATGCTGTCGTTTGCGAGGATCGAATAGCGACGCAGACGCGGCGCCAGGAAGATCCAAGCGAGCACCGTACCGATCGCGAGACCGATCGAGATCCACACCTGACCGAGACCCGCGGCGTAGATCGCGCCGGGCAGTCCCATCAGCACCCACGCGCTCATATCCGACGCGCCCGCGCTGAGGGCGGACACGATACCGTTCATCTTTCTTCCGCCGAGGAAAAAGCCCTTTTCTCCGGTATCCGATCTATTCTTGATATAGAAGAAAACGCCTACGCCGACCACCAACAAAAAGTACAGTACGAAGGCTACGACGTTGCCGGCTTCCACCGCTGATATTACGTTACTCATTTCTCTTTCCTCCTATGTTACGCCTTATATACGATCCTGCCGCAGTTCGGGCAAATGACGAACGGATTATTCTCGAGCGCCGCAAGCGCGTCGCCCGACAGCTCCATAAAGCAGCCGCCGCAATTGAATCCCGTGATCGGGACGAGGACGGGCACCTTTTTCGACTGTTTCAGCCGTTGATACTCGTCGACGAACTTGGGCGGACAAGCCTTCGCCGCCTCGGCAAGTCGCTTTTTGAGTTCTTCCACGGCGGGCTTCACTTTCTCCACTTCCGCATTGTATTGGGCTTTGACGGCGTCCCTCTTCTGGCTCGCGGTCTTACCTGCCGCCATCGACGCGGCGTGCGCCTGATTGAGTTCGACGATCTTGGTGCTGAGTTTCGCGATCTCGCCCGAGAGGTTCTTCAGCTGTTGTAGCAGCTTTTGCACGTTTCTCGAGAAGAACTCCGCACCCGCGACGTCTTCCACTTCGGGAAAGGCATCTTCCGATTCTCTCAGTTCCTTTTCAAGAGCGTCGTATTCGGCGATCATCGCTTCCATCTGTTTGACGAGTTCGCCCGCAGCCGCATTCTGCTTGAGCACCTGCTCTTTCTCGCTGTTGATCGTACGCACGGCGGTTTGATACTCGCGCACGCATTCGGTCTGTCTGAACTCGGATTCGAGCTTGGACATTTCCTTATCGATCTCTTGATAAGCCAGCATTGAAGTTAAATCCATTTTCTTGCTCCTTCCCTTGCGACTCAGGCGTCGTAAGGATTGATATTCTCTTTACCGACGACGAGCTCGAGATCCTCGAACTCACCCGCCAGATAGTTTTCGATTCGATCGGTGAAGGTCGTCCATTCGCTGCCGTAGTGGGTGGCCTCCACGAGCCTGACGCCGAGATCTCTCGCCATCGAGGCGTAATTATGCTTGACGTCGGCGGTCACGATGACCGCACCCGTCTCTTTGGCACGGAAGATCAACTCTTCGGAGATGCCCGCGCCGCACGCGGCGATCACCTTGGACACCCTGCCCTCTCCGACGATGCGGATCACCGCGTCGCCGAGTTTTGCTTTCACCTCTTCCGCAAAGGCGGGGAGAGGCACCTCTTCGGCGAGGTCGAATGCCGTCGCGAACCCGTCTTCGATGCGCTCGTATGCGCCCGCGCCGAGCATCAGCGCGAGGGCGTCGTTATTGCCGCGCGGCGCCGCGTCGAAATTCGTATGCACGGCGACGGCCGCGAGACCCGCCTCGATCAGTTCGAGGAGAAGTCCGCCCGTATAGCTCTCGTCCGTGATCCTCTTCACCTCGCGAAAGATCACGGGATGGTGCGAAAGGATCAGATCGGCGCCGATCGCCCGCGCCTCGCGAATGACCGACGAGGTCACGTCAAGCGAGATCAGCACCTTTCTTATCTCCTTGTCCTTGCGCCCGACGAGCAGTCCGACGTTGTCGTACGAACAAGCGAGTTCAAAGGGGTACTCCCGTTCGAGCGCGCGCACGATCTCAACGAGTTTGGGCATGGATCAATTCCTCCTTTTCCTCCGCGAGCGCTCTGTCGCCGCCGAGCGCGATGAGTTCGGTGAGCTTCTCCAAGCGATAGGCTCGGTAGGCCTCGAACGCCTCGCCTTCGGTGCCGAAGTACAGACTGTGTTCCTGCCACGGAGACAGAAAGTCCGCCTCGATCACGAAGTAAAAATGCTTGCCCTCTTTGACCGCGATATCGCGGACGATTCGGGCGTTCTGCTCCTTTAAGTATCTCCGCAAAAGGGGAGCGTTCTTGTGCGGGACGAATAGGTATCTGGAGAAGCGACAAGGCGCTTGCTCCAAGATCTTCACGGTTTCCGCCGCGCCGATGCCGGCGATCACGACGACGTCCGCCTCACCTGCGGAAAGCGGGGTCAATCCGTCACCGACGATACAGCGCATCTGTACGCCCTCTTCCATGGCGAGGGCGCGCGCCTTGGCGAGGCTCGGCTCGCTGACGTCGATCGCGATCGCCGCGGACGCTCTCCCAGAAAGGAGAGCCGCGACGGGCAATTTGCCGTGATCGGTACCGACGTCCGCGAGGGTGACGCCCCCCTCTATCAGAGAAAGGAGCGTCAAGAGCCTCGCGTCTTTTAAGGGTTTCACCTGTCTACGTAGCCGCGCAATTTCTCCTTGCGCTTGGGCTGACGAAGCTTTCTGAGCGCTTTCGCCTCGATCTGACGGATACGTTCACGCGTGACGCCGAACGCCTGTCCGACCTCTTCGAGGGTGCGCTGACGGTTGTCATCCAGACCGTAACGAAGCCTGATGACCATCTGTTCACGCGGCGTCAGGGTTGCGAGAACCTGCATGATCTGCTCGCGCACCATCTCCTGCTCTGCCTTCTCGGCGGGCGGCGCGATGGCGGTATCCTCGATGAAGTCACCGAGGTTGCTGTCGCCCTCTTCGCCGATCGGGGTCTCGAGAGAGACGGGATCTTGTGCGGTGCGCTGGATCTCCCTGACGCGCTCGACGGTCACGCCGAGAGCCTCCGCGATCTCCTCTTCGGTCGGCTCACGACCGAGTTGTTGCGTCAAAGTGCGCGTGACGCGCGAAGTCTTATTGATGGTCTCGACCATATGGACGGGGAGACGGATCGTGCGCGCTTGATCCGCGATCGCACGGGTGATCGCCTGCCTGATCCACCAGGTCGCATAGGTACTGAACTTGAACCCCTTGGTATAGTCGAACTTCTCGACCGCCTTCATAAGGCCGGTATTGCCCTCTTGAATGAGGTCGAGGAAAGTCATACCGCGAGAGATGTATTTCTTCGCGATGTTGACCACGAGACGCAAGTTCGCCTCTGCGAGCTTATTCTTCGCCGCCTTGTCGCCCGCCGCGGTCCTCTTGGCGAGTTCGACTTCTTCTTCCGGCGTCAGCAAGGGCTGTCTGCCGATGTCACGCAGATACAGTTTCACCGAATCGTCGACGCTGACGTCGGTCAGCATCTTGCTGATCGCGTCGGGCTTTTGTGCCTCTTCGGCGGCGGAAGCGGTGATCTTCAATCCCGCTTTCTCGATCTCGTCGTAGGCATACTCCATCTCGTCGGATTCGATGTCGAGTTTCTGCAAGCGCACCATGAGTTCTTCCTCGGGGATAACGCCCTTCCGCTTGAATGCTTCCACGAGCTTATCCACGACGCCTTTGACCAATGCACGCTTTTCTTCGTTAATTGCCATAATACCTCCTATAGGTCGCTTCCGTCTCCGCGATCAGTCGCATCACGTCATTTCTCTCTTCGTCGGTGGTACACATCTTATACTTCTCATATAGCTCCGCCAGTCTGCCCTTTGCATATTCCTTCCTCAGAAGGTTCAAGCAGTCTCTAAAGGCGGCTTCTTCCGATCCTTTGTACCTCTCCGCGTCAAAATCAATGATCGCTCCCGCTTCCTCCTCGCTTGTAACGTGATATAACGTGCCCACGTCCGGTACCTTGCCGGCAAGCAGGCATTCGTTCATATAATCCGCCGCCTTACGGAGATCGTCCGTAGGCATCAAATCGGCGTAATTATCCCATTTTTCCAGCCCCATGATCGTGCGATGCAAGACGTATCTCGCCGCCTGCACGTTCGCAGGGGTCGCCTCGACACCCGAGGTCAAGACCTGCTCCGCGACGGTGCCGGCAGACAAGGTCGCGATCTCGGACTTCACGACCGAGACGTTGATCCCCGTCGTTTTCGCGACGTAGCCGATGTAGATCTCCCGCTCCATCTCGCTCGGCAATTCGGCGATGATCTTGGCGGCTTCTTTCGCATAGCTCGCCCGTCCGAAGGGATCGGATAGGTCGAAATCGCTTTTGAGCCGAAGCAGTTTGTACTCGGTCAGCTCGACCGCAGCGTCCTTGTACTTCAAGAACTCCTCTACGCCCGCGCGCTTTATAATCTCGTCGGGATCCTCGCCGTTCGGCAGAGAGATCACCCTGACCTGTAAGCCGTGCCGTTTCAGAATGTCCAGCCCGCGCAGGGTCGCATTCTGCCCCGCGGTGTCGCCGTCGTAACAGATATAGATGTCCTCGACGTAGCGGCGCGCCAGTTTCGCCTGTTCCTCGGTAAGCGACGTGCCCATGCTCGCCACGACGTTCTCGACGCCCGCCTGCACGAGCGCGAGCGTATCCATATAGCCTTCCACTATAATGAGGTCGCTGACCCGCGTTTTCAGGCGGAGTTTCTTGATGAGATTCAGACCGTACAGATTCTTGTTTTTCACGAAAAGTACGGTGTTATCGGTATTTTTATACTTCGCGAAGTCGGTCTTGCCGAGCACCCTGCCGCCGAAGGCGATCACGTTGCCGAAGGCGTCGATGATCGGGAAGATCAAGCGGTTCGCCATCGCGTCGAAGATCTTGCCGTCGCGCTCTTGCAGCACGCCCGCTTTCAGCATCTCGTCCCGCCGATAGCCCTTGGCCTTCAAGGCGTCGATGATGCCGGTATAGCCGATCGAATAGCCGAGCCCGAACCGACGCACCATCGCTGGGGTGATCCCCCTCTTTGCGATATACTCACGCGCAGGCGCGGCTTCGGGGCGTTCGAGGTTCTCGTAGTAGATGCGCGCCGCGTCCTTCATCAGAGCGACCAGCCGCTCCTTGACCTTCCTGAACTCGCCGTTGTCCGAAGAGACGGTCTTCGGCATCTCGAGGTGCGCGCGCTCCGCGAGGAGCTTGACCGCGTCGTAAAAGCCGAGCCCTTCGGTCTCCATCACGAAGGAGATCACGTCTCCTCCCTTGCCGCAACCGAAACACTTGAAGAATCCTTGTTCGCGATCCACCGTGAAAGACGGAGTCTTCTCGTGGTGGAACGGACAACAACCCCAGTACTTGCTCCCCTTCTTATTCAGCGAGGGCACGTAGGAAGAGATCACGTCCACGATGTCGGTGCGACCTTTGAGCTCCTCTATAAAGTTGCCGTCCATACCCTTGACCTGCATTACTGTCTCCAATCGTTGGGGATAAACAACCTTTCGTAGGTGGATACGGCGTAATGATCGGTCATACTCGCGAGGTAGTCGCAGACCGAGCGCGCTTTGCCGCATTCCGCAGCCATGCGCTGATAGGGGTCGGGGACCTCCTCGAACTTGTCCATAAAGTAGTAAAAGAGGGTCTCCAGGAGTTTCTTCGCCTTCGCCTCTTCTCCCTTGGCGGCGTGGTAAGCGTACACGTTCTCGTTCATAAAGGCGTACAGCTTGTCCAGCGCACCCTGCACCTCGCGAGACAACCCGACGACGGGCTTGTCGTAACTGTAATTGACCATATCGAGTACGAGCGTATTGACGCGGGCGCTCTTGCTCTTGCCGAGGATCTCCACGCACTCCGCGGGGATCATATCCTCGGTGATGACGCCCGCCATCACGGCGTCGTCGATGTCGTGATTGATATAGGCGATACGGTCGCTGTAACTGACCACCTTTCCCTCGAGGGTAGCGGGATGCAGAGAAAGCTTGTGATTCTCGATGCCGTCCCTGACTTCCCACGTCAGGTTCAGCCCCTTGCCGTCGTTTTCGAGGCGTTCCACGACGCGACGGCTCTGCTCGTTGTGACGGAACGGCACGCCGAGGAGCCCGGAAAAGACTTCTTCCCCCGCGTGTCCGAAGGGAGTATGTCCGACGTCGTGTCCGAGGGCGATCGCCTCGGTCAGGTCGGGATTCAGACACAGCCCCGTCGAGATGGTACGCGCGATCTGCGTGACCTCGAGGGTATGAGTCAAACGGGTGCGGTAATGGTCGCCGATCGGAGAAATGAAGACCTGCGTCTTGTGTTTCAACCGACGAAACGCCTTGCTGTGAATGATGCGATCTCTGTCTCGCTGGAACTCGGTACGCAGAGGACAAGGCTGCGTGGGGGTCTCCCGCCCGCGCGTCGCGTCCGACAACGTCGCGTATTTGGAAAAAAACTGTTTTTCCATTGCCAAATATCTCTCTTTCAAAACCTGCTCCACGAGGCGCCTTACACCCCTTATTTCTCCCGATATTTCGGAGTTTTTTCCTGCAAAAAAGCCGCGTTTTGCATAGAAAAAATATTACCCGATTATAATAAGGCTTTTATAGCATATCACCGTACCAAAAAAAAAGCAAGCGTTTTTTTAAAATAATTATTTTTCTTTTTTGAGAGTATTTTACGGGGTAGGTTTTCCCGTTCAGTCCTCGGTCGTGTCGTCCCCTTCCCCTTTCACGGAAGAGGGCTCCTCCGCGCTCTGCTCTACGGGAGAAGAGGGAGCGGTAATCGGTTCGGGTCGCCTGCCTCGCTTGTCTATCCCGAGCGCAATGCGCAGTCCCGTCGTGATGATCGGTGCGACGAAAGCGCAGATCGCGATCTCGAACAAAAAGTTTAGGCTCAAGAGTCCGACGAAGAACGCGGCGTTGATCTCGACGCTCCCGAAGGTCTTGCCGAAATTGAATGCCGCCATCATCGCGAGGACCAATCCTGTATTCGTGACGACCGCCGTGACGGAAGAGACCGTCGCCGCGACGTAGGTCGAAGCGTCTTCGCTCCTTTTGCGGAGCAACTTCTTGAACAATTTGAAGACGAAATAGGTAGTCACGGGGATCAAGACCCTGGGCACGATCGAAACGAGCGGATTATAGAACATCGGCGACATCAGGGACGGATGCAAAAAGGCGTTGATCAAGGACGCCACGCCGAACGCCGTCCCGGCAAACAGTCCCATACCGAGCCCCTGCACGTCCGCAGCGAGAATGACCGCGATCAGCGGTATGAACGCCATACTGACGCCGATCGGGGTCTGGATCGGTACGAGCACGAAAATCAGGATCAGGGAAAGGAAGATCGCGGCGATCGCGATGTCACGCGTTTTGATTTTAACAGGTCTCATATTCTCTTCCGTTAGTCTCCTTACGAAGGTAGCGGGATCGGGGGCAAGAGCCCCCTTCCCTATTATCAATGATGATCGTCCAGATTGGTGTTTTGATCCGAGAACAAGTCGTCGGTCGATGTCATATTCGCGCTCTGCGGAGCGGACGGCTCTGCCGCAGAGGGTGCCTCAGGCGCCGTGGCGGTCACTTCCGTCGTGGGAGCGGGGGCGTCGTTCTCTGCGGGTGCCGCATTCGTTTCTCCTGCCGTAGCGGCGGAGTCGCCGCCTGCGGGAGCCTCGCCTTCCGCCAAACCGTCCGTGGGAGCGGCTTGGTCAGCCTGCTCGGGGGTCTGCGCTCCGTCGTTCCACAGATCACGGGCGCTGATCTTTTCCTTCTTGCGCGCGACTCTCTTTCTGTGAATGCGCGGAATGAAGACCAGCATCAGGATCACGATGGCGAGGAGCACCAACAACGATCCGCCGTAGACCAGGATCTTGCCGAGCGTCGTCTTCAGGAACTCTTGCTGTTCGATGGACAGCCCCGCATCTGCGGGCACTTCCTGCGAGACCGAATCGCTGAACATCTTACCGGTCTCGGTGGACTCGTCGAAGAGGGATTCGCCCGAGAAGTTGTTGAGAATGTCTACCTTCACGTTCTCGTAAGCATAGGCGCCGAGGGTCTCACCCTGCACCCTGTCTGCGGTAACGGTCACGCTGAAGGTGCCTTTGGACAGTTCTTGATAGCCCTCGATCACACGGTAATCGTCGTTCGGATCTTTCGCGATGATCTCGAAGGCGATCTCGGGATCGGGGTCGCCGATGACCTTCACGGACGGGAGCACGCGGATGGTCAGCGCGACAGACTCGATCGAGATCTGCGGCAGGAAGGTCGCCTGCACGTTGTTATTCGCGGAGATAAGTCCCAGCACGCTCGCCGTGGTCTTGCCGTCGTCATAGAAAGGCAGGAGCTTATTCAAGCGATTATAGGAGATACGCAGTTCTTTCGCGATGTAATCCGACTGCTCCTTCTCCGTGCCATCCAAGGGGATCGAGAGGAACTTCGCCCCCGACTCGATCTTAAAGCGGAGCGCCGCCTTCGCGTCGCCGTAGTAGATCGTGTATTCGACCTCTTCGCCGCCCTGCACGATGCTTGCCGTCGTAAAGTCGCCGTTCTCGTCGAAATAACCGACCTCGGCGCTGATCTTGACCGTAGAAGGATTGACGGTCAGGTTGCCCTGGACGACGGTCATATAGTAGTTATTCGCCATCGTCGGATCCTTGGAGACGATCTCGAACACGCCGTCTATCTTATACACGCCGACCGAGATGCCGTCGCCGATCAGGCGATAGCTCTTCTTCTTGACCGTGACGAGAGATTCGTCCGCCTCGAGCAGACCGGAAACCTCGAACTTGACCTTGGATTCATTGAAGTCCTTGACGCCGTCATAGGTCTTGGTGAGATCCTTGATCGTGATGGTCAGATAGCGCTTTTGCACGACGATCATATTGTGGGTATTCGACACCGTCACGTTCGAGATCGACATCGCCGCCGCCTCGGTCAGATACTCGAAGGAGAACGCCGCGTCGTATTCGCCAACGGGAAGCACGGTCGAGGAGTCATAGCCGAGTGCGATCGAGACGCCGATGTCGGCAAGTCCCGCGTCCGCCTTTTCGGTGCCGGTCATCGCATAGTACAGGTCGGCGATCGTAATGCCGCCGCCTTCGACGGACACGCCGTACTTGATCACACCGACGGGCGTGCCGTAGACCACGGAAGTCTTATTCGGCTTGATACGCAGTACGATCGGCGTGATGCGGAAGAAGTAGCCGCCCTCTTTCTGCGGCACGAGTTCGTAGCGGTCGGAGACGTCGTTGCCCTCGCCGTCATATACGTAGAAGGACAGTTTATAGTCGTCCGCCACCGCTTCGCCCTCTTCTCTCGTCACGACGAGGACGTGGTCTTTCTCGACGAAGTATTCTCCCGTCTTGAGCGAGGCGGACAAACTTTCCGCGCGCTTACCGAAGCGCTTTACGTTCCTCTCGTCGTCCGCAACGACGGTCATCGTCTTGGGCACGACTTTGAGGACATTCTCTCCCGTAAGGATCGGCAGACGGACGCCGTTTCTCGCGCCGTAGGTTTCGGATTCGACGGTATAGTTGATATTCTCGGCGGAGAAGTAGCAGGTAAAGGAATAGCGGGTCTCGCCCGGGAGCATCTCGTTGCCTCCGTTATAAACGACGTCGCTAAAGAGGATCTCATCGCCCTTCCTGAGAGCGCGGTAGCTCTTGCCTTTCTCGGTGCCGACGAAGAGATGATATGCGGGAGTATGCCTCTTCGCGCCGTAGACCATCTCGTCCTCGTCGAAGATCACCTTGACCAAAGAGGGCTCGACCACGTAGTAGGCTTCTTCACCCGTCAACACGACGTTGTAGTTCGGCATCGCAAGGCTGTCGCCGACGATGATGCGGTAGTAACCGACGTCATAGGTGGACGCCTTCTCGCGCGTGATCAGAGCGGAAGCAAGCTCGTTGAACGCCGCTTCGTCCGCCGCGACGAGTCCGCTGTCCAAAGCCTGATTCGGGCGGAAGACCAGCGCGATCGGGTCGCCCTTCGCGTCGAATTGATCAAGATAATCCACCTTGATGGAATCCACGGTCAGTCTGAGATCCTTGCGGCTGATATTCGCGCGGATCAGTCCGCTCTCCTTGGTAACGATCGAAGAGGGATCGAAGGTGTAATCCAAATAGGCGTAGCGATGTTGTCCGTTCGCGTCGAGCGTCGCGTCGTAGGCGAGCGTCGCATTCCCCGCGATATACACGGGCTTGCCCTGCTCCGCATTCGCGTCGGCGAAGGAGAACGTCAAGCCGACGAGCGAGATGTAGGCGCTGTCGCTACTGCAGAATCCCTCGAGCTCCAAGCTGCCCGGGACGAGCTCCGCCACCGCCGTACCGTCGTAGACTTTGTCCTTGATGAGGAGAGTCTTGAAGGTCAACACGGCAGGCTCGATCTCCAAGCCGCAGTAAGCGTTACACAGTTTCTTAGCGCCGGTCGCCTCCGTGGAGAATACCTCGAAGGAGACGAGATAGGTGCCCGCATGATAGGCGGATCCGCCCACGAGATAGGGGGTCGCGCCGAGCGGCGTATAGCCGTATTGTACGGTCAATCCCTGCGCCGTCAGTTCATCGCGCAGGTCGCTGAGCTCTTCCTCGCGATGCTCTTGCGCGTCGTAGGTGATCTTGGTCCAGACCATATCGATATAGGTCAGATTCACGTTGAGCACGACGTCGTACTTCCCGATCGTCCAGGTCACGGCGAACTTCCAAGCGTCATTCGTAAACTTCGTATTGTCGATCGACGCACCGACACTCGCCGCCGTCAGCGAACGGAACAAGAAGCCTTCGCCGATGTCCTCGATCTCGACGGTGATCGCTTCGTGCGCGGTCTCGATCGCATCCGCGAAGTAGATGCGCGTTTGTTTGGTCCCTTCGAAGGTATAGCCCTTGAAGCGAGGCAGATCGCCCGCGTTTCTTTCGAGGATCTCCGCCGCCACGCCGGTGTATTGCACGGTCACGAGATAACGGAGCGCGAAGTGCGCGGACGCCGCGCCCGTCCCCTCGTAAACGAGATCGTTGCCGAGGCTCGCGCCCGCATCGTTCTTCCACTCACGCAGAGCGTAGTTACCGCTCTCACGCGCGGTAAAGCGGAGTTTCTCGCCGAAGGTCACGACGACCTCGCCTTGTCCGTAGACATTCACGACCGATGCGTCGTCCTCTTCCTGCTTCGCCGTAGCGCCTTGATAGACGACGAGGGCGATCCTATTGCCCGTCTCCGCCGCGGAGATCAGTCTCTCCGCAGAGATCGTCGCGCTGCGGAAGGAGAGTGCGAGATCGACGACCCTGCCGCCCTCTGCGACCGTCAAATAGGTCGCGTTAAAGTTGCCGCCCGTGATCCTGACGGTATGACCGTTCGCCTGCAAGACGCCCGCATAGGTCAGGCGGGTCGGGAGCGCCGCCCCGTTGACGTCGACGTCGGCAGACAGCGTGATCTCGGCGCGAGAAAGATTGGTCTCGTCCAAGTTCGCGGCGCGTTGGAACGCCTCGTAATCCGCTGCCGTACGAATGACGACGGGGGCGAATCTGGCGATCTCCTCGACGGCGGGATTGGCGCCGTCTTCGATGCCGCCGAAGTAGTACAGTTCATTGTCCTCGCCGACGAAGGCACGCTCCATCCTATAGACGTTGTCAACGTCCTTGGTGCGCTCGCCCGAACCGTCGAGTTCGTAGGTATAGACCGCACCGATCGCCGCACCCTTGGGAGCGTATAAGTAGCGATACTGTCCGCTCGCAGTCGTGAGAGACATTGCGCCCGTCGTGACCACCGTCACGGAATCGACCGCGTAGGCGGGGAGCGTCATCGACGCGTCCTCGAGGAAGAGGGTCACGTTCTTGAAAGCCGTGCCCGCCACCGCGGCGCCGTAGCAACTCTTGCTGAGATAGATCGAGCCGTTGACGATCTTGCCCGTATCGGTCTTCTTGCCGAAGAGCACGCTGTCCTCGTCCGTCGTAGCCGCCAGGGTCAGCGAATGTCCCGCGAGGTCAAAGACGCAGTTGTCGAAGTTCAAGGCGTTCAAATGGCGCTCGACGACGAGATCGACAGCAAGCGTGATCACGCTGCCGGCGGCGAGGTTCGCCCCGGTCGCGCATTGATAGCCGAGATAGACGAGTTCGTCCTCTTTCTCGATCGTATTCACGTCCCGCACCGTGATCCTGACGCCCGAAGAGGTGGCGGGAGCGGTGTAGAGGAAGGTCGCATAGTTGTAATTGCCCGGGAAGACGACTTTACCGTTGTAGTCGTAGTAGCAGACGAAGCGTCCGGTCGTCGCCGTCGTTGCGAAGTTGACTTTCGTGCCCTGCGAAGTCTTGTTGAAACCGACGACCAAGCTGACCGAGAGGCGGGTACTCTGATCGACGTACTCGTAGGGAACTCTGAGTTCGTTGACGCCGACCAGGTTGCCTTCCTTCACCGCGACGTCCGTGCCGCGCGTAACGAGCCAGCAGTTGACCGTCTCGCCGTTATTGAGAAGGGTCAAGCCCGCGCCGCCCGCAAAGAGCGTTTCGTTATCCGAACGCACGACGACGGCGTTCATCTTGCCCGCATTCTCGCCGATTAGCGCCTTATTGCCCTCGAAGACCGCCCCCTCTGCGTAGAGGAAGATCACGTCGGAGAGCGTGCCGTAGAGCTTATGGAAGAGCGGACGAACGACAAAGGTATCGTCGGTGCCGTAAGAGGCGAAGGTGATCATCGATCCGACCCCGCCCAAGATACTGCCCTTAAAGGCGTGATCTCTGTCGCCGATGGTTTGGAGAGACTCCGCGACGGTGAAACCGCCGTCCCTTACGTAGAAGGTCTCGCCCGCAAACTCGAATCCGCCGGCGACGCCGCTCGCCAAACGCGCGAGATCGTCCGCCGCGGAAAGGGTGCGATTGATATAATTCAAGGTCACCACGCAACCGGCGGCTTTAGAGAGGACGTAGGTCTTCTCCCTGCCGACCTCGGTCGTAACGGCGCCCTTCTCTCCGAAGTAGCCCGCGAAGACTTGATCTTCGCCGTCCGTCGCCGTCACGGTGATATGCGTGCCGAAGGTATAGTCCGCCGCGCCGTTCTTGAAGAGCAAGGAATAGGCGCTATAGCCGGACGAGGTCATAAACGCCTCTTTCAGCGCCGCGTTCTCGGTCTCGACCCAGACGTTGACCGCTTCAACGGGAGCGCCGATCTTCAGTAGGCTCCTTTCTTCCTCGATCACGACGCGCGTGAGAGCGACTTTCTCTTCGCCCGCAAAGAGCTTGACGTCGGTCGCGGCAAGCGCGGTCAGGTCGATCACAAGGTCGCGGATCTCACCTGCAAAGGTGCCGAAGACGCTGAGCGGCACACCCGCCGTCACCGTAAGGATATGTCCTTGTCCGTCGATCGTGCCGACGAACGGCGCGGTCGCGTTGCCGAAGAGCGAGGCGCTGACCGTCAGATCCTCGTAGAGCGTAAAGGTGGTCTCCTCGCCCACGTAGCCGAGCAGAGACACGTCGCTCAATACCTGCAATTTATAATCGCTGTCCAGACGGGTGGAGAGAAACTCCGCCGTATAGATCGCCTTGTCTTTCGCCGCCGTATCGAACACGCTATCTTGAGAGAAGATCGTACCCGACGCGGTATAGCCGACGAAGATCATACCCTCTTCGGTATCGGTGGAAGCGGTGAAGGTCAATCCGCCGTTTTCCCCACCCTGCAACAGCGTGCCGACGCCGTTGATCCTCAAAATCGCATAGGGAACGGATCCCTGCCCGAGTTCGGTCGCAGACCTGACGACGAGCCACGGATTCGTGACCGTGCCGCTATTGGTGGTCGCGAAGTATCTGCCGCCTTGGACGGACGCGCCGTTCTCCAAATAGACGACGGCGTTCGCGATCGCACCTTGGTTGACGCCGACGAGCGCGGAAGTTTCCGCTTTCGTTAAGCGCAAGCCGACGTTGTCGATCCTGCCTTCGTTACGATCAAAGACCCCGCTCGTGAGGGTGGCATTGCCGACCGTGACGACGTGGTGCGCCCCGTTCAACGTGACGGAAGAAGGCAGATCGATCGCGGGGAAGGTGCGCGCGGGGAGCGTAAAGTCCGCACCCAAGGTCACCGTCGCCGCGTCGAAGGTATATTCCCCGCTATTCACGGCGAGAGCGAAAGCATAGAACTCTTCGCCGTGCGAGATCTCGTTCCTCTTAACGAGGCAGACGCGGACGTTCGCGACCTGTCTGACCACCGCGTCCAATCCCACGAGATCGTAGGCGATATACTTGATCTTGCCGCCAGTATAGACCACGTTATCCATCGCCGCACCGCTGCCCGCGTCGTACGCGCCGTCCTCGATCGCCGCGAAGAGGTCGAAACTCTTGCCGTCGTCCGTAAGGTCGCTGACGAAGGCGATCTTACCTGCGAGGACTTCCTCGGCGGTCGGGCAGGAAAGCACCCTCTCCGCCTCGTAGATCATCGCGTTTACGCACGCCGCTTGAGAGACGTTCTCCACGCGGTCGGAATAGACCCATACGTTATGTACCTTGATCGGATCGGTCGTCTTGGTAAAGCCGATCGCGCTGTCCACGCCGCCGTTTTCCCCATCTCCCGTGCCGAAGGACGATCCGACGACCTTGACGAGAGCGGTGGTCAGGCTGTTCACGTTGTTACCGACGAGACCCGCCGAAGTGCCCTTGCGGAATGCGCCGCTCTGGGTGATCTCGACGTACGCCTTGTCGACGTAGCCGAGGTTCAAGCCGGTGACAACGCCGGAATAGGCGGTCATCTTGCCGTCCGCAATGAGCATGCCGCCGTAGACGACGTTGACCGAAGAGATCGCCTTGTAGTTCTCACCGGCGACGGCGCCCGCATAGACGGTCGTCGCGTCGGCGGCGGAGATCACGGCGGTCTCGGCGAAGGTGGCGCTCACGCCCGAGAGCGTGCCGTCGTTCGCGCCGATCACACCGCCTGCGATCGCGGTATTGTCGTTGGTCGCAAGGATCTTGCCCGCGACGTTCACGGTGACGTCCGTGACCTCGCCGAACGAGGTCGCCAGGACAGGCGCCGCGATATGACCGACGAGAGAGGCTCCTGCCTCAACGGTCACGGTGACCTTCGTAACGGTGCCTTCGCTGTAGCAAGCAAGGAGCGCCGTGCGCTCGCTCTTGTCGTCGCCGAAGCCGACGGATTCTCCCGTCGTCGCACCCTTTGCTACGATCTTCAAGTTGCGGATCGTACTGTCCGAAGCGGTATAGCCGAACAAGCCGACGTAATCCCCGCTCGGGAGCGCGCCGTCAAGCAAGGTGATCGTAAAGTTCTGTCCGTCGAAGGCGTTGCGGAAGGGATATTCTTCCGTGCCGATCGTGGAGACGAGGACGCCCGCGTCCACCGTCACGTCGTTCATAAGCGTAAAGACGATGTCGTCACCGGAGAGACCACCGCTGACCGAAGACGCCATATCGACGAGGTCTTGTGCCGTACGGATCTCGGTATTGACGAAGATCACCGTGACGGTCTTATTCTGCGCACCCTTGAGCGGCAGGAAGGTGCTCTTATTCTCGCTGACGTTACCGGTATTATTCGTATCGGGATCCACGGCGATGGTCGGAGCGACGTACCAGCCGTCGATCTCGGAGCCGTCCGCCTCGGTGATATTGATGAACATGACGCTGTGATTCTCATCCACCGACGCTTTGAGTTTGCCGTTGCCCTTGATCGTGAGTCTGTTGACCGAACGGGAGCCGCCGCCCACCGCGTCGGGGGTGACGCCCATCGTGACCTGCCAGGTGCTGAGCGTGGTGACGCCGTCGAGGTAGCCCGCCGTGCCGCCCGCATAGGCGCTCGAGGTGATCGAGCCGAAGGCGAAGACGACGCAGTAATTGACCGAAGCGCGACCGTAACCGATGGCACCGCCCGCATTGCCCGAGCCGCCCAAGGATTCGGCGACGATCTCGCTCGTTGCGGTCTGACAGAGGATCAGCGAGGTAGCCGTGCCCGTATAGTGATTGCCGATCGCGCCGCCCGCATTCGCATTGGCGTTGGAACCGGCGTACGCGGAGATCTTGCCGAAGAGGTACAGATTCGCGTCCGTAACGTAGGGATCACCCTCGGTGGGGATGAGTCCGCTCGCATTCCACGCGGAGAAGTCGGTCGTACCCTCGACCGTACCTTCGTTGACGCCGACGAGACCGCCCGCGTTGACGACGTTGCCCGCCTCGGTCTCCGCATAGATACCGCCGCGCACGACCGCCACGCAATCGCGCACCGTACCGAGGTTTCTACCCACGATACCGCCTACCGTATAGCCGACGACGCGTCCCGTTTCTCGGATCTCGACGAAGCAACTCTCGATCAAGCCCTTATTGACTGCGGCGATCGTGCCGTAGACCTGATCGGACGTGCTGGACTGTTCGCCCACGACGCCATTCACGACGACGGACAAGCCGCGGATCGTACCCGAATTGTATCCGAACACGCCGTAGATCGCATAGTCCTTCTTCACCGTGATCTTGTAAGAAGGCGATCCGAGGAAGGTGCCCTTGAAGGGGTGTTCCGCCGTGCCGACCGACAGATAGCCGATCGCCATCTCGGAAGTCGGGATCGAGATGTCCGCTTCCAAGGTAAAGGTGATGCTTTCGAAACTGTATCCGCCGATATTGACGTCGCCCGCGACGGCGATGAGATCCTGCGGCGTGGTGATATTGGTCTTGATCACGGCGACCTCGTAGGTCACGCCGAACATATCGATCGGAGAGAGGAGATGTCCGCCCGCACCGTTCGCGAGGCTGCCGCCCGTAATCATCGCGGAAGAGATCTGCTGATCCTTCTCAAAGGACTTGTACCAGCCCATCACGGGGACTGCCGAGGTGGAGAGGAAACGAACGCGATGATCGGCGTGCGAGGGATCCTTAAAGGTCGCGTCCACCGTGCCGATACCGATGATCTTCATCGTGTTGACGCCGGTATCGCCCGCTTCGGAGCGACCGACCGTGTCGAGGAAGGAAGAGGCGTCGACGAGCGCCCAGACGTTCTTGACCAGGTTGGTCTTATCGTAGGCGATCGCGATGCCCGTGATGCCGTTACGCGTGACGAGCGAAGCGCCGTCCGCGATCACGATCACGTTCTCCAGTTTGCCTTCGTTATAGGCGATAGCACCTGCGTAAAGGGTGTTTTGATAGCCGAACGCAAGGTCTGTTTCCTTATAGTCGTTTTTGCCGAGGGTGCCCTTGACCACGATACGAAGATTCGTGATCGTGCCGTCCGAGGAGACGTGACCGAAGATACCCGCGTATTCGCCCACCACGCGCACGTCCTCTTCGAGGGTGATCGTATGACCCTGCCCGTCGAAGGTGCCGTTCACGCCCGAACTGCGTACGCCGATCGGCACGTACTTGAAGGGTACGAGGTCGTCGATGCCGTCGGTCGGATCGTCCCATTCGGTGTCGATCGTTAGGTCTTGTGTCAACTTGAAAGTCAAATGATAGAAATTGTAGCCCGCGTTGATATTCTGCGCGTACCGATACAGTTCGTACAGATTGTCGATCGTGCTCTTCAAGAAACTGACGTTATAGCCTTGGCGAGAGGCGCTCGCGTCGGGACGGAACTCGCCCGCTTCCTTGGTCACGAACGCGCCGTCGAAATCGTTGAGGGAGTACCAGTAAGATTTGTCGTAGCTGAAGTAATAGGTAGAGGCCGTCGGCACGTTGAGACGCACTTCGCCCGCCGCGACGACCATCAGGTTATTGAACCCGCCCTGGTTGCTGCCCACGTTCGGGGTCGTGCCGCTCGAGGCGAAGGCTTCCGCGTTGAAGGCGGCGTTGTACAGCATCTCCGCCGCGTTGAGTTCGTAGTTCTCTTTGCTGTTATACGAGATCGCCCAGCAATTGGTCGCGACGTTGCCGACCGTCCTCGGCAGATAGCCGAATCCGCGTCCGGTGCCGACCGAACCGTAGAGCGAGGTGCGCTTGTTCATCACGACGGCGACGTTTTCATACTTGCCGCCGAGCGCATAACCCGCGAGCACGCCCGCATACAAGGTGCGCGTCGAGTTGACGCCCGTATCGTAGCCGATCTCGCAGTCGGACTCCACGACCAGATTGCGGATCCTGGCTTCTGCGCCCACTCTGCCGAAGAGACCTGCGTAACGCGCCTTGATGGTCACGCCCTGCTTGAAGCGGATCGTATGACCTTGCCCGTCGAAACCGCCGATGAAGTCGCGTTCGACGTAGTTGGTATAGTCGCCGCCGCCGGCGGAAGAGACCACGACCACGCCGCCGATCGGATTAAAGGTGAAGGGTACGAGCTCGGACGAATCGTCAGCGGGATCGTCCCATTCCGTCCCGATCTCGATGTCGTTGACGAGCGAGTAGATGATGCCGCGATAGTTTCTGCCCTTGCTGACGTTCTCCGACACTTCGGCAAGGTCGGCGATCGTGGAAATATACTTATTGACGATGACGCAGAGCATATCGGGGCTCGTGTCGTTGCCCGCCTTGTCTTTGTCGCCCTCGCGAACCGTCCATTCGTTGCCGTTGCCGACGTCGTGAATGGGTGCCATCTTGTCTTCGCTGCTCGCGCGATTGTCGATAAAGCCGTAGAACTTGGAGCCGTTCGCGACCGCGTCGAACACGATGCCGTAACCCTCTTCTTCCTTGTAGATACGGAGTTCGCCCTCGCCCACGATCTGCATCTTTCTGCCGACGCCGCAGACCGCCTTATTCGTGCGGTAGTAGTCGGGATGCGTGAGATCGGGGTCTTCGCCGACGGGATTCGTGACCGTCGCGCCCTCAGCGAGCACGAGCCAGCAGTTGTCGATCTTGTAGGAGATGTCCGCCACTTCCGCCGCTTCGTTGATCTTGCCCGCTCTGCCGACGATACCGCCCGAAGAGGCAAGTCCCTGCGTCGTGTAGACCACGGTAGCCGCGTCCGCTTGGGCGACTACGTTACGGATCTCGCCGAAGAGCAAGCCGACCGCGATGCCGGAATAAAGCGCCTTGCCGTCGCCGAAGGTCGCGCCCGACGCGTCGATCAAAAGATCGCGCACCAATCCGCCTACGCCGACGCAACCGAAGACGCCCGCGTATTCTCTCTCGACCGCGGCGCCCTTGGCGGTGATCTTGTATCCCTCGCCGCGGAAGGTGCCCGTAAAGGGGCTCTCCGCCGTACCGACCGATTCAGAGAGCGTGAAGTCGACCGTGATGTCGCCAAGCAAGGTAAAGATCGCGCCTTGATCACCGTAGGTATTGACGTTGACGGCGAAGTCGCGGAAATCCTGCTCGTTCCCGATCGTGAACTTGATGAAGGAGAGCGAGATCTTCTGACCCGACACGTTGCCGTAGGGAGAGAAGGAGATCTCTCGTTTTTCATCATTGATATCGTCATTAAAGACGAAGGAGCCGAGGCCCGTGACCGTGGCGCGATTATTGCTGCCCGTCACACGCGCTCCCGTCTGGATATTCGAGAACCAACCGCCGAAGCGTTTGAAGTAACTGAGACCGTTCGCCTGCTGCTGCGCGTTGCCGTCGATCCCCGTCGGGACGAAGCAACGGAAGAGAATGGTCTCCTCGGTGCCGATCTCGTATTCTTTCGCAAACTCGACGTCCGTCGCGCCGTTGCCGAGCACGCCGACGTAGTTCAACCCGAACAGCTCGTTCGCAGAAGGTGCGTTGCCGACCGCAAGCTCCGTCCCGTTCAGAATGCTGATCCAGGAATTGAAGATAGCGGGAGCGCCCGCGACGTGGTTGCCGATCATCGCGCCCGCAAAACGCTTTTGCGAATTGTAAGTCAGCTTCTCGGATAGGTTCACGAAGACGTTTTCGATCCTACCCGCGTTTCTGCCCACCAAGGAACCGATCTCGCGGCTGTTTACGCTGCCGACCGTCGCGCCGGGCTCGACCACGAATAGGAGATTCTCGATCAAACTCAACGACTCGGTATAGCCGAAGAGTCCCGCGTATTCCGCACCGCTGATACCGCTGCCCTTGCGGAGCGTGATGCGATAGAATCCGCCGTCGAAGATGCCGTTGAAGGGATTGCTCTCCGTGCCGATCGGACGTAGCACCGTACCCGAGGGAACGATGATATTGTTGCCAAGGCGGAAGAGAACGTTGTTATAGTAGTCGCGGCTGTTGATCAAAGTCGAGAAGTTGCGGAAGCTCGTGAGCTCGCGAATCGTCAAGTTGTCGTAGGAGACGTAGTACTCCTGATCCATCAGATCGATGCTCGGCGTAAAGACGAGCTTGGTCTTATTGACCCCTTCGGTCAAGATGCCGTAGTCGTCCGTCCAAGCGGAGATGTCGGTGTACCAGTTCTTGACGCCCGAGATCTGAGAGGTAAAGGAGAGATACTCCCTATCGTAATCCACGCTGACCGACAACATCGTGTCGTTCAAGACGCGGATCGCATTGAAGAATGCATTTTCATCGGGACAAACGGCGGTCAGAGAGCGATTGCTGATCTGCACCCAGGCATTGATCGCCTGACCGGAACTGCCGATCGAGCCTGCCGCGAGACCCGCCTTGACGCCGTAAACGTCGGCGTAATGGGTCACGACGCTGGTCACCACACCCCCGAGGTTCTCCGCCGCAAAGCCGCCTGCTACCGTCGTAGCGGGCACGCCTGCGAGCGCCACGGAAGAGCCGACCGCACCGCGCAACGTCACAAAGGTCAGATTGACGATGCCGTCCGCTTCGTTCACACCGACGACACCGCCCGCCTTCGAGGAGACGACGGCGGAACCGTCCGTGCTCAACAGCGAGCAGCAACGGATCATCGCGTAATTATCGCCGACCAAGCCGCCCGCCACCTGCGTGGAGAGGAGCGACGCGTGCAATTCGACGAGGACCGAGGTGATGAGAGCCTGCGCGTTGTTTTTGCCCACGGCGCCGCCCGCGATCTTGGTCGTGGCGGCGGCTGTCGTAGCCACGGTCTTGGAACCGACTTTCAATGTGATCGAAGAGCCGAAGGTGGGCGCCGCGTAGGAATACGCCTTGATGACGGGGGTATAATCCTTTTGTTCCGCGCCGACCGTGCCGCTATTCTCGCCTGCGACCATGCCGAAGCTCTCGGTCGCGAAATAGGTCGCGGTCTTCTCGATCACGAGGAAACCGTCGCTGATCGTGCCGCTGTTACGTCCGACGTAAGCCGATACCGTTCCGCCGAACAGCATACCCTTAACGACGACGTTAACCGAGCCGATCTCGCCCGCGTTTTCACCTGCGACGCCGCCGACCGTCTGGGTGCCGTACAGCACCGCGTCGTGGGTCGCGTTGTTCTTGATCGTGACGTCGATCGCGTTCGCCTTGCCGTTGCCGATCGTGCCGTAGTTCCTGCCGACCACACCGCCGACGTACTTGCCTACGATCGCACCGTAACCGTCGGTGCCGAGGTAATTGGTGAACTCGAATACGACCTCTGCCGAGGCGATCACGCCCGCATTGTAACCGGAAACGGCACCCGCCGCTCCGTTGGTATTCTTTAAGTAGCCGCGGACGTTCAGCGCCACGCCCGAGATCGTGCCGTTGTTGCGGTCGGTCAGGAAGCCCATATTGCGGTCTTCGCTACCCGTGTACTCGATATAACTGCCCGCCTGCACGACCATACGCAGATTGCTGATCCGCGAATAGTGGTTCTCGTCCGTGGGATCGCCGAGCACCCCGACGAAAGCGTGCATCGCGGAAGCGGAGTTCAGCGTGACGATATAGCCGTTGCCGTTGATCGCGCCGCGGAAGGGACGACTTGCGCTCCCGATCGCGTTCGGGCTGGTCGCGGCGTCTAACGTAAAGGAAGTCGAGACGTTGTATTCGACGTACAGACGATAATCGTTCGCGATGTTGGCGGCGACGCGGTTATAATCGGTCGCATTGGAAATCGTCGCGTCGCAGAAACCCGCGTAGTAGACGCGTCCCGTCAAGCCGTCGGTCTTGGCGTCGCCGACGGTCGGAGCGAACTCGTAACCGTTGTTTCCTTCCGAAACCGGCACGCGGTCGCCGTTGTAGAAGTTCGCCACGTAGTCGTAGAAGTCGATCCCGCTTGCATCCTTCACCTTGGTGGAGAGGAAGGTGATCTCGCCGCCCTTGGCTGAGGACGCGCCGCTGATCGAGACCGTGACGGCGCCTCTGCCGTAACGAATGAGGGCGTTGCCCTTATCGTGCTTTTCGCCGTTGATCAGCACCATTTGATTGGAGACTTTGGGCGCAGCGTTCTCGTCGAGATAGACGGGCATCGGCGCGCCGAGATCCGCCACGTATTGATCGGACGTATCCGTCCTACTCGAGGCTTGATAGAGGATCCACAGCGAATCCACGTTCTGCGATTCGTTGTAGCCGATCAAGAAGCCGCGGAATTGCGAGCGATCGCCGTCGCTCCCGTTCCCGCCGAGGATGTCGGCGGTTTTACAGACGATGACCGAGCTGAAGAGCGCCGAGCCAACGCCGTTCTTGCCGACGATCCCGCCCACGGAATACGCCTTATTGCCCGCGGCGGGAATGACGTGTAATGCGTCCTTGCCTTCGTAATAAACGATCAAGTTCTTCGCATACGCCATCGAGTCCACGGTCTCGTTGTAACCGATCGCGCCGCCCGCGACGTTGCCCGAGCCGTCGTTGCTGACATAGAGTTCGCCGTAGACGTAACTGGTTTTGCATAGGAAATGCGCTTCGGCATTCTTGATGACGTTGCGGTTGACGCCCGCGATGCCGCCGATCTGTTTGCCCGTGATCGAACCGACGATCTCGGCGATCACCTTGCCCGTGGAGAGGTCCTGTCCGACCAGTCCCTTGTTGATCGCAACGATCGCGCCGCCCGCGACGGTATTGTTGTTGCCGAGCGCGCCCGTCACCTTGACCGTAATGTTTTTGACAGTACCTTGCGCGCCGATGCAACCGAAGAGACCGACGAGGTTACCCGTCGTCGAGACCTCTTCCAGCTCGATCGTGAGTCCGTTGCCGTCGAAGGTACCGAGGAACGGATGATCCTCTGTGCCGATCGGCGTAAAGCCGGTCAGCGTGATGTCGTCGCCGCCCAACGTGAAGGTCGTACCGAGATACCCTCTGCCCTCGTTGGTGGAGGCGGCGAGTTGTTTGATATGCTGTTCTTCAAATAGTTGCAGGGGGATGACTTCCGCCACGAACAGGCGATTGCTCTCGTTCTGGTTCTGCGGCGTAAAGACGTCCTTGTCCAATCCCGAAGTGATCACTTGACGAGATCCGCTCGTGTAGTCGTACCAACCCGAAAAAGTCAATCCCTCTCTCGCTTCGAGCGTAAAGCTGATCGGCAGGCTCGCATTCGTCTTGATCTCGGCGATCGCGATCGCTTCCTGCACGTAGATGCGGTTCACGCCCGTCTGGACTGACAGCTCGTGCGTGCCGATGACGCGTCTGCCTGCGGCGCCCGCCTTGTACTGCTCGTAATCCATGACCGCCCAGCAATTGGAGAAAGCCGGGATCCCTGCTGTGCCGAGAATATTGCCGATCATCGCGCCGACGTAATTATTGTCGCTGTCGACGTTATAGATATTGGTGTTGAACGTGCTTTTCGCACCGGAGACGGCGGCGGAATTGCTGATGGTCACCGCGCCGGCGGAATACGAGCCGAACAGCGTACCGATGCATTCATAGACCGTTTCCGCAACTTCGTCGTTGCCGTAGACCTTATAGACCTGCGTGGCTTTCAGGTCCTTAACGCCGAATTCGTAGGTGATCTTCGGCGCGCTGTTGGGATACGATTGAGAGTCGTGCGCGATCGAAGAATATCCGTCAGGCAACAAGGTATCGCTCATATAGCAGTTGCCCGAGAGCGCCTGGGCGTGCTCGTATTCGTAGATCGACACCTGATGATAAGAGGACGCTTTTTTCAGCGTGATCTCGCCCGCGACGTAAGCGTTCAATCCGCTCATTGCCTTACCGCCGGAAGAAGTGCAAAGCCCGAATATTCCACCGGCGCACCCGTACGTTCTGCTCGTCAAAGTTGCGCTGCCACGGAATACCGCGCTGGTATTGCTGATCGAACCGGAGTTGGTACCGCAAATCACCCCGAAGCAGGTACTGTTCGCCGCCACGCTGATATATGCGGATTTGGTCGTTTCCACGTTGACCGAGCTGATCGTGCCCTCGTTCACGCCCGCAAGAACGCCTACGTAGCTGTTGGAGACGACGACCTCGACGAGATAGGGGACGATTTCGATATAGCCCGGGTTCCTTTCGCGACCCGCAACGTACCCGTCACCCGTCAGGAAATAGGCGTAACATTTATCCAAAGCAAGATCCGTCGACATCGTGAACGATCCGTATGCGAAGGTTCTGCTCTGCACGGAATTATCCGCCCCCGCCTGACAATACTTTAGTTCGTTCATCATATCCGACGCGCTTTTATCGACCTTCTTGTCATCGTCTTTATACGTCTCGATCGCATAATAGGATAAGCCGTTCGTCTCATTGATCGAACCGCCGAACAAGATATTGAGATTGGTGACGCTGGCGCTCGACTTGATATAGCCGAACAGACCCGTCGCTCTTTTCGAGTAGTCCGGCATCTCTCTTTTCGCCTTGGCGCCGTCGGAAGTATCCTCGGACTCCTGCTCGAAATCGTGCGTGATCTTACTGCCCGACGCGAAGGAGATGGTATTGTTATTCCCTTTGAACTTGCCGTAGAACTCCTCGATAACGGGGGTGCCCTTCTCGACCAAGATGTCTTTACCGAGTTCGACGGTGAGCCATTTCAAGGTGACCTTGAGCCTGCTCCAATACTCTTCCATAATGAGGTTGATGTCCTTCGCAAGTTGGGTCAATTCGCCCGAACTGCGAATATCGGTATCGATGAAGACGACGTATTCCGTCGAAGCGTCGGACGCCGCGAGCGTCTTGGTCCGCGTCGTCACGAAATCGGGACTGTCCGCCGCCATATTGTCCGTCCAACCGTAGAAAGGCGAGCAGATCGGCTTTGCCTCGACGTTGAAGCTCTCGGCGTTCACGATCTCGCCCTTCAAGGAGACCTCGCCGTCGCCGAAGATGTCGAGCTTTTTGAGTTCGCCGCAGTTCTCGCCGTTTCTGTAGATTTTGGTGGTATTGCACTCGGTAGGTTTGCGGCAGAGCCAATTGTTCGCGCCGATATTGTCCAAGATCCCGTCACCGCACAAAAGACCGCCGTATGCCGTATAGCTGTCCGAATCGTAATCCGCCGCGTCCTCGACGATGCCTTCGTCGCGTTCGAACGAGATGAAATTGTTTTTAAAGGAAAGACTGTTCTTTCCCGCAAGCGACCTGCCGACCACGCCGCCGACGAAGACGTCGATATTACGCTCGAACGTCCATTCGATCAAGCTCTGCGTGATGTCGAAACTCTGCAACCAGAACGCGTTGACCGAAGACTTGATCTTGATCTGATTATTGAGAAGTCCCGCCGTCGAGGTACAGTTCGAGCCGATCAGTCCGACCACGCCGCCCGCGATGGAGCCCGAGTTGGACGCGCCCGCCATGCCGTAGGACATCGCGCTGCCGGTCAGAACCATATTGCTGTTCTTGATCGAGGCGTTGTTGTCCAGATTGCCGACGATGCTGCCCGCGGGGTGGACGTGTTCGCCGTCGTTGTAGTCGGTGGCGAAGTCCATATCGAACCCGAATAAGTCGGTGATGCCACCGAGGAACTCGGCGATCGGCGTCTCCCACTTGTCGGTATTGTCCGCGGCGAGCACGCTCGCGGAAGACTTGATATCGCAGTTGATGATCGTTCCGGTATTGTGCTTGCCGATCACGCCGCCCGCATTCACGATGCAATGCTTGGCGCGGGAAGAGCCGCTCTCCATATCGGAATAGGCGCTGACCTGCCCGTTGCAGTTGATGCCGAGGTTGTCGCCCTTACAAGATTCGATATTGCCCTCGTTCAGACCGATCATACCGCCGACGCTGACGGTGATACCCTCGGTATTGGCTTCGCCCGTCAGAGAACCGCCGCAAGAGATCGCGCTGTTCTTCACCTTGCCCGTAGAATGATTGTAGCCGATCAACCCGCCCACGCTGAGGAGCGTATTGGCGGACGTGGAGTTATAGATCGAGCCGGAGAAATAGTAGGTGATGCCCTGCAAGGTGCCGTAGTTCTCGTTCACGAGTCCGCCGACGTGCGCGGAGCCCGTGGGCGAGCTGTTCGCGTTGTTCCAGATCACGTAGTTATTGCCGACCACGGTACAACCGTCCACCAAGACGGGTTTATTGGTCGGCCACGTGCTCGCAGAGATCTTGAAATTATCGGCGAGGTAGAAGGTACCGACAACTCCGGAATAGAAAACGTAGCAGAACTGTTGGGCGTTTCTGATAAAGCCGTCCATGGGAGCAAACGTCAAACGCGTCTGAAGGGGCGCGTTGATGAAGTCGCTGACGTAGCCGTCGCCGATCTCAACATACTGCAACCGCTCGTAATTCTCGGCGTTTGCCTCGCCGCTTCCCCCCGTTCCGAAAGCCAAAGAAACGACAAACAGCGTGATCAGGAAGATCACCGCCATCGCCATTATCAGCCCCGATTTCAGTTTTGTCCGTCTTTGCGTTCTTGTCATAGTTCTACCTCAATTCTATTTTACCGCTTTCCGCAAGGCTTTCGCCTTAATTATTTTTAATAATTACTTTAATAACTATATATCGCGCGCACCGCGCGCTCGTCCGCCCGCTAAGCGTTGTCCTTAAAGCGGGCGTAGAGCTCGATCAGGCGCGTCGCGCCCTTTTCGTCGTCCGTGATCACCGTGCCATTGGCACCCGAGACGGGGAGCGAGACGTCGTAGACCTTGGTGCATTCGCTGTCCGAACACCAGCATTCAAAGGTCTTGCCCGCCCGCGCGACCAAGGGCAACGTGGGCAGATACATACCATCGCCGACGTAGGTCGAAGTCGCGATCGAATTGCCGTTGTAGAAGACGATCTTCACGCTGTTCACGACGACGAGTTCCGCCGTAGTCTCACCGACGTAGTTGCGGCTGTCGACCGTAACTGTGACTCTGTATTTGCCGACCGCGGTCGGAATGCCCGCGCCGCTGAGCGCGCCGCCCGAGACCACCTCGTAGGTCGCCGTCAAGGGAATGTTGTAGGGAGTGCCGTAGCGCACGACGTAGGTGCCGTTCTTCACGAAGCGCTGCATCAGATCCACCACGACGATCTCGCTCGAAACGTCCAACGGATCGATGATATAGCGTTCGCTGACGGTCAACGCCGGCTGCTCGTAACCCTCGAGGGTGATCCTCGCTTCGTACTCGCCCGCATCGGTCGGATAACCGCTGTCCACGCTGACGGCGCCCATCGCGTCGTAGGTCACGCCCTTGACGCGCACGCCGTCCTTGTAGTAGGCGATCTCGGTCACACGCACGCCGACGTCGACGATCAGTTCGAGATGCTTGCTCTCACCGTAAGTAAAGTGATTGCCGCCCTCGGGGATCGTGTACTTGGTCGAGAGGTCGACCTCTTCGTCCACCAGCACGGTGAAGAGGATCTCCTCGCCGTTCGCATAGAGGACGTCACCGCCGTTCCTGTCGGTCAGGCGACCCTTCAAGACGTACTTATAACCCGCGTTCGAGGTGTCGAGCACGCTCATATCGTTCACGTCACCGTTCACGGGGATCACGTCGCCCGCGCCGTTGATCGCATACGCCACGTACCAGTTCGCCGCCGTTCTCTTGGTGGTCTCGGCTTCGCCGTCGTAGACCGCCACGAGGAGTTCGGGCAGATCGGACGCATGGAACGCCGTGCCGATCAAGACTTTGACTTCCTTTACGCCCTCTCCGATGCCGAGCGTATCGCTACCCGCGAGGTTCCTCACATAGGTGACGTAGGTGCTGTGGAAGTACAGCTTCACCTTCTTCTTCCAAGTGAAGGTACCGTTGGTCACGACGCCGACCAGTTCGTAAGCGTCTTCGACCGAGGACGAGGGATGCGACGTCCAGGTCAAGCGCATCGTGGGCGCCGTCTCCGCCGCGGGATAATAGCTGCCCGACGCCGCCTTGACGTAGATGGTCTGACGGATCGTGTCGGGGAGCGAATAGCTGCCGCCGCGTTCCGCAACGTAGAGGTCGACGACGTTGTCGTTAAAGACCTTTCTGTCTTCGGTGATCGTGATCTTGACCGCGATGGTCTGATCCAGCACCGTAGCCGTGACCTTGTAAACGCCGGGCTTCGTGATATCCGCCTCGGACGCGTCCCACGTCACGTTGATCTCCATACCCGTGCCGTCCTTGAAGGTCACCCACAGGTCTCTCGGCAGTTCGAAATACTCTCCGACCGCCGCCACGATGCCGCTTTCGAAGGGCGCGAGCGAGACCGTGCTCGCCGTGCGCGACTTCACGTAGCGCAGTTTCTCTTGATCCACGAGCTTCTCGGTGACCTCGACGGGGATCTTGACGTTCTGATAGCCGACGTCAGCGTTACCGAAGCGATAGATCGCGTAGTAGGTGCCGCCACGATAGTCAAGGTTCACGCCTGTGAAGTCCCAGTTGCCCTTGTTGCCGTCCTCGGCGACGATGGTATAGACGCCATCCACGAGTTTCACGACCCAGTTGCCGTTATCGAGCAGCTCGTTCTCGAGCGAGACCACGAGCGGGGTATCGGAATCCTTGACCTTCAGTCTGAGCTCGGTCGGGAGCTTGATCAGGGTCTCGAGTTGATCGATCTTGATCAAGACGTCCTCTTTCAGTCCGGTGATCAGGGTCTGTTGCACGTTGAGCTTGAAGCTGAAGACCTGCATACCGCCTTGGTTCTTGCCGATGTGCGCCTTGACGGTGAAGCTACCGCCCGCGTACTTGAGATCTGCCGCCGTGAACTCCTTGCTGCCCACCGTATAGTAGACGGGCAGGCTCGCCACCGTGTCGTCGGTAAAGGTGACCTCTACCTCGGGCGAAGGCAAGCGATAGGTGAAGGGATCCACCCACATATCGGTCAGCGCAGCCACGCTCTTGATGACCTTCTCTTTCACGGAGATCGTGGCCTCATAGACCTGCACGCCGCGCTTTGCGTTGCCGACGTGGATCTGCATACGAATGTCGGAGCCGCCGCGATAGGACAGATAGCGAGAGGATTGCTCGCCCGTGACGTAGAATACGTCGGTGACGGGCAGATCCACGAGGTTACCGTCCTTCATCAAAACGGTCAGCGTCGTCCCCTTCTCGATCGGGGGCAGGTCGTACGGATCGAGCTCGGTGACCGCGAGACCGTACGCCTCGACGATATCCTTGCTCTCTCCGACGGGATAGAGCGCCTGCACTCTCTGCTCTTTGATCTCGATCTCGAGGGAGATGCCCGCGCCGTCCGAGGTCTCGGACATATAGCCCGTCATCTCGTTGCCCACCGAGATCAGGACGATCTCGTTCTTGCCGCGGTAGTCGTAGGTCGGGATCTTATCGAGCTTCACGTAGAGCGTCGCGTCGAGACCCGCGCCCACGTCGCCGAGGAGCGTAAAGAGCTTGCCGTTCGCGTCAAGCAATCTGCCCTCTTCGTCCGTCGTGATCTCATCGTAGGCATTGATGACGTACGGCACGGAATGCACGGACAGGAGGCGGATCTCCGCAAGCGGCAAGGTCACCGCGACCCATTGATAGCCGCTGACGTCGTTGCCGATCCTGACCGAGGTCGTGTAGGTGCCGCGCTCGCGATCGATCTCGGACTCAGCCGCCCATTCGATGACGGGGAGCGCCATCGGGTCTTGCTGACCGATGAAGGTCACGAGCACCTGCTCGGGCAAGCCTTCCTTGCCGAGCAGGGTATTGTAGGAATAGTTCTCTTCCGCGCCTGCGAACCGCGCGACCGCCTTCTCGACGATCACGTCGATCACGACGCGTTGATAGCCGCCTTCCGAGTTGCCGACGAGGAGCGCCATATCTTGAAGCGTCACGCCCTCGTAAGAGTAGTCGATCGTGATGCTGCTCCACAGCGCTTTCAGCCTGGCTTGCGATCCGTCCTTAAACACGGCGGTCACGTACTGGTCGGGCTTCTTGGTGAGGCCGTTCAGATCGCCGTAGGTCGCGATGCGGAGACCTTCCGCCATCACGTCCACGCCGTCGATCAGGAGCTTTTGGATCGTCCTGTCTTTCACGTTGAGGACGATGGTCTTCGCCTGATAGCCGCCCGTCTTGTCGCCGAGGTAGGCCGTGACGGTGTACTTGCCGCCCTGATAGAAGGCGGCGCCCGTGTTGGACGGATCCTTGACGGCGTTCGAGATGTTCGCCGTCAGCTTGAGTTCGCCCGAGGTATTGTCCTCGAAGGTGACGTTGGTGGTTTCGGGCAAGGTGCTGTAGTCGTACGGATCGATATCGAACTCCTCGACCGAGACCGATTGCACCGTCTTGTTCATCACGCGCACCGTGATCGTGCTCCTTTGATAGCCGCAGAGGGCGTTACCGACGTAGACGTCCACACCGGTCTGCGTGGAGCCGCCGTAGGAGTAGTCGATGGTCGACTTGCTCCAATCGGTCTTCACGCTCATCTGCACGACCGCGGGATCTGCGGGCACGCTGTAAATGCCGGTCTCGAAGTCGTACTCGACCGGGCTAGAGACGTTCACCGTCAGCACGCCGGGGAGGGTGACTTGATAGGGATTGACGTCCACGACCGTCCCTTCGGGCACGCTGAGGATACGATGCACGGTCTCGACCTCGAAGGTGTAGGTCTCGCCGATCTTCTCATTGCCGAGACGGAAGGAAGCGCGGACGGGAATGCGATTGCCGTTCTTGTCCTTCCTATACTCGATATTCCAGTTACCGACGATCTTCGCTCCGCTCTCGGACTGGGTCAGACCGCCCTGCTGCTCGTAGACTAGCCAGACGACGTTCGGGAAGCCCGAAGACAGATACGGATCGTTGACGATCTTTGTGATCAAGTCGCCGACCTCACCGCTCTGCGCGTCGTAGCTGTAGATCGCGGGCACGCCTTCGGAGACCTGCTTGAGCACGCGGTTCTTCACGACGACCATAAACTCGATCTCGATATAACCCGTGCGCGCGTTGCCGAGGCGCAGGATCGCGCCCTTGGTGCCGGGATTTACGCCGCTGTGGTAGACGCCGCCCTCGAGCTTCATCTCGAGGTTCGAGGTATCCCAGACCGCTTTCATCGACTTATCCGTACCGTCGTCGAAATACAACCTGACGGTCGAGGGGAGATCCCACTTGCCGTCGTACGGATCGAAGGTGAAGTAATGCCTCGAATAGTCGATCTCCAGTCCGGGCACGCCGTCTTTCGACCATTGCTCGCGATCGATATACAGTTTCTGCGCGACCCTCTTGTAGATCCTGACGGGGACGGATACGACCTGATAGCCGCCGATCGAATCGCCGATACGCGCGTCTGCCGTGAAGGCGCCCTGCTCGTCGACGTGAGCGTCCTCGTTCCAGTTCGGGAAGTCGGGGCTGTTGATGTCGGTGCGGAAGTTCAGGTTGATCCAGCTGACGGGCATCGAGCGCTCGGTGCCGTCCTTGAAGGTCACGGTGACGGTAGAGGCGAGGTCGTTGTCCGAATAGACGTCGAGCTTCTGCATACCGATCGAGCCTTCGCGGATCTCGCGGTTCAGAATGCGGACGGTGATGCCGCCGAAGGTCTGATAGCCGCAGACGTTGTTACCCGCGCGGATCGCGACGGGGAACTCCGCGTACATATGATCGTCGTCGATATAGCTCTTATAGCCCATATAGCCGTTGATGACTTCGGTGATGTCCCATTCGACGCGCACCACGCCCTTCTCGCCGTTGCTGAAGGTCACGTCGACGTCCTTTTCGTAGCTGTCTTCGACGCGCGGATCCTTGTCGCCGTACGGGTCGAAGATCATCACGTTCTCCTCGTTGAGCGCGACGGCGGAGATCTCACGGCATTCGACCGTGACGGGGACCATATAGGTCTGATAGCCGCTGTAATTGTCGCCGAAGCGGACGCTGATCTTGGTCTCGCCGCCTCTGTAGTTCCAGATCTTATAAAGGGCGGTGATGTCCCAGGTGAGCTCGTCGAAGGTCCAGGTCGAATCGTCCTTGAACACCGCGATCGCCGAGGTCGGATAGGGAGAGTCGTCGCCGATCATCATCAGCGGATTCACCGTCGTATCGTACGGATCGAAGACGAACGCCTCGATCTGCAGGTTCTTGATGATCTTCGGTTTGACAACCACGGTGAACGGAACGAGCTGGTAGCCCGCAGACTCGGTGCCGATGCGCGCATAGGCGGTATAGGTGCCGCCCTTGTAGCTCTTGTCCACGCCCGACAGATCCCATCCTGCGATCGGGAACGCCGCGGAGGGTTGCGCCGAGAAGATCACGGTCGCCGGGAAGTTCTTGGGCGTACTGTCTTCCGTCCACACCGGATACCACTTCGAATCGGTCGCCTTCTCCTCGTAGGGATTGAACTCGTACCTCTTCCTGACCGCAGAGAGGTCGATCGCGCTGACCGAACGATCCTCGATCGTGATCGGCACGTTGATGGTCTGATAGCCGCCGAAGCGATTACCGACGCGGAGCTTCGCGTATTGCGTGCCCGCATTGTACTTGACGGAGATGTCGTCCGCCGTCCACTTGACGTCGTCGCCTCTGAACGTGATGTTCTCACCTTCTCCCGTGCCGTAATAGACGGTGACGGTCTTCGGATAATTCTTCAGATCGGTGGGATCGTAATCGTAGCGCCAAGAGTTGGTGATCGTGTCTTCCAGACCCGCGACAACGACTTCGCCGTCCGTCTTCAGATACATCGGATCCACCGTCGTGATGAGATCCAGTTCTTCGGTCTTGAGCATCGAAGAGGTAAAGATCCTCTCCTTGATCTTGACGGGGACCTTGATATACTGGTAACCGATATACTCGTCGCCGTAACGGAAGGTCGCGTAAGACGCGTTGCTGCCGAGGTAGGTATTCTCGATATTCTCGAAGTTCCATTCGACGAGGGTGTAGTGATAGATCGGCTTGCCCTTCTCGTCCACTTCGCCTTCGAACTGCAAGTTCACGTACTGCGGATAGCTGTATAGGCTGAGCGCCACGGGCTTGCCGTCCCCTTCGTTGACCTCGTAGGGATCGAACTCGAAGTTGTAGGGCTTGCCGTTCGCCGACGTGTCGAAGTTGTAGGACTCGATCAGCTTGTTCTTGAAGACGATCGGGATATTCTCGAAGAGGTGATAGCCGATCTCGCTGTTGCCGATATAGGCGTCCGCATAGTAGGTCGCGCCCGCATAGCCGGCGGTAAACTCGCTGTCCACCCAACGGATCTCGTATAGGCGGTTGCCCGTCGTGCCGAATTCGGCGTAGACCATATCGGGGAGCTCGACGGTATGATCGTCGAGGTCGTTGAAGACGCTCTTCTCCACCGTCTTGATACCCGCCTCGAAGGTCAGGCTGCTGCCCGAGATGACGTTATCTTCATCGTCGGAATAGGTAAAGCCGTTGATGCGAGAGAGCGGCTGAGCGATGACGGTGATCGGCACGTCGATATGATAGTTCTGCGTGTTGCCGTCGCCGAAGGTCAGCTTCAACGTATATTCGCCGCCGTCGTAGCTGTCGGACACTTCCGACCAATCCCACTTGACGACGTTACCGCCGACGTCTCTGCCGTCGAAGGTATAGTACATTCCGTTCTCCCCGTAACCGTCGGTCAGATAGACCATCAAGACGTCGGGCAGGAGGGTGTCGAGATTCTTGACCTGATCCGGCGTGATCCTCATCGGCAACTGGATATTGTCGCCCTTGATGAGCGGCGTCTTCTTGCCGCCGAGGGTCGTGTACTTGACCAGGCGGATCGCGCTGTACGGCACCTGCAACGGGATATACCGATTGTAGTTCAGGATCGTACCGATCAAATTATAGGTCGTCGCGATGGTGTCGCTGCCGTCCTTGGGACGGGAGATCGTCTGAGTCTTTCCTCCCGTGGGGTCAATCAGGAAAGCGCTGTCCGTCCAGACGATCGAGACGGTGTCTTCGGACTCTTTGGCGATCGAGGTATCGGAGACCGTGCCGCTGATATAGTAGACCTTCGCCTTCTCCGGCAGCTCTTGCAGGTAGTCCGCTACGCCGTTGCCGTCCTCGTCGATATTGAACACGTCGTGCAGGGTGCGAACCGTCTTTCCGTCGAAGTCGATCGTGACGCGATTGCCATTCACGACGCCGAGGCGAATGCCCGCGTTGGACAAGACGATCTGCGAATACTTGCCGCTTCTCGAGGAGCCCATACGGAGCAGGATCTTGCGGATCAAGACTTTCGCCCCGTCCACGTTATTACTGTCGAACTCGACCGTCACGAAGCAGGTATCGCGCTTATTCGGCTCGAAGAAGGGCAGGAACTTCGCGAGGACGTAGATGATCTGATCGCCGAACACGTTATCCGCGAGGGCGCCGACCGCCACCGCAGCCGCGTCACCGATCATTCGGGTCACGGCGTTGCCTCTGCCGATCCACCCCTTGATCATGTCTCTGATCACATTCTTGATGAGCTTGATGATCGCCTGATAGGAGCCGTAGGTCGCGCGAGAAGGCACCGTCGACGGAATGTCGAAGGCGTCCATCACGAGGGAGTTGATGGTCTTCATGATATCCATCAAGACCAACGGATCGAGGTCGATACGCAACGCGCTGACCGTCTTGGGATCCTCGGGTCCGAGCGCGGTCGCTTGCTTGCTCTTATCCATCGGCGTGCCGGTTGCCTCGTCGATCAAGCCGTAGCCGAGGTCTAAGGTCATACCGATCACGGGATGCTCTTTCGCGGCGTCGATCTCCTCTTTCGTAGCGCTTTCGTCCGTCGATTCCACTTCTTCGGGGTCGTCGTATTCGTTCTTGACCTTGCCCGAGACGAGGTCGGAGATATCGAGCGTCATGAGGTCGAAGTCCGGACCGAACTCCCAAGTCAGGGCGTCCAGATCGAAGATCGAGATCTTGAAGATGATATTCAAGATCACCTTGCTGTCGTGATAGAAAGCAGAGACTTTGTCAATGTGTCCCGCGACCATTTGCGCGATATCCTTTAAGAGACCCGGGACCGCCGTCCAGCCTGCTCCGTATATCTCGGCGACGTCCTTGCCGATGGATAAAACGCCCGGGGTGTCGGTATAGTCGCTGAGGACGTCGAACATCGTCAGGCGCAGAGAGTGCGCGTAGTGTTCGGTCTTGTCGATGCTGGTATCCTTGGGTTCGTAGTCACGGCTGATCTGGAAGAGCATACTTCTCGAATCGCCCGTGACGAGAGAACCGTTCCTATCGGTATAGTCGGTATTATGCGTGATCCTGAGCTTCATCGAGTCGCTCTTGTACTCGGTCTCGCTACCGGCATCGATCTTCGGATACAGACCGTCGACGAGAGACTCGAGCAAGCCGCCGAGCCAGCTCTGTCCGTTGTGGTTTGTTAGGCCGATAGAGCCGCCCATCGGCAGCGCGCTGTACGCCAGGAATTGGTTGGCGGTGAAGAGCGTGGTATTGTCCGCCTTGTAGTCGATCTTGAAATTATTGAGTTGTGCGGTGATCGTATTGTCCTGCGTGCCGTTGCCGAGCGTGTCGGGCGCGTGGATCGTGACGCCGAGGTTCTTGATCCCTTCGTTGAGCTGGAATCCGATCGACGCGGAGAAATCCGACGGAATGCCCGCGCGGTTCATAGCGTCTCCGATGAGACCTTTGTCTATCTTGAACGCCTTGAAGAATCTCTCGAGCATGCCGCCGTCGATATGCAGTTGCAGATCGTACGGAACGACGCTCGCTTGCGCGGCGAGCGCTTTGAGGACCAAAGACAGATTGCCCTGCGGACGCAGATAGGTCACCTCTTGCTCCTCTTCTTTCTCTTGCTCTTGATCGTCCTCTTGTCCTTGTTCTTCGGTCTTATCGGACGGCTTTTCCTCTTCGTCGCCCGTCACGTTGCCGCCCTCTTTGATCTTCTCTTCGATCCATTCGCCGACCGAATGGGCGTGCAGTACGTCGCGCATGATCGTGAGACCGCCCGCCTTCAAGTCGACGTCGAGGAGCTTGGAGATCGCCTGCTCGAGGTTCACACCCGTCGCAATGATCTTCAACAGACCGAGATCCGTCACGTCGAGATAGAGCTTGCCACCGTCCTCAGCGAGAGACGATCCGTCGTAGTAGACGCCCAAGATCTTGATGGTATTGATCATATCGTTGATATTGAGCTCTAACTTGAACTGCGTCTTGGAGAAGTCCTCGAAGTGCAGGCGCATCACGAGGTTGAAGGTCAGCGTCCACATATTGGAGACGTTGCGGTTCACCATCACGCTGCCGCGGTTCGACGCGAGGATGCTCTCAGCGATCGCGTAGAGGAAGTCGAAGGTCTGGTTGCCGAGGGTCGACGGCGTAAAGAGCACGTCGCTCGTATTCTTCGCGAAGTTCAAGATGACGGTGCCCGACAAGTCGATCTGCAAGGTATTGATCTCCATGATGTCGCTATAAGAGGTCAGATCCTTATACTCGGCGTAGTTCGCGTTGTCGCGACCTCTGTACTCGTAGGCGGCGTATTGATGTCTCGAATCATAGTTCTCAACGCTCGCCGACGTCGAATCGGGCAAGCAAATACCCAGCATAGCGCTGCTCGTGGGACTGCTGTATTCGGCAAGGGTGCCTTGCCCGCCCGTATAGAGCTCGACGTCGCGGATACGGAGCGTCAGACCCATCCAAGAGACGTTCCCACCGCTCGTGCCGAATTCGTCTCTGTCTTCCTTCTTGCTGAAGTAAGCGTTCAGGTTGACAGACCAGCCCGTCAGCGAGGTCGTGTCCGCACCGTTGTAGTAAAGCTCCGCGCGGAAACCGCCCTTATAGGTCTCGAGCGTCTTCACGATCTGACGCGGCAATTCCGCCTCGAGCAGATCCATCACGGTCATTAGGAGCGAGAGGTTCAAGCCGACGCCCATCATCGAGTTGCCGAGCGCGAGTACGAACTTCGCCTTGTTCTCGTATTCTTCGTAGCGATCCTTGCCGTAGTCGTTGATCGTTTCGAGGTATTTATTCAGAATATACGGGATCTGCGTGTCGTCGTCGAGCTCCATACCGAGCAATTCCCACAGACTGTTCTCGAGTTCTTCGTCGTCCTCGCCCGCCGCCGCGACCGCTTCCGCCGCCGCGCCGTTACGCACGTCGCTCCACACCGTAATGTCGAAGACGTTGGCAAGGATGCCCGAGAGATCCAGCCCCTTGACTACGAGACCGGACAGTCCGAGGAAAGGCAAGGAGACGTAGGCTGTCTCCTCTCTGTTGAGGTAATACAGACCGATCGCGAGGTTCGCGGTGCCGCTCGGGGTCACCGTGGAGATCTCGAGCAGGAGTTCGGTCTTACTGCTGTCACTCATATTGAGGAACATCTCGGTATGGACGCGCAGTTTCAGACCGGTCTGCCCTTCGCCGTTGTCGATCACGAGATTCGCGATGTCCTTCTCGGTCAATCCGAGCGTTTCGCCGAGCATACCCGTCAGGTCGATGGTCAAGGTCTCGTTGCCGCCCGAAAGGGTCAGGTCGATGGTCGTGCCGAAATGCAGTTCCATCGTATCCGCCGTCGGATACGCCGCGTATCCGGGCACCTTGGACGTGAACTTATAAGTATTATTGAAGAGCGTATACGCCGAACTCGTCGTGATGGGTTTGACGACGGATTGCGCCTTGAATCCGGTCAAGGTCAACGATACGTCGTAGCCCTCCTCGCCGAAGGGCAGCTCGACGCCGTAGTTCGTGCTGCCGATCTTGATATAGGTGTCCGACATACCCTTGCCCGAGGCGAGGGTCGCCTTGAGCTCCGCCTTGATGTAGGCATAGTTATCCGAGCAGAGATAGGTCTTGTAACCCATCATCAACAGTAGGTTGTTAAAGACGTTCGGATTGAGGACGATCAGGCTCATCTTATTGCCGATCTGCACCGCGTTGATTAAGTTATCCGCATAGGCGAGATACTTCGCGTACGGTCCGGGCGCGGACGCCTTCTCTTCCTCTTCTTTGATGCAGTCGCAATCGCAGTTCTCTTCGCAGATCAAGACGCCGCTCGCGTCGTAGCAACTGCCGTTGTCGATACAAGCCTTATTGCGGCAACCGCACTTCAGCATACAATGCGAACAAGTGCATTCGATACGGTGCTTGACGCCGAATTCGTCGACATAGTGTTTCAGCGGATCCCTGTAATCGCAGTCGCCCTCAAACGTACAAGCCTTATTGCGCTGGCAAGCCTTGCTCGTACAGATACCGCATAGGACGTTGCCCTCGTCGTCCAAGCAGCCTTGGTGGGTCTCGCCGTTCGCGTCCGCTCTGGAGCGTTGCAAGCACAAGGTATTGGTACAACCGCACTCGAGTTCGCCGCACTTACACTTGCAGGTCGCGCCGTCGCAGAGCCTGACGCCGTTGCCGTCGTAACAGCTGCCGTTGATCAGGCAGTTGCGGTCGGTACAACCGCACTTCAGCTTGCAATGGGTGCAGTTGCAGCCCGTGCCTTCGCAACGCACGACTTCCTTGCCGTCTCTCCAGTCGATACAGCTGTTCGCGCGGATACACTCGGGATTGGTACAACCGCAGGCGAGTTTCGCGTCGCCGAGCGAGGTGTAGTGATCGTCTCCCGAGAGATCGACCATATCGAGGATCGGGGTCACGATGTCCATCGGCACCTTCAAGGAGCCGAGGTTGTAGCCTTCCACGTTGATATACAGATAGCTGTCGACGCCTTCGCCCTCGCCCTTATAGTAGATATAAGCGTTGGACTTGCCGGAGATCGAGAAGGTGAAGAGAGCTTCGGACAGATAGACGTCCTCTGCGACGATCTTGAGCTCGATCTTGAGCGTGATGGTCTTATCGACGCCGTCGCGCATACGCAGGATGCCGATGACCTGATCGATCATACCGCCGAGACCCTTCGCCTTATCGCCGAAGAGCTCGTAGCCGCCCGTGGGCAGAGCGCCCGTCGTATCGAATTCCGCGTCGATCACGACTTGCGTGGTCAGGTAGAAGACCTGATCGCGCCAGCTCGCATACTCGTTGAGCGGGAGACCGCTGTGATTGGTGACGGCGCCCGTGCTGTAATTGTACTCGTACCAAGTCTGCTCCGACGCGCGATACAGTCCGCCGACGGGACGCACGGTGTCGAAGACGATATTCTTGAGACCGAAGCTCATACCGAAGCTCTGACGGGACGGATAGTTCTCGTACACGTTGCCCGCGTGGTCGAAGTAGAGCTGTCTATCCTGTACGGTCGAGCAGGAGTAGCTGTCGAACTTCGGCGAGGTCTCGCCCGTCTGGAAGGCGCGGACCAAGACCACCTTCCTGAGGTTATTGACCGTGATGTCGTTCAAGTTGAAGGTCTGATCGGTGGTAGAGACCAAACGCACCTTCTCGAGCGGTACGGAAGGATCCTTCGAGAAGAAATACGCGTCGTACGTGCTGCCGCCGAGCGAAGCGATCGCCGTGCGATCGGTCTTGAAGGACTTGCCGTTCATCACCTTAAAGAAGTTCTCGTACGCCGCCGTTCCGGAGACCTTGGCCGCTTCGACTTCGGTCACCGTGATCGACCTCAGCGAGGTGTAGGTGCCGAACGCCGGATCGATCCTGACGTGCAGATAGTTCGCCACGAGAGAGATGCTCTTAATATTTGCCGCGACGAGACCCGTGACCGTCTTGTACCCCGAGACCCCGCTGACGCAGGCGCGACCGTCGGATTCGAGGACGGTGCCGTCCTTCATCGTGAAGGTCACGTGGTAGTAGCCGGGCTCGAACTTGCCCGCATTGATACGGAACTGATTGCCGCTGATCGACAGAAGCTCGTTCCAGACGTACCTGTCGTCAAAGGTATAGACCCTTCTGAGGTCGTCCAGGTTGACGGGCACGTACACGACCGAAGTGCCGATCCCCGCCGCGATCATCACGTCGCCCTCGAGCCCGTCGTAGGCGCCGCTGTTGAAGATGCGGAGATACACTTCGTTTGCGCTGACCTTCTCGACGTTGGCAAAGCTCTCGTTGCCGTAAGCGACGAACTTCTCGGGTTCGAAATAGCTTGCGGTGGAGAGCGAGAGATCGACCGCGCCGTGCAGGATGTCCACAGACAAGGTGGTCTCGTCCAAGAGGAGCGCTATGTTCTCGAACTCGGGTGCGATGATCGCGAGGATACCGCCCACGAAGTTTTCGCTGAGGCGCAACGCTACCTTTCCGTTGCCGATCGTCGCACCTGCGACGAGGCGCAGGATCGACGCCGCCGTCAAACCTTCGTCCGCGGCAGCTGCCGAGACGTCGGTACCTTCAAAGTCGTTGCCCGTCCAGAAACGGATCGCGGAATCCACCTCGATGCGGGTCGCGGGGATCTGCACGTAGGGGAAACGATCGGGATTGAGGTTGAGATACAGCCAGCTGTCCGCGAAATAGATCGTCATGACCTCTTTATACACGCCGGCGACCTTCTCCTCGATCATCAAGTAGACCTCGATATCATTGAGGTCGAAGGACTCGAAGTCCATCGTCTTCAAATAGCCGCGCAATGTGATGCGATAGGTCGCGTTCATCGATCTGTCGAGACCGATATTGACGAGAATGTCGCCGATCAAATCGCGGAAGGTAGTGCCGAAGGTAAAGAGCGCGCCGTTCGGATAGAAGATCTCGCTGTTCTTATTGGGCATCACGGATTCCCCTTGCGCGTCGAAGGTGATCTCCGCGGTCAGGGACGCATAGGCGGTATTCAGATCCTCTGCGATGTCGAGATAGTCGCCCTTCTTGAGGGTCGTGGCGTCGCCCGAACCCGTCACGTGCGCACGCATAGCATTATTATAGGTGTGCAAGCCTTTGAGGAGATTCAACTTGCCGATCTCGAAGTTGAAGTTGCCGAGGTAGAAGTCCACCGCGATGCCCTTGCCCGCTTGCTTCATACCGACGGTCGCGCCGACGTAGACCGTGTCGCTCTTGCCGAGGCGAGCCGCGACGTTCACGTTCGGTGCGTCAAGGCTCATGCCGAGATACTCTTCAAAGATCTTCATCACGTTCTGATTGAGCGAAACGACGAGTTCGTCCATCTTCAAGGTGACGTTACCGATCAACCCGACGACCAAGGACAGCGCGCGATTCTCTCCGCCCGCATAAGCGTCCGCCGAAGCGACTTTGAGCGAGAAGGAGACCACGCCGCCGCCCGTGATCAGGTAGACGGTGTAGTAGTTATTGCCGGGGACGACGAGGTTGGAGACTTGTCTGGTCTTCACCATCGAAACGCGGGTGTCGCCGTAGCGACGATTCGCGGAAGAACCCGCGTAGTCGAAGCGGAAATACTTGCCGATGTCCGCTTGTGCGATGCGGAGCTCCTCGCCCGTGGAATCATTGACCATCAGGATGCCGGTGACGGCGTAGCCTTTCAGCGCGACGTAGAAGTCGGGGCTCTCACCGCTCACGTAGTGGTACATTCTGCCGAGAGACACCACTTCGGGCATATCGAGCGAATAGGTCACGTCGTAACGCTTCTCGCCCGCTTCCCCTTCCGCCGCGACGATCACGTCCTCTTCCTTCTCCTTGATAAAGGGTAGGACGTCGATCTTGATGGGCGGGATATTGTCGAGAATGCCGACGTTGACGTAGGCGAAGCCTCCTTCGAGGTAGGCGGAGAGGAAGGTCCTATTGTTGGTCAGGTCGATGATCTCCACGAGGGCTTCCGACGATCTGACGATCTCGCGCAGGTCGACGGTCTTGCCCGCCAGCACGCCCTTGATGTCGATGGCGCCGAGCGAGATATTGCCCGCGATCTTGTAGCCGAAGCGGACGGGACCTTCACGAAAGCCGAGGTCGAAGTCGAGTTGTTCGCCGAGGATCGCCGAGACGGTCTTGCCGACCGCGATCACGGTATCTTGCGTCTCGATATTGAGTTCGCCCGAGACCGAGAAGCTCACGAAGCTCTGGAGCGTCAGTTTGGTATAGGATTCGCGCGCGCCTGCGACGGCGGTCGGGAACTCAACGGGATTCTTATTGAGATCCAGCTTGATATTGTCCGCACTCAGACGGATCTTGGAGATATTGGCGTTCTCCTTGAAGTTCAATTCGGCGTTGACCGATAGTGCCGAGAGCGCGTCGAACTTGAAGCCGATGCGGAAGGAACCGACGTCGTCGATGCCGTCGAGCGCCACGTCGTTGCCGAGGGCGACGAGCAGGGTCGTGATCAGCGAGGGTTTCGCCTCGATCTGCACGCCGTTCTCCTGCGAGATCGTCACGCTCTTGAAGTGCGCCAAGATGCCGTAGATAAGGTCGGTCGTCTCACCCTTAAAGAGGGCGGCGGCGTTCTCCTTGTCGTGGCAACTGCCATCCGAGCAATTCTTGCACGCGCCGTAACAGCTGCCGCGCATCAAGCAGATCGGATCGGTACAGCCGCAAAGCAAGGTATCGAGGGTAGTCGGATCGAAGTGACAACTGCCGTCCGTGCAGGTCGGGCAACCGGGCACGCAGGAACCGTAATGCACGCACACGGGATCTGAGCAACCGCACGGCAGAGGATCGTCGCCGTACGCCGCCGCGGTGTCGTCGCCGCCAAAGGTGGACAGGAGATCGCCGATCGTGATGTCCTCGAAATAGGTCGCCTTGATGCCGAGGACGGGTATCTTCATATAGAGCTTCGGCTCGCCGTCCTCGTCTTCGCCGTCGTAGAATACGAAAGCGATGAGTTTCTCACCCGAATCGGTGGTCTCGGTCACGTACAAGCTGAGCTGGGTCTTCTCCAAATCGTTCAGATCGAGACCCGCCTGCACCGAGATATTGACGATCGTCTTATCGCTCGTCCAAGTGCTCTGATCCACGATGACCTGCATCAACGTATCGATGCCCGGGAACAGACCGTTCAGCACCGGACCGAGTTCGACCGTCGTATTCTCGGGTTCGATTTCGAGGTGTAGGTCGACCTGCGCGGTCAGCTTTTGCAGTTTGTCGAAGGTTTGATAGGTCTTGAGATCCGCTTCGATCGGGTCGCCGGTGTGGGGATCCACTTCCTGGAGCGAGGGAACGAAGAGGGTCTTCTTGCTGCTACGGACGGTCACGCCGCCGAAGGCGAGACCCACCGTGGAATATTCGCCCGTGTAAGCGCCGTGGATATACTGCTCGACCTCGATATTCGCGCGGAGAGCGAGATTCGCGAAGAAGTCGCTGCTCGCGCCGGTGTACATCTCGTATTCCCTCGTCGCAAACGAACTGCCGCCGCCCGTATAGATCGACACCGTCCAAGCATAGTCGGACAGCGCGCCGAGCGCGGCGTTGCCGTCGCTGAAGGTGATCTTGCCGTCCTCGAGGGTCATATACTCGTCGATCTTCTGCTTCGTATCGAGGGTGACGACAGACGCGTCGTTCTTACCCGTCAGCACTACCTTCGTGACCGCGGAACGGAGCATGCCCGGGACCTCGATGGTCTTCTGCTTCGTGATGTAGTTCACGCCGACGTCCACGGCGATGTGCGGCACGTCGGGATCGGAGATCGTATTGCCCGAGAAGAGATAGAAGATCGTGGAGAGGAAGGTGTCCTCGGTGCGGAAGGAGAGACCCGCAGGGGTGATCTTGATCTCCGCGAACGCCTCTCTGAACTTATTGCTGCGATAGGTGCGGCAAGCGCCGTTACAGTATTCGCAATCCGACGGGCAGTAGCCTGCGCGGATATGCGCGGGGTTCGTGCAGTAGCAAGAGAGCACGTTGGTATGGCACTTGCAGGGATTGGCAAAGGTACAGCCGCCCTCGCCGAGCTTGTAATCAAAGGTCGCGAAAGGAGTCACGTCGCTCGTCGTATAGACCTTGATCTCGTACTCGTTGTACGCCATCGCGAGGATATTGTCGTTGGTATCGGACAGAGCGACCGTGCCGTCCACGATCACCATATAGTCGCGCCATTCGCCCGCGGTCAGCGTCTTTTTCACCGAACCGTCCACCGTGAATTCGACCTTCGTGACGGCGGAAGCGACGAGCCCGTTGATATGTTCGACGTGGTTCTTGTCACAGTAGCAGATCGCATGGACCTTGCCGTCGATCAAACGGTAACACTTCACGCATTGACCGTTCTTGACGCATTCGGGATTGAGGCACAGACACTCGAGACGATAGGAATCCATATTGCAGATACATCTGCCCGTCTCGCAGCCCGCCCGATGGATCGCCTCGATCCTGAGGACCTTGACCTGCCCCGTCGCCGATTCCTTGACGAGTTTCGCGCGGTCGCTCGCGATCAAATAGCGCTTCGGCGCCTCGCCGAAGACGTAATACTTTTCGTTGTCGTAATCATAGTAGACGGAGACGTCGCTGTCGTCCATCTTGTAGGCGATCCTGTAGTTCACGACCGAACCGCCGCTATACACGGGTTCGAGACGCACGGGGGTGATGAGCCCTTCGTCGTTGCGATGCAGTTTCGCGACCTCTTCGTCGGTCAGATAGATCTTCGGGACCTCGCCGTAAACGAAGTAGGCTTTGTTTTCGGGATCGATATAGACGGGAGCGTCGCTGTCGTTCATCTTGTAAACGTTGCGATAACCGATCACGCAGCCCTTCGCCACGCATTCGGGATTCTCGCAGGGGCAAGCCTCGGGAGAATGACACGCGCAACCGTCCGAGAAGTCGGAGCAATAGATGCCGTTCGGGCCGCAACCGCCCATCGCCACACAGTACGGATCGTCGCAACCGCAAGGCAGGACGCAATGCTCGCAGGTGCAACCCTTGTCGCAGAGTTTCTCGCCGTCGTCATTCACGCATCCGCCGTTGAGGATACACTTGGCGCAGGTGCAACCGTCCTCGAGCTTACCGCAGGTGCAACCGCAATGCTCGCCGTCGCAGGCGCGTACGCCGTTAAGGTAGCAAGTGCCTCTCGCACGGCAAGCGGGATCGTTACAACCGCAACTCAGCAAGGAACAACCGCAGGCGCATTCGTCGCCGCAGATCTTGATCCCGTTCACGTCGTAGCAAGAGCCGTTCGCAACGCAAGCGTCGCAAGCGCAACCGCAACCCTTGACCTTGCAGCAGGTACAATCGCAGCCCTCTTCGCAATGCTTGATACTGCTCACGCAAGCGCCGTTCAGGAAGCACTCCATATTGTCGCAACCGCATTCGAGCAGCTTGCAACCGCAATCCGAGTCGCAACTCTTCAGGCCGTTATGATAACAGTTCCCGCGCACGACGCATTCGGGATCGCGGCAGGTGCAACCCGGCACCTTGCAATCGCGACATTCGCAGGTCGCCACGCACAGACGGGTCAGTTCGCCGTTCACGACGCCGTAGCAGGAGCCGTTCTCCAGACAAGCCGCGCAGGCGCAACCACAGGCAAGCTCGGTCGGATGCTCTTCCTCGACCGTCTTCTCTCCCGTGCCGCCGAACAACGCGCCGAGGTTGATCCCCGTCGCCTTGACGCCGTAGAGACCCAAGAGGGGCGCGTCGACATATAAGCACTCTTCCGTGCCGACCAAATAGGCGCGCACGAAGAGGCTCTCTTGATACTCTTTCGGATGGGTGCCGGGGATCGGAGAGGTCATATAGAGATTGACGAGCAATTCCGTCCTCTCGATACGGCGGATATTGATATTGCCTTCGATATGCAGTCTGAAACTCGCGTCCACGTCGTCATCGTCGTCGAGATCGTCGTTCCCGCTGATCAGGTCGAAACCTTCACCGAATATGTACATAAAGATGTCGTCCATATTCAGTTGCTGTTCGAGGAAGTAGGCGTTCATCAACAGCTCGGTATTGACGTACAGATACTCCAAGACGATGGGCTCGTCCTCATTGTAGTCGAGGAGCGGCGTAAACTCGGTCACGTTCTGCGTGACTTCGGGACGGATATTGACCTCGACGAACTTCAGGTTCTTCAGTTCAAAGTCGCCGTTGATATAGCCGTCCTTGCCGTCGGTCTTATTCTTGAAGTTCAGCGCGAACGCGAGGTGATTCTTGTGAATGGAAGCCGAAGACTCCTTGAACTCGATCGGAAGCTCTAATTTGAGCGACGACGCGAATTCGCTGAGGAGAATGCGGACGAACGCCTCGTTGATGCCGATCGTCAAGCCCGCGGGGCCGTAGTTCGCTTCGTCCGATCCATCGGTGATCGTGATGCCGTCGATGATGCGAGCCGCCAAACTCGCGTACTTCGCGGCGGCGGAAGAGGCGATCGCGCTGTCCGACGCCTCGCTGACCTCGTTGCCGTACGCCGACGGGAAGAGAGCGAAGATAAAGGAAGTATCCACGCCGCGGATCAGGAACTTCTGCACGTCGAACCAAGGCGCGTACAGATAGATCTCCTGCTGGAGCACGTCCATATAGGCTTGGAGCAAGGTGTTGCCGTTCCAATTGATGTCGATACGCAGTTCACTGCGTTTCAATTCCTCGACGCAGATCTTCATCTGCACCTTGACTTCGAGTTCGCCGCGGAGTGCCTCGAAGTTCACGGGGATCTGCACCTCTTCGGCGATACTCTTCAACAATCCGCCGATGTCGTACACGCCGTCGGGCAGATCGTAGTCGATCCTGCCGTTCGCTTCGACGTACAAGAACTCGTAGTCCTCGAGGGTATTGTAGAGGGACTTGTCAAAATCGATGTCCTTCTCCACGAGGCTGAAGTTATAATTCTTGACCTTCAGCGAATAGGTATTCGCTGGCGCGTCTGCGTTATTTTTGATCGCGGTCGTGATGCCGATCTCCTGCGCGAGCAGATCGACGTACAAGCTCAGCGTCTGCATCTCGCCGAGGGTGATCGTGCTGCCGAGGAAATAGTCGGAGAAACGCTCCACCACGTTGCCGAGGCAGTTCAAGGCGATGCGACCCGACGAAGAGAAGTATAGGTTGTCGATGACCGACAGCGCGACGTCGATCATACTCTCGCTCTTGAGTTTCACGCTCTCCCCTTCCGCCGCGGAGACTTCCGCCGCAGAGGTGCCGATCGTACCGTAGATCGCCTTGGAGATCTCCTGCGAGATCCCTTGAATCGTCTGGGTCAGGTCGTCGCCGAGCAGTTTCGCAAGGTTGACGTTGAAGGTCATATTGAAACCTTCGTCGATCACGGGCAGATAGACCACGAGATCGTATTCGCCGCCGTAGAAGACCGTGATCCAGTCTTCACCCTCGTTGGTCACGCGGATCAAGATCTCGGAACGATTGACGTCGCTGAGGCACAGATTCGCCGCGACTTCGACCAAGATGTCGCTCGTCAGGTCGTTGAGGACGGTGACGGGGAGAGACTCTCCCTCACCGAACAGATCGGCAAAGAATCCCGTGAGCTGATAGAATCCCGCAGTCTGATAGTTGTTGATCAAGGTCTCGAGTTCGACCTCGAATCCCAAATGGATATAACGCAGATCGTTCAGATAGCCGTAATCGGAGGTGTCCTCGAGGACGCCGTCGATCAGACCGCCGAGCACGATCTGCGGCTTGCGGATCGCGAAGCTCGCCGAGGTGTAGGCGGGATCGCCGTAGGGATCCTTGCCCTTGAGGTTGATCGTCGCGCTGACGCCGTCGTCCCCGTTCAAGCGACCGTTGAAGGTCACGTCGAGGGTGTTCTCGATGCCGAGGTAGGACAAGGCGGCGGCGAACATCTCCGCTTCCATCTTCACGAGCAGACCGCGCGTGGTATAGTATAGGTTCACCGACGCGTCGTAGTCGTCGTCCTTCTCGCAGTAGCGGCAGGTACAGCCTTCGTACAGGTGACCCGAACCGTCACGGCAGGGATGGGTGGGATCCGCCGCGGTCGCGACGTGCGCCAAGCAGGTGGGATTCTGACAGCCGCAGATGCTCTCTTCTCCCGCGGCAGAGGCGTCGGCGGGGATCAAGTCGGCGAGGTTCATCGGCAGAGCCGCCTTGGGCAAGCCGAGCGCGGACAGATCCACGTACAGACAGTTATTGTAGAAATAGGCTTCGAGCAGGTTGACGTCGGACGTCACGACGCCGCCGATCTCGGTGGTGCGCTCGATCACGATATGCGCGTAGAGGTCACGCAAGACAGAACGGAGCATCTCGTTCACCGACATGCTCTTGTCGTCCAAGAGCCCGAGCAGTTCGTCGTACACGTCGCTGATCGAGACGTTGATCGCCGCGGAGAGGGTATAGGTGGTCGTCGCTTGATCGGTCTTGACGACGAAGTGCGTCTTGCGCTCGTTCTTCTCTCTCAAGATGCGGACGAATTCGTCCTCGTCCAGGTTGCTCTCGCCCTCATCGTTAAGATAAGCGTCGACGAGCACCTTCACGAGGATCTCGGTATCGGAACCGATCTTGCCCACGATTACGCTGAGGAGGGTCTCCCACGGAGCGGCGGCGTCGCCGATCTTCTTCGAGAGCAGATTCGTCAAGGTATTCGGATCGCGGCTCGCCTTCTCATCGGTCAAGATGCCGAGGACGGTGACCGCATTTTCCTTGCCGAGCTTTTGGATCAACAGTTCGCCGAAGTCTGCGGCGGTGATCTTATCTCTGCCGTACTTCCTCGTCAAAAGCGTGGTCAACGCGCCGATATTGACCGACGAGCGATCCGCATTGTCCGTAAACAGCTCGACGAGCGCCCCGAGGTCGATATTGTTCTCCGCGTCGCTGTCGATCGTGAAGCTCGCCGCGAAGTCGAGCGCCAAGGAGCCCGCCTCGGAAATGCTGGTGTAGAGACCGAGGTTATTGCGATAGGTCATCTTCTTATTCAGCTCGATCACGGGGTGGTTGATGATGAGACCGATGCTGGACGGAGCCGCCTCGGTCGTAAAGAGGAGCGAAAGCTCGATCCTATCGTCGTTGTGGTAGGTGTAGTAACCCGTGACCGACTCTCCGACCTCTATCGCCTTCAAGCGGTATTCACCGAGCGTCCTTTGATAATATCTGACGCCCGCCACCGCCTTCGCGCTCGGATCGGTGATCTCGGTATATTTGTCGAGGTCGACGTAGACGCCGAGAGAGGAACCCTCCTTAAGTTCGGGCAGTTTGAACTGCAACCCGACCATCTTGAGCAAGGCGTTGAGTGCGCCCGAGGCGAACTTCACCTGCACGCTCTTTTCGTATAGGTCGACGCCGAGCAACATCGAGGTGATGAGCTCGACGGTAGAGAGTTTCTTCTCCCCTTCCTCGCCGTCGGATTCGGCACCCGACGACCTTTCATTCAGATTCAAAAGACCCTTCTTGAAGGGATCGACCTTCTCGATCAACCCGACGAAGTCGATCTCGTTGACCTTGAGTTTCAGATCGAAATACGGGATATAGACGTAGATCGCGCCGCTCGGAGCCTCGGTGCCGACGTAATAGACGGACAAGAGCTCCTCGTCCTTGGGATCGGCGGCGTTGAGGTCGAGCATCGTGACGGACACTTCGCTGTGCGCGAGGTCGACGGTATTGTTCTCGAACTTCACGCTCGCCTGCACGTCGAGGCGATAATCGATGTCGATGACCTTCTCCGCGAAGAAGTTGATCTGCGTCTCGGAGAAGAGCCCGCCGAGCAGATTTTCAAGCATTCCGCCGATCGAGTCGTCGATGTCGAGCTTATATCCCTTTTCGGCGTCGGCGCGAATATCCACCGAGAAATCCAGCCAAACCGACCGAATATTGTCGGTATAGTTCTCGACGTTGCCGTTCTTGTCCTTCCTCTCCACCATACCGCCCGATAGATCGATGACGATATCGGACAAGGAGATCTCGATGTAGGTGTCCTGCTTGAGCTGCGCCTTCGCACGGAGACCTTCGCCGATCTCGACTTCCAAGAGACCGCCGTACGCGTTGACCGCGAAGTAGTCGCCGATATTGTCCGTCAAGGTCAGATCGGCACCCAGCGGACCCGCGCCCACGATCACGATATTGGAGATCGTGTGACCGGTCAGGGACAAGCCGTCGTTATAGGTATAGGAATCGACGCGCTTCTCCATCTTGAAGACCGACGTCGCCTTGCCGTTGGTCTTGGCGACCGTGACGGTGTATTCGCCGAGCGGGAGCGCCACGAAGGCGGCGCCGCTGCCCCAAGTGATCGTGCCCGAAGCCGCGTTTATATCGAAGACTTCCGCCCATTCTCTCTCGTAGTGATAGGTCTGGTCGACGTCGTTCGAGGTCAGACGGATCGAGGAGACCTTACACCCCGTGAGGTCGAGGGTCAACAGATCGCGACGGAACGCGTGATGATAGGTGAAGGTATCGGAACTGCCGCCCACGTAATTGATGCGAACGGGATAGTCCCCTTCCGCGATCGATTGAGAGGCAGGCGTGGACAAGTTCGTAACGCCCGCCGCCGTCACCGGGAAATAGTTTTCGTATCCGAGCGCAACCAGCGCGGTATGTAAGACCGTACCCGTCACACTGACGACTGCGGACTTCTCGCGAATGGACAGAGCCACCGCACCGGACAAGCTCGCGATGACCTTCCTGAAGTCGATCGACCCCGTGCTCTCCCCGTCGCCTTCCGCCGAAGAGGCGCCGCCGCTCGAGAAGAGTCCGCCGATGATATTGCCGAGGTCGACGTCGAGCTCAAAGGGCTCCACGCCGAGTAGCGGCTCGAAGTTCAGCCCGAGCACGCCCTTGCCGTAATAGATACTAAATTGCTTATCGTACGCGCCGTGGTCGACGGAATAGAGCGCGATGTAGATCTCAAGACCGTACAAGCCTTGCAAGCCTTCCGCGACGTTCACGGTCGCGCTGACCGTCAATTTGTAGTGTCCGTTGAGCAGTTCGATGATGCCGATCGAGCTGTCGATGCCGAATCTGCCGAGGAGCGCCTCGAACGACCAAGCGTTGCCGTCCTCGTTATTCTGATTCTCCCCCATGCTGTAAGAGAGATCCGCCTCGAACTCGATCTTAGCCTGCAACGAGTCGATCGTGGCGTAATTGTTGAGATTGCCGAAGACGTCAGCAAGGGGTTCGACCAAGGAGCTCGCCTCTTCCTCGACGAAACTGTCGAAGTTGCCGAGACGGATCTCCGCATTGAAGTCGGGGATCAAAGCGGAAACGAACCTTATACCCAATCCTTCGTTGATCTCCCCTGCCGCCGTCGAGAGTTTGCCGAGCGAGATCGCCGTATAGATCTCGGGCAACGTGATCTCGATGCCCGCGAATAAGAGCACCCTCGAGAGCACCTGCGAGGACAGGTCGATCGCAAGGCGCGTGTCGGACAAGCGGATGCTGTCCACGATCTTCAAGATGTCGCTGCTGTCGAAACTGCCCACCTCGCCCGTCGCTTCCGCCGTACGCACGGGGATCAGCCCCGAGATCATATCGCCGAGGTTCAAGATATCCGAGAAGGAGAGACGCATATTCAAGGCGGGGATCACGACGTAGATCGCGTCGGTCTCGTCGTATTCGTAATAGACCGCCAGGACGACTTTTCCACCGTCGTTCTCGTCGCGTACGACGATCGTGGCTTGGAGCTCGACCCTTTCGAGCACCTTATAGATCGCCTTCTTTAAGTCGTCGCCCTTGAGGTGCGCGATGCCGAGATTATCGAGGCTCATGCCGCTGATCGAGACGTCTGCGGCGATCGTGTACTTGACGGCGTGTTTGGAATCGGATTGCAAGAGGAACTCGAGCGCGCCGAGGTATCCGCCCTCGGTGGACGCGATGTGCGTGCTCATCACGTCGCCGTTCTCGTCGAAGGTAACGCCGGTATTCGCTTCCACGCTGATCTCGCCCTTCGTGCGGAACGCACCCGCTTCGGACAGAGAGGACGCGCCGACCGTAATGCCCGCATTGCCCGCGATCTTTTCCTTCATCGAATCCACTTCGGCAAACGATTTGTCGAAGAAGATCTCGGTATTCGTGATCTCCACGCGCAGGTGCGAATAATCGTTGAAATCGAGGGAGAACGAAGCGCCGTCCTCGCCGAGGGTGAGGCTGACGCCGTCCGTCATCGGCAGGAAGGTGCCGAGGTTATAACTGCCGAGTTCGATCATCGACAAGACGAGATCGAGCGCGCCGCCGTCTGCGGAGATGATCACGCCGGTATCTTCTTCCACGAGGATACGCAGTACGCGAGAGACCAGTCCCGCCTCGAGCGTCGCCGCGTCGTCACCCGCCGCAGCCGTGCTTTCTTCGCGGTGCAGATACCCGATCAAGAGTTCTCTGACCGCGTCGTACAGTCCGACGTTGGTCACACGGATCGCATTCTCCGCGCCGTATGCCGAACCGGAGATATACAGCACTTCCTGCTTGCCGAAGGTCGTCTGTTCGGAAGAATTGTAATAGAGAGAGATCAAGCTCGACTCCTTGTCGAAGACCGAGCCGTCGCCCGTCTTTGCGTAGAGAGAGAGCCACAACTCGACGTCGGGACGAACCAGTCCGTTCAGCGAGACGTTCGCCGCGAACTCGAGACCCATCGTCGCCTGCATTCTGTCGTCGATCGTGTTATTGCCGACCACGACCTTCATCGATTCGCCCTCAATGCTGTTCGAGATATGCTCCGAGATCGCGGTCGCGTAGGCGCCGTCCATCGTGAAGTCGATGTCGGCGGCGAATCCGACGCCCACCTTCAAAGTCGCCCAATCGCGATAGTCGGATACGTCGCCCATAAGATCGCGCGGCTTGAACTCCACGGTCAGATCGCCGATCCCGAGGGACAGGTCGAAGACGGTGGTCTGCTCTTCCCTCGCGGTGATCGCGACGTCGACGCCGATGTCGCGAATATTGACGTCCGCATACATCATCAGCTCGGGCATCACGACCTCGAGACCCAGCAACCCTGCGATGGTCGCGAGGCTGTTGCTCTTGGTATAGACGCCGACCAAACCGCGCGAGCCGTCAAGGACCACGCTGTCGATCAGTTCGTTCATGATCTCGCTGACGCTCTTTCTCGCGTGGACGGTACACTTGCAACCGTCGTTCAAGACGTCGTCGCCGTTTTCGTCTTTATGGAAACAGCTGTGCAGGATCTTACAAGTCGGATTCATACAGCCGCAGTCGAGATCGGGATAATGGCAAGTACAATTGCACGAGGGGGAACACTTGGTGTCCGTCGCGCTCTTGCCGCAGGAACCCGCCGCGAGACAATCGGGGCAAGAACAACCGCAATCTAAGGCGGTCACCGGTTCCGCACCCGCCGTGGGCAAGAATCCCTTGATGACGTCCATAAGCCCCGTGCCCTGCACCTTGGTCTTGGGCGCCCCGATCAAGGGGATCGAGAAATAAGCGGTATCCGTCGCGCCGTCGTACATCACGCGCACGACCTCTTCTCCGTTCTTGTCCGAGATCACGAGGACGAGCTCGAAATAGGAGAAGGTCTGAATGTCCGCATTCACGTCGAGACGCACCGTCAGAGGCGCTCTCAAGGTCTCGCCGACGTCCCCGTTTGCCGCGAGGTAGAGGGAGACTTGGTCGATCAAGGAAGATACTTGCTCGTTCAGCGACAGGAGTTCCGCCACGCTGCGGAGCGTCTCGGTCGCGTCGTAGTCGTAGGTAGAGGTCGTGAGATCCACCGTCACGGAAATGCCGGCGGAAACGTCCTTGAGTCTGAGGTCGGTGCCCTTGCCGAGGTCTGTATAGTCCGCCTTGCGGAGACCGTCCTCGTCCTTGAACATATAGGTCTCAAGGGGCAGATAGGCGTCCACACCGATGCCCATACCCGTCACGCTCGCGACGAGTTCCGCACCTTCCAGCACCGCGCCGAAGTTCACGCTGAACCCATTGTCCAGCTCGATACCGACGTTGACGTTTTGCAAGATCTCGGCGATGTCGATGCCGACGTTGAGTTGCATCGCCTCGATCACGCCTGCGACGAGCGCACCCGTGAAGGCAACGCTGACGCCCTTTTCGTCCAACATCAGGACGGCGAGGTTGGATAGCGCCGTCGTATCGGTGCCGCCATCTTCACCCGCAGCGGCGATCGCTTCGCTGACGCGGTCGAGGAACATCGCGTTGAGATCCACGGTATAGCGGATCGCACCGATGCCGATCCAAGGCGCGCGCAGATAAGCGGTGGAAGTCGCTCCGTCGAAATAGACGGCGAGCATCAGTTTGCGCTGAGAGGACTCGGATTCGTTATAGAGAGCGAAATACAGTTGCGCCGTCGGGATCACGTCGGCAACGGTGGCGAGATCGTCGAAGTCCATCTGCGACAGATCGACGTTCGCCTTGAGGTCGAAGGAGAGATCCCACTTGACTCGATTGTTGACGCGGATACCGAAGTCCACGTCCTTGACCAGAGCTCTGACGAGGGTCGCGATCTTCGCGTCTTCGTCCTCCGCCCCTTCGTCGATGGTCAGAGACAGTTTGCCGCTGATCTCGGCGGAGAGCCGACCGAGGGACGAGAAATCCAGATCGCCGTAGTCCCCTTTCACGAGACCGAGATTCTTCTTCTCAAATAGGATGCCGAGCTTGCCGATCGACAGATCGACGTAGTTATTCGCATCGTAGGCAAGTTTCACGCCGATGTCCACACCGCCGATCACGTTCAGCCTGACCGAGGGGGTCAGTTTGGGCAGAGAATCGCCGATACCGCCCACGTTCAAGATCGAGAGGACGCGCGCGAAACTGTCCTTCATCAGCGTGACGCCGATGCCCTTGGTCGTGAGGTCGATCCGATCGAGCAGGGTCAGATACGCCGTCGCGCCCGAAGAACCTTCCGCCGCCGCTACGCCGCCCACGCAATGCGAGCAGGTGCAACCGTAAGCGCAATGCAGTCCGTCACAGTATGCCGCTTCCAAACACGCCGTGCAGGTACAGCCGCAGGACAGAGAACCGACGCGAATGCGGAACTTCGGGATGTTGAGACCGTACACACCGCCGTCCGAGGCGAGGGTCGCGAGACCTTCCGCGTCGACGTAGACGTACAGTCCGTCGTAATAGACGGTAAAGAGGGAATCCTCGTTACGAATGAGCTCGATCCGCGCGTCGAAATTGACGCCGTTCGAAAGGTCGATATTCGCGCTGACACGCGCGATGAATCTCCCCGCGAAGTCGTCGTCGATGTCGAGGGTCAACGCGGTATTCATCAGCACGCTGCCGATACTCTCCGGCAAAATGCCGCCGAGCTCTTGCATGAAGTCGGAGAAGTCGTAGCTCATATCCGAGAAAGCGTAGTCGAGATCCACCTCGAACTGCACGTAGATCTTATCGAGCGCCGTGATGTCGCGATACGCCTTGCCTGCCTCGCCGATGACCGCGGCGGGGATCACCTCTCTCTTGCCGAGGGCGGCGGAAATGTTCGATACGTTGAATGCGACATAGGGATTCTTATATCCGATCGCATTGTCGCTCGCGGTATCGAAGCCGATCTTCGCGCCGATCTCGATGCCGTTTGCCGTCCTGAGATAGACCTTGCTCGATTGGTCGAGGTCGAGGACGGTCTCGGTATTCTTGTCCGTTGCCAAGAGCCCGATCACCGCCGCGAGGGTCCTATCCGCGAGCGCGACGGATAGTTCGTCGCCGATATACAGTCCGCCGAAGATATTGCCGAAGATCTCGACGAGTTGCTCGGTCGAGAGCGAGGACGCCGCCGCCGCGGGCATCGAGGGATACTCCGTTTCTGCGGACAGCGCTCCTGCGAAATAGTCTTCCAGACGAATGCGATACATAAACTTCGGCAAGGTCGTGCCGTCTGCGGAAAGGGACAGATTGGTCGCGTCCACGAAGACAGCGGTCTCACCCGCTGCGTATTCGCCGTACCAGATCGACAGAATGCGATTCGCCTCAGACATATCGCTCGTGGTGGCGTTGACTCTCTTATAGATATTCAGCGCGAGGTCGACGCCCGACAAAAGCAGATGGGTATTCGCTCCGCTGATCAGGTCGGACATGGCGACGGGAGAGAAGGCGACGTTCGCGTCCACCTTGAGATCCAGTCCGCCCGAGAGCGGCTCCTTGACGCCGAGCACGCAGGTGAGTTCTCCGATCACGCCGCCGAGCGCGTCGCCGAGATTGAGCTCGGTCAAACTGCCCGTGTCGCCGGACAGCGAAAGCACGGTCGAGACCGAGAATCCGGTGAACTCCTCAAGGGTGTCGTAACCCGCCGAGGAGAAACTCTCTTTCGGTACGATGAAGGTCGGGGCATAGCCGATGGACAGACGATCCACCGCAATGGTCAGGAAGGTATCTTCCGCGAGCTTGATCTGCGCGTCGAGATAGATGCCGAACCCGCTGCCGAGGATCCCGAGCTCCACGCGGATCTGCCTGATCGCAACGTCGGTGCTGGACAAGGTAGGATTGACGCCGTCGTAGATCGAAGCGAAGAGATCGAACTTGTCTTGGGCGGACTTGACTTTCTTCGCGAGAGAGTCGATCTCGGCTTGCCGCGCTTCCGCGAGTTCACCCGCCGTCTTATTGAGTTCGGCGAGTTGCTCGCGCGCGGTTTTGATCTTGCCGTTCAATTCCGCCTCTTCGCCGATGCCGACCGCTTGCTCCAGTTGCAAGGTCAAGGCGGCGATGCGCGCCTCACAATCCTCTATCTCCTGTGCTTTGGCGGAGATCCTCTTGTCGTAATCCGCGACTACCGCGCTGCTCTCCTGATTCTTTATCGCGTTTTCAAGATCCTTCTTGGCGGTATTCGCAAGACCCGATACGATGGAAAGGATCGCTTCCCTGTCGAGGGTCAAAGCGATCGCCTTCCTGCCGCCCGGCTTGCGCTCCATCGTCTTGACGACGCGCACGATCAAGCTGAAGACGTCGAGTTTCGCATAGCTCTTGTCTTCGCCCGCCGCCGCGACGAATTCGTAGGTGCCGTTCTGCACGATCGCGGACAGAGCGTCAGAGTAGGTGCCGCCCGGCGCGAAGGTGTCGATCAGGAGTTGCCTGGTCTCTTCACCCGCCGCGCTATTCTCTTCGGCGGTGCCGAGCAAGGAAGCGACGGTCTCGGTGATAAAGGAATTGATGGTCGTAGCGAGATTGATGCCTTCGTAGACGAACTTCGGCATATTGAGGGCGGAGAGATCGACGTAGAGCGCATTTTTGCTTCCCACGTAATAGACCGTGCCGAGGCGCTTGTTGCCCGCGCTCCGCATCTCGTAGATCTCCATCTCTATGTAGTTGCGTTCGTTCTTGTTCCAATCGAGTTCCGCATTGACGTCGATGAGGAGCCCGAGCGTCCCCGCCCCGAGGGTCAAGGTGCGCTCGCTGAGACTGCCGAGAGAGTCCAGTCCGAAGTATTCGCGGAGCACGCCGCCGATTAGGTTCTCGACCGTGACTTGCTTCTCGGTCTCGTTGTTGAGCTCCAAGCGGAAGGTGAACTCCAGGTTGGTCACGCCGAACTTCCTGTAATCGTTGAATTCGGGGAAGTTGATCGTGCCGACTTCGGCGCCCGAAGTGCCGTAGTATTGGTTGTCGACCGTGAAATCAAGGACGAAAATATCCGCCCCGTAGCCGAGGTCGGCGTCGATGGAGACGAGCTTTCCGCCCTGCAGATCCACCGTAAAGTCACAAGTGATGGTCTCGAAGGTATAGTTCGCGATCGTGGTCAGCGAAATGCCGAACGCGGAAGTCAGGATCGCGTCCACTTGGAAGCCTTCGAGCAAGCTGCTGACGACGGGGTTGCCGAGCAGGCTCAGAACGTAATTGAGGGTCTTGTTGATGTTGGTCTTGAGAACGAGGCGCGTCGCGTCCCCCTTCTCGATCTTGGTCACGCTGCGAATGGCGGAAGACGCCATATTGTTGATCAACGTACCGACCGAAGTGAAGTTCGGAATATCGATCGACATCACGTCGCCCATCATTCCCGAGACCTTGTCGTAGACGCCGTCCGCGACGGTCAAGAGGTCGTGCAGGCTGAATTCGTCCATATAGACGCTCACGCCACCCTCGTCGTTCGGCACGTTCAGGTAGAAAACGCTATTCACGTAATACAGCCCGAACACGGCCTCGCGCGTAGCAGAAGAGTAGAGTTCAAACAGCAATTCGGTCTCGGAATCCTTCTTGCGGTTGTACTTGCACTCGAACAAGGCGTACATATTGAAGGTCTTGCCGCTCTCCACTACGGTCATATCCTCCGATACGAATTTGAACGCCAACGTGTCGCTCTCGTCTTCCACGGCGAGCGCCTCTTTGAGGTACGAGAAGAACTCGTCGACCGACGAATCGGTCTTCTCTCCCCCGTCCACGTCTATCTGCGAAGTCGACGAGCCGCCGCCCGATGAGCCGCCGCCCGACGAGCCGCCCGATGACGGGACTACGGTGGTCGTCTTCGGCGCACAAGCAAATGCGACGAGAGCCACCGCAAAACAGAGTAGCAATATCAAGAGTATTTTTGTGTGAAGATTTTTAGTCATATTTCCTCCGAGACCGTGCATTATCACGCGCATAACGCTCGCGCATAGATAATTACACAAACTTATTCTATATCGCGGTCGCGCGCTTGTCAATATTTATTAATTTTTCTTATCCGAAAATCTGCCCTTTCTCTCTCGTCCCGCAATCGACGATCACCCCGCCCGTGACAAAAAAAGGCGCACTCCCCTTTAACGGAAATGCGCCGAGATAGGCTCGCTTTTCAGGGCGAAAACGCGCCCCTTTTCTTATAGATCTTTCGAAAAAAACCGCTCGACCAACACCGCAATGGTTTTGCCGGAATAGTCGGATATATCTTCATTTATTTTAGAAACGAAGTCGGAGTTTTGGAGCTGCTCGTCGAGACTGGTGCCGAGGAGTTCTTCCTCGGTCGGGATCGTGATCTTCGCCATCAAATAGCGCTTGCGATAGAGCACGCCGTTTTCATAGCGGTCGGTGCCGTCCTCGTTGACGGACGTAAACGTCAAAATGCCGCGCGCGACGGAGTAATACCCTTTCTTGACCGTATAGTAGCCGTCCTCGTCCGCCGCGTACACGTTGCCGCCGCGGAAACGCAACTTGTCCTCTTGGTCGTTGATGCGGTAGACCCCCTCAAAGCTATCCGAATCGGCGCCCGCTTCGCGGAACATCTCGACCGAATCCCCCGCAAAGAGATTCTTTTCGTAGGCAAAATACTGCGTTCGGGGCGTGAAGGCGGCAGCGAGCGTGCCGTACATCGAGAGGACGTCGTCGCTCGCGCCCGATGAGATCAAAATGTCCTTGTAACGCGCCGTCACGAGATCCACCGCTTCGTCGCTGCAAATGATCGTATATGCGTTGGGGACCTCGGTATGCTCCACCACGCCCGATACGGTGAGTTCCCCTTCGATGAAAGTATATTCGAAGGTCGTCAGGTCGTCGCCGAACCGAAGGGCGCTGCGCGATCGAATGAAACGATCCGTGAGGGTGTCGTAGGTGTACATATAGTAGGTCTCGTCCGAAACGATCCCTTTATTGCAAGATGCAAGGGAGAAAAGCATTGTGAGCAGCATTATCGCCGCAACGATCATCGAAAACTTTTTCATAGGATACAGTATAGCACGAAAGGCGCAAAAACGCAACCTTCGCGCGAGAGTTGCTCAATTATTCGGCTTTTTCTTCTTTCTGTGAGAGTCTTCCAAAAGATCGTAGTACTTGTTAAAGACCTCGATCGCGAGCATCTCGTCTTTTTCCAAGATCAAGACGGTTTCTCCCGTGTCGTCCGTTTCGACGCGGAAGACCATCGCCTCGTCCTCGCCGATCCCCTCTATCTCCTCAATGGGTTTCAAGACGGCGAAAAGGGTCATTTGCTCATCAACCCAATGGGGGATCACCGCGACCTGCTCAAAACGTATCTCCTTCCCGCTCGATAAATACATCGTGATCGGATCCTTGTTGTCTTTGTCGAGCAAAATATCGAGTATATCTTTCTTTTTATCGGACGATTTCATGATTTTCTCCTTTTCGACGTATCGAAAACCGCTTCGTTATGCGACTTTCAGTATAGCACGATCCCACAGGAAAAACAACTCATCCGCGCAAACGGGAGAGCAAACGCGAAACAAAAAAAAGCGCTTTTTTGCAGCAAAAGCGCCTTTTGAAGTACTCGGTAAAGCGTTTGAAAAGCACACGAAACGGAAGGATCCCCACTTATAAGGGATCGTAGTTATTCCGATTTTTTTATTGGTAGCTGCGTCTTCCCCAGGGCGATCCTACATAAGATCGCAATATATCGCATAAACCTTTTCCGCAATTTCCTGATCGGTTTCTACGACGAGCCGCTCATCGTCATCGGTTTGTTCAACGCGAAACAGGATCGCTTGATCGTCTTCAACCCCCGGTATGGGCTCTAGCGGTTTCAAAAGGGCGAAGAGCGTATCTACCCCGTCCACTTCATAAGGGATGACCGCACATTGCATAAAAGATATGCTCTTCCCTCCCTCGAGCCCCAGCGTGATGGTTTCGGTATTTTCCCGATCGAGCAATATTTCCGAAATCCTCTTCTTTCCGTCTGACGCCATTTTTTCTCCTTCTTGTGACGAAAATCACAATGTAATACCTTATTGCTATTATTGCACAAAAACTCGGACAAGTCAATAGCTTGGCTTCAGGCGAGACGGAATGAAAAAAGCGCCCTCGCCATCGCGAAAGCGCCTTTTGGCAGGAGTAGTAGGAATCGAACCTACACCATAGGAGTCAGAGGCCTATGTGCTGCCACTACACCATACTCCATCGTCGCGTCTTATTATATAACGCTTTTCAGAAGAATGCAAATGCTTTTTCGGAAAAAATGTTTTTTTACCCGACGGCAAAAAATACAAATGTTTTTTGATTGACAAGGATTATAAATAATGCTATTATTTTCTTCGTCACGGACGTGACCCATTAGCTCAGTCGGTAGAGCACTTGACTTTTAATCAAGGTGTCCGGAGTTCGAATCTCCGATGGGTCACCAAAAAAATCAAAAATTATAGTTGACAACCCCAAGTCGGCTATATATAATAAAAATCACGCGACCGTGGCGGAACTGGCAGACGCGCCAGACTTAGGATCTGGTATCCTGGATGTGGGAGTTCAAGTCTCTTCGGTCGCACCAAATAACGATCTTTTGCGGGAGTGGCTCAGTGGTAGAGCGTTGCCTTGCCAAGGCAAATGTCGCGGGTCCGAATCCCGTCTCCCGCTCCAAAGATACGACCCTGACGGGATTCCGTTGCGAAGCAACAAATGCGAAGCATTGGACCCGCTCGTGGGACCGTACCGGAGCAAGGCGTAGGTTCTCGCGTCAGCGAGCATCCCGTCTCCCGCTCCAAAAGGTCTTAGTGATAAGACCACCATATGCGCCCTTAGCTCAGCTGGTAGAGCAACTGACTCTTAATCAGTGGGTCCCGGGTTCGAATCCCTGAGGGCGCACCACTCAAAACTCCGAGCAATCGGAGTTTTTCTTTTGCCCTCGGGATTCCGCGGCTATGCCGCGCGCCTACGGCGAGAACCCGTGACACGTCCCGTCTGACGTTCGCACCTGCTTTTTCAAATGATTTATTTTTGTAATGTTAAGTGCTACATCTTGCTTTTGGCTCACTAATCCGTCGCTTTGCTCCTTACGAATCCCTGAGGGCGCACCACTCAAAACTCCGAGTAATCGGAGTTTTTTCTTTTGCCCTCGGGATTCCGCGGCTAAGCCGCGCGCCTGCGGCGTGAACCCGTGACACGTCCCGTCTGACGCTCGCACCTGCTCCCATTTCGGTTAGGTATAAATTAATACATTCTACCCCACCTAACGTTAAGCTCACTATTCCGTCGCTCCGCTCCTTACGAATCCCTGAGGGCGCACCACTCAAAACTCCGAGCAATCGGAGTTTTTTATTACGCCATCAGGGATTCCGCGGCTATGCCGCGCGCCTACGGCGAGAACCCGTGACACGTCCCGTCTGACGTTCGCACCTGATCCCATTTCGGTTAGGTATATATAAATACATTCTACCCCACCTAACGTTTGGCTCACTAATCCGTCGCTTTGCTCCTTACGAATCCCTGAGGGCGCACCAAAATCCATTCGCGCTCTTCGTCTTCGGATTGGTTTTAATGCCATATTTCTTTCTTTGAATCAAGTTTCATTCGAGCCGTAGGCGAGTTATCATTCCGACGCTGAGAGCATTGATTTAATCGAGAATGATAACTCTCTACGCTCGTACCCAATCGGAGTTTTTTCTTACGCCTTCGGGATTCCGCGGCTATGCCGCGCGCCTACGGCGTGAACCCGTGACACGTCCCGTCTGACGTTCGCACCTGCTCCCATTTCGGTTAGGTATATATAAATACATTCTACCCCACCTAACGTTTGGCTCACTAATCCGTCGCTCCGCTCCTTACGAATCCCTGAGGGCGCACCAAAATCCATTCGCGCTCTTCGGATGAGTTTTTAATGCCATATTTCTTTCTTTGAATCAGGTTTCATTCGAGCCGTAGGCGAGTTATCATTCCGACGCTGAGAGCATTGGTTTAATCGAGAATGATAACTCTCTACGCTCGTACCCAATCGGAGTTTTTTCTTACGCCCTCGGGATTCCGCGGCTATGCCGCGCGCCTACGGCGAGAACCCGTGACACGTCCCGTCAGGGATCGCACCTGCTCCTTCCTCTCTTATTCGCCCTTTCGATCCCTCGGTTGATTTGGATTTGATAATCATTTGGTAGAGTGCGCCTATATGGCGATCCTTCTATAAGGGATTGTTTTTCCGTAGCGTTATGGTATAATACGAATGATCGGTTTACCGAGAGGAGAAATGTATGGATAGGATCACTTATATTTGGAAAAGGAGCGGCAATTTGAACGAGAACGCCGTCCTTGGGTCAAAACGATGATCGGGAAGATGGTTCGCGGGATCGTCGATCGACCGATGGGGAGCCGCCACCCCGAATACCCACATATCCTCTATCCGATCAACTACGGCTACGTCGAAGGGATATTCGCCGCAGACGGCGAGGAGCAGGACGTTTACGTCCTCGGCGCGGACAAACCGCTCGAACGCTTTGAGGGCAAGGTGATCGCGATCTATCGGCGACAAAACGACCTTGAAGACAAATGGATCGTCGAGGTAGACGGACGGGACTACACGGACGACGAGATCCTCTCCGCCATCGCCTTCCAAGAACAGTATTTCAAAGGGGAATTGATCCGCTGATCAAACGCCTCTTGCGCGGCCTTTACGGCGCGAGTAGAGGGTTTTCGCGACCGTGAAAAGCAAGACCGCAAGTGCAACGCACAAAAAGACCTCGAAAACGAGGTCCGCCCCCTTCCCTGCGAGCAAGGCGACGGTCAGCACGATGCCTGCGGCGGTGAAATTGCCCGCGGCAAGCGCGAAAAAGGCGTTTTTCGACGACAATCCGAGCAAGGAAGCGAGCAATGCCCCCGCCCATATCCCCGTCAACGGAAGCGGTATCGCGACGAAAGCGAACACGCCGAAGGTAGTAGCGTCCGATCGTCGCTCCCCCTTCTTGTCGGCATTCGAGGCGATCTGCTCTGCGCGCGAGCCCAGTCGCTCCGTTAAAAAGTTCGCAACCTTTTTCGCAAAAGGGATCCGTTTCGCGAGAGAAAGGGTGCGCGGAACGGTCACCGAGAGCAGCGCGGCAAGCAAGACGGAAGACAGATAAGCGGCGAACGCCCCGCGCCATACCGCCTCTCCCTGCGTGGCGGCGTAAAGCACGGCGCCCTTGATCTCGGTCACGGGGATCAAGGCGATGAGAGCCGCCACCGCGGTGGGATCCCACCCAAGACTATCGAAAAATGCGATGATCGCCGATGCCATATACTCCCTTGCGCCTCCCTACAAATCGCTTGCATTTTTTTCGCCGTCGTACTATACTCAAGATATGAAAAAGATATTGAGCGCGATGCGTCGCGCGGTGCAGGATTTCCATATGATCGAGGACGGGGACAAGATCGCCGTCGGCATCTCGGGCGGCAAGGACAGCCTGATCCTCTTCGAGTCGCTCTATCGCTACGCGAAGTTCTCTCCCGAAAAGTTTTCCCTGATCGCCGTCAACGTAAACATGGGGTTCAAAGAGACCTCCGCCGAGGAGCTTGAACGCCTACGCGCCTATTTCCGCGAGAAGGAAGTCCCCTTCTTCGAGGAGAAGACCGACATCGCGGAGATCATCTTCGACATTCGCAAGGAGACCAATCCCTGCTCTCTATGCAGCAAGCTCAGGCGCGGCGCTTTGTGTTCCGTCGCCGCGAGAGAAGGGGCGAACAAGGTCGCCCTCGGACACCACGCCGACGACGTCCTCGAGACCTTCCTGCTCTCCCTCTCCTACGAAGGGCGACTCTCCACCCTCGCCCCGACCAGTTATCTGACCAAGACCGAGACCACCGTGATCCGTCCCCTCTTATACGTGGACGAAAAGGACATTCGCGGCGCGGCGAGGCGCCTCGAGCTCCCCGTCGTTTTCAATCCCTGCCCCGCGGACAAACACACGAAGCGAGAGTATATGAAACAACTCGTGGAGAACCTGCGCGCCGACATTCCCGACGTTCGCAAGAGTATGCTCAGCGCGATCTGCCATCCGGAACGATATAACCTCTGGAAGAAATAATCTCCTTTTCACCGCATATTTCTGTATTTTTGCTTGGTACTCTCGCCGCCGCGCACGTGGCGTTCCTCTCTGTTTTTGTCGAGGATACCTTTGACAAGACGATAACTCGCGGCGTCTATTTGCGGCAGCCTGACCGTCATATCGCTGTGAACGGTGGACTTGCTGACGTCAAAGACGACGGCCGCCGCTCTGACCGTCGCGTCGTGTTCGATGATGTATGCCGCTATCTCGGCTACTCGCTCTTTGATATTCTCTCTCATACTGCCTCCGCCCTACATTCTTATGTCGAAAAATGGTAAAAAAGACGCGCTCCGTGCGATTTCCCGCAGAAAGTCGTTATTGACAGCTCCCCGAGCGCGTAGTATGATAGAGATAACCTGCTAAGGCAGGTTTCGGGGGGATAGACAGATGCAGAGATTCGTAAACGAACGCTGTGACCTACTGGATCAAAAGGGGCATTTGACCTACCCCGGCTACTCGACCTACGAGGTCTGGGACTACGAGCGCGCCGACATACGCGCCTCCTCGCTCCGCATCAAGGAATGGGACTACTATTACGTCGGCAACGAGAAGTTCGGCGTGGCGCTGACCATCGCGGACAACAGCTATATGGGCATGATCTCCGCGTCCTTCCTGGACTTCACGGACGGATTCCAACAGACCAAGAGCAAGATCATCCCCTTCACCTTCGGCAAACTCGCTCTGCCACCTTCTGCCGAAGTGGGCGAGACCTCTTATAAGAGTAACAAGATCGAGATGAGCTTCCGCGTCAAAGAGAAGGAACGTCATCTCCGCTGTAACTACCACGATTTTTGGAACGGGTTTCCCCTGATCCTCGACGTCAAACTGACCGATCTGCCGCGTGACAGAATGGTCATCGCTACCCCCTTCGCAGAGAAAAAGACCGCCTTCTACTTCAATCAAAAGATCAACTGCATGCACGCGGAAGGCTACGTGCAGATGGGTGAGCGCAATTACACCCTCGGCACGGACAAAAAGGATATGGGACTCTTGGACTGGGGACGCGGCGTGTGGACGTACAAAAACACCTGGTACTGGAGCAGCCTGAACACCGTGCTCGCAGACGGCAGGAAGTTCGGATTCAACCTCGGTTACGGCTTCGGCGATACCTCGGCGGCGACGGAAAATATGCTGTTTATTGACGGCGTGGCGGACAAACTCGAGGACGTGGTCTTCGAGATCCCGAAAAACGAAGCGGGCGAATACGATTATCTCGCTCCGTGGCGGGTCGTCTCACCCGACGAAAGGGTGAAATTGACCTTTACGCCGATATTGAATCGCGCGGCGAAAATGAGCGTCCTAATGCTCGCATCCGATCAAAACCAAGTCTTCGGAAAGTTCTCCGGAACCGTCACGCTTTCAAGCGGAGAAGTCATCACGCTCGACGGCGCCGTCGGCTTTGCGGAACGCGTTTACAACAAATGGTAATTTTCGGATAAATCCGAATAAAGGAGCATAAATGATCTATATTACAGGCGACCTGCACGGGGATTACGACTTTGATAAATTGCCCGCTTTTGCAGAGAAGCATCACGAACTGACCCGCGACGACTACGTGATCGTGGCGGGTGACTTCGGCATTTGGTCCAAAACCGATATAGAATACGGTTTGAAACGCCACGAGGCGCTCCCCTTTACCCTGCTCTTCGTGGACGGCAATCACGAGCATTTCGACGCGCTGAACGCCCTGTCCGTCGAGAATTGGCACGGCGGCAAGGTGCATCGCCTGAAAGACAACGTCCTACACCTGATGCGCGGGCAAGTATATGAGATCGAGGGCAAGACTTTCTTCACCTTCGGCGGCGCAACGAGCAACGACAAGGACTATCGCATACAAGGAGAAGACTGGTTCCCCGAGGAAGTGCCGAGCGACGACGATATCGTGGAAGCGAATCGCAATCTAGAGCGCGTACATTTCAAAGTGGACTACATCGTCACCCACTCCTGCGACGAAAAGACCCTCTACTATCCGCTGATCAAGAATGCCCGCGCCTTCTTCGTCGTGCGCCCCGAGAACGGCATCCTCTCCTATTTCGAGGAGAAGGTCGATTACGGACATTGGTACTTCGCGCACTTCCACGTGGACGGCGACGTCACCGACAAGAAGACCGTTCTTTACGAACAGATTATCAGAATCGTATGATCTTTTACCCTTAAAAAGTCCCTACGCTGTCCCTAAAGAGAGCCTAACGATATGACCATCGAACAAGCCTTCCGCAAGCTCGCGAGATCCCCCTTTCGATCTCGCTTTCACCTCTCGCCAAGCGAGCGCGCCCAGGCAGAGAAGCTCGGCGAAGAGCGCCTTCGCGCGCACGCCGCGGATCTCATTTCCGCCCGCCTTGCTCCCGCCGCGCCACAAAACGACGGCAAGCAGACCCCGATGCGCGGGCATCCCGTCTTCGTCGCCCAGCACGCCACCGCCTGCTGCTGCCGCGGTTGCCTCCAAAAGTGGTATCACGTCCCAAAAGGCGTCCCCCTTACCGAGAAACAGCTAGAAAAGATCGTCAACCTCCTGATGGCTTGGATAAAAAAGGAAATGCAATAAAAAAACGGATGCGCCACAGACGCATCCGCTTTTTTAGAAAACGATCATTTCTTTTCGATCGTATAGCCCTCTTTCGTGTCCTTAATAAGGTATCCCTTCTCCGCGATCTCGGCGCGCAGGCGATCCGCTTCCGCCCAATTCTTCTCCTTCTTGGCGGCGAAGCGAGCCTCCGCAAGAGCGGCGATCTCTTCAGGCACGTCGACCTTTTCGGGAGCGGGCGCCGTCACCTTGTCGAGCGAGAGACCCAAGACTTTGTCGAAATCGAGCGCGAGCTTGTAGATATCCTTGCTCTTCGGCAGTTTGACCGCCTCCCACAGTACGCCCAAGGCGAAGGGGATATTCATATCGTCTTCGACGGCGTCTCGGAACTTCTTTGCGAGGTCATTGATCACGGCGGGATCGGTGACGTCCGCGCTCATCTTGTGCGCGTAGAGCGCGTTGCGTAAGCGCTCGTACGAGGTATGCGCCGCGTCCATACCCTCGAAGGTGAAGTTCAACTTCTTGCGATAATGCGCGTTCAGGCAGAAATAGCGGAAGTCGAGGGGCAAATACCCTTTCTTTTCGAGGTCGGAGATCGTATAGACGTTGCCGAGGCTCTTGCTCATCTTGCCGCCGTCCACCATCATAAACTCGCCGTGCATCCAGTAGTTCACGGTCTTTTTGCCCGCGAGCGCCTCGTTCTGCGCGATCTCGTTCTCGTGATGCACGGGCACGGCGTCGATGCCGCCCGTATGCAGATCGAAGGTCTCGCCGAGATACTTTTTGCTCATCGCGCTGCACTCGATATGCCAACCGGGGAATCCCATGCCCCACGGGCTCTCCCATTGCATAATGTGGTTCTTGTCCGCATTTTTCCATAGGGCGAAGTCGGCGGGATGGCGCTTCTCGCTGTTCTCCTCGATGCGGGCGCCCGCTTCCTTCTCGTCCACCGTCTGACCCGACAGTTTGCCGTAGCCGGGGAACTTGCCGATGTCGAAATAGATGCCGTCCGAGATCTCATAGGCGTAGCCCTTGTCCATCAATTCCTTGACGAACTCGATCATCTCGGGGATATGCTCGGTCGCCTTCGCGATGATCTCGGGGCGTCCGACGTTGAGCGCGTCGATGTCCTTAAAAAACGCCTCGGTGTAGAACGCCGCGATCTCCCACGGAGTCTTGCCCTCTTTGCGGGCGGCTTTCTGCATCTTGTCCTCGCCCTCGTCGCCGTCCGACAAAAGGTGTCCGACGTCGGTGATATTCATCACGCCCTTGACCTTGTATCCGCAATAGCGCAGAGACCTTCTGAGAAGGTCCATAAAGATATAGGTACGCATATTGCCGATGTGGGCATAGCTATAGACGGTGGGGCCGCAGGAATACATCCTGACGAGGTTCCCTTGCAAGGGGGTAAACTCTTCCTTTTCGCGATCTAACGTGTTATAAACTTTCATACTTCTCCGTTGCCGTCCGGCTTTTCGCCTTTCTCCGCTTTCGCGATGTCGAGGCTGATGTCGCTCTGTTCGCCCTCATCGAAAGCGTGAGCGGGAATGCCGAGCTTCTTTTCCAATTCTTCGATGCGCCTATTCAATCTGCGGAACTCCGCGAGGATCGGGTCGGGCAGTTTGATTTGATCCATATCCGCGATGCGGACGTCGCCCTGCTTGACCACCCTGCCGGGTACGCCGACGACGGTACTATGCGGCGGCACTTCCTTCAAGACCACGCTGTTCGCGCCGATCTTGCTGTCGTGTCCGACGGTGAAGGGGCCGAGCACCTTCGCCCCCGCCGAGATCATCACGCGATCCTGGATCGTCGGGTGGCGTTTGCCTTTATCCTTACCGCTGCCGCCGAGGGTCACGCCCTGATAGATCACGACGTCGTCCCCGATCTCCGCGGTCTCGCCGATCACGACGCCCATGCCGTGGTCGATAAAGAGGCGCCTGCCGATCTTCGCCGCAGGGTGGATCTCAATGCCCGTGATCTTCTTCGCACGTTGCGAAATCACGCGCGCGATGAACTTATGCCCGTGCTCGTACCACCAATGCGCGCGGCGGTACATACGGATCGCCTTGACGCCCGAATAGGTGAAATACACTTCCCAAAAGCTTCTCGCCGCAGGGTCTTTGTCGAGGACGTTCAGGATGTCCTCTTTGGTTTTCTTACCGATAAAGCACATTTTCTCTTCCTTTTATTTGTATTCGAGGACCGCCTTGATCCTCCTGACGCCAGCCGAGGAGCTCTGCTCCTTGACGATGCGGAAATGTCCGAGTTCGCCGGTATTCGCCGCGTGGGGGCCGCCGCAGATCTCGGTCGAGAACTCACCGATCGAATAGACCTTGACCTTCTCGCCGTACTTGCTGTCGAAGACGCCGATCGCACCCATCGCTTTCGCCTCGGGAACGGTCATTTCGCGGCAGATCACGTCCGCTTTCGCCGCGATCGCGTTATTGACGTATTCCTCGATCTTCGCGATCTCGTCGGGGGTCAACGGGCGGTCGAGGTTGAAGTCGAAGCGTAAGCGCTCCGCCGTGATATTACTGCCTTTCTGGCGAATATTCTCATCTACTATAGTACGCAGCGCCGCGTTCATAAGGTGCGTCGCGGTATGCAGACGGGTGACTTCGACGGTATTGTCCTGCAATCCGCCCTTAAAGCGCTGCTCCGCGCCCGCGTGCGACTTTTGCTGATGCTCCTCGAACGCCTTTTGATAGCCCTCGACGTCCACCTCGTAGCCGATCTCCTTCGCGAGTTCCACCGTCATCTCGATCGGGAAACCGTAAGTGTCGTAGAGCTTGAACGCGGTCTTTCCGGACAGGCGCTTGACGGGGAGATAGGAGATGACCTTCTCAAACTCCTTGAGCCCCTGTTGCAGGACGGAAGAGAAGCGCGCGACTTCCTTGTCGAGTTCGGAGAGGATCTTCGCCTCGTTTTCGCCGATCTCGGGATAGATGTCTCTGTACTGCGCGATGTAGACCTTTGCGATCTCGGCAAGGCCGCCTTCGGGCAGGTCGATGACCCTGCCGAAACGCACGGCGCGACGGATCAAGCGGCGCAGGACGTAGCCTTGGTCGACGTTAGAGGGCGTGACGCCCTTTTGGTCGCCGAGGAGCATCGTCGCGGTGCGGATATGGTCGGCGATGATGCGCATCGCCTTGGTGATGTCGTCGGTTTCGCCGTAGCGCTTGCCCGAGAGCGCCTCGAGCTTCTTGATCGCGCCTTGCAAAAGGTCGGTCTCATAGACCGATTTGTAGCCGTTCAGGATGCAGAGCGTACGCTCGAGACCCATACCGGTGTCGACGTTCTTCTGCGCGAGAGGAGCGAACGAGCCGTCCGCCTGCTTGTTGTACTGCATAAAGACGTCGTTCCAAATCTCGATATATTTGCCGCAATCGCAGGCGGGAGAACAGTCCTCGCTGCACTTCGGCTTGCCGGTATCTATAAACATCTCGGTATCGGTGCCGCACGGACCCGTCTGTCCCGCGGGGCCCCACCAGTTGTTCTTTTTGGGCAGATAGAAGATCCTATCCGCGGGGATGCCGCATTCCATCCAAATGCCAGCCGCCTCGGTGTCGCGCGGCGCAGTCTCGTCGCCCGCGAAGACCGAAACCGCGAGACGGTTCTTGTCTATGCCGAGTACCTTAGTCAGGAACTCGTAGCTCCAAGAGATCGCTTCCTGCTTAAAGTAGTCGCCGAGCGACCAGTTGCCGAGCATCTCGAAGAAGGTGCAATGCGTCGCGTCGCCGACCTCGTCGATGTCGCCCGTTCTGACGCACTTTTGCACGTCCGTGAGGCGCGTCCCCTGCGGGTGCTTTTCGCCCGACAGATAGGGAACGAGGGGGTGCATACCCGCCGTCGTGAAGAGGACGGTCGGATCGTTCTCGGGGATCAAGGACGCGCCCTGAATGACGGCGTGACCCTTGCTCTTGAAGAAATCGAGATAGAGTTTGCGAAGTGTGATAGAATCCATAAGTCAAGTCTTCCTTTTATTTTTTCGCACCCTTACGGGTAATGGCTTTGAAGTATTCCTCGAGTTTCGCCGTGGCGAACGAGGGGGGCATCCCTTCGAGGGTCGCCATCGCGATCCTGCGACGAGGGAGCGGGAAAGAGAGCGGTACGACGCGGAGCGAGCCTTCCGCGAGTTCCTTGTCGATATATTCCTTGGTCACGCAACCGACGCCGAGCCCCGCCTTGGCGCATTCCGCAACGAGATCCACGCTGCACAGTTCAAAGGCGGGCGAGAGCTTGCCGCCGAGCGCCTCGATCGCACGTTCCACGGCGCGACGGGTGCTGGAGCGCTCCTCCAAAAGGATCAAAGGGAGCGAAGTGAGTTCGCCCACCGAAAGGGGCGCGTCGCCGATCCTTGCCACCATATCGGGGTTGGCGACGAAGCATTCGCCGATGTCCGCGCAATCGGTCAGCCGAATGCCGGCATACGGCGTATCGTCCACGCGGTTGATGAAACCGAGATCCACCTTGCCGCCTTTCAGGAGATTCATGATCTCGTCGGTCGTGCGGTTGGTGATCTTGATATTGATCTTGGGATACTGTTGCTTGAATCGCTCGATGGTGGGCAGAATGAAATACTTGCTGATCGTATCCGACGCTCCGATATGGACGGTGCCCTCTTCAAGTCCACGCATCTGCGAAAACTTATTCTCCGCCGCGGTGAGTTCGTCGAATGCCCGCGACACGTATTCGTAGATCATGCGCCCTTCGGGCGTGAGTTCCATTCCCTTCGCCGTACGGACGAAGAGTCTGCCGCCGAGTTGCTCCTCGAGCTGTTTGATACCGTAAGAGACGGCGGGTTGAGAGATAAAGAGCTCTTTGGAAGCCTTGGACAGATTGCCCGTCTTCGCGACGACGTAGAACACTCTGTAAAACTCAAGCTTCACCATATGCGCGCACCCCCTTTGCAGTATCTATAAAAAAATTATATACATTCCGCGCGTAAAAGGCAAGGATTTTTGACGCATTGCCTGCAATCGTCAAAAATCCGTGCGTTAGCACAAAAGCGAGCGTAGCCGAGCGTCTCATTTGCCCGCAATCGTCAAAAATCCGTGCGTTAGCACTAGAGCGAGCGGTTTGCAACTTTGACGATCGCTTGCCATCGTCAAAGGTGCGCGCGTTAGCGCTAAAGTGAAGCGAAGCGTAACGTCTCTTTAATTCTTTAATGTGGAATGCGAAATTGCGGGTCGCTTCGTTCCGAAAGGAATGCGTAGCATTACAAAACAAGCGAGCGCGGCGCTGCCGTCGGGGTCCCCGAATAATTATTAATTATTTGGGGTATTGGCCGCGCGGACAAGGGTTGCAGATGCAAGGCGAAGTCGCCCCAAGGAATACTCTATTCTCGGGGACCCCGTTACGAAAAAAAACCTGCAGGCGCATAATCCACCCCCAACGAGCGCGGAGAGGCTTTACCCGTGGGCGCAGAGAGGGGTGCAGAGACGAACGCTCAACGAGAGAGGGAGCAGGCGCGTATTTCTCGTACGTAACTGCTCCCTCTCAAAGTTGTAGTGACGTATATGCGCCGCTATCTGCGCCCACTAACGTATTTCGTTTTTGCGAAGCACGTCGTGCGCCCCACCCTCCACGATCGAGGTCGAAGACACCAAGGTCAGATTCGCCTTCTCTTGGAGCTCGGGAATGGTGAGCGCGCCGCAGTTGCACATCGTGCTCTTTACCTTCGCGGTCGTGACGGCGACGCCGTCCTTGAGCTTACCTGCATAAGGAACGTAGCTGTCGACTCCTTCTTCAAAGGTCAGGTTCGTCTTGCTGCCGCCGAGGTCGTAGCGTTGCCAGTTGCGGGCGCGCGCGCTCCCTTCGCCCCAGTATTCCTTCATATAAGTGCCGTTGATCTTCACCTTCGCGGTCGGGCTCTCGTCGAAACGGGAGAAATACCTGCCGAGCATCACGAAATCCGCTCCCATCGCAAGGGCGAGGGTCAGATGATAGTCGTGCACGATGCCGCCGTCCGAGCAGATCGGCACGTAGATACCCGTCTCCTTGTAGTACTCGTCACGCGCCTTGGCGACCTCGATGACAGCGGTCGCTTGTCCCCTACCGATTCCCTTGGTCTCGCGGGTGATACAGATCGATCCGCCGCCGATGCCGACCTTCACAAAATCCGCGCCGCACTCGGCGAGGAAACGGAATCCTTCCGCGCTGACCACGTTGCCCGCGCCGATCTTGACCGCGTCGCCGTACTTCTCACGAACGAAGTCGATCGTGCGCTTTTGCCACTCGCTGTATCCTTCCGACGAGTCGATGCACAAGCAGTCCACGCCCGCTTCCACGAGGGCGGGGACGCGCTCGGCATAGTCGCGCGTATTGATGCCCGCGCCGACCATATAGCTCTTGTGGCAGTCGAGCAACTCGTTCTCGTTCTCTTTGTGCGAATCGTAGTCCTTGCGGAAGACGAGGAACTTCAGATTTCCTTTCTTGTCCACGAGGGGGAGCGTATTGATCTTGTTGTCCCAGATGATGTCGTTCGCCTGGCTGAGGTTGGTGTCCTCGCTCGCGGTCACGAGCTTATCGAGCGGCGTCATAAAGGAAGAGACGGGGGCGTCCATCGGCGTGTGACCGATGCGGTAGTCACGCCCCGCCACGATGCCGACCAGCTTGCCGAACGAGGTGCCGTCCTCGGTGACCGCCATCGTATTGTGCCCCGTCCTCTCCTTGATCGCGAGGACGTCGGCGAGGGTCGACGTGGGTTTCAAGTTGGAATCGCTGACGATGAATCCCTTTTTGTAGGACTTCACACGACGAACCATCGCCGCCTGACTCTCCACGCTCTGCGATCCGTAGATAAAACTGATGCCGCCTTCTTTTGCAAGCGCGATCGCCATATTATCGTCCGATACCGCCTGCATGACGGCGGAGACCATCGGGATATTGAGGGTCAGGGGACAGGATTCTTCCCCTTTTCTGAACTTCACGAGCGGGGTCTGCAACGAGACGCGATCGGGAGTGCATTCCGAAGAGGAATAGCCGGGGATCAACAGATATTCTCCGAAAGTGCGGGAGGGTTCATCGTAAATGCGCGACATAGTTCGTTCTCCTTTTTAGGTATTGTTATGATGATAAATAAAAAAGAGAGAAAAATCAAGCGTTTTCTCCCCCTTTTTTACTTTTTTACAGCCGCCGCACGACGCCGGATACGAGGCGCAGGAATCTTTCGCCCGCCTTGTCCGCCGCCGCCTTGACCTCTTCGTGCGAGAGCGGCGTGCGGGAAACGCCCGCAGCGGGATTGGTGATCAGGCTGATCCCGAGGATCTCCCGTCCCATATGCCGTGCCGCGATCGCTTCCACCGCCGTGCTCATACCGACGGCGTCCGCGCCGAGCGTGCGGAATGCGCGGATCTCTTCGGGACTCTCGTAATTGGGTCCGCTTGCTTGCAGATAGACCCCCTCGCGGAGTGTAGCCCCCGCTTCCGTCGCCGCTTCGCGTGCAAGCGCGATCAAGCGCGGCGAATAGATCTCGCTCATATCGGGGAAGCGCGTCCCGAAAGACTCGTCGTTCACCCCACGCAGAGGAGAGGGAACGAACTGCGCGATCTGCCCCGTGATCGCCATGAAATCGCCGGGAGCATAGCTTTCGTTCACGCCGCCCGCCGCGTTGGTCAAGATCACGGTCTTCGCGCCGAGGGCGCACATCGATCGAACGGGCAGGACGACCTCACCCATCTCGTAGCCTTCGTAGTAGTGGATCCTGCCCTGCTGGACGACGACCCGCTTGCCTTCAAAACGTCCGAAGATCAACCTGCCGCTGTGTCCGCTGACCGTACTTCTGCCATAGCAGTCGATCTCGCTCGCGGGCAAAACGCATTCCGCCTCGACCTTATCCGCAAGGGCGCCGAGCCCGCTACCGAGTACGATCGCGATCTCGGGCTCGAAAGAGGTAACCTTCCTGACCGACGCGACCGCCCGATTCACCATCTCGTAAGCATTCATATCTTTCTGCTCTCCTTTCTTCTGCGAAGCAACAATCTCGCCGCCGCGCGCGCTTTGGCTTTGAGCCCTTTCACACTCTTCCACTCCCTACAAAGTCCCTTGACGCGCTCTTTCAGCGTCCCTTCCCGATAGAGGACGGGAAGGTGGACGGGGCGGAGCCCTTCTTTGATCAATTCGTGCAGGAAGATCCCCGTCAGCCGCTCCGAAACAAACAACCGCGCGTCCGATCCGCTCTCCGCAAGGTAGGTCTCGAGGATCGGGAAAAGGAACGCGGCGTAACGGAAAAAGATCTCTTTTGGAAAGACGAACATATTGAAGAAATAGTTTTCGTTGCCCGCAAGGTATTCGTCCGCCGCCTCGGCATAGTCCGGACAGAGCCTCTTGAGGATCGCCACGGCACGATCGAGGTCCTCGGCTCGATGGGTCATCGCGTAGTGCTTGTAGACGGACAGCCGCCGCGAGGGACGCGGACAGATGAAGTCTCCCTTCTCAAGCAGAGCCTCGACCGCCTCTTCTCCGAGGAGTGATTTCTCGGCAAGGCGATCCTGCGGCGCGTCGGTGCGTAGCCGAACGTCAGGCGTATTCGGGTCGAAATAGAAGTAGCGGCGATAGTGCATCAGCCCGAGATAGTCGGGATCGCCGAGTTTGTCGTAGTTTTTCCACGCCCAATACAGGACGGTCAACTCGTTGTAGACGGGATTCAGGATAGAGATATTCTCGCCGTCGTCGTCACGATAGTCGCACACGACCTCCCCCTTCCCGAGCGCCGCTCCCGCGAGCACGGTGGGTGCGATCTTAGCGCCTTTCGCGCTTTCGCTATGGCAACATACGAGGAGCTTCGCGTTCATTTCTTCTTCCCCTCGGTCGGTTGCACGGCGTCCGCGTCAGAGGCGATCCGCTCAGTCGGGATCACATCCTTCGAGGGTTCCTCGCTCGTGGATTCCTCAGTCGTGGATTCCTCAGTCGTGGATTCCTCGGTCGTAGGTTCCTCGTTCGTAGAGTCCTCGGACGGGATCTCGGCGGGCGAAGCCTCGACGGACGAGGGATCTTCGGGCGGCGTCTCGACGGTGGGTTGATAGCGACTTTTCAGCGCTTCGATCTCCTCTCGGGTCGCTTCCTTCTTAAAGCGTTCTTCGCCGAAGAGGATCACGCCGACGGTCAACAAAATGATCTTGAAATCCGTCCAAAGGGAGATCTGCTCGGTATAGAGCGCGTCGTAGTAGCTGCGGCTTTGGACGGAGAGATAGCCGTTACCCTTGACCTGCGGCAAGCCCGTCAACCCGGGACGCACCGCGAACTTCTGGAACTCCCAACGCTCGTATCTCGGGGTATAGACGGGGAGCAAAGGGCGCGGACCGACGAAACTCATATCCCCCTTCAGGATATTGATCAATTGCGGCAATTCGTCGAGTTTGGTACGGCGCAGGAATCCTCCGACGCGTGTGACGCGGGGATCGCCCGCTTCCACCACGGGGTGATCGATGTCGAAAGCGAAATCTGTCGAGAACATCGTGCGGAACTTGATGACCTTGATGGTCTTTTTCTTATACCCGTCGCGCTTTTGGACGAAGAAAGGGCCGCCCTTGCTGTCCAAAACGATCGCCAACATCAACAAAAGGAAAACCGGCGACAGCAACGCTATCGCGACCAAGGCAAGCAATCTATCCATCATCCATTTGAAAGCCTTGTACATAGCCCCTCTCAGACAGTATGCGCGATCCGCAATTGTTAGTTGCATAGGACGAGCGTATCGTGTATAATAATATATTATAAACCATTTTTTTGTCGAGGTCAAATGAACTGTCTGCTTGTGATCAACACGCTCAGCGGAAACGCGTCCAAGGTCAAACCCAAGGAACTGATCCGCAAATACGCCGCGGAAGACGACGTCACCGTGAAATACATTCTCGGCGTGGACGACGAGTATTCGGTCGACGGCGTGGAGAAGCTGATCGTTTGCGGCGGAGACGGCACCTTGAACAACGCGCTGAACCTCTGCCATGATCGTGAGATCGACATCTACTATTTGCCCGTCGGCACCTTCAACGAGACGGCAAAAGGGGTCAAGGGGAACGGCATTTGTTCTCTCGCGAAACTCGGCAGATTCGGCGACCGCGACTTTTCCTACGTGGCGGCGGCGGGTTCCTTCACCGACATCGGGCAGTCCCCGAGCGCGAAGTCCAAGCGCCGCTTTAAGATCTTCGCCTATTTTTCCAAAGTTCTCGCCGCCTACAAGGTGCATCGGATCGACGCGAAGATCGAGAGTGAAAAACTCACCGACCAAGGCACCTACACCCTCATCATGTTCTCCAACGCCGTGCGGTGTTTCGGCTTCCGTTTCAATCGGCTGTATCGCGACAATTCGGACGAACTGCAACTGCTCTTGATCAAGGCACCCAAAAAGGATAACCTTTGGGGGCGGATCAAGATGTTTTTCCCCTTCTTCCGCGCCTTTTTCATCGGATTCAACAAGGAATATCACGGCAAGAACCTGACTTTCGTGTCCCTGTCTTCCGCGCTCGTCACCCTTCTTGGCGACACGCCCTTCTGCGTGGACGGCGAGCGCCGCGTCTTAAAAGGCGCGCTGCCTCTCACGAAAGAAGCGCACAGAGCGCGCGTTTTCCTCATCAAGGATTGAATCTCGTAAAATACCGCTTTTCGTACATACTACGGTCGAGAGCCGCGACCTTCTTTTTTCGCCGCTTGACATCGGCACACGCGCTATGATATAGTTTTATAAATAACGTAACGTTAAACGGGCGTGAACGCGCCCCGGTACATAAGAGGTAGGAATGCAAAAAAAATACTATGAGGAATCGAGCGGGAAAGAGAAGTTTCGTCGTTCGATAAACACCTTGTTCTCGATCGTGAACCGCAACGTTCGCAATCAATATCGCAATTCGGTGCTCGGGATCGTGTGGACGGTCCTCAATCCGCTGCTGAATATGGTCGTGATCGCGCTGGTCTTCTCGATGATCTTCAACCGCAACCAAATGGACGGACTTTTCTATCCCGTCTACATTCTTTCGGGTAATATCGTATTCGGTTTGATGCGAAACGCGACCTCGAACGCGCTTCCCTGCATGGTCAACAATTACGATCTTTTGTCCAAGACCCGCCTCGTACACGAGATCTTCCCGATCTCCAACGTACTGTCCGCGGTCGTGAACTTCTTTTTCTCGATGATCGCGCTGTTCATCGTGATGCTCTTTTTCCTCAATAAACCGGGGGTGGGATTCCATTTCACGCTCCTTTTGACCATCGTGCCTTTCCTGCCTTTCCTGATGTTGTTCTCGCTCGGCGTTTCCTTTATCCTCTCGACGATCTACATTCGCTTCCGCGACATTCAGCATATCTATTCGGTCGTGCTGACCCTCTGGATGTATCTGACCCCCCTGTTCTACTCCCTCGAGATGATCAAGGGGCACCAAACCGCGACCGCGATCTTGAAACTCAATCCGATGTATCATTACGTCACCTATTTCCGCACGATCTTGATGGGCTCCGTCCCCTCTCTTGCGGAACACGGCATTATGCTCGCCTGGGGCGCGGGCACCTGCCTCGTCGGGTTCCTCTTCTTCCACTTCTCGAAAAAGAAGTTCCTGCTGTATATTTAAGGAGGGCGCTATGGACGAGATCAAGAAATCAAACGCGATACCCGAACAGCACGACACCCTCGTAGAGGTAAAGGACGTCTCGATGCGCTTTCGTCTGCCCACGCAGAAGATAGACAACGTCAAGGAGTTCTTCATAAAGCTCGTCAAACGGCAACTCAAATACAAGGACTTTTGGGTGCTGAAAAATATCTCTTTCCACGTAAATCGCGGCGAAAGCGTCGGCATCCTCGGCAGAAACGGCGCGGGCAAGAGTACCTTGCTCAAACTGATCTCGGGCATCATCGACCCGACGGAAGGGTGCATCCACGTGCGCGGCAGCATCGTCCCGCTCCTCAAACTCGGCGCGGGATTCGACGGCAACGCCACGGGCAGAGAAAACGTCTTCTTGAACGGCGCGATGCTCGGATTCAGCAAGAAGGAGATGCAAGCGAAATACGACAGCATCGTCAAGTTCGCCGAACTCGAAGAGTTTATGGATATGCCCTTGAAGAACTATTCTCAAGGTATGGTCGCCCGCCTCGGCTTCTCGATCGCCGTGGACGTCAAACCCGACCTATTGATCGTGGACGAAGTGCTCGGCGTCGGCGACGCGGCATTCCGCGACAAGTGCGCGAAGAAGATCGCGGAACTGCAACAAGCGGGCACCACTCTGCTCCTCGTCTCCCACTCCGCCTCGCAGGTGCAACAACTGTGCAAGAGCGCTCTGTGGATCAAGAACGGCGAGATCGTGATGTACGACGACGCGGACAAAGTCAGCAAAGCGTATTCCGAAGATTGTAAAAATAACCCTTAAAAGGAGACCTATATGAGCGAAACGAAACAAAACATTCAAGTGACCAAAGCCGTGATCCCCGCGGCGGGACTCGGTACGAGATTCCTGCCTTCCACCAAAGCCGTCCCGAAAGAGATGATGACCATCGTGGACAAACCCACCCTGCACTACATAGTGGAGGAAGCGGTGCTGTCCGGCGCAAAGGACATTTTGATCATCGTAAACGACGGCAAAGAAGCGATCAACACCTATTTCTCCCCGCACGAAGTCTACGACGCGCTCGAAAAACCGGGATTGGAAGAACTGAAAGACCTGCTCGGAAAAGTGAAGTTCCACTATGCGACGCAGAAAGTCTTGAACGGAAACGGCAGCGCGATCCTGCTTGCCAAAGAGTTTGCGAATAAGGAACCCATCAGCGTACTTTTCGGCGACGACATCATCTACAGTCCCGAAAATCCCGCGACCAAGCAACTGATCAACGCTTTCATCAGGACAGGCGGCAAGACCATCGTCGGTTGCCAACGCCGCGAACCCATCGAAGCGATCAAATACGGTGTGATCGCCTACGACAAGATGGACGGCAGACTCACGAAGATCGACGACATCGTGGAGAAGCCCCCGATCGACAAGCTCCCCTCCGACCTTTGCTCGCTCGGCAGATTCGTCCTACCCTATTCGATGTTCGACGCTCTGGAGCACACCCCGTTCGACCGCGGCGAGATCATTCTCGCGAACGCGATCCGTTCGATCCTCAAGACCGAGGGCGCCTACGCCTACGAGTTCGAGGGCATTCGCTACGACATCGGCGACAAGTTCGGTTTCCTGCAAGCGAACGTCGAGTACGCCCTGCGTTCCCCGATCGGAAAGAAAGTCAAAGCCTATCTCAAAGATTTTGTCAAGACGATCTGATGGAAAAAGACCGCCGCCTCTTTACGCTGCTCCTGCCATCGGGGGATCTGCCGCAAGAGAACACCCTATATTATAGGATCAAGAACGGGATCGCCCACACCGAGGGCGACGCCCTTTCTTTTCCTGCAGAGAGCACCCTCTCTCTGGACTGCTATTACAACGTCTTCGACTACGCAACCTACCTTGAACACACCGCGATCGACCGCGTCCGCTACGTGGCGACCGTGCGAGGCGATCTGACGGTCTCGCTCCACCTGTCCCGCTTCACGAGCGACAAAACCGACTGCGTCGACGAGATCCTCGCCGAGACGACCTATCACGGAGAGGAGAACGGCGTCGTGACCATTCCCCTTTCGCTATCCGCGCTCGAGGGGAAAGGCATTCTCTATCTGTCCCTGACGGCGCGCGGCGATTCCGCCTTTTTCGGCGGATACGTCGAAGCGGAAGACGACCCGAAGCAGGACGTGAAGATCGGCATCGCAATCACGACCTTCAAGCGCGAAACATTCGTGAAAAAGAACGTCGCCACCCTCGTCCGCGATCTACCCGAGGATCGGTTCGCGGTTTTCGTGACAGACAACGGCAATACCCTCGCCCCCGAGGACGTCCCCGGCGCACGCCTGATCAAAAACAAAAATCTCGGCGGATCGGGCGGATTCACGCGCGGCATAATGGAGATCTGCGCCTCGGAAGGCTTCAGCCATATCCTACTGACCGACGACGACATCTCTTTCGAGAGCGAAGTCTTCCTTCGCACCGCCGCCCTGCTTTCCTACGCGACCGATCCCGAGAACGTGATCGTCGGCGCGTCGATGCTGGTTTTGGACAAGCCGTACTTGCAATACGAATTCGGCTCCCGCTGGAACGGATTGTTCGTCATTCCCCGAAACGGCGGAGCGGATCTCACCACGAAACACGCCTTGCTCCGCAACGCCGACCCGCTACGCCCCGCGGAATATACCGCCTGGTGGTTCAACTGTTTCTCGGTCACTCTGCCGAAAAGGATCGGGTTGCCTTTCCCCTTCTTCATCAAGATAGACGACGTGGAATACTGTATGCGCGCAACGGGTGCGAAGTTCGTGCTCTTAAACGGCGTCGGCGTCCTGCACGAGGCGTTCGGCAACAAATACAGCGCGCCGCTCGAATACTACGCCAAGCGCAACGAACTGATCCTCAACGCACTCTATCCCAAACAGGGCGGACTCTTGCATTCCCTCGCGGTAATCTTCCGCGCCGTGGCGAAAGCCCTCGTCTTCCAACGCTATTTCGTGCTGGATCTCGTCTACAAAGCCTTCGACGACTTCCTGCTCGGGCCGCAAGCCTTCGGGCAGATCGACCAAGAGAAACTGCACGCGGAACTCCGTTCGCTCGGTGAAAAGTACCTGACAAACGAAGAGCTCACGGCGATGGGATACGACTGCGACCGCACCTCCCCCTTGGCGCAGTCCAACGTCTGCAAGCTATTCAAAGCGCTGACCCTGAACGGGCAACTCCTACCCGCAAAGAAGGAAGACTACCGCCTCGTCGACATCACCAAGGAAAAAGCCTATTTCTATTATCGCGCGCGCCGCGTGTTACAGTACAATCCGCTGACCCAAAAGGGTTTCGTGACCGTGCAAAAGCGCTCTATGCTCTTCCGTGCGGGATTCCGCCTGATCGGATACTGGTTCAAGTTCCTAATCAAATACAAAAAAGTCGCGCGCGCTTATAGAAAAGCCCTTCCCGATCTGGTCTCCGAGAACGCATGGCGCGAACGTCTCGGCTTGGGCTGATCCTTCCCTTTCGCCTCTCGCTCGAGAGGCTTTTTGTTTTGTCATATTCTTCCTCGCGGGTTCGTATATATTACGGATAACGTTTCAGGAGGCGTGTATGGACAAATATGATCTCTATCAAGATATAGCCACGAGGACGAAGGGCGACCTCTACATCGGCGTGGTGGGTCCCGTGCGCACGGGCAAATCCACCTTTATCAAACGATTTATGGAGAGTCTGATCCTTCCCGAGATCGCGGACGAAAGCGAACAAAAACGCGCGAAGGACGAAATGCCGCAATCCGCGGGAGGCAAGATCGTGATGACGACCCAGCCGAAGTTCGTTCCCGAAGGCGCGATCAAATTGACGGTCGGCGACAAGGTCAACGCGAAGGTGCGCTTGATCGACTGCGTAGGCTATATGGTCGAAGGCGCGGAAGGCGACAAGGAAGACGGCAAGCCCCGTATGGTGCATACACCGTGGCAGGAAGAGGAGATCCCCTTTGAGAGAGCGGCGGAGATCGGCACCGAAAAAGTCATTCGCGATCATTCCACGATCGGCGTGGTGGTCACGCAGGACGGCTCCGTGACCGACATTCCGCGCGGCTCCTACCTCGTGGCGGAAGAGCGCGTCGTGCGCGAGATGAAACAGCTCGGCAAGCCCTTCGTCGTGATCCTGAACAGCAAGACCCCCGCCTCGCCGGACACCGTGAAACTCGCGGAGGCTCTGTCCGAACGCTACGGCGTGACCGTCCTTGCGAAGGACGTACTCAAGATGGGCGAAGAGGACTTCCGCGACGTACTCGAAAAGATCCTCTTGGAGTTCCCGATCAAGACCCTCGACTTCATTATCCCCGACTGGATGCGCGCTTTATCCGACGGCAACACCATCCTGTCCGCCCTCGTGGAGAGGATCGCCGAACGGGTAGATAACGTCAAGCGTATGAGAGACCTCGGCGCCCTCTCCGATCTGACGGACGGGAGCGAATACTTCTCCTCTTGCACCCTGGACGCCGCCGACGCTTCCTGCGGCAAAGCGACCCTTTCGGTCGCACCCGCCGATGGACTCTTCTATAAGGTATTGTCCGAGGAAACGGGCACAGAGATCAGCGGCGAATACGGCATGATGACCTACGTCCGCTATCTGTCCGAAGCGGGTCGCGCCTACGAGAAACTGAAAGGCGCCCTCGCCGACGTCGAGGAAAAGGGCTACGGCGTGGTCGCGCCCACGATCGACGAGATGGTGCTCGAAGAACCGGAGATCTTCAAGCAATCGGGCAAATGCGGCGTCCGTCTCAAGGCGTCCGCTCCTTCCCTGCACATCATGCGAGTGGACGTAGGCGCCGAAGTCGACCCGATCGTCGGCTCGGAGCAGCAGGGAGAAGAACTGGTCAAATACCTCTTGTCCGAATTCGAGACCAACAAGAAAGGGATCTGGGAAACCAACCTCTTCGGAAAATCCCTCCATACCCTCGTGCGCGAGGAGATCGCGGGCAAACTCTCGGGGATCCCCGCCGACGCGCAAAACAAGGTTCGCCGCACCCTCGGCAGAATGGTCAACGAAGGCAGAGGCGGCATGATCTGCATTCTGCTCTGACCGGAAAAAGAGAGCTGCGAAAAAGCGGGAGCCGCCTAGGCAACGAAGCACGGCAGGTAGCTTAAAACGCTTTTCGGCAAATATCGTCCACGGCGATCGGCTTTTAGGGCGAGAAAACCATACGGGAAAAACGCATAAAACAAAAAACGGCGATACCTTTCGGTGTCGCCGTTTCATACCGATCAGCGCCGATACGAGCCCTATTTCGCCTTCTTCTTGAGCAGTTCTTTCGCCTCGTCTTCCGTGACCGTGACGAGTCTGGTCTTAATGAGCCCCTGCTTGACCAACTCGGCGGTCTCCTCGTAGAGGAAGGTCTCGCGAACGTCGCGTGTGGAGACGTGCTCACCCGGAGCCAGGAGATAATTGCGCTCCAGCTCGGCGATCAAACGCAGGGCGCGTTTCATACCGAGTTCGCTCTTGACGCGGATCATCATCGGCGTAGAGGCGTACGCTTTGGTGTCGCCCTTGTACTTTTGATGATAGACGCTCTCTTTATAGTTATCTACGTTCAAGGCGAAGAAAAGACACAGCGTCTTGCCGCGAATGCGGGATTTCACGAGCACGCGCGAACCCTTCTTGAAGGCGTCTCCCGCGAAACTCTCGGACAGCTTGATCCCCTTGAAGGACAGCAATCTCGCCTTGATCCTCGCGTAATAGTCCTTGCGCGACTGATCCCCCTGCCGCATCTTCGCAACGAACCCGCGCACGTACTTTTTCAGCGTGACGTATCTGCCTTCGCTGTCTGCCGCGGCGTATGCTTCCATACCGCTTTCGTCCGATAACGGTTCCTCCTCGACCAGCTCGAAACTGACCTCTTCCGCCTCGTCGTCCGAGCCTTCGTCCGCCAGTTCGAAAGCGACCTCTTCCACCTCGTCCTCTTCCTCTTCCGCGAGCTCGAACTCGACTTCTTCGGTCTCCTCTTCGTCCTCTTCTTCGTCCGTCGGGTCATTCTCTCCTTCTTCGGGTTCTTCGCTCTCCGCCGGTTCGAAGTCGACGTCTTCGATCTCCTCTTGATCGTCCTCCTCTTCGTTAGGCTCTTCGCTCTCCTCGACGGGTTCTTCGATCTCTTCTTCGATCACTTCTTCGGACTCCGGCTCTGTGATCGCGTCGTCCTCGAGCGGCTCTTCGGCGGTCGGGTCTTCCGCCAGCTCAAACTCCACCTCTTCGGGATCGGGCTCGCGCTTGGGGATATCCCACGGTTTGCGCTCCACGCGCTTGATCAGCTTGCGCTCGATCAGCGGCTCGGTCTCCTCATAAGGATACATCGCGACGTAGTCCACCGCCAGCAGTTCCTTGCCGTCCAGTCCGCCCGCCGTCAGCATCCCCGCGATCAATCTGCGCGCCTTTTTGAGACCGAGGTCGCTCTTGACGCGAACCATCATCGGGGTCTTTTGATAGCATTTCCGATCGGATACGTCGATCTGGTGATAAATGTTCCGGTCATACGCGGCGGGATCGAGCGCGAGATACAAGCACAACGTCTTGCCGCGCACCTTGGCGTAGAAATACGGCGTCCGCCCGAAATAAAACCTATCGCCACGCCACGAAACGCGGGACTTGACGCGCCGAGACTTCAGCCCGAAAGACAGCGCGAAGTTCTTGATCTCGCTGTAAAAGTGTTTCGCTCTCTCGTTTTGAATGATGCGGGCGGTAAAGCTCCGATCGTAATAGATGGTCGTGAGCACGCCGTCGTCCGTGATCTCGTAGAGGGTATCCTCTTCGTCCGAACGCTCGATCGCGTCGGGATCGACGGGCTCCGCGGGTTGCTCTTCCTTCTTCTTGACGGGCTTTTTGGCGTCGAAGAACTCGAGCTCCTTCTCCTCGTCCGCCTCGGCTTTGATCGCGGCGGCGATCGCCTTTTTCGCGTCCGCCTCACTCATCTCGCTCTCGCTCTTCTTGATAAAGCCTTTCTTGACGAGGGCTTCGTCCTTCTGCATCGGCAGCGCCGAAACGTAATCGGTGCGCGCGGGGAAATCCACGGTATAGACGCAGCGCAACGTGAAGGCTTCCGCCGCCATTCTGCGCGCGATCTTGAACTCCGCGGCATTGCGTACGGGGATAAAGAACGGCGTGGTGTGATAGTCCTTGTCATCGGAGTAATCTAGATGCGGATAGTCCTTTTGGTTATAGCCGTTCGGATCGAGCGCCAACAGCACGCAGAGCGTCCCGCCGCGAACGACCAGTCTGACGACCGCTTCGCTGCCAACCATAAAGTTTTCCGCGCCCCAGGCGGTGCGCGCTTTGACCTTCTCGAAGGACAAAAAATAGTTTTTCAGATCGGAATAAAAGCCTTTCGCCTTTGCGTTTTGAATGATCAGAGAGAGGAAGCTCCTGTCGTACTTGACGACCTTGATCTTGCCGCTTTTGGCTTTGCCTTTGATCTCGATCGCGCTCGTTTTAACTATCGGAAAATTATCCATAGACACCACCCGTGATTCGTATTAAAAATATTATACAATATTTTCCGCTGAAAAAGCAAGAGGGGTTCTTTTGAAAAAACAACGAATAACTCAGCAAAAACGGTGCTTGCGGGCGTTCTCGGTCAGGCGGTCGAGATCGGCGTCCGTAAGGGAAAGCGCCCCTTTGACCCGCTCCCATTCCCGCACCGGATCGGTATCCGACACCGTCATATTGTCCGTGCACAACGCGACGGGAACGCCTTCTGCCAAAAACCGCCCGATCGGATGCTCCCCGAGCGAGGGGACCGCGCCCGTCTGCACGTTACTGGTGGGGCAGGATTCGATCAGCACGTCGTCTCGTTTGATCCTCTCGAGAAGGCTACTGCTTCTAGCCGCCGCGACGCCGTGACCGATGCGCTTTGCGCCGAAGTCCAAAGCGGCTTTCACGCTGTCCTCGCCTGCGGCTTCTCCCGCATGGATAGTGATATTGAGACCGAGGCGAGAGGCCAGGGAGAAGACTTCGCGATAGCCCTCGGTGGGATAGAGCGCTTCCGCTCCCGCAAGGTCCACGCCGACCACCCCGTCCCGATGGTATTTCGCGGCGAGGCACACCGTCGAGAGGTTCTCCCGCTCCGTCGCGCCGCGCATACAGCACAGAATGAGTTTGGCGGGAAACTTGGATTCGTTGAGCCCGTCGAGCGCCCCCCGCAAGATGCCGTCCGCGCTGAACTGCCTGTGGGTATGCAGGATCGGCGCGAAACGGATCTCGGCGTATTCGCAACCAAGAGCCCGTAACCTACCCGCGAGCAGGTACACGGCATAGCCTACCGTCTCGCGGGTCTGCAAGACCGAGAGGGGCAATTCAAACTTTTTGAGATAATCGTTGAGAGTTCCTCTGCCGTCGAAGGTCAAGAGAGAGCGCAATTCTTCTGGGTCCTCGGTCGGAAGCGACACTTTCGACATATGCGCCAATTCGACGATCTCCGTCGGCGTCAAAGAACCGTCAAGGTGCAGGTGCAGGTCGATCACAGGACGTGCTCCTCCAATATCTCCCCCGACAGCGCGTACAGCGTGATCTTGCTTTCGTCAAGGAGCAAAAAGGCGGGACACGTCCCCCCTTTGGGCAGGGAAAGCGAGCCGGGATTCGCGAAAACAGCGCCATCCTTCTCGCGGATAAAACAAGTGTGATAATGCCCGTATAGTACGAGGTCGTAGTAGCCGACGGGCGGTCGGTCGACGTCGTAGCGATCGCCGTGCGAGGCAAAGACCGTCTTGTCCCCGAGCGCGAGGATCAGGGCGGGCAGGAGATCAAACTCGGACACCGTCACGTCCACGTCGCTGTCGCAGTTGCCGCGCGTCACGAGCAGGCGATCCTTATTTGCGTTCAGGAGTTTCGCGAGCTCGATCGGGGCGTAGCCCTCGGGCAGAGGATTGCGCGCGCCGTGATAATATAGGTCGCCGAGAAGTAGGATCTTGTCCGCGCCGAGCGCGGCGGCACGGTCGAGAAAAGCCTTTGCCGCAGGAAGCGAGCCGTGGATGTCGGATGCGACGGCGATCTTCATTTCGTCCTCTCCTTGATCGCGTCCATCGCCTCCATGTACCCCTTAAAGCCCTTGCCCGTCACGCGCAGAAAGGCGTATTCAGACACGTAGCTGATCTTGCGATACTCTTCACGGCTGTCCACGTCGGTCAGATGCACTTCAACGGTCGGGATCGACACCGCTTTCAAGGCGTCGAGGAGAGCGACCGAGGTATGCGTGTAGGCGCCGGGGTTGATCACGATGCCGTCGTACCTGCCGAGAGCGCGCTGAATGTAGGTCACGAGCCGCCCCTCGCAGTTGCTTTGCACGCAAGTTACCTTTACGCCGATCTCCTTCGCGTGCGCCTTGATCTCGCGGACGAGGGACTTATAGTCCTTCTTGCCGTAGAGATCCGGCTCTCGCACGCCGAGCATATTCAGGTTCACGCCGTTGATCACAAGTATTTTCATAGTTTCTTCACCTCGTTTGCGATGCGCTCCACCGCCTCGGCAGGGGTGCCGTCGTTGGATACCGCCACGTCCGCAGCCCACTCGTAGAGAGGCTTGCGCCGTTCGTACAGCGCCCCGATCCTACCCCCTTGACTGAGGGGTCTCCCTTCGTCGGAGAGCGCGGATAGGTCGCGCTTTAAATAGACGATCACGCCGTTTTGGCGCATATTGAGTATATTCCTTTCGCGTTCCACCGCACCGCCGCCCGTGGCGACCACCCTGCCGTGTCCCTTCGCGATCTCGGCGAGCGCCTCGCATTCGTAGGCGCGGAACGCCTCTTCCCCTTCGCTCCGAAAGATGTCGGGGATATTGCCGTGCGCCCGCACGATCTCCTCGTCCACGTCGATAAAGGGACGACCGAGCCTCTGCGCGAGCGCGCGTCCGATCGTGGACTTGCCGCAGGAGGGCATTCCGATCAAGAAGATATTTCTTTCTTCCGATAGGATCTCTCTGACGATCTCGTCGACACGCTCCGCCGCAGGGCGCGTCCCGCGGAAAAGTTCCGCCGAATACGCCGCTTGCCCGACCAGCATATCGAGACCGGTCGCGACCGGTAGTCCCCTGTCTTCCGCCTGCAAGGCGAGACGGGTCTTGAAGGGATTGTATATGACTTCCTGCACCCCTTCGAGCCGAGGGAAGATCGCGAGATCGACCAGCACGTCCTCGTTAGCGGGATAGGTGCCGACGGGAGTGGTATTGATCAGGTAGGCTGCATCCGCGTGACGGGAGAGATTGTCGTAATTGTCTTCGCCGCTCCTCGAGATCTTGACGATGGACGAAGCGCCCGCCCGCCCTGCGAGATACGCCGCCGTATCCGACGTGTTGCCCGTGCCGAGGATCACGACCTTTTTGCCCGCGAGGGAGAGCCCCGTGCGCGCGAGGGCATACTCCATTCCGCGGATATCCATATTGTAGCCTTTGAGTTTGCCCCCTTCGTCCCGAACGAGATTGACGACGCCGAGCGCCGCCGCCTCTTCGGACAGTTCGTCGAGATAGGGGATCACCGCCCGCTTGTAGGGGATCGTGACGTTGAAAGCCTTGTAACGGCGGGAACGCATAAACGCGCCGAGGTCTTCCTCTTTGACTTCGGTCAAGTCGTAGTCGTAGCCGAGCTTATTGTGGACGACCTTGGAATAGCTGTAATCCAGCCTTTTTCCGATCAAACAGTAGTCCGCCATTTTCTTATACCATAAAATACGCGCCCGCGTCCTCGATCGCGATCTCGGTCAGGCGGCAATCGCCGATCCCCGCGATCGTGACGAGCGTAAGGGTATCCCCCGCCCTCTTTTTGTCCGCTGTGAAATAGGGGATCAATTCCTCGATCGGGTTGAGCTCGAGCGCGAGGTCGTTGGTCAACAGGATCTCTTCGATCTTATAGAACTCCTCTTCGGACAGTTCGCCGCGTTGATTGGCAAGGCGCGCCATCACACGCACCCCGTACGCGACCGCGACGCCGTGCGGAACGACGAATTCGGTCAAGGTCTCCACCGCGTGCGCGACGGTATGCCCGAGGTTCAAAAGTTTACGCGTGCCGCCCTCTTTCTCGTCCGCTTCGACGATGCGGCGCTTGGCGTCCACGCACAGACAGATGAACTCTTCGAGGGTTTCCGAGGTCAAGCCTTCGGACAAGATCTCGAAGATCCTGCCCCCTTCGAGCACCGCGTACTTGACCCCTTCGCCGAGCCCGTTGCGGATCTCGTCGTACGGAAGGGTCTTTATGAAGTCGGTATCGAAGAGTACGAGCGACGGCTGATAAAAGGCGCCGACCAGGTTCTTGCCTTGCGGCAGATCCACGGCGGTCTTGCCCCCGACAGAAGAATCGATCGCCGCGAGCAGGGTCGTCGGCATATTGATGAAGGTGACGCCGCGCATATAGGTCGCCGCGGCGAATCCCGCCATATCTCCCGTGACCCCGCCGCCGAGGGCGAGCACGGTATCCGAGCGGGAGAATCCCTCTTCCGCAAGGAAAGATAGGATCTCGCCGTACACCTTCAAGGTCTTGGACTCTTCACCCGCGTCGAAGGTATAGATGCTGGGCTCGAACCCGCGATAAACAAGTTCGTCCGCAACCCCTTCCGCATAAAGAGGCGCGACGTGGCTGTCCGTCACGATCATCACCTTGCCCTTACATCCGAGTTCGATCAAATAGTCGCCGATCTTCGCGGACACGCCCGCGCCGATCACGACTTCGTAGGGGGTAGAGGCATTCACTTTCACCGTTTGCATATCATTCTCCGTCCAAGATGCGGCAAAACCGCAGACCGACCTCGTGTAGATACTTCATTTGGATCTCGATGAGGTCTTCGGGAATGCGTACGAAATCCACTTCGAAATTGATATTCCCCTCGTAGCCGACTTCGCGGAGCGCAAGGATCAGCGCGTCGAAGTCCAGTTTACCGAGGTAAGGCGGCAGGTGATCGTCCCGCTCTCCGTCGTTGTCGTGTAGGTGCAGTACGCCGAGTTTTCCACCGATCGCACGCACCGTGGCGGGCAGATCTTCGCCCGTGATCAGCGCGTGACCGCTGTCCAGACAGACGCCGAACTCCTCGCCGAGGGCGTCCGCCGCCCGTCTGAGTTCCTCGCCCGTCGAATAGATCGTGCGGACGAGACAGGGGATCCCCTCGACGCGAACGGTCAAAAACATATTCTCCAGCATCCCCTTGACGCCGTATTCCCTGAGGGTGGGACGGAGACGATCGAAGACGCGCAGGTTTAGGTCAAAGCATTCCTGCTGGCGGTATCCGTTCGCACAATCGTCGAACTTGATCGGGTGCAATACCATCTTATTCGCGCCGAGCGCGGCAGTCGCGCGTACCGCTCCGCGATAGACCTCGAGGATCTCCTCTTCCGTCGCGTCGCCCGCGCGGAAGCCGAAGGGGGCGTGGGTCTGCCCGATCACCAAGCCGTACTTCTCCGCGATCCTCTTGATCGTAGCGCCCTGCTCCTCGATCGTCCCTTCGACGCCGAGGTCGAGGACGAGACGCTTACTGCCTTGATAGAGCGAAAAATCCATCGCGTCGAATCCTACCCGAGCCGCCAGCTCGAAGAGGCGATCCGCGCCGATCCGCTCGATTGCTCCGAAACCGCACATACTGATCTTTCTCATATTTTTATTATAAGAAATCTACATTGTATAGTCAAGAGCGTTGAGAAATTGCACCCTTCGCGTCGCCGAAAAGTTTTTTCTTTTCGAGAGTATAAGATCTCCGCCGCCGTCCATAATTACCGTGACGGAGGTAAGAAAATGGAAAAAACCAACAAACCCAAGAATGCGAAATTTGCGGCATTTCTCAAAAAGAACCTTTACTTAATACTTATGATCGTCTGCGTGATCGCGATCGCCACGATGGTCGCCGTGACCTATGCCATCAGGCAGAAGAATGCGGGAGACGCGGTGGACGTCGCGGCGAAGGAACAGCCGACCATACAGGACACCACCCCGACGATCGACGCTAACGCCGAGCCGACGACGACCGATCCCGTGACCGAACCGACCGTCTCGGACGAAGTGCTCTTCTCTCTCCCGCTCGAAGGGGAAACGGTGGGCGTCTTCGCGAACGACACGCTGGTCTACAACGCCACCTTGAACCAATGGGCGACGCACGAAGCCTACGACGTGGCGGCGGAAACGGGCACCGAGGTCAAATGCGTCTATGACGGCAAGGTGGAGAGCATTACGACCAGCGTCCTCAGAGGCACCGAAGTCGTCGTATTGCACAAGAACGGCATGAAAACCATCTACTCCCTGCTCGGCAGCGACGTCAACGTGTCGGTCGGCGCCGACGTCAAGAAAGGCGACGTGATCGGCAAGATCGCCGAAACCGGCACCTTCGAGAAGCACAAAGGCCCCCACCTGCACCTCGAGGTCTGGAACGAGGCAGGCGAAAAGGTCGACCCGATGCAATTCTTCGAAAGTACGGATAAATAATAAACAGCATTCGCAAAAACAGTCGGGAGCCTTTTCCGACTGTTTTTCATTATCTCCTTGAAGTCCCTTGGTACTCCCTTGACATTAGGTTGATCGAGCGCGGAGAATCAAAAAACATTCCCTAATTGAGCGCAAAGAGTAATAGCTAGACGAGGTAAATGCACCCCAAGAAACGATCCGTTTCTCGGGGACCCCGAGACGAAAAAACCCGCAGACGCATCTACTAACTCAACACAGCTTGATAGAGCGCGGAGAGGGCGGTAGAGACGAGTGCTCAATAAAAAAGGGAGCAGGCGCGTACTTTTGTACGTAACTGCTTCCTTTTGAAATTGTAGCGAAGTATATGCCGCCTTATACGCGCTCTATCAGGCTGTGTCCCGTCATTTCGGCGGGCTGAGCAACGCCCATCACGTCCAGCAATGTCGGGGTGATGTCCGCCAGCACGCCGCCCTTTGCGAGCGTTCTGCCCTTGTAGCGGTCATCCACGAGAATGAAGGGCACGGGGTTCAGCGAGTGCGCGGTCATCGGAGATCCGTCTTCCGCGATCATGACGTCAGCATTGCCGTGGTCTGCGGTGACGATCGCCATACCGCCCGCCTCGAGGATCGCCTTGATCAGGCGCTCGACCGACGCGTTGACGGTGGTGACGGCTTTCATCGCCGCCTCCATAATGCCGGTGTGTCCGACCATATCGCAGTTGGCGTAGTTAAGAACCATCACGTCGTACTTCTTCTCTTTGATCAATTCGATCGCCTTGTCGGTGATCTCGGGCGCGCTCATCTCCGGCTTCATATCGAAGGTCGCGACCTGCGGCGAGGGGATCAGCACTCTGTCCTCACCCGCATACGGGGTCTCGTTGCCGCCGTTGAAGAAGAAGGTCACGTGCGCGTATTTCTGCGTTTCCGCAATGCGGAGTTGTTTCATTCCGAGCTTGGAAATATATTCGCCGAACGTATTTTCAAGTCCCGTGGGCTTGAACGCCACTTCGAGATACGGCTCGAACTCCGCCTTGTAACTCGTCATCGAAACGTACTTCGGAGCGAGAAATCCCGTCTTACGCTCGAAAGCGGAAAAATCGGGATAGATAAAGGCTTGCGTGATCTGACGCGCGCGGTCGGGACGGAAGTTATAGAAAATGATGCTATCGCCCGCGTTGACCTTGCCGATCGCCTCGCCCTTCTCGTCCGTCAGGACGGTCGGGAGCACGAATTCATCGGTCACGCCGTTATCGTAGCTATGCTGCATCGCGGCGACGGGATCGGTCTCCTTGACGCCCTCGCCGAGGGTCATCATATCGTACGCCTTCTTGACCCTGTCCCATGCGTTGTCGCGGTCCATCGCGTAAAATCTGCCGGTGATGGTCGCGATCTTCGCGGTGCTCTCGGTCTTAGCGAGGAAATCAACGAGTTCCTGCATAAAGCCGACGCCGCTGGTCGGGGACACGTCGCGTCCGTCCATAAAGCAATGGAGATAGACCTTTTCGACGCCCCTCTCTTTCGCCGCCTTCAAAATGCCGAACAAGTGGTCGATGTGGCTATGCACGCCACCCGAGGAGAGAAGCCCCATCAAGTGCAGCGCTTTGCCGTCCTTCGCATTGTCCATCGCGGCGACGATCGCGGGATTCTTGCCGATCGAACCGTCCTCGACCGCGAGGGTTATGCGGGTGAGTTCTTGGTAGACCACCCTGCCCGCGCCGATATTCGTATGACCGACTTCGCTATTGCCCATCTGTCCGTCGGGCAGTCCGACCGACAGTCCGCTCGCGCCGATCTGCGTGGTCGGATAAGCCTTCATCAAATAGTCGATGAAGGGAGTGCCCGCCTGCTTGATCGCGTTGCCTTTCACTTCGGGATTCAGCCCGAAGCCGTCCATAATGACGATTGCGTGAAGTTTTGCCATAAATCAATAGTTCACAACGAGGCTGAAATCCGGTGCCTTGAGGCTCGCGCCGCCGATGAGTCCGCCGTCGATCTCGGGCATCGCCATCAACTCCTTGACGTTCTTCGGATTCATAGAGCCGCCGTATTGGATGCGGACGATCTCTTCCGCCGTCTTCTTGCTATAGAGCTTCGCGATGGTGTCGCGAATGATCTTGATCGTGTCGTTCGCCACTTCGGCGGTCGCGGTCTTGCCGGTGCCGATCGCCCAAACGGGTTCGTAGGCGACGACGATGTTATTAAGTTCCGCCTCGGCGATGTCCTTGAAGGCTTCGGTGGTCTGACGGACGAGGACTTCGGCGACTTTGCCGCCTTCGCGCTCTTCGAGGGTCTCACCGACGCAGATGATCGGCTTCAAGCCCTTAGCAAGAGCCGCCTTGACGCGAGCGTTGACGGTCTGGTCGGTCTCGCCGAAATACTGCCTGCGCTCGCTGTGCCCGATGATGACGTAGGTCACGCCGAGCTCGACCAGCATATCCGCGGAGATCTCGCCGGTGAAAGCGCCCTTTTCCGCCCAATGCACGTTCTCCGCGCCGACCTTGATATTCGTACCCTTGGTCAGCTCGACCGCGGTCGCGAGATCGGTATAGGGGGTGCAGATCACGACTTCCGCCTTCGCGTCTTTGACGAGGGGGATCAGTTCGGTCACGAGCGCTTTGGTCGCCGCGATCGTATTATTCATTTTCCAGTTACCCGCAATGATAGGAGTTCTCATTTTTATTACCTCTCTTATATTCGGCTTCAGCCGTTATTTACTTATTGTTCAGGCAGGCGATACCCGGGAGCACCTTGCCCTCGAAGAGTTCGAGGCTCGCGCCGCCACCCGTCGAGATGTGGGTCATCTTGTCCGCGAAACCGAGCTGCGCCACAGCAGCCGCGCTGTCGCCGCCGCCGATGATCGTGATCGCGTCTTTCGCGTCCGCGAGCGCCTTGGCAACGCTCATCGTGCCCGCCGCGAGGATCGGATTCTCAAAGACGCCCATCGGGCCGTTCCAAATGACAGACTTCGCCGAAGCGACCGCCTCTGCATAGAGGGCGCGGGTCTTGGGACCGATGTCCATACCCATTCTGTCCGCGGGGATCTTGTCGCGATCGAAGACCTTGGTGTCGATCGGCGCGTCGATCGGATCGGGGAACTCCGCCGTCGTCACGACGTCCACGGGGAGAAGGAACTTCTTGCCGAGCTTCTCCGCCTTCGCCATCATCTCCTTGCAGTAGTCGATCTTGGTCTCGTCGAGGAGGGAAGTGCCGACCTCATAGCCCATCGCCTTGAGGAAGGTGTAGCTCATGCCGCCGCCGATGATCAAGGTGTCGCACTTATTGAGGAGGTTGTCGATGACGTTGAGTTTGTCCGCGACCTTGGCCCCGCCGAGGATCGCCACGAAGGGACGAGCGGGATGCTCCAAAGTATCCGCCATCACGGACAGCTCCTTCTCGATCAGGAAGCCGCAGACCGCGGTCTTCACAAAACCGTATTCCACGATCGCCGCGGTGGTCGCGTGCGAGCGGTGCGCGGTGCCGAACGCGTCGTTCACGTACACGTCGCAGTAGGAAGCGAGCTTCTTGCAGAGGGCTTCGTCCCTCTTCTCCTCGCCTTTATCGAAACGGGTGTTCTCGAGGAGGATCACTTCGCCGTCCTTGATCTCCGCAACGAGTTTGTCCGAGCAGGGACCGACGAAATCGTCGCTCATCTTGACCTCTTGACCGAGTTTTTTAGAAAGGGCGACGGCGACCGGCTTCAGGGAGAGCTTGGTCTTGTCCTTCGCGGCTTTCGCCATCATCTCCGCCTCTGCGGCGGGACGCTCCGCCTCGGGCAACGCCTCGAGCTTGGCTTTCTCTTTCTTATTCAGTCCCCATCCCTCGGACAGCACGTTGTGCGGCTTGCCCATATGGGAGCAGAGAATGACCTTCGCGCCTTGGTCCACGAGATACTTGATCGTGGGGAGCGCGCCGTTGATGCGGTTCTCGTCGGTGATCACGCCGTCCTTCATCGGAACGTTGAAATCCACGCGAACGAGGCACCTCTTGCCTTTTACGTCAATGTCTTTTACGGTAAGTTTATCCATAGAAACACCTCACAGGATTATATTTTCCTTTATTATACGCCTCCGCGCGCGCGGTTGTAAAACGAAATCGCACATTTTCCCCGCGCAAATAGTTTCTCAAAAACGAGTAGCGGAATCAAATGAATCATTCTCTTGATTATTTGCCGAAATACGCGTCACAACAGGCAAAGCGCGCTTCAAGATACGTTTCTATGAATTTCAGTTCGGCTTCAAAGCCCGTGATCTCTTCGCTCCCTTCGCATTCCAGCCAAGGGGCGTCGGGCCACTTCTCTAGTTCCGCAAGGAAATATCGGTCGTCCACACCGCGGAGCTTGTCGCACACGACGGACATCACGTAGTCGACCGTAAACAAGCTTTCCCGCAAGGCGCGATACCTCTCCGAGATCTCGTCGAAATAAGCAGTCACGATCTTTTCGTAAAGAACGTTTTGTTCTATCGTCTCCGAGATGGATTCGTCCGCCTCCGTCAAGCAATTCCCGTCTCTGCCCAGCGTCCGATCCAGGTCGTAGGGAACGGGCGCCCATTTCTTGCCGTCGAAGGTGCACCACACTTGATTGCCGGAAATGCTGTCCGTCGCACCGAACACGCAGTTGAACAGCATCACGTCGATCGTCCTCTCGACTTCGACGTATTCGGCGATCTTCTCCCGCAGGACGCTCCCATCGGCGTCACGGATCGCGAAGAGCATCCTGTTAAACGAGGCCTCCGCCCATCCTTTTTCGCCGTAATTCTCGTTGACGTATTCCTCCTCCCAGCTCTTGTCGGAGCGCATCCCGTCGGGCAACATGACCACGCCCTCCGCGCTCAAGAGCGCGTCCACGTCAGAGCCCTCCAGCACCGCCTCACCGGCCGCATCGTCCCCCATGCCGAAGAGCCATTTGTCCTTGCGAATGACCCAGTTGTAGAGCCCTTGATACTGCCCGTTCACGTACAGGAGAACGGGGTAGCCGTCCACGGCGCCGCAATTCGCGAGATAGGTGTAATGATCGGCAAGGTTCCTGCCGTGCGCCATCTGTCCGTAGAGCGAAGACAATGCGATATTTCTTACCGCAGAAGGCTCGGAAAAATTCGCTTTCAAAACGTATTTATTCCCCTCGCCCCACTCATCCTTGAACGCAACTTTTTTCTTTTTGCCGCTTTCAGATTCAATCAAATTGACGGAATAGTTCTTTTTGGGATCGGTGACGCTGCTTTTGCCTTGCAATTTCAACGTGGCGTCGGAATCAAAGGAAAGGCTTTTGCTTTTATAGGAGAAAACAACGGGTATTTTCAATTCTCTGTCCACATCGCCCGATTCGGTTACGAACAAGGAAAGATCTCCTTCTATCGAAACGAGCGGGATCTCGATGTCGGTATAATCGAAGGAATCGGTCTTGATCCCGCCGCACTTGTCGCAAGTGAAACGAGCGGCATAAGGCATATCCGATATTTCCGTAACGAAAGCGGTCAACTCCCAATCGTGCTCACAAGGTTCCGACGGCAAGACTTCGACGATTTCGGGAGTAATGGGATTCGTTTCCGCATCTTGCTTGTCCCCGCAGGAAACCAAAACCAACAAAGTAAGCGCTATGCATAAAAGCACCAAGATGATTCTTCTCATTTTCCCCCTCCGAAATACTCGTCCACGACGGCGAAGAGCTCTTCGTAGTTCGTGGCGTGGTGTACGCGGTCGCGGATCTCCTTGGCGACGCCGGACTTCCCCGACGCATACGCCGTGACGTGGTGCTTCATCAGGTTCACGACGATCCGTTCGGGATATTGCCTCTTCAAAAAGTCGATCTGGAGCAGGATGTTTTCTCGCTCGCTGCGATCCACCTTTTTCCCCGAAATATCCGCAAAAATACGGTAGTTGCCGAGGGCGCCTCTGCCGATCATCACGCCGTCCGCCTCGGTCTCCTTCCTCATTATATCATAATCGCGCACGGAACGCACGTCCCCATTCGCGATCAAGGGGATATTCACCGCATCGCGGACCCTTTTGATTGCCCCGCGATCCACCTCGCCCGCATACATCTGGTCGCGGTATCTGCCGTGCACCGTGACCGCCGACGCGCCTGCCTCTTCGACTGCGCGCGCGACCTTATCCGCCGTAAAGTCGCCGATCTCATAGCCGAGGCGCATCTTGACCGTGACGGGTCTGCTGCTCGCCCCTACCGCCGCCGCGACGATCTCCGCTGCGAGTACGGGATCCTTGAGGAGCGCGCTCCCTTCCCCATTCTTCACGATCTTGTGGGCGGGACAACCCATATTGATATCGACGATGTCGATCCCCTCGGGCAATAGCGCCACAGCCTTCGCGGTATATTCGGGCGACGAAGAAAAGAGTTGCGCCGCGAAGGGCGTCTCGATCTCGGTTTTCGCAAGGAGCGCTTCGGTCTCGCGGTTATGATAGCAAAGCCCCTTCGCGCTGACCATTTCGCTGGTCGTCAGTCCCGCCCCGTACAGACGCGCTAGGTAGCGCGCCCCGAGATCGGAATAACCCGCCATCGGAGCGAACAAGGCGCGAGAACAAAGCGCGATATTCCCGATCTTGAGCCCGTTACTCTTCATTCTTCACTTGATTGTAGATCTCGTCGAGTTTTGCGAGCCCGACCGTCTTGATGTCGAGCCCCATCTCCTTGACGCGGTTTTCCACCGCGGTAAAGCGACGAATGAACTTCTCGTTGGAGCGCAATAGCGCCATCTCGGGATTGATCCCCTTTTTCCTAAGGACGTTGATCGCCGCGAACAGCAGATCGCCCCCTTCGAGCTCCTTTTCCTTGTCGTCTGCGGCGAGCAATTCCGCGAGCTCTTCCCCGACCTTGGTCGCGGCTTCTTCCGCCGTCGGGAAATCGAATCCGACCGTAGCGGCGTACTTCTGCACCTTGGACGCGCGCATCGCCTGCGGCAAAGTCTCCGCGACGTGGGTCATACGCTCGGACGCGCTCTTCTGTTTCTTCTCCTTCATTTTCGCTTGTTCCCAGGCGGCGAGCGCTTCCTCTTGGTTCGTTGCCTTGACCGTGCCGAAGACGTGCGGGTGGCGGAAAATCAGTTTCGAGCACAGTTCGCTCATCACGTCATATACGTCGTATTCGCCCCCGTCTTCCGCGATCACGGCGTGGAAAGCGCCCTGCAAGAGGACGTCACCCGTCTCCTCGCGCATATTTATAAGGTCGCGCTTGTTGATCGCCTCGACCAGTTCGTACGCCTCTTCCACCGCGTTCTCGCGAATGGTCTCGTGGGTCTGCGCCTTGTCCCACTCGCAGCCGTCCTCGTCTCTGAGACGATGAATGATATAGATCAGATCGTTGAAATCAAACCGCTTCTTCTTTAAAAAGTCGCGCGCAGGGAAAACCATAGTCACAGGCTCCGCGGGAGCCGCCTGCTCCGAAAGGGGCGCCGCCTTATCGCCGATCAGGCAAGTTTCGTCGCCGAGGATATGTAGAAGTTTCGCCTTGACCCGCTCGAAGAGGTCGGGAGTCACACCCGTCACTTCGAGGGACGCGCCACCGGGCGCGCTGAACGCTCTGTTTTCGAGCAAGGAAATCGCAGATACGACGTATTGGTCCATAGTTATCTCCTTTTCGTCGTCAGGCGGGAAAGGGGCAAAGACTGCAACTCTCCTAAGGAAAAGACCTTCATCTTCAGCACCGCGACGAGGTAGACCGTCGAGCCGATCAGCGCGGAAAGGAGAAGTGACAAGATGGGATTGCCGATCAGTAGGACGGGGGCGAGGATCGCCGCTACCATTATACCACCCGAAGCGGTCACGGTGGCAAGAGTTTTGAAGGCGTTTTCATCTCGCCCCGTGTACCTCAACCATTTCAGCACGTTCAAGATCGTGGCGAGCGCGTAGGAGACGAGGGTCGCGATCGCGATGCCGAGAATGCCGATACGCGGGATCAGCACGATGAGAAGCGCCACCCGGACGAGCATCGAGAACGCCAAGGCTTCCGCCGAGACGGCGGCGCGGTCGATCGCCGTGAGCAGCGAAGAAAAGATCTGCGTGAGAGACAGAAAGACCACGCTCCCCGCCCCTACGGCGAGCAGGCGCGCCGCGACGGCTTGTTCTTCCGCCGAAAAGACGGGATAGAGTACCGATACCACCTGCGGCGCGAGGAGGATCAAGGCAAGCGACGCGGGCAACGAGACGACCATCGCGAGCTTCACGGTCAAGGTCGCCTTCCCCTTGAGAGTCCCTATATCACGGGTCGCCTTGCTCCGCGAAATCAGGGGGATCACGGCGATCGAGACCGAGATCACGACCACGACGGGAAAATTGACGATAGAACTGATCGCCCCCGCATAGATGCCGTAGGACGCGACCGCTTCTCCCTGCCCGAGCCCGTAAAGGGCGAGCAAGCGAACGATCAATAATCCGTCTAAAAAGGCGGCAACGGGCAGGATCAACCCGTTTAAGCGCAGAGGCAAGCTCTCGGCAAGCACCTGCCGAAATGGGACGCGGGGCAAGGGCGCGCGCGATCTCTTCGAAAGGTATAGGATCGAAAGGGTCGCCGTAGCCGTGAACTCGGCGATCGTCACCCCCGCAAGAGCCGCCGCACAAGCCGCCGCGATCCCTCTCAAGCGAAATAGGCTCGCAAGCAGGAGCCCCGCACCGAGTTTCACGACCTGCTCGATCAAGATCGACCACGCCGTCGGGGAGAGATCCATATTGCCGTTGAACCAGCCTTTGATCGCGGACAAAAGCGCGACCAAAGCGACGGACGGCGCGATAATCCGATAGCCGAGCGCACCTTCTTCGGCGCCCTGCGCCGCCGCGATCCTGCCGCCGAAAAGAAAGAGTGCCGCCGCGATCACGAGAGCGGAGAGCACGCTCTCCGTCGCCGCAGTCACGAAGTAGCCTTTTGCACCCGATTCGTCCCCTAACGCGAGACGGGCGGAGACGCCCCGCGAGATCAGCGTAGCGGAAAAAGCCGACGTCAGCGCGAGCGCCAATGCGTAAATGCTGAAGATCAGTTGATACAGCCCTACCCCTTCCGCACCGATGATGTTGGTCAGCGGAATCTTATAAAGCGCGCCGACCACCTTCGCCAAAAGGCTGACGACGGTCAGCGCACCTGCGCGTCGCGCGTATCCGTTATCTGTCGATCTGATCTTCAAAGAGCCCGGCTCCCATCGCCGCGACTGTCTCGTCCGCCTTGGTCAGCGGTTCGTCCGAAGAAAGGATCAACGCGCCGAAAAGGTCGCCCGCAGACAAGATCGGTCTGATCACCTCGCCCCTCGCCTTCTCTTCGCCGAGGGACAGACATTTTCCGTCCGCGTGCACCACGACGCGCCGCCCTTCGATGACCTTCCTGAGCTCCTCTCCGATCGGCTGTCCCGCACGCGGCACCAATGCGCCGTTCGAGGCGATCACGACGTCTCCGTCCGTCACGGCGACAGAGCGCCCCGTCACCTTGCGGATCACCGACACGAGCGACCGTGCGAAGCTCTCCATCGACGAAAGTTCGCTGTACTTTTTCAGTACGACCTCTTCCGCCGTCGTATAGATCTCCAGTTCTTCCCCTTCCCGCATCTTCATCGTCTTGCGGATCTCTTTGGGGATCACCACTCTGCCGAGTTCGTCTATTCTTCTCAAGATTCCCGTTGCTTTCATACTTCCTCCGCAAGGTAGTATGTATCGACGTCGGGATCCTATTATAAAAAAACGCTCCCTTGCGGGAGACGTTCTTTTCCATTTTCCTTCCGTCAATTCGTCTTGATGATCGTGCGCGGAGCGGCGCCGGATAAGAGTTCGCGGATCGTGTAGGACGAACTGCCGATGATGACGGTCGTACCGTTTTTCAAGGGCTCCTTGATATACTCGAGTTTTGCGAAGGCGCCGTTCGCCCCCTTGCGGCTCGCCCCTTCGCAGAGGGTCTGATGATACTCGACGTTCTTAATGAGCTCGTAGATGTCCTTGCCGCCGATCACGGGGACGAGAGTGGACTTGTCCTTGCTGTCCAGATAGATCCCCTCGGTCGAGGTCATGATGAGCAGGGTCTCCGCCTTCATCAAACAGGCGATCTGTGACGCCGTCTCGTCGTTGTCCACGCATTGCACGACGTGCGCCGACTTGGCTTTTAGATTGCGGATCTCGAGGTTGCGAGTCTCTTCGCAGCTGACCGCGTCGTTGTAATTGATGATCGGGATCGCCCCTTGTTGCATCGAGCGCGTGAGGAGTGCGTGCAGGTGCGCTCGTTTCTCGGGATCGTTGAAATGCTGATGCTCTACGAGGATCTGCCGCACGCTGTACTTCGGATCGATGAACTGGCGATAGGTATTCATGAGGACGGTCTGCCCCTGCGCGCTATAGTCGGTTTTCACCGATTCGTCGTCCCCCTCGATCTCCTTGCCGTTCCTCTTGATGTAATCCAATCTGCCGACCTCGACCGCACCCGACGTGACCCAGATGTCCCCCGGACGGAGATCTTGAGAGATCCGCGCGACGGTGTCGTAACTGAGCGCGTTGCGGCGCTTGTCAATGAGTGCCATAGAGCCGACTTTGCCTACTAATTCACAATCATATTTCATACGTTCCTTCTCCCGTCATCCTCTCGTTGCTTATAGTATAATCGCCATTTCCCCTTCCGTCAACGGAATAAGAAACCGCGAATACTATGGAACGATAGGAGCTCACGGACAATATAATACCCGATCTGTTATTCGTTTTCTCCTTCAGCGGCTTTGTTCTCCGCCTTCGCCGCGGCGGTGATCTCCGCAATGCGGGCTTCGTCTTCTTCTTTATCGTACTTTCCGTAGTGCTTTTTGATGAGATCGATACGTTCTTGCTTTTCTTCGTCGGTCAGTTCGTCGTATTCACCGTTTTTGATCTTCTCGGAGAAGTAGCGCATTCGAGCCAAAATCTTATTGTTCAAGTGGAAACGGAAGGACGAGAACAGCGCGAAAGCGATCAATACCGCGATGGAGATACCCATCAAAAGCCGAATGGTAAGGAGTACTTTGTTGACGTTATCGGCGACGGAAGCAACGCTGAAACCGCTCGTGTCGAAGCTGATCTTGCCGTTCGCCGCCAATTCGTTAAGCTTATTGCTGACGACTGCTTGGTTATCTTTCAAAAATCCGGCGATCTTCGTGCTGTCCGTTTTTACATATTCGAGCGCAAACGCGGAGCCGGGATCTTCTTGTGCCAAAGCGTCCGCGGCTGTGGTCGCGGCGTTATAGCCTTCGTACCCTACGCCGGTCAACACCCAACCGATGGTCCCCACGCCGAAAGCGCCGCCGATCTTTCTGACAAGCGTCATCATACCGCTGTAGTTTCCGGTCGGTCTCTCGCCGAGCGTCAGTTCGGCAACGTCCAATGTGTCGGGGAAGTTCATCCACGGGATCATTTGCGCGCCGCCGAAGCCGAAGCCCATCATAAAGGCGACGATCGGAATGACCCACGGGGGACACCCCATCTGAGGATTGAGAACGGCGATCAATATACCGCCGAGGATATAAAACGGCAAGCCCATACGGAACGCAAAGGCCTTGCCTTTCTTGTCCATCACTACGCGCACAAGCGGGAACGCAAGCACTGCCGCCACCATGATCGGAGCGATAATGAACATGGACGAGAACGTCATTTCTCCCACGATGGGCAAGGTCATTTTGACACCGCGCCACACGTGGCTTGCATAGTACGCGGCAAGCGCCGAAAGCATATCCATACAGGCAAAAGCGGATACGTACATACCGATGTGCCAAGCGTAGGACTTATTTTTATACGGCTGAATATAGCCTTTCAAAAACTGTTTGAAATCAAACTTCTTCTTTTCCGCTTTTTCCGGTTTGACGCGCTCTTTTGTGAAAAGTCCGGTAATGATCAAGCCGCCGCCGAACATCGTGCCGAAGACGGCGACCATGATGATCCAAAAAGTCGTGCCGCTGATCGTGCCCTTTTCTCTTGCGCCGAGGATAAGAAGAGGCAAAATGTAAGCAAGACCGGAAGCAATGGCGGTGAAGACCAACTTAATGGTGTTGGCGTTGTTCCGCTCCCTAAAGGAAGGAGAAATATCACTTGCCATCGACGTATACGGCACTTGCGTAATGGTCGAGCAGGTGTTCCAAACGATGTAAAAAATAAGCACGTACGAGATCATGCCCGCTTGCGAAGTGATGCCCCACCAGTCTTTGATCGGTGCGAACAACAAAGCGAGCGCGATGATAAGGAACACGCCGCCGAAAACCATAAACGGTCTGCGACGGCCCCACCTGGTACGGGTGTTGTCGGTAATACTGCCCATCAGCGGGTCGGTCACGGCGTCCCAGATCTTGGAGACCATCATAATGGTCGAAGCGCTGGCCGCCACGATCCCAAGCGTATCGGTCATATACTTGAGCATGACGCACGCCATCAAGGCGACGCCACCGCCGTCCATCAACGCACCGCAACCGTAGGCGAGCTTTTCTTTCATCGGGACGTAATCCGGGCTCGATTTGAAGGAAAGATCTTTTTCTTTCTTGGCTTTCATCTTTTTCTCCTTTCGTGTTTAACGGATCCCTTTTATAAAACTGCTTGACAACGAATCGCCTGCAGATTTATTCAAGTGGAAGATTTCGCTTCCGCACAGGTCTCCGCAATCAACGGACTTGAGGGTTATAGTAAACCGCAGTTTTACGACCACGCCCGTGTTTAATGGTTTTAGTTCGGAGCGTAGCTACCTTTTATTCCCAATTCCCAAGAGACGCTCGGCTTCGCTCGCTCTAGGCGCTAACGCGCTGATTTTAGAGAGACGAGAGATATGCGTCCACCTCAAGGAGCGCTCCGTTCGCCCCGCGCACGTACTGCTCGTATTTCCAAAGGTCCGCCACCTTAGCCTCGAAGCCGAACTTCTCCGCGAGGAAGAGCGCGAACTTGTCAGGGCGGAGCGTCGTATTGCCCGCCGCGAGGCAGAGGTTCAGGCTGTCGGGATAGACCTTGATCCCGTTGATCAGGGGAGCGACCTCTTTCATCGTGGTCTCCCCTTTCTTCGTGATCGGCATTTCGAGGGATAATAGGTTCACGACCCTTTCGATCTCGCGGCGCTTTGCCTCCGCGCCGATCTGCTTGACCGCGTAGTCCGCGGCGACCGTTCGCCCCGCGATATTCGGGTTCGAGGCGGGCGCGAAGACCCGTATCCCCTCCAGTCCCTTGGGCGCCACGGCGTTGTATCGCTCCAAAAACTCCTCTTTCGGCACGTTGGTCGAAACGGTCAGGTACTCCGACGAAGAACTGATGCCGAGAGGGAGCGGCGTGCCGAGGTTCACGAGCATATGCGGATTGAACCCGCTCGAGAAATCGATCTCGAATCCCGCCCTGCGGAAGGTACGGGTGAAGTGCCTCAAAAGGTCGATGTGCGAGACGTAGATCATCGGCCCGCGCTTGTAGTGCTTGAGTACGACGATCATTTTCGTTTCACCTCGTCACAGGGCGCGAAGTGCGACGCACCGCAGCCTTGGCAGCCCTTGTCACAACCGGGCGTACATTCCGCATGGTAGGCGCGTTCCCGCTCGCGCAAAAGGAAATCGCGCGTTACGCCGATGTCGATAAAGTCCCACGGGAGCGGCTTGTCCAAGGGTTGCGCGCCGAGGTAGCGAGCCTTGTCGATGCCGAGTTCCGCCATCGCTTCTTCCCAGATCTCGTAGTGGAAATGCTCTGTCCAACTGTCGAACATAGCGCCCTTTTCGTAGGCGCGCAGGATCAAGGGCGCGAGCGCTCTGTCGCCGCGGGCAAAGATCGCCTCGAGCTCGCTGGTCTCGCGGTCGTGATAGTGGAAAGACGCCCCTTTGACCTTGCGGATCTCGTCCTTTAATAGGAACTGCCGCCGCGCCATCTCCTCACGAGAGATCTGCGCTTCCCATTGGAAAGGCGTCCCGGGCTTGGGGATAAAGACCGAGCAACTGACCGTGATATTGATGCCGCCCTTGTGTTTCTCGTAGAAGAGGGAGCGGATCTTCCGAACCAAGTCCACGATACCCATGAGATCCTCGTCGGTCTCGGTGGGGAGTCCGAGCATAAAGTAGAGTTTCACGCTCGTATAGCCCTGGTCGAACGCCGCGGAAAGGCCTTCGCGGATCTCCTCTTCGGTCACGTTTTTATTGATAACGTCGCGCAGGCGTTGGGTACCCGCCTCGGGCGCGAAGGTCAAAGAGCTCTTGCGACTGTTCTCGGCAAACTCCTTTTTAAAGGAGCTGAGGCGCAAGGACGGGAGCGCAAGGTGCACGTGCGCCTTCTCCGCCAAGGGGCCGACGTCCGAAAGCAAGCGCTCCAGCCACGGATAGTCTCCCGTGGACAGCGACCCCAGCGAGATCTCGTCGAAGCCCGTCTCGCGGATCAAGCGTTCGGCAAGGCATTTGACGGTCCGTTCGGTGCGATAACGGATCGGGCGATAGTAATATCCCGCCTGACAGAATCGGCAGCCGTTCTGGCAACCGCGATACAGTTCGAGCATCGCCCTATCGTGCACGACCTCAAGGGTGGGCATCAACTGGGCGGTCGGATAATAGCATTTGTCGAAATCGCGCACGACCGCCTTACGAACGGTCTTGCGATGCGCGGGCGTATTCAGCGACGGGACGTAGACCCCCTCTATCTGCTCCGCACGGCGCAGAAATGCCTTTTTGCCCACGCCCTTCACCTTGCATTCCCGCATAAGCGCAGTCAGCGCAACGATGGTCTCCTCTCCCTCGCCGACCATAAACAGATCGAAAAAGTCTGCGAGCGGCTCGGGATTGATGGTCGAAGGGCCGCCGCCGCATACGATCGGGAAAGAGTCGTCGCGATCCTTCGCATAGAAGGGAATGCCCGCCGCTTCCATCACGTATAAGACGCCCGTATAGAGCATCTCGTACTGCACCGAAAAGCCGAGCATATCGAAATCGCGCAGAGGCTTTTTCGTCTCTAGGCTCATTAGGGGCAGACCGCTTTCTTTCAACAGGGCGCGAAAGTCGAGCGCGGGCGCGAAACACCGTTCGCACACGATGCCCTCTTGGTTGTTCAAAACGTGATAAAGGATCTTCAGACCGAGATTGGACATACCGACCTCGTATAGGTCCGGCATACAGATGCAAAAACGCACGTCGCACGGTTTCTCCATGTCGGGCGTGTTGTACTCACCGCCGCTGTAACGGGCGGGTTTCTCGGCTTTTAACAGTATCTCTTCGAAGGTCATCCTATCCTCTTTCGTCAATTATACCATAAAGCGATATAAATAACAAGTTTATTTATATCCGTTGACGCGCGGCTTCCGCAGAAAGCGCCTCGCCGATCGTGGCGCTCTGCGGATAAGTCAGGCACAGCGCGGTGATCTCCGGAGGGGACAGACGACGCGGCCTACCGCCCTTCTCCCGCACGACGACGGGGCGCAATCGCCCTTCCTCGTCGGTTTGAGCAAGACGGTAGAGCGGTGCCGACGGGTCGACCCGTACCGCACGAGGCAAGCAGAAGGCGAAAAAGTACGAAAGCATAAATCCGCCGAACAGCAGAAAGGACAAGTTTGCGAGTGCGTACGACAGCGCGAAGGCACAAAGTGCCGTGACGAGCGTACAGAGCGCGGTAGAGACGCGCACCCCTCGGACGGGGAACAGGAAACGGCAGAGCCTGCCGCCGTCCAAGGGATAGGCAGGGAGCGCGTTGACCGTCGCGATCATGAGATTCGCTTTCAAAAAATCCTTACACAGTCCGTACAATTCGGGAAGGAGCCAACACGCGGAGAGGGTGAGGGACGCAACGAGCAAATTGGAGACGGGACCCGCGACGAGCACCGCCCCGAAATGGGGGATCTCCCCCGCCGTGCTCATCATCGCGCCGTATGGAGTCAAGGTCACCGCCGGGCGCCCCGCTCCGGCAAGGCGCGCGACCGCCGCGTGCGACAGTTCGTGGATCGTGACGGCAAGAAGTGCGACGAGGTATTCACGGACGCCGCCGAGCAAGGTATAGGCGAAGAGCGCGACGAAGCAAAGGGGGTGGATGCGGACCTTCAAAAGAGCAGGGAGACCGCCGCGCGAACGGGATCCGGGAGCGTGGCGGAACGAAAGAGGGCGAAGGCGGTCAAATAGATAACGCCCCCGAAGAGCAACAGAAAAAACAGGAAGGGATAGTCTCGCCTTCTCCCTTTCCTGACGATCACACTTTTATTCTCGTAGCCTTTGCCGCTGACCCGCTTGACGCCGTATCGATCCATATCAAAGACTATGCCGCGCCACGCAAAAATAGACTATCCGCTCCGCCCGAACCCACGAACGCGATAGGCTCGCGCCGCGATCTTCACTTCGTAATAGCCGAATTCGTCCACCTCGACAGAGGCGGACAGAGAATGCGGCTCCACCTCGAAATAATTGTCGAGTAGGTCGTACGCGTCGCTTTTCAGCACGGCGCTGACGTCCTCTCTCGCACCCGTCTTGTCCTTCAAGAGCACCTTCTTGATGCGCTCCAACCCCACTTTCGCTCCTCTCATATTACCTCGCCATTTTGCGGAAAAATCCGAGTATCCCGCGATATTTCGCCGTGCAGTCGTACAAAGTGTTCGTCCCCATCATCACGTGGCTCGCGATCAAAAGGACGGCTCGATACTGCCGGCTGTCCTCATTCGCGATCCGCCCTACCGTCTGCGACAAGAGCACTTCGTCGTCCTCGGGCACGCTGCCGACCACGGGGAGCCGCAGAACGTTTCTGACGTCAGAGACTCCGAGCGCCTCTCCCTTCATCACGAGATCCCCTCGGATCCTATTCACGATGACCTCGACGCGTCGCAGGCGGTAGCCCGCGAGAAGGTCGGACACCTTGTCCGCGTCCCGAACGCTCGCGGGGATCGGCGTGGTCACGACGAGCGCCTCGTCCGCGGCGGAGACCGCGCGATGAAATCCCTCGTCTATGCCGGCGGGACAGTCGATCAGGATATAGTCGAACCCGCGTCGAAGCGCGGCGATCACGGCGGCAAACCCCCGCTCCGTGATCTTCCCGCTCACGAGCGCACGCGAACTCAGAAGGGATAGATTCTCCCGAAAAGGGTGTGTCACGAGTGCCTCGGTCAGGCGGCACCTACCCTTCTCCACGTCGGAAACGTCGTAGATCACGCCGTCCTCGATCCCGAGAACGAGATCGAGATTATTGAGTCCGACGTCGGCGTCCACGAGGACGACCTTCGCCCCCGCTCCCGCGATCGCCATACCGAGCGTGGCGGTGATCGTGCTCTTGCCTACGCCCCCTTTCCCCGAGGTCACTACGATGCATCTTCCCATAAGAAAAAGGATACCGCTTTCTTGAGAAAGAGTATCCTTATATTTCCGCGCAATATGTCTAAGCGGCGAGAGTTTTGCCGATTAGTATTTGATACGCTCCGCGATGTAGTTCTCGAGATCCTCGAGCGCCACTCTGTCCTGTGCCATCGTGTCGCGATCACGGACGGTCACGGTGCCCTGCTCGAGGGTATCGAAATCCACGGTCACACAGAAAGGCGTACCGATCTCGTCTTGGCGTCTGTAACGCTTGCCGATCGAACCCGCCTCGTCGTAGGTCGCGGAGAACTTCTTGGCGAGGGACTGATAGATCTCGGTCGCCTTGTCGCCGAGCGCCTTCTTCTGGAGAGGCAGAACCGCCACCTTATAGGGCGCGATCGCGGGATGGAAGTGCATGACCACGCGCACGTCGCCGCCTTCGAGCTCCTCTTCGTCGTACGCGTCGCACAGAATGGTCAGCACCATTCTCTCGACGCCGAGAGACGGCTCGATCACGTACGGCACGTACTTCTCGTTCGTGATCGGATCGAGGTAGGACAGATCCTTGCCCGATACCTTCATATGGGCGTTGAGGTCGTAGTCCGTCCGATCCGCCACGCCCCACAGTTCGCCCCAGCCGAACGGGAACTTATATTCGAAGTCGGTCGTCGCGTTGGAATAGAAACAGAGCTCTTCCTTGTCGTGGTCGCGCAGTTTGAGGTTCTCTTCCTTGATGCCGAGGCCGAGCAACCAGTTCTTACAAAACTCCTTCCAATAGGCAAACCACTCGAGGTCGGTGCCGGGCGCGCAGAAGAACTCGAGCTCCATCTGCTCAAACTCCCTAACGCGGAAGATGAAGTTGCCCGGGGTAATCTCGTTGCGGAAAGACTTGCCGATCTGTCCGATACCGAAGGGGACCTTCATACGGGTCGTCCTCTGCACGTTCAGGAAGTTTACGAAGATGCCCTGCGCCGTCTCGGGACGGAGATAGAGCGTGCTGACCGTGTCTTCGGTCACGCCCTGGAAGGTCTTGAACATCAAGTTGAATTGGCGAATGCCGGTAAAGTCCGCCTTGCCGCAGATCGGGCATTTGATCTCCTTTTCCTTAATGTAGCTCTCCATCTCGGCGTGCGACCAAGAGGCGATGTTCATCTCGATGCCGTTCTTCTTATTATATTCTTCGATCAAATTATCCGCACGGTGGCGCGCCTTACAGCTCTTGCAGTCCATCAAGGGATCGGAGAAACCGCCCACGTGACCCGACGCGACCCACACGTTCGGATTCATCAAGATCGCACAGTCCAAGCCGACGTTCAAGGGATTCTCGGTGACGAACTTTTGCCACCAAGCCTTTTTGATGTTGTTCTTGAGTTCCACGCCGAGAGGGCCGTAGTCCCAAGTATTCGCCAAGCCGCCGTAGATCTCGCTGCCCGGGAAGACGAAGCCGCGTCCCTTGGCGAGAGCCGTGAGTTTTTCCATCGTGAGTTTTGCCATAACAGCCTCCATATTCAATAGGAATAAATAAATGATAAGGTGCGCGCGCGGAAAAGTCAAGCGAAGTGTGTCAAAAGGGAAATTCGGCGCGTATGATGAGGTAGGAACCCAAAAATACTTTGGAAATACGGAGGTACATATTATGAATAGTTTTTGCGGTAACGATTGCTTATGGCTCCTTCTCCTCTTATTCTGCTGCGGCGGAAATAAGTGCGGCGGCTGCAACATCGACTCCATCCTGTGGATCTATCTGATCCTCTGCTGCTGCGGCGGTTGCGGCGGCTGCGGATGCAAGGACCATCCGAACTTCGGCTTCGGCTGCAAGTAAGGACCGACCCTTTCCCCCTTGCCTGAGGGGATCGGCAAAAGCCGATCCCCTTTTTCCTATAAAAGCGACGAGCGCGGAGAAGACAGTAGAGACGAGCGCTCCGAATTCCCTCACGGCGAACAATCGGGAAAACCGTTTTCTTTCTATTCCTTTTCAGTTAATTCAAATATTTTCCTTTCTGCAACTGCATAATAACGAGCATATGCCTTCGTACAGTACCACCCATGATGGTGCTTCGGCTCGGGCACTTCTTCGCTCAACGGCTGGTCAAGAGGATATGCTCCGTTGATACGCCACCTGTTCAAAATGCCTATCTTAAAAGCGTCTGTCGGACAATAGAATGAGCAGCGAGCACACATTATGCACTTCTTTCCAAAGCGGAACTTTCCGAATTCATCGATATAAATATTTCCCGTGGGACATGCCTTTTCGCACTTGCGGCAAAGGATACACTTGTCGGCTTTGACCTTAAAGCATTTGCCGTTTATACGCATCGCTATCTGTTCGATCCTAAATAACCACGCCATGAATTTGCCGAAAATTACTCGAGGCAATTTATGCTTTACGCCGTTAAGCACTTCCCTTGCTTCAATCGGGCAGAGCGCTTTCGCCGTTTCCCACATTTTGACCGCCTCTCGATCGGTGTGACGGAATATCATATTATACGGCATTATGTAGTGATATTCGCTCGTCAAGCAGTACCCTTTCTTTTTCAAAAGACCGACAAATCGAAGAGAAGACACATTATTGATCTTGAGCGGCTCTCCCGAAGACTTTAGGATAAAGAACTCTTTGCGCTTAACGGCTTTCATCTTTTTTGCAAGATCAAGCATAATTTCTGGAGCATTGAAAGCGTGAATAGGATATGCAAAACCAATGTAATCGAAAGCCTCCGGATCGGGAAGATCACATAGGTCCGAACGTAGGGGGCAGATCGTCGTCACAACCCCCTGCTTTTCAAACTCTTCCTTATAGAGGAAACATATTCGCATCGTATTTCCCGTTCCCGAAAAGACGTAAATAACCGCGTTCATTCCGTCACCTTATACCGCGTCGTATGACCGTTGTCATACCAATAGACCGTGTTTTCGTTTTGCTCGTGACTGTCATACCATACCTGCGCGTAAAACGGATTTTTCTTGGCGAGGAGATCATGGGACCAACTCCCCTCTTTGATGCAATGCGGACACCAATGTCCCGCTCTCAAAACGGTAAAAGGAGAAGCCGAAAAGGAGTGCCCCTCGGCGCATTCCCAATCAACTGAGGTGTAGAGGTCCCCTTTCTCAAACGACGTCGCTTTGCACTCTCCACCTCGAAAATGTGCGGCGCTTTGCAGATCGGAAAGAGAGAGTTCTTCATTCGGCTTGGTATCATCGTAACCGTGGGATAAAAGACAACTTTCAGCATAGGCGGGATCTATCTCCGTATTATAATCGTGCCCTTCGATCTCGTTTTTGCACCACACGCCAAAACCGTCCCAGTTTTCCCCAATGGACTCCCATTCTTCCTTGCTACCGAAAAACGCCTTGATGCGCCCTTCGTTTGCTTGTTTCACCCAGCGATACGGGGCATTCTCATCGCGCAAGAGCCGCTTAAATACAATTGCTGTGATCCACGAGGAAGGAACGACTTTTGCAAGAGCGAAATATCTGTTTTTCGCCTTTATCTCACTCCAAAAATCTGCCAATGATCCCTTTTGAAACTGATAGCGTTGATTTAAAACGTCGCTGTCTATGAACCACATACAATGGAAGTTTCTGGTTGCGTGCCAGTTCGGGCGCATAAAGTTCTTGGTGCCACCTCCGATCATTGAGAACCCCATATCGAAGGTCTCATACCCCGTCGTGCGATAGGCGGTGCCACCACCGATATTATAAACGTTTTTCCAAAAGTCATGTGCGTATTGATCGTGATCTTTTTGCAAAATATTTTTAATCAAGACTCCGCTGTCACGGTCAGTTACCCATTCGATCGGGACGTTGAAGGGCGTATGGAACATCAGTCCGTCGGATATATTCGACATCAATAGCTTCTCATAGAGCAAACCCGTTTGTCGGAGTACTGCCCAAGTTTTGATCTTACTGTCCAAGACGGCGCGCTCGCCGATGAGCTTGCCCATTCCGTATTCGTCATACACGCTCGGAAGGAGGGGATCGCCCACTCTGCCCCACGGATGAAGATAGTTACGATTACCATAAAGCGCGACAGTGGAAATGTGAATGAGTTTAGGTTGAAGGGGACACGCCTCGATGGCTGTCACAATATTCATTACCCCTATGACGTTGGCATCACGCGCGAGGTCGGGGCGCTTATCCGCAAGAGGTGGAATGACCGCCGCCATATTGACGACGTAGTCCGCACCCGCGACGAGCCGTCTGCAATCTTCTATGTTCTTGATGTTTCCGAAAACGATCTCTATACGATTGCCGTACTGCTTTTGCCACCGCTTCTTTAATCGACGTTCGCGCTTTTCGTCAAGGAATAAGAGCCGCAGACGGACAAAAGTAAGCTTCATCGTTTCTTTGACGACTGCTTGTCCCATATTTCCGCTTGCACCCGTCATTGCGACGGTGATCTCTTTCGTATTCACTTTTACCTACCGTTTCATTCGCCTATCGGCTTATTTTTTGACGGAAAATCTCCGATTAAAAGATGGTTTTGGATATAATCATATACGATATCGGCGTCACTTTTATCTATCCATTGAAATTTGAAAT